>Ga0101944_10000012_pt1 | contig 730889 bp, 559 predicted proteins | sample DewCreD2012metaG_FD_75245 | JGI IMG/M metagenome (GOLD analysis project Ga0101944, IMG submission 75245) | Hot spring sediment bacterial and archeal communities from British Columbia, Canada, to study Microbial Dark Matter (Phase II) - Dewar... ...
CCGTTACAGGAACAACTGGAACATTCTCAGCTGGTGTTAATGTAACTGGTGGCACTTTTGCATTGCCAGCAGGTCCCGCAGTTGATGAAATCGTTACAGTAATAAATAATAATGATAATACAGCTCTTCCAACCGAAGGTGCAGTATGGAACTTAGCAGTTTCATTATGGAACGAACCTTATGTTACTTGGCAAGCAAGTGCAAACCTAACAAATGAAAATGTTCTTGCTGAAGGTAATGGTATAGACATCGTTCTTGGTGGAGGAAATGCAACAGTATCAGTAGAAAAAGATGCTACATTAGCTTTCACTGGAACTACATTAGGAATTAATTTAGCCAATGCAAATCATTGGACAGCTACTCAATGGTTTGATGATGTCAATATTGATGGTGGAACAATAGATGGAACCGTTATTGGTGGAACCACAGCAGCCGCTGGAACATTCACCACAGTAAATGCAACCACAGTAGCAGCAACCAACTTTAATGGTGGAACCTTTACAGGCACTCCAGCATTAACAGGTGGAACAATTGCTAATGCAGCAATAACTGGTGGAACAATAGATGGAACTGTTATTGGTGGAACCACAGCAGCCGCTGGAACATTTACAAACTTAACAGCAAATACCAACTTCAAATTAGTTGGTTCAACTTACACTGCACTCGATGGTGCTGGCTTGATTAACAATGGTGGAGTATTAGATGTTAATACTGGCGCTGGTATTTCGATTGTTGGAGATGCAATTACAGCTCTTGACCCAAGCGCTACAAACGAGTTGATTACAGCTACTAACTGGACACCCGCAACAAAAACTTTAACAATAACTGAAGCAGGTACGCCTTGGAATACAACATTAACAAATGTTGTACTCGATTCCGACAATCCAGCCGCAGGTGATGTTACAGGTTCCTATACAGCCGGTTTCCAAGTTACTGATGATAGCCACAATCATACTGGCTTAACAGTGAACCTACCTTTGCAAGAATCTTATAACGACGGTAATGCTATTGTTACTGGCGCTGCCGGTGCAGTTAGCATAACTCAAGGTGGTGGAGCTCCCGCAACTGTATTATCACTAAATGGTCGTGAAGTAATTACTGGTATTGGTACTGTTGATGGTTTATTAGTAACCAATACTGGTTCAAATGCAATCAATGCTCAAAATACTACCGGTTCTGCAATTTTTGCTCAAACAACCGGCTCGAATACTACTCCAACTGTATGGATTGATGGAAGCGGTTCTTCTCTTAGTTCAGCATTATTTGCTTCGAACAACAGTGAATTACCTACAGGTAATACATACGTTGCTGAGTTATTATCTACAAGATCTGGCGTGGATGTATTATTTGCAAGTGGTGATGGTGGTAATACCATTAATGCTCAAAATACTACTGGTTCTGCAATCTATGCAACAACAAGTGCTAATAATACACTTCCTACAGTTTATGTAGATGGCAGCAACACTTCATTAAGCTCAGCATTGTTTGCGACAAATGATGGTCAGACTCCATCAGGAATTGCATACGTTGCTGAGTTATTATCTACCAGAACTGGCGTGGATGTATTATACGCAAGTGGTGATGGTGGTAATACCATTAATGCTCAAAATACTACTGGTTCTGCAATCTATGCTTCTACTAGTGGTGCTAATACTATACCAACTGTTAATATTGATGGTAGTAACAGCGGTAGCGCTCCTGCTTTGTATGCTACTAACAATGACGATTTATTTGAATCAAGCGATTACGTTGCTGAATTCACAACAACTCGTGCTGGCGGTGGTGCATTAAGACTCGATGCTCAATATACTGGATCATTAAACCTCTCTACTGCATTATATATCGAATCTGGTAAAGTTAAATATGCTTACACAACAGTAAATGCAAGAGCAAATCTTGCAAACAGTGGGCAATATACTGTTATTTATTATACCGATGCACTAGATTTAGATGCTCAAGGTTACTTCCCAGCTGATGCTGATTGCGTTAATGGTCAAATTATGATTATCATAAACGGTAGTGGTGGTAATCGCAATATTCTTGGAACAACTGTTGCTAGTAATCATGCCATTCAAGTTGTTTATGCTAATAACGATTGGTATCCATTACCATAATGATTTTATTTTGCACAGTCTCCCTTTTTCAGAGGGAGGCTGTGCAAATATTTTTTTAAAATTAATTGAAATTTAAAAAACGTAATTTATTTTTGTGAAACTTAATTTTAATGCTATTGAATTTTTTAAAATTACATTATTTCTTACAACATACTAAAATGGGAAAAAGCGCAAATACGATTAGTATTTTTACATTTTTTATTGTATTTATTCTCTGTTCGTTTTCTTTTGTTTATTCAATTGAAAAACCCAACGTAAAAATTTCTAACTTTGGCGAAACTCAATTTACTATTAATTGGGACGATAAAAATAAAGAAACCAAAATCATTGTAGTTCGTCTATCTGAAACTAAACAAATACCACCAAGAATCGGTTCGAATTACAAACCCAATCCAATTTTTTCAACAACTACACAGAATAATCTTACTGGAACGGGTAATGCTATCGTCTATATTGGAAACGATCCAAAAGGTAGTGTTTATATCTCAAACCTTCCAAAAGAAAAAGATTATTCTATTGATTTTTACTACAAAACTGATGAAAACAAAGATAATTCATTTACGTTTTCTGCTTACACTCTCGGAGAAAAACCTAAAAAACAAGCAAACGGCATTTCCTTTAAAAATATAAGCTCAACAACAATGGAACTTTCCTGGAGAAATGGCTCTGGGGCTTATCGCATTGTCGTTGTTAGAGAAGAAGAGAAACCAGAGCCACCTAATAGTGGTCAATCTTACTCTGCAAACTCTCAATTTGGAAAAGGTTCGCTAACTGGCAATAATTCTTATGTTGTCTATAGTGGAAACGGAAATAAAGTTAAGATAACTAATTTAAAACCTAATAGAAAGTATTATGCCCACGTCTACGAATTTAACGGAGCAGACAAGAAAGCTAACTACAATACCGATGATGTTATAGCTAATCCCAATGCTCGACTTACCTTGCTCGAAACTCCTAAACTATTAGAACATCACGTCTTTTCGCGCACAGCTTTTTCTCCTAAATGGACTGCTGTCGAAGGTGCTGATTTCTATGAGATTGATGTCGCTACTGATAAAGATTTCAAAAATTGCCTCGATGAATACAAAAATACTGATATCGGAAATTCTACTGAATGGGAAATCCATGGCTTAACTCCTGGTCAAACCTATTATTATAGAATTCGTGCTAAAAGTAATAAAAATTATAGTTTTTATAGTGAACCCAAAAAAGTTTTGTTAAATGTTAAATAAATTAAAATTAAATTAAGAAAATTAGTAAAATTTATATAGATGTTCTTTGTAACTAACTTTATTTATTAATTATAAAATAGATAATAATTATTTTTTTTAACTTTTATGGAGATTTTATGATGAAAAAAGTTTTATCACTTTTATCAATACTTCTTGTTTTCGTGCTTGCAAGTATTGATACTTGGGCAGCTAGTGAACCTTCTACTCAAGCTCGGTATATCTCTTTCACCGTATCCGGAACGACTCTTAATATTCGTTGGGTTAACGGTGATGGAGCTTACAGGGTGGTTATGATTCGGCAAGGTTCTGCTTGTGTTGCTCCTTCAGACAACATAAGTGAAAATGGTCAGTCAACATCACCTATAGCTTGGAGTGCTTTACCGAACGATGCTGCTTCAACATCTAATCAAAAAGTAGCTTGGAACTCAGGAGGAACTGGCAATTCTGTATCTATTACAGGTTTAACTGCTGGCCAAACCTACCATGTTGCAGTGTATGAATACAATACTGGTGGTGGTGCTCCAGATCCCAACTATAATGTGTCTACTGCTACAGGTAATCCTCGTAGCAAGCTTATTCCAGGAACACCTTCCGACCCAACAAGCTTAGCTTTTGCATCGAGAGATGATGTTTCTATTGGAGTTTCCTGGACTGCTGGCGGCTCAAATGTTGATTATTATGAGATTGATTTAGCCACCGACAATACATATTCAACTCATCCCATTGCAAACTACACAACTGCTGATATTGGAAATATCACAAGCTTCTTATTCGATGGCTTAACACCTGAAACTAATTACTATTGGCGTATTCGTGCTGTCTTTAATAGTCAAAATGGAAATTGGGTTAATTATGGCTCCCCAAGTCCTATTGCTACTTTAGCTACTGAACCTAATGCTCCTACTTATTTAGCTAAAAGTGGTGCTTGTGGAACTAATACCACTACTACTACTATGAATATTACATGGACCCCTGGTTCAGGAACAACTGATAACTTTATGGTATTCGTTAGACCTTCTTTAGCTCCTACTGCAGAAGATCCAACTGATGGTAATGCATATGATGGTGCTAATGCAAACTACTCATCGGCTCCTAATAAATTCAAGACTACTGGTAAGATGGTTTATAATGGTTCGGGAACTTCAATGACTATTACTGGTCTAACTCAAGAGACAGACTATTATTTCCATGTATATGCATATAATGGAACAGGAACCGAAGCTAACAATCCTCCTACTGCATATACAAATACAAATAATTATAATATAAGTGAACTTGTAGCAGGTCCATTTCCTACCTTAGCACAAGAACCTGCTCAAAACACAACATTTGCACTCAATGGATTTACTGAGACTACGCTGTCATTCCAATGGAGTGATGCTGATGGTTTAGTTACTGACTATATGATAGTCGCTCGTCAAGGCTCATCTACTACATGGTCACCTGAGGATGGTTGTGAGTATCTTGGCACACCTGGTCCAGGCCCAATTTCTTGGTCTACAGTTACTACTTTTGGACCATATAATACTGATAATTATATCGGATATAGAGATACAAATAATCTACTAATTAATCCTGAAGGTATCCAATTTACTAACTTATCACCTGGAACTCAATATTCCTTTACTCTCTACCCAATGAGAGAAGTTAGCAATGCAGGTACAGATGAAAATTGGAATACAACTACTCCAATTACTGTTACCAGATATACACTTGAAGATACCACTTGCATTACAGGAGGTCCCGGCAATCCAACTTATACAAATGTACAAGAAACACAAATGGATGTTAACTGGACTGCTGCAACTAATACTTGTACTGATGAGCAGTATATAGTTATTGCAAGGCAAGGCGGTGCTCCAAGTGCAAATGGTGGCATTCCTGTTGACGGAACTGTTTATACTGCTAATTCAGCATTTGGATCAGGTGATATAATCGGTACAGGAAATTATGTTGTATATAAAGGAACAGGAACCAGTGTTACTGTTACAGGTTTATCAACCTGTACACAATATTGTTTCGATGTTTATGTATTCCGTGGAAATGGCTTAGGTTCTGAGAATTACTATACAACTGCTTGGGGTGCAAGTTGTAGATATACATTAACTAATGAACCTACAGTCGCACCATCTAATATTTTCTTTACTAATTTAGGACCAAATAGCTACACAATAAACTGGACTGCAGGCGACGGTAATAAACATCTTGTTGTTGGTAAATTAGCTTCAGCTCCCGTTGGCAACCCAGTTGATGCTACTACTTACACTGCAAATTCAGTATTTGGAACTTCTGGAACAGAGTTCAATGGTGTTGCAAGTAATGGCTATGTAGTATTTGCTACTACTGGCAATTCAATAAATGTTACGGGTCTAACTGCTGATGCTAACTATTTCTGGACAGTTTGGACTTATAATGAATGTGGAGGTGGTTCTGGAACCGAGAATTATTTGCTTACTTCTATTACTGCTTCCAGAAAAACTCTTGCTTTACCGCCAGGAACCTGTCCTTCTGCATTAACAGTTACAGCTTATACGAATAATTCCTTAACTCTTGGCTGGACTGCTGGAGCTTCCGATGGTACTTATCTGCTCGTGGCTCGACAAGGAAGTGCTGTTTCAGCTGCTCCGCCTCCCGTTAATGGCGATGTCTATTATGCCAATGCAAATTATGGAACCGGCGGAACCGAAGTTGGAACTGGTTATTGTGTTTACAAAGGAACAGGTACATCGGTTGTAGTTACTGGATTATCACCTGCTACTGTTTATTATTTCAGATTATTTAACTTTAACGGTTCTGGTGGCTCTGAGAACTATGTTGATTGCGGAGTTACTGCAAACAGAACAACATTAGCCGACCCCGTTGCAAGTTGCCCAACTGGTATTACATTCAGCAACCTCGCCTCTAATCAATATACTATAAGCTGGGCACCCGTTACTGGTGCTGCTGGATATGCAGTTGTTGGAAGACAAGGAGCCTATCCAAGTAGCTCTCTGATTGATGGTAATGATTATTCTGGACCAGTAGGAATGACTTATACTGGACCAAGTACAGTCTGGGGAACAGCTTCTGCTGATTTCAATGGTGATCCATCCTATGTTGTATATCATTCGACAGGAACAAGTGTTACTGTGACTAATCTTTCATCTTGCACAGATTACTATTGGGATGTATATGCTTATACTGGCTCTGGTGACGCTACTAATTATACAGGTCCATGCCAAGCAAATAGGAAGACATTATACTCTTATGTTGCACCTCCAAATGCACCTGTTGGATTTACACAAGGAACCCAAACAAATACATCTTTGACTATACAATTCTCTACACCAGCACATCCAAGCCCAGGTTGGTATGCAACTCACGTCCTCGTTGTTGCTAAAGCTGGAGCTTATTCATCAGGAACCGCAGTTCCTCAAAATGGCGTTGGTTATACGGCAAGCTCTGACTGGAGCGCTCCTGCAAGCCAAATTGGTGGAGGTAATGTAGTTTACATTGCCGCATCAGCTGCTTCAACTACACATACTGTAACTTTGACAAATCTTAATCCTTGCACAACATATTATTTTGATATTTATGAATTTGGACAGTGCGGAAGTGACAATACAACAAATAATTATGCTACAAGTTCTGGTGAGTATTTACAAGGAACACATACAACACTATCTAATGAGCCAACAGCTCCTGCTGCAGCAGCTACTCCATTTACTAACCTATTAGCAGGAACTTGCGGCGGCACTGCTTCCTGGACCTATAACTGGGATAATTCAGGTGGTGCTGATGGCTACGCTGTTTATATTGGTCCAACTGGAGCTGTAACATGGCCCACCTTTACTGATGGTACAGCTGAAACAGCAACAGCCAACTCCGATTACTCGTCGGCTCCAGTATCTTCATTAGGTGGTAATGCTCTACTTGTATATAATGGTACTGGCAATAGTGTTACAATTACTAATATGCTATTACAAACCCAGATGAGCCTTCTTGTTGTCGCTTACAATGGATCTGGTGTTTGCACAAATTGGAATTCTACAACAGTTACTGATACAAGATATACACTTGATGGACAACCAGATGTTCCGACGGTCAATATGACTCCATCTTGTTCACCTGTTACTACTATGAACATTGCTATTTCAGACGGATCTCCTTGCCCTGCAGAGCGTTATTATGTATTTATGCGCCAAGGTGCAGCTGTTCCGGATTACTCAACTAATTTCGTAGATGGCGATGCTCCAACAGGATATAATTTAGGGATAATTTCTGGCAATACAAATTGGTCCTCAGCTACTGCTGTTACTGATGGTAGTGGAACCAAGTGCGTATATGCTGGCGCTGGCGGTAGCCCATCATTTAATGTTACTAACTTAACTGCTGGCACTCAATATTATATTTCTATTGTTGCATATAATATTAATGGTACGGATAATACAAGCAACAACTATAATCCTACTTTTGTTACAGCTAATGCGTACACAGTTGCCTCTATTCCTAATAATCCTTCAGGATTGAACATAACTAACCGTACTCCTACTTCAATGACCCTAAGCTGGACCGCTGGAACTGGTGATAAGAGCTTTGTCGTTCTAAAACCAGCAGCAGACTTCACAACAGGACCAGCTTGCGGTACGGGTTATAATAATGGCAATAGCTATATGGAAGTATTTGGCAATGGTGCTGCATTCGACGGAACTGGCTATGTTGTTTATATAGGAACAGGTAATTCGGTTACAGTAACTGGATTATCTTCTTGCACACAGTACTACGCAAGAGTCTATATGATGAACGACGGACCAAATCCAGGTGGAGTTGGTGCTGGCTTTACTAATAACTATTCAGCGAGCTACAGTGCTGCAAATGCATATACATTAGCTCCTGCTCCGACAACACCACCAACAGCTTTATCCTTCTCTACACTCGGTAGTACAAGCTATACTCTCAACTGGACAGCTGGCAATGGAACTTATCACATCGTAATTGGTGTTCAAGGTTCGACTTATCCAACTACTGCACCAGTTAATGGAACTACATATACAGCTGTTGCTGGACCAACTAATTGGACAACAGCACCTGATATTTCTGTTTCTGAAAAGATAGTATTCAATGGCACTGGAACGTCGGTTACTATTACTAATCTTAATCCTGTTACAGTTTATAGCTTCAGAGTTTATACATATAATATGTGTGCTGGACCTATAAATACAACTGAGAACTACTTGGCTACTTATACACAGAACCAAAGAACTACCTTAGCTAATCCTCCAGGAGGACCAGTAACCGGAATTACTTTCCAACATTTCTTATACAATAGTTATAAGATTAAATGGAACGCAGCTCCCGGATCAGTAACTCATTACATGGTATTAGGCGAGCAAATCGGTGCTCCTGCTTTTGCTGATATGCCTGCACAAGGAACAACCTACGGCGGTAATAGCGATTTTGCAGCTGCTCCTTCAATTAATCCATTAAACTTAACTGAAAAGATTGTATATGTAAGTACTGGAACTGAGGTTACTGTTACTGGTATGTCCTCGAATACACTATATTCTTGGATGGTTATTCCTCTTAACAACGGTGGCGTTAATGGTGCTGAAAATTACTTAACTCCAGGAGCAACTGCAACTCAATCTACTATGATTGCACCTCCAACAGTAGCACCACAAATTACAAGCATTACAAACATTACAAATAATAGCTTTGATATTAATTATACCGATGGCAATGGAACTGGAACTTTGATTCTGATCAAATCTGGTTCTGAACCTAACTATGGTCCTTCTAATGGTTATGGATATGGAGCTATTGATGGAAATGGCAATTATTCAGCTTCTGGTAACTTTAGTGCAACTTATCCCGGCTATGATGGAACTAACTACGAGACCGACGGTTCTTCTTTTGTTAGAGTATTGTACGATGGAGTTTCAACAGGAACATCACATACATTGACTGTTACTAATTTAAGTTCTTGCACACAATACTATGTCCACATTTATTCATATAACGGAAGCGGTTCGAATAATAGCTATTACCTCTATCCCGGACCTGGTGCTCTTGGTGGTACTCAAAAAGCAAATGCAACTACAATAGCAGCAGAACCTACAGTTGCACCTTCTGCAGCTTCTATTTCTGCAAGGACAACCACTACATTTACTGTAAACTGGACACAAGGCGATGGAGCCAAAGCTATTATTCTTTACAATACTGTAAATTCATTCACAGCTCCAACAGACGGGACTGTATATTCTGTAGGCAATACTATCGGCGGTGCAACAGTTGCTTATGTCGGTACAAATAGCTCTCCACAGACTATTACTTTGCCAAATACCTGCACAGGTTACTATGTCGCTGTCTATACATTTAATGACTGCTCCGGTGGTACAAGCCCGAACTACAATCCTACAAATACTGTAACAACTCAAACATACACATATGCACCTGAACCGACTGCTCAACCTACTGGTTTAACATTCGGAACAAGAACAACAACTACTATTCCAGCTTCTTGGACGGCTGCTTCTGGAGCTCCTACCGGTTATGTCGCTTTTGCCAAACAAGGTTCAGCTCCTACATTTACACCCGTTGATGGAACTCAATACACAGTTGGTACTACCTATGGCGATGCTGTTTGCGTATATTCTGGTGCAGGCACTGGACCAGCAAATATTACAGGTACAGCAGACCAAGTTTGGTATATTAAAGTCTACTCATACAACGGAACTGTTGCTGATTGCTTCAATTATTATACAACTTCGCCATTATCTGGTAGTCATACAACATTGGCAAACGAGCCAACAGCTCAACCAATTACCTTGTCATTTACCAGTGTTGGCAATAATTCATTCACGATTAATTGGGCAGCACAAGTCGGCAGTGGAGCTAAGTATCTTGTATTAATCAATAGTGTGAACTCATTTACAAATCCAACTGACGGTACTTCATATACTGCAAATACAGTATGGCAAAATTCCGGTCAGCAATGTGTTTACAATAGCACTGGAACGAACGTTGCAGTAACCGGACTTGCAAGTGGCACAACATACTATGTCCAGATCTATTCCTTCAATGGTTCTAACTATGTTGGTAGCGAAGGTTCAGAGAATTATCTGATTACTTCACCATTATCAGGTAGTCAGGCAACAACCTCTGCACCAGATCACTTAGCTATAACCGCAATTGCTACTCCAATAACTTCTGGAACTGCATTCCAAGTTACTGTAGCATTGCACGATGCTTCACACAACCTTACAACTTGGACTTCTAACATTGGCTTCGATATTTACATTGTATCAAGCAGTAGTGGTAGTCCAACATTAGTAAGTGCGACTGGATTAACATTCAATGCTGGCAATACGACTCAGAACTATAATATAACAATTAATACATCAAGTAACCTTGGTGCTACAAATGTATTACTTGGAATTCAAAATGTAGTTCCTGTTGTTAATCCTCCAGCACCATGGCCTGGAACTCACCACAATTCTGTCGGCTCTGTGAATGTTCTTGCAACGCAACCTTCACAAGCAAGTGGTCTATCCTTCTTTAATCCAACACCATCTTCTATTGGATGTGCTTGGTCAACAAGTGGTGGCGGTAATAGGATTATAGTACTTGTCAAACAAGGTACAGGAGCTTATACTGTTAGTGATTTGCCAGTAGATGGAACTGGATACACTGCAAATACAAACTATACTTTATCACAAGTAATAAATGGCGTTAGCCACGTAGTCCTTGATGCAGCAAATACTACTACTAACGTTACTGTCACTGGTTTATCAAGTGGAACAGCTTATAAATTCTTTGTCTTGGCTTACAACTGGGATGGAACTAATAATGCTACAAAGAATTATAACACCAATCCTGGTGCTTCAAACAATCCAAGAAATACTCTATTGCCAAGACCTGGATATCCAATAGCTGGTGATTACTACACCGATGGAGAAGAAGGTTCAATAAGTACGTTCTATACAACACCTGTTACTCCTAATCCAGTCAACGAAAGTATGAGATTCAATGTCGTTATACTTGACCAAGATATGCCAATGACTATCAAGGTCTTCAATGCATTAGGACAGGTAGTAATTACTGACTTAGAGAATCAAATTCTTAAATCCGGTGTTAATGAGATCAATATTCCAACTCAAAACCTAACAAGTGGAACCTATATCTTGAGCGTTTCATCTGGCAATGAGATTGGAATGCAAACCTTCAATGTCGTAAAATAACCTTTTAGGTTATAGATTTAAAACGGGCTGTTATTTTTTAACAGCCCGTTTTTTTTTATTATATTTGTAATAAGTTTTATTTATTGGAATTAAAATGAAAAAAAGCATAAAAAAAAATAAAGTAGTTACTTATATTATAATAGGGGTCATATTTATAGTTTCCATAATTTTGGCTTTTTTATTTTTACTTCAAAAAAGCGATAAAGATTACATCCAACAGCTCGATGCAATTTCTCAAGTGAAAACATATGAGAATGATTCTCTATTCAAAGAAGGGCAAAAGATTATTGAAAAAATTAAAGATAAGCAATCGGCTACAAAACAAATAATAAATTTCTATAAATCCTGGGCAAATTATACTTATAATCTTGGAAATGTAGATAGTAGCATAATAATTATGCAAAAAGCAATTGAAGCAAATCCTCATGATGTTGTGCTTTTTACAAAATACGGGTTTTACCTATTTCATTCTGGCAAAGAAGATATGGCTGTTGCAAATTGGAAAAAAGCTATCGAACTTGATTCTACTTTTACCCAATCTTATGTAAATTTAATTACTTATTATTTCCGTTCGAAGTTTAATATTGACTCATTAAGCTATTACGTAAATATGCTAAAAAAACTTGACCCCGAATATCCAATTAGTAAAGTTGTTGCTGATACTTTGAAACACTTTAAAAAATTAAATTAGCCATTTTTTATTATGAAAATCCAAAAAACGCTTATAGTCTTTATTTCTTTAATCTTTTTAATTATATTAAAATCAAATTCTCAATACAGAGATAGTCTTGAGATTCAGCAAGAAATCATCAATCAATCTCAAAAGTTCAAGTCATTATTAGAGACAATATATAAGAATTATGCTGATAGCGTAGATATTGTAAAGATTAGCGAAGTAGCTTTCAATGCTTTATTGAAAGGATTAGACCAGTATTCACTTTATTACAATAGCGAACAATATAAATTATTATCTGAGGCAAATAAAGGAAGCTCGGAAGGAATAGGTGTCAGTATAGTATCAATTAATGATACTTGTGTGGTTTTTTCAGTTGTCAAAGGAAGTCCTGCTGATTCTGCTGGGATTAGAATAGGCGATAAAATACTTTTTATAGATGGTAAAAATATAGTAAAAATGTCTACTACTGATATATTTAAAATATTAAATGGGCAGAAAGCAAGTTTCGTTTCTATTATTATAAAAAGGGGATTTTCTAATATACTCCAAGAATTCAATCTTAGTAGAGGGGATGTTCATATCAATAGTATCAATTGTTATTTTATTTTGGAAGGGACAGATATTGGTTATATCAAATGCAACAGATTTTCGAGTATAGCTGATTCTGAGTTTGTTGTTACTGCTGATGCTTTAATAAAACAAGGAATGAAGAAATTGATAATAGACCTACGTAATAATCCAGGTGGATATTTAGATCAAGTAACTAATATTGTAGATAAGTTTCTTGATTGCAAGGATGTAATTGCATACACAAAATCGCGTAATCCTGAATTTGAATATAAATATATGTCAAATGGTAATGGAAAATACAAATCAATACCACTAATTATTTTGATTAATAGCCAGTCTCTTTCAGGTAGCGAAACAATAGCTGGAGCAATCCAAGACTTTGACAGGGGCTTAATAATAGGAGAAACTTCGTTTGGTAAAGCACTGACGCAAAAACTTTGGACTTTTAACGATGGTTCGGCTTTTCAGCTAACGGTTGGCAAATACTATACTCCGTCAGGTAGGTGCATACATAAACCTACGGTTTCCGAAAATGAAAAATCAAAACTCGACCCTGCTATTTATCTTCATTTATCACCAGAAGAACAGAAAAACATAGAAAAATTAATTCAAAGCGGTAAGCTTAGCGATAAAATTCAAATTTTTAGGACAAAAAAGGGGAGAGCAGTATTTTCGAGTGGAGGCATTGTTCCTGATTATTTTGTAGCTGAAGACACTACAACATTATTAACCCGATTACTTCAGACTAAAGGTGTTTTCTTAGAATATGCTCTACTGTATATTGAACCAAGAAGAAAAGATTTAGAACAAAAGTACCTTGAAAATATTGATTTATTTTTGAAAGAATTCAAAGTTGACGATAAAATGCTCAATGAATTCGTCGCTTTAGCTAAGAGCAAAAACATCTGGAACGAAGCTATGTTTGAAAAAGATGCTAATTATATTCGTAATTTCATCAAAGCTGCTATTGCACATTTATTTTGGGAAAATCAGGGCTTTTATCAAGTTTTATATCATTTAGATAACGTGATTAATAAAGCAATTGAGCTTATGCCAGTCGCTGAAAAAATGATTGTTAAATAAAAACTAAGGTATGATATGTCTCTTTGGAAAAATATACTTTTTTGGTTCATTAGTATTTTGATGATGATAGCTATAGTTTTTTATCAAAGAATTACTGGACCTACTTACCCTATAAAAGGTGAAACGATAGTAAATAACGAAAAGATAAAATTCGAATTGCCTCGCTCAAACGGTGAAGAGAACAATCAAATTATAAAGATAAAAGTTGTAGATACTAATATTAATGGTATCATTGCTTATAAAAGATTTCCAAGCTATGATCCTTGGATTAGCTATGATATGAAGAGGGCAGACAGTTTCCTAATTGCTGAGCTTCCCAGACAACCCAAAGGAGGGAAAATTAGTTATAAAATATCTCTGAAATCAAGCAATGAAACACTTTATCAATTAACCGAAGAACCAGTTATTATCAGGTTTAGAGGCGTAGTCCCTAATATTATTCTTATCCTTCATATTGGATTAATTTTTATTTCAATAACCCTTTCAATTAGAACTGGTTTCGAAGCTATTTTTAATGGCAATAATATTAAGTTGCTTACTTTATTAACTATAATAGCTCTATTAGTTGGGGGACTGATTTTAGGACCTATTATGCAATTATATTCTTTCGATAAGCTATGGACTGGTTTCCCATTCGGATACGACCTTACAGATAATAAAACAGCTGTAGGGATGATTCTTTGGATAATTGCTTACTGGCGAATTAGAAAGGAACCAAATAAGAAATGGTGGGTTATAGCAGCATCAATCTTACTAATAATTGTTTTTCTTATTCCTCACAGCATTTTAGGAACAGAAATTGATTGGACAAAAGTGGATAGTCCAAGATAAGATGAGTGAAAAATGGATGCTATAGAAGCAATACTAACCCGCAGAAGCATTAGAAAATACCTCGATAAAAAAGTTGAGATGGAAATAGTCAATTTATTGCTTTATGCAGCTACTTCAGCTCCTTCTGCTGGAAATAAACAACCCTGGTGCTTTATTGTTGTTAATGAAAGAGAGATTCTAAATAAAATAGCTAATGTCCATCCACATGCAAAAATGCTTTTAGAAGCCCCGTTAGCTATAGTAGTATGTGCGGATATAAATCAAGATTATTACCCAGGTTATTGGGTTATAGATTGCTCTGCTTCAATTGAAAATATGCTAATTTGTGCTAGGGCTTTAGATTTAGGAAGTGTTTGGCTTGGGGTCTACCCTCGTCAGGATAGGGTAGAGGCAATAAGTAGATTGTTTTCACTACCAGCAAACATAATACCTCATTCTATAATAGCTGTTGGCTATACAAATGAAGAATTTCAAAAAGTTGATAGATTAAATCTTGAGAAAGTGCATTTTAATAAATGGTGAATTAATGAAAAAATCAATAGGTAAAAAAACTCTTATTTACACTCATCCTGTTTTTATTGTAGGAACTTACGACAGAAGACAAGTCCCAAATATTATGGCTGTTTCTTGGGGAGGAATATGTTGTAGCAAACCACCTTGTATAGCAATTTCTTTAAGAAAAGCAACCTATACATATGACAATGTCTTATATAATCAAGCTTTTAGTATTAATATTCCATCAATTAAATATGTAAATGAAGCAGATTTTGCTGGGGTATTTTCTGGTAGAGACATCAATAAATTTTCTGAATTAGGTTTGACATCAATTCGGAGTGACATTGTAAATGCTCCGATTGTAAAGGAATTTCCAGTCAATGTTATTTGCAAGCTTTACAAAACATTGGAGATTGGTTTGCATACCCAATTTATAGGAGAAATATTAGATGTTTTGGCAGATGAAGATATTATAGGATCTAACGGTTTCCCGCAAATAGAAAAGGTGCAGCCATTTGTCTATGACTCTTCTTCTACAGCTTATTATTCAATTGGTCATAAAATATCCGAAGCTTTTAAAGCCGAAAGAAAAAGCAAATGAATTACGATGAAAATGTACTAATCGCTTTTGCTCTTACTTTGTTTGCTGGGTTATCTACTGGTATAGGCAGCAGTATTGCTTTCTTTGCACGCAAAACTAATAAAAGGTTTCTTTCAATTTCCCTTGGTTTTTCTGCTGGAGTGATGATATATGTATCATTTGTTGAGATTTTTACAGTAGCGAAGAAATCAATTATTAATTTTGGTTATTTGAATAATATCAATGAAGTTACAGCAACAATTTTAACAGTAGCTGCTTTTTTTACAGGTATTATAATAATATTAGTAATTGATAAATTAATACCAGAACAAAAAAATCCACACGAGCCTCATTTGATTGAGGAAATGGATACCAGTGCGTTAAGCAAAGATAGAAAGTTGTTAAGAATGGGGCTGTTTACTGCTCTTGCAATTGCTATTCATAATTTTCCTGAAGGACTTGCAACTTTTACCTCTGCTTTATCTAATCCTACTCTTGGTATATCAATTGCAATTGCCATAGCTATACATAATATTCCTGAAGGTATTGCTGTTTCAGTTCCATTATACTTTTCAACTGGTAGCAAAGCAAAAGCTTTTTGGCTCTCATTCTCGTCAGGTTTGGCAGAACCAATTGGCGGTCTTGTAGGATATTTAATTTTAAAACCTTATTTTAATGGCTTGACTTTTGGTCTATTATTCGCTTCAGTAGCTGGCATAATGGTTTTTATATCTTTAGACGAACTATTGCCTACAGCAAGAGAATATGGAACAGGACACGACTCAATTTATGGATTAATAGCTGGTATGCTTATTATGGCAGCAAGTTTAATATTGTTTATGTAATTTATTTGTGATTTATGTAAAAAATAAAATGACTTTTTATTATATTTGTTATAATTTAGTATAATTTTATAATAAACAATTATGGCAACTTTTGCAATCGAAAGTAATGGAAGAATAGAAAAAACAGCTATTTATTTTAACGGTGAACAGCTTGGTGGTATTAAAGAAGTGTACATTTATCTTGATGAAAATGGAACTTTTGATACTATCATTCAATATGAAGGTACAGATAAAAACATTTATACTAAACACATCTTCGAAGATTTTCTTGAGAATGTAAAGGTCGTTCCACCATCTTTTACTGAGGAGGAAGCTAACCAACTCCAGCTGCTTGAAATTGTTAGTAATGGTGATATTGAATCTACTGTTGTTTATATTAATGAACAAGAACAGGAAGGTATTGTTAGCTTATTAATTCATATCAAAGGAACAAAGACACCTTCAAATTTTAAAAGAATTTTTACTGTATCTAAAATACCAGAACATGCTGAATTTAAAGCAGAAATAACTTATCGTAATGAAGATGGTTCCATAGAAACAGAATCAATATTTTAACTTATCTTTCGTTACAATTAATTGAATAAATTTTCCTGAAAGAGGAATATATGAAATCATTACAAAAGTATCTATCAATTATCTTAGCTTTTTTAATTTTATTATTATTAGTTGATCCCTCTACGCTTTTTGCTCGAGGTGGGAGAAGTTTTGGAGGAAGCAGAAGTTTTGGTAGCAGCCGAAGTTTTGGAGGTAGCCGTAGTAGCAGGTCATTTAGTTCATCATCATCGAAGTCTATTGGGACTCGTTCATATGCTTCACCAAAGGGCCCTTCTTCATTTGGAGGTGTTAGGCGTTCTAGTGCAGATATTAAAAGAAGCTACCCTCCACCAAGACAAAGAATGCAATACACAACAACTAATAATATGGGAGTTCCTCAAAATTATAATATTAATCACTACGGCAATTTTGCTAGTGGTCTTATGATGGGCTATATGGCGGGTAGTATTCCTTGGTATTGGCATACACCTTTTCACGGAGCCTTTTACTATACTCAGCCTATAATAGTTGAAAATGAAGATGGTACTATAGATGTTTATCCTCCTGAATTTAATTGGACAAAGTTAATTATGGTTGTACTTTTCTTCGGTGCTATTATTGTTATTATTATTGTTGTAGTTAGAAATAAAAGATTAAGAAAACGAGAAGAAATGTCGAAATCCTCATTCAATTAATGTTTGACAATTGTAAATTCAATTGCTCTTAGATACTTTAAAAAGTAAATTCGGTTATGACTCGTTTCGATACGGTCAAGAGGAGATAATCCAATCCATTCTTAATGATAAAGACACACTCGTTGTAATGCCTACAGGTGGAGGCAAATCATTATGTTACCAATTACCTGCAATTCTTAAACCCGGAACAGCTTTAGTCGTTTCACCACTTATCGCATTAATGAAAGACCAAGTGGATTCTTTAATTAAAGCAAAAATACCATCTACTTTTATAAACAGCTCATTAGACTATAACGAAATACAACAAAGAATTGATTGGATAAGGGAAGGAAATTGCAAACTACTTTATATTGCTCCTGAAAGACTAGAAAGCAGTAGATTTCTCGAAATTCTTCCATTCTTGAATATTTCGTTCCTTGCTGTTGATGAAGCACATTGTATATCAGAATGGGGTCATGATTTTCGACCTTCTTATTTATCTATTATAAAAACCTTTGAAAAGATTCTCAGAAAACCAATTATTGCTCTAACAGCAACGGCAACTCCCGAAGTCCAAGACGATATTATCAAGCATCTCGAAATGAGATCCCCTAATAAATTTATTAGAGGATTTGATAGACCGAATCTAACATATAAAACAATTTATACCTATGATAAGATTGAAAATGTAGTAGATGTAATTTCTTTAACAAATAATGGTTCCACTATTATTTACTGCGGAACAAGAAAACGTGTTGAAATGATAACTCAAGGGTTGAATGCAAAGAAGATTAATGCAGTTGCGTACCACGCAGGTTTACATCCAAATTATAGAAAACATGTTCAAGAAAAGTTTATTAACAATGAAGCAAAAGTAATTGTTGCTACAAATGCTTTCGGTATGGGAATTGATAAACCAGATGTTCGAAATGTAATTCATTGCGATTTTACTCTAACACTCGAGGCATACTATCAAGAAGCAGGTCGAGCTGGACGAGACGGTAAACCTTCCAATTGCATCCTTCTTTTTAATGTTGATGATAAGGATTTACAAGAATTTTTTATTAACACAAACTATCCTCCAAAAGAAGATATAGAAAAAGTATATAATACAATTTATGATATTAATAATATTGGGCTTGGTGAACATTCCAAAAATCCAATTTTTCTTGATGATGCTTCAATTGCAAATAAAGCATATGTTCCTCTTTATACAGTTGATTCAGCAATGAACCTTTTAGAAAAAAACAATATATTAAAAAGAACAAATCCTAAAGGAACTGCAACTTTAAAATTTACAGCTAATCGTGAGAAAATATTGGAATATAGAAAAAATACAATTGGGAAAAGAAAAGAAATTCTTGAAGCTTTAATGAGGCATATTGGATCAGCTGCTATTGATAATGAAGTTGATTTTGATTTGAACAGATTTCTTATTAAGTATAGAATTAAAGAACAAGAGTTAATTACTGCTATAAATGCTTTTGAACTTGCAAGATTATTGATATTTCATTTTCCTGGTTCTTCTAACGGTATTCAGTTAATCCTTGAGAGAATGCCTTTTTCTTCTCTACCTATTGATTTCGATGCTTTTTACCAAAGAAAAGAAAGAGCATTTCAAAAACTCGATACAGTTATTGAATATGCTAATACTCGAGAATGTAAAAGAAATTTTATTTTAAATTATTTCCAAGAACAAGGTATTTCAGGCATATGTGGAAAATGTTCGAGTTGTTTGACAAATACAAAGCACCTTAAGGTTAGTGATGAGATTATTACACCTCTGACAAAAATCGTTCTTCAATCTATTCTTGAACTTGGTGAAAACTTTTCTAAGAAACATATAATAAAGTATTTATTAGGAGAAGAAACAAGAAAAACCATCTTACTTGATATAAAGAATGGAGAATTCTTTGGTTCCGGTAAAAATTACACAAGAATAGAAATTGATCAAGCTATAGATAATGCTTTACAAAGCAATTTACTAAAGCGAAATTCTAAAACATCTCCTTTGGAGCTAACGCCAAAAGGTTTAAGCTTAATAGACGGAGAAATCAAACCTTTAAGGAAAAGCATTATTAGCAATATTAATGAAGATGAAACAGAACTTTTTAAAAAAATGATTATATTAAGGCGAGAAATTGCAAATAGAGAGAATATTGCAGAATTTGGGCTGATATCGGATTCTACAATAAAGAAAATTGCAAAAGAAAAACCTAAAAACATAATCGAATTATCAAAAATCGAAGGATTAAGTAAAGCTTTTTTATTACGTTTTGGGAGATATTTCGTAAAATTAATAAATCAAAATATAACTCCAATTTCAGAATCTTCGAAAATTAGGCCTACATCAACTCAAATAGAAATAATTAAAATGCTAAATAATAAAACTCCTTTTTCAAAAATCTCAGAGCAATTCAATAAATCTATTGGTGAAATCGCAAGAGAAGTAGAGATTGCAATAGGGGCTGGTGCAGAAATTAATGTAGATTCATTAATTAGTTATTCTCTTTTTAAACAGATAAGCGAAATATTGCACCAAAAACCAAACATAACTCTCAAAAAAATACGGGTAATATTGAATGAAGATATTGATTTTGCTATACTCAGAATTATTGTCGCCATAATTCGAAATAATAAAAAGCATTTGTAATTTTTCCTAATATTTTTAATAATAAATATTCAAATTTTTTTATTAATTTAATAGTTTAATTTTAAGAATTTTAGATTATTTTTATGGCATTTAATCAAATTGATTATTATAATATTGAAGAACTTTTCACATCTGAAGAAATAATATTTCGCGATGCAGTGCGAGATTTTGTTGACAGAGAGGTTCTACCCATCATTGAAAAACATTACAGGGAAGGAACAAGTCCATTGCATTTAATTAAACCTATGGCTGAACTTGGAATTTTTGGTATAACAATCCCTGAAGAATACGGCGGGTCAAATGCTAATTATACTTGTTATGGCCTTGCTATGCAAGAACTTGAACGAGGAGATTCAGCTATTCGTTCAACAGCTTCAGTTCAAAACTCTTTAGTTATCTATCCTATTTGGAAATATGGTAATGAAAGTTTAAAGCAAGAATGGCTACCAAAATTATCATCGGGAGAGGCAATTGGTTGTTTTGGTTTAACAGAACCAGACTATGGCTCAAATCCAGGCGGAATGATTACAAATGCTAAAAAAACATCTAACGGTTACCTTTTAAATGGAGCTAAAATGTGGATTACTAATGGTTCAATTGCTGATGTTGCAATAGTATGGGCTAAATTAGATGGGGTAGTTAATGGATTTGTTGTTCCTACACATTTAAAAGGGTTTTCAGCTCCTGAGATGAAGGGAAAACATTCCTTGCGAGCTTCTGTTACTTCAGAACTCATACTTCAAGATGTAGAAATTCCCGAAGAAAATAAACTTGATGTTGAAGGTCTAAAAGGTCCTTTAAGCTGTCTTACACAAGCCAGATATGGTATTGCTTGGGGCGCTATCGGTTCTGCTATGGCTGTATTCGACTCTGCTTTGCAATATGCTAAGTCGAGAATACAATTTGGCAAACCTATTGCATCTTTTCAAATAATTCAATCGAAATTAGTATGGATGCTGAACGAGATTACTAAAGCTCAGTTAATTGCTTATAGATTGGGAAGATTAAAAGACGAAGGAAAGGACCGATTCCAACAAGTTTCCTTAGCTAAACGAAATAATGTTGACATTGCTCTTAAATGTGCAAGATTGTCAAGAGAGATTCACGGAGCTAACGGCATTCTCGATGAATATCCGGTTATGAGGCATTCAGCTAACCTTGAGTCTGTAAATACTTACGAAGGAACTTTTGACATTCATACCCTTATTTTAGGTGAAGATATTACAGGTATTCAAGCTTTTCAATAATAAATATGAAGAAAAAAAAGAATTATCATCCTCGATATTATCTTGCTTTCAAACCGAACCTAAAGAAACCTATAATACCTATTTTTATGACTCTTGCGGTTTTTATTATCGGAACAGTAGGATATTATATTTTATGGATAGATACAAATGCCTCAATTGTTGACTGTATCTATATGACCTTTATTACTATTACTACTTTAGGTTATGCTGAAGTATTTCCTTTAGACAATGTTGGACGTATTTTTACAATGTTCGTTGCTGTTATTGGAATTGCAAGTCTTTTCTACGTCTTCGGTGTCATTATGGAAAATATCTTTATTATTCAGTTGAGTAATTATAGGAGTAAGAAAAAAATGGTAAAAAAAATAGAAAGCTTAAATAACCATATAATTGTTGTTGGTTATGGAAGAGTTGGCCAATTGGCTGTTAGTGAGCTAAAAAAAGCAGAAGTAGATTTTGTTGTAATCGATGATGATTTTAAAGAATTTGATGTTACTCAGTCTAAAGAAGATATTTTAAAAGTTTTTGGCGATGCTACTGAAGATGAAACCTTAATAAGAGCAGGGATTACTAAAGCTAAAGGTATGATTGTTGCAACTGGCAATGCAGCAACAAATGTCTTCGTTGTACTCAGTGCAAAAGAGTTAAATCCTTCTATTTTTATTGTTGCAAGAGTTGAAGATGAAACAAGCACTCCTAAATTAATTAAAGCAGGTGCCGACAGAACCGTTAATCCATACTATATTGGCGGACAACGATTAGCTAATCTTATTGTCAATCCAAATATTGTGGACTTTTTTGAGACTAATTTCCATATAGGTTCCGATAGTCTTACTTTAGAAAGTATACGTCTGGAGGATTCAAGTTCTTATAGTGGAAAATCAATAAGAGAACTTAATATAAGACAAACTATTGGTGCTACTATAATTGCAGTTGTGCGTGGAGATAAATCTTTTACAATTCCCGATGCAGATTTTGTATTGAACGCTGGTGATCAGGTCTTATTTATGGGAACTCGAGAACAAATCAAAAAGATTCAAGCGATAAAATAAATCTTATAGTATTGCTTCTAATTCTGATTCGCTTTCCATATAAACTTGTCGAGCTTTGCTTCCGTCAGAAGGACCAACTACACCAGCAGCTTCAAGCTCATCCACTATACGACCTGCTCTTGCATAACCTATTTTAAATCTACGTTGAAGCAAAGAAACTGAAGCTTGTTGATGTGAAATAAACAATCGTGCAGCTTCTTCGAATAAAGGATCTCTGTCTTCTTTGGAGATTATTTTTTGTTTAGTAGTATCATTTAAGCTCGGAAGTAAATATGGTTGAGAATATCCTTGTTGATCTCCAATAAAATCACATATTCTTTCAACCTCATCACTTGTAATATATGCATTTTGAATCCGAAGAGGTTTGGAACTTCCACCTGAATTAAAAAGCATATCTCCGTTGCCTAATAACTGTTCTGCTCCAGATATATCTAATACAGTTCGCGAATCTACCTTTGAAGCTACTAAATAAGAAATACGAGCTGGGAAGTTTGCTTTGATAATACCTGTGATTACATCTACAGAAGGCCTTTGCGTTGCTACTACTAAATGTATGCCAACTGCTCTTGCTAATTGAGCAAGACGGATAATAGGTTGTTCTACTTCTTTCGAAGCTGTTAACATTAAGTCTGCTAATTCATCAATAATAACGATTATATAAGGCATAGGAAGATGTGACATTTCTTTTTCTTTACTGAATTTGCCTTCGTTCACTTTTAGGTTATATTCAAAGATGTTTCTTTGTCCAACGCTTGCTAAAATATCGTATCTTAAATCCATCTCAGCACAAATTGCTTTCAAAACTATAACCGCTTCTTGAGGATCAGTAATAATTGTACTATCTAAATCAGGAGAAACAGCCAGAAAATGATTTTCTAATCTTGAGTATTGCTTCAGTTCAACTTTTTTAGGATCAATAATAACAAATTTCAATCGGGAGGGATGCAGCTTATATAGTAAAGAACATATTATAGTATTTATTCCAACACTTTTGCCTGAACCTGTTGCACCAGCTATAAGCAGATGAGGCATTTTTGTGAGATCTGTGCAATATACATCTCCCGATATAGTTTTGCCAAATACTATCGGAAGTTTATAATTCGTTTGAGTAAACTTTGGTGACCTTACGACACTACTAAATCTTACAATTGAAGGATTTTGATTGGGTATTTCAATGCCAACAGTCCCTTTGCCTGGAATAGGTGCAATTATTCTTATTCCCTTAGCTTTTAGAGCCATTGCAATATCATCAGCTAATGCTTCTATTCGGCTTATTTTAATTCCAGCAGCTGGTACAAATTCGTATTGAGTAACAACTGGACCTGGTGTAATACTTAAATTTTCAATATAAATTTTAAATGTCGCTAATTTTTCTTGTAAAATATTAGCATTTTCTTGAAGTTCTTCTTCGTTAATAAATTCACTACTTTCGTCAGGATCAAGCATATCCAGACTTGGCATTGTATAGCTTATTTTCTCATTATGAATAGCCGTGCTAATTGGATAATATGGTGTTTCTTCAGTTTGTATTTCGTTTATTGTGACAGTCAAAGGTTTAGTTTCTGGAATATCGGGATATTCATAATCGAATTCAGATTCGTTTAATTCTTCATTTGAATTGTCTTCCACTTTATGATTATCATCGTCGATAAGTTTATGAATTATATTTGAACCAAAATCTGTAGATTTTCTCTTTTCTGTATCTGTAATATCTGTATCTTTATATGGATTTATTGTGATATTCAAATTACCTATTTTTGACTTATCTTTTTGAATGGCAATGTTCTTTTGTATTATTTTTGCTGGTTCAATATCATCATCATTATCGGCTGTATCATCAATATTGTGATGCTTATTATCCTCCTCTTGAAAAGTTTCTTTTTCTATATATGTTTCATTTGTTTGAGTTTTGTTTGTTTTTTTAAAAAGAGATCTGAAAAATAAGACTATTTTTTTGAAATAAATTTTAATTTTCTCTAAATATTTGTCAATGTTAATATTAAAAGCTATAATTGAAACGATTAATATAAGAGTTATAATAAGTAATATTGTTCCTATTGTACCTAATAAGCTACACAAAAATGAAGCTAAAAATTGTCCTAAAACACCACTCCATTCCTTTGGTAAAGGTGAAAGCCATTGTATATGAGAAATTGTACCCATTAAAGTTGCAAATAAGGTTCCAATGATTAAAAAAAGAATTGTCCTTTTAATCAGAGTTTCGCTTGGAGTAAGATTTTGAAATAAATGTTTCCCCCATAGAGCAATGATCAAAGGTAACAAAATTATTGCATAACCAATTGTAGAATTATAAAGGAAATTGCTTATAATAGCTCCGATAATACCAAGCCAATTCTGTGTTGCAGATGCTTTTTCATACATGGCTTGATCGCCTCTTATAAGAGCTAATATATCACTGAACCCTATTTCAGCGTAAGCTTCATCTTTAGATGTATAAGAGACCAAGGCGATTAGTAATAAGATTGAAATTAAAAACAGGAATATGGATAATACTTTTATTTGTCTTTTATATTGCTCAGCAAATTTGTCTCTTGCTTGATTATTTTTTATTTGTTTTTTATTGGATTGTTCAGAATTCTTGTTTCCATTTGTTTTTGGTATAAAGAATTCATTACTATCTCTTGGTCGAGGTGCATTATTGGGATATATTGCCATAGTGATGCTCCTCTTTATTACTGCATTTATTAATAATAGACTTTCAATATTAAAATTATTCTGAGTATTTTTTTACGCTAATACCAGTAAAAATAGGTACTATTGGATATAAATCTAATGTTAATGCTGTTTCTACATCACCTTTAAAGCCAATATTATAAAGAAATCTCGAATGTTCTGAAGATTTTATGTATTCTATCCAATCTTGAGAATGGAGATTATAAAGCTCCATAGCAGTTCGAGCAGAATCTGTTAGGTCGTTAATAGAAAGTGCATTAGTAAAAGTAAAGACAAAAGCTCCTGCACATAAAGCGTCTTCTAAGGAGAAATTTCCATTGTTGCCTGCACATAGTATATCTAAATTATAATCTACATTAGGACTTTCTTTGATTTTTTGAATAACAAATTTTTCAACAGCTGTTTTATTAGCAAAACATCCAGAAATCTTATATTTTGAATATTTAGCTTTTTGGAATATTTTTGAACCGTTAGTAGTTGTTAATACTACTGTTTTGCCTTGCACTGCCTCTGGTGTATATTCTGTAGGAGAATTGCCAGCATTAAATCCGTTAGGTTTTAAGCCATTTCTTTCGCCTCCTAAAAATCTCGTCTCCTTGCTTAAATTTGAATATATATTTATTGCTTTATCGAGACTTTCGGCAGGAATAACTTCTTTAGCTCCATTGAATAAAGCAGCTACTAATGAAGTTCCTGCTCGTAAAACATCTATCATTATTACAATAGAGTTTCTGAACATTTCATCAGTTTCTGTAAATGATGGTATATAAAATACATCAATTTTCATAGCTTTTTCTAAATTACTTTATGCTGCATTTAGTATCGAAATATTTTCAAAGATAATAATTTTTTTTTAATTATTAGTAATTTTTATTGTTTTATTTTTCGACATATACTATTAAATGAACAATTTTCACAAGCTTTTTGTTGCGGATTAATGAAAAATATTCCATTAGATATTTTATCCCTTATCGCTTTAGCTTTTTCGAGTGATGTATGTAAATATTCCTCTAATTTATCGTATGATTCTATTGTTTGGTTGTTAGATTTGACATTTGGAACAAATAATAAGTTATTGCCTTGAGGTAATAAAACAAATTTAAAAGATTCATACTTCTTTGATTTCCTATCGTAATTTTGAATTAATGCATAATAAACACCTCCCACTGGAAAGGGTTCAGCACCAAGTAATTGTTTTAGAATTTTTTTGCCAGCTAATAGATATAAAGGAACTTGAAACGAAATACCATCTTTTATTGATGAATTTGTTGCTACATTTTTTAAATTTAATTTATAATCGGCAATAAGAAAATAAGTTTTATCCTCAATTGTTGAAAATTCTATCCTATCAATTTTTCCTCTTATTTTCAGACCATCAAGATCTATATAATTCATATTATAATCTGTTGATAAACTACTTTGAATCCCAAAAGCAAGTTCAAATATACCAGGTTCGAATCCCCAATCGGTTTTATTTAGCTCATTATCTAACCAGATTTCGAGACTACCCCTTTTTTCATTCGTTCCAATTATTGCATCTATATCCAGATAAAAGAATGGATGATCGAATTTGACTTGTTCAATTTCTTCTTCGGCAATAGATTTCAAAGTGGCTAAATATTCTTGCTTTTGATGGGAATTTAATTTTACTAATTTAATTTTTGAGTATAAATCTCTATTTGTTTGCTTTTGTTGATAAGTATAAAATCTATATAGTATTTTATGAAGTAAGTTTCCTTTTTCGAGTGGAGAAACACCTAATTCATCTACTTTTTTTTCTTTTAATTCTAATATATATAGTATAAAGTATTTAAAAGGACACAAAGCATATGTTTCAAGCTCTGTTACTGAATAAGGTTTATCAATGGATTTGCTCAATTTATCATTAATTCTATTTGGAATATCTTCTATTTTTATTAATACATTTTCATTGAAAACCGATGCTTGTTTTTCTAAGATATATTGGATGAATTCAATTGTGTGTTGTGTATTTTTATCTTGATTGATGAGGGCAAATATTCCTTTATCTTTTGTGAAGTTTGTGTTATTATAATTTAGAGCAAAATGTTTAAATGCTTCAAATGGTGCAGAAATTGAATCAATCCACTCAAAATCATCTTTCTGCTTATAATCTAATTGTCCATTTTTTTTTAATTTTTTGATTTCTTTCAATATAATATAGCGGCTATTTTCTTTTAATGTAGTTATTTTTAGTAGTGCATTAATATAAGGAGATGGAACTAACTCCCTTGAACCATCGTGCTTAGGATAGAATATGTAAAGTTTTTGATTGCCAGCATCTAATAATTCAGTTGAGTTTGTTAAAAATTGATAAAACTGTATCCTTTCAGATTTATTATGCCTAACTTCAGTTTCTGGTAATTCTTTTCCGAGAAAATATTCAGGTTTAAAGCTAATTGGAAATTCACCATCCACTGCTCCACAAAGAATTAATGCTTTATAGGGTATTCCTCGAGTTTGTTCTATAGATGTGATATTTATTCCATATCCAGGTTTCTCGTGTATTTGATAGCGAAATGCTTTAGCTGATGTTTTTAACTTTGAAACATATTCACTTAGCCTAAATTTTTTATCTGGATATCTATCTCGCATTATGAAAATAAATTCTTCGACTAATGTTTTAAAAGCAATTAAGGAGCGTGCATCCTTTTCTAAGTTTTCTAATAAAACGCTATTTTGGAAATTATCTATTTCACCATTGATTATGAATTCTTCTTGATATTTGCTAATTTTATCATATATCTTAAAACGCTTAATTATTCCTTCGAATAAAATGTCGTAAAATTCTGCAGGCGTATAGTATTTATTTTCAAAAGAAATGGAATCAGTCAATATTGTAAAATCGAGAAGTGCCTTTTTAAGATTATTTATTTCTTTTTTTAAGATTTCCACTTCAAAAATGTCTTCTTTATTTCTATCTTCATTTGCTAATAGTCTCTCTTTAAGATTTATAGATATCTCAATTCTTTTTTTCCAATAATCTGCACCTCCTCTTTTGTTACCACCTAAAATTCTCAAATTTTTTGCAATATTAAATAAATTACTCGGGTCTATAGTTTCTTCATTCCTTTCAATTTGAATATATTTACTTGTAAGAACCAAATGCACATCTTCTCTTCTAAAGCCTTTAATAATTAAATTTAATATTGAAAATATCGTTATAATAATAGGGGAACTCGATAAATCAAATCTATCGGATATGTTATAAGGTATAGAATATCTCTGTAGTTGTTCTCTAAAAAGAATAGAATATTTATTCGGATTTCGCATTGCAATACATATTTCAGAAGCTTGTATTTTATGCTTTAGAATAAGATGCTTAACTAATCTTGCTATAGATTGAACTTCATCGGTTCTATCTTCGGCTTCACAAATTAAAACGATATTATTGAAACTATCCGATTGGATGCTTTGATAATCCTTAGAATAAAATAAATTTGCTCTAATGAACTCAGAACGGCTCAATTTCGCTTTTATTTCGCTTATATTAGCATTTTTGTATTTAAGCCTAACTTTATCTATTAATCTATATCCAGCCTTTTGTAATTGAATTACGGTGTCCTCTAAATTCCCAAATAAGGGACCGTTTTCAGTAGAGTAATCAATCGAAATTCCTATAGGTATATTGATTTTATTCAAATAAGAGATTATCTCTACTTCTGGTTTTTTAAATTCGCTAAATCCATTTATAAAAATGCAATGAGTATCCTTGTATGCCTTATTTAATGACTTGTCATAGTCTTTGTTATTACTAAAATAGTTGATTATTCGGTATACAATATCGGGATAATCTGTTATTTCTGTACTTAATGAGTTTTCGTAATAATTATATAATTTATAAATATCATCAAGCTTAAAAAAATCGTATCCTTTTAAATTTTTCGCTTTTGCATTATCTATATCGTTTTTGAGTGCTTCAAGCGTTATACCATCTTCCCGTAAGCCAAAAATAATATTGGTAAGTTTTTCTATTATTTGATAATTGAGAGATTTATTATTCATTTTAAAGAATTTTAAATCTAACTTTTCTGTCGCTTCTTCAATTATAGTTAATCTATATGCTTCAGAGATTATGTGTGGGTAATTTTCTGGAAATATGATTTGAAATAGATTATTAATAAATTCTTCGAGTGTAACTATTTTTAATATGCTTATAGGTTTTCTATACTTTTCGTAATAACTTCGAATTATTTTCTGTGTATAATAACGAACTTGTTTAGCAGTTGGCAAGATGAAAATTGAAGAGCACACTGAATCATTTTCAATACCTTGATTAATTAAATCACTAAATTCTAAGGGCATTACCCCTAATTCGAAAGCATTATTGATTAATATTTGTGACATTATTACTTGGATTTGCAATATTTATCTAAAAATTCGAAGAATTCGCTGTCCCAGAGAATAAATTCTTGAGCATGTGAGATAAAGTGACTTTCTTCTGGGAAAATTATCAATTTTGAGGGAATTTTTTTAACCTGAGCGACAGTAAAAGCTTCGAGACTTTGAGTATATGGAACTCTAAAATCATATTCACCTGTGCTGATAAGAATAGGAGTATTCCATTTATCTGCAAATTTATGTGGTGAGAATTTTTCATATTGCTCCTTGTTCTTTGCTTCCCAATAAGGACCTCCATATTCCCAGTTTGGGAACCATAATTCTTCAGTAGACCCATACATACTTTCGAAATTAAAGACCCCACAATGAGAGACAAATGCTTTAAATCTACCCTCATGATTTCCTTCAAGCCAGAAAACAGCATAACCACCAGCACTTGCACCAACAGCAGCGAGTCTATCTCTATCTACATAGACTTCATTGGCAAAGGCATCAGTAGCAGCTAAAATATCTTTCATAGCCATTCCGCCCCAGTCCTTTGATATTGCGTCATTCCATCTCTGTCCAAATCCAGGAAGTCCCCTTCGATTTGGTAATAATAACACATATCCATGAGATGCCATTAGATAGTAATTCCAGCGATAATGAAAACGCTGGCTTATCATACTTTGGGGACCACCTTGACAAAAAGTTATCATTGGATATTTCTTATTTTTATCGAAGTCTGGAGGTAAAACGACCCAGCAATGAACTCTTTCTTTGTCGGTTGAAAATATCCATTGCTGTTGAACTTTAACTGCTTTCAATTCTTTTAATATATCCTTATTTAGAAATGTAAGCTGAGTTACTACTTCATCGTTGAGTGTAACTTTATATATATCTGTTGGGTGTAGCATATCTTCTCTTCCGAAAACTAAACTTTTTCCATCTGGTGTAATATCTATTCCCATATTATCATTGAACCAGCCTCTTGTAATTTGTCTTAATCTACCATCCGGTACGCCAATGGAATATATTGGATAACAACCTTTTTCTGTAACTGAAAAGTAAATAGATTTGCTGTCTGGTGACCAGACAAAATTCTCAATCCATTGGTCAATATTAGCTGATAATTCCGAGATTTCGCCGGTTATTCTATTATAAAGCATAAGGCGTATCTTATCAGATTCGAAACCTGCTCTTTGCTGGCTGTGGAAAGCTATCCAATTACCATCTGGTGAATATTTAGGGTCGAAATCTGCTCCATACATTATTTCAGTAATGTTTTTTGGAACAGTTGTACCAATTGTTAAAAGAAAAATATCTGTATTCGTAGATTGAACATAATTTTCTACTTTTTTTGACGTATAAGCGATTTCTTTGCCATCTGGCGACCATGCAATTTGTTCACTACCTCCAAAAGGCTTTACTGGACAATCATAGGGTTCATCTGGCATTAAGTCCTTTTCTTTACCCCCTTCGGTTGGGATAATAAAGAGGTGCGAGTTATACTCATTTTTCCACTCATCCCAGTGTCGAACTGGCAGTTTATCATATATTCTTGCTTTTGCTTTTGTTAGTTTTGGGTATTTTTCTTGAATTGTCTGGCCTATTTTTACGTCAGTTGTGAAACTAAAATATTTACCATCAGGTGACCAAGCCATATTTGAAACTCCGTTTGGGCAATTCGTTATTTTTTTCATGTTTTTTCCATCGGGAGTCATAGTAAAAATCTGAGGTTTACCCTCTTTCGATGATATAAAAGCGATCTTTTTTCCATCGGGTGACCATCTCGGATTGTAGTAAGAATAGTCATTTTTTGTTAATTGAATTAACTCACTTCCGTCAATTTTGATTTTAAATATCTCACTATTCTTTTTGTTTGCTTCAATATCAGGAATAGATACAGCAAAAACAATCCAATTTCCATCTGGCGATATTTGGAATTCCTCAAGGCGTTTCATTGACATTAATGTCTTAGCATCCATTATTTTTTCTTGAGCATTTGAAATCATTATAATTGAAAAAAAATTGAATAATATAAATATCAAAATTACTTTTTTATACTGATTCATTTTGAAAACTCCTATTATATTTAAAAATATTATTTTATCTTTCTTATAAATTTTATCAAACTAAAATTCGAGCTAATGAAATGCAATCCAGGTTGTTTCTGACCATTTGGTAAATGTAGAGTTAATTTTTGTTCAACTGTTGCAAAATAATGAATTGGAATAAGATTTTTACTACTAATATGATATTGTCCATATCCATTTATAACATTTGTAACTAGTAAAGTATCTTTTGTCATTTGCAACTCATAACTACCTTGACCTGTTTTTATATATTCAAATCGTAAACATTTCTCTTCTAATGTATCAACAATTCCTTTAGCCCTAAAAAAAGAAGTATATTTGAGTAATGGAACAGGAAGACCATTTTCAACGAGAATGTCTGTCTTTTCAACAATCCATGATTCTCCTATTCTCTTGCAGCTTTCAGCAAAAGGGAATAAAATATAAGGCTGAAAAGCTCCTCCAGGACATATTCCAGCTATAGTTGTATCTTCAAGAGTAAGAGAAATTCTATTACAGAGAGAATCGATTTCAATTATAGCAACTCTATTCATCCAAGGAGTATATTTTCTCTGAATTTCTTTTCCCTTTTCATTTCTTTCATAAGAATGAAAATCAATGAGTTTCTGTCTCAAAATAAATGTTCCATAAGGTGTAATCGAGTCGCATGTTATCTGCAATTTTTCATGTCTTTTTTTTAAGAGAGGGGATGATAAATTTATGATTATGCTATCATTAGATTCTACTTGAAAAATCAATGTATCGCCTTTTTGAAAATTTAGTTTATAGCATACAGTATCAGATTTAAATTTAATTTCTTCTTGTTTGTACCTTGCGAAAGCAAAAATATTACAGATAAATAATAAGAAAATAACTAAGTCTTTGATTTTATTAATTTCACTGATTAATTTTATATTCATTTTTTTATTTTTTTTAAAGGAATAGAGATATTTTATTATATTATTTTCTTTTAGATCTTTTTACTTCTTTATGTAGTTCTGCAAGAATATTCAAAGCTTCTACAGGTGTTATTTGATTTATATTTAATTCAGCAATTCTTTCTCGTATTGCATCATCTTTGAACTCGAAAATTGTAAGTTGTTCAGGTATTTTTTTGCTTTTTTGGCTTTCATTAATTTCAATTTTATAATCCTTTGTTTTTGGAGTATTGTCTTGATTGCTCGTTCCAGATTCTTCCAAAGCTTTCATTATTGTGTTAGCTCTTTCAATTATCCATTTTGGTAAGCCTGCTATTTGAGCTACGTGAATACCAAAAGAATGATCGCTACTACCTCGACGAACATTGTGAGTAAAAACTACAGTATTGTTAGATTCAATAACCTCAATTGAATAGTTGACAATATTTTCGTATCTACTTGCTAAATCGTTCAATTCATGGTAATGAGTAGCAAATAAAGTTTTAGCTCCTATATTATTGTGAATATATTCAGCGATAGCCCAAGCTATAGAAATTCCGTCGAAAGTAGCTGTACCCCTACCAACCTCATCAAGTAAGATTAAACTTCTTGAAGAGGCATTATTTAAAATGTTTGCGGATTCTTGCATTTCAACTAAAAAAGTGCTTTCACCTGATACTATGTTGTCTTGAGCTCCAACCCTAGTGAATATTCTATCAACAATGCCGAAACGAGCTGATTTAGCTGGGACATAGCAACCAATTTGGCCTAAAAGAACGATTAGAGCTACCTGTCTTAGATAAACCGATTTCCCAGACATATTTGGTCCTGTAATGATGTGTATAAGCTCCCCATTAGGAGAGAGAAACGTGGAATTGGGTGTGAACTTTTCTCCAATCTGGAGATATCTTTCAACAACAGGATGCCTGCCTTCTTTGATTTCTATTTCATCGGTATTGTCAATTGTTGGTTCGCAATAGTTATATTGCTTTGATGCCTCAGCAAAACTAAGCAGACAATCCAATACTGCTATTTTATATGCATTATCTTGAATTGTTGCTGTTTCTAAAGCAATCTTCATTCTTAACTCTGTAAATAATGTTTGCTCAAGTTCAGTTATTCTTTCTTCGGCATTAAGTATTTTTGTCTCAATTTCTTTTAGCTCTTTTGTAGTAAAGCGTTCTGCATTGACCAAAGTTTGCTTTCTTTCATAGTAATCAGGAACTTTCTTTAAATGAGGTTTAGTTACTTCGATATAATAGCCAAATACTGAATTAAAACTTACTTTTAGTGAAGGAATATCGGTCTTACTTCTTTCTTTTTCTTGATATTCAGAAATCCAATTCTTACCAGACTTTTTAGCTTCAATGAATAAATCCAACTCTTTTGAAAAGCCTCGCTTGAAAATATTACCACTACCAAATTGAATTGATGGTTCTTCAACTAAAGCTTCTTCAATAATATCAACTACATTGGGTAAAGGATTTAAGGTTTGAGCAAGAGTTTTGATCGTTTCGGAATCTAAAGAAAAAAGAAAATTTCTAATCTCAGGCAACTTTTTTAAACTATTCTTTAAAGCAATTAAGTCTCTTGTAATCGCTCTTCCGATACATATTTTAGATATTATTCTTTCTAAATCACAAACTTCTTTAAGAGATATTATAAGAGCCTGCCTAATATTATCAGATTCATATAAAGCACGAACAGCTAATAAACGGCGTTTTATAGTATTGATATTTAGTAAAGGATGACTTATCCATTTTTTTAACAGTCTACCACCCATTGGGGTATTTGTTTTGTCTAAAATAGCTATTAGAGTTCCTTCTCTTTGATTGTCTCTGCCTGAGTATGTTATCTCAAGATTTCGTCTGGTAGCATTGTCGAGGATCATATTTTCGGAATAATTATATGCCGAAATCTTTTTTATATTCGAAAGTTGAATTTTTTGTGTTTCATTTATATAGTAAAGAACTGCTCCAGAAGCTGCTATGCCAAGTCTTAATTCTTCTATTCCAAAACCTTTAAGATTTTGGGTTTTAAATTGACCTAATAATGCTTCCCGTCCGAATTGTGTATCAAATATCCAAGGTTCGAGTTTAGTAATAGCTGGTTTTGAAGAGATGTTTGAGAATTTTTCAATATATTGTTTTTGTCCTTTTGAAATTAAAATTTCAAATGGTTGGAAGGTTTCTATTACTTCAATAATTTGTGAGATATCTGTTTCAAAAGTAAAAAATTCACCTGTTGAAATATCAGCAAAACTATATCCGACGAGTTCTTTTGACCTATCTTGACCAATATAAATGCCTGCAACGTAGTTGTTGGCTTTTGAATCAAGTAGTTTATCATAGAAAGCTACACCTGGGGTTACTACTTCAATTACATCTCTTTTTACAATTCCTCTCGCTTGTTTGGGATCCTCCAATTGTTCACAGACAGCAACTCTATAACCAGCTCGAACAAGTTTTGGTAGATAAGTATCTAATTGGTGGTAAGGAAAGCCTGCAAGAGGCATATCTCCAAGATTGCCGCCATTGTTTCGTTTTGTAAGAACAATACCACACACTTTCGAAGTTATTTCAGCATCTTCATTAAATGTTTCATAAAAATCTCCCATCCTGAAGAGTAGTATTGTATCAGGATATTTAGCTTTTATTTGACTATATTGCCTGACAAGTGGTGTTTGCTTTTCTTTTATCAAAGCTTAATGATCCAATTTAAAAATATTTTTAAAAACCAGATATTTTTGTTTCATAATTGAAATAGTCATCCATTTGTTGACTATAATAATTAATTAGATGTTTTGAAATTTTTCGATAATTGTCACCTCCGACAGCTAACGTTTTTGCTTTATCAATGCATTTTTGTTCGAAACTATCATTTTCAATAATTTCGTTTATTAAATTTAATTCTTTTGAATTCATTGCATCTATACTTCTGCCTTCTAAAATAATATTATTAGCTTTTTGTTGTCCTAAGTATTTCGAAAGTAGAAAAGGTAGTCCTCCTACTGGAGGAAAATCATATTTTTTATTGGGTAAAGAAATCGAAAATGAACTATTAGCAAATCTATAGTCTCCAGTAAGAGATAGTGCAAAAGCTAACGTAGAGACGTCTCCATTTAAACAAAAAATAACATTTTTTTCGTAACAAATAATTTTTTTAATAAAAATTCTTATTGCGTGAATTTGTCTAACAAGTTGTAATTTCTTTTCAGGTAGGACTATATATCTTACGCTTTCTTTATCAAATTGAGTTACACTATCCATAAATTGACAATATTCTATCTGGCTAAATGCATATTCCTCGTTAAATATAAGCAGAGAATTAACAATTGGATCTTTTTCAACCCATTCTATCACAGAGAAAATCTTGCTACTTTTTTCAATATCAGAAATTTTTGTTAAAAATTGATTCTTTAACTTAAGAATAGCCATATTTTCAATAACATAAAAAAACATCTCATCATTTTCAAAACTGAAAGTATATTCATTTGAGCTCATTATATCTACCTTCTATAATAAATTAAACTTTAGTTTCTATTAAATTCAAAAAATAATTCAGCATAAACATCATCTGTTTCATAAACTCTGACCTTTATTCTTTCGATATTAACAAATGTCTCGAAGTGAGGTATTAATTCAAATATTATATATTTAGCAAGATTTTCAGCAGTTGAATAATATGGTATGATTAATATTTTAAAATTCATTTTTTTTAAAAATTCAATTAAATCAATATCTTTATCATCACATACAAAGCAATGATCTAACTTTTCAAGTAGTGGTTCTACTATCTTAGTTATTGTGAAGTAGTCAATTAACATACCTTGTTTGTCAGGTTCTCCTGAAATTTCAATCCTCATTTTATATGTATGGCCATGTATATTTCTACAAGGACCATTATGATATGGCAGCCGATGGCTCATTTCCCATTTAAATTCTTTGGCTATAGTTGTTTTCATTTATTTGATTCTGTTTCTTTTGTATATTTAGCTTGAATAATAGAATGGATACCACCTCTGATACTCCATTCAGTTGTTATTTCCATCTCAAGAGGTTGGCAAGCTTTAACTAAATCGTCTAATATTTTATTTGTAATATCCTCGTAAAAAATTCCTTGATTTCTATATTCAAGAAAGTAGAATTTCAAAGATTTTAGTTCAAGGCATAATTTATCTGGAGTGTATTTAATTGTTATTTTCCCAAAATCTGGCAATCCAGTAATTGGACATACTGATGTAAATTCCTCGTTGATATGTGTAATTGTGTAAAATCTGCCAATTTTAGGATTTTCAAATGTTGCAAGTCTTGTTATATCTCTGTCTTTTATTTTTTTAGTTTTCATACTTATTTCACTTTTGACATAGTTTTTTTTAGTAAATTTAAATAATTTTGAACTAATAATTAAATAAAAAATATGCAGAAATTTGGAACTTATATATTTGGAAGGAATCCAGTATTAGAAGCTCTTAATGAACCTGAAAGAATAGAGAAAATTTTCATTGAATATGGCAGCAGAGGACATGCTATTAATAATATTATCATTAAAGCAAAAAAGAACAAAATACCTTGCACAATAATTGACAAAAAGAAATTTGTTGAGCATTTAAATGAAGTACCCAGCGATAAAATCAATCACCAAGGGGTAATTGCTATTTTAAAACTTTATGAAAATTTATCTCTTGAAGAATTATTAAATAAAACTTATGATAATAATAAATATCCCATTCTTATTATATTAGACTCAATTTATGACCCTCATAATCTTGGGGCAATTACTCGAACAGCTGAATGTGCTGGGGCTTCTGGATTAATAATTACAGAAAAGAACTCTTCTCCCATAACAGCTACAGCAATAAAAGCATCCTCAGGAGCATTACATCATATTCCAATTTCCAAAGTAAAAAATTTGTTAAATTGCATAGAAAAACTCAAAGCCAGTGGATATTGGATTTATGGCACTTCCGATAAAGGCACAACAATTTATACAGATAAAATATACGACCGTCCTATTGCTTTAATTATCGGTAATGAAGGCAAAGGAATAAGCCCTTCTGTCATTAAAAATTGCGATTACGTTATATCAATTCCTATTAAAGGAAAAACACAATCGTTAAACGCCTCTGTATCTACTGGGATAATTCTTTATGAAATACTAAGACAAAGAAACTTATAATTATTGAATTACACGCCCAAATCCTGCAAAATGTTCTTTATAGTATCTATCTTCCAAACTTTGAACCACAACTCCATTTGAAGATGATGAATGAATAAAAGAATTATTACCCAAATAAATACCGACATGTGATATTTTTTTACTTCTTCGGAAAAAGACTAAATCACCTGGTTTTGCTTCTTCCTTTGATATTAGTTTTGCAAATGAATACTGGTCTTCAGCTGAACGGGGAAGTTTAAATCCTATTTTTTGAAATATCAACTGTGTAAAACCAGAACAGTCTAAGCAATTTATACCAGTTCCTCCATAGCAGTATGGTGTTCCGATGAATTTTTCAGACTCATTGATTATTAACTTTTGTTTTTCATCCAATTTTAATAGTGAATAGTCAAAAGATCCTGATCCTGGATCGACATTTTTTTCATATTGATGCGAAGAAAACCTTACACTCGATTGGCAGGAAACCAAGAAAATGAGAAAACATAATACGAAATACCTTTCATATTTTTTTAATATGATCATAAATCAGCAAAAATTAATCTTGCTCGGTTCTATGTGTTTTTTAGAAGGACAAAGCTCTTTTTCACTGATAAAGATTTTTAATTTAGCTAATGTTTTAGGTAGCTTCATCCCGATAAAAAATGCTCCAACAGCTGATAATACTATTAGCCCTGACTTATAAATGTCTTTCATTGCATCACCTATTATATAGTCTTTATTTATTATAAAACAAATTATGTGCCACATTATTATACAAAAAAAATTCTTTTTAAATAAAATACAAAAATAAAACAAACGTTTAATTAATTTTGAAATTATACAAACGTATGTTTTATTTATTTGAGATATTATGGATCCAAAAGAAAGAATATTAGATGTCTCGGCAAGACTTTTTGCTGAAAAAGGGTTTTCTGCTGTTGGAGTTCGAGAAATAGCGAATGAAGCTAATGTAAATATCTCTATGATTTCATATTACTTTAACGGTAAAAATGGAATCTTAGTTGAGCTTATGAAAAAGCATTTTGAAGAGCTCGAGAATATTACTATAAAAGTAAAGCAGAAAAATCTTAACCAAGAAGCAAGTTTAAATGAACTCATTAAAGAGATTGTCGATTTTATTATAAAGAAACATTATTATTGCAAAGCTACTATTAATGAAATGCCATTGAACATACCAGAGCTTTATGACTTGAAACTCGGTATGTTTGGTAATTTTGTTAAAAGTATTAAGCATCACTTTTCTTTAGCAAAGCACGAAACAAGCAATACAATTTATGATGTAATTATCGGTGGTGCTTTTATCAGTATGATTTTTTCAAATTTCATTTTTGGCGATATGCTGAAAAGATACTATAATATTGAATACGATGAAAAATTCATTGATTATTACTCTTCGATTATTTCTACTTTATTTTTGTCTGGAATAAAAGGCATATCTAATACTTTAGAAAATTTAAAAGAAAAATATGAGGTGAAAAATGAATATCCTAAAACAATCGAATAATTTAAAAGATTACTTGCCAAATTTTGCTTTATTATTTATTTTACTCTTATCCCTTACTCTTGAGACTTATTCTCAAAATAAAGTTGCTCTTGCTTTAGAGGAATGTATTAAAATTGGGCTGGAAAATAACAAAGCAATAAAAATATCTAAAAGCAAGGTCGAATCAGCATCAGCAAAATCGAAAGAAACCGATGCTTCTTTGCTTCCTTCATTAAAATTCAATGGTGGTTATACTCGATTAAGCGAAGTTGATCCCTTCGAGGTCAATACTCCTTATGGAAAAATGAGTATTTCTACGCAAGTATTCGATGTTTTTACTTTGAGATTATCGGCATCCCAACCTATTTTTACTGGTTATCGCCTTCAAAATTCCTCGGATATGATGGAATTGCAAAAAGCCGCTTCGGAAAATGATTATATGGCCGATTTAGGTAATTTGACTTTTGACATAAAAAATGCATATTGGAACTTATACAAAGCATTAGAATATTACAAGTCAATCAAAAGTAACAAGGAAATGATGCAAGCGCATTTGGATGATATTCAAAATTTTTATGATGCCGGTATGGCTCTTTTTAATGACGTCCTCAAAGTAAAAGTTCAGTTAGCTAATACAGATTTAATGCTTTTAGATGCTGAAAACGCTATTAATCTGTCTATGATTTCTTTGAATACTATTATTGGATTGCCAATAGATACAAAAATAGAAATTCTGACAATGATGGATACTAATATTGTGAATATTCCTGATGTTAATCTGCTTTTAGACACTGCTTTAGTAAATAGACCTGAGCTAAAAGGTATGGAGTTAAGGGTTAAAGCAATAGAAAATAGCGTTAATATAGCTAAATCTGGCTGGTATCCACAGATTTTTGCTTCTGCTAATTATTACTTCAACAAACCAAACTCAAGAATTATGCCTACTCGAAACGAATTCATCGGAACTTGGGATATTGGTATTACAATTTCATATGATGTCTTTAATTGGTTGACTGTTCCCCATCAAGTTGAACAGGCGCAAGCTTCTCTTAATCAGACTATACTTGGTCTTCAACAATTAAAGGATGTAATATCTTTGGAAGTTTCTCAAAATTATCTTTCGCTAAAAAAAGCAATTGACAAAATTAGAGTAGCAAGAGTAGCCGATGAACAAGCTAAAGAAAATGTGCGTATAACAAAAGAAAAGTTCCTCGCTGGGTTGGCAACTAACACTGATTTATTGGATGCCGAAAATGCCTCTCTTGTTGCTGATATTAATCTAATAAACTCATATATTGATTATGAAATTAATTATTCAAAATTATTAAAATCATTAGGTAAATAAATAAGGAGAATTATTATGAAAAAAAATCAAAAACGTTATGTAATCATTTTTATAGTAATAATTGCAATCTTATCAATTGTAATTATATTAATTAATAATAAATCCAAAATAGAAGCAAAAGCTAAAAGCGTAGGTTTCAGTAGTGCTGTACCAGTTAAAGTAGCAACTGTTGAAAAAGTAAAGCTCGATAATAGCTTAACTTATGTAGGAACAACATATCCCAATGCTGAAGTTCCAATCATTTCTGAAACTCAAGGAAAAATATTAAACTTATTTTTTGATATCGGAGACTACGTAACAAAGGGGAGGTTACTTGTTCAAACAGATACTGTCCTAAAATATGCAAACTACTTAAATGCACAAGCAGCATTCGATAAAGCGAAAGCAGATTTACAAAGATATGAAAAGCTCTATTCTGGTAAGTCTGTGAACGATGCCCAACTTGACCAAGCAAAATTTGCATTTAAATCTGCAGAAGCTCAGCTTATTATTGCTAAGAAACAACTTATGGATACAAGAATATATGCTCCTGTTTCTGGTGTTATTACATCGCGTAATATTGAAGCTGGAACTGTCATCTCTCCAGGCTTTTCAATCGGTAATATTGTTGATATATCTAATATTAAGATTAAAGTTAACGTCGCTGAAAAGGATGTCTACCAGCTTAGTTTAAATCAAAAAGTAATTATCGAAACGGATGTCTTTGATAAAAAATTTGAAGGACATATCAAATCCATAAATTCAAAGGCTGACGAAGCTCATACATATTCAGTCGAAATAATGATGAAAAACGACCAGAAATATAATCTTAAAGCAGGAATGTTCGCTAAAATTTATTTTCAAATTAATTCTGACTCAACTTTAGTTATTCCAAGGGAAGCATTAGTTGGGAGCGTCAAAAGTCCTCAGGTATACGTTGTTCTTGGTGATTCTTTAGCTGTTCTTAGAAATATTGTTATAAATAGAGAGTCCGACAAATTTTTTGGTGTTGCTCAAGGACTTAATATAGGCGAGAAGATTGTAATTAATGGCCAAATAAATTTAAAAAATAATTCAAAAATTTATGTTCAATAATGAGATTGTAATATTATGACTATTACTGAATTAGCAATAAAAAGACCAACACTTGTTGTAGTGCTCTTTTCTGTTCTTGGCGTTTTAGGAATTTACGGTTTTATTGAATTGAAATATGACCTTATGCCAAAGATGACTGCGCCAGTAATAACTATAACAACAATATATCCAGGTGCTTCTCCTAATGAAGTAGAAAATTCTGTGACAAAACCAATAGAAGATGCTATAACTGGTATTGATCAAGTCGCCGCTGTTCGTTCTACTTCTTTCGAAAGTAGGTCTTTTGTATCCGTAGAATTCGAACAGTCCACAAATGTAAATTTTGCTTTACAAGATGTGCAAAGAAAGGTCAATGAAATAGCAGATAAATTACCACTAACTGCAAAAAAACCAGTAGTATCAAAAATTTCATTTGATGAGATTCCTGTTCTTCGTATGTCAGTAAGAAGCTCTATGCCTTCTAAAGACTTTTATCAATTTGTAAAAGAAAAAATTGTTCCAAGAATATCAAAGAATGATGGTGTTGGCATGGTATCTCTTCTCGGAGGTGAAGAAAGGGAAATAAAAGTGCAAATTAATCAAGATAAACTAAGGTCTATTGGTTTATCCCCTTTTCTTGTTGCCCAGACAATTAAGTCTGCTAACTTAGATTTTCCGACAGGCAAAATAAAAGATGAAAACGATCAATATGTTGTCCGTGTTGCAGGAAAATTCTCTTCAGTCGATAGTATCCGAAATCTTGTAGTCAGCAGAACCCGAAGTGGTGGTGAAATTAAAATGAAAGATATAGCTGATGTTGAAGATGCTATAAAAGAAACTTATAATATTAACCGCCTTAATGGAATTCCATCGGTTGGTATTTTAGTGCAAAAAGCAAGTGATGCAAATACGGTTGATGTAAGTAAATTAGTTCGCAAGGAAATTGCTGCTATGGAGAAAGATTATGCAGACATTAATCTTAAATTTGAAATTGCCCAAGATGCTTCTACATTTATCATGAGTTCATCAGATGCTGTGAAAGAAGATCTATTATTAGCTATATTATTAGTAGCTGTTGTTATGCTTGTGTTTCTCCATTCTCTACGAAATTCACTCATTGTATTAGTTGCCATCCCTTCTTCTCTTGTCTCGACCTTTTTCATAATGTATATATTTGGATTTACCCTTAATTTAATGACACTTTTAGCTATGTCATTAGTTATTGGCATTTTAGTTGATGATTCTATCGTTGTTCTCGAAAATATTTATAGGCATCTCGAAAAAGGTGAGGAACAAAAAACAGCTGCTCTTAATGGTAGAAATGAAATAGGTTTCGCAGCACTTTCTATTACTTTAGTTGATGTTGTCGTATTCCTTCCATTGTCTTTAATTACCGGAATGATTGGCAATTTCTTGCGAGAATATGCTTTGGTAGTTGTCTTTTCAACTTTAATGAGCTTGCTTGTTTCTTTTACTATTACTCCAATGCTTGCTTCGAGATTTACTAAACTTGAGAATTTAAACAAAAAAACAATATTTTCTAAGTTCGGTGTCTGGTTTGAAAACCTTTATAAAAAAATCACTAATTTTTATACAAATCTACTTCAATGGAGTCTAAGAAACGGAGGAAAAGTTGTAATAATATCAGTGATTTTATTAATTATTAGTATTTCTCTTTTCCCTCTTGGCTTTATTGGATTTGAGTTTATTCCTGTTGTAGATAGGGGAGAGCTTATTATTACTATTGAAGTAGAACCGGGTGCATCTATTGAGAAGACAAATCAATATTGCTATCAAGTAGAAGAAGTATTAAAAAAATACCCAGTATCTAAAATTTCTACAAATGTAGGTGCTTCCAGCGAAGGTTTTATTGGTTTGTTTTCTAATAATAATGCTGAATTTTATGTCACACTTGTAGATAAAAAATATAGAGATAAACCTACTGATGTCATCGGACAAGAAATGAAAAAAGAAATCAATCTTATTCCCGGTATCAAAGCAAGGGTTAATCCAATAAGTCTTATGGGAACTTCTACTCGAACTCCTGTGCAACTTTTGGTAACAGGTCCAAATTATGATGAGACTTTAAAGGGTGCAAAAATAGTAGAAGAAATTGTAAAGTCAATCGAAGGAACTTCAGATGTAAGACTTAGTAGTGATGAAGGTAAACCAGAGTTGAAAATCGAAATTAATAGGGATAAACTTGCCAAACTTGGTCTTACTATATGGGATATTGGTCAAAACCTTCGTGTTGGTCTTACGGGAGATGATGAATCTAAGTATCGTGAAGGAGTCAACGAGTATGATATACGCGTCCAGTTCGATTTGCTCGACCGTTCAAAAGTTACAGAAGTAGGAAATATGACTTTTTTAAATAATAAAGGCCAATTAATACAACTTAAACAGTTCGCAGAGATTTACCAATCAACTGGACCTACTAAACTGGAGCGTGAAGATAGAATCTATGCTATAAATGTTTATTCTCAAGTTTATGGCAAAACAAGTGGTGTTGTAACTCAAGAAGCTCTAAATAAATTGAAAAACGTACAGCTTCCTCCTGGAGTAAGCTATCGAATAACAGGTGAACAAAAAAATATGATGGAATCAATGACATCAATGTTAATAGCTCTATTTGTAGGAATTTTATTCGTTTATTTCATAATGATTGCTTTATATAATTCTTATCTTTATCCCTTTGTTGTCTTGTTCTCTATTCCTTTAGCTATTATCGGAGCTTTCTTGGGTTTGGCATTAACTATGAAGTCTATTAGTGTATATTCTATTCTTGGCATAATTATGCTTGTTGGACTTGTTGCTAAAAATGCAATTCTTCTTGTTGATAGAACTAATCAAATGAAAAATGAGCAAGGTTTACAAACTTATGATGCTCTTATTGAAGCGGGCCAAACAAGACTGCGACCTATACTTATGACTACATTTGCAATGGTTTTTGGTATGTTGCCTATTGCTCTTTCAACTTCTCCTTCCTCTGAAGCAAAGTCGGGCTTAGCTATAGTTCTTATTGGAGGATTGCTTAGTTCAATGTTTCTTACTTTAATTCTTATTCCAGTCGTTTATCAAAAAATGGATAAATGGAAAGTAAAACTTTTTGAATTGATTAAAAAAAGAAAAATTGTATTGAAGGAAGAGTATCAGAAAAATTGATTTAATTATAGCTAAAAAATTATTGTAAACAGGGGCATAATACTTAATATGCTCCTGTTTTATTTTTTTCATATAGTCTTATATTTAAAGCAGATTTGTTTTAGAGAAAAAAAGTTATTGAATTGCTATTGCAATATTATTTTACATAAATTAAAAGTAATTATATTTATTGATTTTATAAAAAAATTATTTTACAATGCTTAAAGGCAAGGCAAATCTTTTATTAGGACTTGTTATAATAATATAATAATAACCAGAAGGTAATTCATATGTGGCAATTATATATTTTCCATCAATTTGTTCTTTATTCGGGTTATTTATTTCAATCGATTTTTTAAGGCACAATATCCCTGTTACAGAAAATATCTGAACATCAAGTATGCCATTCTCATTGGTATTTAAATGAATATTAATAATTTGATTTGCTGGATTTGGATTAATTTTAATGTCAGAATCTTCTTTTAATTTAATTTGATTTATTGTATTTCCACATAGGCCATAAGTATATAATTCACCATTTTTAGAATTAGGATGAATCCAGTTTTTATCCCATATTATATCTTGAATATTTATAATTGTTTTATTATTGTTACCAAGCAAGATGTAACCTATAATTTCAGTTAAGAGTTGCTCAGTTCCATATAAAGAAATATTATCATCGGATATGGTTAATATTCTTTGTCCGTTGAATATTTCGTTTTTCTCTATTTTCCCCTTGCTAACCCCTATAGGATAGAATAAAGCAGCATCAAAACTAATTATTAATCTATAGCTTAGACCAGATATAAAAATATCTTTATTTGTATTTTGCACTTTTATAGGAAGTTTAAATTCACTAACTCCTATGACAGCAGCAGTATCAGGAGTCCAAACGATATTCTCAATAATTGATGCACCTGAAAGAGGTATGCTATATACGAATTGAACTGGATGTGAAACAAATATCAGTAAACTATCTAAAAAATTCTGTGGCAAAATAGGGGCGAATTGTATTTCATATTTTACTTTTTCACCAGGCCCTACAATCTTAGGGTAAGAATATGTTGTCATTATGGAAAAAGTGGTGCCTTCTCTGCCAGAAATTCTAACCGATTTTATTTCAAAATTGTTAATTCCATTATTTGTAATATAAATATTCTTTATATCAGAATTGCCTATTTGGACAAAACCGAAATCAATGCCCTCAAAACTTAATATCGAATTGTAGTTGTCAAGATTTTTGTTGATAAATGTTTCATTTAATAGAAATTCAAAATCATTTTCTTGACATAAAACTTGATAGATATAGACTTGAATTAAGAATATAGAGATTAATATATAAATTAATTTTTTCAAAGATTTTTTGTATACTTTATAAATGAACTTATATTATATTTAGACACCTAAATTTAAGAAAAATTTGTGAATAAAAAAAATATTTTTTTCTTAAAAAGGTGTCCAAGCAAAACTAAAAAATGGTATTATAAATGGTTGAGTAAAGAATGCCAAGCCAAAATCAGATGAGATAGAACTATTGCAAATGCGAAGACCGAGTAATACAGCAGTATTTGTAGGATTTGCTACATCACTATTCCAAAGTTCTCCTATTATATGTAAATCCTTTCTATTAGGAAGTTCAGTATCTAAACCAAGCCCAATGCCAAATGAACCATCAGAGAGGTATATATTATAATGATTATTATAAAAGCTAACATCATAAACATTTCCTCTACTTAATTTATAAAATAAATTTGCAGTGAGTAATGTTTTACTTAACTTTACTGTTCCCACTCCATAAATATGAAGAAATTGATTATTATTATTAATGAAGGCAAGATTTGAACCAACAGCTAAAGTAACTTCTCTAGCAATAGTATCAAAAGATGTTGTAAAAAGTGTGATTTTTCCATTGACAACCGATATTTGTTGGTCACTGCTTATGCCAGGAATAAAAGATCTGCCAAATGTCAAAGAAATTAAATCGCTGATTCCAAAGCCAGCATAAAGAAATAGCAATTCATAGTTTGAGATAAAATGATCGTTAGCAATAGGGATTGCCGTTGGTAATATATATGCTCTATGTCTGTGCCGGTAGAATTCTTCTTTTAATTTGATTTCCTTAATCTCATTTTCATAAACAGTAATTATACCAAAATCTTTTTTTAGTTTGATACCTTTACCATTTTTTGTATCATTTATTATTTCTAATACATATCCATTCATTATATCGCCATTATTTAAGCGGACTATGTACTCGACTTCTTTACTCGGTAAGATATCTTCTAATATGCTATATTTATTTGAAAAAAGTTGCTGGATATTAATAAAAATTAGAATAAAAAATATATTTTTTAAAAGAATTCTCATTTTATATATTATCTGACAAATTATTATTGATTAATACGTATTTTGAACAACAATATTTATTGAATATTAGAATGTAAGTTAATTTTATGGTTTTTGTAGAGTCTAATACAAGATAAAGCAATTAATCCTAATCCTAAAAAAAGAAATACAATAGCAAAAATGATAGTTTCTTGATTAATGTTTGTAACTGAGGTCTCTTCTTGTTTGATTAAATAAATACCAATGATAGATATAGCATTATTTAAGAAATGAAGAATAATCGGAAGCATGATACTCTTGGTTACATAAGCCACTAATCCAAGGAAAATTCCTATTATAAACAGTGGCACTATGTTTGTCGGAATAAAGTGAATTACACTAAATATCACTCCACTAAGAGTAATAGCAATACTTGGCTTAAGTTTTTCCTCTAAAGACCTCTGTAACAAACCTCTAAATAGCAATTCTTCAGATATTGCAGGGATTATCGCTCCAATTATTAAAGCTCTAATAGCATCAATTATATTTTGACCTCCTAATAACTTTAAGTAGAGTTCTTCCGGTTTTCTAATAAGCTCAATATAATCTTTTTTAAAGAATTCTGGGATAATAGCTTGTTTAATGACAGCCCAACTTGTTGCTATTAGCTCAAAACCAAATAGTCCTAATAATGCTATGACTAAATCTTTAGTATCTAAATGAAATTTTAATCTTAGAAGCTCTTGCCTTCCTAATGGGTTATAATTTGATATTATTATAACAGGCACAAGTATAAAACCGATTTGAGAAAGAGCATTAATGTAAGGTAAGTAAAAGTTATAGCTTCCATTCGAGAAAAAGCTCGATATAAATTCACCCCCTAACTGATATAGGTTTATTAATAAAATAGTGAAAAAGAGGCCAAAATAAATGTAGGGAAAATTTATTTTTAAAAAATTTTTATAAAACATCAAATTTTTTTCAAAATTTTGCAATATAATTGTCGAAATATCGTTAATTTTGCTGATATAATTAACTATTTGTTATAAAATTTTGGAGACCAAAATGAAAAAATCACTAATTGCATTAACAATTATTTTAGCATTATTTGCTTCGACGGTATATTCTCAAGAGACTAAAAAAGAATTGCCAAAAGTTAAGAAAATCGAGAAGACAAAAGATGCTAAAAAAGACATTAAGGACATTAAAAAGGAAGCAAAGAAAGAAGCCAAAGAACCCAAGAAAGAAGCCAAAGTAGCAAAGAAAGAAACAAAGAAAGAAGCCAAAGAACCCAAAAAAGAAGTAAAGAAAGTAGCAAAGAAAAAAGTCAAGAAAGAAGTCAAGAAAGAAGCCAAAGAACCTAAAAAAGAAATGAAGAAAGAAGAAAAGAAAGAAGCCAAAGAACCCAAGAAAAAGGAAGACAAAAAGGAAGTCAAGAAAGAAGCCAAAGAACCCAAAAAAGAAATTAAGAAAGTAGAAAAGAAAGAAGCCAAAGAACCCAAGAAAGAAATGAAAAAGGAAACTAATAAGAAGGAAGTTAAATAATTTTAATAAAAATCAAATGGCTTTTTAAAAAGGGCGTCTTTTTGACGCCTTTTTTTTTATTTTTTATTATTAAATTATATTCAAAAATTTAATTAATCAAAAGGATTTGGATGGAAAGATTTTACGAATTAGGTTTAGAGGAAAGTTGCCTGTTCGGAAAAGATATAAATAGTGATAGAAATTACTTCTTAGACTTTTGTAAATCTCATTCTTTTGAAAAAGATTTAGAGATTATAGGTGATGCTTTTGATTTTTGTTTAGCCAGTCATGCTAACATCGAAAGAAATTCTGGCTATCCATATTATGTGCATCCATTGAAAGTGGCTATATCATTAGTGAAAGAATTCTCTCTAATTGATACACCCTCAATAATCGCAGCTCTTTTACACGATACTGTAGAAGATAAAGAAGAAGTTACAATTGAATTGTTAGAGCAAAAGTTCGGTATAGAGGTAGCTAATCTTGTAGATGGACTAACAAAAATCAAAGGAACTAAAACAAGACAAAACGATAAAGCTTCGACCTATGCCAAACTATTCCTTGCTTTAGTAAAAGACAAAAGAGTAATCCTTATCAAATTAGCTGACAGATTAGATAATATGAGGACATTGGATAAGTTGCCTAAACAAAAACAAAAGGAAATTGCCATTGAAACACTAAATTTTTATACTCCATTTGCGCAAAGGTTAGGTTTGCTTAGGATCAAACAGCAGCTTGAAGACCTTTCTCTTTATTTTACTGACCAATCCGCTTACGAATCTATTAGACCTGCTCTTGAACGAAAACGTATTGAATTTTTGGATTATATCAAACAATTTACCGAACTTATATCAACAAATCTTAATGCTAAAAAGATTCAGCATATTCTCACTATTGAGCATAAACACATATTTGAAATTTATAAGATGATTGAACATGGGACTCCATTAAGTGAAATAGACAACTTTTACTCAATAGTTATTATCCTAACGAGTAATGATTATTTAGAATGCTATAAAGCATACGGTATAGTAGCGAATATATTTGGTCCTGTCAGTTCACTCGATGATTATATCGCCCGTCCTAAAATTAACCTCTACAGAGCATTGCATTCAACACATATCGGTCCTGGTAGAAAGCTCGTTGAAGTGATAATTAGAACTGAGGAAATGGATAAAATAGCTGAATGGGGACTCGGTTCTGTGATTTCTATGAAAGATACTCAAAGAGCATTTGAATTTACTGATGAAGAAGTGCAAAGTTGGGTATCCTGGATGCAAGACATTATTCAATCGGGAGATGAAGATGGAATACAGAAAATTTGGGGTTCCATAAAAAAGAATCTGTATGAAGATGAAATAATTGTCCATACTGTAGATGGAGAAGCCTATCGCTTACCAACTGGTGCTTGTATTATTGATTTGGCATATTCAATTTCTGAAGATGTTGGTCATAGATGTATTTCTGCAAAAGTAAATGGTGTTATTAAAAGTTTAAATTATGAATTAAATAATTTTGACAGAGTTGAAATCATCACTTCACCGAATAGCAAACCACAAGAAGAATGGAGCCAATATGTCGTAACTCAAAAAGCAATTGTTAAGCTTTGGGAATACTTTAAGTATAAAAAAGATATTGAAAAAGAAAAAGAAATTCCAAAAGAAAGTTTTGACGTGAGGCTGAAAATATTAGGCGAAGATAAACCTGGAATGCTTAATGCTATAACAGAAGTAATAGGCAAAACCAATATAAAACGCATCAGTCTTTCTTCCCATAGTTCTGTATTTGAAGGTTTAATAACATTAAATGTTGAGGATATGGTTCATTTTAATACTCTTTTTGCACGTTTATTATCTATCAAAGGTATCAAAGGTATTGAAAGAGTTGATAGCGATTAATTTACTACTCTATTTTCTTTTGACCATTGTTATTATGCTCAACAGGGGTCTCTATTGTTATTTTTACAGTTCTACAATAGAACCTACCCTCTGGCAAAGTATTATCATATAAGAGCTCGGATTCGCCAACACCTTTAACAATAGCATTAGGTATTTTAAGTTTTGTTGAAGCAGATTTTGCTCTTTCGGTTGATAACTTTAGATTTACCTCTTCATCACCTATTTTGTCTGTGTAACCAGTAATTGTAACAATAGACTTATCAGTAATACGGGATTTAACAAAGTCAAGAACTTTTTTATGTTCATCTCCTAATTTTGAAGAACCGAAGTCGAAAAGTATAAGACTGTAATATTCAAATTCTCTATCAGCAATCATTTCAATACGTTTCATATCTATTGTCAACTGTTCAACCGAAAGTTGCTTGGGAGTAGTTGCAACAGTCTGACCTAAAGAATCTGTAATTGAAAATGAATATTCAATTTTTCCACCTCTTGATGGAGAACTTGTATCATCGTCTTTGATTTCCCAATTTAATTGAGTTGGTAATTTGCCAATACCTTCAAATGATATTAATTCTTTATTTTTTTCTTTAGCTTTTAAGTTCCATGATAGTATGCCAGCATCAGCATTTCCGTCAGGCAAAAATCTTATAGTTGATTTACTAATCTTTCGAACAGTATCCACTGTTATCACAGGTTCAGTTATTGACCAATCATCCGACAATATTTCAACTCTTCTATTTTCTTCGATACCTTCTTTTTCATCTTCCCTTGAAGCTTCTTTTGGCAAGTTTCGTGCTTCTATTTTAATTCTATCCTCACTTATTCCCCATACATCTCTAAGGTAATTACGAACAGCAATTGCTCTTCTTTCAGATAAATCTTTATTTCCTTTTTCTTCTCCTTGATTTGAATTGGTTCCAATAAGTTTGATTTTTGAATCAGATTGCTTTAATCTTTTTCCAATTATATTTAAAACATGATAATAGGTCTGCAGAGCATCGTAGTTTTGTAATTTCTTTAAGTTGAAGTCTTTGGTCTCTTCTGGAGAGAGTCGAATGTATCTACTTGGAATAACATCAGAATTTTCATCAAAAAATATATAAGTAAGCAAAGGTCTCATATTGTGAGAAATAAAATCCTCAATTTTAAGTGAAATTCCCTTTTGCTCGACATTGTTACTATCAAGTTGAACAGCGTTAATGGCAACTGTAATTTTTGGTGGAACAGGCGGCTTTGGCAATGAAGGATTAAGTGGTATAGCCGGTGGTGGCGGTGGTGGTGGTGGCGGAGGAGGCTGACGATATTTAAACGACAATCCGGCTCTCAGTGTTTGTATTGTCCAAGCTGTTCCAGAAATAACTGGCAAAAAATTAAATGTATAGAAAATTTCTGGATAAAGAAATAAGTAATTCTTTTTATTTAATGGCAACTCATAACTTACTCCTAATACGATCCCAGCTTGAAGGAATGAAGCATCTGGTAGTTTACCTGAGTTATCGTTTCTTGTCCTTTTTCCATCTATAAATGTGCCTCTATCCGCAGGTTCAATAATTTCTTCGATTTGATGATAGTGACTATAAAGATTAAATCCTAATCTTATACCTCCTTGTCCGTATAGTCTTTTTGAAAGTTCATACATAACCATCGGCTCTATACTTAATGAATAGATAGTTGCATCAAGACGATGCTCGAATTTACCATCTATTGCTTTCCCATCAACAATAACAATACTTGGTTCTTCATTTTTCATCAATGTTTGAAAAGTAGTGAATCCAACTCGAAAATCTAAGAATATATCTTTATTATAGTAAATATCATATAAAACACCTAAATTAAGAGTGGTACCTATTCCATTAGTAAATGCTGGACAGCAGCTTGGAACACCGGGAAGCCTACTAAAATCAGCAAGATGAAGGTTTAATCCATAATTTAAAAAAGCACCATACTTTGGTTTTTGAGCCATTGTATCGGTGTTTTCTTGTGGTTGATTCTTTCTCTTAGGCGATTGTAATTGAATTAATGTCGTATCACTATTTTCAATCTTTACCTGCGAAATTAATTGTGAACAGAAAGTCAATAGTAGCACTAAAACTGTGCTTAACCTCATCTAATTCCCCTAATTTTTGTTTTATTTCAAATAAATTATACAAATTTAAAAAAAATATCTCTATATTTTGATTAAAACCAATAGTATTCTAAAAAAATTGTATTTTTGCATTATGGAAAATCAAATACCATCGGTTAGTGAACTGACAAATACTATTAGACTTTTGCTCGAAGAAGGTTTAGGAAATGTAAGTGTCTTAGGAGAGATTTCTAACTACAAAAAGCACTCATCAGGTCATCATTACTTTACTCTCAAAGATGAATTTGCGTCAATAGCTTGTGTTCTTTGGAAGGGAAGACCTTTGAACTTTCTTCCTTTTGATGGAATGAAAGTTATTGTAACTGGCAATATTACTGTTTTTGCACCTCGAGGACAGTATCAAATAGAATGTATTTCAATCAAACCTCTTGGAAAAGGCGAACTTTATTTAGCATTTGAAGAGCTTAAAAAGAAATTAAGCGAAGCTGGATATTTCGATACAACACGCAAGAGACCTATACCTGCTCTGCCTATGAAGATCGGTGTAATTACATCTCCTACTGGAGCAGTAATTCGAGATATAATCACAACAATAAAGCGGCGTTTCCAATTGTGTAGGATTTTTTTCCGTCCCACACTTGTTCAAGGTGATGGTTCTGCCGAAGATATTACATTAGCTATAAAGGAACTAAATCAGTTACCTTTGGATGTAATCATAGCTGGACGTGGTGGTGGTTCTATTGAAGACTTGTGGTCTTTTAATACTGAATTAGTTGCAAATGCAATTTTTAACTCAAAGATACCAATTATTTCAGCTGTTGGACACGAAACTGATTTCACTATTGCAGATTTCGTTGCTGATTTAAGAGCAGCTACTCCAACTGCTGCTGCAGAAATTGTAACGCCAAGAACAACAGAAGACTTGCTGAATTTCGTCAACGAAACTAAAATTTTGATGAGAAAAAATGTTAAAGAAAGATTAGATAATCTAAAAATGCAAATTACAGCTTATCGTGATGTATATGCCTTTCGAAAAATAATCGACAGAATCCATAATATTATACAGCTTGTTGATGAAAGTCAACAAAAATTACAAAGAAAAATTGACAATACATTTGTTATTTTGAATCAAAAAGTAAAATCTCTTGAGTTTCATTGCAAGTCTTTAAATCCTCTTTCTCCCTTAAAGAAAGGGTTTGCATTGCTAAAAAGCAATTCTAATTTTATTCCGAAAGAAGATTCTTTGAATCAATACAAAAAAATAAAAATTGTAAGAGAAAATGAAACTGCATTAGTCTCTGTTTTAGATGTTAGTGATAATGATTTTTTATTTGATTAAGACATAGTGAAATTATGATAGTAAACGATAGCCATTTTTCAAAACTGATTAACGGAAAATTTGAATTTATAGAATCAGGATATGGCACCGGAAAATATAATATGGATTTCGATATGCAAAGAACTATCGAATGCTCTGAAGGTCGAGCATTACCAATGTTTCGTATCTATGGCTGGAAACCTTGGGCTGTTTCTCTTGGCTATAATCAGAAAGAAGATGAGATTGATAAAGAGCTTTGTAAAAATCATGAATTAGATATAGTTAGAAGACCGACCGGAGGTAGGGCAGTCCTACATGCAAATGAATTAACATATTCCGTTGTAATACCACTAAGTCCTGAAAAGAATATCCATACTTTGTACCGAGACATTCATTTTTTATTATTAGATGGTCTTCGAAGATTAGGAAGTCAAGAAATTGATTTCGAGAAATCTCAACCTAATTTTCGAGAACTGTACCAAAGAGATACTATTTCTGTATCTTGTTTTGCTTCTTCAGCTCGTTATGAAATAATGGCAAGAGGGAAAAAAATTGTTGGTAGCGCTCAAAGAGTTTTTGGAAATGTTCTTTTGCAACACGGTTCAATATTAATTGGTAAGGGCCACGAATTGCTTGCTGATGTTAGCAATCTGCAAGATGAAGCAAAAAGAGATATACTAAAGCAATATATTCTTAACCATAGTATTACACTCGAAGAGATTCTCAATAGACAGCTTTCCTTTTATGAATGCGGTGAAGCAATTAAAGAAGCAGTATTATTTGGTTAATTTAGATTTAATAGAATTAAAAATTAGTTCCAATACAACTCCTGCAAAAGGAAGAAGTGCTATTTTATACATCGTTTGGTAACGTGGTAAAGTAAAAAAAATTATAGCAATGATAAAATGATAGAGCAGAAAAAGGTAAAGAAAATAATGTTTTTTAAATGAAAAAGTCTTTAAAATCCCTATAATAGAAAGCACAAGCAAACTTAACCATGGTAATAAATAAGCCAGATTTGATGTTCTTTCATCATAACTATAGACAAACAAAAAACTTAATAACTTTTCTAATGCTCTTGGAAGAAGAAAATCTGGTTCATTTTTTATTAGCTCAATTGTTCTATTAAAAATGAACTCATTTAGTTTTGATTCAAACATAACGTCAGGGACTGTTTTATATTTAGCTTCCTCAATTTTTGAATCAGACCAAAAGCCCAACCTATAAGGATTGTTGCCCCTAAAAAAATTGAGACCATTGCTTGTTGTAAATGGTATGCATTCGTAAAAAATAATAAAATTGCGAATAAACCAAGGTAAAAGTAAAATTATTGTAGTTAAAGTTATAATGACAACTATTTTAATTTTTTTCTTTATCAGATAATAAATAGCAAGAAAAACAAAAAAAACCGCTACCTCTGGTCTAAGATAAATTAATGATGCAAAAATAAACCCAAGGAAAATACTTTTAGAATAACTGAAATAACTTAAAAAGTCGTATTCAGTAAGATAATAGAAAATAAAAGCTACCAATGTATGGTATAAAGTAGTTGTGCCTACAGTATTGCTAGCGTAGATGAACTCTGGAAGCAGAGCATAGATAAAAACTGATATAAAAGCAATTCTCGAGTTGAAATTTTTTTCTATTGCTTTGTAAAAAAAAAAGATTGTTAGACAACTAAGGATGGCTTGACTAGTGAAAAGAAAAATATTCCTTATCAGAACATCATTAATGATGATGAATGGTATAAGATAAAAAACATAAAGAGGTGGCATATAAGCTGAAGGAAGAGGATTAGCATTTTGCATATAATGATATTCTATAAAACCATTATGAAAATGAAATAACGAATAACCCTTGCCAGCAACTATGTTCTTAGCAATTTCTCCAAACTCCCAATAATTCTCGCTTTTTAAATCGCAAAATAAAAAGAAATATCCTATTCTTAAAATAAAACAAATAGTAATTAGAATCAAAATAGAACGCGGAAACTGAGTAAAAACCTTAGTCATAGCTAAAATCTGTTTATTTTTTAAACAGCATAGGTTCGCAATTGCATATTTGTTTAACAATCGATTTATTTTCTTCGGCTCTTTCCTTACTAATATAATCCCCAATAATTACAGCATACATTTTATGTCCATCAATAATTTTTATGCGAATCTCGGCTTGCAGTCTGCGTTTGGTAAATTTTTGTTTTTCTGCGTCAGCAGCTGCTTGAGAACTATAAATACCAACTTGTAACCCCCATTTTTCAGTAGATTTTTTTACTGAAGGTTTTGTAATCGAGTCGGTTTTAGCTATTACCTTCTCATTTTTAGAAACATCTTTAGGGGTTTCAAGTTCATTTTGTTTAGTTTCAGTCTCAACTTTAGTAGATGTTAAGCTTTCTGCTACTCGAAGTGCGTCAGTAACATATATAAGGTGGTCTGAGTCAGGGAATACTTTTCTATACTCGGTTAGTTCCTCTCGAGCTTTGGGAATATTACCTGTCATTGCATAAAACTGAACAATCCTCCACCAAGCGTCATCAGCCCATTCGCTTTCACGAAATTCTTTAACTATTCTTCTGTAAATATCTATTGATCTTCGAACATCGTCGAGAACAAGAGCGTGTAATAAAAGTACTGCTGGGTCATTAGGATATTGCGCAAGAAGGTCAGGCACTTTGTTCTTTACTTCTGTTACTCTGCCTGCAGAAACCATTTTTATGTAATCCCGAACTTTTTCGCTTTGGCAATAAGCACTTAAAGGCAAAACAATTAACATTAAAAATATTAGATAATTATTTTTCATTTTACACCTTACTTTATGCCGCTTAATAATTTACTAAAATATAATAATTATTTGACAATATTTATGTAAAATTAATAAAAAAATTCATTTAAAAGATGGTATGTAAAAAAATATTTTTAAATTTGAATTTAAATAAAATAATAAAAATATAGTATTCAACTATGAAACTAATTGACCAAAGAACAAAACAAATAATGGAAGAATGCAAAGCAAAAGCAAGAGATGCTGGCCTATCTTTTCAAAATGAAACATTGGAGTATATAGTAACTAATCGCGATTTGCTTGAGCTTTCCCCAAAAGTTATGATACCTACTTTATATGATTACTGGGTTCACGATGTTGAAGTATTAAAAGAATATGGAAAGTATAAGCTCTATCCTTCTAATCCTTATGAAACAGTTATTAATTCTCGCCCCGCTATATCTTTCTATAATGACAATAATCCTGATTGGATGAATGTAATGATTTTTTATCATGTCATAGGCCATATAGATTTCTTTCAAAACAATATTCTATTCGAACATACTTGGAATGATGATTTTGTTGGTCAAGCACTTGCAGACAAAAGATTGATAGAAAGCTTACGTTCTGAGCATGGCAGATGGGTCGATTACGTAATTGAATTTAGCAGAAGCATTGATAATATCACTGGATTTTACGAAAGTTTAGCCAGTTATAACTATAAGGAAAACCTTGAACCAAACCCTCAATTATCATATTATTTTGACCATTTTCTTCAAGAAGAAAAAAAAATACCTCAACATGAGATTTATTCTGAAATTGTCAGATATAATACACTATTATCCAATTATCAAAATCTTGCTGAATCAATGTTTTTTGCGGATGTTAAACAGAAATATCCTGAATTCGAAGCATTTTACAAAAAGTTTTCTGAGAGTAAAAAGATTAGATACTTCGATATATTGGAATTTGTTAGGGATAATTCAGACTTGCTTAAAAAGGAAGGAAATCTTTGGATGAAATCTGTAATGACAATTATAAGAAATACTTCCTTGTATTTTGCGCCACAAATTAGAACAAAGATTATAAACGAGGGATGGGCAAGCTATTGGCACGATAATCTTTTCACCAAAGACCAAAGAATTAAAGGACATGAGGTCGCTTATGCAAAATTAAATGCGGGAGTTACTGCTTTGACTCGTATAGGGCTTAATCCTTATGCTATTGGTATGAGACTCATTAGTTATGTCGAAGAGCTAGCAAATAAAGGGAAAATCAATTATCAATATCAAAAAATTAGAAACATTGATTCAAGAGAGTCTTATAATATTCATTCAAATAATGGAAAAGATGCGATTTTCGAGTTAAGAAAGCATTTTTCGGACTTTTCTTTGATAAATATATTCGTTGATCAAGATTTTGTAGATATGCACGGATTATTTGTTGTTGGCCAGCGATTTAATCAAGATCGCCAAACTATTGAATACTATATAAAAAGTAGAAAAGCCGAAGATTATAAACAAATGCTAATTGATTCTCTTTATCATCCACCTAAAATTATGATTGATTATAGTAAAACTAATGAGAAAAATCTTTATCTTGTCCATATATTTGAAAACAAACAGCTCATAAAGGAATTTATTCAAGATACTATGATGGCTATTGAATTCCTATGGGGAGCACAGGTTCAATTAGAAACTACAGAAATTGTTGTAAGCAGGCAATCTTCTTCAGTTGAAGAGAAAAACTATGAATATCGGCGTGTATTATATACAATGAATAATAAAAAATTGAGTCAAAAATTAATTTAAAATAAAATTGTTGAATTTAAAACCTATGAAAATTATAATAAAAGACCATAAAGAAGCTGAAGAAAGAAGCAAAAGGATCGAATCTTTAATAAGATTGAGCAACGACCTTAAAGATAAAGACAGACGGTTGCCAATACAGTTTTTCGATTTTATTCAAATTGCTGCTAACAAACCAGAGTTCGTTTTCAGAAATGTGTTCCAGCTTTTTCACGATATGATCCACTATTACATACAAGAAGGCTTAGAAGAATATCCGGAACTTGAGGAATCGGTTGGATTTGTTCACTACGATTGCAGTAAATTATTTGTCGAGGATTGTGATACGCCATTCTTTGCTGATAGACTTTTCGCAAATAGACTGATGAATCTTTCCAAAAGTTTCAGAGAAGGTTCGTTCGATAATCATATCTTTTTGTTTGAAGGACCTCCCGGAAGTGGGAAAAGTACTTTTTTAAACAATCTGCTTTACAAACTCGAAGAATATACTAAATTACCTGAAGGAACAATTTTTAAAACATATTGGCGAATTGATATTGATAAACTCGGTGGTTTTGATAAATTCGATAAGGAAATTAGCAAGGCCTCTAATGTTTCTGAAGACGTTAGCTTTCTTAGCGAATGGAGCAGGATCCAAATGAAGGACAAAATTGACTTGCCTATGAAACGATTGCAGTTTTCCTGTCCTAAACATGACCATCCTATCCTTCAAGTTCCCAAAAGCATTAGAAAAAAATTTTTAGATGAACTGATATTAGATGAAAATTTTAAGGAAAGATTATTTAATAAAAAAGAATATGAATGGGTTTTAAGAGATATTCCGTGTAATATTTGCAAATCTATTTATAATGCTCTACTTGATGTTCTCGGTGATCCTTTAGAAGTATTTCAAATGATAGCTGCTCGTAGAGCTAAATTCAATAGGCAATTTGGTGATGGGATTAGTGTTTTTAATCCAGGTGATCCTGTTTATAAAAAACCGATTGTAAATAAACCACTCGAAAATATGCTAAATAGCTTACTTAAAACTGATAATGTTGATTTTGTTTATTCCGACCTTGCTAAAACTAATAATGGCGTTTTAGCTTTAATGGATATTAAAGAACAAAATATTGAACGCCTAAAAAATCTACACGGAATCATTAGCGATGGTGTCCATAAAGTTGAGCTAATCGAGGAAAGAATTAACACTCTTTTTCTAGGATTAGTCAATCCAGAAGATAAAGTGCATTTCGAAAATATCAAATCGTTTCAAGATAGGATTATTTTAGTCAATATCCCTTATGTCCTTGATTATAACACTGAGGTTAATATTTATAAAGATAAATTTGGTGTTGATATTACCAAAAAATTTCTTCCTCAAGTTTTAGAAAACTTTGCGAAAATTATCATTTCATCACGTCTTATGACAGAATCTCCAGTGATAAAAAAATGGATAGAAAACCCTCAAAAATATAGCAAATACCTTGACAGGAATATGCTTTTGCTAAAAATGGACATTTATACTGGTAAGATACCATCCTATCTTAGTGAGGAAGATATAAAAAGATTCGACCGTACAACACGTAAAGCAATTCTCGAAGCATCAGAAGAAGAAGGACGAAAAGGGTTTTCTGGAAGAATGTCAATCAATATTTTTAATAAATTTTATTCCCTTCATAGCAAATCTGACAAATTAATTACAATGGAGATGGTAAAAAACTTTTTTACAACAAGTTCTGTTGATTTAATAAAAGAGATACCTGTCGGATTCATTGACTCTCTTTGCGATTTATATGATTATAATGTTCTTCAGGAAGTAAAAGAAGCTGTATATTTTTACAATGAAAAACAAATCGCAGCTGATATTATGAATTATCTTTATGCTATAAATTTTGAACCTGGAACTGTTGATATTTGCAATTATACTGGTGATAGAATAGAAATTAGCGAGGAGTATTTCAAGAACTTTGAAATAACTATACTCGGCAGTTCAGTCGCTGATAATAAGAGAAAAGCTTTTAGATTGGAAAATCAGCATGAGTACGTGACTAAAACACTATCAACTGAAATTCGAATCGAAGGAAAAAATATTGATGAAACTACTCAATTCAAGAATCTTTTTGAAAAATATACACGTAATTTAAAAGAAAATTCTTTAGCTCCATATTTAGATAATGACAATTTTAGGAGAGCCATACAAGACTATGATACTCCTTCCTTTAATTCTTATGATACAAGATTAAAAAGAGATATTACAAATCTAATTAAGAATCTCGTATTAAAATTCGGATATACTGAACAAGGAGCTAAGCAAATTAGTTTCTATGTCGTTGACAAAAAGCTTGATAAGAAATATTAGTAATATTAATAAAATTCTTTATTAATTTTTATCATTAATGGTTCATATAATCTTGCTGGTAAAAAACCAATTATTTGTGATGCAATAAATGTTGGTAAAGGAAAGTATATATGCTTTTTACCTGTTTTAATTTTGTTTATTATAAACTTTGCTGCTTGTTCAGAGGTCAATAAAAATGGGAGGTAGTATTTAATTCTTTCAGTCATTTGTGTAGCTACGAATCCTGGTTTAACCGTGATGACATTAATACCAAATTTTTCTAACTGAATTCTTGCACCTTCAAGTATGTGTGAGACTGCAATTTTACTTGCACAATATGAAGCATTTCCCGGAAAACCACGAACACCTGCCAACGAACTAAATCCCACAAATGTACCATGTTTTTGCTTTTTCATAAAAGGAATCAAAAATTCAAAAGTATATGATAAAGAAAAAACATTTACTTCGAAAATCCTTTTTAGAACATCAGAAGAATATTCAGAAAAAGAATCTGGCATGTTTATAGCTGCATTCAATATCACTGTATCAATCCCAGATAGAAATTCAATTGCTTTTGTCAAAGCTTTATTTAATTCTTGTTTATTGCTAATATCGCAGGCATAATAATTAGATTTGCAATTAATAAGTGATAATAATTGACAAATTTCAGCCAATTCATTTTGATTTCTTGCTATAAGAAATAAGTCAGCTCCTTGTTTAGCGTATTCAAAAGCCATTGCTTTTCCAATTCCTTTTGATGCTCCTGTTATTATTACTTTTTCCATATGTTATAACTCCAATCCAACCCCTCCTCTAATAATTATACCCGGCATCGGGTAGTTCATAATTATTGAGTAACGAGTATTTAATAAATTCTTGATAGTGAAAATTAAATTTATCTTGCTTTTCCAGAGATTAAATTGATAATTTCCTGATAAATCAATAGTAAAAAAAGCCGGTAAAAGGGAGTTATAGGAATTATCAGGCAGAGAAAATCTAAAGCTATTATAGTCAGCAGAAATAATAAATGTAAGCTTATCTAAATTACAAAAAGCTGTTGCTTTTATCATCTCTTGTGGTATATAAGGAATTAATTTCCCCTTTGTCAATGAATTTTCCGATTCATCTATGGCATTTTGTAAGGTATATGCTAATGAAAACTTAAATAGAGAATCAAAAAGTGAAATGCTTGAGCTTATTTCGATACCTTTTGTTACTACTTTACCTATGTTTGTTGCATTCCATACTATAGGACTTTTCGGTACCGATACAATTTGATCCACAGTATTAATATAGTAAGCATCAATATTTAGTTTTAAGTTAGAAAAAAATTCTAATGATAGGCCAAAATTGCTTGAAATTGACTTTTCTGGTTTCAAATCTTTTGAACCGTAGTTGAAATAATATAATTCATTAAAACTTGGCATTCTGTAATTTGTTGAAAATTGACCTCTGAAAGATAATGGAATTCTGGGGTTTTCTATATTAATGCCAGTTGTTAAACCCCAGAACCAGTTCAAGTCTGAATAAAAATCCAACCTGATAGCTCCAAGTATATTTAGAATCCATTCATTAATTTCAAATGGAATTTCATTTACTATTGAACCTGCCATATTAATTCTATCTACTGTTCTGCTATTCATGTTTATGATATTGTCACCATTAAGCCAATAAATGTTCCCTTCGAGTAGGAAGTTTGTTTTTATTCCAAATAACCAAATAAAATAGTTAGCATTTAGATTGATTTCACTACTATAATAATTACTTTCTTTTAAAGCAATCAAGCTTGAATCTTTATATTGCATTTCATTATATTTCAGATTTAATCCAAAGGATAAACTTGAACCATTACTAAATATATTTTTAAGCGAATTAATGAAAATAGCTTCTTTCTCTTTCAACCTTGCGTTACTATTCTCAATGTTCCCTTGTACAACAGCTCCGGGTGAACCTCTATCTGTGCAACGAAATAAAAGTCTCGAGTTTGTTTTCCAATTTTTAATCTTTACATTACTTGCTAATATTGTTATAAAATTATTAAAGTCAGCATTTTCTCTAATAAATTCTTTTTCTTGTCCAAACTGATTTGAAATAAAAGGATATTTACCGCTGCTTTTTATGATTTCAGAAGTCGTACTTATCGTTATATTATCTATTGGTATTGTTAAAGAGAAATTTGCACCAATATCGTTGTAAATACCATAATTAAAATATGCTTTAATATTTAAAGTATCTATTGATTCAATAGATGTAATGATATTGATGCAGCCTCCAAGTGCATTATCACCATTTATTGCTGAGGAACCAGACCGAAATACCTCTATATCTTTTAAAAAAGATGTTGGTAATACACTTAAATCCACAATACCATTTTGTATAGAGTTTAGCTTCATTCCATCAAGTAAAATTAGAGTTTGAGATGCTGTTGTACCGCGTAATGATATTGTCTTTAATCCTCCTAATCCTCCATAGTCTTTTACAAAAAGTCCAGGTGAAATATCTATTATCTCTGAAATTTGCCAAATCATTTTATTCTGAATTATTTTATAATCAATTTTGAAAATAGGATAGAATTTTGAAATCGAATTATTCGATAATTTTGATGAAATTACGTTGACTTCTGGAAAACGTTTTAATAGAGAATCACTACTATCAAAGGATAAACAATTTGAGTATAAATGAGATAATAAAAACAAAAAAGTAAAAATTTTCCTAAATTTAAATATTTTCAAAAATATCAGTTTTAGAAAAATTATACTAAATACGTATAGCATAAGATAATTCACGAGCTAATTGTTCAGTCAGATATTTTCTATTATATTGTTCAGCAAACTCCTTATTTATTGTAGGTAACGCATTGTTTTGCCACATATTAAAAAAAGATTTAATTGCTGCTTCTATAGCTTGTGGGTCATCAGGTTCTGTTGCTATTGCTGCCTTTGAGCTGGCAGCAATCTTTCTAATTATTCCATCAGGAGCACATATTAGTATAGGTTTCCTCGCTCCAAAATATTCAAATAATTTTCCAGGTGAGCGAACATTGTCGCTTTGGCAAAGCCAAAGAACATGAGATTGTTGGAGGTTTTTAACCGCTTCACTATGAGTAACGTAACCTGTTGAAGTAACATAATCTTGAAGGCGATATTTTTTAATCAATTTCAAATGTTCTGGTCGCATTAAACCAACAAAACGAGCCTCTATTTGGTTTTTAATAATATTATTCTTTTTGATAAGATTTGCTAAGGCTAAAAAGAAATACTTAGGATTTCGATTGTCCTGAAAGACACCAGAATGACAAATAACAAACTTATTAGCAGGTGGTAAGTATCCATCTGTATTATTAAAATCTTCAGGATCAAAACCATGTGGCAATATTGTAATATCTTCATGTTTAAGAAATTTGTATCTTCTAAGAAGCAGCTCTTTTGTATATCTTGTTGTTACTATAGCTTTTTCAGAGTGCGTTAATATTTCTTTTTCGAGATTTATACAATATTTTTTATGAATTGGAGTAGCAAAGAAGTGAAATGGATTATCAATCCAAATATCTCTATAATCAATGATGTAGGGGATATCGAATTTATTCGAAAGTTCCATCGAAATAATAAAATCAGTAAATGGTGGAGCAGTAGCATAAATTACGTCAATTTTATTATTTTTTATAATATCTTCACCAAGTTTTAGAGCAGACTTTTTCCATTTAATTTTACTATCAGGTAAATAAATAGTCTGAAAAAAAGCTCTACCGATTTTCTGGAAAAGATATCTTGGAAATTTCTGTATCTTCAGACTCTTACTCTTTTGGATTTTTTTCGGTGAGGTTCTGCGAATTTCGATCCCTCTATTGATTAGTTCTCCTTCTAAAGTATTATCAAATGCATAGTAACTTTCCGGAGAAGAAGTAAGAACAATTGGATTCCAACCGTAATCAGGTAAGTATTTAACAAACTTTGAAGTTCGTTGCACACCACTAAGACCCATAGGAGGGAAGTAATAAGCAATTACGAGAACATTTTGTGGCATCAATTAATCCCTTACATTTAAAGCATTAGAAGTTTTATAGTGTTACAATTTCTTGAGGAGCTTTTGTCAAATATTTACTACCATTCCTTGTTACTAATATACAATCTTCGATTCTAATACCAAATTTGTTTGGGATATAAACTCCTGGTTCTAAAGCAAGAACACAATTTTCCGGAACTATTTGGTCTTCCATTCTAAATGTAATAGTCGGCATTTCATGAGCTACAAGACCAATGCCATGTCCAAGAGAATGCTGAAAGTAATCGCCATATCCAGCATCTTTAATAATTTTTCTAGAAATATTATCAAGAATTTTACCATTCATACCAGGTCTAACATTTTCTATAGCGGTTTCTTTAGCTCTGTTTATTAAATCATATACAGTCTTTTGTTCTTTTGTGATTTTTCCTATGGCAACAGTACGAGTTATATCAGAACAAAAACCATTAACAATAGAACCAAAATCCATTAAAACTAAATCTCCTTTTTTGAATTTTCTATTGCTTGGCGCTCCATGTACTAGTCCACCTCTTTCACCGCTTACAACAATAATAGGAAAAGGATCACCTTCTGAGCCAAGCTTTCTCGTTTGATAGGCAATTTCGATTGCTATATCACGCTCAGTGATGCCTGGTTTTATTTCTTCAAGTATTTTTTCATATACTTTAATAGCTATATCGCAAGCTTTCTGAATATTTTCAAGTTCTTCAGGGGCTTTGGGGATAGTGAATCTTTCGACTAAATTGACACCAGGTTTAAATTTCAAAGGTCTTATAATATTTCTTATAGAAACAGCATCAGCATAGGAAATTCTATCTGCCTCAAAAGCAAGTGAAGCTACCTTTTTTAAAATTATTTTATCTTGTATAAGACCCCATACATTTCTTGATATATAAGTTTTGAGATTTGGAAGAGGGTAAAGCTCTGTTTTTATTTGTTCTTCGTATCTATCATCAGTAACAAATGTAATATCATCGTGTGTAACAAACATAGTAGCAGTTGAACCAGAAAACCCTGTCAAATATCTTATATTTGGCATATAGGTTATTGCTAAAGCATCTGCCTTCAAATCATCTAACTCATAATGAATCTGCTGAAGACGCAAGTCATTCATTTTCGGATATGACTTTGTTGATTGCTCATTTGTATTATTTTTTGCCATAGATTATTCTTAAATTTTATTTTACAAAGTAATTTGGAGATTCTTTTGTTATTGTTACGTCGTGAGGATGTGATTCTCTTAAACCTGCACTGGTCATCTTAATAAAAACTGCTTTTGTTTGCAAATCTTTAATAGTTTTACAACCACAATAACCCATAGCAGATCTTAGCCCTCCGACAAGTTGGTACAAAGTGTCTGAAACACTTCCTTTATATGGAACTCGTCCTTCAATGCCTTCAGGAACCATCTTCGCTATCTCTTCTTCAGCATCTTGGAAATACCTGTCGGCAGCTCCTTCTTTCATAGCTTGTTGAGACCCCATTCCTCTATATATTTTATAAGCTCTACCTTCATAATGAATTTTATCTCCGGGACTCTCTTCATGTCCAGCTAATAATCCTCCAATCATAACAGAATTAGCTCCTGCTGCTATTGCTTTTGCAACATCCCCGGTTTGTTTTATTCCTCCGTCGGCAATGACAGGTATTCCATATTTATTTGCAATTCTTGCAACATTCATTATAGCAGATAATTGAGGAACTCCTATGCCTGCAATAACTCTTGTTGTGCATATAGAACCAGGTCCAATACCTACTTTTAGTCCATCTGCACCAGCTTCTATTAAAGATAAAGCAGCGTCTTCTGTTGCTATATTACCAGCTATTAAATTTATACCTTTAATTGTTTTTTTAAGTAAACGAACCATATCAATAACACCTTTGCTATGTCCATGGGCAGTATCTATAAATATAGCATCAGCTCCAGCTTCAATGAGAGCAGATGCTCTTTTGATTGTATCGCTAGATACTCCGACTGCTGCTCCTACTCTTAACCTACCGTGATCATCCTTGCAAGCATTTGGGTGCTTCTTTTTCTTTTGAATATCTTTAAAAGTAATTAATCCGCGAAGGATAAAATTCTCATCCACTACTGGGAGCTTCTCTATTCTATAATTTTGAAGTAATATTTCTGCATCGTCAAGTGTTGTTCCAACAGGAGCTGTCTTTAAATTGGTTTTTGTCATTACGTTTTCTATTAAGTCGTCGGGTTTCGGATTGAATCTTAAATCTCTGTTTGTAATAACACCAATAAGCTTATAGTTTTGGTCAACAACTGGAATACCTGAAATACTATATTTTGACATCAATTCAAGTGCGTCCTTGACTGTTTTATCTTTTGTTAGAGTTATAGGATTCATTATCATTCCACTTTCGGAACGTTTGACTCTATCAACCTGGCTTGCTTGTTTTTCGATAGATAAATTTTTGTGTATTACACCGATTCCTCCCTCCCGTGCTATTGCAATCGCCATTTCTGATTCAGTTACTGTATCCATAGCAGCGCTTATGATAGGTATATTAAGTTCTATATTATTACATAGTTTTGTTTTTAATATTGTTTCTCTGGGAAGGACTTCAGAATATTGAGGTATTAGAAGGACATCGTCAAATGTAAGACCTTCTTCAATAATTTTCTCATTGTTCATTTCTTTTCAAAAAATATATTTATATTTTACAAAAATAATGAAAATTGATTTAAGAATTGTGTTCTTTTTTATAATTAATTTGATTAATTATTAAAAAGAAAAAAAATAACAAAATAAAAATTTTTTTTAATTGAAATTTATTATATTGCATTATCAATCATTGATAATCTTAACTTATCAAATTAAAGGTCATCTTGTATAATTAAATTAAAGGTAATCTTGATGGAAAAATGTTTCAGTAAGCTAAGTATATTCTTTGTTATTTGCTTTTTCATGGGGAATATTGCCGTTTTTGGACAAACTCAAGAAGGAGAAGTCTTAACTGCTACAGCAAAGATATATAAGACGAACAGCGAAAAATCGGCAGTAGTCATTACTTTATCTCGTGGTGACGTCGTTAATATCCTCGAATCCAAAGGGGATTGGTACAAAGTTAGTTTTGGTAAAGTATCTGGGTGGATTAAGAAAAATATTATTTTTGTTAGAAAAACAGAATCCGAAACAAAACCCGAGTATGAAACCGAAACGCACACGCAAACGCAAACTCAAACGCCATCTTACTACTATTCATCTGAAAGGTTAGGAATTGGGATTAGAGGTGGTTTATCCATTGCTTCCCTTCATGGCGCAGATGCTGAGAATCTATTAGGACCATTGAGTTTGCGCTTTGGTTATGGAGTTGGATTATATTACATTTTGAAAATTAATAACGATTTAAATTTTCAACCAGAATTAATCTATATGCAAAAAGGTGCTTGTAAAGGGGATTCGACATATCAATTCGATTACATAGAGTTACCTTTATTATTGAGAATTAAAATTCCTCCATTGGGCTCAATAAATGCTCATGCTCATTTAGGTCCAAGTTTTGCTTATAATATTAAAAAGCAACTTATCACAAAAGATAAGCAATATTATTATACTGATATGAATAAGTTGGATATCGGTATTTTACTTGGTTTAGGTTTATCGTTTGATTTATCTATAATTCAAGTTGATATGGATATAAGATATAACTATGGATTACTGAAAATTCAAAACTCAGATAATCCATTCGATATCAAATGCCATAATTTATTTTTAACTATAGGTTTAATTTATTAATAATAAAAAATTAGGTGTCAAAATGAAAAATATAAAAATAATCATAACGGTTTTTATTGCATCTTTTCTTATTTTAAACTCTTGCACTGATGAAGGAATACCTATTACTTTGGGAGGTGGAAGTATTCCTAATGGTATTTTTAAAGATTTTACTACAAATGATGCAGGAGTATTGGAAACTAATGATAACTATGGTTTAAGTGTCGAAGTCCAAACTGTTCCTTTAAATGAAAATGGTCAAGCTGGAACAGTTACCTTTTCTATCGAAGTCCCAGTTGCAAATGAAGATATTCCTTCTACTCCTATTCCATCTCAATACCGACTAATCAGCAGAATTGCAAAGTATGGTCCCACTGGCTTTGTTTTTGCCAAACCCGTCCACGTATGGATGCCGGCTAAGGATGAACCTACTCCAGAAGGACTCGTAATTATAAAATATGATGATGAAAATAGCCAATGGATAGAACTTCCTGTCGCAGGAATAGATAGCGCTAAAAGAACTATTTCTGCAATGTCATTTACTTTAGGATATTTTGCACTTGTTAAAAATACTCTGATTCAGAACCATCAGAAAATAGATAATCCTTTAGCCGATCCGAAAGGTATGGGAGGGATTTCATTTACATCTACTGCCTGTCCAGAAACTGAAGTTGGACTTTATCACGGACCATGGTTTATACTAACTATTAAGACAATGACTTATGCTTATCCTGACCAAGCTTCTTGGTATACCAATAGAGCAGGGGCTAATACATTAATTTGTACTTCTAATAGCACTCCTTCTGACCCAACTTCAACATTTCCTAATCCACCTATAAAATGGTGGCTACCTCAAGGAACTTATGAAATATGGATTACAGCTTATAGTTATAGCGTTTCAGCTCAATTCCATTCGTATTATTATACTTATTCTTTGCCAGCAACTGTAACTATAAACAAACCTTTGGTCTATCAAGGGTGGAGTGGTCATACAGGTTGGTTTTCATTAAATATCCCATCAGGTGGAACTTGGATTAAGTCTCAATCCAGATCAATACCTGACCAACTTCCATGTTGGCCTACACCTACAAAAACTTACGGTACAGGCAATTTCCAGGCTACATTGACATGGACAAATACTAAATCATTACACACTGATTATGATTTGCATCTTTATGGCCCCAATAATTTACACGTTTATCATGGAAACAAGAATCCAGAAGGTGGGTTCTTTGCTCTTGATCGTGACTGGCTTAATGAATATGGAAGTGCTATCGAAAATATATATAGCTTAAAAAATCAACTACCAGTTGGAGATTATAGGGTTACTGTAAAATATTACAGCGGGAACCCCGGCAATCGCTATTCAATAAGAATAAAACGTCCTGGTTCTATGAGAACATACTCTGGTGCTTTAACTTCTTCAGGACAAGAGGTCGAAATTGAAAAATTTACTATTAGATAGCTCTATAACCATAGATTAATAATCTGTCCACAATATGGACATTTGGGATTTCGTATATTTTTTAATTTAGAAAATACATTATAAGATACTCCAAAACCCTTGCGGCTAATAAGTAAAGAGTTGCAAGTGGGACAATATGTATCTTGACCCCCTTCGACAAAAGCATTGCCAATATAGACATAATGAAGTCCTATCCTTTTAGCTATTTCACGTGCTTTAAGAAGTCTACTAATGTTTGTTGGTTGTTTATCTGACATTTTATATTGTGGATGAAAGCGGTTAAAATGGACAGGAATATCTACTGATAATGAGGCTATAAAATTTGCCAATTCTTCGAAATCATAATCGGAATCATTCTCATCTGGAATAACTAAATTTATTACCTCAAGATGAATATAATCAGAAAGTGCTGCAACATTCCTAATTGTATCTAATATTGGTTCAAGTTTGGCACCACATATCTGCCGATATTTGCTATCATTCATAAATTTTAAATCAATATTGATTGCATTCAAAAGATTTTCACTTTTTATAAGATCTAAAGTTTCCTTACTAAAAAAGCCGTTTGAAACAAAAGTATGATAAATATCTTTTGATTTAGACATTTCTCTGTATTCAAGAATCACATCCCTTGCATATTCAAAAAAAATCGTTGGTTCAGAGTAAGTATACGAAATCCCATCTACTCTTAGTTTCATAGCTTGTTCAGCTATTTCTCGGGGTGATATTTCTGGGATTTTATTAAAAATTGTAGGTCTATATTTTACATCTTGAGATAAAAAACTATTCTGACAATTTTTACAACTGAAATTACACCCAGGAGTTCCAAAAGAAAGCGTTTCAGAACCAGGCTTAAAGTGAAAAAAAGGTTTTTTTTCAATCGGGTCAATCGCTAATCCAGAAGATTTCCCCCAAGTAAGTGAATATAAAATACCATTATTATTCAATCTTACTTTACAAGTTCCTAAATTACCCTCTTTTATTATGCAATAATGATTACATAACATACATTTAACTGCGTTTTTCTCATTATCATCGAGTTTTCTATAAAATAATGCTTCTTTCATCAATAACTTTTAAATGATTTACAATTAATGTAATTCTTAAAGAATATGCTTTTTAATAAATCAATGAAATATTGGATTTTTTTATATCTCAAATCGTAGTAATATTTAAACCTATAATAATTTTCTACATCTCTAAATTTTAAGTACTTGATTTGTGATTTCTTCCTTTCTTGTTGTATAATTTTTTTATTTTTTGTTCCAGAACTTACTCCTTCGAGATTAAAAATTGATATAGGGAAGTGCAATTTTTGATAAGAACAATTTTCCAAAAATAAAGCTTTTAAGAAAAAGTCATAATCAGCTGAAAACTTTATTCTTGTATCGTAACCACCAATTTTCATAAAGAGATTTTTTTTAATTAAACAACAAGGATGAGGTAAGCTGTCGAGCATCATAAAAATTGGAGTAATATGGTCAGGTGTTTCTTTACGATACTTGAATCCAGATTTGCATTGAAACACTATGTCTCCATAAACCAAATCTTGATGTGGATTTGTTAAAAATATATTTTCTAAAACCTTGCTATTGCATAAATAATCACCAGAATTAAGAAAAAGTAAATATTCGCAACTGGAGTGCTCAGCACCTTTATTCTGAGCATCAAAAATGCCAAAATCTTTTTCAGAAATGAAGAAATCAATCTTATTTGAATATTCGTTTATAATTGATATAGTTCTATCTTTAGAACCTCCGTCTATTACTATAAATTCGTAATCTTTAAAAGTCTGATTTGTTACGCTATCCAATGTTATGCGAATTTGAGATTCAGCGTTTAAGCATATTGTAATTATGCTTAACTTTTTCATCTTATTTAGTATTAATTTTTAAAAAATTAAAGAAAAAGCTCGAGAAAATAATTTGAAATCCAAGCATTAGGAACATAACAGATGCAATTACGATACGCATTGTGAAAGATATTCCAAATTTGAAAAAGTCTCCGTTTAACCAAATAATATAGATATAGATGCCACCAATTAATCCAATTAACACAAGAATAAGACCAATGAATAGACCTTTTTCAAGTGTGAATTTATTCAATAATTGTTCTATTTGTTTATTTTTTGGCAATAATTTTTCGTGAATAGCAAAAGTTCTTGTAAATACAGCAAAAATTACTGCTTGAGCTCCAATCATAACTGAAGTCACAGCAAAGAGCATTGTATGAATATCTATTTTTACATCGTTTCTTGGTAGTATTAGCATTGCAACGAAAAATCCAAGAAACATCATTGTTAATCCTGGATAAAAGAACAACCATCTCGGTGAATATAAGAGTAAGAATCTAAGGTGACGCCAGCCATCTCTTAAAGGTTTTAAATGAGATTTACCCATTCTTCCATCTGGAAATAAATGTATTGGTACTTCTGTTATTTTGAAAGAAAGAAGAGATGCCTTAACAATCATTTCGCTTGCATATTCCATTCCAGTTGTTCTTAAATCCATTTTTTCAAAAGCTTTTTTTGTTAATGCCCTCATTCCACAATGAAAATCATTCAAAGAAATATTGAAAAAGAGCTTTCCAATACCTGTAAGAAATGGATTACCAATATATCTATTTAATAAGGGCATTGCTTTAGGATCTATTTTGGAAGCAAATCTATTTCCAACAACTAAATCGTATCCTTCTTTTAATTTTTCAAGGAATTTATCTAGATCTGAAAAATCATAGCTATTATCTGAATCCCCAATAATAATGTATTTACCTTTAGCATTGGAAATACCTTTATTTAAAGCATTTCCATAGCCAATTTCTTTTACTTCTACAACTTTTGCTCCTGAATTTTGGGCAATAATTCTTGAGTTATCTGTACTTCCATTATCTGAAACAATAACTTCACCATTGATATTTTTTTCTTTTAAATATCGGATAGCTTTTTCTATACAAATACCAACTGTATTTTCTTCATTTAGACAAGGCATTACAATAGAAACATCATAGAGATAGCCCTCATTATTTTTATCAACTGCTAATTCTAATTCTGAAGTTTTTGTTGTTGGGTCTAAATCGGCCATCTTATTAATATAATATTTGAATTTATTTTGTTAATCTATTAATAGCTTCTTGTGCTTCCTTAAAGTCAGGTTTCAGATTAATTGCTCTTTTATAGTAAAAGATTGCACTATCTTTATTTTGCATCTTTTCATAAGCTCTACCAATGTAAAAATTGGCAAGAAAATCCTTAGGTTGTAAAGCTAATAATTTTTGATATGTTTCTATTTCTTTGTCAAATTTGCCCATCTGATCGTAAGCTGCAGCTTTGCTGTTGTATGCTTTCAAAAATCTTGGATTAATTGACAATGCTTTGTCAAATTCGATTAAAGCTTTCTCAAAATTGTTCAGCGCAAAATAAGTAACTCCTTTGTCATGATAAAATTCGTGTCTGCCTGACTCATTCTTTATTGCTTTATCGAATAGTTCAAGTGCTTTTACATAATCCTTTTGTTTATAATAATGAAGAGCGATATTGTAATAATTATGACTTACTTTTCCTTTTATTTCCCAGTTTTCTTTTCTTGCTATTTCAACAGCTCTATCGAAATCTTTTTCTGAATTGTGTAGGTCCCCATTTGCTAATAATGCTTCACCTTTGAATACATATAGGTCAGGATTATCGGGTTTAAGTTTTATTGCTATTTCATAATCTTTAATAGCAAGAGGGTAATTCTTTAATAAATAAAAAACATTTCCTCTTTTTGCAAATATTTCACTATCTTTTTTATATCTAACAGTATCTAAAATATTATTATAATCAGATAATGCTGAAAATAGATAATACTTATTTGAAGTCAAAATATACAGAAGTGTATTCACTGTTCCTCGATTGGTATAAGCATCTTTAAAATGGGGGTCATTTAAAATTGCGTTCGTAAAATATCGCTCTGCTAATTGCATGTTCGCAAATGTTGCAGAATCCTTTTCTTGCTTCATGTTTTCATTAGCAATATTGAAATAGGCTTTGCCTAAGTTATTTAAAACCCTAGGCTTGTGAGGTGATTTTGATGCTGCATCGCTCCAAAGAGAAAATTCATCTTGCCATACCCCATTTCTTATTACGGTTAAGACAGATAAACAAAGCATTAAAGCCATTACAAAAGCAAAGACTGTTGCTAAAGTTTTTCTATTAATAAAATAGCTAATAATTCCAATAAAGAATAAAGCTATTCCAAACATCGGTAAATAAAGACGATGCTCAAACATTACATCAGGAATTGGAATGAAACTCGACTCAATTGCAAGAGTTAAGTAAAACCAAAATATACCAAACGAGATTAATTTATTTTTTTTGATAAATAAAAATGCCACTGCAATAATTACTGCATTAATAATAAAGCTTATGACAGTTGAGAATTCAAAAAAGGTTTTGGATAGTGTAAATTCAGGGTCTATATTTTGATTAAAAGGAATTATCAGAAGTTGGAAATAATAAATTATGACTCTTGGTTGCGTAAGAAAATATATTTCTGGAGTAATTGTTTCACCAGTATAATAATAAACAAATTTTGGAATAAACTCTCCAAATTGTTTGATTTGCATATTTCCGAGTAAGAAGAAATAAAGCCCCAAATAGATAAAAAGTAATGCAATTCCTATAATTGAGGCAATCCATTTCCCCTTAATTGTTTCAGATAAAAAGAATAATTCGATTAAAATAATGGCAAATGGTAATGTAATTGAGTTCTCTTTTGAAAAAAGAGCTAAAAAAGCAAATAAAACGGTTAGAATAAATAGAAAAATTTGTTTTTTCGATTTAGGAGTTAGTCTAGCTTTAATATAAAAGAAAACAGTAGCAAGATACAATAGCGCAGTAAGAGAAGCAAGTCTTTGGTAAATATAAGATACTGCTTGTGTTTGTATAGGATGAGACAAAAAAATTAAAGCACCAAAAAAAGCTAAAAAAAGTCTATATTCTGATACTTTTTGGTTACGTAATCCAGGTGTTTCGAACAATACTTTGATAAGTTGATAAACTAATATTGAACTAAATATATGGATTGCAATATTAAATAAATAGAAAATCCAGTAACTGTCACCAAATAGAGTATAGTTTAAAGATATTGTGAAGAAGGTTACAAATCGCATTGGTTGAAGCGAAAAAATCTTCCCTAAATCAAAATCCTTGAATGCATTATTCATTGACCATAGTTCATCATCGAAATGAATAGAATTATCCAGTATAACAGAATAGATAATAAAACCAATTACGCTTATCAAAATAATGCTTAATAGATTGAACTGCTTTTCATTAAGTTTCCAGAAATAGAAGGTATTTTCTTCGTTGCCTTTGCTCATTTTTTCTCCTATAAAAAATTTTTATTATTTTTACAATATTATCAAATACTAATTACTAATCAATAACTAAACTAAATTCCAAATTTAATAATTATTAAGATTATTTTCTAATTATAAAATGAAAAAATAAGAAAATCAATTTTAAGATAAATATATTTAGGAATTTGATAAAGTTATAGAAAATTTAAGCATTGTGAAATAAGCAAATAAGAAATTCATTCCCTAAACGACAATTTCTTCAAATTAATTTAATTTGCTTCCAAGATCACCCTATCTCTTCTATTTGCCAAGATTCATTTACCCATAACCCTATGACCTTAACATTGGGATGCCACTCATTTACAAATTCAATTGCTAACTTTATTTGCTTTATGTGTTCTTCCTTATTTACTGGATTTCCTGCACAATCGTAATGTCCAATTATAGCAATGAGTTTTGAATTATAACGATTAACTGAAATTTCAACGCTCTTTTTTATTGCTTCAAGGATCAATATATCTTTTCGATCAGCAAATAGTTTGTTAACCCCCGGTTGTGTTAACATATCAACGTAATCAACCTGATATTTATTCTTAATGTATTCAATTATAGGTATCTGAACCCGTCCGTCTATACAATTTATACTTGTTGCAAATTTATTCATCTTTTATTTTTCCTTTCTTAAATTGTTTGATATTAATTATTGAGAATTGAATAAATAATTTACTACTGAAAAATTGATTAAAATGCTCTTGTTCCTAAATTTTTACATTCATTGTTAGGAGAAATCATATGTTTCATTTACTTTAATAACTGTTTGATTATCAAATCTGTTTTTGTTACGTACGCAAAACCGAAGGAAAGATTTAAAAGGCTTGCCAAATGCATTTCTTCGTTGATGCTTCCAGTAGCATCAGCTACAAAGAATACTCTGTAATCACGGTAGTATGCGTCACGTGCAGTGGATTCACAACACATATTAGTCATTATACCTGATATGACAATATCCTCTATTTTGAGGCATCGAAGGATGGTTTCTAAATCTGTATTGTAAAATGAAGAATAGCGATGCTTAAGTATGACTTTCTCGTTAGGTAGTGGAGCTATATCATCATGAACCTCACTTTCAGCACTACCTTCGATACACATTCCTTCCCACCACCATCCCATTATACCGGCATCATAACGTTCAGGATGATGCACATGCTTTGTGTAAATAACAGGTCGACCTAAAGAACGGAAAGTTGAAATAAGTTTATTAATTTTTGGAAGAATAGCAAGTCCCCCACAAGTAAATGTTGGTGAATCTGGGTCTAAAAAGAATTTCTGCATATCAATAACAAGGAGAGCAGAATTATTCTTGTTAAGGTCCATTTGATGCTGATTAAAAGGAGCAATCTCTTCAAGCCAAATTTGTGTTTTTTCATCAATATTTTTAGTTGTTACATAAGGCTCCATAATAATCCTTTTTTTATATAAATAAAGATATTAGAATGATATTTTAAATTTCTATTGTAAAAGATTTATTAGATCAAAAAAGTTATAATCAAACTTTCTGGACGAATATTTTAAAAACTAGTTTATTTTTAAATTTTCTGTTATCCATTTTAAAAAATCAGTAAATCTTGTCTATTTCATTATCTGACCATAATAACCAGTCTTTTGTAATTGCTTTAAGTCTATTTGAATAGCAGAAAACACTCCAATTAGTTCCCAATGATTATCAATAAATCTGAAAAGTCCTCCACCACTATCACCACCAGTAGAACAATATTCAAATGTTCTTTGTGCTGTAGGAGCATATCGAAATCTGCATATAAAAAATTTTTGGTTTATTAATTGTATCATTGAACCAAAACTGAAAAAATAAAAATGAAGTGCTTGAATAATAATTATGCGTGTTTTATTTGTGAATATATTGATTTTAATTTAGTAATGTAATATACATTTATTACAATAAAAATATATTAGGAACACCTAAAATAATGTTATGGTTGTATTAAAAAAGTCAATTTAAATTCTAACCGCTCAATTTGAAAAAAAAGTATTTAAAAACAAACAGTGGAGACCAGAAACCACTCAAAAAACGGGGCGAAACACGAAAAGCCAAACGAGTAGGAATGACAGGAGGATTTATATGAAAGAATATGTTCTTTTATACATATCAGCGATTATTTTATTAATGTCCTGCGAAAATACAATCAATCCCAAAAAACAGATAACAATAGATGAATTCATAGGTTCATATACCTTTGAACACACAAGCTACAAAGTACCATTGGATGCCGCAGGCAATGAAATAGCCACCGAGAAACACAGCTTGGAGAACGAGATAATTCAATTGAGCAAGGGAATGGGCGATACATTGATTTTTGAATCACCTTCCTTAGTTAGAATAAAAGGGAAGGGAGATGTAAAAGATCAAACCATTAGGGTAAATATACCTGAGCAAGAGTATTTTGGAAATGACTTGGACCCGTCAGGACTAAATACCATCAAAACTCATGATCCGATAATATTAGAGAAAAAAGATGAGGGTAAAAAAAGGCTTTATAGTGATGCAAAGGTATATAAGCCGGTAGCAATGTCAAGGATAAGATTTCCTTCTGGATTTAAATAATATTTATAAGACTAAATCTAATGTTAAGAAATATAAATATAAACTTGCCCATTACAACGCGTGTTTATGGCACGAGCAGGTACATTAGTAAATTGACTATCTCTAACGTTAAAAGATTTTATATTAAACGCAGGAGAAAGTGTTTCTAATCCGCATTTGCAGTAATCGTTAAATAAAAAAAACGATATGATACATAGTTTATTATAATAAAGAAGATCTTACGAACTCATCTAATCAAGATACTTATTCTTTCCTTACTTAGATGGGGTCTTTGATCTACCGAAAATTGATGTTTCGCATCTTATGGCCGGCGTATATTTTGTGCGGATTGGTAACAAAACAGCGATGTTTGTGAAGATAATAGGATGCAATAGATGGAGGCTACCTTTGAGATGGAATGCAACTGGAACATAACAATCATCAGAATGATACCCTACATTCGGAAGGTTAAGACAGGCTTACCTGATTACAATAAAACCTACACTGGACAAAAAACCGCTACTACTTATATTTCTGCAAAAATATGATCCATTGCTAAGCTGGTTAGTATTGAATTTAAATTCATATTTGCCTGAATCAAGATATCCCTTATAGACTATACTGACTACTTCTCCGATGCTGTTTATTACTTCTATTGTTACATTAGAGTAGTTTGACCAGTTAAATTCTAAAGTAATGTCATCAGAAGTAACCGAAGGATAAACTTTAAGGTTGTCCTTATGTTTTTCATAAGTATTTTCTAAATCCAGATTGTTGTTCACCCATCGAAAAGTCAATCCATTTTCAGGATAGTTTATTGTAGTAAGCACAGCGAAATCGTCAATTTTTATACCTTTAGCGGATTGGTCCCATTTATTTTTGGAATCAATTAACCTGTTATTAAAATCATTGTTTTCCGTACCTCTTAGCCCAATCTGAAGTCGAAGAGGAGAATTGGCACTATCTAATTTACATTCACCGTACACAAACTCAATAGAATGGTCTTTTTCATATAGTTTCAACTGATAATTATAGTAGCCGGATGACTGATTGAACAAATTTGTTGTGAAAATATTTGACCATTGCACAGTAAACACCCTGTTTGGTGCAATTCCTTCGGTAAGTTTTTCAAGCCGGGTCTTTTTCGTTGTGTCGCCATAATAATTATCTCTGGCAAATAAATATTCATATTCACTGAAAATGGAAATAACACCGCCAGCTATAATATTTGATGAGATGGGAGTGCTTGTATTAGGGTCAGAGTCCCCAAAAGTAACATATCCACGATAAATATTAATACAGTCATATTTATTATAGCCGAATAGGAAATTAAAAGGTAACCCTATTTTGTAGTTGGTTTCAAATTGCCTGCCAATCCCGATAAGCTCTCCAAGTCCTTTTATATCATTATAAATACCTGTATTAGAGCTGAAAATATATTTATCAGTAAATGCAGGCAGTTTTCTGTCTCTGAGACTAAAATAAAATGGTTGTAATGAAAACTTAGTATATGGGTCAAAAATTAAACTATTAATACCGTTTATGATATACTTGGTTGTGTCGTAATTGCATAATTCAACTTTAAACTCTTTGTTTGGCATATCATATAAATAAAAAAAACCTTTGTGATCTGTAGTAATATTATGAAAAACCGAATCAGTTGCTTTATCGGTAATTCTTATGGATGCATAAGGGTATGGCTCATTAATGAAGATGCTTTTCCTGAAATTAGTATAACCCCACATTCCGCAGTCTTTCCAAGCCTCAGCAGTAAAAGGCACATCATTGATATCTTTACTTATCAAAGAAATGTGCTGATACGGGGGAGAAAAGTTGTATCCGGTTAAATTAGGAATAATTACATAATTACCCTCAATCGCAGTTATTGAAAAAGTATCTGATTTAAAAGTATATTTTTCAATAGGATATTTATTTATTAATGAATCAATTTTGACTAAAAAATAGTTTATTGAATCTACCTTGATACCTTCAGGAAAAGTTACTTTTCCGTTAATAGCCCATACTTTTGCTATATTTAGGTCCTTAATAATATTTTTACTAGGAATGATAATTCCTCCGGTTTCTTTTTGGTCATCTTTTGATAATAAAATATAATCCTTTTGGGGCTTTACGATATATAATCCTGTTGCGAGCATTCCAAAAGAATAATTACCAGCGCTGTCTGTAGTTGTAATGCTATCTCCTCCGGGTTTCATACTTCCTTTCCATAAATCAAAATTAATAGGTTCAATTTTTAATATAATACCTGGAATTGACTTGCCGTTGCAGAAAACTTTTCCGAATAAAGTATATATTTTTTCAGCGTCTGAAGGTGAACCAATGCAATCACTTCTTTCAAGAAATGCCCTGATAACAGAGGAACATAGAGGATGAAATACAGGTATTTCAGAGCCACCAGCATTAATGCAGTAGCTCATAATAGTTCCCTCGGTTGGTACTACTTCATCAAAGCAATGACCGCTCTCGGATGCAGAACAGCTGTCAATAGGACCAGATGGCCATAAACAGCTATGGGTATGCGAAGAGCCGAAGACATGCCCGAATTCGTGTGCAGTTACAACAATATCCCAGGAATATGCCGGCAGCTGCTTGAAGTATCCTTTTATTGTATTATATGCAAATGAATTAATTCCCATACATACTCCCCCGATAGATGCAGCTTCACCACCAAGATTTCTTTCTCTTGCAGATAGATACATAACTACATCCCTTTGAACATCTTTTTTATTTTCCTCCCAATAATTTTGGGCAGCTCTTAGTAAATATCTACTATCCCCAGGATTTTCAGGATAAGGGTCTTTTGTTTTCCAGATATTAAGATATTTCACAGTCATAGATGTATTTACATCTCTTTCATATATTTGGCTGATTACTGAAATCATAGATGTTATATATGCGATAAGAGTATTTTCATCATTGTTAAAATACTGAAACGTAATATAGTCCGTCTCTAACGCCAACTCAATTGAAAGTGGCTTATCATTCATCAATATATTCTGTTTCTTTTTAGCAAATCCTGAAACCGTTTCCATCATTACCTTATATGCTTCGGTTGAAATGTCGAGGTCAGTATTATTGCAAATAGTCTTTGGAGGAGCGATTACATTATCTTTATTAAAAAAAATAGCTATTTCAGGGTTGCGGTTATAATTACCAATCACCCAAGTGCTATGATTATCAGAGATTATTCCGTTTACTATATTTTCCGAAAATGTGATGTTCACTTTCAGGGCAGTGTTGCCTTCAATATAGCCCCTGTATATTACTATTCCTTTTCTGAAATCGAATTCTTTCTGAGAGTCGTTTTCATTTATAATTACTTTAGCGTCCGGAGAAAAAACTTCATATTTATACAAAATGGCTTTCCATATACCATTTGCCGGATTTTTAATCTCAAACTCAATATTTAAGTGCTTGTTCGCTAATAACTTACTTAGGATTAGCTTGTCAATACTTAATAATACTGGCAAATCATTCCCTTTTTTTGTTATTATTTGTAATTGACTTTTCTTTTCATTTATTGGGGTAAAAAGTTTATATTCATAAGTAAAAGCAGTATTTATAAGAAAAATTAACATTATGGACAATACACATAATACTTTTGTGAATCCGATTAACATTATAACCTCTATTTTAAATATAGAAAGTAATCCAAATAAAAATCAAAATTACGAATTCTAGTTTATTAATTCTAATTTTAAATATTAATTATCTGAGAATCAAATAGCAAAACACCTACCTGTTTCAATTGTGCGGTTTATCCATAATATAATGTTAATCAAACTTTACTATTTTTTTAGCTTCTTATATTACTTAATACGAACTTCCAATATTTTGGAAAAAAACATTTTTTTGAAATTATTTATAAATTATTTAATTAGTGAAATACTATTTTTCTCTTTAATTGTTAGGAATGAGTGACTATATGTGAGTAATTAAAAATTAAAAATATTTTTCGTGAGAAAGAATTATATTTTAATAGAAATTAATTTCTTATTTTAGAGTTATTGATAATTAGTATTGAAATAAAAATGAATGGAAGATTATATATCTTAAAAGCAAATCAAAATAATACCATTTAAACTTTTAAAATAATTAAAGGTAAATAATTATGAGAAAGATAGTTATTATTATAATTACTTTATTTATTTATAACCTTGCGCTGGCTGATGAATCCGGTTGGATTGACAAAGGTAGTTATAAATATCAACTACTCAAGTATGATAATTTGCAATTAGTTGGGCCTTCGTATGATAAGAAAGAATTTTATACATATAATGCCAATGGTATTGTTAGAATATGGGATTTAGAATCTGGCTTTTTAAAAGATTCAATTGTGTTGGATTCAATTCCAAACAGAATATATTTCTCAAAAGATTGTAAAACGATAGTTTTATCTTACTGGATTAATAATTATTATTCTCAGAAAATAGTTGTCTTGAATTTTGGAACAAAAGATACCATTTCTACTGATACTATTTCAATCTTTCCTGTTTTTTGCGAATATGCTAAATATGTTGGTTTTAGCGAGTATAAAGAACAAACTTTTTTATTTGATTATGCTTCGAAATATAATAAATTATTCTTAGGAACTTACAATTCTTTAAGTGGAACTTATGGAGCAGGCTCATTAGTTTATATGCATAGTGGTTATTTGTGTATATTTGATGTTGAAAAAGATACACTAATACTAACTAAAGGAATTATTTGTGAAGGAATTAAACAATTTATATATGATCAAAATGATTTATATTTTAGTTACGACAGCGATGACGAAACTCATTATCCACATAATTATCCTACACAATATTATTCATCATATGGATTAATGAAATATTCCTTGGATAGCTCTAAATTAAAAAAAGTTTTTGGTTACGAAAAAAATACTTTATTACCATCTTTTTTAAAAATATCAGATATTTATACTTTTTTTCATTTAGACCTTATGTTATATAAAAGTAATAATAAATTTTGCTATTATGATTTAAAGAATAATGTTATTATTGAAGAAAAAAGTATCCCTTCCTTATCAAATTCATATTGTCAAATAGTGGAGAGGAATTTATTAGTTACACAAGAAAGCAATCAATTGAATTTTTATCGAGTAAATACCGCAGATTTATTAAATACAATTGAGTTACCCATACAAGTAGATAAAATATTATCTATTAATAATAATATAATTGCATATAATAAAAAAGGTGAAATAATGTTACTAAAAGTGGACAATTTTGTATCTATTAAGAGTGACGATAAAGACCGAGAAATAATTGTACAACCCAATCCCGCTTCGGATTATATTGAAATAAACCTCGAAAGATGTCAGACACTTTCAAAGTGTCTGACATCTGAAATCAAAATCTACACCCCCTTCGGCGAATGTGTAATTGACCTCACCCCAACCCCTTTCCTAACAGGCGAGGGGCTAAGAATAGATATTTCCCATTTGCCCGTTGGGATGTATTTCATTCAAATTGGGAATTATTCAGAAAAATTTGTGGTGGTGAGATGAGGAAGAAATAATAATATTTTTCTTTTAAATTTATTGATTTTTTATGCAAAAGTATTTCAAATTGATGATATTGTTATTTTCCTCGGTGAATGCCTTCCTTCAATTCTTTTCAATACCTATCAATGGTGCTGAATGGGGAATTGATAAATATGGTCTTGCACTTTTTTATACTAAAACTTATGAAAGAGGAAATACAAAGCCTTTGGGAAGAATAACTGAAGATATTTTTTAATAAAAAAATATATTTTTCCCTTTTATATTAAAAACAATTTTATTATTTTAACTTTTTTCACTAATTAAAAGGTAATATTTTATGAAAAACTTTATGCTTTCTTTTTGTTTATTTTTATTGCCTGTAATGTTGCTTGCTGAATGGTCAAAAGATCCATTGAACAATTATCAAATATCTTTTTTAACAGACTCAACTTTAACAGCAAAAACTATTGCTGATAACGATGGTAATTATTATGTAATGTACTACAATATTGTAAATACCGAAAATCATTTTCATCTTTATTTACAAAAACTTGATAAGGATGGGAACAAACTATGGGGCGATAGAGGAAAACAAATCACTAATACTCCTTTTGGTAAATGGATTTCAGACTTTGACCTTCAACTTGATGAAGATGGTAGTATTTTGTTAGCTTTCGAAGACCAAAGAGAATCTTTATTTGATAGGACAGTTAATATTTATAAAATCTCACCAAATGGAGAAAATCTTTGGGGAGAAAATGGTGTCCAGATGCCAGGGAAAGAAGGCGAAGCTTATTTAAGCCCACAAATCATTAAAACATCTGACGGTCGTTATGTTGTTGTATATACTACCTTAACAAATAAAAAAAATGCTGGATCAATTGAATTGGTGAGCTTGAATGGCAAAGGCGAAATTTTAGTACACCGCCAAGTAAAGCATCAGTATTCTGATCCTAAAATTTTTGATGTGTGGCCTAAAATATTCCCTACAAAAAATGGTAATATCTATTTTACGTGGAACGCTGTTAAAGGAAGTGATATTGACACATTGATTGGTGGATGGGGAGATAGAAAACTTTATATTCAAAAAATGGATAGCGAATTGAAAGAAATATGGAATGAAAATGTAATCTTTGCACAAAGCCATACTTTTTTTGGATTCAGAATAGACCATACAGTTGATTTTGCTTTGGATGAAAATCAGGACCTTTATGTTACATGGTTCGATAATACTGATTTTAATGCTACTGTTAAATTAAATCATGTAGATTCATTAGGTAACCTAAAATTTGGAGAATTCGGTATTGCAATTGATAAAAATAATGATAATGCTTCTCATCTTTTCCCTATAATCCATTATGATGTTAACGAAAAGGCAGCTTTTATATACTGGATAGAAGAACTGATAAAAGTTTCACATAGAGGTTCAAAATATCCAGAATACCGTATTTATTCAAACAAAATGCTTGATGAAAAAAATACTTGGGAATGGGGTGATATAGGAAAAGTTATTTTAGAAAACGAATGCGGATTAGATCCGTATTTGATTCATGCTTCAAATATGAATGATGGTTTCCAAACATTATTTTTTTCTGACAGAAATCTAACAGTTGAAGCTTGCCGTATGACTGCTGACGGCGAGGTTACGGGTTTTGTTTTATTATCTGATAATCCTTATAGCCAAGATAGTCCTATAACCTTAAAAGAAAAAATTGATTTTTTTGTAACTGATTTCAAAAATAATCAGTGGGTTGTTACTTGGGTTGATATTCTTAACTTTATACAGGATTCGGAAAATTCATTAACCCTCTTTTTATTGAAAGGACAAAACGTTTCTGCTGATGGTAAATTAGGTCCAGTTCATACTGGAATAATTGATATAAATATTGATACAAAAGATATTCTTGTATATCCTAATCCATCTAATACTCAGCTTAATATTAAATTTAAAGAAAATATTGATTCTAATCCAATATTGAATATTTATACATCAAATGGTAAATTAGTTCAAACTATTAGTAACGCTATTGTCGATGACAATATTATAATTATAGATATTTCAAAATTAGATAAAGGTGTTTATTTTATTAATGTGAAAATTGGGAATACATTCAATACTCTTAAATTTGTTAAATAGTTACTTATATTTTTATGTTTAGCTTTATGTAAAATCATTAATTGAGAATAATTTGATAATTATAATTATCATATTTTCCAATGATATATAGAAATTAAACTGGAATGATTCCATTTAGTCATTCCAGTTTTTTTTATAATATTAATGATTGAACTACCAGATGTGCCACATCTCGAAGATTTAGCCCATCTAAAACCCAAATCTACACCACCTACGGTGAATGAGTGATAGACCTCACCCCAACCCCTCTCCTAACAGGCGAGGGGCTAAGAATAGATATTTCCCATTTGCCCGTCGGATTATATTTTATTCAAATAGGAACATACACAAATAAATTTGTAGTTACAAGGTGAATTTCTAGTGAGATTAAGACCGCTTTCGAGGTGGACTTCATCTATCTTGTTAGTGAGCTACAAAAAATTACCATATCCAACTAATATACACTCTTGAAATATTTGATACGTATTCTTTGCTATAGCATCCTTGAAACTAATGCAAAAATTATAATTATAATAATTAAACATTTGCGTTTCATTTCTATTTTTTAAGATAAAACATTTATTTAATAATATATTATTAAGATATAAATATAAATATACTATTCTAAATACTTTTTTTAGCTCTAAAAAATTATTTATTCTGAGTTGTTAAAGAATTTTAAAAGCATAATTACAGATTTGCAGGTTTAAATTTACAAATAAAAAGAAAAATAGAGAGCTTATAGTTAGATTTTTGATGTAAACATTCCAAGAAGTTTTACTCTATACTTATTTAGCTTTATCCCTAATTTTTGAAAGAAATTTAAAAAAAAATCTAACACAAAAAAATTAATTATAGTAATTATTTTTTCACGTAAATTTTCAAGTATGATGGTGTAAGTAATGGATTTATCATGCTTCTTTGTGGTCGCTGCGGGGTTCGAACCTGCGACCTTTCGCGTGTGAGGCGAACGCTCTGGACCAACTGAGCTAAGCGACCATATTGCAAAATTACAACTTTTTGAGTTATTTATCTTACTTTTATAAAATTAAAATATATAAAATATCTATTTAGAATAATTGATTAGTTTAAATTATATTATAACAAATAATAAAACAGGGATAAATAGTATGAATTTTCGACTATATATCCCTGTCTAATTTTTATTTTATTTTGCTACTTTTTCAAGACGCTTAAGAACAGAAAATATGAATGCTGCTGATAGAGTGCAACAAGTTACTAAAATAAGCCAGAATGTCCATAAGGGTAGTTTTTCCCAGAAAATACCCATAACACCTACTAAGTAATTACCTATCGCTGTTGCTGCAAACCATCCTCCTTGCATTAAACCCTTATATTTTGGAGGTGCAACCTTTGATACAAAAGATATTCCCATAGGGCTTAAAAAGAGTTCAGCAATTGTCAAGATAAAGTAAGTGCTTATAAGCCAATAAGATGAAACTCTTAAGGGTGATGCTTCCCCCTGTAAATCTCCTGGTGATTGAAGTCCAAACGAACCTAACATTAAAACAACAAAGCCAAGAGCAGCTATAATCATTCCAAATCCTATCTTTCGTGGTGCCGATGGTTCCATATCTTTTTTATTGAGCCAAGCAAACATACCAACGAAAACGGGAGTCATTACTACAATGAAAAATGGATTGAATTGTTGGAATATCTGTGGAGTAATTGCTAATGCGCCTTCTCCTTTACTTAAATAAAGAAGTATAATACCGATAATACCACCAATAAAAGCTATTGACGCTATTATTCTATTAGCTGTTTTCTTTTGCTGGAATAATGATATAAATCCATAAAATGCAATTATTATCAGAATCATTGAGGGCAAATCGAACCAAATTCTCGTTATTCCTTCGACTGCTTTTTCTGTATAGTCGCGAGCGAAGAAATTCATACATAATCCATTTTGATGGAAAGACATCCAGAAAAATATTACAACAAAAAATACTAAAAATAAAGCAATAAATCTTTCCCTAGTTTGCTCTTTTGTTAATTCAATTACTTCTGCTTTTTTGGATTCTATTTTTGATTTTTGTTTCTCTGTAAAGTCAACATATTTATAATATCGTCGGAATCCGAGAAATATTATCATTGAAAGAACTAAGCTAAAGCAAGCTACAGAAAAAGACCAATTGTAGGACTTCGATAAAGATTCAACATAATCCACGGCGAATTTTTTGACATCTGTAATATTTTTATTTAAACTAACACTTGCAAAGTTCAATAGTTCTTTTTCATACTTGATTTTTTCTGATTCGTAGATAATATCCTGCTCTTTTTTCATTTTTGCGATATATTTTTTGGGGTTATCTACTTCTTTGTTTTCTTGTGCAGCAAGAGCGAGCACTCCTGTGGCAAAAGAGGCACTATCTCGGACCTCATATCGAGAATATTTCAACGCAACTGCTGGAATATCAGGATCATATTTCAATCCATCTGCTTTCATAAAGCCATTACATATCATATCAGCAGCGTTCGGAGCAAAGAAGGCACCTATATTTATGCACATATAGAAAATACTAAAAGCTACATCTCTTTTCTTGCTGTATTTTGCATCGTCATATAGATTACCAGTAAGTGCTTGAAGATTCCCTTTAAAAAAGCCTGTACCAAGAGCTATCAAAAACAAAGCTGCGAACATTAAAATAAGTCCAGCTGTATCAGGTTTTGTTGGTATTGTAAGTAATAAATAACCTCCAAACATTATGATTATACCAATAGCAATCGTTTTTCCGTATCCAATAGCTTTATCGGCTATTAACCCACCGAGAAGTGGTAAAAAATATACTAAAGCAAGGAATGTGCTATATATTAAGCTTGTGTTGGCTGACGATAATCCGAATTTTGCTTGAATATAAAGAGCTAAAATCGCAAGCATAGTATAGTAGCCAAAACGCTCGCCCATATTAGCAAAAGCTAATACAAAAAGTCCTTTTGGATGTTCTTTTAACATATTACTCCTTAATTCTATGAATATTATATATTTAAAATTGGTATTACTTTTTCCTGTATTGCACCAAAGACTTCGACATTACCTTCATCGGTAACGAATACGTCAATTTCAGTTCTAAATCCCAATTTTTCGTGTGGCATATAGATGCCAGGTTCAATAGAAAAACAAGTTCCTTTTATGATTTTTCTTTCATCTTTGGTTTCAAGATTGTCTATATGAGCGCCATTGCCATGAACTTCTTCTCCAATATTATGCCCTGTACGGTGAATGAAATATTGTCCGTATCCAGCATCTACTAATACTTTTCTACAAGCATCATCAATTTCCCAACCGTAAACAGTTTCTTTATTTGCAAATCTTTCTTTAACTAAATTATAAGCACTATCACGCCCTTTGCGAGCTACTTGGAAGATTTCTTCGATTCGATCTGGTACATTTGTGCCAATATAACCCATCCATGTAATATCGTAGTAAATTGCCCCAGGCTGGTTCTTTTTAGCCCATAAATCAATTAATACAAGGTCGGCTTCTTTCATAATAAAGCTATTTTCTTGTGTCGGTTCAAAATGAGGATCCGCTGCATGCTCATTTATTGCAACAATCGGTCCATCATCCCATTTCATATTATTTTCATACATTAATCTATGCATAAACGCTTGAATTTCAAATTCTTTGGGGTTATCATTTGCTTTTATTCTACGGGAGATTTCCTTGAATGCTTCGTCTTTTACCATTTGAAGAACTTTTCCTGCTTCTTTGTGACTTTCCCAATCAGCCATAGATAAATGAGATTCGAAAAGACTAACTAAATCGGCACTGGATACTATTTCTATTCCAAAGCTTCTTACTAAATCAATTGTTCCTCCATCAACAATTGAGACATAAGGAATTGAATTCATAGGCGAATATTGCATTGCCACTTTTGTTGCTTTACCGAGTATTTGTTTCAAAATTCTGTGCTGTTCTTCCCAAGGCAGATAAATATGTTTGTCACCAGGTAAGTGATCGCAACGCCAAGGTTCAATTGCGTGAACTAACTTTTGTGGATTCCCTTCGCTTGGGATGTAATAGAACCATCTTCGCGATGCAAATCTATTTGTATCCATTTTTAAAATCCTTGCTGCAATAGCATCTCTATTATGAAAATCGTAAAAAAGCCATCCATCTATTCCAGCTTCTCTCAACTCTTTTTGTATTGCTAACAAATCCATCCTTTATTCTCCATTTCAAAATTTAAAAATAAACCTAAATAAATAAACAAAATAATAAATATATTTTTATTATAAAAGAAATTTTATATTTTAGAATTATTAAATACATTTAGAATAATTTGATAATTATTAAGTCGTCAATAATTGAAATAATATTTGGAAATATTATTTACTTGTATTAAAATTGTAAAAATAATTGAGTTAAAAAGTACAATTAAAATAAAAAAATGGATAATTTAGATTATTTTGATGATAATATAGAGTACCACTCTGATGATAAAGATTTAGAGGAGAAACTTCGACAATACAAGAATCTCATCAAAACAAAGAGTAAAGAAGAGCTTTTTTTTGATTCTGAAGATATCGAAGATCTCGTTTATTATTGTATTGATAATGAAAACTTCTTTGATGCTTACGATCTTGTCAACTTATGGGTTAAAACATCTTCTTTTTCATCTGAAGCTTGGCAAATGAAAGGTTATATTCTGATGCGGATGGAATGCTATACAGAAGCTATTAAGTGTTTGAATAAATCCCTTGCACTAAATCCAAACGACATTGATTCACTTCTTTATAAAGCTTCAGCTTTAGAAAATATATCAAAATCAAAAAGAGCTTTACAAATTTTAGAAAAAATCTTATCTTTAGAACCCGATAATGAAGAAGCTCTTTTTAGAAAAGCTTTGCTTCTTGGATATCGAAAGATATATAATCAAGCTATCAATATTTTTAAGTACTTATTGAAATCTGAACTGTATTATAAAAATGCAACAGTTGAATTGGCTTGTTGTTACCATTACACAAAAAAATATAAATTAGCCATTCATTATTACCAAAAAGCAATAGATCTTGAACCATACAATGATGAATTATGGTATAACAAAGCAATTGTGCATTCAATTTTAGGGCAGAAATATTTAGCTCTTGATTGCTTAGACATGGCTATAACTATTAAAAAAGATAATTTGGAAGCTATTTATTTAAAGAGTAAAATACTAAGAAAATTAGGAAAAATAAAGGAAGCTATTAATTGTTGTGAAGAAGGATTAATTACTAATCCTAAGAATATTAACCTTCTTTATGCAATAGCAGACCTATATGTTGAAATAAGAGAGTATATTACAGCAATAGACTATTATACCTTGATTATATCGTACAATCCAAATCATTATCCATCTTTTTTTGGTAGAGGCATATGCTATGACATTATCGAAAATAGGTATTTAGCATTAGACGATTACAATTCAGCGTTAAGATTGAATAAAAAGAGCCCCAAGATATGGCAAGCTAAAGCTGATTTGCTTTATGACATGTGTAGAATCACTGAAGCTATTCAATGCTACGAAAAAGCATTAAAATATCATCCTAATAATGTTTCTTGTTTAGTTGATTATGGTGTAGCTCTTTTTGAAAATGGTCAATTGAAAAAAGCAGAGAAAGTTTTTCTACAAGTTATCTTATTATCCAAGAAAAATATCAAAGCTCATCTTTACTTAGCGAAAATTTATACTATGTTCGGACATATAGATATTTCACAGAAACATATTCTTGCTGCTATTCTTATTGCACCAAGTTACAAGTCCGTCTATCTATACGACTATTTTGAAACAGCAATAATATACCAGTCAAAAAGTACAATGGAAAAACTTAACTATATTGTAAAATTAATATTTCAATAACTTATTTATTTTTCCATTATGACAACTGCAACTGCTGTTGTGTCAGTATGCGAAAGAGAAATGTAGATGTTGTAGCTCGACCATTTACTTTTCAATTCACCATCGAGAATAATAAATGGTTGACCGCTATCAATGTTTTCAACACTTATTTCTTTAAATTTAAATCCTTGTGTAATGCCAGTACCTATGGCTTTACTAAAAGACTCTTTAGCACAAAAGCGAGCTGCATAATGTAGAAATTTTGTGTCATTAAAAGATTCGCAATATTTTTTTTCATTTTCAGTAAATATTCTATTGAGGAATCGTTCTCCATATTTCTCAATAGCTTGTTCTATTCTATTAATATCAATTATATCTATACCAATGCCATATATCATTTTTGTCCTTTTTTATATTCCTTAAATTCGGTTATTAATTTTGGTAATATAACGCCTGATAGTTCCTGTAACCATACATCAGAATGATGACTGAATGAAGTTCTGTTAGGATTTACTTCAACAACAAAAGCTCCACTTCTTTTAGCTTCATAAGGAAGATGAGCAGCAGGATAAACTTCTGTTGATGTGCCAACTGAAAAGAAAACATCACAAGAACTTGAACAATCATAAGCTTCTGTTATTTCTGCTTCAGGAAGCATTTCTCCAAACCATACTACAGAAGGACGGATATATCCACCGCACAAAGGACATTTAGGAAGTTCTTTGCTATTTAAATCAATCTCTTCTCTGAAAGGTGCTTTGCACTTAAAACAATGATTTTCAATTATGTTACCATGCAATTCGAGAACTTTCTTAGAACCTGCTCTTTGATGCAGTCTATCAACGTTCTGTGTTATTAAAGTAAATCTGGGAAAGAGTCGCTCCATTTCTGCAATTGCATAGTGACCAGGATTTGGCTCAGCTTTGTGGACAATTTCCCTTCTGTATTGATACCATTCCCACACTCGTTGAGGATTAGACATAAATCCATTAACGCTTGCAAGTTCAGTAGGATTGAATTTTGCCCAAAGCCCGTCTGGATCTCTAAATGTTTTTATGCCACTTTCGGCAGATACTCCAGCTCCTGTTAAAACTACTACACTTTCTGCCATTGAAAGCTTTTCCAATAATATTTTTGGGATTTTATCCATAATTTGCTCCTTAAATTTCTTTTAAAATTAATGAATTTCTTTTAATAAATTCAGATTGAAAAAAACATTTTTCTTATTAAATAATTTTTATAAAAACAAATTAAAAAAAACAATATAAAAAAAGAAAATAAATTTGGTTATATAAATTATTTTTATTAAAATTTAACCAATGAAATGTATATTATTTATTGAGAAGAATAATATGCTAAGTATTTATAATAAATATATCTTTTCTTTCACAAATAGAAAGGGCAAACTATGCTTTTTTTCTTTCGCTCAGTTAGAATGATCTATGTCGCCCTGTATCTTTTTTTATTACAAGGAGTTATGGGGGGGGGTAGAATTATTATCCCAACAATCTTGCGATAATTTTCCGTATCCAGCTTTGAGTTCCTTCAATATTTGGATTCATAATAATCGTGATCAAGGATTGAAACCACTCCATATTAATGGGTTTCCGGAAAATTGCAATAACCCAGCTTTACGGTTTGAGTTTCGAGCTCATCCAGCATATTTTGGGCATTTAGCTTTAAAAACACCGTTCAACGAAAATTATTCAATCATTGCTAACGCAAGCGATTTAATATTGCAATCTGCTGAAACAGCGTCAAATCTTATCCTTACGATCGTAAAAACTAAGAGCTTACGCTCTATGTAACCGAACTAAAAAAAGAAAACGAAATGTTAAAAAATAAAATTAATAATTTAGAAAACAAAATCATAATATGTCTTCAATATAAAAAATTATTTTTGGTATCGTTCCTTCCATAATTCAAGTAGTCTTTGCTTGAAAAGAGCTTCTTTACCAAAGTTACAGGGAATGTAGAAAGCTTGGGGTTCCATTCCTTCAGGAAAGTAGTTTTCTTTGATGAAATGTCCTTCGAAAGAGTGCGGATATTGATATGCTTCTCCATACCCTTCTTGTTTCATAAGCTTAGTGGGTGCGTTTCTTAAGTGTAAAGGAACAGTCGTTGAAGCTCCATTTTCTAAAGCATTTAAAGCATTCATTAATCCCATAAAAGATGAGTTGGATTTATTGCAAGATGCTAAATATGTAACTCCATGAGCAAGATTGATTTGTGCTTCGGGCATACCTATCATTTCTACTGCTTGGAATACGGAAATAGCATGGGTCAAAGCAAAGGGGTCGGCATTTCCAATATCTTCGCTTGCGAAAATAACCATTCGACGAGCAATGAAACGAGGGTCTTCGCCTGCATTGAGCATTTTTGCCAGCCAGAACAATGCTGCATCTGGATCTGAACCACGTAAAGATTTAATAAATGCCGAAATTGTATCGTAATGCGATTCGCCTTTTTTATCGTATTGTGCAGTCCGCTGCTGTAGTGCTTTTTCGAGCTTTTTTCTATTTATTACTATGGTGTCCTTCTTTTCTGACATATTAAAAGCAAGTTCTATTGCATTAAGTGCAGTCCTTGCATCTCCAGCAGATATTGTTAAAAGAAATTCCCAATCCTCGATTATTATATTGTATTTTTTTAAAATTATGTCTTCTTTGAGTGCATTTTCCACGACTTTGCGAATATCATCGTTACTTAAAAGATGAAGCCGATAGACTTGGCATCTGCTAAGCAATGCAGAATTAACCTCGAATGAAGGATTTTCTGTTGTAGCTCCAATCAGTGTAAGAATACCTTTTTCGACTGCGTGCAGTAAGGCGACTTGCTGGGATTTATTGAAACGATGGATTTCATCTATGAATAAAAGTGTTTTTCTATTTGAACGCAACAACTGTGTCGCAGTATTTATTATAGCTCTTACCTCTTTAACCCCAGATTCTACAGCTGAGAGCCTCGTAAAATTATAATTTGTAGCTTTTGCAATAATATATGCTAAAGTAGTTTTACCAGTTCCCGGCGGTCCCCAGAATATCATTGATGGAAAATCTTTACTTTCGAAGAAGAGCTTCAACGGAGCGTCTTCACCAAGAAGATGCTCCTGCCCCAATACCTTATCAATGCTCTGGGGACGAACTCTATCGGCTAATGGCGGTAAGAATTCTAAATTTTCAATTTTTTCAAAGAAAAGTTCTTGCATATTATTTCCTTCCTATATTAATGGACTATAGTGATGTTTTTGAATAAAACTTGAGAGTTGATTTTGAGTCTAATATAATAAACTCCTGAAGGAATGCTGTTTTGGTTATCGTCAATCAAATCCCAGTAGTAATTGTAGTGTCCTTTTTTAAGAATGCCATTTGATATATTCTTAATTATTTGGCCACTAATGTTGAAAACATCTAATTCGAAATAGCTATCATTCTCGATAACAATATCAATTTTGAGGTAATTTTCAGCTGCATTTGGATATGCATTTATATAATTTTTAAATTTTGTAGTTGAATCGTACACTTCTACAAATATGCCCTGACTTAAATTATAATAGCTTCCTGTTGCAGTATTTTCTAATTTAATTGCTCTTACCATATAAATACTACTGTCGTGTAAAGGATTTTGATCTATATATTGATTATCAGTAACTATTTGATTATTAAGACGAAGGAATTTATCAGAAAACGAACTTGCTCGATAGATAGAATATCCAATTACTTCACTGTCTAATGGTTTTTCCCATTGAAGTCTTACATTTTTTATCCCTTCGATTTTAAATAGCTCAGCTCTTAAGTTTCTAACTGGTTCAACAATATGTATTCTGATAGTTGGGTCTCCCATAAGAGTATTATGTATTTCGCGATAGCCCCATTGCCCACTTGAGTTATACAAACATCTATCTGTACCAGGTTGTCTATTGTTTGCTGACATAAGCTCAGAATAACCAATAGTTTCTCCTAAACTTATATGATGGAAATGCCAAAATGGTCTGCCAGAAAAAAAAGATACAAGCATTGAAGGTTGTGAAGCAATAGCCGAACGTAAGAGATTATTTTGAGAATCCCAGTCAGCTAAATATGAACCTAAAAATATAGCAAATACTGAGTTTATTTTTAATGTGGCAAATTGTTCTGCATATGCGGTTTTATATATATTATCATAGGCCCCTTGATTACATCCATAACCGAAAAGATAAGAATTATTTTGAAGTGTTTCTATATAATTACCTGAATCAATCATGCTTGGACCTAAAATTGCAGAAAAATTCATCCATGCATTTGATGCAAAAGATTCTCCCGAGTACAATCCAAAACCATCTTGTATAATAGCTTTATTTTCAAATGCTATCTGTTTAGTTCTATATTTATGATTTTTTTGTAAATATAATTTTATTAACTCAATTTCACTTTCCTTAAAGACTGGTAGATTGTAAAAATCAATTCTACCTATTTGCAAACGAGTATCGGAAGGAATAACTGTTTGGTCGAATTTCCCATCATTAGGAACGTTCCAATTCTCTTGTCTATCAGCAGATGTAGTATTTGCTAGTGAATCAGACCAGTTCTTACTCATAACACCATAATAAATGTCCGATGGCCAAGCTCCATAGTGATTTGGGAAATGTCCATCTACTGCATATTCTCCAGAATAAGGTACAGGAATTCTACCTAAAAGGATAATTGCTTTAAGGTTCAGAGAATCTCTTTGAAATTCATTGTCAATAATATTTTTAACTCTCTGAACTGCTTGAGAATCAAATTTTTCAGCTCTTGGACATTGTTTTTCAACTACTTCCCAACCATCCCCTATTAAATCTTTTTTAAATTCAAGTAGTTCTGAAAGAATTTGAAAATAGATAGTATTATCCACAAGAAGTAGAACCTTTCCACGATTTTCTATTAAAGGCAATTCAATGCCTGCATAATAATAACCATAAGCATCGAAGTTCAAAGTTTCTTTTTTGATACAATATTCATAGCCGATAGCAATTGCTATATTAGAATCAGTATAGGATGTATAAGAAGTAGGCAATATTGCAGTTTCTGTCCATATAGTATCATCTTTTAATTTCCGAGATATTTTATAATTAATAGCATTGGAGTCATAATTCCAACTGAATAATATTCTGGGTGTTGGTTCTTTACTAATAGTTACTTCAGCCATTATAACTCTATCTTTTGGGTCATTGTTAGGTAATAATAGTATAGTATTAAGAATAAATATTAAAATAGTAACTAAATAATGTCGGTGTTTATTGAAAGAATTCATAGCTTTCATATTTGTATATTTTTTCCAAAATTAATAAAATTGTATTTTGTAAACTATATAATAATACACAAATGCTCATTTTGTTTACATTTTAATCTTTAATCTTATATCTTTTTAGGTAACTTTGTTGTAATTTTGTTATAAATAAATATTGTATTTACTTATGAAAACATTAGATAGGATATTAGAAGCGATAAAACCTATAAAAATTATCGGTTCAGTAAATAAAAATATTGATTCAATTTGTTATGATTCGAGAAATTGCACAAAAAACTCCTTATTTGTAGCAATTAAGGGAACAAATTTTGATGGCGCTAATTTCATTCCAGAAGCTTGTTCAAAAGGAGCCATTGCTGTAATATACGAAGGATCAATTAAACAAGTTCATAATGAAGAAATAACTTTTATCGAAGTACCAAATTCGAAAATAGCTCTTGCCCAAATTTCAAATCTTTGGTTCGATTATCCAGCTAAAAATTTAACTTTATATGGAATTACAGGTACTAACGGAAAGACAACTTGTACTTTTATTATTAAATCACTTTTTGAAAGTTTTGGTATAAATACTGGTATTATTGGCACTACTGGATACTATATTGGTTCAATTAAAATTCCATCTACACACACAACTCCGGAATCCCTTGAATTATTTAGCATTATTGCTAAAATGCGAGCCGAAGGAGCTAAAAGCATTGTGATGGAAGCATCATCTCACGCTTTACATCAAAATAGAGTTTATGGATTAGAATTTGATGGAGCAATATTTACAAATCTTACTTATGAGCATCTTGATTATCATAAAACAATGGACGAATACGCAAAAGCTAAAAACCGTCTATTCCAAATGCTAAAATCTGATGGTATTGCAATATTAAATTCTGATGATGATTATTCAGAATATTTCAAAAAAAGCATAAAGAACAATTTTATTTATACAGTCGGGAGAAATCCAGAATCAGACTTTATCATTATGAACGAAAAGCTAAATCTTCAACATACCGAGTATACAATAGTTGATAAAAATAAATATTTTTTAAAAAATCCTGTAGAAATAAGAACTAAACTTATTGGAAAATTTAATATTGATAATACAGCACAGTCATTTGTTCTTTGTTTAGCTAAAGGGTTGCAAGTCAATAAGCTAATTCACGAAATAGCAAATGTAGATGGTGCCCCAGGTCGTATGCACAGAGAACCTCTTAGAAATGGTGCTATTGGTATAATTGACTATGCACATACCCCAGACGCACTAGAAAAAGCTCTTATGACTTGTAGAAACATTTTAAAAGAAGATTATTCACTTAGTAAACTAATTTGTATTTTCGGCTGTGGCGGAGATAGAGATAAAGGAAAAAGACCAATTATGGGCAAAATTGCTACTCAATTAGCGGACTTTTGCATAATTACAAATGATAACCCAAGAAAAGAAGAGCCAGAATCTATTTTTGCAGATATTATTAAGGGTATTCCTAAAGATAGAGCTAATAAATTCTTGTTAATTCCGGATAGAGAACAAGCAATTGCTTATGCTGTCGAAATATCTAATGAAAATGATATTATTCTCCTTGCTGGAAAAGGACATGAAGACTACCAAATAATAGGAACAGAAAAGCTACATTTTGATGATGTTGAGCAATTGAGAAAATTCAAATAGAATTTTTTGCAACTTAATTGAACATAAATAAATTTAATATTTTATTTTAATGATTTTTATTATTAATTTGACTAATTATTGATATAATAAAAAGAATAGAAAATGATTAACAAAATATTAGTTGCAAATAGAAGTGAAATTGCCTGCAGAATCATAAGAGCTTGTCGTGAATTGGGCAAACAAACAGTCGCAGTTTATTCTGATGTGGATTCATTATCATTACATACTCGAATTGCTGATGAATCTGTATGCATCGGTTCAGCACATCCAACTCAGTCATATTTAAATATAGATGCAGTGATCAATGCTGCCCTAAAAACACATTGCGATGCTATCCATCCTGGCTATGGATTTTTAGCAGAAAATCCTAATTTCAATAGAAAGGTTCGCGAAGCTGGTTTAATTTTTATTGGACCTGACCCAGAGCCAATGGAATTACTCGGCTCAAAAGTTGAATCAAGAAAAACAATGATAAATGCTGGTGTTCCGGTTATTCCTGGAATGAAAAGCAGTTCCAAAAATATTGATGAATTTGAAACAACAGCTGAAACTATGGGCTACCCTGTTTTAATTAAAGCATCTGCCGGTGGTGGCGGAAAAGGAATGAGAATAGTTCATAAAAAATCTGATTTAAAAGAATCAGTCCTTTCCGCAATGCGAGAATCCAAATCAGCCTTTGGTAGCGATGAAGTATATTTAGAAAAATATATAGATTCACCTCGTCATGTTGAGTTCCAAGTTGCAGCTGATAATTATGGTAATGCAGTATATCTATTTGAAAGGGAATGCTCTATTCAACGCCGTCATCAAAAAATAATCGAGGAAACTCCCTCTCCTATTATGACACCAGAACTTCAAAAACTTATGGGAGATACTGCTGTTAAGGTAATTAATACAGCTGGATACAATAATGTAGGAACTGTAGAATTCTTGGTTGATAAGTATCGAAACTTTTACTTTCTCGAAGTGAACGCACGAATACAAGTTGAGCACCCTATTACTGAAATGACCACTGGTATTGATTTAGTGAAACTGCAGATTAAATTAGCTGAAGGAGAAAAAATACCTTTTTTTCAAACAGAACTTAAACAAACAGGTCATTCAATCGAATGCAGGATTTATGCAGAAGATGCTGATAATGATTTTATACCTTCCTCTGGCGATATTATTTTTCTTAAAGAACCTCTTGGCCCTGGAATTCGATATGACTCTGGAATTTATCAAGGTGCAAAAATATCTGTTTTCTACGATCCTGTCCTTGCAAAACTTATTGTGTGGGGAAAAGATAGGGAAGAAGCTCGCAATCGAATGATTTTTGCTTTAAAAGAAAATGTAATTCTTGGAGTCAAAACATCCATTGGATTTATGCTCGATATACTCCAACATCCTGAGTTTATTGCTGGAAATACATTTACAAATTTCATTGAAAAAAATATGAAAATCCAGAGAGAAAAAATTTCAATTTTAAACTCAGCTTTAGCTATTGCTGCTTATTCAGAAAGCAATAAAATTTATTCTTATTCTGAAGTAAATATAGAAAAAAATAAACCCTCACCTTGGCGAACAATTGGTAAATGGGAAATAGGTAACAAAATAAAATAATAGATCTTATATAAACACTCTTGGAACTCTTGCCGCAATAGAAGTAGTAATTTCATAATGAATAGTGCCAATCTTTTCAGCAATTTCATCTGCCCATATACTATGACCATCTTGTTGACCTATTAGAACAACTTCGTCACCTGGTTGCACATAGTCGTCTCCTATATCAACTACTACTTCATCCATACATATTGCACCAACAATTTTATAAAACTTTCCATGTATTAGACATTCTGCTTTTCCGGTTAAAGCTCTAAAAAAGCCATCTCCATAGCCAATAGGTAAGGTAGCAATTGTTGTGGGTTTTGTTGCCACAAAAAGTCTATCATAACTTACAGTTTCTCCTGCTTTTATTCTTCTTGCTATGACAACATTTGTTTTTAAAGTTAATACTGGTTTTATATCTATTTTATCATTTTCATTTTTTAATGGAGTATAACCATAGAGAGCCATACCAGGTCGAACTAAATTGAAATGGGCTTCTTTATGATTGATTATTCCACCAGAATTAGAAGCATGTGTATACTTGAAATAATAACCTTCCTTATTTAGCATTGCGATAGTTTCCTTGAATAATTCTAATTGCTTATTGACAAAATTTGCGTCTGTTGAAGAAGTAGCAAAATGTGTGCATACTCCTATCATCTCAATATTTGCCAACTTTGAACATTCATTCATAAAGAAAAGAGCTTCTTCTGGTTGAATGCCTTCTCTATTCATTCCTGTCTCGATAAATAGGTGTGACTGTACAACTATATTATGTTTTACTGCCTCAGATGAAAGGGCAATCATAAACTCGAGTGAAGATGTTACGGGTTGCAAGTTGAATTTACAAAAGGTTGCAGCTTCAACAGGAAGAGCCGGAACAAGAACAACTATTGGTTGTGTATCTCCTGACCATCTTAGTTTTACACCTTCGTCAGTAAAGGCAACACCTAAAAACTCAATACCTTCTCGTCTGAAAATTCTCGAACATTCAATCATTCCATGTCCGTATGCATTAGCTTTTACTATAGCTAAAATTGAAGCATCGCCAACTTTTTTTTTAATAGCCTGAATATTTTTTCTTAATTGTTTTGTATTAATTACAGCTACAGTAGAACGCATTATTATTTCTTCTTTCTTTAATTAGATTATATTAAAATCTTTAACTAACATATTTTTGTAATCTTCTATAAATTCAGCTAAGTTCGTATAATATGCAATAGGTTTTATAGTAAACTTTTTTAAAATTTTACTAAGATTATCTGGTATATAGGGAAATATTTTTTTTAAATTCATTATTCTATAACTATAAAATGCTGAACTATCCTCATAGGATAGGCTATTTTTTAATGAGCTTGGATATTCTTCGCTTTTTTGTATAGCAGAAAAAGTAATAATGCCCTTACCTACAGTATAAGAAAGAATATTCCCCATACTCCATAAATCAAAATCTGTAACATCTTGCTTTAAATCGAAATCAATCCAACGGTACAATCCAGTTTCTCTTTCTATAAAAAGGTGGTCATTACGAATATCTCCGTGACAGAGATTATTATCATGAAGAAATTTTATACCCTCTATTGACGAAAGCAAATTTTTTAATATTATGGGTAAGTCCTCGTTAAAATATTGAAAATGTGATTTTTTTATTGAAGGTATATATTGGAAAAAAGATTCTCCTTTAATGTAATCTATAATTCTAACGTTATTACCTTTTTCATCATTGCACATATAACCTTGCATAAAACGATTATCACCTCTAACAAGTTCCAGTATTTCACTTTCTTTTTCGGGACTCCGGTAACATCTAATTTTCAAAATTCCAATATGAGCAATAAACTCTTCGTGAAATACAGTTTTTATTATTTTTTCTGTTTTATTTTCTAAATCAATAGCACTGAATACCCAATACTTTGGTTGGTCATCTATCCCAAATCTTGGTTCTCGCATATTTCCTCTAACGAGGTAATCTTGACAGTCAAGTCGAATTACATCCCCTTTGTAAATATTCATCCAATCGGAAGTATCTGTAACTATCTTAAATCTTGATAGATTGGTTTTCCAACCAGTTATTTCTTCAATTCGATATGCTAATTCCTCTTTTGTCCTCATCAAAAAAATTTATTTCTTTTCCAAGAAAAAATATAGACGATTATAAATTCCTTTTTTATTTAAATTTCAAAATTTTATAATATAAAATAAAAAGTAGTTCTTTACTTTTTTAAGAATAATTTTTCGCTTTAATTCAAGGACATATTATTTTATGTCCTTAAAGGGTTTTATTATTTTAGAAATCTAATGAATACTATCTTTTTAACAAACGTAAAAGATATTATTTTATACTGTATAATATCCTTTTAATTTGGCTGTAGATCTCGTCTATTGTTCCAACACCATCAATCATTGTAGCCAAATTCTTTTTAGTATAATATTCTATTAGAGGTTTGGTTTGATTATCATAGACATTGAGCCTATTTCTTATGGGTTCCTCTTTATCGTCATCTCTTTGATATAGTTCTCCACCATCTAAGTCGCATATCCCTTCTTGCTTTGGTGGATTATATATTAAATGATAAGTTTTTCCGCAAATTCTGCAAGTGCGACGAGCAGACAGACGCTTTATAAGTTCTTCATTTGGAACAAGAAGTACTAATACACAATCAAGCTTTTGTCCAATATTGCTAAGTAATGCATCGAGTGCTTCGGCTTGTGGAACAGTTCGTGGGAACCCGTCGAGGATATAACCATTAGCTACTTCTGATTTTGATAGTTCTTGCTTTATCATATCAATAATTATAGAATCTGGTACAAGTTCACCGGCGTCCATATATTGTTGAGCCTTTCTTCCTAATTCGGTTCCCATTTTTCTGTTTGCTCTTAAAATATCACCAGTAGAAAGCTGAACAATTCCAAAATCTTTACAGATTCGTTCTGCTTGAGTTCCTTTACCAGCACCCGGAGGGCCTAAAAAAATCAACTGCATATTTTCCTCAAAATTTTTTAAAAAAAGTAAAAATAATGATAATTTTCGCTTTATATAAAATTCATTTTTTGTTGTGTATCAAATGTTGGATTATTCTTCTGGTTGCTTCCAAATAAAATTACCTGATTTGTCAATATATCCAATAAAAATATCTTGCATTTCATAAGCTTCTGGATCGTCTTTAGAACCTAAGTCTTCATTCCATATAGAAATCCTTTGATATACTTCGGCTAATCCATTATTAAAGTCTTCAGCTCTATCCCAAATGGGTGGGATAACTTGATTGCCTAATTTGTCAATGTATCCACATTTCCCATTTTCAGCAAAAGCGGCATATCCTTCTGAAAAATTATGGATAAATTCGCTTTCATATAAAAAACCTTGTAATGTTGGCTGTATAACAAATAAACCTTCTCTATTTATATATCCCCATTTATCTTCGTTATTTTTTACAGCAGCTAAACCCTCAGAAAAAGAATTAGCATCCAAAAACGACGGATCGATTACGAATTTACCATTTTTATTTATAAATCCATAACGATAATATTGATCAGAGACACAAGCTAACCCTTCAGAAAAAGGTTTGACAGAAGTAAAAATCGGATCTATTTCATAGTTACCTTTCTTGTTTATATATCCATACTTTTTTGCTTCAAGATCGTAAACTGGTAGAAGCCCATTGCTAAATTTTCTATAATTTATATTAACACTGATGTCCTGAAATGTAAATTCTCCTTTTGTATTGATACATGACCAACCGAGTATTTCCTCTATTTCTGTTTCTGAACTATCATAAGTCCTTTTTATTTGAAATTTTTGAGTAGCTACTGGGCATAATCCTTCAGAAAATGAGCCTATCTCATAAAATTTTGGTTCAATGACGATGTTGCCTTTCTTATCAATAAATCCCCAAAGCTCTTTTTCATTATCAAAATAACCTGCTAAGCCATTAGAAAAGCTTAAAAGAATATCATATTTAATTTCTATAACTATATTACCATTTTTATCTATAGCTCCAGATTTTCCATCTTTTACAACAATGGCAAGCTCATCTTCAAATGGAAGAACTTCGTCGAACTGTGGTGGTATGGCAATTTTTCCATTACTATAAATGAATCCACATTTCCCTGATACTTTTACAGGAAATAAATTTTCTGTTTTGCTTTGAGATAAAAGTAGTAAATTCAAAATACAAAAGAATGAAAAAAAGTACAATGCTATTCTTTTCATTTTAATGCTCCATATTTTTTTTTAACCTTCCTTATATTTTTGCCTTGATGATTGAATTTTTTCTCCAAGGAAACCTCCAATATATGTAAGAATAAAACCAATAACTAATCCTCCAACAATATGCCAGAAAGGCATTTCATTATCGAGATACAAAGTCATTCTTACAATATTAAAAATTATTGTAATACTTAAAAAGCCAGCAATTCCTGCCTCTTTTATTGTTACCCCTGGCGACATCCATCCGATAATTAAACCAGTAATGATCAAGCCCAAAAAGAAAGGTATATAAAACTGTTCAGGATTAGGACCTAATATAAAAAGAAGGATAATAATTACTAAAAAAGAAATAATAAGACCAAAAATCGAACCAGCTATTATCCATCCCCAATCGAAATTAGGCATTGTGCTTTTTTCTTTTTTTATAGCACCATGTTGGAACATCTCGCCAATCCATGCGCCGATAAATGTTAATACTATTGCATTAATCGAAACTAATAGCCAATCTGTATCCCACATTTCGAAAAAGCCTGGGATATCAATGTTGGTCAAAATGAAATAGCTTAATACAGAAACTAATATTGCTCCTAATCCTGGCTCCAAAATTGTAATTTCCTTTGATATGATACCTACCAGAAATCCTGTAATTATATATCCTGTAAACATTGATAGTACAGGAACAAGAGGATTATGAAGGATTAAGCCCATAAGCCAACCAAATAAGTTAACTAATATTGTTCCGAAAATAAAAGCTAAAAAAAATGCGAGAAAGTTGAATTTACTGTTCATAAATCTCCTTTTAATAATGTACATTTAATTATCAATTAAATTTATTCTGATTAAAAAATTAATACAATTTAAAAAAAAAAAATTAATATAATGAAAATATTTTTATAAGTATTAAAGTTGTTAAAAAGAAATTAATCTACTATGCGTCTTTAAACTTTTTAATTATTTATTCATAATAAAAGGAGATAAATATGATATTTGAACTTCCAGAATTGCCATTTGCAAAAAATGCACTTGTGCCAATAATGTCTGAAGAAACAATAGATTACCACTGGGGAAAGCATCATGCTACCTATGTAAATAACTTAAACAACCTTATTCAAGGTACAAAATTCGAGGGAATGAGTCTCGAAAATATAATCAAGAATAGTGAAGGTGGTATATTTAATAACTCTGCTCAAACATACAATCATACCTTTTTCTGGCACTGCCTTAGTCCAAATGGCGGAGGAAAACCTCAAGGTAAATTATTAGAAGCAATAAATTCAAGTTTTGGTTCTTTTGAAGAGTTTAAAGATAAATTCACAAAAGCTGCTGCAACTCTTTTTGGATCCGGATGGGCTTGGCTTGTTCAAAATCCTGATTCAACTCTTGAAATACTTCAACTTGGTAATGCTGGAACTCCTCTCACATTACAAAAGAAACCAATCATTACTCTCGACGTTTGGGAACACGCATATTATATTGATTACCGTAATGCTCGACCAAAGTTTATTGAAAAATTTTGGGATATTGTGAATTGGGACTTTGCAGAAAAACAGCTTAAATAAATAATATCTTTTTCATAAAAAAGAAAGGGGTTTTCATTTCAAATGTCTGAAAGCCCCTTTTCTATTTATATGAATAGTATATTATTACATTTTATTTTTATATTTATATTTTTTCGCTAACTGATTTTCCTTGTAAGAATAAAAGTAAGTAATCTCTACTACCAGCTTTTGAATCTGTTCCGCTCATGTTGAAGCCACCAAATGGATGCACATCAACAATGGCTCCTGTGCATTTTCGATTTAAGTACAGATTTCCTACATGAAATTCTTTTTTAGCACGCTCTAATTTTTCTCTATTTTTTGAATATACAGAACCAGTTAATCCATAAATAGTATTATTAGCAATTTTTAAAGCATCATTGAAATCCTTTGCTTTTATTACTGCTAAAACAGGACCAAATATTTCTTCTTGTGCTAATCTTGCATCTGGTTTAATATCAACAAATACAGTCGGTTCAATATAATAGCCTCTTATACCTGATACTTTATTGCCACCACATAAAAGCTTTCCTTCTTTTTTTCCAATATCTATATATTCTAAAATTTTTGCTTCTGATGATGCATTTATTACGGGACCAGAGTAGTAATTCTCTTCAGGCAAACCTATTTCAAGACTGTCAACCGCTCTTTTTAGTTTCTCTATGAATTCTTTATAAACTAATTTATCGACAACAACCCTTGAACAAGCTGAGCATTTTTGTCCTTGAAAACCAAAAGCAGAAACGACAACACCTTGAACTGCAGAAGGAATATCAGCTTCTGAATCAACTATAATAGTGTCTTTACCACCCATCTCGGCGATTACTCTTTTAATCCAAATTTGACCAGGGGATAGCTTAGCCGCAAGTTCATTTATTCTTAGACCAACTTCCATAGAGCCAGTAAAAGAAATAAATCTTGTTTTGGGATGCTGAACCATATAATCGCCAGCTTCTGCTCCACTGGCAACAAAATAATTAAGCACTCCGTCTGGAAGTCCCACACTTTTCATTATATCTGAAAAAAGCCAAGCCATCATTGGTGAGTCAGACGATGGTTTTAAAACGATTGTATTACCAGTTACTATTGCAGCTGAACTGATACCTACCATAATTGCAAATGGGAAATTCCAGGGAGGAATGCAAAGACCGACCCCTAATGGAATATAAAAGTATTCATTCTTTTCACCTGCATAAGGAGTTAGTGGTTGATTTTGACCATAACGAAGCATCTCCCTGCCATAGAATTCCAAAAAGTCTATTGCTTCACAAGTATCTGCATCTGCTTCAGCAAAATTTTTCCCTACCTCTAAAATCATCCAGGCATTTATTTCAAACCGACGCTTCTGTATTTCTTTTGCTGCTTTAAAAAGATAGTTAGCTCTTTCTTCTGCAGGAACATATTTCCATCTTTCGAATGCTTTTGCTGCTGTTTGTATAGCTTCTTCTGCTTCTTTCTGACCTGCTTTTTGAAATATTCCTATTACTTCTTTGGGATTACCTGGATTAATTGATTTTGTTTTCTTTTCTGTATAGACTTCCTTACCTCCGACTATATTTGGATATTCCTTTCCAAGCATTTCTTTGACTTTCTTTATGGCATTTTTCTGCTTATTGAATATTTCTGGATCGGAAAAATCAAAATACTTTGCATTTTCAAATGGTTTCATAATTTCCTCTTTTTATTTTAAAAAAAACAATACAACTTTTTATTTAAAATTTCGTAATTAATAAAAATACAAAATTAGTTAATTTAATTAACTTTTATATTGTAAAATTAAATAATGTGACTAAAAATAATGGAAAAAGAAGAAGATTTAAAATCCTTGATAAAAGAAAAATATGGCAAAATAGCAATAAAAGCTTCACCCATACAGAGTTCAAGTTGTTGTAATTGTTGTTCTGACAATTCTATCGATTATTCGATTATGAACGAAAAGTATGACCATTTAGAAGGGTATGTACCAGATGCAGATTTAGGACTGGGGTGTGGACTGCCAACAGAATATTCTGGAATAAAAGACGGAGATACTGTTCTCGACCTTGGTAGTGGTGCTGGAAATGATGTTTTTATAGCAAGAAGAATTGTTGGCAATAGTGGAGAAGTTATTGGCATAGATATGACCAAAGAAATGGTTGAAAGAGCAATATCCAATTCTTCTAAACTCGGTTACTCTAATGTGAAATTTATTTTAGGTGAGATAGAAAATATTCCTTTAAAAAGCGATATTATTGATGTAGTCATAAGCAATTGTGTCCTTAATTTAGTTCCAAATAAATTAAAAGCTTTTAGCGAGATTTACAGAGTTTTACGTTCTGGTGGTCATTTTTGTATTTCCGATATTGTTTTAACAAAAGATTTGCCAGATTCAATTAAAGAAGCTACAGAAATGTATACCGGATGTGTGGCGGGAGCGTTGACTCTCGAAGAATATCTTGCTATTATTAAAAAAGCTGGTTTTATAAATATCGAAATTAAGAAGCTTAAAGATATTACTATTCCTACAATTATATTAAAAGCTTATTTGACTGATGATGATTTTCATCAGTTTGGAATAGATTTAGGTATTAAAAGTATTACAATTGTTGGATACAAAAATTAGTTTTACAAATTGTGTATTCATTAGATAATATCAAACGTTTAGCAATTTTCATTACTATTACTCACATCCCTATTTTCAAGTTGTTGGTGGATTTGTGAAAAGGGTAGTGGTTATATTCTTACAAGAAGAAGGTGAACCTACACAAATCGACGCAAAAATTACTGGAAGTGGTGAAGTTATCCACTTAAAGTAATTCAAAAATTATAAATGATTCTATCTAATTCCTGATCTAACACAAAATTGAAAAAATAAATTATTATATTCTTTTATATAATGTGCTATTGAAAGTGCCATTTTATAATTCTGGTAAGCATCCATAAGAAGTCCGTTACTCTCAAAATACTGTGCTAATAATATGTTCCTTAAAGGAGAATTATCTATATTGAATGTATGATTGATTTTTTCTATTTCTTCCTTAATTATACTAATATTATTTGGTGGTAATAAAAGAAAGCAATTTTTTTGTGAAATAATATTTGGATTTTCTTCGGAAACTACTTTCCAATAATAGCAAGTATTTGGAGTTAGTGCTTTAGAGCTCAAATCAATTACAGCAAATGTATCGGATGTAATAAATTCACTTAAAACTTCTTCATCAATTTTTAATACTATAACACGGTAAATATATACTTTTTCATTTTTGTGCCAACATAAATTTAGCTTTGGCTCTATGATTTTTGTTGTCAAGGGTGATTCGACTTGGATTTGATAATCTTTATCTTCAGGAGATATTATTTCTATACCTCTTTCTGGGCCGCCAGGAAAACCTGAAAAAGATTGCCTCATTTTTTGCATGACCATTTCCCAGTATGTTTTTATAAAATCTAAGCTTTCAGATTTGTAATGATCAATTATATCTTTGACATAATAATCACCTTTAACTTTTAGCTCGAGAGGGCTTCCGCCAGGTGGATAATTAAGAACAATATATGAATTATTATCAAATAAATGAATAGTATCTTGTTTATAAAGTTCATCACCAGGGGACAATTTGACTTTTTTATTGTTTAGCTCACTTTCTTTTGTGGCATAAACTCTACCATAGATTATTGAAACAATCAATTTATCCACAGCAAAAGCATTATTATATATTATTAATATTAACAGAATAATATTAATCGCAATGAATTTATGATTTTTCATTTTTGCTCCTCCTATTTGTTAATCTATCAAATAAACTTTTTATTGAACTAAAATACATCTCGGAAATATCCGGACCTATTAGCAATGCAAAAAAAAGCAAAGTGATATTTAATTTTATATAAAAATTTTTAAATAATAAAATAGTTAAGATAATTATTAATATTATTTCGAATAAAACTAAAATTTTAATTTCTCCTCCATAAAGTTTTGGGAACTTAATCTTAATAGTTTCATAAATACTTATATTTATAAGTAATATTAAAAAAGATATACTCCAGATAATCCATGTCGGTATTGTGTAAATATACCTACTATTAAGTATCATATAAATAATATTAGCATGGATTGCAAGTCCATGCATATCAGGTAATGACCTACCAAAATATTTTTCGTTCAAAGGTGTAAAAAATTTATCATAGCAAGAAAAAGTATCTACAATACTTGAACCTAAATACCCCATTAGTACAATCTTACCCTTCATTTTACTTTTACTTACCGAACTATCGAAAATCTGTTCTATATCAAAGGTTGTAAATTTCTTATGATCTCCAATATACCTTATTGTTTCAAAATCATTACCTCTGCTTAACAGGGTCCTTATTTTGTTACTATCGTATATATTTGCTATCACTGTTCCAAATGGATAATAAATACTATCATTATAATTTATATAGGTTTTAAAAATCCTTTTTGTTTCATTATAATCACCTTCTAAATTCAAAAAACCAAAATAATTATTGTTTATGAATTCTGGAAGAGGATGAATTAAAGTATCAGGTTCTTCCGTTGAAGCAATATTATGCTTTGAGCTTATGAAAACAGATCCTAAAACAATATTGTTGTATTTATTCAAAATGGACGCTAATATACTATCCTTTTTTTTGTCTTTTTTATGTCGGAAATATGCATCAATTCCTACTACAGCTGGTTGTTCTTTCATTATTATGTCAAGTTCTAAACCGATACTATCTCTTTCGAGATTGCCAATATTTACAAGAATGATATTTGTATCTATTTTTTGCTCCGACATAATTCTCGAAAAATAATAGTCTGTAACATCAATATCATTAATAACCTTCTCGACAATATCAAAGGATTGAGATATGTCAGGCAATAAAGTAATAAAGAATATGAATATAAATACAACTGAAGTAGCGATAGTATTATCTAATAATTTCTTCAGATTAATTTTCATTATTCCATTTATTTTTCTTTTAACAAAATTTTTGTATTCATACAATATAATATAATTTTAGCGAAAAAAAATCATTGTTTTCCATTTTAATTTGTTTTCTATTAACTAATTAAATCAATTAAAGATTTGCTAAATAATATAGAATAATAGAACTACTTGAAGCTACATTAAGTGAGTTAATATTCTTTGATATTGGAATAAATACTATTTTATCGCTCAGAGAGAGAATATCTTCAGATATACCATACCCTTCACTACCGAAAATAATTACAACTTTATTGCTTAATGATAACTCATTAATGGGGATAGCTCCGTCGCATAATTCTGCTGAAATAATCTCGTATCCCATCTTTTTTAATTCATTAATGGTAAGATAAAGATTATTGCTTCTATGTACTTTCAAATGAAATACACTACCCATAGATACTCTAACTGCCCTTCTTAAATAAGGGCAACTTGAGTGATTGTCATAGATGAGCGAATCAAAACCAAAAGCAACTGAATTACGAACAATTGAACCAACATTTTCTGAATCTATTACGCCGTTCAGAACGACAATCTTATTGCTTAATTTACATAATTCAGTATCTTCGGGTTGCTTTGCTAATGCCATTATACCTGTATGAACTCGAAAACCAACAACCTGTTCCATTATTTCTTTGCTTGCTACATACATTTGATCATCAGGAATATTTTTTCCCTTTATCTTTTCTCCATATTTTTCATAGTATTTTGAAGTAGCAAATAACGAAACTACTTCCAGATCAGAATTAAGCAATTTGCAAACAACTCTTTCTCCTTCAGCAATAAAAAGATGATTTTCAATAAGTTCAGTAGAAGTGCCACGAAGTGATTTATATACTTTTATATTTGGGGACTCGATTGAGTGGATTTCTATCATAATTATATTAATTCAAATAATTAGCTAAGAAGATGTTCTATTAAGATACGAATTCCAATAATAATTAAAATGACGCCTCCCAAAATACCAATTTTCCTTCCAAAAAAGAAAGATAATCTCTCACCTAAAAATATACCAACAAGTGTGAGAGAAGAACATACCAATCCAATAATAATACTTGGTAAAACAATTTCTGAATTATCAATTCCAATTATAAATCCAACAGCAAGCGCATCAATGCTTGTAGCAATAGATAGATTTACTAGCATTAATCCTCTCGTTATGTCAGTTTTTATTTCCTTTGTATTAAAAGCCTCCTTTATCATTTTGATACCTACTAATAATAAGAGACCAAATGCTATCCAATGATCAAATTCTTTTATCAATTCAGTGATATTTCTTCCTGCGAACCAACCAATTATTGGCATAAGAAATTGGAAAAGACCAAAATGAAATGATAGACGAAATTTTTGACGTCCAGTAGTTTTACCAAAATAAGAACCTGCTGTAAAAGCAACTGCAAATGCGTCAATAGCTAAAGCTATAGCAATAAATAATATATCAATTAAACTCATTCAAATAAGGAAAATCAACAAGAGTACAACTTTTCAAAATTATAACATAAAATCTGTGTTTTTATTTTAAAAAATATTGTGATAATTAATTAGTTTTGTATTTTTTAATAATGGAATTGATTAAAGATGTTTTATCTGCTATATGAGCTTCTGAGAAACTTAAAGATTAATATTCCAGGTGCTGGTGTCTTTCAATATATTACTTTCAGAGCAGCTGGAGCAGCCATTACAGCTCTACTTATTAGCTTCATATTTGGACCCAAAATTATTAGATTTATCAAAAGAAAGCAAATAGGCGAATCTGCGAAACTTGAACTCGAAGGAGTTGGCTTACATTCTGAAAAGTCAGGAACTCCCACTATGGGTGGTTTAATTATTCTGTTATCTTTGATGTTACCTACAGTTCTTTGGGCAAACATTTCAAATATATATGTTATTTTAATTTTATCAATTACTATATGGCTCGGAATAGTTGGTTTCATTGACGACTACCTCAAAGTAATCAAAAAGAAACATAAAGGATTAATTGCTAAATATAAATTAATTGGTCAAATCTTTATTGGATTAGTCCTTGCTTGTATCATATTTTTTTTCCCTGATTTGTTCTCATCAATGTTTGCAGATTTTAATACTAAGACAACTGTACCATTTGCTAAGTTCGAGCATTTCGATTTTTCTATTTTATATATCCCAATTGTAGTATTTATAATAACCCTTTCTTCAAATGCAGTCAATTTAACAGATGGACTTGATGGTTTAGCTATTGGAACTGTTGGAATAGCTGCCTTAGCTTTAGCAATAATTAGCTACATCACTGGAAATTCAGAATTTGCTCACTATCTTAATATAGAATATTTCCCTGGTTCTGGCGAATTGACAATATTTGCATCAGCTCTAGTTGGTGCTGCACTCGGGTTTTTATGGTATAATTCATATCCAGCACAGATATTTATGGGAGACACTGGTTCTCTTGCTCTTGGAGGTGCGATTGGTGCATTATGTGTATTAATTAAAAAAGAATTCCTACTCCCTATTATTGGTGGAGTATTCTTTGCTGAAACAATATCTGTTATAATTCAAGTTAGTTATTTTAAATATACAAGGAAGAAATACGGAGAGGGGAGAAGGCTTTTTAAAATTGCCCCTCTTCATCATCATTTCGAAAAGATTGGATGGCACGAGTCAAAAATTGTTACTCGTTTCTATATTATCGCAATTATGCTTGCTATATTTGCTATGGCTACATTTAAAGTTCGTTAACCAAAATGCTCGCTATTTTTATAAAGGTTTATTCATTCTTGATACAATTATTCATTTTAAGTGTTTTTAAAGAATATTATTGTACAAATTCAAAGGTTTTAAAATTATTGGATTAAAATGAAAAATTAATGTTCTTATAATAATGATTCTTTTCATTTTTATTTATCAGACATTAGAAATGCACTTGCCTGTTATTTATCATAATACAGCTTTTGACAGAATATTTATTACTTTATCAGAGATTCATTGTAGTATTAATAATATTATAATTTATAATCTATTAGGGAAAGAAGTTCTTAATTTAAAAGATTTGGATATTATGAATTATAATAATTATTTAGAAATTGATTTGCCAATTTTACCTAATGGTTACTATTTTATTAGATTTATTTGTGATTAAAATGTATTTCTAATAAAACCCTGTCCCTTTATTATTTTGAGATAATACCAATATCTAAACATCCGTTTAAAAGTAGGGAAATGAAAAAATCTAATTTAGTATTATTTATATATCAAAATATTATTATTTAATTCTATTTACAATTATTATAATTAAGATAATAAAACGCCTATATTTATTAAAGTATTATATATGAACAAATTGATAAATCTTTTCTTAAAAAAAGAAAAATAAGTAAGAAGAAAACGATTTCTTGTTTTGGCAACCTTAACCTTATGAAAAAAGATTATCAGTAATAAAGGAAATTCCTAAAGAATATATCAAATGAAATTATGATGTTGAACAAAGATTTCATAGAGTTTATAGAATTATAAAACGAAAATAATGTAATATATTTAGTCCTATGAAGTTATTCTGTTGGTTTCCATTTTTACCCAAGATATATAAAAGATTTAGATATTTGGGTTTTAGCTTCTGATGAAAACACAGAAAATCTTTTAAAAACTCTCGAAAAATTTGGTTTTGGTTCAGTAAACCTCAATAAAGAAGATTTTTTAAAGCAAGATTAGTTCATCCAATTAGGATATGCAATTAACAGAATAGATTTAATAATGTCTTGTGATTGTGTTGAATTTGAAGATTGTTATCTAACAAAAGATAAATTAGAATTAGGTTATTTAATAATAAACTTTATTAATTTAGAAAATTTAAAAATTAATAAAAAAGCTTTAGGTAGACCACAAGATTTAGCAGTTTTAGATAATCTGGAACCTAAGTAAGAGTATTTAAAATTTTCATTATTTCAGTCGCTCTTTTGCTCCAAGTAAAATTTTCTTCAATTCTTTGCTTGAGATTACTTCCCGTTACTAATCTATAATTTTCATCTTCAATATATCTGAACATTGCCTTCGTTAGTTCATTGATAGACTTTGGTTGAATAAGTTGACCATAAGAATCATTTATAATTATTTCCCTTGTTCCACCGACGTCCGTTGCAATAACTGGCTTACCTAAGGCACCTGCTTCGAGAACTAAAGTAGGCAACCCTTCTGGATAATATGATGGGATTACTACAATATCGGAAACCTCTATTATATCTAATACTTCTTCGTTGCTCTCAGGACCTAACATGAATACATTATTTTTTCTTTTTTGATACTTTAATTGCAAATTATTATAAAGAATTCCATCGCCAATAACTAAGAGAAAAGTATTTGGAAACTTAATGTTTATTTGCTCGAATGCTTCTATAAGTAATAATATTCCCTTTTCCTTAAGCAATCTTGTTGCAGTTAAAAAAATCATCCCATCTTTTGTAATACCCAATTCTTCTCTAAAATTTAATGAATGCAAAGTTGGGATATTAATACTATTATAAAGGATTCCGCTTGCTTCAATACCAAAATGTTTAAGCCATTGATTACAAGCATTGGAAACACCGTAAAAATTTTTCACATATTTTTTTGTCTTTTTTGTAATAAAATGCTCAAAATAATGTCCAAATAAGTCAAGTAAAGGATTGTGAACAGTTAAATGCCCTGTAATATGCTCAATAGCAATCACTGGAATATTATTCTTGTTTCCAAGCTTTGCAGAAAAGTAAGATAGGAGGTAGAAACGAAGGTTAATAATAAACAAATCAGGCTTATGGCTTAGCACTTGTTTAATTAAAGTTTTAAATCTTTTGTTAATTTTTAATATGGGGTATCTATTTTTGAATAATGAATAAGCAGGTAATCGGAAAATAAGTAAATTATCCTCAATTTCAATATCGTCTAATTCATTAGTGTTAATTGTTACTATTATTATTTTATTAATATTTTTTTTAAGTTCGTGAGCTAGGCAATGAACAAATCTTTCAACTCCACCAACATGAGGAGGATAAAAAGAAGAAAAAATGCAAATAGTCTTATTTTTCATTCTTTATTCAACAGTAACACTTTTTGCTAAATTCCTTGGTTGATCAACGCTGCAACCTAATTCAACTGCAATATAATACGCCATTAATTGTAAAGGAATCACTGATAAAATAGGAGTGAGAATAGGAATCGTTGAAGGAATATAAATTACATAGTCAGCAATTCTATTAATCAACTCATCTCCCTCAGTAGCTATTGCAATAACATTTCCGTTACGTGCCTTAACCTCTTCTATATTAGAGAGAATTTTTTCATAAATCTCGTCTTGAGTTGCAATAAAAACCACAGGCATGTTTTCATCAATTAAAGCAATAGGACCGTGTTTCATCTCTGCGGCTGGATAGCCTTCAGCATGAATATAAGAAATCTCCTTAAGTTTTAAAGCACCTTCTAAAGCTACAGGGAAATTGTAACCCCTACCTAAATAAAGAAAATTTCTAGCATCTTTGAATTTCAATGCTAAGCTTTTGATTTGCTCTGCATTCTCAAGGATTTTTTTCATTTTGTTAGGTAGATTGGTCAGTTCTTTAGCTATTCTAAGTCCTTCGGTTGAAGAAAGAGTTTTCATTCTACCAAGTAATAAAGCTATTAATACAAGTGTAGTTAGCTGAGAAGTAAATGCTTTTGTTGAAGCCACACCAATTTCAGGACCTGCATGAATATAAACACCTGCATCTGTTTCTCTTGCAATTGAACTACCAACAACATTGACAATACCTAATGCTAAAGCTCCTTTCTGCTTTGCTTCTTTTATTGCAGCATATGTATCTGCTGTTTCTCCACTTTGCGAAATTGCAATAACAACATCTTCTGCAGATAAAACAGGATTGCGATATCTAAATTCTGATGCATATTCTACTTCGACAGGTATTTGAGCAAGGCATTCAATCATATATTCCCCAACAAGTGCAGCATGCCAAGATGTTCCACAAGCTGTAATGATAATTCTTCGTGCATTCCGCAATCTATCTAATACTGCCCTCAGACCTCCAAGCTTGACGTTGCCTTCATTGACGATAAGTCTTCCACGGTAAGCATCTTGAATCGTTATAGGTTGTTCAAATATTTCTTTAAGCATAAAATGATCGTAACCGCTTTTTTCTATCCTATCTAAATCGAATTCTATCTCATATATTTCGTTATTTGTCTTTTCATTTGTAATAGTTTTAGTTATATAACCAACATTGCTCGCGATTGCCATCTCATCATCAGATAAATAAATAACTTGTCTGGTATGTTGAATGATTGCTGATGCGTCCGATGCAAAAATATATTCATTTTCACCAATTCCAAGAACCATTGGACTACCACGTCGTGCAGCTATTAATTTGTTTGGTTCATCAGCAGAAAGCACAACAATACCAAATGTTCCAGTTACTTCATTAAGTGCTATCCGAACAGCATCTTCAATGTTTTGTGTCTTTTTAAATATGGCTCCTATTAATACAGCCAAAACTTCAGAGTCAGTTTCAGAGTAAAAGTAATAACCTTGTTCTAATAGACTCTTTTTCAGTAGAGAATAATTCTCAATTATTCCGTTATGCACAATACTAATTCTTTTTGAATTGTCAAGATGAGGATGGGCATTAATATCATTGGGGAAACCATGTGTTGCCCATCGTGTATGAGCAATGCCGATATTAGTATTAATGTTAAAATTCTTTATGATCTTTTCAAGGTCATGAACCTTACCTTTCTTTTTAAATGTATGTATTTCTCCACCATCGAAAACTGAAAGACCAGCTGAGTCGTATCCTCTGTATTCAAGTCGCTTCAAGCCATTAATAAGAATTGGAATTGCATTTTGCTTACCAAAATAACCGACTATACCACACATAAAAAAATCTCATAATAAAAAATTACTAATTGTAAATTAACGAATTTTATATATTTTTAATATAAAAAAGAAGATATTAGTGCTTTAATTTTCTTAATTCATCTTTCCAGATTTTTATAAAAAGTTTCATTGTCGAAATTTTAAAATTAGCTTTTTCTTTATGCTTTTTAAAGAAAAGATAGATAACTTTCCAGAACATTATTAACTCATAAGCATAAATAATTTCGGAGTAAATATAAAAAAAAGTCTCTGTTTTACTAAGATGCTTTTTACAAAATAATATTTTACTCTTCAAAAATATTCTTGTATGTTCTTCTATTACTCCCATTTTAGCTGAACTTCCTCCCCTAAAATGAGTAACGCTACAAGATGGCAAGTGTTTTATATACCAACCTCTTCGCTTTAAACGATAGCAGAAGTCAAGTTCTTCAGTATATAAAAAATAATCTTCATCGAATCCATTAATTGAAAAGAAAGCTTCTTGACTTGTTGCTATTACCGCACCATCAATATATCCCACGTCGATAGCATTTTTCTTATTTATATGTGTTTTAGTAAGTATAGTATTATAAATATTTTTTAAAGAATAAAGAAAAAAAATTAGTTTTAATCCCAATTTTATGCCTGGTACATCTCCATAACAAAACTGCCATCTTCCATCTGGATATAATTGTTTTGGTCCAACGGCTCCAACAGTTGGATTAGCTTCTAAATAATCTAAAAGAGTCTTTATAGTATTTTGAAGATATTCCACATCTGGGTTGGAAATGATAAAATAGGGATACTTTGTGGCTTTGGCTCCAATATTTACCGCTGAAGCATAGCCGAGATTTTTATTATTTTGAATTATAATTATATCTGGGTATAAATTTTTAATCGTCTCTACTGTATTATCTTGTGATGCGTTATCTACAATTATAATTCTTGTTAATTCAGGATTATATGAACTGTAAATTGACTCAATACATTTTAGAGTATGTTCTTTACAATTATAAGAAATAATTATTATATCAACTTTATTCAAATATTTCCTAAATTTTAATTTTAAAACATTCCTAAATTAAGATATTTTTCGAAAAGTATCCTTCAAATATAGTTTATAAATTGTATAGCTATTTTTTCACAGTTAATTATAGTATGAATTATATATTTATTAATTTTGTAAAAAAGCTATTAAATTTAAATATGCAAGACCTTTCTGAAAATATACAAAACAACAAAGATACAACTGAAGAGGTATTTGATTTTCCTGTGAAATTATCTGAGAAATTAAGTAGTCTACCTTCAAAACCTGGTGTTTATCTGTTTTTTAATAAGAACAATAAGATCATTTATATCGGTAAAGCTAAGAATATTCGAAATCGTGTCCGTTCTTATTTTTATGAGAAGAAGCCTCAGGATGCTAAAACAAAAGCTATGATTGGGAAAATCAGCGATGTTGAGATAATCCTAACCGATTCTGAGGCTGAGGCTTTTATTCTTGAAGATACACTCATCAAAAAACACCAACCGCGTTACAATGTATTGCTTCGGGATGACAAGTCGTATCCATATGTTCGTGTTACAAACGAACAATTTCCCAGAATTTTTCTAACTAGGAATATTATTAAAGATGGTTCTCGATATTTTGGACCTTATACTGAAGTACGTCAGCTAAAACAACTGTTGAAAATGCTCAGAACAATTTTTCAATTTCGAAGTTGCGATTACAATATCACAGATGAAGCAATTGAAAAAAAGAAATACAAAATCTGCCTAGATTATCATATAAAAAAGTGCGAAGGACCTTGTGAAGGATTAGTTAGTAAGCAAAAATATAATGAGAATATCCAAATGGCTTTTCAAGTGTTGAACGGCAAAACTTTAGAACTTGAAAAAGTCATGTTAAAGCAAATGCAGGAACTTGCCTCAATGATGCTTTTTGAGGAAGCTGCGATTGTGAGAAATCGTTATAAGCTTCTTAAAGACTATACAAATAATCAGAAAATAGTTACTAATGAAGCAATAGACAGAGATGTTTTTGGTCTTGCTCGTATTGATGATATGGCTTGCACATTAGTATTTAAAATTCGAGAAGGCAAACTAATAGGCAAAAGGCATTATATTATTATTAAAGCTGATGAGCAAACAGATGAGAAAATTATACAAAGGACATTGGAAAGGTGGTATCTTGAAAACGATTTTATTCCTAAAGAAATTTTAGTACCAGTTGAACCAGAGCAAAAGGAAGAGCTATTGAACTGGTTAAAGCTAAAGCGTGAAAAAGTCGTTGAAATATCAATTCCGAAACTCGGAGATAAACGCAAACTAATTAATTTAGCAGTATCCAATGCTGAATATTTGTTAAGAGAATACATAATCGCCATATCAAAAAGAGAACAATCCATTCCTCGATCTGTATTGTCATTGCAAAGGGATTTACGTCTTCCGCGACCACCTTTAAGAATTGAGTGCTTCGATAATTCTCATATTCAAGGTAGCGAGATAGTTTCATCTATGGTAGTTTTTATTGATGGTAAACCAAAGAAATCGGAATATCGAAAGTATAAAATAAAGTCAGTAAAGCATAACGATGACTTTGCTTCTATGAGAGAAGTAATATATCGAAGATATAAAAGAGTAATTGAGGAAAATAGCAAATTACCCGATTTAATTGTTATTGATGGAGGTAAAGGGCAACTTTCGGCTGGTATAGATTCTCTTAAAGAATTGAATATTTACGATAAGATCCCTATTATAAGTATCGCAAAACGCCTAGATGAAATATACGTTCCTGATAAAAGCGAAGCGATTCAGTTACCTAAAACATCCGGTAGTCTTCGTATTATTCAACAAATAAGAGATGAGGCACATCGTTTTGCTATAACTTTTCATAGGAAACTTAGAGAGAAAAAAACATTGCATACAGAGTTAACTGATATTAAAGGGATAGGTAAAACAATTGCTCAAAAGCTTTTGAGCCAATTTGGTTCTGTTGAGAATATAAGAAATGCAAGTTTGGAGGATATAAAGAAGGTTATAGGAAACAAAAAAGCTGAATTAGTAGCATTGCATTTTAATAAAAAATTCTTAAATTGCAATTGATATATGTAGTATGTTTTATTTAATTAGTTTTTCAAATGAATAGAATACTAATCACTACTGGTAACGGAATGTTTGGAAAAGCTTTAGCTAAGGAACTCATCAATAATAAAAACATAATAGTTAGATTAATGGTTAGGGATTCTAATAAAGTTGAATTAAAAAGCGATAATATCGAAATTGTTACCGCCGATATGGATCAACCTGATTCTTTGCAAAGAACTCTTCAAAACGTAGATTCTGTTTATCTTTCGTCCCCTATGCACCCAAATTTAGCTGAAAGAGAAATTAACATTATACATCAAGCTAAAGTTGCAGGGATTAAAAAAATTGTGAAAATCTATGGTTCCGTTAAGCACGAAGGTGATAAATTAGACCAAATGCATTGCAAAGTTATTGATTATCTTAAGAACTCTGATATTAACTGGACATTGGTGTCTCCTAACTCCGTTATGGAGACAAGTCTTGCTTCTTATCAACCAAGCATTGCTTATATGCACGCTATTTATGGTATTTCCGGTAATGCTAAAATCGGTTTGGTTGCACTTAAAGATGTTGCTGTCGTTTCTGCCCATGTCTTAACTACCGAAGGACATAGCAATATGAACTATGAACTCACCGGTCCTAAAGCTATCAATATGTTCGAAGTTGCTCAAGCTTTCTCGAATGTTTTAAATAAAAAGATATTTTATATTGATTTAACCGAAGAGCAATTAACGAAAATGCTAATGAAATACGACAAATCAACTACTCTTCAGAAACTTGAATTAGAAGTGCTTTGCCACCTTAGAGCTTGGAAAAAAGGAAATGCCAATCTTGAAACCGACACCTTTAGAATGCTTATGAATAAACAACCTACTTCCATCGAAGAATATATTAAAGACAACATTGCCTACTATTCTAAAGGATTATTACCATCTCCAATAGCATGGCTTATTAGGAAAACCCAAATTTTTTAATAATAAATTCCAGAAGATTAAATGAAAAAAAATCAAACTATTACAAGCGTCATACTCATAATTGCTATTTTTTTATTAGCAAGCCAACCATCTTGTAAAACTATTAAAGATTTAGCTCAATCTTTTACTAATTTGCAAAAATGCAAGTTCAAGCTTCAAAACGTTGATAACTTCAGTTTGATCGGGATCTCCCTTGCCAATAAAAACTCATTAAGTCAATTCTCGATTACTGACGCTGCAAAACTCTTTAATGCTTTCAGTTCGAAGTCTTTCCCAGCTGAATTCACTCTTAACGTCTCCGCTTACAATCCAAACGACGGTAGTTCTGGCACTTCTGCAACAACCGCAACCCTTACAAGTTTCGACTGGCAACTTTACATTGATGATGTTCCTACTATTTCAGGTAATATTTCCAAACCCATTGAGATACCCGGTTCAGGCCAAACTACTATTATTCCCTTAACTATGTCTCTTGACCTTTATAAGTTCTTTTCAAATAAGGGCTACGAAGGTATTGTTAACTTAGCACTTGCTATTGGAGGTCTAAATGGAAGTCCTGCCCGCTTGAAGTTAGATGCTAAACCCACTATTTCGACACCTTTGGGTGCTATTTCTTATCCCGGTAGAATTACTATTATTGATAAGGAATTCAGATAAAATAACATTTGGATACAAGACAACAAAAAATTGCTCAATCTTTCGATAGGCATTTAGCTGTTACTGCTAATGCCGGCTCCGGCAAAACCCGTGTTTTAGTTAATAGATACATCAATATATTACTCAATAAAGCTAATGATTTTAACGATAATAATTATAGCATTAGACCCAAAAATATAGTAGCTATAACCTTTACAAGAAAAGCTGCTGCAGAAATGCTTGCTAAAGTCGTTAATAAAATTGAAGAGCTTATTATTAATGAGAAAAACATCATCACTCTTGAAAAACTTAAAGAAATTCGAGAAGAATTAACTAATGCTCGCATTTCAACTATTCACAGTTTTTGTGCTGATCTGCTAAGAGAATTTCCAATTGAAGCTCAAGTTCCTCCTGCATTTACCGAAATTAGTGGAGCTCAGAATATAATGTTGCGTAAGGATGCAATAATTTCTATTCTTGAAGAATACATTAGAATAGATATAGGACAAGTTGAAAAAAGCAATGTAAAATCATTAATTCTTGAATTTGGTAGAAAAAATATTGAACATTTACTTGATAAGCTTTCGGCTAATCCATATTTAGTCCATAAATTTTCTTCATTTTATAAACAAGACAATTTAACTATTAAAAAAATAAGAGATGAATTATTATATAAAGTGTTTTATAATAAAATTAATAAATACACTAATATATTACAAGAAGTTATTTTGAGTATTCTTTTTGAAAAAAATGGCCGCAATTCAAAAGCAAAGTATGAAGAAACTGAAAAGTTTTTCTTGAATTTAAGAGAACTTATTAAAAATTGTGATGGTTCAATCGAATATTTTTATGAGATTATTAAAAAATACATTGAAGTATGTAAGATAATTTTTACTACAAAAGGTGAACTAAGATCAGATTTTCATAAGGCTTTTGATAATTCAGTTTTTCCTTTTAATCAAAATGGAATATTAAACATTGTCGAAGATGCTGGAGATTTATATAATGAATTGAAAGAAATATTGGATTCATTTGAATTTCTTAATTTTGATGAAAAGACTATCGAAAACGGAAGATTAGCTACAACTTTAGCTTTAGAAGTTATTAATAAATGCGATGAAGAAAAAGAAAATCTTGGAGTTATCGATTTTGAAGATATGTTGATAAAAACAAATAATCTACTTGATAATGATTATTCAAGGAGAAAAATATCAGAAAGAATTAAATACCTTTTAGTTGATGAATTTCAAGATACAAACGATTTACAATATGAAATTATTAAAAAGCTTATTCCAGAACTTAATTCAAAATATTTCAATGCTGATGGAATTAATTTATTCATTGTGGGTGATACTAAGCAAAGTATATACAGTTTTAGAAATGCAAATGTAAAAATTTTCCAAAAAATAAAAGAACAAATTGCTCAACTTAATCAAAATGGATTTAAACGAGGCTATATCCAGCACGAATTCAATTATAAAGATGAAAAAATACCTGCGAATAATGAAGATGAAATTCTTGGAAGTCATATTTTAAGCGTTTCTTTTAGACTGAAACCGGCTGTTTCTGCTTTTGTTAATAGAGTATGTTCGAATATTATGCAAAAAGATGACCTCGGTTTTGAATTTGGTTATGAACCATTAGTATGCACAAGAGACTTTGAAATTATGGCAAATAATGTTAATTCAGTTGATCTAAAGTATGATTTATTATCTAAATTAGGTTCAGTTACTTTTCTCACGCATTTTATTCCTTTTGCTAACATTGGTGGAGAAACTACATCTCAAAATGACGATATTGCTTTGGACATAGAAGAAGATGATAAAGAGGCAGAGCTTATTGCGAAGCATATTAAAAATATAGTAGAAGGTCAATCTACAGACTATCAAATTGAAAACGAAGGTATATATTATAAACCCAATTATAATGATATAGCAATTCTTGCAAGGCGAAAGAAAAGGTTCAATGCATTAAGTAAAGCATTATCAAAATATGGTATACCCTTCGTTATTCATAGCGGACTTAATATATTTGATAATTTTGAAATAAACGACATCCTGCAATTTTTAAATTTTATTGTTAATAACAAAGATGACTCTGCTCTTATTACTATATTGAGATCCCCTCTATTTGGTTTTAACGATACTGAGATTTACAAAATCTTTTGTAACGGAGGTCAGATTCCATTGTGGAATAAGCTTGAGCTATATATTCAAAAGACATTTAAAAAAGAAAATGAAGTACGTGAGGAATCGAATGCTGAAAGAGCATATAGAATTATTAAACAAATCTTGCAAATCTCAAGTTCTATTTCATTTTCTGAATTAATCATTTATATGCTTGATGCTACTGGTTGGTTCGGAACAATTTACGGTTCTCATAGTCGCTCTCAGATTGAATTAAATATCAATAAATTAATTAGCTTAGCTCGAGATTTGTTCTCAAGAGGTTTTAAGGGATTAAATGATTTAGTTGATGAATTAAATTTTATTAAGGAACAAGAAATAACAGATACTGAGCAAGTGACTTTATCAAATGAAAATGTTGTAAATATAATGACTATACATGCATCGAAAGGATTGGAATTTCCAATTACTATTCTTTTTGATACAAACGTTAAGACAACTAATCATTTTAATGCATTTTGTTTAAGAGAAGAACTCGGTGTAAATTTTGATATTCAACTTAGCGATGAGCAAAATAATTCATTTTTATTTTCTACACCTATTAAATCATTAGCTTCTTATATTAATAAGCTCGATGAATTAGCTGAAGAAAAGCGCTTGCTATATGTCGCATTAACAAGAGCAAAAGATCACTTAATTATAACCTCTACTTTAAAAGAAAATAAAGATAGTAGCATTCATAAAACTTCTGGGCTTTTAAGACTAATTTTAGATGGATTAAAGATAAGTGCTAACGAAATAGTTCAAAAAGAATTAATTAAGTTTGATGAAGAATTGCATTTTTGGAAAGATGATAATGAATTTTCTTATAACTTTCCTTTGTTTATTACATGTAAAAAAGATGTCCAACTTTCTAATTTTCAGCTGAAAGTATTAGCCGAAAGCGATTTTTCCCCTGTCTACAATATTGAAAGTATTGAATCCAAAATTTCTGGAGGATTGTATTCAGCTACACGAATTCAAACTTATTTAAAAGAAAGGGATTCATATATAAAAAAATATATTTTAGGGTTACCTTCGGAATACGATTATTTCTCTTCGTATTTTAAACAGGAAAATGATGACAATGCTACTGAAATTGGCAATTTATTCCATGAAGTTTTAGGAAAAATTGCGGAATGGTTAGATGAAAATTGTCAAGTTAATTTAGATTTACTTAATAATATTATTAATAAGTCCTTTTTTTCTCGGAAAATGATGTTTTCAAAAGAGTTGAAAGGAAGAATCTTTGAAGAAGTAATAGAGGTTGCAAAAACCGATTTTATAAAGTCAAATATTAATAATATAAAAACTTCAAAATCGGAATTTCCTTTATATATGCCTTTAGATTCAAATTTTCTAATAGGTATAATTGATATATTAGTGAAGAATTCTAATAATGAATGGGAACTCTGGGACTGGAAGTCAAATAAAATTGAGAATCAGAAAGATATATTAAGATTAGCTAATTTTTACGAACCACAAATGCAATTTTATTCGTTTCTTTTAAGTAAATTATATCCTATGCAAAAAGAATATAATGCTTACCTACTATTCTTAAACGCAGCTAAGAGTTTAAATAAGAAACATCAGTGGTGCTATCGTTTTCACTGGAACGAAGAAGATTTTGTAGCTTATGAAGAAAATTTAAAAAAGATGATTTCTAAAATGCCATTTTAAAATTAATAATTTAAGCTCCGGATGGAATCGAGAAAGTAAAAGTAGTCCCTTTACCAATTGATGATTTAACTGATATTTTGCCTCCATTCTTTTCAACAAATTCCTTGCATAGTATAAGACCTAAACCAGAACCGAGTTCGCCTTTTGTGCCTTCTGTTGTTATCTTTTCGTCAATTCTGAACAATTTTTCTAAGTTTTTGGGTTCTATACCAATTCCCGTATCAGTTATCGAAACAATAATTAGTTTTTTATTTTTTTTACTGGATGATATTGTAATAGTCCCGCCCTCGTTGGTGAATTTGATCGAGTTCGAAATTAAATTTCTGATAACTAAATCTAACATATTCGAATCAGCATAAACAATAATATCATCGGCAACTAAATTTATAATGTTAATACTTTTATCCCTAGCAGAACTTTTGAGAATGTCTATACCATTGTCTATAATAAATTTTAAATTGTAATTTGCTGGGGTGAAATCGAGTTTTCCTCTTTGTAATCTTGACCATTGGAGAAGATTATTAAGTAATCTGTTAACTCCTAATGCAGATGAGTGCATCATCTTCATCGTTTCTTTTAATTCTTTCCAGCTCATTTCTTCCATTTCAGATAAAAGCAAATCAGTAAGATTCAGAAATGCTGAAATAGGACCTCGTAAATCGTGGCTAATAATAGAGAAAAACTTATCTTTTGTTGCTATATGTTCCTTTAATTCATTTTGAGAGTCAAGTAGATTAGAATTTAGTTTTTTTACTTTTAAAGTTTCTTTTTCAAGTGCTTCTTTTGATTTCTTTAAATCAGAGATAAGTTTTTCTTTTTCAGTTTCAATTTTTTTCTTTTGAGTAATATCTTGTAATATTCCAATGTAACCTATGGTTTGACCATTAATATCACGCCAAGTAACTGCAGTGTCAAGACAAATGATATTAGTCTTGTCTTTTCTTTTGAGAAGAATTTCTACATCTTTTATGAAACCATTTGTTTCTAATATTTTAATTGCTTCTTTCCTTTGCTTTGGATCTACATATAAATCATAAACATTAATATCCTTAAGTTCTTCTTTAGTTCTACCTAAGATTTTACAACCTGTTCCATTTATATCAATTATGCTGCCATCAGGCCTTGTAAGATATATGCATTCTCGGGATTGCTCGAATATATTCCTATACTTTTCTTCATTTTTAACTAATTCTTCTAAAGCTTTTTTTCTATTTGAAATATCGTGAGCTATCGCTAAAATATAATTATTGTTTCCTATCTTTATTGCTCTTGAAGTAACTTCAGCAATTTTTATTGAGCCGTCGAAGCAAATAAATTGCATCTCAGTGATTGGCATAATTGAGTTAGTTCTTATTGCTTTCTTTGTTCTTAATAATAATTCTTTATGATTATCAGAATGAATTATGTTGGTAATTAATTTTCCGATTATATCATTTTTTGATTTTGCCTTAACTAAATCGACACAAGCGTCATTAACATATACGAAAACATTATCTTTATGTATGGCAATTGGATCAGGAGATAGTTCAACTAACAATTTAAATAAAGTATTGTTTTTAATAAAATGCTCTTCATTAATTAGGTCAATACTATTACTCAAATTATCATGATTTTTTTGATTATGGAGTTTTATTTTTGTCATCTTATATAAATATAATTATTAAATATCATAAATAATTATTATTCGGCAATGCAAAGGAAACACACGTTCCTTTTCCATATTCACTTTCGACCCAGATTCTACCTTTGTGCATCACTATGAATTCCTTTGCTAGTATTAGTCCTAATCCAGTTCCTTTCTCATCGTTAGTTCCAAGTGTCGAACGGGTTTTATCAATAGAAAAAAGATTATTTGCAGTCTCTGACTTCATTCCAACTCCATTATCTGAAATTGATACGACTATTTCATTCTTATTGCTTTTTGAGAGACTAATTGATATTTCACCATTTTGATTGGTATATTTAATAGAATTTGAGATTATGTTTCTTAGTATCGTGCTAAGTAGATCAGAATCTGCCTTAATAATAGTATCAGGAGCTATTTGATTTTTTATTGTTATGTTTTTTTCAATCCAATTTGATTGTAATTGTTCAATTATCAATTTTGTTAATAGTTCTATGTTAATATCTACTGGGTTAAATTTAATTTTGTTTTGTTGAGTTCTTGCCCAAGTGAGAAGATTTTCTAATAATGAATAAGTATTTCGTGAAGAAATATTAAGCTGTTTCAATATTTCAATTCTTTCTTCTTCTTTTAAATCTTGGTAATCATCAATCAAGATATCAAGCAATCTGTAATGTGCTGACATTGGATTCCTAAGGTCATGCGATATAATTGAAAAGAATTTGTCTTTTGTAGCATTTAATTCATTAAGTTGCCTATTAAGTTTCTTTACATAACGATTGTTAATATATAAAACAACAGCCAAACCTACGAGAATAATAAATCCAAGTATAAAAATGATCATATATAATGTCAATGCTTGTTTCTCACTTTGAAGTTTTAGGTTTTCTTTTTCTTTCTTTTCGAGATTATATTTAGCATTAAGTTCTGCCAAAGTTTTTTCTTTTTCCAAATTAAAAAGACTATCCTTTATCTCATAATATTGATTAAGATAATCAAATGCTTTTTTGTAATCTCCAGTTTTATAATATACTTGATAATATGCACGATAAGTATTAATCAATTTTGGAACTATATTTTGTTCAATAAATATTTCTTTAGCTTTATCTAAACAAATAAGAGCTTTGCTAAAATGATTTAATGTTGTGTATAATTCTGCTAAAGCAAGCAAGGTCGTGGCTTTTCCGATTTGATTATTCTGATTTTCCTTTATTTCTAATGATTTATTGAAGTATAATAATGATTTTTTATAATTCTTTAGATTATAATTAATAACCCCCATTGTATGGTAAGATATAGCAAGATTATAAAAATCTTTTAATTCCTTATTTAATTGTATATTCTTTTCAGTATAAATTAGAGCTTTCTCATTGTCATCTTTACTAATATATAAGTTAGCAAGGTTATTATTAACCATAGCAATTAGTTTCTTATCTCCTATTTCTTCATATATTTTTAATGCATCTAAATAATTCTTTTCAGACTCATTATAATTCTTAAAGCTTGAATTTAAGATTCCTAATGCTATGTAATTTCTAGCTAGTAAACCCTTTATATTATATTTTTGACAAATTTCTATTGATGTATTAAAACTTTCAATTGCTTTATTGAAATTTCCAAGTTGGTCATAATTGCATCCTATATTTAATTTGCTTAAAGCTTGACGATAATAATCATTTTCATCTAAAGCTATTTGATATGCTTTTTCAAAAAGAACATTTGAACTATCAAAATTAGCTTTAATACTCTCAAAAATACCAAGATGTGTATAATAATAAAACTTTCCTTTGTATGAATTTAATTTATTTGACAAAATTATAAGTGTATCTAAATAATTAAGAGCTTTTCGTGAATCACTATATAAGTAAATAAATGTAATATCTGTTAATGTGTTTATTTTATTGGTATCTTCATTTTGTTTAGTAAGAATGGTTATTAATGAGTCTATCCTTTCGATAGTATATGCAAGGTTGAGTGAGAATGTAAACAATATTATTGTTATTATTATTCTCTTTTTCATATTATTTAGTTAATAATTTTTTATTACATATATCTACTAATATAATAATAAATTATTAAAAAAGAAACATTTTTCAATTCATTATTTAAAATATAATGCTGTATAATAAAATGAGATTTTCAATTTATATTTTCAATCTCAGCATAAGATATGAAAAAAAGCTTGGGTCATCGCGGTTGTGTCCATTGACTTTCCAAATCTGCTTCATTAAGTCCCCAGGGAAAAAGACGCAACTACCAAATTCAATCGATAATTCTTTATATAATTTATATAATAAAGTTATATCTAATTCTGGACCTAAGAAAGATAACCCATCAACTGATTTCTTATTTGAAGTAAAGTAATGTGCATCGAACCTTGCATTAAAAGGACTTTCTTTTTGTTGATAAATAAGCGTCAAAAAGTAATCGTTGAGCCCTAAATAATCGGTGCCTTTTTCCATATTAGTAAAGTAATCCATATAGCCCCAGAATTGATGCTTTGCCGAATAAGGAGCCGAGAAGAAACCCATTTTTTGTGGTTCTTGGGGACTGCTTCCTGAACTAATATCAACGTTGCCGACTATTGATAATGCCCCAATGCTATATTGAAGCTTTAATAAAAGCATCCAAGCCGATATTTCCTTATGTCCTACAGTTGCGAATTGGGTAGCATATAGAGAGCCGAATTGGTAAGCAATGTTAAATACTGTTGATATATTGTCATATTTTCCATCATAATTGAAGCCAATAGTCCAACGGGCTATGTCTGGATTAATATTGTCTGATTCCTTGCGATTCAAATCATAGTAGCCAAAAACGTCGAAAGTATGGTTTTTCATAGGATTAAGATTAGCCCAGATCCCATATATATTATGGCTTGTATCTGGATTTGAGGGATAAGGATAGCTTTGTGGCTGGGCATTAGGGATATTATCCATAAACCAAGTATGAGTCAAAGCAAAAGCTGATATTTTATAATACTCTTCATTATAAGATAATCTTAATCCATCGAAGGATCTACCTATAAAGCTCCAATTATTGTTTCCAAAGAGCCGTCCATTAGAATATAGAACCTCGAATCTGCCCACTTGAAACGCAAGTGGTGTTGAAAATAAATCCTTGACACTTACATATCCTTGATGAAGATCTATATTGAAGATATTCTTTATTGAGTTTTTTTCTACACCCCATTGACGGGAGTCTTGAAGCTGAATAAAGAAGGTTAAATTCTCGAATATAGTTTTTTCAGCATTAAGTCTCAGCCTCATATTGGTAGATGTAAGAGGGTAAGTTAAGTTTGAAAAATCTCTGCCGTCTAATTCTCCTCTGATTTGCGCTTCGCCCCCAATTTTTATAAATTCCTTTCTATTAATTGTATCCTGAGAGTTAGCTGATTCTAAATTTAAAAGACAAAAAGATATGTAAAAGTATACAAAAAAATGGAAAAAGATTTTCATTAATTTATTTTATTAAAATTAGAAATACTTTCCTTCTACTCTTTTTATTATTCTCGATTTTACTATTTCAAAATCTTTTTTTGTGTTGAATTCAGATTTTAGTTCTTTATATTCTTTCTCAGCCCACTTTGTATCGCCCCAAAAATAAATGATACCATCAACCCATTCAATTTTATCATACTTGCTTCCGAATTGTTCTTTTAAAGATAAATACGTTTGTCTTATTTTTTCATCATTAAATCGTAATACTTTCATTCTATCAATGAGTTCAAAAGCAGTATTATAATTCTTACACAGATTAATAGCATTCTTCAAATATTTATCAGATAATGATGGATTATCCAAATTATATGCAAGAAAAGCCAGATTGCACCAATTAAGATGTGTCTCAGCTGTTTTTTCTGCAATATTCAAAATGTCTTTTGCCCAGTCTTTATTATTTAGATATATTATAACTAAATAAATTAATTTCAAATAGAAATCAACATTTACATTATTGGAATCAAATAACTTATTTTTTATTATTTTTTCTATTAAAGTGTTTGCTTTTAAGTCATCTTTGATTGTTGATTTAATAATTGAGAACAATTTATCTAGCTCAAAGATAAATAAAATTCTTTCTTTAGCGATTTTTTCTATTATTTGTATACACCAATTTTTGTTATTCAAGTGTTTTAAAATAGATGCAAATAGATTAGAATATTTGTCTAAATTCAGAAATTCATTATCTAACATAGCTTCAGCTTTAGCAAGGAGTTTTTTTGCATAATATAAATCCTCGAGTTGAGCCATCATATCATCAACCACTTTTAGCAAATCCTTCAACGTTGTTGCTGATTCTTCTCTTTTTTGGAATAAATCATAAACACTTTGATTGTCTTGTCTTTTCTGAAGTTTTTCGTCAACACGTTTAACCCACTCGACGTTATTTGCATAATATTGCTTAATAACACTATTAACCTCCTTCATTTCATTAAGATTAGTAACAATCTCTTCTGCATCTAAAAGTATTTTTTCTGCAATATTATAGTCATTAAGTATTTCAATATATTGAATAGCGAGTTTAATTTTATCATTTGTCCCTGATGCAAGAGCTTGCCCTTTCTCAAGAATTGAACTAATAAATTCATTGTCTATAGAGCTTTTCTTTATCTCTTGTACTAATTCAATGATAGAATTAAACTTATCAATCATATTGAGGGCTTTTAAGTAAATAGATTTTACCAAATCTTTATTATCTAAATTCTTTGCAACTTCACCAGCAAGTGCCATTAAGTCTTTGGAGTCATTGAGTTTATCTAATGTTCTTTCGTATACTTGAAGAGCATAATCCTTATCATTTAAATTTATAAGGATTTCCTGAGCTAATAAGTTGAAATCTTTAGCAGAGTTCATTTTGTTTTCTGCTTGTGTGTAAAATTTCTTGGCAAGTTCAATATCTTCAATATCCTTAGCAATTATTTTGGCTAATTCGAGTAGTCTCTGCTTATCAGTAATATCTTTCATCCCTTTTTCTAAGCCCTTTTGTGCCATCTCTTTGTCTTTGAATAAGTTCCAGTATCCCATTGCTAAATCTATATTTTCTGGTCCTGTCATAGCAAAATCTTTTGCTGTTTGCATTAATTCTTTCGCTTTTCCATCATCTTTGCAATAGTTCATGTAACTGCTTGCTAAAGAAAGAAAATCTTTCGTAAACTGCGCTTCCGATTCAACTTCTTCAAGTAATTGTTTAATCCATTCTTTATCCTCAAATAGCTCGAAGATACCTTTGACATATTCACAGACCTCTTCTACTCCATCAATCTTGTTTTCACCTTGTTTATATACAGTTTTTGCAATTTCTTTATCATTTGTATCTTTAATTATGTCAGATGCAACTTTTTTAAAATCTGCTATAGTTTTGCATTGCCCAGCTACTTTGTTGATTAATTCCTTAGCTAACGCATCATCGTTTAAATCAGTTTTTATATAATTGGCTATTGTAAGAATTTCGTTTGGCTTTTTAGCATCTTTAGCAGCGGAAAGCAAATGCTCTTTTGCTCGTTCTGCATCTTTCAAGCAGATAGCTATGCAATGACCAAGTTCAGCATATTCAATTGGTTCAAAGCAATTGTCTTCGGCTTCCTCAAACAAATCTGCAGCATATTCAATGTCTTGAAGTCCTATTGCGAACAATTCTGCTAACCTAATATATTCTAAGGGCAGAGAACAAATCGCCTCTGCTGCTTTAAGCAATCTTCTTACAATTTCCAAATTACCTTCGCTTTTTAATGCTTCTTTTGCAAGATTTAAGTAATCTTCAACACTTTTACAATTCTTTTCTTGTTGTTCAATTTCTTCTTTAGTTATCATTTTTTTGCCCATCATTTATATTAATTTTAATATATATTTCGTGGTTATTTTAAAAAGTTAAATTCAAAAAAAAAAATATAAATGCAAATAAAAAAAAATTGTTCATATTTTTTGTGTTGTAAAGCTTTTTTATAGGTATAGTTTAATGTTAAAATTTATTCTATTTAAAATACAAAATTATAAATATAAATATGAAAAAACCTCTTGAAAATATAATTCAAGAGGCTAGGTATTTATTAATAATTATTTGAAACTGCTTAAATTAGCAATTTTATGGATCATTGCCAATCTCTATAACGCCCTCATTATTAATAGTAGAGCTGTTAATAACGTTTTTCCTAACTGATAGAGCATCTACACCTGCACTATTTTGTAAAATCGCTGAATTTGCAATAATTAAGTCCCCTCTAATTAGTAATGGAGCATTTACATATTTCGTTCCAGAATTATTTAAAAGTGTATTGCCCAAACCATTAGTTAGATTAACTGGTAGGTTCGATATTACTTGGTCGTCTGGACTTGTTCCATAGAACTCAGTATAACTATCTACATCAATGTTATATGTTGAATAATTATTAATAGCAGTTAATAGATTTAATGTGCCGCCTAATCTAATAGTCGCATTGGCATTTAGAGTGAAAATTCCAGTTCCCGTAAGGCCATTTGCAGAATAAGTATGCAAATCAAGTCTTCCATTTAATATAGATAAATCGTCTGTAATTGATATATTGCTAAGTAATGATACTGTATTGTCTCCTGGTGTACCACTATTGTCAATAGTAAGTGAATTTACAGTAGAAGGTAATCCATTTCCAACGGATTGATTAGAGCTTCCATTATAATAATAATTGCCGGTTGTATTGAACTCTCTTGAAATAGTTGTTTGAATATTTCCTGATGCATTTCCTAAAGTTGTTATACCATTTGGAGAACCTATTTTCAAAGTTGAGTAATCTCCGAATGTAAAGTAATAACCATTGAGAATATTAGTTCCAGTATTGAGCGTTCCGGTATTAGTAGAAGCAGTTCCAAGGGCTATTCCAGCATAATCTCCAAGTGGATTATTGACATTTAATGTAATCTCATGATTTCCGACACCGTTGTTTCCACCGCCAATTACAACAGAATCTTGCGGTAAATTTGGCCATATGCCGGCACCATATATTGGTCCACTATGTGTATTAGAATAAGTCCAACTGTTTTCGTCGTTCCATAAACCTGTTTGCCTGCTGAAGAAAATTCTTCTGAATGCTTGCTGATTACCAAGTGTCCAATCACCAAGGAATTCTGTGTAAGAATAATTCGCATCTGTTTCAAAAGTGTTAGAACCGTAGTTGATAACGGATGGATTAAATGGATGAGTCCAAATACCTGGAGTAATTTCTTTTGCTGGACGCCATCTACCTATTTTAGTTAAATTTGTTTCCGTTCCGTGAATATCATAATCAAGATATTGAAATGTCCATTTACCATTGATTGTTGCTGTAACGCTATCTATTGCCCAGTATCTCCCTATATATTCTGCTGATGGATTTGAAGAGATACTTATATGTGCATCTGGTTGGTTGGTATTAACGCCAGGCGATGTTCTCACTCCAATACTTCCTGTGGTACCGCTTGAAGCAGCTTCGAAAGTAGCTGGAGCATAATGAACAGCTGTTTCGTAAGAACCGATTGGAAATACATAAGTGTTTCCAGCTGATACAGTTCTAATTAAAGAACCACTTGTTACGCTTGTCCTAATATGTTTATCGCTTCCATAATTTAATATAGAAGAAACATCAGAATTCTCAATCTTTAAATTAACATTATCACCTAATATTAAATATGATGGATTTTGAAATTCGAGTTGATTTTCAACATAAACATGCTGTAACGCACTATTGCGAGTAACATTTCTTTTAGCTGTTACTGTCCCACTATCAATATTTAGCTGATAAAATCTTGCTCCATTATGATTGTTAATTATGAGATATTTATCAAGTGAATTGTAAAATGTTAATTTAGAGCTTGTAGGTTCAAATCTTCCATCATTAATAACACTATCTATTATCATTACTCTTTGTACTCCAAGATTACGATTCCCTGCATTTAATATTCCCTGTTGGATAAGTATTGTATCCTGTACAATTATTTCGCCTGCACCTCCGGGATTTGAGATGTAACAAGTTTTATTTATATTAGATGGATTATTTACAATTAAAGTTTTTATGTAGCTTGGTAATGCCATCCCAGTATTTTGTGAGCCAGAATTACTAAAGTATATGTATCGGCTCAATCCAAAGTTTCTTGTTGTTGTCTGAACTGCTCCCCTAAAACCCTCTATTGAAGGTGCTATTCCATTAAGATGTTGAACTCCAAGAGTGCAAGAGTCTGAAAGTAAAAACTGAGTGCCTCTTAAGTAATTATAAAGGCCTTCGATTAGCAATGTACCTGGTAGTTTATTTGTAGGATCCTTCTCTATAATTACTGAGCGAATTGTGGGTGGAACCGGCATTTCTGTTAGTGTTACAGTCTTATTGTTGCCAATTCTGACAATATCTGTATTTACATTGGGATACCTTGAAGCTGGGGTAGCAGAATAATAGTCAACATTCGACCATGTATTTGGATCATCCCATCTACCATTTGCTATACTATAAAAAGTAATGCCAAAAGGTTCTCCTATTACAAAATCGCCAAACGTTGACAAAGAAGTTGACTTAACAGATGTATCTGTTTTGTATAGCGAATTAGGAGTATCCCAAGTTCCTGATCCATCACAAAGTGTTGGTGGATCAGGGCAGGGAGGATGATATAAACGATGTTCATAGAATAAGGGATTACCTCCTGAACCTAAATCGTTTGGATTCAAGTACTGAGTTGTTATGCTATATGTATTTCCAGTTCCAAGTGAGAATCCTCCACTTGTTGCTGGCTCCACTTTCCAGTATCTCGGAACATAATTAGTCATTACTAATCCTGCATCTACTATATCTGGATGATCAAAATTAAACGATACTACTCCTAATAATCCAGCTGTATTTGTTCCGCTTGTCTCAAATCGAACAGGACGATAACTTCCAATAGTGTCAGATCCCACAGGAAAAACTAAATTCTGTGCTCCTGATTCTATATATCTATACAATCTACCATAAATATGTCCTAATCCATTGCGTAAAAATTGTGGATTTGAGCCAGTTTCTGGGCTTAATTCTACATATCTACCAGATGCTATTGGAGCGTTTATAAATGAATTATTACCAGTTTCAAATTCTAAAGTGTTTCTTATTATTAAGTTAGAGTTGCCTCCACTTGCTAATAATACATTGCCGGTTGATTTGCCAATCCTTAAATTATATAGTCTTAATCCTGTGGCTTCGTCTGTGAACAAAGTCTGGTCTGAACTGCCATTAAGCACTATTTGCCAAGGTTGCGTACTAGCTACTCCTGGAGTTGCAATGAAAGTCCCATAATTTGTTAGATTACCTCCTAAGTACACAGTATTCCCACTTAAATTGAAAGTATGATTTTCGTCAATGTCCCAATTATTTCTTATCGTAAAGTTTTCTTCTGTTATTTGAGTCTGAACAGCATTTGAAGCAGAATTAGCAAAGTGCAAATTATATACTGGTAAGTTCCCACCAATCTTTATAGTAGTGCCATTTGGTGTTAATGTTGTATCTCCAGCTTGGATTGTACCACCTGTTATTCCTGTTCCTCCTTGAGCGTTCACACGATAATCATAACCTGAAGGAGTTGTCCCATTTCCATTTGCTATTATGATTCTTCCAGCAGACATTGACAGTGATGAACCACTATTGCTCAAATCAAAACCAATTTTACCCGCATCAGTATTTCCATACTTTAAAACCATAACGTTACTATTCGTTCCTAAATTTAGAGTTACAGTAGAATTTGTTAAAGCACGTGAGAAAGTGCCTGCTGTTGTTAATGTTCCATTGCTAATATCAATCGTGGTTCCTGTTTTATATAGAAAATGCTCGTTAGCTGCATCACCTATATTGATATTACCGCCATTAATATAAAAAGTAGTATTGGAATTACTTGTCAGGTTATTCCGAGTGTTAAGGGAACCGCCTAAAACTACAAAGCCAGTATTTGCTTCCATATCAACTGTGTTAGCTCCACTTGAGAGGTATAAATTGCCTCCTATTGAGTGTTGCAAAACTCCTGATTGTGGAAAGTATGCAAAATTTGTTGCTGATGATGTTGCCGTTATAAATGATGATGAATTTACATATAAAGTATCAAGTAATCCATCTGTTTTATTTAGTATAATATTACCAAGGTCGCCCCAGACTCCGCTACCAAGTATTTTAGAGCTTGTATTTCCATAAAATTTTAATGAAGTATAACTATCGTTGTCATTTCGAAGTGTCAGACTCCCAGTTGTGCCATTGATTAGATTTTGTCGAATAGCTATCGTATCGTTTCTTGTGCCTGTTGCTGTTCCTGTAATTAATCCATTATCTAATGAATCTAAAAATAACATACGAAGAGATAATTTCTTTGAGGTAGGTGAGTTGTCAAAGGATAGCACTCCTTGACCGGGGTTGGAGTTAGTTCCTCCTATCCTTAAAGAGTCAATTGTAATGTTGAGTGAATCTCTGAATGTTATAGTGTGTCCATCAATATTGACTGTATCATCAGTATAAAGCTGTCCGGGAAAATAAGCTGCTGAACGCCCATTGTGTTTAAATGTTTGATTTGTGGACCAATTTGTCCTCTCATTCCAATTGCCTGTATTTCTACTATAGAATATTCTACCATCGAAGTAGGAACGTGGCTCACCAGCAGTCCAATCACCATCAATACCTGTTGTATCATTAAATATTCTGATTGAATAGGAGTTGGACACTGGAGATGTGCCAAGATCTATTTCCCAACCCTCTCCAATTCGATAGCGACCCGGTATATACTTGTTTGTATCGCCAATTATATCAGCTAAATTATAGTTAAATCTAAAGGTATCAGTTACATATCCGCTTATTCCTGAACTGCTTATTCGCCAGTATTTTTTTAACTGGTTCGGTGTGAGCTGGGCTGGATGAGAACTTGCTACCAGTTGTGTTGCAATATAAGGGGAACCCGTAAAAGTTGCAGTAATCTTCGTATATGCTGGATTGTAAAGTGTATCTGTACCAACTGGAAATGTAAAAGCATTATTAGTTGTTGGTGTTGTGCCTCCTGTAATATTTATTGTGTAATCTTCAAATTCTCCTGCTGTTCCTGATACTTCACAATAAGAATTTGCTAATGCACCATTTCTAACCCTTACCCGCATCCTCGTATAACCGTTGAAAGCTGTAACTGGTATTGTAAAGTTCTGAATTGTGGTATAACCAGCTGGAGGATTTGCATCATTTATAACAGTTTCTCCAGCGTCAGCGAAATCCCCATCGCGATTAAAATCAATCCAAACTGACCATCTTCTTTGAGTTGTAATATTCTTTGTTAATGTTATAGAATTTGAACCTGTATTAAGTACAGGTGCAGGAAGCGCAGTAAAATTGGAATATCCGCTTGCTCCACTTGTATTATTGAGTGTCCCTATAGTTACATTAGTAATCCAGGTTCCTGTCCCTGATAAGCTTGCAGGACAATATGAACCTGTTGTAAAAGTAGGATTGAAGTTTTTAATTACTTTATTATTTACAAGCACATCTCCATCGAGTTCTATCATACGATTATTACTGAATAGAGACCCACCAGCTCCATCGGAAATTGTGCCATTTTTTCCAATTGTAATATTTTTGTTTTCGTTGAGTTTTAATACATTATTTGTTGAGAATAGAAGAGTATCATTTACAGTTATATTATTTTCACAAAATACTTTTTCATTATCTGTTTTATTAATTTTTAATTTGTTGAAAGTTATTGCTTGAGAGCCACGAATTGTATCTTTGCCAGTTGAACCAAATATCACACTTGAAGTCTGTGCATTGAAGCCGTTTAGAGTGTCGTGGATAAAGTCCCCATATAAATTAATATTATAAGCTCCTGCATTGTATGTTCCACTAATGATTTTAAAAGAATCCAGAACATCTATATTCTTGTTAATTGTAAATGTTGGATTTGTAGCACTTCCAAGTGGAGAATGAAGCGTAAAACTACTTAAAATCGTTGGCAAACCTGCACCGGGAACTTGTTTGTTATAGACTGTTTCGTTTGGGTTGACTATGTTTAACGTATATTCTTCGAATTCACCTGTGCCAGTAGTTGTTGGTGTATAATTTGTTGTATTATTAGCAATTCCAACCCTCATTAAAATGCTTCCTTGATTAGTTCCTGCAGGAACTGTAAAATTGGAAGAAGAAATTAAAGTCGTGTCTGAAGAATTTACATTCATAACTTGTTCGCCGGCGTCAGTAAAAGTATAATTGTAATTAAAGTCTATCCAAGCTTTAACTTTTCTATTTACTAATGGACTAACATTGCTCGGATTGATTTGAAGATAATATGCTGTGCCAGCAACAAGTTCAGCTGATGCAGGGACATATATATGACAATACGAAGAAACAAGGAACTTATTACCTGAATGATATCTCATAATGATTGCATTGTCAGAAGCTCTTCTTATAGTTACTTCCTCAATATAGTGAGTAGTACCATTTCTATTAACTACGTTTAGAGAAGCGGAACCTCTATTAAGTGTTCTTCCTTTAGCGGTATAAACTACATCAATGCTGTCATTAAATTTCGGAGCAGAAGCATAGACGCCTAATTGCACATTACCATTGGCACCAGAAACAACATTAGCAATGCCATCAGAAGAGCCAATTATTACTCTTGAACCCTTTTTTGCATTGAATTGATTTCCACGTAAAACATTTGTTCCAAAGTCTAATGTACCTGTAGCTTCTACAAAAGTCGAAGGTCCTACAAAAGTATAGGAATTGACTCCCCCCCCATAATTATTATGACCGACATTCATATCGAGAGTAACCTTCTTTCCATTTCCGATGAACACATTATCATATTGTCTTGAAGGAACAGGGCGAATCAAGGGATCAGGGTCAGATGCTGCGGCGTTTGTAGAACTTGAATAAGATACTGTTGACCAAGTATTTGGATCAGACCAGTTGCCATCCTGCCTCGAAAAGAAATTATAATATTTTATTGAATTACGGTTACCAGTTACGAAATCACCTAATAAAGTATCTCCATTAGAATATACTTCATCATCACCAAAAGTGCAAGCTGTTGTAACATCATTGACTCTTATATAGACTAATACTGCTGTTGAACCGCAAGGATCACCATCATAATCAAAATTTGGGGTTGGATGGGGAGCAATTCTTGTATCGCTACAAAGACCTCCTGTGGGATTATTATTCTCACCAGTTCCATTTAAAGCCATTGTTTGCCACCACTGAAGTGAATCACCTCCACGATAAAATGTCATATCTGCGCATCCAAAGCAGTCAGTGTTAGTTACTAAATCTGGATTTACAAAATCAACTCTAAAGTCCACATTTCTATTGCCACGAACAAAAGTCGAACCTATCGGTTTCTTCAATTTCCACCATACTGTAATTACTCGATTGGGATTCACAGGGTAGAGCGATTGAGGGCTGGAATAAAGTTTAGGATGATATCCTGCTACTGCTTTTGCTGATAAATATCCAGCTGTGCTTCCTGAACCTGCCCTAAAATCAATTCCATAGGGTGTATAGTGAGTTGCTGTGCCTGTTTCAAATGTAACTAAAGGTGCATCTCCAGCTGGAATGTTTTTCCTTACTTCTCCATAAACCCAACCCCCACTGTTAGTTAAATTTATATGGCCTGCTCCAGAAACTGTTGCTGAGGGGTCAAATATTACATAAAGCGGGGTTATTTCAGAACTATAATAAGATGCGTCAATTATTGCTTTATTTCCTGTTTGAAAATTAAGCTGATTTTGAATATGAACTGTAGTAAGTGTATCTAAAGTAATTATTCCTGTATTAAAAGCTTTATATATATATAAACGATAAAATGAAATTGAATCGCGATAAACGTCTGATTTAAGTTTTATTTCATTAGTTCCATATAAATACACATCTCTCGAATTCGCCTGGAAGACCCCATTACCTGCTTTTCTCATATATTTATATAAATAAAGGTTTCGAGTACCTAAGTTGAATGTTCCGCTATTAATTAATAGTGTATCTTTTACATGCAAGTTGGCGCTTGCGTCAACTGTTAAAGTTGTACCTACAGATTTGTCAATCCTAAGCGATGAGACAGAGTCTGTACCAGTTGGTAATCCATTACCTGTATTTTGAGGATTTGCAGAACCTAAATATACAAAATTGCCTCTGTTATGGCTATTATAATTATAATTTCTTGTTGAAGTTTGAATATTGCCATTATTTGTTCCAACGTTATATATACCAGCAGAATGCCCGATTCCTATGAGAGAATTAGCCATTAAACGAAACTCGCCAGTCCCACTAATTATATAAGTTCCACAATTCAATTTTCCTGACGAATCAACTTGAATAAGACCATTATTGGGTGCAACTGCATTTACGACTATATTTGTATTTAAAACAATGGAGTCACCATCACCAATATATGCTCTGAAAAGATTGGAAGTTTGGCCTGGGTATGTTGTAGCGGCAGTTCCACCGTATTGTTGAGTTGACCAGTTAGAAGGCGTTGTCCAGTTTCCACTTGCACGTGTATAATAACTCAATATGCCAGGTTCGCCAACAACAAATGTTCCAAAATCTTGGATGTCAACAAATTGGGTTGTTGTGCTTGTTCGAGTTCCAATGTAAGGTGTTGTTCCATAATAATATTGATTAATCCAATTTGAACCGCTTCGTTGACTTACAGTAAAATCGCTTGCATTTGCCCCGTTACGTAAATCTCCATTAGGGCTAACCCCATCAATAAATGTAAATGTTGTGTTATATTTTCTTGTTCCACTTAATACAAAGCTACTTCCTGATGGTATCGAAACTGTATATTGCCTTGCTACGTGTCTTTGAGGTGATATCTGGCTTCCAGTCGGGAGTATGTCAGATGGTGGATCGGTATCCCAACTCAATGGAGATGTTGATGTTGTGATAGTATCGCTAAGAACTCCCAAAAGGCCAGCAGTGCCGCCTGTTCCTGTCAATTCAACTGTGATAGGTGTATAGCTTTTATTATATCCGACTTCAAAAACTGTTGTGGATGTTCCTGTTGGAATATTTTTTCTTAATTCTCCGTCAACATAACCTCCACCTGTTCTCGTTAATGTTCCAAGAACAGTAACAAATCTATAATTAGTTCCGCTATGTGTAATTAAATTGCCAGCATTGAGACTTAAATTGTTATTTACAATTATCCCATTACCAGCAATACCCATTCCTGAGGCATTTACATTGTTTGTATTATTTATTGTAAAGTTATATAAACTCTCATTACCAGTCGTTTTGGTCATTGTTTGAGTAGTTGTACCAGACATAAGAACAGTAGAAGTCCCGGGAGTAAAGGTTCCACCGAGGTTAGTCCAATTACCAAACAGAGTCATCGTCCTTGTATTTAAATTAAACGTGGAACCTGCCCCGATTATAAAATTACCCTGTATACGTATATCATCAGCAGGTGCAACGATTCCATCGCCATCAACTCTCAAGTTATTGAAGGGGTTATCTGTTGTACTTCGAGATGTTATTGTTGTAGTAAATAGAGCAACTGGTGAGCGGAAAATAACTGTTCCTGTGCCGGGTGTAAATGTTCCGCTAATATTTGTCCAATTATTATTTATTTCAAGATTATGATTATTTGCTACAAAACTAGCATTATTAGTAATTGTGAGGTCATTTAAAACCCTAAAAGTTGGGGTTCCAGTAGCTGATAATTGCTTAGTTCCCGAACTATCAAGTATTAAATTGTAATAGTCAAGAAATACAACAGAATCAGATGGAGATGCTGGCTTACATGGAATATTTTGAGTAACACCATTTCCGTTGAATCTTACTGTTGAACCATTTGTAAAGAAGCGTTTTGTATTATTTACGAAATTTAATGAAGATATATCGAGAGAATCTGATATTTTTATTTCACCAGAGCTTTGAAAAGTAATATTTCCATCGCGTGCTGTTCCAGAAATCTTTAATTTGTAATATTGATTCACTCCCGGAGTAGAGCCACTACTTGGTATTGTCTGGCTACCAGTTCCATCAAAAGTTATTTTACCAGCAGTAAATGTAGGAGTAGTGTAGTTTGTTGGAAATGTTGAGCGAATAATTAATTCTCCTCCTCGCATCCTCATAATTCGTCCAGATGTAGAGCCATTAATAGAATATGCGTCTAAATCTAAAGCTCCGGAATTAATCACTAAAGAATCTGAAATCAAAATATGACCACTAAGCTTTAGAGTATCATTAGCGTCTTTGGTTGTTATGAGAGAACGAATGGTTGAGGGCAATCCATTTCCAGAAAACTGATTATTAGGTCCATTGAAAATATATACAGCAGAGCTACTTAAATCTCTTACAGTTGTTCTTATGGCTCCATTATTAGTAGGAACGGCAACTATACCACTATCATGTCCTATACTTATAGTTGTATTTTGTTGCAATCTAAAAGTATCACCGGCAATATAATTGTTTCCTGAAATTACTAATTTTCCAGGTTGTCTGCCTTCAGTACCATCCTCAACTATTACAGCATTAGCTTGTGTTATTGCACCAGATATTGTAACAGTATTATGCTGAATTCTTACTCTGTCGGTACGCTTGTTAGGTGCTGTAGTTGAAGCAGTACCACCAAAATACACTTTTGACCAGGTTGAAGGATTATTGTAATCACCATCTGCTCGACTGTAATATGTAGCTCGAGCTACCTCAGGTTCGCCGGCCGTCCAATCGCCTGAAATTTCACTTGCTTGCTGTGAGTAAAATAGCTTAAGATTAAAATCAACAATATCGTTATCCTCTCCTGGATCTACCCTCCAATAACCAGATGGGTCATTATAAGAAGGGGAATACCAGAGAACAACATAGTTTCCTTCGCTTCCTTGAGCTTCCAAAGCATTGTAATAAAAAGTTACTGTTACTCCTCGAGTATTAATTGATAAATCGCTCTTATCAACAACCCAGTATTTTGTTAGAGAACGGTTCGATACCTCAACCATTGGATGCTCTTGAGGAACCGGTTTGACAGATATTTGAGGATTTGAGCCGAATGTAGCCCCTCCTGACAATAGCGTTATCATTCCAGGAGTATATCTTGCTGGTGTGGCTACTGGAAATAATATGTCCGCTGGTAAAGTCAGAGTATTAGGAAACATCCTTATTAATCTTCCACCTACCAACGGGTCGCTGCCACTACCAGTATTCATAACGCATTTAGTCGAATCAAAGCTACTAAGTGCTTCAGTTGTGCCAGCGTCCGAATATATCTTGCCTGAAGGTCCAATTGTTAAGTCGTAAGTAGTTAAATCCACTATTGCTCTTGCAGATAACAACCTTAAATTGCCATCAATTCTGGTAGCTACACCAAGCTCAACATTTCTAACAGTTTTATTAAGAGTAACATTATTAAATGTTGTACTTTGGGTTCCTTGTATTTTCTGTGTTAACGAATCATAAAATGTAACAGTACCGGTTCCTGCTGTAAAAGCAGTATTATTGGTTCCAGAGTTATTATTCCAATTGCCTCTTAGAGATATGTTCAAATTGTTAGCATTAAGTCTTCCAGAGCCTGTTCCAGCTATTGTTAAATCTCCAAGGACAGTTAAATTGTTATTGTAAAGTTGAGCAATAGGATTATTAGTTCCTGTCATAAGGAACTCCCCAACTTCCTTTACAGTGTTTATCCTGAATATTGCATCTGCTGATTCTGAGGAATTTATTTTGAGAATACCGCCAGATACAGTGCCATTGCTTGAGTTAACATAGTAATCGCCAACAGTTGTCAAGTTGTTTCTTCGTTGAAGCTCGATGGTTCCTCCACTCCAGTTAAAAGTAGAACCACTAGCGCCTATATCAAAATTACCTCTATTATTTGCATTGCTTGCTGCTACTGTTGAGACATTAACTTGCCCACCTGATTGAGTGTAAGTAATTGTTGCATTATCGTCAGATGTAGTTCTTGCAATTCTATTAGATATATTTAAAGTGCCATTTTCAATAGTTAGAACTGAACCGCTATTATAAGATAAATTATTGCCAGCAGATGTTCCAATGTTCATTGTACCAGATGAAATTTTCAATAATCCTGATAATGTAGGGGAGCCGTTTTGTGCTGTTACAGAGATACCTGAATTATCAAGCCATAAGCCAGAATTTGAAGGGATTGTCCAATTTCCTGTAGTAAAAATTGGGTTTGTTAAAGCACGACTCAAATGAAATGTACCACCATTAAGTGTTAAAAATCCTGTTGCTGGTACTGTGAAATTATCGCTTGTTACTTCTACCTCTACTGATTGAGAGCTTTTATTAAGAGTGATCTCATTAAAATTTGTTAATAAACCACTACCACTAATTGTTGAATTAGAAGAGCCAGTAAATGTAACATTACATACATGTCCACTTCCAGTATTTAAATCTAAAGTTCCGTTATTGGTAATATTCCCTGTTAGAGAAAGGCTATGTGTTCGTGGGGTTCCTGTGCTTTGGACATCAAATATACTGCCATTTGGAATACTTAAATTAGTTAAAAGAGTAAATGTTCGATTTGCATTATCGTTTAGGTAACTAAAAACTCCTTGAATAAATGAAAAGCTATTATTTACTGTTATATCTTGGTCGAGATATAAAATTATAAAGTTGTTATCCTTGTTTAGTGTTAAAATATAATACGAAGTACCAGAGGTTCCTTTGATAGTGCTATTTGTGCTTCCAGTGAACGCAACAGTTCCAGTTCCATAAGTAAATGTTGCCCCATTATTGATCCAGTCGCCAATAAGTTCAATCAGCCCAGAGCCATTTTGAGTTAGAACTGCTCCGCTTCCGAGAGTCAAAGAACCATTTATTTTTATATTAGCCCCACTGCTCAGAACCATATTAGCATTAGTGCTTAATATCATTTGAGCATTGATATTACTTATATTTATTATAAATAAAAGTGCAATAGCTATTAAAAATATACTTCGTCTAAAGATTTTTTCCATATATAACTAAATTTTCAATCTATATGTTAAATAATAATGATTAAATAATACTAACTATTTTGAGCCCTCGCACTAACCATAACCCAATAATTTCCATCCCATATATATACAGCAACATCAAAATCATCTAATGTGATAGAAGTAGCAGTTTGTTTTAAGTTAGTAGTTAAAGATCTGTTTAGTTCAATCCCATTAGTTCCGCTACTTACAACTTCAATAATCAATATTTGACCAACTCTTAAACCATTACTTAGACTTATAGTTCTAGAAGTGGGAGCTGCATTTGATGATAACTTTATATAGCTTCTATTTCCTACAGTTACATTAAAATCATCACTAGTTACATTTATTATATCTTCTGTTCTAAGTGCTAATCCTCCGTCAATATCTACAGTAACCTCTGGACTCGTTGTTCCAAATCCAGAAAAGCCATTAGCTACGATTAAACCATAGTTGTTTGTACCTCCGCTTGCACTAAAGTATCCTCCTACATTTGTTGTTCCTGCACCAGTTTTAGTAGCATAAAGTGCGTAGCTTGTTCCAGCTGTTGCCGAAGAATTTTCAACTCTAAAAGCTGAAAAGCCATCTGTAGCAGTTGCATCAACTACTTTAAATCTTGCATTGCTTAGCGAAGATGTATTTATTCCAACATTTGTTCCATCATTATATAAATTAGTTGCAGAAACCCATGCAGAACCATTATGTCTTAAAGTCGCTCCATCAGTTCCACTTGGTAATGATTCACCAGATGACCATACTGGTGTTACCCATTGGCCTGTATAAAATTTAAAATTATCATCATTATCATCATAATAAAACATACCTGCTACTGGTTCTGAAGGTGTATTAGTTAATGGTACCATAAAAATTGCTTTCGGGTCTATAGTTCCTGTTACAACCAAATCACCATCAACCATTGCATCACCAACTACCTTAAAATAAATAGAGTCTGGAGATACTGTGCTTGTTCCAATGCCTACTTTTCCTTCGACAATTAACCCATTTGAAGGTGCTGTAACTGAACCTGAATAGCTGCTCCCAATAGCAACTGCTCCTTCTATGTCTAATTTGTTTTGAGGTGAATTTGTTCCGATTCCTACATTTCCACTATTTAGTATTCGCACCCTCTCAGTATTATTAGTATAGAACATCATGTCCAGATTTTCATATTGATATAATTGTGCATTTCCAGTATTATCAATACCTATGTTAAATCCATCTGTAGATGTTTGTCCAGTTGTCGTCCCGGCTGTGAACTTGTGGTAAGTAGCAGTAGCATTGCCATTATCCTGATGCAAAAGCACTGCTGGTGATGTTATATTTATTCCAACATTGGTTCCAGTATTTATTATAAGACTGCTAACATCCCATTCGCTTCCAGTGTTGTCCCAGCGTAGCGTTTGTCCTTCGGATGTGCCTGTGGGAACTGTAGATACGCTTTGCCAGTCTAAGTTTCCAGCATTATCACTTCTCAAAAAGCCATTTGTTCCAGGCAATTGATTAGGTAAAGTGTAAGTAATGTCTGCTGATTGTGTTGTTGCTTTAAATGCTGTATAATTCGTTCCGCTACCTGATGGTTCACGCAATCTAAGTTCTGAAGCTGTTCCTGTATTAGCTAATGTGATATTACCTGTGTGTGTACTGGCTCCAGTTATATTTGCACCTCCAGAGCTTACTATAAGACCAGTCCCAGTTGTTGTTGTACCAGAAAACTGCACATCTCCTGAAACATTTAGGCGATAGGATGGATTAATAATAATTCCTAAACCAATATTATTTCCATCGAAAATAAAATTATCGCTATAAGTTATGCTTCCAGTTCCATTCCAATATGCCACTCTATTATTAGTTCCTGAACCACCGACTTTATTATTAAAAGTATTCCAATCTGTAGCGGATAATAAACCAGTAGTAGTTCCGTTAGCTGTTGCTATATCAATAGTAGCTCCTGAACCGACAACAGCGCCAGTTCCTCCAGTAATAGTAACGCCAGAAGTAGAAGTGGAAAGATTACCGAGAGTAAGAGGAGCTTGTTTGTTATTAAAAGTGTTCCAATCTGTAGCGGATAATAAACCAGTAGTAGTTCCGTTAGCTGTTGCTATATCAATAGTAGCCCCTGAGCCGACAACAGCGCCAGTCCCTCCTGTAATAGTAACACCAGAAGTAGAAGAGGAAAGATTGCCGAGAGTAAGAGGAGCTTGTTTGTTATTAAAAGTATTCCAATCTGTAGCGGATAATAAACCAGTAGTAGTTCCGTTAGCTGTTGCTATATCAATAGTAGCCCCTGAACCGACAACAGCGCCAGTCCCTCCGGTAATAGTAACGCCAGAAGTAGAAGTGGAAAGATCGCCGAGAGTAAGAGGAGCTTGTTTGTTATTAAAAGTGTTCCAATCTGAAGCGGATAGATAACCATCTGTTGTTCCAGATGCTTGAGTTATTGAAATAGTATTAATTGCTCTTGAAAGAGGTGAATTGAATGTTAAGGCATTTTCTTTGTTATTAAAAGTATTCCAGTCGGTAGAAGATAAATAACCACTTGTTGTTCCAGATGCTTGTGCTACTTGAATTGTTGTTCCTGTGCCTATTACTGCTCCTGTTCCACCGGTGATTGTTAGAACTGAAGAACCACTTTCTGTTAGATTCCCTTTAGTAACTGCTGGTTCAAAACTATTTTGGTTATAACCACTTGCAACTAAAGATGAACCATTATACCATATAAATTCATTGCTTGTGTAAGATGTTGCATTGGTTCCTCCATTTGCAATTGACAGAGTGCCTGTTACCTCAGTTGCTAAATTCACATTCCCTGAAACAGATAGCACTCCAGAGGCATTGGTTTTTACAAATCCAGCAGTAGTGAAATCAGAAAAAACATAATTACCTTTGGTTACATTAGATGTTGAACTTAATGTCAGATTGTTCGATGCAGCTGTTCCACCATATAATGTCTGCCCTCCCGCTCTTCCAGCTAACAAAGCATATTGAGTATGGTCGTCATCAGCTAAACCCGATAAGCTTCCATGGTCAATTTGGGATGCATTAGTCGAAATAGTAATTGTTCCAACTCCATTAGTAACTGTAATACCAGTTCCTTGAGTTAGATTGGCAACTGCATAGCTAGTTCCATTGCCGATAAGCAATTGTCCATTCGTAGGTGTTGTAGATGTTCCAGTCCCTCCATTTGCGATTGGCAATATACCATTCACTTCCGAAGTTGCAAGGTCAACATTATCGGTCAATGAAGCACTTGTTACGAATTTGTTAGCTTGTACCGAACCAGTACCTGCAGGTAGAATTGAAGCTCCGTTTCCAACAGTCATCGTAGCTGATGTGTTTGTCCCTGTTGCTATTTTGTCAAATCCTACTGTTGCAATTGCTGAGACTAACTCAATCCATTGGCTTCCAGTGTAGTAGTAAAAATTATTATCGCTTGTATTATAAATAATCAATCCTGTTGCAGGCGAAGTTATGCTATTCATCTGAGCTGTTGTCATTCTCGGGATAAGCAAACCTCTTTTTGTCGCCATATTCGATACGTCAAGGTCTAATAGAGCAGAATTATTGGGGAAAGTCGGTGCTGTGCTTTGGCCTATACCTACATTTTCAGTTTGTGCTATGACTAACAATGGCAGTAAGTTTAAAAAAAATAAGAAAAAAAAGAACTTAAATAATTCTTTTTTTTGATGTTTCATAAGTTTGATAAGTTTTAAATTAGTAAACATTTATGTTTCTCCATTAATTTTCTAAAATTTTTTCCTGTTCTAAAAATTTGCTTTGTTTTGTTTTTATATCATTATAATTTAACTAAAACTAAATAAAAATAAAAATTTAAACTAATATACTTTACAAAATTAATATGAATAAGCAATATACCCAATACGTAATATTACGTAATATATTACCTTAATTATATAAATTGTAGAATTTTAGAAACTGATTATTCAAAGAATTATTGTAAATGCTTAGTAAATACATTTAAAAATAATGACTTAAGTAAAATATAATTTTAGTTTTCTTCTTTATAAGGCAAAAATAGTATCATTATCAAACCGGGCACTGCTGTTATTACGCTTGCAATAAAAACTCCGGAATAGCCAAATGCTTGTTGCAAAAATCCGCTAATAAAACCGGGAACCATCATCCCTATTGCCATTATCCCTGTCGAAATTGCATAAAATGATGTTTTATATTCTCCGACAGATATGTAAAGCAAATAAACAATAAATGCAGTAAAACCTAAACCATAGCAAAACTGCTCGATTATTACTATTATCTGTGCAAGAGGGGCTATTATAACCTCGAATGAAATGGGTTGAAAGCTCTGAAAATCAAACCACGGTAGTGAGACCGCAACTGTATCGAATGGCAAGTAATTGGCCAATACAATAAATAATACATTTGGTAAGTGCATCAAAAATGCTAAGGGGAAGAGTATCCTTTTTATGTCATACTTTTTTAATAGCCAACCTCCAAGAATCCCTCCTATTATTAACGCCGTAATGCCTAAAGTGCCATACATAAATCCCACTGATGCTGTTGATGCTTGTTCACTTAAGCCGCTTATTTTTAATGAATCAAGTAAAAATGGTTGAACCATTTTTATTAATATTCCTTCACCAAATCTATAAAGCAATATAAATGCAAGTATAAAACCTATTTTCTTTTGCGTAAAGTATTTATCGAAAACTAAAAAGAATTCTGTGCCTTTTTTGACTGTTAGTATTATATATATAATTAAAAATGATAATATTAATATAATAATTGTTATAAACCAAAGCCAAAAAACTGTTTCTATTAGTTTATATATTATACCAAAAATGGACATTGTCAGAATGAATGAAAAGATTGCTGAGACTAATATTACCGTGCTGTTGCTTGCTTTTGTTTGGTTAATTTCAAACTTTTTTTGTTCCTTTACAACTTTAATATCTGTTTCGGGATAGGGGAGTATCAATCTATGTAATATAAAAAGTAATGCAAAGATGACCCCGGCAATTATAAAAGCAAGCGACCAGCCTGGTTCATTGGAGTTCGAACCTACATTAACAACCCCAGCTATCATCACCAATATTCCGCCTGCAAATATTTTCGCAAAGCGATAGAATGTCGAGCGTATTCCTGAAAAGAATGCCTGATCCTTCTTTTCTAATGCATATAAATAATAACCATCAATCGCTATGTCGTGCGATGCAGAAAGAAACGCGACTATTGTGAATATTATTAATGAAAATATAATATTATGGGGTAAATATATTCTGAAAGCAAGCAAAAAAAATGATAACGTAAGTAAAAACTGAAAGAAAAGGAGCCAATAGCGTTTGGTCTTGTGTGACTCCAGTGCCGGACTCCACAAAAATTTTATTGCCCAAGGTAAATATAAAAAGCTCGTCATTCCTATAAATATATTATCTGCTCCAAGGGTCTTGAACATTGGGACTGATAACTCATTGACAAGAACGTAAGGCACACCCTCCGCAAAATATAAAGATGGGATATATGACCAAGGACTTCTTCGTTTTTTCATCTTTCCAATTAATTTCTTTTCAATTTTGGGAAACAATTTATGGTTCCGTTCCTTTTATTAATGCAAAATAACAAATTGAAATCAGAAATTTTCTTGCTTCAATAATATTTAATTTATAATGTTAATGTTTCTTCTTTGCATAACAACCCTTATATGTAACATTTTGAATATATTTGCTTTCGGAAAATGATATTTTGTAACTACACTAATTCATAAATATCAACGTCTTGCAACATAAAATATTAAAAAAATTTCAGAAAAAATTATTATAGAACGATTAAATACGTAATAATACTGATTTTTTTATTCCTTAATGGCAATATTTTTGTATATTGATAATTAGACTTTTAAATAAAAGTTTGAAAATGTTCTTTAAAATTTTACTATTCAATTAAATTTTTCTATTTTTTTTGGAGGATTTATGAAAAACAAAACGTCAACACGTTTACTTGCTTCAGCTTTTATAGCTGCTATTTTCATTCTGTTTGGCTTCGAAGCCTTCGCTCAAAATTTTCAAAATAATGGTAGTGGTGCTTATAATGCAACCTGTGCTGCTGTATTAAAGATTAAAAATGCATCAGGTGCTTTTACTGGTACAAATCAGTTAGGAACAACTGCTGCTAATTATATTCAAGGTACAGTGGCTTACACCTCTAGTACAAGCGGACAAATAGTTCAAGGCCTTTATTATCAAAATTTACTCCTTGAGAACAACACAAAAACCATTCAAGACGGTGTTCATATCTTAGGGACTGTTGCATGTACTCCAACTGGTTACTCTACAAGCTTTGCTGGCTATTACATCGTTGCATCAACTGGGGATAGAACATATAATGGAACATTCTATTATGATGGAACTGGCGCACAAACTATATTTGGTGAAAGCGGTTCAGGCGGAACAAATGGTTATAATAATCTTAACTTAGATAATGGAATTAAGACAGTAGCTGCAGGAACTGAGGTCGAAGTTGATGAAGTATTAACTACTGCTGCTGATGCTCCACTATCAATTTTAGGCGATTTAGTGCTTGGGAGTGGTCCTACTTCAACTCTTGATGGAACTGTTACAATTAATAACTCAGGTGCCTCTCTTACAACAGGATCTGGAGCCGTCAATTTTAATGACGACGTTACTGTAACTCTCGGTGATTTTGTTATGCCAAGTGGTTCAGGAACAGTTACAATTGGTGCTGGCTCAGATTTTACTTTAGCTAATGATGCAAATGCTAAACTGAGTCTTGCTGATGGAACAAATTTAATTATCACAGGTACTTTTTCTAATGGCTATACAACAGATTACTCCAATGCAGTTTTTGCTTGCAACTCTACTGTAACCTACAACGGAACCCAAAATCCACAATTAATTGAAGGAACAAGTTCTGCTGGTTATGGCAATTTAGTCTTATCAAGTGGTGCTAAAAAAGGTAAAAACCACATAAATATCTGTAAAAACTTTAGCTTAACTGGTGGTAATTTAACCATGCACGATGGTTCATCAGACTATCTCTTTACAATGTTAGATGCTGATGGTACAGTAACTTATGGCGGTGGAACTGGTAACGAAGAAGTTATCGGTAGGTTTAAAAGAGTTGTGGAATCTGGCTTTGGAAGTGGAACTTATGTATTAAATAATAAATTTACTACTGTTAATATTACAAGCGGAACCTACCCCGGTTACATCCAATTCTTAGTACGTCCAAGTGTTAATCCTGCTCAATATGATGCTAACAAAGATGTTAACAGAAAGATTACCTGGGAAACAGATGCTTCAGCTAATTTTGTTTCCACTATTAAAGTTGGTTATCTATATTCTGAAGGACCTTCTGGAGGAACTTGGCCTTCTCCTTATACTCAAGACAAAATCAGATTTTATGAATCAAATGCTGGTGGTTTAGAAAAAACTGGTACTGGCTTTACACCAGTTAGAGTTGCTGCTTCCGGTTCAAATCTTGGTTCAGTTGAGTTAGCTGGTATCAATTGGACAGCGACTACAACATTACCAAATAATATTGATAAAATTGCAAGTACAAACGATATTCTTCTTCGCACTGGACCCACAACATTCTACACAGTTAATAGCGGTCGTTGGACAAACCCAAATACTTGGGATGAAGGAACTTGGCCATCTGAAGATGATGATGCAGAAATCAGACACTTAGTATATGCCGGTATTGCTGGTCCATTTGCTGGAACTGGAGCTTCTGGTAATACTACTCCTGAATCGGATGTTAGTCGTTATGGAACTACTGGTGCTGCTGCAAACAACGTAACAATTGCTGCTGGATATGCTAATGCCTCTTTAATTGTTGGTAATGAAGATAACCCAGATAATTATGTATTCCATTTCAAAACTGGAACTGGTAATGGATTATTTAAGAACTTGAATACAAATGCACCTACTGACGCATTTCCAAATAATGGTGTAAAAGCTAATATCACTGCTACTGGTGCTAATGGCTTATGGATAACTACAATCGTCACTGGTTCTAAAATAACTACTATGGGTGTTTCAGGTATTGAAAACTCTGGTACAATTAATAACGAAAGTATAATTGAAATCGGACAATAGTTTATCGTTTTGTTATGCAGTCCCGTTATATCGGGACTGCATATCATTTTTAAAATGAATAAGGAAAAGTAAAAAGACTTATTAAAAAGTGAAAAGGCTTATATTAAATATTATTATCTTATGCTGTTCTGCATTAGCAATGTTATCTCAAGGGGTAACATTAGATAATACTGGTGGTAAAATCAATAATTTTGGAACTATTAAGCTTAAAGCTGGACAGGTAAAAAATCTAAATGATACAATGGGTGGTAGATTCGAATTCTTATCAAAAATTGCATCAACTCAACAATCGGTTCCTAACATAGTATTTAATCAATTAGTAATCAAAAATCCTGCTAAGAAACTCGTTCTTGATGAAAGAAAAGACCAGTCTGGCGTTCCTTATAGTTTAATTGTAATGGATTCTCTTATTATTGATGATACAGCAACATTTACAACACAGTGGATAGGTTTGAACCCAAATGATATAATTGCACAAAAGAATGTTTTAAATAATGCTCAATATACCGGTCCCAAAGATATTATACTACAAAATGAAGTTGTAAGCCAGGATTTGCTCGGGAAAGGTTATTATTCAAACTTAAATCTTAATAATCCATTAGGTGCTGACATAAAAGCAGGTGGTGGTTTCCAAGTAGGCTATCGTTTGAAACTTACTCGCGGAGAGCTACGCAATGATGCAAATAATAATTTTATAATGATGGATTCATCCCTTATTGTTAGAAATGCTGGAGCTTCAGTCTCAAATTCGCCTGTTTTCGCTGGCAAAGTTTCTGTTCGCTACGTTGGCTCTGGCAACATTATGAGCGGTCCTGAAATTCCCGACGACTCAAGCAAACTCCTCAATCTCTATGTAGAAAATACTGGAGGCCTTACCCTTACAAAGAATGTTACTGTCAACGATACTCTCTGGCTGGGAGCTAATATATACACTGAACCCGATGATTTACACAGGTTTGTCTTAACACACAACTCGCCGATGAACCCGATTTTTGCTTCTTTCAGCGCCGAAATTGATGGAAGCATTCGCAGAACAATAATCTACTACGATTCTACAGCTATGATGTTCAATAATCGTTATACCTACGCTTTATTCACAGATGCCAATTCGGCAAATGGTGCAAAAGAAATTACATTCAGAGTTAAGCCCCGCACCTATCCTCCGTTTATGACATCTATGAACAAAGTGGAGAGATTCCTAACGATTATGGCTCTGGACAGTAAGCAAGATTCTGTAAAGTTAGGGTTAGATATGGAAGTTGGCTATGGTTGGCGAGATATTCCTCAGGAACCATCAGTTGACGAAACGCACGGCTTAAACGTTCCTCGCCTCGTTCTTCAACGACTTGTAAATCAAAAATGGGTTGATATTAAAAGCTCGCAAGTCCCTCAGACAGATGCAGCTAACGGATGGTCGTTCAGCTATGCAACTAATGTTTCTGCTTTAGGAGATTTCGCTATCGGTATGCCCGGCGATATCTTTAATGTGATTCTCAACGCAAGAGTTTTTCTCGAAGGACCATATCGCAATGGATCTATGCGTAACGACATTGCTGCTAAGCAGCTTGTTCCCCTAACTCCACCAAATATTTATCCTTATAATTTAGATCCAAGGCGAACAAGTTATCTTGTAACAAGAATTCCTGATTCAGTCGTTGACTGGGTCGTTCTCGAATTTCGAAAAAAACTTGTTGGAAGTCAACCTTTATATGTAACCGGATTTTTACGTCAAGATGGTAAAATCGTGGATATAGATGGAAAATCACCAATATTGCTTAACAGTGGTAATGTCGATTCTGGTGACTTCTTTGTTGCTGTCAAGCATCGCAACCACTTAGCTATTATTACTGAAAATCCAATAGCAATTTATCCAGAAATAGCAGAAGCAAATATAGATTTCACAAATCCACAAATTCTTTTCGGAAGAACAAATGCTGTGAAGCCTCTTGATTATACCAATGGTAAGTTACTTTTTGGTATGATAGCCGGTGATATTAATCAGGATGGTGTCATTAATGATATTGACTATGACTTAACCTGGAAAGTCCGCGATACAGAGGGATACTTCTTCGGTGATTTCAATTTGACAGGAATTATAACAACAAAAGATTTGAATGTAACATGGAACAATCGTAATCGTTCGAGTTTAGTTCCATAGGAATATTATTAAGGAATTTTGTGGATTTTTATAATATAAATATATACTGGTCAGAATCGGATAGACTTTTTATTGTTGATTTTCCAGAATTTCAAGGATGCAAGACATTTGGTGAAACTTACGAAGAAGCCGAAAAAAAAGGTTTAGAATTTCTTGATATGTTGGTTGGAACTTATATGAATAAAGGATGGCATTTACCCGAGTCTTGCTGTTGTAAAAATGAATAATAAAAATAATACAATGAAAAAAATTGCCCTAAAAATTATCTTTCTTTTATTACTACCAATACCCTCTTTTACACAAAGCACCATTATTGATACAATTGCATTAATATCAGCTAATAATATATTAATTAAACAAATGGACACATTGCAGTTCGACTTGTACATAACCCGAACTTCCGACCGATGGCTATATTATGCTAATGGCACATTTGTTTTGGATTTCGATACAACAGGAATTCAAATTGACCCAACAAAATTCGGCTTAGAATACATTCCTAATACAAGCGATTTGCCTGTCGCTCCACCTGTTGGCGACACTCCACTCGAGGATGCTTATTTAATTACACCGAGAGTACTTTATCCACAAACTGTTGTAATTAATACTGGGGATACAATATTAGCTCCGGGAAGATTTAGCATAACCGTATCTGGACCATTAAATTATCCATTAACTAAATTAGTCCCCAGAGATTCAATTGGAATTAAAATAGGACAATTTATACTTTACAGAAAATACCAAGATACCTTACCTATCTATAGCAAGTTGCGATGGATGGCACCAAGCGAATATTATCAAGCTTGCGCTTACAAACTTGACCACGATAGCCTTTTAGCCCCTTATGTTGTTTATGCATATCAGAATGATAATTTTGAGATGGATAACAACGGACTTAATACTGCTGTAAAGTATCAAATACATCGGGCACCCGAGCCTGAAATGAGAATTGAATGTAGTAGTTTTACTTATGCTGGTGTCAAAAAAGTAAAATTAGTATGGAAAACACTTAAAGAAGCTTACAATAAAGGATTTATTATTAGAAGAGGAATAAGACCATTTAATATTAAGGATCCAACAAAAGTTGATTATTCTAAAGTAATTGCTCGTTATGATGGACCAACTCCACAAGAACAAGCATTAAAAGGGCTCGGGACAAGCCCATTTGGCAAGGACTATCAATTTATTGATTCTGCTGAATATCGTGGCGAAACTTATTGCTACTTAATACAATATGAAGATTTCAATGGCAAGCTACACGATGCTTGTAATCCATGCATCGAAATACCTCACGCAGTTATAGAATATACCCAAGCTAATCCAAATCCATTCTCTACTTCAACTAAAATTGTCTACCGACTTCTCGATAAAGTTATTTTAACTGCTAAAGTTTATGACTTAACCGGCAAAGTCGTAAAAGTTTTATTTGAGAACGAAGAAAGAGATAGAGGTGAATACATTGTTGAGTTTCTTGCTGATGAATTAGCATCTCAAGGACTATATGAAGTTATTTTTGTTGCTTATCCAGTTGACGATCCATCTGTCGAAATATCTCGTTCTGCATTCAAAATGCAATTAATAAGATAAATCCATTCTAATTTAGGATTAGTATTTCCTCCTCTTTCTGGAGGGACATCCCGCCCTATATTGGGTTTTATTACAACATTTGAATTACTTTCTACAAATTTTTTCATTCCTACAAGTGCTTCAATAGTACTGTCAAACATATTGTCCGGTTCTCCATTTTTCACCGCAACTAAATCGAAATAAGGTTCATTAGCAAACAATTCGTTGTATCTGTCCAACGACAGAAAACTTGCTGCTAAGGTAGCAGAAATACTTGCCTTAATAAATTTTCTTCTTTCAATACAATGTAAATCAATTCATCTTTGCTGTCGGAGGATTTTTTAATCCAGAATAACTTGTCAACTCAGCGGAAACAAATCCGATTGGAATTTTTGCAGCAACTTTAATAGGCATTTTATTTTCATCATCAGTTAACCAAATAATAATATTTCCTTCACTTTTGAAAAGACCACCTTTAACAACTAAAGGTTCTACAACAATACATTTGAATTGCCCGGCTTCGACACTGATTACTTGCTTACCAAGAATTTTTACGCCTAAAGAATATGTTTGGTCATCATAAAAATTTTGTAAATAAAAAACTGAATCTTTACGCATTTTCCCAATATTAAGTGTTCTGACATAATAAAAAGCTGATACTAAATCATGCACTAAAGGAGGTATACTGTAGCTTTTATCTCCAACAATAGCTATTTTTTTTGTATGATCGAAAATTGCTTTGAAATCTCTCTTATAATCGTTTTCTCTATTGTGCTGTTCGAATTCCCAAGGAAATATGCCTTCGGCATCTATCACGCTTCTATACCAATTTTTTATCCTATAGAGAAAAGCTAAACTTTTCAAAGATTCAACACTAAACATAATTTCATAGCAAGGTCGGTTATTGTCTCTATATAATGGTTTTGGAGAAATTAAGAAAAAACCAGTCCCAGCTGTTATAAATGAATAGATGACTTTATAATCGAAACGTTCTCCATAAGTAAAAGCGTTATTTGGTATAGTTCTATATTGAATTTCTTTCTTTGATTTTAAATCTTTTGTTTCTTTTTGTCCAGAAAAAAAAGAGTAAGAAATTAATGAGGATAATATAGCTACAAAAAATATTATTAATCCTATCCTTTTTTTCATATTTATTTACATAATATTAATAAACCTAAAGTATAAGACGCAATCGTATAAATATCAGTGCATTTTATGTTTTCATTATAGGGATTTCTAAATAACTTGGATATTTGGCATTGTGGAAAATCTTTACTTTTACTTCCCGACCAACATTGATAGACTCATCTGCAATACAACCTCCGCTATTATAGTTTTTCTGAAAATCAGGTGAATTAAGAGGCGATATTACTAATCTTAAACGACTTCCCTTTTGTACCTTTCTCGAAAATATATAGAAGTTTTTGAATTCATATAAGCAAATTTCATCTGGATTTAATAGTTTCGGTTTAGATGAAGAATTTCTATATCTTGCTCTCATCATATCACCAGTTAGAAAAATTGAGGAATAATCTCTTTGTATTTCATACAAATTAACGTTAAAATCAGTATCTGGTGCATCAATTTGCATGAATGCGAAAAATTTGATATAACCTGATATTTCAATAGGTTCAGAAAGTGGTTCGGTTTCGAATACAATAGAATTATTCAAGTGAGCATCGTATTGGTCAGTAAGAAAATCGCTCTTTACTTCAAAGTATTTATTTTGTGGTATTATATCTTTTGGATTATATATATAATAACTATCATCTCTGTCATTTTCTTGTTTTTCACTTAATCCCTTTGCTTTTTCAATACTCGGGTTTTTTGCTTTAGAACTGAGGAAGAGTTTATATTTGTTATTTGCCATACCATCAATAGAATTAGCAGTTTTCCATATATTTTCACCCATTAAATAATATATTATTCTATCTTTCAAAAAATTTGGTTTATCTTTACCTTTCAAAATCCAATCAAACCATTCGAGATGTAATTGGAGCATATCGATAATACAATTATCACCGAAGTTAAGGCCACCTAATTGTTTTTGTGGGAACCTTGTGCCTTCGTGATCATAAGGTCCTATGAGTAAATAATGATTTTGAAGAGACTCTTTATTTCCAAATTTCATATGATTTAAATAATAACTCATTGCACCGGGTTGATCATCATCAAAATAGCCTGTTATGGTCAATATTGGAATGTTGATTTTTTCATAATCAGATTTTTGTGGCACCATTCTTTTCCAATATTCATCGTAATCAGGATGTGCAAGCCATCTTTGGAAAATTTCACTTCTACAGCCACAAAGTTTGTCTAGTTTTGAAAAAGGAATATATTCTTTATGCATTTTGTAGAATTTATTTGCCCAGTAGCTACCATCTGAAAATAATGGACGATTGCCAGTTTTTCCATCGACTAAAGAAAGCCATCTTGCCATAAAACTATAAAATATATTTCCAGGCTGGGGATAGTCTATTCCAGGACCTACTGAACAAGTTGGAACAATTGTCTTGAGAGATGGAGGAAAGTGCATTAAGGTCTGCCACTGCACCATACCTCGGTATGAACCACCCATCATAGCAACCTGACCATTGCACCAATCTTGTTTTGCTATCCATTCGACTATTTCTGCACCATCTTTGCCGTCATTTTCCATCGGATAAAACCAACCTTCAGAATTGCCTCTTCCCCTGCAATCGGCACAAACAAATGCATATCCTCTAATTGCAAAGAACATTCCATAATTATGACCTTCATCCGAAATATATGGTGTTAACATTAAAATAGTGGGTGTTCTCTCATTTACATTAGCAGGGAGCCATATTTTAACAGAAATATTGACGCCATCCTCCATTCTTATTTTTTCTTCGGTAATAAAATTAATATCTTTCTCTATTACCTTTTTTATCTCTTGTCCATAAGGAAAATTAATCATTATTACTTATAACCTATTATATTCTTTTAACATACATTTATCTTGAACAAATTCAATCCCATTATCTTCTGCAAGCTTTTTTGCTTCATGATTAAATATACCTTCTTGTAACCATATAATTTGAATATCTCCATTAGTCATTTTCCTTTCAACTGCTTCTTTAACAACCTCTAAAGCTTGTTCCGAAGGTCTAAATACGTTTAGAATATCTATTTTGTCTGGTATATCTAATAAATTTTTATAGCATTTTAAACCAGCTATTTCGTCAGCACTTGGATTTATAGGAATAATATTATATCCTTGTTGAAAAAGAAACATAGGAACATAATGAGCTGGTTTGCTCGGATTTTTTGACATACCATACACTGCTATAGTTTTGTTTTCTAAAAGGATCTTTTTTATGTTCATTTCAACCTCAAGCTTATTAAAAAAAAAATATTACTTAAATTAGAATATTAAAAATAATAAAAAATTTATTAATTATTAAAAAATGGAAAAATATACTGAAATTTTAGTAATAGGAACAGGTCTTGCAGGTGCTATTGCGGCTATTACAGCAGCAGATAGAGGATGCAAGGTTACCATTATTACCAAAACACCAGAATTATTAAGCGGAAATACACCTTATGCTCAAGGAGGGATAATATATAAAGGTCATAAAGATTCAAAACAAAAATTAAAAAACGATATCATGATTGCTGGAGATGGTCATTGCTGGGAACCTGCTGTTGACCAGCTATGCGAGTTTGGTTATAAACTTGTAAGTAAACTTCTAATCGAAAGATTCGGAGTTAATTTTGATAGAAACGAGGAAGATGAATTTGACCTGACTGCTGAGGGAGCTCATTCAGAAGCAAGGATTATTCATTCTAAAGATAGAACCGGGGAAATAATACAAAAAGAAGTTATTAAATTTTTAGAACAAAGTCCAAATATTGAAATTTTAAAGGATCATACTGCTGTTGATCTATTGACATTATCTCATCATTCAAAGAATACATTGGATATATATGAAAAACCTGCCTGCTTTGGAGCTTTTGTTCTTGAGAATAAAACAAGCAAAATCTTTCCGATATTTGCTCGAGAAACAATCCTTGCAACCGGTGGTTTAGGACAGATTTATTTTCATACAACGAATCCTCCAGAAGCTACTGGAGATGGAATCGCTCTTGCATGGAGGGCAGGTGCAAGATGTTTTAATTTACAGTATATACAATTTCATCCGACTACTTTTTATAATGAAAGAGATAGGTTTTTAATTTCAGAATCAATGAGAGGAGAAGGAGCTAAACTTGTAGATAAGTATGGAAATGAATTTATGACAAAGTTCCACAAATTAGGTTCCCTCGCACCACGTGATATTGTAGCTCGTGGGATTCATCAAACAATGTTAGAAACCGAACACCCTTGTGTCTATTTGGATATTTCATTTAAGCCATCAGATTGGATTAAATTCAGATTTCCTACTATATATGAACATTGTTATAAAGCAGGTGTTGATATTGCCACTCAACCTATTCCAGTTGTTCCCGCAGCACATTATTCTTGTGGTGGAGTGGGGGTAAGCTTAAGAGGACGAACATCTTTGCAAAGATTATATGCAGTCGGAGAAGTTGCTTGTACTGGTGTTCATGGGGCTAATCGTCTTGCATCTACATCACTATTAGAAAGCGTAGTTTGGGGCTATTTAGCTGCTAATGATGCTGTCGAGCATAGCTTGAAAGATTCTTATTTTCCTGATATATTTCCCTGGGAGGACGGGACAGAATATGTTGATCCAGCACTTATCGCTCAAGATTGGCTAACTATAAAAAATACTATGTGGAACTATGTCGGCTTGATAAGAACACGTCAAAGAATGCTACGTGCAAGAACTATACTGCATCACCTTCAATCTGAAATAGAGCAATTCTATCAAAAAGTTAAAATTACTCGAGCTATGCTACAACTACGAAATGGTGTACAAACTGCGCTTGCTGTTACTTATGCTACTCTTGAAGCTAAGGTAAGTAAGGGTGCTCATTTTATTCAGAATAATACAGAAAATATTTTGTAGAAATAAAACATTATTACATATGAATAATTTTATTAATTTTATAAATTTTTAAGTTTGAATTTTAATATTATAAATCGAAAAAATTTTATGGAAATAGCTTTTAATTCGGAGGAACTTAAAAAAGTTGAGGAAATAAAAACCCATTATCCAGATACTAAATCAGCTCTGATGCCTGTCCTTTGGCTTGCTCAAAAAAAGTTTGGATGGATATCCGATGAAGTTATGCATTACATCTCAAACTTGTTGGATTTACCTTATTCACACGTTCAAGGTGTAGCAAGCTTTTATACTATGTATTTTAAAAAGCCAATGGGTAAGTATCACATTCAAGTTTGTACTAATGTTAGCTGTATGTTGAGGGAAGGTGAAGAGATCTTTAATTATATATCATCCAAACTTGGCATTGGAAATATGGAAGCTACACCTGATGGGATTTTTTCTCTCGAAGTAGTTGAATGTATGGGAGCTTGTGGAGGTGCTCCTATGATAGCAATAAACGAAGATTATTACGAAAACGTCAACATTAATATTGTAGATGAACTTATTGACTCATTAAAAAACAAATAAAAAAACAAGTAATGATGCTTTACAAATATGCTCTTTCATTAGCTTTTTCATTAAGCTTTTTATTTAATATATCCTATTCACAGCTTGATAATGGAACTGTATTAGATAAAATTGTTGCTGTTGTTGGAAATGAAGTCATTATGCAAACTGAGCTTGAAGCCCAAATAATAATTCTTGCTCAACAAGATAAATCTATTGATATTAAAGATCCTGAATTTCGTAATAAGATTCTTAATTTACTAATTGATGAAAAGCTTGTTTTAATAAAAGCAATTGAGGATTCAATTGTTGTTAGTGAGGAAGATATTAAACAGAGGTGGGAATTCCATTTAAAAAATCTCATTAGTTATTATGGCTCTGAAAAGCGTATTGAAGATATTTATAATACATCAATAGCTAAAATTCAAATTGAGTATAGAGATGAAATAAGAAAACAACTTCTTATAGAAACTCTAAAACGTCAAAAGTTTGCCGAAATAAAAGCTAATCCCAAAGATATCGAAGACTTTTTTAAAGAATATAAAGATTCACTTCCAACTATGCCTGAACAAGTTGAACTCTATCACATTGTAAAAAATGTAAGTAGTGGAACTGATTCAAAAAAAGCTACATTTGAACTTGCCAAGAAAGTTAGAGACTCTATAATATCTGGTGGAGATTTTGCGAATTTTGCTCAAAGATATAGTGCTGACCCCTGGACTGCTAAAAGTGGTGGAGAATTAGGGTGGTTTGAGAAAGGGAAATTAGTTCAAGAATTTGAGCAAGCTGCTTTTTCTCTTCAAAAGGGTGAAATCTCAATGCCAATTGAAACTCCATTTGGTTATCATATTATCCAGACTCTTGACAAGAAAAAAGATTCCATTTTTACAAGGCATATTTTATTCAAAATTGTAAAATCAGATAAAGAACAAGAAGAAGCAAAAGCATTTCTACTTGCACTAAAAGATAGCGTAGCCAATGGTGCCGATTTTGAGCTTTTAGCCAAGAAATATTCAGAAGAGAAAGAAACTCAAGGTTATGGTGGTAAACTTGGCAGATTGCAAATATTAAAAATTCCAGGGTCAATTAGAGATATAGTTGTAAATCTTAAAGATGGCGAAGTATCTGACCCAATGCAATATTCTAATGAACCTAAAGTTTCATTCCATATTATTTATAGAAAAAAGACAATTCCTGAACACAAAATGAATCTCACTGATGATTATGAAGATATTGCTCAATATGCAACAATTAGAAAGCAACAAAAAGCCTATGCAGAATGGATTAATGAACTTAGAAATGAAATATTTTGGGAAATAAAGAAATAAATTAATAGCATTAGGTTAATCAATTGATAGAAGTAGTAAATCTTCATAAGGCTTTCGATCAAAAAAAAGTACTATGTGGTGTAAATTTAACTATACCAGATGGAATGACTACATGTATAATAGGAAAATCAGGTTGTGGTAAAAGCGTTTTACTTAAACACATTGTCGGTCTACTTGAGCCAGATGAGGGTTATGTCCTTGTTGATAATTACAATATTAATGAAATAAAAAATAGTAGACTTTATCAACTAAGACAGCAAATGGGATTTGTTTTCCAAGGTTCAGCTTTGTTCGATTCATTGAATGTCTATGAGAATGTTATTATAGGATTATATGAACGAGGAAACCGGGATGAAAAAATGTTAGAAGAAGAAGCAAAAAGAGTATTGATTTCTGTTGGATTACTTCCTGACCCCGAACATACAAGCGAGATTGAATTCCAAAAAGAATGGCAAATTCTTAAATATAAAAAGCCAGCTGACCTTTCTGGTGGAATGAAAAAAAGGGTGGGTGTAGCCCGAGCCCTTGCTGGAAAACCCTCCTACATTTTTTATGATGAACCTACTACTGGTCTCGATCCAGTTACTTCGGAACAAATCGATTATCTTATTGCAAATCTTGCCAAGAAATATAAAGTAACATCAATTGTAATTACTCACGATATGTTTTCAGTTTATAGAATAGCTCAGAAAATTGCTTTCTTAAATGGAGGAACTGTCCGTTTTGAGGGATCACCTGACGACTTGAAGTTTTCAAAAGATGAGGCGATACTTGAATTCCTTGAAAGATACAGAGTTAATTGCAGTTAATATTTTATATATCCTTTATTTTTATTTCAGCTTTTAGATAATTTACCGTATTTTCTGTTACCTTATATTTTTCATTTATTCTATATCCACAAACCCAAATTATTTCAGATTTCACAGCTAATACAAGCACGTTCTGCTTTTCAATAAAGGGAACTTTTATATTTGTCAGAAAGTCAGTAATGTTTACATTTTCTGACATTCCTAATGGTTGAAATTTATCTGTTGGTTCTATATTTCTCACTTGTAATGATAATGGAATTAAATCGTAGTCTAAAAACTCAATATTCGTATTATTCGTGAATTTTACTTGCTTTTTATTTACTTTTTTTAATGAAATTATAACATTCCCACAATCATACTCTCCTTCTTTAAATATATTAATATTAACACGAGTTATGGATTTATTCAAATAAAAAATTAGTTGTTCTCTATCTTTAAGGACAGTTAGGTTTTTATTTACTTCAAAAATCGAACCTATTGGTTTTTTCATTAAATTAATTATTGTATCAATAGATTTTAGTGGAATAGGAAATTGCTTTAATATATCACATATAGCATTTTGTATTATTTCGCCTTGAATGAAGTTATCGAATGTATCAAGGACTGCTATTTTAAGACTGAATTTATTCTTTTGCTTTATTGCTATTGCTTCATCTAAGAAATGTTTTGTGTGTTCAGTAATGAATTTATCAGCACTTGCAATTAATTTTGTTGAGCGATTAATTATATCAATAATTGAAGGAGAATAATCATTTTTTAATTTAATTAATAAATCATTTCTTATTTTATTCCTTGTAAAATTTAAAAGTGAATTCGATTCATCTTCTCTCCATTCAAGATTTCTTCTTCGGGCATATTCAATAATTTCGTCTTTACTAAAAATTAAAAATGGTCGGATAATACAAGCATTTTTTGATATAAAACGTTTAGGAGGGATTCCAGCAAGTCCAGTTAATCCACTACCTCTAAAGAGATTAAGTAAAAAAGTTTCTGCTGAGTCGTCTTTCGTGTGTGCAGTTGCAAGAAAATCTGCTTGAAGTGTTTTGGTGATATGCTCCAAAAAAGAATATCTCATAACTCGTGCAGATTGTTCAATACTTAAATTATTTTCCTTAGAATGCTTTTCAACATTTCCCTTAGAAGAATGAAATTCTATATTATAAAAATATGCTAATTTTTTCACGAATGATTCATCCTCGTCGGCTGCTTTTTGTCTAAGTTGGTGGTTAAAATGGGCAATATATAATTTATAGAAAAGCTTTTTAGATAGAAAAGCAAGAGCGTCGAGCAAAGTGATTGAATCAACTCCACCGCTTACTGCTACAACGATTGAAGATTTACTTGAAACTAATAGATGGGTAGTTAAATTTCCCTCTAATCGTTTTAAAAAATCTTTCAAATAATCATCTTTTTTTTGCTCATTTGTCCATTCGTATTTATTATCTTTTTTTACAACAGCGATTGTATTTTTTATCTTTTTCATCATAATATTAATTGTTGTATTGATATTTTTCAAAATTACAATTTTAATAATTTATAAATTCCTTAATTTGTAAAAATATGAATTTATTCTTATTATAAATGTATTCTCATACAAGCAACATTTTGGAAAAAAAATGATTAAAATTTATCTTAATAAAAATTTAAAAGAAAGAATTAAGAGAGGTTATCCTTGGATTTTTAGTAATGAAATAGTTCAAGCCATAGATTGTGAACCAGGTGAAATTGTAGAGGTTTTTAGTAGAAATGGCGAACACTATGGCTTAGGTTTTTATAACAGAAATAGTTTGATAGCCATTCGTTTACTTTTTACTTTCGACTATCCAAATATTGATTTTTTTGTGAATAGAATCCGAAACGCTCTAACATATAGAGTTAGCATTTTTTTCAATATCAAAGCTTTTAGACTTATTTATGGAGAAACTGATTTATTACCTGGCTTAATAGTAGACAAATATAATAATTATCTTTCATTTCAGATTTTATCAGCTGGTATGGAAAGACTAAAATCTTCAATAGTTCAAGCACTAATGTTAGTTTTACCAGAAATAAAGGGAATTTATGAAAAAAATTTATCTTATCTAAGAAAATTAGAAGATTTGCCATCCCAAGAGGGAATAGTATATGGAATCATTCCTGATGAAATAGAAATAAGCGAAAATAATGTTAGATATGCTATCAACTTAAAAAAAAGTCAAAAAACTGGATTTTATTTTGACCAAAGATTGAATAGACTATTTATTCAAAGCATCGCAAGAGATAAAAAAGTTTTGGATTGCTATTGCAATCAAGGAGGTTTTGCCCTTAATTCTGCCTTAGGAGGTGCTTCTGAAGTGATTGGTATTGACAGCTCTTCAACTGCAATTGGCCAGGCTAATAAAAATGCAATTCTTAATAATTTTAGAAATATTGATTTTGTTAAAGCTGATGTTGAAGAGTATCTTAAATTGGCAATCAAAAATGATTATAAATGGGATTTAATAATTTTAGATCCACCCGCATTTGCAAAGAGCAAAAAGGATGTTAGTTCTGCTTTAAAAGAATACAAAAAAATCAATAATTTAGCAATTAAAGCCTTGAATAATTATGGATTCTTAGCTTCTTCAAGTTGCTCACAACATATTTTTGAAGATATATTTTTAAGGTTGATTTGCGAAGAAACACAAAATAACAATAAAATACCAAAACTTGTATTCAGAGGACAACAATCTCCTGACCACCCAATTCTAACAACTATGCCAGAAACGAAATATTTGAAGTTTTTTGTATTATCTTTAGTAAATAAATAAATATATCAAAAAAAATTTTTGTAATACTAATTTTTCTTTCTTAATTTAAAATTTCAAAATAATTAATAAAAAATTATTTAACTATATATGTATGCCAAAACTAAGGGAAAAATATTAATAGTTGAAGATGACAGCGATGTCGCAAAAAGCATTAAATTGTTTCTCGAACATTACAAATACGAAATTATAGGAATATCAAGTAAAGCAGAAGAAGCTTTTAATATTATCGAAGAGAATAGACCTGATATAGTATTAATGGACATCATACTACCAGGAAATATAGACGGTATTGAAGCAACAAATTTCATAAAAACTAAATGGGGTATTCCCGTTATTTATTTAACTGCTCATAATGATGCTGAAACATTTCAAAAAGCAATGAACTCTGAAGCTTATACATATATAATTAAAGATAATATCAAAATGGAACAATTTCCTGTTTTAATTGATTTTGCCCTTTACCGTAATAAAATGGAAAAGGAAAAAAATCAACAGGAGCGAGCATTAAGAGAAAGTGAAGAACGATTTAGAGGCCTTATGAGTTCGGCTAAAGATGCTATAATATTTTTAGACTGCCTTGGCAATATTACATTTTGGAACAATACTGCTGAAAAAATGTTTGGATATTTTGAGAATGAGGCGTTAGGTCAAAAATTATATGAACTTATTTCTCCTGAAAACTTAAAAGATTTCTACAAAAAAAGATTTTCTTATTTTAAAGATGATGGCACTAACTATTTGTTAGAAAAAACTATTGAACTTGATGTCAGAACAAAGGAATGCCAAATATTTCCTGTTGAGATTTCCCTATCTTCTATAAAATTAAATGGTAAATGGTGTGGCTGTGCTATTATACGAGATATTAGTCTCCGTAAACTAGCTGAAGAAGAAATGGAAAAACTAATTGAGGAACTTAATCTATCAAAAAAAATATCCGATGAAAGAGCTCAGCAACTTATTGAATTAAATAAAAAATTGCAACTTTCCGAACAAAAATTAAAAGAATTAAACTCAAGTAAAGATAAATTCTTTTCTATTATTGCCCACGATTTGAAAGGTCCATTCTATGGATTACTTGGTTATTCTGATATATTAACAAATAATTATGATAAATTAGAAAATGATGAAAAAATTTCTATAATTAAGGACCTTAATAAGTCTGCTTTACACCTTTTTAAACTCTTGGAGAATCTTCTTCAATGGTCAAGGTTGCAAAGAGGTACTATGTCTTTTAATCCTACTAATATTCTGATACGACAACTTGTTGATATAAACATTAATATTTTATCAATAAACGCTATAAATAAAGAGATCAAAATTACAAATGATGTTGACGAGAATTTAGTAGTCTATGCCGACGTGAATATGATTAATACTGTAATAAGAAACCTTTTATCAAATGCTATTAAATTTACCCCTCAAAATGGAATCATTAGATTTCATTCTGATATTTCGACTAACGAGACAGCTCGAATTATTGTTTCTGATTCAGGAATTGGCATAAAGAGTGAAAATATTGATAAATTATTTCGAATTGATGTTCAATATACAACTAAAGGTACGGAACAAGAAGAAGGTACTGGTCTAGGACTAATATTATGCAAAGAACTAATTGAAAAAAATAATGGAAATATATTTGTCGAAAGCAAATATGGCGAAGGTTCAAAATTTATTTTTACATTACCAATTGCAAAAATATGAAAGGGACTAAATGAAAATAATAACATGGAACATTAATGGTTATCGCTCTATCGTTGGACAAAATCCAAGTAAAAGATACAGCACTATTACAAAAGAAAACAAATTATTCGATTATATCGACTCTGAAAAACCGGACATTGTTTGCTTACAAGAAACTAAAGCTACACCTGAACAAATTGATGTGGATAAGATAAAACCTGTTGGTTACTTAGCTTATTACAATTCTGCAACTAATAAAAAGGGATATAGCGGAGTTGCTACTTTTACAAAAATAAAACCTAAAAAAATTGAATATGGATTAGGAAATGAAAAATTCGACATAGAAGGTAGAGTTATTCGAACTGATTATGATGATTTTATTCTATATAACATATACTTCCCCAAAGGTTACGAAGATTCAGAACGACTTGATTTTAAGCTCGAATTCTACGATTATTTATTTGATGTTTTAAAAGAATTGAAAAAAAATCAGAAAAATATTATTATTTCCGGTGATTTCAATACTGCTCACAACGAAATTGACTTAGCTCGACCAAAAGAAAATATCAATACTTCTGGATTTATGCCTATTGAACGAAAAAAAATTGACCAACTTATCGAGCTTGGTTTTATGGATTCTTTTCGTTTGTTTTGCAAAGAACCAAATCATTATACTTGGTGGAGTCAGAGAGGCAGAGCAAGAGAAAATAACATTGGATGGCGTATTGATTATCATTTTGTCAGCAAAGAGCTTGTTAATAAAATTACCAACGTTTATCAGCAGCCAACAGTTTATGGTTCTGATCATTGTCCAGTTGTAATCGAAATAAATCTAAGTTAATTAAATGGAAAAAACAAGTACAAAGTTTAGCAGATTTATTGATAATATCATTTGTGTGATATTTGTTGGTATTATTCTACAGTTTCTTCCAATACTATTCAGAATAGATTTTCTAGATGTTGTCCAAAATTCAATTGAGGATTTTTACATTACAGATTATGTTTTTTCAAGTATGAGAGATTATAGCAAAATACCTATCGATACAAATATAATTCTTATCAACACATCCCATTTTAATCGTAAAGAGATTGCTCAACAAGTTGAAATTATTAACAAATATAATCCCAAAGTAATTGCTATTGATGCTTTTTTCAAAGAAGAGAAAATCGAAGATTTAGATACACCTTTGGTTAATGCCTTTTCTAAAGTAAAATGTTTAGTTCTTGGAACAAAATTGATAGATACAGACGGTGATGATACTTTCGATACCATTGAAACCTCGCATCCAAAATTTAATAAATTCGCAATTGCTGGATATGTCAATTTTAGCTTAGATGATGATGCTTTTTTTAGAACCGTTAGACGCATTCCTATTAGAGAGAAAATGTCCTATGATACAGTTTATAGTTTCCCTGTAATTATTTCTGAGGTATATAATAGTATTGCAGTTCAAAAATTAAAAAAGAGAAACAATAGGTTCGAGACTATTAATTACAAAAGAAATATTGATAAATATATAACTATAGACGCAAACGAATTGTTAGAAAAAAGTGATTCACTTAATTTTATTAGGGGAAAAATCGTTCTTATGGGATATATTGGACCTGATCTAAAAACTTTATCAACCGAAGATATTTTCTTTACTCCAATGAATAAAGATTATTACGGCAGAACTTATCCTGATATGTACGGTGTTGTTGTTCATGCAAATGTAATATCAATGATTCTTGAAGAAAATTATATCGAAACAAATGAATTTTATCCTATATGGTTAAATGCTGCAATTGTTTTCTTAATAGTTTTTCTGAATATGTCATTGTTTAATTATATGCGTTTTCGTTGGCCTTGGCTATATGAACCGATAAGTGTCTTTTTAATATTTGCAGAATTATTTGCTTTCTTTGTTTTAGTAGCTTTAACTTTTTACTTTTTAAATTACTTGATTGTCTTGAATTATTTATTATATGGGTTAATATTTACAGGTATGGTTTTCGAGTTATACCACGATTCACTAAAACCCATTGTTTCAGGTAAAATTAAATTTAGTATAAAAAGAAAAAAATGAAACTTTTTTTATTTACAATGTATATATATTTTAAGATCAGTAAATGAAACTTTTTAATAGGCATATATTAATTTCTATGATTTTAGTTTTTATAACATTGGTTTTTGCTCCTTTTATTTTAGATATTAAATTCTTTGCCCCAATTAAAAGACATTTTTCAGACTTCGAGTTAATAGATGTTGGTTATCCTGACTTTGGAGAGTTTGAAACAGCAGATAGCAATATTTTCTTAGTAAATACTATTTATAAAGATACTGTTTTGAATAATAGAATGCTTGCAGATATTATTGAATGGATTCAAGAGTATAAGCCCAAAGTTATTGCCATTGAAAAACCTTTAGAGCATAGTAATAATAATGAAGATGATTTCTATTTAGATATCGTGCTTTCTAAATATAATAATATAGTTATTGGAACAGAATATATTGATTTTTCAGATACTAATGAAGCTTATATCAAGAAAAAGGTTTCTGACAATATATTTTCAAATGTCAAAATTACCGGATATAATAATGTTTTAGTAGATAAAAATAAAAAATATTATAAAGTACGAGAATTTTTTCCTTATTATAAGTTTAATAATAATTTAGATACAAGTCTTATAATTAAAATATTAGAAATTTTCGACAAAACAAAGCTCCAGAAATTTCTTAATAGAAATAATGAAAAGGAAATCATTTCATTTAGAGGTACTTATAAAAACTTCGGTCGATGTTCTTTTGATGATATTATAAATAATCAAGTAAATCCTGAAGTTTTTAGAGATAAAATTATATTATTCGGCAAGTTCCAAGAGATTTCTTCAGCTTTGCCTTGTCTTTTTAATGATATTTATTTTACCCCTCTTAATAAAATACAATCGAGTAAGACATTTCCCGATATGTACTCTATTGAAATTCAGGCTAATATTATCTCAATGATAGTCAACGAAAAATATATTTATATAATTCCAGCAATTATCAATATTTTAATAGCTATATTATTTACCTATATTAACATTTTAATTTTTTACTTGATTACCCAAAAAAATATAAAGTTATATGAAATCTCTAATTTGTTAATTTTCCTTTTTGAATCCTTTGGTATTTTTTATATAACTATATATCTATTTCACAGTCATAACATAAAAATTGATTTAACTTTAACTCTTTTTGCAATAATTTTAACTGTATTCGTTTATGAAGGATATGACACAACTTTGAAACCGATAATAGATAAAATAGTAAATAAATTTAAAACAGGGAGGGTAGTAAAATGAAAAAATATAACTTCTTAGCAATTCTGTTGAGCTTTTTAATATTGTCAAGCTCAATAAGTATTGCTGAAGATTACTTATTTAATATTTTAGCAGTAAAAGGAACTGTTAAAATTCAAAGAAGTAATACAAATAAATGGGAGCAGTTAAAAACTGGTGACAAAGTCAATAAAGGCGATATTATTGTTCTCGATGCCAATTCTTATTTAGGATTGTCACATTTTTCTGGCAAGATGATTCAATTGAAAAACAAGGGAGAATACCCTGCTAATCAAATTTCAGAGAAAATAAATACCTCGAATTCTGATTTGAATTCGAAATTCGGTAAATATATTTCCGCACAAATAAATAATTCTCAAGGTATGCTTGATAAAGAAAGTAATACTAATAAAATGAAAACAACCGGTTCAATAGACCGCACACTTTTGGTACCATCCTCTGCTGAGCAGTCAACAGGCTCGATAATTATTCGAACTCCTCAGAAGATTAATATTACTAAACCGGAAATGACTTTTAAGTGGTCACCTTTAAAAGGTAATACTGGTTATAGATTTGTTATTACTGACAAATTTAATAGAGAAATTTATTCCTTTCGCACGATAGACACAATTTTGTTAGTTAATTTTACATTATTACCAAAAAAAATTGATGAAGATAATTATTATTTCTGGTTTGTTGAGTCTGAGAGCGATCCAGAAATTAAGTCTGCTGTATCCTGTTTCCAAATTTGTTCGAAAGCAAAGACTGACGAAATAATAAAAGAATTTGAAAAACTAAAATCTGAACTTGGTAACGAAGAAACAGCTTTGAACTATCTCACTTATGCTGCTTTTTTCGAAGAAAATCATTTTCTTAACGAAGCTAAGGAATATTACTTAAAAGCCATTGAATTAGAACCGGAAGTAGCTGAATTTCAAGTTCTCTATCAATTATTTCTACAAAAAAGTCAACAATAATTAATTATATAGAATAAGCCATGAAAATCAAATATCTAATAATATTGCTTTTCCCCTTTATTGTTCATTCCACATTTTCCCAAAACTATGAATATAAAATATTATCTCAAAAAGGGAGTGTGTTGTTACAAAGGAATAATAGCTCGAAATGGATATCAGTAAAAATTGGAGATTTAATTCAATCAAAAGACAAAATTAAACTCGAGAATAATTCTTATGTAGGTTTATCGCATGTTTCAGGGAAAATACTTGATATTAATAAAGCTGGGACTTATTCTACGACAGATCTTTATACTATACTTCAGAATAAGAAAAATAGCACAATAACCGGAAAGTTTGTTAAATATGTCTCTGATCAAGTCGATAATACTGGAGGCATTTTTGCTTCAAAATCGCAGACTGACAATATGAAATCAACTGGAGCAGTCAATAGATCTATCGAACTAAATGCACAGGAAGGACAGAAAATAGGTAATATGACAGGACTTGATAAAAACACAAGTTCTGCAATTGGAGCTTTTGCTAACCTTATCTTTCCAAGTGACGAAAAGAAAATTAAAGCTTTTCTTCCTCGCACTTCTTATTTATTCGACGATGAGATTGATTTTTCTTGGTATAAAGATAAAGATGCCAATAATTATACAATTTATATTGTGGATAGAAACGATGTTGTCGTTTTTTCAAAAATGACTAACGATACAAGTATAAGAATAAATATTAAAAATACTAATTTACAAACTGGAACTAATTACTATTGGTATGTTCAAGGCGAAGATAAGAAATCTGATCAATATAATATATATTGGCTAACCCAATCTGAAAAAGCAAATATTAATGCTGATATTATTGCTATTTATGAAGAAGTTGGCAACGAGGATACACCTCTTATAAATCTTATATTAGCTGCATTTTATGAGGACGCTAATATTCAAGATAAAGCTATCAATAGCTATAAAAAAGCTTTGAATATGGCTCAAAACCCTGATGAATACAAAAGAATGTATGGAAGATACTTAGCTAATATTGGCCTATTTGAAAGTGCAAAAAAAGTATTCGACTCTATTCAAAGCTCTAAATGAAAATTATAGATATTCTTGAAAAAGATATCTTATCTTTAAATGAGATAAGATATCTTTTATTGTTAGAAAATAAAGAAGAAATAGAGCTTTTAAAAAATAAAGCTCAATTAATTTTAAAAAAATATTGTAGCGAAAAAGTTTTCCTTCGAGGTCTAATAGAATTTTCCAATTATTGTATAAATAATTGTCTTTATTGTGGGATTCGTAGAAGTAACAAAACTATTAAAAGATATACTTTAGAAAAAGAAGAAATACTACATTTAGCAAAATGGACTGCTGATATGGGTTATGGTTCTATTGTATTGCAATCCGGTGAGCGAAACGATAGAAAATTCATTGATTTTGTTGCTGAAGTTGTTAATGAAATAAAAATACAAACAAAATCCAATAAGCTTCCAAATGGTCTTGGAATCACTCTTTGTCTTGGTGAGCAGTCAAAAGAAGATTTCAAATTATTATTTGATGCTGGGGCACATAGATATCTTTTAAGAATCGAAACTTCAAATCCGAATTTATTTAAAAAAATACATCCTCCTAAACAATCATTCTCTAATAGAGTCAAAGCACTGCATATTCTTAAAGAAATTGGATACCAAGTGGGAACGGGAGTAATGATAGGTATTCCAAACCAAACAATTGAGGATTTAGCTAAAGACATCATATTTTTTCAAGAACTTGATGTTGATATGATAGGTATGGGACCTTTTATATATCATTCTAATACTCCTATGTATAATCCTAAAAAAAATACAAAAGAATTTAAAAATTCGAATTATCAATTATCTTTAAAAATGATAGGTATTGCCAGAATTGTTTTAAAAGATGTCAATATTGCTTCTACAACCGCACTTCAAGCTATAAAACCTTTTGGCCGTGAAGCTGGTTTGCAATGGGGGGCTAACGTTATTATGCCTCTTTTAACCCCTCCAAAACACCGAAAAGAATATCAATTATATGAAGGTAAACCATGTCTCGATGAAATTGCTTCCGAGTGTTTCGATTGTAATATCAAACGTATAGAATCTATTGATAGAATTATTGCAAAAGATGAATGGGGTGATTCTAAACATTTTTTAAATAAAAAAAATAAATAATTATCCTTAAAGTGTATAATTTTGCAATATTTAAATTAGAAATTTTAAATTATGCATAATTTTCATTCTGTCCTTCCTTTGCCTTCTGAAAAAGTTCTTGATAAAAGAATTGATTTACATTCCTATTCTTCGGATGCAAGCTATTATAGGTATATTCCAAATTATATCGTTATCCCAGATGACTGCCAAGATATTCGAAAACTTATTCTCTGGTGTAAAACAAACAAAAGTAGTATAACTTTTAGAGCTGGGGGTACTAGTTTATCTGGTCAGGCTCAAACAAATGATATTCTTATTGACTTGTCGAAAAGTTGGAAAAATTTCACTATCGAAGAAAATGGGCATATTGTTAAGGCACAACCCGGTGTGATTGCTGGAAAAATTAATGAAGCACTTGCTATTTACAACAGGAAAATCGGTCCTGATCCTGCTTCAATAAATTCTTGTATGATTGGAGGGATAATTGCAAATAACTCAAGCGGTATGTCAAGTGGTATTGCCCTAAATCCATATAATACTACCGTTTCATTATCTTTTCTTTTACATAATGGAGTTTTTCTCAATTCAGCTGAAAAAAAAGCAGATAATATTTTAAAATTAACATCCGAGCTTATTTATCAAGAATTAATTACAATAAAGAAAGATATTTTAAGAAATGAAAAACTTGTTAAGATAATAAATGAAAAATATAGACTTAAGAATACTATAGGCTATTCTCTTAACGCTTTTCTTGACTATTCCAAGCCTATTGATATACTTTCGCATTTAATGATAGGTTCTGAAGGCACTTTGGGATTTGTTAGTGAAGCTGTTTTAAAAACATTTGAAGAAAGTCAAAATAAATTGACTGGATTAGCTTTTTTTAAGGACGTATATCAGGTTTGCAGTGCTATAAAAATAATGAGAGAAAAAGGAGCTAAGGTTCTTGAATTTATGGACAGGACTTCTCTTCGATCAATTGAAAATATTAAAGAGATTCCACAAATAATCAAAACACTACCTGAGGAGACTTATGCTCTGCTTTTTGAGTTCCATTATCATGATGATAATCAAAAAAGTATTATAGAGAAAGAAATAGCAATTGAACTAAAGCATTTCGATAATGTAGCTGAATATTTTTTGACAAGTGACCTCTCAACACGAGCAAACCTTTGGAAAATAAGGCAAGGTCTTCTAACATCTATATCATCTATGAGGAAAAGTGGCACTGCTATGATTATTGAAGATTTTGCTTTTGAGCTTGACGTTCTTCCTTATGCTGTACAATCTTTGCAACGATTGTTTCGTAAGTATAATTACAATAACTCTGCTATTTATGGTCATGGCACTGACGGAAATCTGCATTGCCTAATTTCACAATCTTTTAATGTTGCTAATGATAAAATACAATATGAAAAATTTACAAATGAATTAACAGATATTGTTGCAAATGATTATAATGGTTCTCTTAAAGCTGAACATGGTACAGGTAGGGCTATGGCTCCATTTGTTAAAAAGCAATGGGGTGAAGAAGCTTATAATATTATGGTTAGAATTAAAAGAACCCTCGACCCAGATAATGTTTTCAATCCTAATGTGTTGATTTCAAATAATGAAAAGATTCATTTAATAAATTTAAAATCCTTTCCAATTATTGGTGAAGAAATAGATAAATGTATTGAATGTGGATTTTGTGAAGAAATATGCCCAAGCAAAAATTTAACTCTTACTCCAAGAAAAAGAATTTCAATATTACGAGAAATTGAAAGATTAAAACATGAAAATTCGCCATTAGTTGATGAGATATTAAAGAATTATAAATATTATGTACTTGATACTTGTGCTGTTGATGGATTATGCTCAATAAAATGTCCTATTGGAATTAATACAGCTGATATTGTCAAATCATTGAGGCATTTGATTAATTCTGATACCCAAAAAAAGAACGCTTTTCATATATCTAATTACTTTTTATATTATGAAAAATGTGTAAAAATATTATTGAGAATAGTTCATAAAGTAAAAAAAATAACAGGTGACAAATTCTTAACATTTTCCTCATATATCATAGAAAAATTATATAAACAACCAATTTACAAATGGAATAAATCTATAACAAAGCCCATTAAAATTAGTCATACTTCACAAGTTGATGCCGATTTTATATATTTTCCTTGCTGTATTTCAAGGCTTATGGGGAAACCTAACGACATTAGTTATAAACCTATTACCGATGTTTTGTTGAACATAAGTAGAGAAGCTGGATATCGAGTAATGATTCCGAGTGATTGCGAAGGATATTGTTGTGGGATGACATTTCTTTCGAAAGGCTATTTCGAAGCATTTTCTTATATTTTTAGCAAGACTATTAATAAAATGTGGGAATGGTCTGATGAAGGAAGAATTCCAATAATACTTGATTCATCTTCTTGTTCATATACTATTAAGAGCGCAAATACTCATCTTGACGAAAAAATAATGTTTAAATATAAAAAATTAAAATTTTTAGATATTGTTGAATATTGTCACGATTACTTAATCAATAGGTTTAATATTAAAAGAATAGAGGAAAAAGTTGTATTACATCCCAATTGTTCGATTGTTAAGATGGGGCTAACAGATAAGATGATTACGATAGCCGAGAAGTGTTCGAGTAAAGTTATTATACCAAAAAATCTTGGATGTTGTGGGTTTGCTGGGGATAGGGGATTGCTCTTTCCAGAATTAACCCAGAAAGCATCTCATTGTGAGGCTCAAGAGACAATTGCTGAAAATGCTAATCTACATTATTCTTCAAATGTAACCTGCGAAATTGCTATGAACGAAGCTACTGGAAAGCAATATCTATCAATTTTATATTTACTTGAAAAAGTAATCGAAAAATGAAACTACCTGAAGAGCTTTTAGAATTTTATAATAAAAATAAATCAAAGATAAAAAAAAGACTTAAGGAATTTTCATTAGTTCCTAAGGAAGAATATTTTTATGAATTATGCTATTGCCTACTTACACCGCAATCAAAAGCCGAAAACTCTGTTTTGGTAGTACAGAAACTGAAACAAATGGATTTTTTCATAAATGATTTCGACCCAAAACCTATTTTAATAGAGCCAAAACATTATATAAGATTCCATAATAACAAGGCAAAGCATTTATTATATGCAAAAGAAATATTCCCTCAGATCTTAGAATGTATTGAAAACAATAACTCACTGCATGAAAAACGAATGTTTCTTGTAAATAAAGTTTTAGGTTTTGGAATGAAAGAAAGCTCACATTTTTTGAGGAATATTGGTTTTAAAAACCTTGCTATTCTTGATAGGCATATTTTGAAGAATCTTGTTTTATGTGGTGTTATAGATAGTTACCCAAATTCATTAAATAAATTTACATATTTGAACATTGAGAAAAAGTTCTTATATTTCGCAGAAAGAATAAATATTCCAATAGATGAATTAGATCTGCTTTTTTGGAGCGTTCAAACTGGACAAATTTTAAAGTAATCCATTTTTCATTTTTATCATCTTTTTTAAAGATTATTTTTGATTAATTTTAGCAACAAAAAATTATGATTTACGTATTTTTGTAATATTATAAATTATAATAAAATATTGAGGAGCAAATGAAAAAAATAATTTTTAGTTTAATTATTTTATTTTCACTCTCGGCTTTATACCTTTATTCTGGACAACTAATCATTAAACCTGAACTTCCAAAAGAGGGCGATACATTATATTTTACTTATAATCTTGAAACTAATCAACCTCATACAAAATTAGACAAAATTTATATATATGTTTACACTTCAACTAAAACTCTTCCAGATGCTTATGAAATTCCATTAGTTAGTACTCAAAACTCAACAAAGCTACAAGGAATTTTTAAAATACCAAGATATGTTATATATGGACTTGTGAAAGTTAAAATAGGAGCCGATATAGACAATAACCACTTTAATATGTGGGATTTCTTTATATACAACAATTTAAAAGTGGTAAAGAATGCAAATTTTATTGCTGGTAGTACTTATCTTGGGAAAAATCCAGAGACTATTGAAAGAGAAGTTGATTTTGACAAAGCACTTGAGTATTTAAGAAAAGAAGTAGAATATTATCCCCAAAATATGCAAGGTCAGATCGCATTTATTTCTTTGCAATATGATTTAAGGCTACTTGCTAAAAGCGATTTTGAAAAAAAATTAAAAAATGCATTATCATTACCGTTTGATAAAAATAATGAATCTGAAATAAGAGCAGTCATAAGAGCTTACAACGCTATAAATAAAAATGCAGAAGCTAAAAGTATGAAAAAAGATTTTGTTGAGAAATTCAAGTGGAGTGAACTTGCACAGGAAGAAAAACTATCTGAAATTTCTCAAGCTACTACACTTGAGAAATTTAGTGATTTAATTGTTGATTTTCTCAACACATATCCACGTTCTCCAAGCAGAGAAAAACTTTTTTCTGCATTAGTGAGTGGTTATTTACAGGCAGAAAAATATAGAGAGTTGAGAGCAATTCTATCAAAATATAATGATATACCATCATCTGCGCTTAGTCAACTTGCTTTTGCTATATCCGAAGATAAAAGTAGTTCGAATTACATAGAGCCAGCTGATAAAATGAATGAAGCAATCTCAATTATGAAGTATGCTGTAAGCTCTGCTAAAGAAAATAGAGCATTAGATAAACCTTCCTATTTTACATATTCGGAATGGGATCAGATGTGCCAGGAGAAATATGCAATTGCCTTAGAGGGTTTAGGAAAGCTGTATTTTATGTATTCTGAATATCAAAATGCCATCGATAATCTTCATAAAGCTAAACAAATTCTTGAATATGACGCTTCCGAAGCTGTATATGAGTATTTAATACAATCGTACTTAAATCTTCAAAATGATTCAATTGCTTTTGTATTATCAATTGAAGCAATAAAAAATAATAAAGCAACTGAATTTATTTACGATATAAATAAAAAGCTATTTCCATCTTACCAATTAAATGAAAATTACGAGGTTTTTCTAAAATCTTTAGAAAACGAAGCAAAGCTAAAACGATTTCAAAATTTAAAGAAAGAAATGTATAAAAGAGAAGTTATATTTCCTTCTTTGGATAGCTACGAGAGAATAAATATTAATTTAAAGGAATTTAAAGGAAAAATAATTATTCTTGCCTTTTGGTCGACTTGGTGCGAACCGTGTAAAAATTTATTAATTAATATTGATGAACTCCATAAGATTTATAAAGATAATAAAAATATAGTCTTTTACGCTATAAATGTTTGGGAAAAAAATGACAATCCAAGAGCAGCTATTAAAGATTATTTAAAAGAGACTGACATCAGCATTCCTATGCTTTTAGATAATTATAATGAAATGCCTTATAGATTGAGCTTTAATGGCTTACCTACAACTGTAGTTATTGATAATCAGGGACTAATTCAATTCAAAATTTCCGGAGTAACAAGTGACGATTCTTATTATCAAAAAATAATGGATATAATCGAATTTCTAAGCGATTCAAATTGAAAATTTCTTGAAAATAGCTAATTGAGCTTTAAATTTGATGGATCAATCTATCGGCATTTACTCTTTTTATTAACAAAAAGAAAAGTAAAGAGTCCAATTCTCATTCCATAAGGCTTCACCATTACTATTTTATTAATTTGCTTTTTACTTTTATCAAGAAAATGAAAAAGTGTTTAAGCATTTAATATAACAATTACTAACAATACACGAGCAAGATTGGATTGTTATATTAAAATTCATTATTTAATGCCTCTTTTTTTTATTCTTACAACAAAAAGGTTATAAATCTCAATGATTTATATTATTTGTTTTTTAAATTGAATAAAAATTTATTTTTTTATTTAATTTAGTTTTTTGGATATTATTAATTATTAATGAAATTATTCAAGAGGTAAATTATGGATTATAGAGTAGAAAAAGATTCAATGGGTGAGATTGAAGTCCCCTCTAATGTTTACTGGGGAGCACAATCTGCACGTTCTTTAATTCATTTTGAAATAGGTTGGGAGAAAATGCCGAGAGAAATAATAAAGGCTATGGGCATATTGAAAAAAGCTTCAGCTATTGTGAATGCTGAGCTTGGAAAACTCCCTGCCGAAAAGGCTGAGCTTATTATTAAAGCTTGTGATGAGGTTATAGAAGGCAAACTCGATTCTCATTTTCCTTTATCAATTTGGCAAACTGGTTCTGGAACTCAATCCAATATGAATGCAAATGAGGTTATCTCGAATAGAGCTATCGAAATGGCTGGTGGTGTAATGGGAAGCAAAAAACCGATTCATCCTAATGATGACGTAAATAAATCTCAAAGTTCTAATGATACTTTTCCTACTGCAATGCATATTGCAGCAGCAGAAGAAATAAATCATCGGCTTATTCCTGCTATAAAGAATCTTAGAGATACTCTTAAAAAGAAATCCGAAGAATTTGCCGATATTATCAAAAGTGGTAGGACACATCTTATGGATGCAGTTCCGCTAACATTAGGTCAAGAGTTCTCTGGATATGTTCATCAATTAGATAAAGCATTAGAAAGAATTAATCTTGTTCTTCCTGGATTGTATGAAATAGCATTAGGCGGAACAGCAGTAGGAACTGGATTGAATACTCACCCTCTTTTTGCAGAAAAGGTAGCTGCAGAAATTAATAAAATAACTGGACTTCCATTTGTATCTGCTCCTAATAAATTTGAAGCTCTTGCTGCTCACGATGCTCTTGTTTTTGCTCACGGTGCACTTAAAACTCTTGCTGCATCTTTAATGAAAATTGCAAATGATATTCGTTGGATGGCTTCAGGTCCACGCTGTGGTTTAGGAGAATTAAGTATCCCAGAAAATGAACCAGGTTCGTCTATTATGCCTGGAAAAGTTAATCCAACTCAATCGGAAGCTATGACTATGGTAGCTACTCAAGTCTTTGGTAATGATACTGCCATAAATATTGCTGGAGCTTCTGGCAATTTTGAGCTTAACGTTTTTAAACCTGTCCTTATATATAATTTCTTACAAAGTGTAAGATTGCTTGCCGACACATGCAAAATGTTTAATGAACACTGTGCAAAAGGTATTGAACCAATCAGAGAGAAACTAAATTATTATATGAATAATACTCTTATGCTTGTAACAGCTTTGAATCCACATATTGGTTATGATAATGCTGCAAAAATAGCTAAGCATGCGCATAAGCAAGGAATATCTCTGAAACAATCTGCAATAGAATTGGGAATACTTACTTCAGAAGAATTTGATAAATATGTTCGTCCTGAAGATATGTTAGGACCAAAATAAAATGATTGATGAAAAAAAGGGCGGCTTGGGTCCGCTCTTTTTTTTATTAAAAATATAACTTGGGAATAGAAAAATTCTTTTAGAAAAGATATTATAAGAAAGATATTACCTCTTCGTGGGCCAGGAGGGACTACATAATCTTTTTTTCTATTTTATTTAAGTACTTTATATTTAATTGATTAATAAAAGGATTATTAAAATGTTAATAATAATTATAATAAAGTATAATCTAATTTTAGTTAATTTGCAAGTAGTTATTTTTGTATTAATATTTTTGTCAATGTGGAATTTTCTCAAATATATGAAAATTTCAATTAGATTTTATTGCGACAAACGCAAACATAGTATGTCGGTGGTTATGCTTTCTGCTTGCTTTCAAAGAAAATGAATGCTATTAAGCACTGGTATAACTATCAATCCAAAGCTATGGTCAAAGGAAAGAAATAGAGTAAAAGCAAGTGCTACTAATGCATCATTGATTAATAGTGAGCTTGATAAAATAGAAACCTCGAATCGAGACATTTATAATAAAGCTATTATTAATGGTATTGATGTTAGCCCGCAATATTTAAAAGAGAAGTATTATGAACTAACAAACGCAAATGAAGATAAAATCAAAGTCAAGAAAGAGCTTTTTGATTATTTAAATGAGTTCATCGAAATTCGTAAAAATGATATTAATTATAGTCCTGACATAATTAATAAATATAGGACGACTTATAATCATCTTAGGAATTTCAAACCTAATCTAACATTTGATGGATTAGATGAGGATTTTGAGAGAGAGTTCACCAATCACTTTGTTAGGGAAAATATAACAGATAATCTTATAGGAAGCATAATCAAGACACTTAAAACCTTTTGTCGTTGGTGCTTTAATAACGGTAATATGAAAAATACAGCTTTTATGAAATACAAAGTTCATAAAAGAGACTCTGACACTGTTGCATTGACCTTTGAGGAAGTCCAAAGAATAGAAAATGCGGACTTTAGCAAAAATAATAAGTTGAATAATGTGAGAAATATCTTACTAATACAATGTTATACGGGATTAAGATTTTCAGATTTAATTTCTCTTAAACAAGAGAATTTCGATATGGAAGATAAAGTAATTAAACTACAGGTTCACAAAACTTAAGACCTATTAATCATACCAATAAGTAAAAAAACTAAACGAGATACATTGTATAATTATCCTTGCTAACAAGGAAGCAACTTGCAGAAAAGTTCTCCTGCACAACTGTGTTTATTGACCAACTACGAAAAAAAGGTTACCTGAAAGGGTATGCATTAGGTAGACGAATATATTATGATTTTGAAGAAGTTGTGAGTTCAATAAAAAGCAATGAACTTCTTCGACGAAGGAGAATATTTTGGTAAATATGTTTTATGATTATTATACACTGATTTAAGGTCAGTATAGTTTAAATTTCTTTTAGAAACAGAATTGAAGTAAGCAAGTTCACTCGAAGAAGTTTTGCTTTTTTCTGCAATACTAAAGATATCCTGCTTTCAGATCTTGATAAAAAGAATAAAATAAAGTTTTTATTTTTTTATTGTGCTGAGATAAATTATTTAATAAAAGTAGTCCATCTCGAAGATGGAGTAAATCGAAAAAAAAATTTATCATCCGTTGGCTCTAAGATAATGGATAAATCTAAAATATTTATCAGTCGAGATATAATCAATTAATATTGAAAATAAAATTTTTATTTTTGTAGATTTTGTCAATTTTTTAAATTATTATTAATTTAGTATTAAGATAAAAATAAAGATAAAATAATTAGGAGATACAAAATATGATAAATGAAATCCCTAACAAAGCAGATTTGGATCAGAAGGTGTGTTTAGCGATAAAAGATCCAACAGAAAGTCTTGAAAGCATTAGAGAAATAATAGTAGATCATATAGTCGAAAACCTAGAATTTGATTCGGAGGAAGATATGGAAGAAAAATATGATGATGCCTTTACAGAAGCTTTTAATGGTGTTGAGGAAATAATTTATGATCTTGATGTTAATGAAATTAACTTTAAACGATTAAAGGATTATATCAAAGCGTACTATAGCTATAATGCATTTAATAGGATAATTATGGATTTTGAGGACTACATGACAGAGGGTGAAAGGCTCAATATTATTAAAAAAGGGAGAGTGATTTTTGATAAGGAATTAACAAAACATTGTTTATGGTGACATCTTCACTTAATAAAAACTTTTTCCCAATTTAATTCAACTAGTAAATCATACAAATGATACAAAAGAAAATCAATGAATTTTACATAACATTTTTCAAAAGACACCCTATTATCAAAGACTGTGAAAATATAATATTAATTGATACAGGAACACCTTCAACTATTCACTCTTCATGCAACTTGACTTTCTCTTCTTACAATTACAATGTTAGCAAAAATTTTATGGGACTGACTGTTTCTAAAATATCAGATATGATTGGAACTGAAATAACAACTTTACTCGAAGCAAATATTTTATCGAACTACAACATTTTATTTGACTATGAAAATGAAACTGTTGTGTTCGATAAACAAGAAATTTCATTTTATGGAATTGAAACTGACATTACAAATATTATGGGCATACCAATTATTGAATTGTCAATTTAAGCTCAAGACCTAAAATTCTTTTTAGACACTGGAGCCAACCTTTCCTATTTATCTGACAGGGTTACACAAAACTATAAATGTATTGGAACTGATGAAGACTTTTACCTGGGAATAGGAAATTTTAAAAACCAAATGATTTGAAATTCAAACAAGTTTTGGGAATAAAAAATTTATTGTTAGATATGGCAAACTACCAAGATTATTACAAATGGCATTAGTATCAGCTAAAATAGACGGAATTATCGGTTATGGCTTTTTTTATAATTTTAAAGTCGTTCTTGACCTGAAGAATAATAGACTGAAATATGCGGTTTGAAATTAAGCACAAAGACCTAATAAAGTCTAGCTATCAGCGGGCAGCTTCGTTTTGGAGAGAGTTTTTTTATCTAGTCATAGTTTTTTATGAGAGATGAAGATTCAAACAACCGAATAGCAAGACATATCCATTTTTATTGCTTATATTTTCTTTTTTATTATTTGTTAATAAAACAAAGAGCTACATCCTGTTTTGAGTCATCCAAGGAATGATTATCAAAAAAAGAATTATGAAAAAAATTTTGAAGAACTCAATCCTCTTAAAATGATGCGGTTTGCCGTGCAATTTCCAGATAGTGAAATTTTCGTTCTTCTGTCACGATATTTAAGTTATTCTCATTTTGTAGAATTACTGCTCCTAAAAAAAATTGAGGCAAAACTTTTTTTACAAGCCAATCTACTAAACAAGGATTGAGCATTGGAGAACTTCGCGATAAAAGTTAAGCAAGCAAGTTCACATAAATAAGTTTCGTTTTTTCTGCAATACTAAAGTTATCCTGCTTCCAGATCTTGATAAAAAGGGATATCCTAAAGCTTTTTTTTGTTGTGATTATATAAATTATTTTGATGAATTAAACTATTTTTGTAATTTTAATTTTTATATAGAAAGTTTTTAGATAAATGATTGATAATGAAATGGTCGGTTATAAGTAATAACCATTTTATTTCTAATTATATTAATAGTATGCTATACTTTTTCTACCCTAAAAAATAGAAGAAATTTATATTTTTGGATGTTAAACACAAATAAAAAAAGGCATAGACATAGCAAATTTAAAATGAAAAGAATATTAAATTGAAATGAAAAATGAAACTGGAAAATATATTATTCGACACTCTTCATCAATTTATGAGTATATTATTTTTTCCCTCCACACAAGAATTTTGAAGTACAAGCATAGCTCATTGTACAAATTTGTATATTGTACCATTAGACTAATAGACCAAAATTTACAAAAATATGCAATCTTGCAGTCTCTCAAAGAAGTAACAAAAAAAAGATATTTATATGCCTAAGATTTTTGACAATATTTCTTTACACCTAAAAACAGGTTTGTTAGAAACCATTGAAAGTTCATACAGAGCAGACTTTTGTGTAGGATATTTCAACCTGAGAGGTTGGAAATTACTAATGAACCATATTGACCATTTTGAAGGTGAAGATAATTGTTGTCGGTTACTCGTTGGAATGCAAAGTCCGGAAGAAAACCTATTAAGACAAGCATTAAGCGAAGCAAAAAAAAGGCTGATGGACAATCCGACAGCTTTAGCCCTAAAAAAAGAAATTGCAAAATCATTCACAAGACAACTGACTTTTGGTATTCCGACCAATGAAGATGAAGATTGTTTGAGGAAATTGAGAATACAGATTTCCGATAAAAAAGTGAAAGTTAAACTCTTCCTTGCATATCCATTGCATGCGAAACTCTATCTATGCCACAAAAATGACAAAGATGCGCCATTAATCGGATACGTTGGGAGCAGTAATCTTACAATGGCTGGTTTGTCGCAGCAGGGTGAACTTAATGTTAATGTAGTTGAGCAGGATGCTGCCGAGAAACTGTATAAATGGTTTGAAGAAAGATGGGAAGATCGCTGGTGTGTTGATATCTCAGAGGAACTAGTTCAAATTCTGGACGACAGCTGGGCAGGTGAGAACAGCATTCCTCCTTATTATATTTATCTGAAAATTGCTTACCATCTTTCGCAGGAAGCAAGAAGCGGAATAGGAAATTATATAATACCTAAGATACTTCAGTCTGACCTTTTACCCTTTCAAATGAATGCGGTCAGTGTTGCCGCTCGACATCTTGATAAAAGAGGTGGCGTATTAATCAGTGATGTTGTTGGATTGGGTAAGACAATGACAGCATCTGCTATTGCTAAACTCTTTGAAGAAACTTTTTTTACTGAAACTTTAATAATTTGCCCGAAAAATATTGTTCAAATGTGGGAAGGTTATGTACATACTTATCAGCTAAGGGCAAAGGTTCAAAGCATTTCAAAAGTTGACAGAAATTTCCTTGAAGAAACAAGAAGATATAGAGTTGTAATTATTGATGAAAGTCATAACCTGAGAAACAGAGAAGGAAAACGATATGCAATTGTTAAAGAATATCTGGAAAAAAATGAAAGTAAAGTAATCCTTTTAACAGCTACTCCATATAATAAGAGTTATTTGGATATTTCCAGTCAATTACGCTTGTTTATTCCTGAAGATAAAGACATTGGCATTTCACCGGAGAATTTTATCCGTGAAGTTGGCGGTGCTATTGAATTTATTGCAAAATACCAATATTCTCCAAATACATTACTTGCGTTTGAAAAAAGCAATTATGCCGAGGATTGGCAGGAACTTCTTAAATTATACATGGTTAGACGTACCAGAACTTTTATTAAAGAGAATTACGCAACTTATGATCCTGGTAAGAAGCAATATTATTTAACCTTCAATGATGGAAGAAAAGAGTATTTCCCCGACCGCATACCAAAAAAAATTGAATATTCATTTGACCCCAATGACAAAAAAGATCTTTATGTAAAATTATATGATGATGAAGTAGTACAAATCATTAACAGCTTGTTTTTGGCTCGTTACGGATTAGGTAACTACATTGACAAAGAAAAAGAAGTACAAGCAAATTCTGAAGAAAAGAAGATTATTGCAAATTTGAGCCGCGCCGGAAAACGTTTGATGGGATTTTGCCGGACTAATCTTTTCAAACGTCTTGAAAGCTCAGGTTTTTCATTCCTGATTTCATTGGCACGCCACGTCCTGAGAAACGAAGTTTTTATTTACGCTATTGAAAACGGTCTTCCATTACCAATAGGTCAACAGGAAAAAGCAGAAATGGATGAGTTTCTGGAAGAAAACGAAAATGATGAACAAGTAGAATTGAATTTAATTACAGACGAGAAAGAATATTATAATTTGGCAAAGATTTATTATGATAAATTCGTTTCTGAAAAAAACCGTTACGACTGGATTTCCACAGTTCTTTTTACTAAAAATTTAAAAGAACAGCTTATAAGCGATGTAAAACAAATCATATCAATTTTAAAAATTGGGAAAAATTGGAACCCGGATGAAGATAAGCAATTAAATGCATTGGAAAAGCTTTGTCAAAAAGATCATAAGAATGAAAAAATTCTCATTTTTACCCAATTTGCTGATACAGCTTATTACTTATTTGAAAACCTGAAAAAAAGAGGTGTGGAAAATATCGCCTGTGCTACAGGTGACCTTGAGAACCCTACAGAATTGGCTTACAGATTCAGCCCGGTAAGCAACAAAGTGGAAAATGTTAGAAACGAAATTCGTGTTTTAATCACTACCGATGTTTTAAGTGAAGGCCAGAATTTGCAGGATTCACATATCATTGTAAACTACGATTTGCCATGGGCAATAATCCGTCTTATTCAAAGGGCTGGCCGTGTTGACAGAATCGGGCAAACTTTTGACAAAATACTTTGTTATTCATTTTTACCACAGGATGGCATTGAACGCATTATACGACTAAGAGGAAGATTAACTCAACGTATCAGAGAAAATGCCGAAACCGTTGGAGCTGATGAAGTTTTCTTTGATGGAGACCCTGTAAATATTCGTGATTTGTATAACGAAAAGGCCGGTATTCTTGATGATGATGAGGGAGATGTTGACCTTACCTCACAGGCTTATGAAATCTGGAACCAGGCAATAAAAGCCAACCCCGATTTAAAAAAGAAAATAATTAAATTACCCGATGTGGTTTATTCAACAAAAGAAAAACACAATGAAGTTTTTGAAAACAACAGCGTTATAACTTACCATCGGAATAGTCACGGTTATGAGGTTTTGTCGTGGTTAAATGAAAAAGGACAGGTAATTTCGAACAGTCAATCAAGAATTTTGAAAATGGCCGAATGTTCGTTAGAAACACCTGCTGTTGAAAAATTAGAAAATCATCATGACCTGGTAAAGAAAGCTGTAATGCTTGCAGAAGAAGAGGCCACAAAATCGGGCGGACAGCTTGGAAGTCAATCAAGTGCCAGATATAAAACTTATGGCATACTTAAAAGATATTATGAAAGTGTAAAAAACACTCTTTTTGAAACAGATGCTCTAAAGAAAACCATTGATGATATCTATCACTATCCGTTAAGGGAAACTGCCAGAGAAATAATAAACAGAAGGATAAAATTAGGTTGTACCGATGATGAAATGGCTAATTTATGTATTCAGTTACGTGAGGAAGGTAGATTATGCATAATAGAACAAAAAGACCAGGAGACCTTACGTACTCCACAAATTATATGTTCAATGGGTATTAAAAAAGTATAATGCATGAGTACAATTAATAAAAAAGAGTTTAAGCAGTATATAGAAAGTTTCGATTTTACAGGCCTTTTCAACCAGCTTGGTTGGACATACCTTGATGAGCAAACAGCCGTTAAACTCAAAGAAGAAACATACATTTTTCATTCCGTTGCCGAAAAAAGCGGCTTCAGAATATTGGTTTTTAAACCATTCGTTTCTAAAGATTTACCTGATTATGCAACACGCTTGCAACTCGACCGCAAAATCGGTAAACTATTTCGCGAACATCTGATAATTTTCTGCGACAGGAATAATTCTACACAGATATGGCAGCTATTTGTCAAGCAATTAGGCAAGCCATCACGATTTAGCGAAACCCGCTGGTATAAAGGACAGGAACCAGAAATGCTTTATCAAAAAACATCTAACCTGTTTTTTACCCTTGACCAGGAGGAAAATATAACCATTACCGACGTAGTGGAAGTAGTAAACGAAAACTTTAGTAGAAATGCCGAACAGGTAACCAAAAAGTTTTTTGAAAACTTCCGTAAAGAACATAAAAAATTTATTGAATTTATCAAAGGAATTTCCGTTGTAACCGACCGTGAATGGTATGCCTCGCTGATGCTTAACCGTTTAATGTTTTGTTACTTCATTCAAAAGAAAGGATTTCTCGACAATAATCTGAATTATTTAAAAGAGAAGTTGGTTTATTGCCAGCAGAAAAAAGGAAAGGATAAATTCTATGTCAGTTTTTATAAAAACTTCCTATTGGCTCTGTTTCATCAGGGCTTAGGTTCGCCCGACCAATCCGAAGAACTGAAAAAAGAAATAGGTAGAATACCCTACCTGAATGGTGGACTGTTTGATGTGCACGAACTGGAAAAACAATACGAAAATATTGATATCAGCGACACAGCATTTGAAGCGATTTTTAATTTTTTCGACCAGTATAACTGGCATTTAGATACGCGCATTACAGCAACGGGCAAAGATATTAACCCCGATGTAATCGGTTTTATATTTGAAAAATACATAAACGACCGTGCCCAAATGGGCGCCTATTACACCAAAGAAGACATTACCGATTATATCAGCAAAAATTGTATTATTCCATTTTTGTTTGACGAAACAGATCGCACCCTTCGACAGGCTCAGGGTGCTTCTAAAACCGAGAATAAATTTGACGAAGTGTGGCAAATGCTCAAAGAATCGGGCGATACCTATATTTATGAAGCGGTAAAAAAAGGCATTGACACCGAAAATCTTGATTTAACAACAACCATTAGCATAGATGACCCTAACCATCCTTTGTGGGCTGATTTACCCGGAGAAATCCGCAACGGTTTTCGTCCTGAAATGAAAGATAAAACCGTGCAACCCGAAACAGAACCCCACCTCTGGCAATTGCGTAAGGAATGGAATAAACCTGCCCCCGAAACTATTGCCCTGCCTACCGAAATATATAGGGAACTGATTGACCGCAGAAAACGATACTGGGAAATACGAAAAAAAATTGATGCCGGTGAAATTACCCAAATCAACGATTTTATTACTTTCAACCTCAACATACGCCAGTTTGCTCAGGATGTGGTGGATAACCACAGCGACCCCGATTTTATCCGCCATTTCTACGAAGCTCTGAACAACATAACTATACTAGACCCTACCTGCGGCTCCGGCGCTTTCCTGTTTGCAGCCATGAATATTCTTGAACCGCTTTATGAAAGTTGTATCCAACGAATGGAAAACTTTGTAGACGAAGCCCCAAAAGGGAAGTATGTAAAATTCGAAGAAATTCTGAAATATGTAAAAGCCCCCGATCATCCCAACCTTAAATACTTTGTTTTCAAAAACATCATTCTCCGCAATCTGTATGGGGTTGATATAATGAAAGAAGCGGTTGAAATTGCCAAACTACGCTTATTCCTTAAACTTGTTGCAACGGTTGATGTCGATTATAAAAAGCCAAATCTTGGGCTTGAACCATTGCCTGATATAGACTTTAACATTCGTTCCGGTAATACCTTAATTGGCTACGCCACAAAAAAGGAAATTGACGACTTGCAGGGAATGTTTGTTACCCCAAAAATGAAAGAACAAATACTGGAAGAATGCGATCTTGTTTCACGAGCTTTTCAGCGGTTTAAAGAAATTCAGCTTAAAGGGTATGAAAACAAAAAAGAGTTTACCATGGCAAAAGCAGAGTTGATTAGCCGTTTGCAGAAACTTGGCAACAACCTGAATAAAATTCTGTACAAACAGCATTATGAAAGTATAGTTTATGATAAATGGTTGGAAACGCATCAACCTTTTCACTGGTTTGCCGAATTTTATGAAATTATTCACGATAAAGGTGGTTTTGATGTTGTTATTGGTAATCCTCCTTATGTCGAATATGCAGGAGTTACATACAGTATTAACAATTATTATACGTTAAATTGTGGTAATTTATATGCTTTTGTTATTGAGAAGTGTTTTGCCATAAGTAATCAAAACAGTAAATTAAGTATGATTATACCAATGAGCGGTACTGTAACAAAAAGAATGGTTTCATTGCAAAAACTTTTGTCAAAAAATAGGTTAACTCGTTGCTTATATTTTGCTGGCGATTCAAATCCAGGGCAATTATTTGAAGGTGTTAAAAGCCAGCTATGTGTTTTTAATACTGAAAAGAATAGGGAGAATAATAAACTATGGACATCAAAATATAAACGATGGTTTTATGAAGAAAGGAATTTCTTATTTAAAACTTTAAGTTTATGTGAATCCACAAAATATATTAAAGAATATCATTTCAAAAAAATTCATTATGAAATTGAAAAAAGCATTTTAAATAAGCTTTTAAAAAATAGAATTTTGGGCAGTTATTTAACAAACTCCAACAAAGATATTTTATATTACAAAAATGCGGGTAATGCTTATTATAGAATGTGTTATACGACCAAACCAATTACTAAAGAGAACGGGATATCCAAAGATTCTTCAACATTAAATACAATATCGTTTATTTTTGGTAAACAAATCGCTCAAGGAGTTATTTCTTCGAATCTTTTTAATTATTACTGGTTCATTTCTTCTGATTGTTACCACTTAACAAAACAAGATATTTCAGATTTTAATTTTTTAGACATTAATAAAATTAGCGATGTAGAAAAATTAAATTTAGAAGAAATTTCAAAAGAGCTTGAAAAAGATTATCAATCAAAATCAATTCTAAAAACAACAAATTATAAAACAAAAGGCGTAATTGAATATCAAGAGTTTTATCCAAGACTATCCAAATCTATTATTGACAAAATCGACACCGTATTAGCGGAGCATTACGGTTTTACGGAGGAGGAGTTGGATTTTATTATCAATTATGACATCAAGTACAGGATGGGCAAGGAGTTGGAGAATGGGGAGGAGGAAGAAAGTTAAAATTGAGATTATGAAAGAAAAAAAAGAAATATTTAACCCCAGACCCTATATGGAATTGGCCATAGAGGAGATGAATAAGAGCCTGAATGAACCAAGACCAGATGGTAAAGTGCCGCCCAAGGTTGGGGCAATTTTATTATTTCCGGATGGAAAAATTGAAAGGGCTCACAGAGGAGAACTCAGAGACGGTGATCATGCGGAATTTACCTTGCTTGAAAGAAAACTGGGGAACAAAAAGCTTGATGATTGTATTTTGTTTACCACGCTTGAGCCTTGTGTTGAAAGAACACCACCAAAAATTGCTTGTTGTAAACGGATTTCAAAATCAAGAATAAAAACGGTTTACGTAGGTATAACTGATCCTGATTACACGGTTTATGGAAAAGGTATAAAACACCTTGAAGATAATCATGTCAGAATAATAATGTTTGACAGGGATCTTCAGAAGATTATTGAAGATGAAAATGCTGCGTTTATTAAACAGGCAAATGAAAGAAAGAATAAGAAAGAGGAAGAGGATTTATTAACCCCAATTGAAAAGCCCATTAAATCAGCAGATTTAAGCCAGTTTTCTGATGATGCATTAAACAAGTTTATCACTGAAGCAAAATTAACATTCAAGTTTTCAGATACTGCTTTTCATGAGTATCTTGCAGATATTGGAGTAGTGCAATTCGATGATAAAGGTAAAGTTTATCGCCCAACAGGTTTCGGAATACTTCTTTTTGGTAAGAAACCAAGGAGTAAATATAAACAAGCGGCTTTAATGGCCTCAGTGGAGTATGGTAAGAATAAAGTTGAACCAAAGACATTTGATCAGGCACTGGTTTTAATCCCTGATCTGGTTGAGGAATGGCTTATTAAAGTACTGCCATTAGCAAAAGACACATCTTCTTTCAAGCGAAAAGACATCCCTGATTTTCCAATAAAAGTTCTTCGTGAAGCAATAATCAATGCACTAGTTCACCGTGATTATGAAATTGAAGGGGCTAAATCTTCAATTGAGATAGATGATAATAAAATCGTTATAAAAAGTCCAGGCGCACCATTACCCTCTATTTCTCTCGAACAGCTAAATTCTTTTAAAGCTCCTTCAATAAGCAGAAATCCTATGCTGACTTATGTATTTAGTTTGATGGATTATGTTGAAGAAAAAGGTTTTGGCATGAAGATACTACGTTCACTCTATAAAGAATATGATCTTCCATTACCGGAGTATGCTTTTCAAGAACCTTATCTGGCTATTAATTTTCCTCGCAATATGGAAGCTGTCACTGCTGTTTCGGAACATAAAAGAATTGGAGAACTAACCAGTGAAGAACTTAGGGGTTTTGAATGGATAAAAAGTCAAGGAGAGGTATCTGCTAAAGAATATACTATTCAATTCGGAATAACTTCAAGAACTACTAGCAGACATCTTGGTAAAATGTTTGACCTTGGTCTCATTAGAACTAATGGAGAAAATCCTAAATCACCTAAATTGAGATATAGTGCAACATAGACATGAAGATAGTCATGTTGTCTATGTTAGAGATAATAAAGATGGTAAAAATGCCAAACATAGACAGGAACATGGACATGCTGTCTATGTTGGTGAAACTGGTAATAGTAATAAAAAGTAGGGAGTAGCACCTAATATAATTACTGATAATGTTTGTGTTAGAAGAAATAGTAAAAATAAAAGAGGGGAGCTTAATTAAAAAAAGTGGGGAGTTGATAATGAAGTTAGTCATAAAGTCATAAACTTGGTCATGGTGTCTATGTTAAAGATGTAATTAAAAATGAAGATAGAAGAACTATTAGGAAATGAGAGATTGTTAGAGCTAAGGAAAACTGCTTTTCTTTGTAGCCGAAAGATTCCGGCAAGCGCAGTATTAAAGTGTTATGATTGGGCTATAGCACAAAGAGAAGCTGGCAACTGTATTATAAGTGGCTTTCATAGCCAGTTGGAGAAAGACGTATTGCATTATTTGCTGAAAGGGAATCAGCCTATCATAATTGCATTAGCCCGTGGATTAAAACAAAGAATTGAACCCGAATTAGTTAAACCACTGGATCAGGGGAGAATTTTAATTGTCAGCCCTTTTAACAAGACAGTAAAACGAGTAAACGAACAAACAGCGGAAATCAGAAATAAAATGATGATTGAACTTGCAGACAATATTACAGTTGGGTACGCAAGCGAAGGAGGAAAACTTGAATCAATATTAAAGGCAACTGAAAAACCAGTAACTAAATTATTATGAACATACACTAAAGCCACATACAACATGTCACTACTTGGTGGGTGGGATTGTTAAACATTGCAAACATAAGTTCTTACCAAATGTTGCCAAAGAGCATGTCTCTTTTCAGCGTAATGGCAGAAAGAAATTGTAGCAAATTTGGTGATAAAACATTATAAAATATTATCAGCTAACTCAAAACAAAGTGTATCTGCATCTTTTTTTTCAATCAGATGAAGATTTAACTAAAAAAGATTCTCCTTCTTTATAAAAAATCAAAAAATAAAAATTACTTTTGCTCTTATAGAAATTTCGAAATAAATGAATATTGCTCATTTGTTTTGTCACTTTTTTATTATCAATCGAAAAAAAATCAAATCTAATACTAATAATTACCTGCATTACAAATGTTTTATTGATTGCTTAAACATTACATTATCGAAACTAATGTAAATAGTATTTTGTTTTTATTTTTTTTTAAATGGTGATAACCATTTATTTTTAATCATTATATTTTTTACATCTTGATATGAAAGCGGGAAGAAGTTATGGCAGTCAACACCTACATCAAATGATAAGGATGTTTTATCGTCCTGCAAACTTCCGTGTGAATGGCCAAATAAATGCCAACTTCCATAGTGGCTTGAATTCCAAACTTTCATTGCGTAATGAAACAGAACTATCAACTGTACTTTATGTATATCTGGGTCTTCAACTTTTAATTCGTAATAATCTTTTATCCATTCAAAACAGTTTGCACAGCTTGATGCGGATCTTTCATGATTTCCTCTTATCAAATAGATTTTTCCATTTAGTTTGTCTCTTAATTGTCTAAGCTTTTCTGGTGGCATAAGTGCAAAGTCACCTATATGGTAAACAATATCACCATTACCAATTCTTTCATTCCACCTTCTAACCATTTCTGTATTCATTTCTTCAACGTTTACAAATGGTCGTTTTGCGTATTCAATTATATTTTTGTGTCCAAAATGATGGTCAGAAGTAAACCATATTTTTGTTGAGTCAATTTTTATTTTTTCTTTCATTTATCGTTTAATTAACATTTATTTGTTTTGCTAAAAATATTCGATTAAAGTTTAAATTTATTGCTAATTTATTGATCGAACCTTGATAAAGATATTATATTAAAGTCAAAAGTTTTTTGCAGGTTTTATGAATAATGAACATTTTTTAGTAAATATGCTCTAACGCTTCCAATTAATAGGCAAAATAAGACATAGAGAAAACATAAACCTAACAAACTTGTTATTTTAATAATTAGAACGTTATTTATTTTCATTGCAACTCCAAAATTAAGTATTAAAATCAGATTTTATTTTTTGGGCAAAATTAAAAATCCAATACACTAGAGCAGTTAAAACAATAAAAACAGCTGCTGAGAGTGAAAATGCCTTTATATATTCAAGTGGGTAATCTAAAATTGAATTATTTTTATCGAGACCAAAAAAATCAGAAAACTGATGAAATAAGAGCATTAATTCAGCAGGAACCAAAACTGCCAGAAGTATTAAAAAAATTAGGATTGGATTCATCGTATTTTTTTAAGAAACATTAGCATCTCTTGATAATTTTTTGGTGAAAAAAAATCCATCTTTTTTAACTTTTCATCATAATTTTCTTTTTCCTCATTAATAATTTTTTCCAAATCCATTTTGTTAGCGTTTAATTCTTCCATCTTTTCTGTCAATTTTGTGATTTCATTATATAGAATCTTTTTATTGTCACGATCAACAAAATCATAGGGAGCTAAGACTTCATCATTAATTTTATTTGGGTATTGATGGTTATTAATCAGACTGATTTTTCGATTATTGATTTGTATTTCATAAGGCAATTCTCGAGTAAACTGCAATTCAGAATAATTCTTTAAATAAACCCCAAGTCTGATACGTAAAATGTCATCAATATCTTGACCTGCTTTAAGAAGCTTTTTGGCTTGACGATGATTCAAAGATGTATATTTCATTTTTTTTCTTCCTTGTTATTGTTTTTTTATATAAAATCTATTTACAGTGAGGTGAAGTTGGATGAGTTTGAAGTGGGATAATAATGGGCTATAGCAATTTCTTTTTTGTTATTAGCACTATAGCTTTTAATTGACTAATTCAAGAGATAAAGAGAACTTACAGAAATAACAATTAAAGATTTACTTAATAAATTAACTTATATTAATAACTTCAGTCCTTTAATTCGGTTCAATGTTATTTGGAAATTAGTAAAGTTTGTAAATGTACCCTTATCTCCGTTCAAATAAAATAATAGGATGATTAGCATATACATCATTAATTGATGTATTAAAACAAATTATAATAACATATTTTTCGTCAATTAATTAATCTTACCTAAGCTTTGCGGATTGCTTCTACTTATTAGTTTTGCGTAATTATTATATATTTCTGAAATGAACCTCTGTCTTTATGGCCGGATATCATCATTACCATTGCTGTCATTACAACTTCTTTAGCTTTCATTATTAAAGCACCACCAACATAATGTTTTAGTGTTTTGATTATTTTTCCGCATTTGCTATAAAATCGCAATAAAATTAAAATTCTACCACTTACAATTCCCTATTACAAATTTACATTCAAAAAAATAAATTTGTTAGAGTTTTATATATTAGTGTTTGTTAGATACTTGTTTTATAGTATGTGAAAAAGCTGTATAGGCATTGAGTAAATCAAAAAAGCTAATAAATTTAGTTTGAAAGACAATACCGTAATCCTTAAAAAAGCTTGATTTAAATAAAGCACAAAAATAAAGTAATTTGGATTATAACAAATTTCAGTGTAGTAGAATAGAATAATTTATAAAGATAACGCCTAATATCAACGATAAATGCAAGAAGAGTTCGCTATAAAAATACTCTTTTGGCATAGGAAATATAAAGGAGACTTTAACGTGATTTGTAAGAATCGAATATTGGTGGCAATCCTTCACAAATATTATTTATACTTAACAAATATAGGAATAAATCAAAATTTAGACAAAAGAAGTAGTTAAAAAAGAACTATTCAATTTAAAGCATAAGCATTTATGGAATCATAGATGTTTTCATCTATTTCCAAATACCTCAAGATTCTGAAAGATCATACTTATTAGATAAATTTTATCTAAAATCAATCGATTTTTCCTGTTAAAAAAGCTAAAAAATTGACATAAAACCCATATATAATGCAAAGAATTCATAGAAAAAAGAAAAATAACCATTTGTTCCAACCTATGATGCTCATTATTTGCATATAAAATAGTGAAAGTAAAGTATAATTATAAAGCAAAAATTGTGAAAGATATATGAAAAAATATATAAGAGAGGTGAAAAAAAATTGTAAAAATATGCAAAATATATGCATATGATAAAGAAAATCTAAAAATATATTTAAAATTTATTAGAATCTATTATTATAGTATCAAAATTTTTTAAAAATAATAAAAATATTTGCTTTGAAATCAAAAAATAAGTAAATTTAATGTTATTAATGATATTTTTGCTATACTTTTATAGTAAAATGTATAACTTTAAAAATAAATTTTTGAATTTTCTTATCGATTGATCAAAAAAGAGAAAAAACTAACAATCAATAATAATTTATTTCTAATTTTTTTTTTGAATTTTACAAAGAAGGAAAAGCTCTTTCAGACGTATCTTTATCTGATTGAAAAAAGGTATAGGAAATGTTTTAAGTTATGCTTGGATATTTGTTGTTTTTCAGAGATGTGAGCGTATGTGCTAACACAATCAAGTTTTGGCAAAAGATCATAATTTTAATGATTAAACCTAAGAATTGTCTCAAAAACAGGAGATACCCTCTTTATTTTATAAATATATTTTTTCACCTGATATAATGGAACTATTATTTTACTTATTTTCAAATTACAACTTATTTATAACTACTCTATTATGACTAATCCTCCAGCAAAAAGGCTAAAGGCAACTAAAACAGCTCTTCTTGCTCTAACTCTTTTATTTTATTTTCTGCAGAAATATTTAAATTACGAATTCTTCCATTGTGAAGTCTTACTATCGGATCTTCATCTGTCTTGCCTTGGTCTTTAAGTTTCCTAACAATTTCTTCTGCTTTTTTTATTTTTTAATTGCAGTTGCCTGCTTAACACTCTCAATTTGGTTATTTACTAATGTATCGTTACTTCTTCTTAGTTTCTGTTCCTCTTCTTCACGAATCATCTCAAGATATTCACCTGCTTCTTTAAATGCTTTTTCAAAGTCCTCGACTTCATAGTTTGCAAGACTTTCATCATCAGGAGATTCTGCTTTTACAATTTCACTCAAGAACCAATCGCTAAGTTCGTCTACTATGTGCACCTTATTATTTGATAAATTAACAAGAATTGGTATCAGGATAAGGTCCTTTTTTAAAGCAGTTTTTTCCAATAAATATATATAAAAGAGATATTTTCCTTGATATTTGCTGTTCCCTCTTAAGCGAAATTGTGATGTAGTATGGATTTGTTGTTTATTTTCATCGTAAAATCGTTTTATTGCCCTCATTATTGGATGATGGATTGTGATAAATTCTAAAGATTCATCTCTACAAGCTTCTTGATCGTTAAAAGTTACCAAGAATCCACTATCAGAAGACAATTTTTTTTCTAATTCTTTTATGTTCTCACTGGTAGAGGAGTATTACCGAACAAATTTGCGAAAGTCATCATCACATTTTAGGACAAATACATTAGCCCTTCCACTTCTTGGAGGAAGCAATGAAGTCCTTGAAAAGTTTCTTTTTAGAAAAAATCTGAGAAGGAATAGGACCTCATCCGAAGTTATGAATCGTTTTGTTTCCAAAATTCTTGTAACCTCCTGATTAAAATATTCGTCTTGTCCAATAAACTTCTGGCATTCTCTCTCAAATTCTTCTAACTCTTGCTGTCTTCTTGCTATGTTTTCTGCAACTTTTTCGATCTTTTGAATCTTTTGTTCATAAGTAAGTTCTGTATTAAATATCTCTTTGGTTAATTCTGTTATTTGATCTCCCAAAATAGCATCTAAATCTCCAATATATCTCTCAAAAATATTTATTCTGCGATACAAACGGTTCAAAATTTCATCATCTATCGTACCCACCATTGAAAAATTGTAGATTAGAATTTTTTCATGTTTTTGACCATAACGGTCAAGTCTCCCAATTCGCTGCTCAACTCTCATTGGGTTCCTAGGTAAATCATAGTTAAAAATTACATTGCAAAACTCAAAGTCTAAACCTTCACCACCTACCTCTGATGAAAGCAAAATTTTTATTTCCTCAGTTTCTCGAAACCGTTTGATGATTTTCTGCCGATCTTTTGTAGGTATATCACCGTGGATTAAAGCTACCCTTCCTCCATACTCTGTTGAAGATAGTCTTCTCATTAAGTATTCTAATGTTTTCTTGAAAAAAGCAAAGACCATTATCTTTGCAGTCGGATCTTCTTTCTCAAGTTTACGTAAAGCCTCCAAAAACATATTGAATTTTGTATCAGTATCGCCTACTTTTTGAGCAATTCTTTTAAGATACGAAATAGAAGATATATCTCTATCGTCTAACTTCCAAGATAAATCAATATCCATGGAAGGGTCGATTATATCTCCATTGTCTTCGGATGGTGCTTTAATAACTCTTTTTTTGACTATATTATCAAGACTTTCCTTCATAGCCTGAATGCAACTTGCTACTTGTCTTTGAGGCATTATGACTGCGAATGAAATTCCTTGCGAAGAACTATATCGTGCTGTAAAACGTTCTGATACAAAATCGGTGACAGCGTTGTAGAATTCCATTTCAGCTGCGGTAAATTGCACGCGAATCACTCTTGCCTCTCTAATAGGAAATTGAATTTCAACATCTCTTTTTTTTGTTCTGGTAAAAACATAGGATAGACAGTTCAACTCAATAAGAAGTTTTTGGAGCCGAATTGCCTGTTCACGGGATAGTTTATTATGACTACCTAGTAGTTCTATTGCTTCCTGATAAAAAGGATTTTTAATGAATCTCTCCTTTTGAGATGTTTCTTCAACTTTCTTGAGTAAATCAAGGGCAGCACTTGGCTCGTATAGTCTCCGCAGAGCATTATTAATATATTCATTAGGCTCAATAAGGTTATGGAACAGAGCAAAATCTGTAAACTCCTCTGGAATTAACAACCTAAGAAGATTAAAGAGGTCGGGCGTCCCTAGCTGTAAAGGTGTAGCAGAGAGAAAAAGCATTGCATCCGATAATTCTGACAAAACCTCCCCAAGTTCACGACTTAAAGTTTCGGGATTCCTCATATAGTGCGCTTCATCAACAATAGTAATATCAAAATGTGGTTCTATTACTTTTAATTCCTCTATCATTTTACTTGCCCTAAGAGTTTGAAGAGTGATAATACCCTTGATTTTTTCTGCCTCTCCGTATTCAGTATATCGTTGTAAAAACTTCATAAAATCGTCTCTTTTCAGAATATCAAAATCTAAACTAAATCGTTTTTGCATCTCCCTTTCCCATTTTTGGGTTAACATAGATGGACAGACAATCAAAACTCTGGATAATTCACCTAATCGGGCAGAAATCTCTGTAATAATTATCCCGGCCTCAATAGTCTTTCCTAATCCAACTTCATCCGCTAATAAAAGCTTTTGTTTATCTTTAGTATTCAGAAATTTAAGAACGGGTTTAAATTGATGAACTTGAAACTCGGTTCGTGAAGAATAAAAAGTATAGAGATTATCAGATAAAGGTTTTTCCAATTTCTTATAAATGAGTGACCGAATAAAATCTTCGACGCTTGAGAATTCTTTCTCTTTCAATTTTTGTTCTACAGATTTAGAAGGAATAAATTTTTCGAGGGAATCTTCTGGATAATAGGAACTATCTTGACTTGGATCAGTAGAAACAGGGTAACATAATTTCTCTTTTGCTTTAATAGGTTCACCATCAATGATACCTATCTTATTCCCATAGACTTTTATTATAACCTTATCTCCTTTAGAAAATTTAGCTTCCATATTCTTTAACCTCATTTATAGATCATTTTCTTAATTTCATTGAATAGCAAAGATATTCAGAATTTATCGATAAAATGATGATAAAATATTTTCTTTAAAATAGTAAAATTTTTTTAAATTAAGTATAAACATATTATTTAATAAAAAATAATTTATACTAATTATTTATATTTTAAATTTTATCCTATAGATAGATTATTTGAAATATAATAGATTAACTTACATTGATATTAATATTCCTGAGTGAAATTCTTCAAAAAAATAACCAATTAATAATCAATTCGAAACAGATACAAGATTTGAATTGGATTTATTAGTTAAAAAATGGAAGAATTTATTCTCAAATTGACTCTGAGTAATTTGAAGTATTAAAAAAAGTCTTGATTTATTCATACATATAGCCAACAATAATTTAAAAAAGCATATCAAAATATTAAACGAATAAACTTTTGTAATAATCTGTTTAATAATTCATTTAAAATATAGAATGAGTCTTTTATATAGGCAATAGTAATTTTTATGCGATGAAATTGCATCAAAAAAAGGTATTGGGAGATAAAAAAGAATATAAAGTTACTATAGTAACTGAAGAAAAAGTAATAAATTGATATTTTTCAGATATTTTATAATATAATTAATTATTTGAATTTGCATAAATAGAATGATAAAATAAATAATCAATAAATTAAACATTTATTTTTGCAAGTTAAATTGCAAGTAGGAAGCTGTAAGTGGATGATTGATTATGCCCTCTTCGTGGGCCAGGAGGGACTTGAACCCCCGACCTGCGGATTATGAGTCCGTCGCTCTAACCAACTGAGCTACAAGCCCGATTTTTATGAAATACAAAATTAAGAATTTTTTCTAATTTAATCAAATATTGTTAAAAATTCCTAAAAATATTCCAAATTGAAGGTAAAAACCACTTGAATTTATTGAAGTAGGAACATTTTCTAACTCTGCTCCTCGGTTGAATTTCCATTGATTCATAAAAGAATAATTGTAACCGGCGCTTGCTCTTATCATTGAATAACCTGTTATTGTATATTCAAAATTTACACTTGGCTGGATCATCCAAAATCCAGCTTCTATTCTGTTGATATATGCATTTTGATTTGTTCCAGGTAAAAAATTATTCCAATCGTATTTATTCGGAGTAAAAGAATGTTCGATTATTATTTCTCCATAACCTACACTCAAGGATGGCACAATTACAAATGATTTTGCTATTTGTAATGCATAATCAAATGAAAGCCCATTATAAGCTACAAAATACTCACCTTGATTGGTATATTTATTGCCACTAATCTCTGTATCTTTTCCTAATATTGTTTTAAAGCCCCCACAGCGATAAAACGAGATTCGTGTGTTATCCAGATTAGGTATTCCTATCATTAGTAATGCACCATGAAGGTATAAAGGAGCTTTTAGTTCATCGAGATAAAATTTATTATTAAGAAAATGAGAATTTATATCTTCAAAATTTAGAAAAAAGAAATTACCAAGATAGCCTAAACCAATTGAGTAATATGGCTTATAAACATTTACTGGTTCTTCTGATTCAAAATATAATGAATCAATATAATCATCCTGAGCAAAAGTATCAAAAACTGAGAAAATAAAAAGAATTGTAATTATTGCTTTTTTCATAACTTTTTACCTTAATTTCAAACTTAAAAACTCAAAATTAAGGATTTAAAAGATATTTACATAATATTATTAGATAATATTTATAAAATCTATCTATTTTACGTAAGAAACAAGTTTTAAAAAATATTAAGATATAATTTATAAATAAACCCAATAATTTATATCATAACGCACAATCAATTAGAAAGTTTAATACTGAATAAAAGAGTTCTCGGTCTGAAAGGGCCGTAAATATAACCAGCATCTCTATCAATACCTTTATCGAAATCATCTTGATAAGAATTAAATATATTTAAAACACCCAAACCAAATTCAATATTAGGTATGCTCTTTATTGTGTATGATAGCTTTGTATTGACATCAAAGAATGATTTAGTTTTGATAAGCATATCCCTATCAATGTAGCCCTTAAAATGTGGGATGTACATCGGTCCTGTATAATTTGCACTAATATTTAAAACTAAGTCTTGAAATATTGCCGCATTTATTAAAAAATAACCATAAAAATCCGGCGTTTTGAATACTTTATCCGAAAATTGAGGATCAATTCCATGCTCTTTATCACCTTCAGACCATTCTACTTCTTTTGAAAACACGCTTTTTTGGTAAGTCATTCCAAGTTTGATAGAAATATTATTAAAAATATTAGATTGAGCTTCAAAAGTGATACCTTGAAAAGTCGCTCCGTTGCTGTTCGTTCTTTTCATTAATCTATTACCAGAGGAATCTACTCCATTATCTTCTAAAATAAAAACATCAAGTAAATTTGTATAAAAATATTCCAAAGACATAGAAATAGGAATGTTAAAAATATTTAGTAAATAATCCAAAGACCCCGATAATGATTTAGAAATTTCAGGTTTTAAATTGGGGTCCAAGAAAATCACCATTCCTTCTCCAGAAACTTGAGTTATATGTAGATCCTCGTCAAAAGCTTGTGGTGCGCGATAACCTGATGAAAAAGAAAATCTTAATGAAGCATTTTCTAATGGCTTATATAATACACTTAATCTTGGATTAATAATCAAATGATTAATTAAATTATGCTTATCAAATCTGGCGCCAAATAATAAATCAATATTTTCAGAAATACTCCAATCATCTTGTAAGAAAATTCCATTAGTATAAACTTCCTGTTCAATAATCCTGTTATATGCAACTGCAATATCGTTGATATAATCAGAATTAAAGTCATAACCCAAAAGAAAAATATGTTCCCCCAAGAAATTTTTTAAAATATGATTGTAATTAATTCCTGCGGCAAAACTTCTATTTTGAGTAGTTCCGTAAGCATTAATATCCTTATTAGCACCATAATAACTATTCCTATTTGATTGCTGACCCGACAAATATATGTTTAATTTATTACCATCACCTATGTATTGTTCATATGAACATTGTGCCAGCATAGTTTCGTTTTTTGCTGTTTCAGTTATATCGCTTTGATGTGGAGCAAAATCAAGTTTGTTGCCACCTCGTATTTCATGATGAATTGAATGAAGCTCTGTAGAAAATTTACTGTAGGAATTTGGCTTCCAGAATAGCTTTGTTCCGATTAGCTTAATATCCATTCTTCCAATTTCAGTAAAACTATCATAATTTGCATCATATTCATGTCTATTGTTAATCATACCAAAAATAGATAATCCTATACTTTGGTTATCATCAATAATCGAACCGTTAATATTGACAACATTTTCTGGATATTTGTTATCAATAAGCATATTGCTTAATTTAACATCAAAGTAGTTATATGTTGGGTCTTTTGTGATTATATTTATGACACCTGCTATTGCATTTCCACCATAAAGAGAGGAAGCTCCACCACGGACTATTTCTATTCTATCTATTATATTGGTAGGTATTTGGTCTAATCCATAAACCCCGTTTAAAGCTGAAAATAAAGCTTTTGAATCAATAAGTATTTGTGAATATTTTCCTTCAAGCCCGTTTATTCGTACTTGACTAAACCCACAATTTTGGCAATTTACTTCTGTTCTTACACCCGGTTGAAATTGAAGGCATTCCCTTATATTATTGGAAGATGAAATACGAAAATCCTTTTCAGTGGATGTTGATACTTTTAATGGAACATCCTCATAAATCTTATCACTCCTTGTAGCTGTAATAACAATAGGCATCATATTAATTGAGCTTTCTTCCATTTCCAAGTTTAGTTCTAATTCATCACCTTCTATATGAAGCAATTCTATGTCTTTTCTTAAATTAACCATACCTATTTTAGTAACTATTAATATATATTTCCCATCTGGGATTCTTTTTATTACAAATTTCCCATCTTTATTTGTAATGGCACCTAATACAGTTCCTTCGAGTTTCACAGTTGCTCCAACTACTGGCTCCGATTTGCCATTTTTCAAAACAATAGTCCCTTTTATAATTTTATTATGGCTGTAGATATTCCCTGAGCTAATTATCAATACAATAAAAGCTATTATTCCTATAATACTTATTTTTGATGTTTTATTAATTAAATATTTCATGTTTAAAAAATAAATAATGTTTTACAAAAAATTTAGTTATTACTAAATTATATATTAGGAATAACAAAATAAAATAAATGATAAAAATATGTATTTTAATTGTTGTTTAAAAATGCAAATTATTATCTAAAATTGCTCAAGTACCCTAATGTCATTTTCATAAAGAAGGCGTATATCATCAATCCCAGTTCTTAGCATTGTAACTCTTTCGATACCAAAACCAAAAGCATAGCCAGTGTATTCTTCAGGATCTATACCACCTTCCCTTAATACATTTGGATGTACCATTCCACAACCGCATATTTCGAGCCAACCTGTGTACTTACAAATTCTACATCCTTTACCACCGCAAAGATAGCAGGAAATATCAAGTTCGGCACTTGGTTCTGTGAATGGAAAAAAAGAAGGACGGAAACGAAAGCGAGATTCTTTGCCGTAAAACTTCTTTGCAAATATGATTAAAGTTCCTTTAAGTTCAGCTAATGATACTTTCTTATTTATATATAAACCTTCGATTTGATGAAATTCAGCTAAAGAGCGAGCATTGATTGCTTCATTGCGATATACCCTACCCGGCATTATGCAACGAATCGGAGGTTTTTGAGTTTGCATTACTCGTATCTGGACTGGAGAAGTATGAGTACGGAGAAGTAGCTCTCTATCGGATTTTATAAAAAAAGTATCTTGCATATCTCTTGCTGGATGATCAGGCGGAAAATTCAAAGCATCGAAGTTATGGTAGCCATCTTCAATCTCAGGACCTTCAGCCACCGTAAAGCCAAGTTCCTTGAATATATAGACCATTTCGTCAATTACCTGCATTACTGGGTGAAAGGAACCAACAAAGTGCTTTCTTCCGGGAAGTGTAACGTCAATACTTGATATGCTTTTTTTTCTACTTTGCAAAGATTCCTTGAGTCTATTATATTCAACCTCAGCAAAATCTCTTAGTAAATTAAGCTCTTTTCCTATTAGTGGTTTTTTTTCTTTAGGTATATCCTTAAGTTTATCGAAAAGAGCTTGGATTTTGCCTTTTTTTACAAGATATTGCAGTCTGAATTCCTCAAGCTTTTCTTCAATATTGATAGTTTGGAGAGATTGTTCAATCTCTTTCTTAATAATCTCTATTTCTTCTAACATTTTTTTAAACATATTTCATTAAAAAAAGTAAAATTAATAAAAAAAGAGGAGATTTGAATTGCTAATAATGAAGAATAGTCAATTATTCTTTATTAAAAAACGATGTTGTTATGTAGTTGTTAGAATTTATCAATATAAAAAAAGTTCCATTAGCTAAACTTTGTATATTGACTTTTATTTTAGTTAAATATAATTTTTCTTTTATCTCAAAATCAAGAATATTAGACTCAATAGTATAATCTATATATTTTTGGTTACCCAAAATATCATAGACAGATATAATAGTATTGTTGGTTAATTGATGATTTGATAAAATGTATAAATAAAGATAATCTTCTGCAGGAATAGGGTATACTTTATAAATCATGTGTAAGGAAATAGTCGTTAAGTCAATTTGAACATTACATCTAGAATTACCTAAATAAAAGTTATTAATAGATAAACCTTTTAGATATATTTCTATTTTTGTGCATGTATCAATAATTAATAAAGTGTCATATTCTTTTCCGATGATTTTTGGAGAATAAGAAACTAATATATCTTTTGTTTCATATGGTTGAAAAATTATTGGGAATTGAGACTGAGGAATGGAAAAGGATATATTATGAAATAATCTAATGTCGTTTAATATCCTTACAATATCAGTTTTATTTTTTATTTTAATTGTTTTAAATAATAAATCTGGATAATGGCAAGAATCAAAAAATAATATATTATCTTTAATTGAATCAATAATATCAAAAATTTTGTTTTGAGTATAAGTATATATTCTTTTTTCAGCATACCCCTTGCAACCTAATGAATCAATGACTTCAAGACAAAATAATCCTTCTTCGTTAATGGTAATAGATTTATTATTAGAGCCATTAGACCATTTATAATATTTATAATCCCTATCTGCTGACAAATGTATCGGATATCCGATACATAAAGTATCATAATTATCTGAATTAATTGATACATCATTAATATAGCATTGAACTTCGAGAACTTCAATGGTTCCAATAGATTGAGAAGAAAGTTGATTTTTCCCTCCTATAACAAATGTTTTCTTTTCACCTTTTTGGTTTATCATATTTAATATGTCTGCAGCATCATGTTGAAAATTAAGCTGAGGACCAATTCTAACTGTATTATCCCTTATGTTTATTATTTCACAATCTAATATGGATTCACCGTTATCTCCATAACCTCCTACAACAATAATTGAATCATTGTTCAATTGAGAAAGAGAATGCCATTGTCTTTGGAAATTTATATTGCATATCGGTCTAAAAAAATTTTCTTGTTCAAGTTCAACAACTGGACTATGCTGTAAAGGCGATTCAAATAAACAACCCCCTACATTAATTATCCTTCCGTCAATTAGTTTTAATGTTGTTATATTCTGAATGGGTTGAGATAAATAATCGTGAATTACCCACTTATTGTTTAACGTATCATATCTATAAACGGTATTAGTTCTATTTCCATTTGTTCCACCTTCTCTTCCACCATATGCTAAAATATTTCCATATGAATTCACATTAACTGTGCCGTTTGCGAATGTCATAGGAAATTGAGCAATAGATCTTGATTTTCCGGATCTAATGTTAAATATTTCTGAATCACCAATTGAAGCATAACTTGGGTCTCTTCCACCAACGATAATAATCTCTTCGGGATTAATAAAAGTAGAAGCGAATTGAGCTCTTGGAAATAACATTTCGCCAATGACTTTCCATTCCATCGTTGTTCTATCAAATAATTCTATCTCTTTTGTCATCACATGATCAAACTTTGTTAGCCCACCGATAACAATAATATTAGAGTCTTGGGTTAAATGAGCGTTGAACCAAATACGAGGATTATTCATAGAAGGACCATTAGTGATTATCCCATTTTTAATATTAACGATTTCAGTTGAACTAAATATTTCTGAATTACCTAAATTACATCCTCCTATTACTAAAAATGTTGAATCACTAATTGGAAATGAATGATTCCATGTCCTTGGCTGGTTTAAATAACCAAATACTTCCCATTTTAATTCGGGATACAATATTTTGAAGGTAAAAAATAATAAGATAATATATAAAATATATTTCTTCATATTTTATAGTAATAATAAAATTGTAAAAAAAACTTAAATTTTTTTAAAAACAATATTATCTGATATTTCTTCAATATTATCTATGTTTAATTTTTTTAAATTACCATTGCTGTTGATTATAAAAGGATAGTAATTATAATTATTAAAAAGATATAAACAAAATTCTTTTGCTGTTAAATTACGTTTTGCTAAAATTGAAGATACTACCTCAACAATAAGTATTGGACAACTATTTATTAATATATTATGCAATCCCTTTATAACTTCGAGTTCAGCACCTTCAACGTCAATTTTAACTAGATTTATTTTATTAATATTGTTACTAAGGATAAAATCATCAAGTTTTATTGTTTTTACAATTTCATATTTTTGACTATCTAAATATTCTTTTTTGATTAATGAGTGTGTCCCTTTGTTGCAACTTTCAGATAGATATAATTTTAATTTTTCTTCAACATTTGAACAAGCTACTTTAAATATGTATATATTATTTGATTTATTAAGTAATATGTTATTTTGAAGTTTAGAAAAGTTATTTGTTTCTGGTTCAAAAGCATATACTCTTCCTTTGGAACCTGTTAGTTTTGAAAATATTAGAGAAAAATAACCGATGTTAGCTCCAACATCTAAAATAATATCTCCTTTCTTAATGTATTTTTTATAAAATTTTAATGTTTTTGATTCATATTTTTCAAATAAAAAAAGATAAGCTTGTAAGTATTCGTTAATGTCTAATTCCATTAATATTTTATTTTTAATTTTTTTTATCCTTATATTGTTTTTAATAGGAACAAAATAAGGGAAATAAAATTTTGTAAGGATTGTATATCTACCATATTCGATAGGATAGAAATAACAAAATAACTGCAATACTTTTAATAATAAATTTTTCACATTATAATCCTTACTTTTTTAATATATTTAATATAAAATTTGTTATGTCTTTTATCGAAAAAAATAAATTTTTAATTTTAAAATTAGATAATTTTCTTATAAAAAAATAAAATAAAACTCCACTTGTAAATATATAGACAATGTATCCTAAAGGAACTAAATTTTCATTTCCAATTTTTCCAATTAATAAAAACGTTGTAAAAGATAAAATAGTTGAAATTGAAACACTTATTAAAACCAAGTAATTCTTTTTCAAAGAGTTTAGAAAGGTTGATATCATCATTAACGGTAGTCCCAAAGCTCCTATAATAAGCAAATTAAACTGATCAATTGCTAATAAATACCTTGCTGGAAGAAAGGTTGTGATAAAGAATTTACTCAAACCTAATTCTAATACTATTACAATTACTAAAAAGCTAACAAAAATGAACGATATCGATTTTGTCAACAAAGAATTGAATGCTTCGTAATCTTGCTTTTCAAGTTGACGAACAGCCGCTGGGTAAACAAGACCTATAGCAGCATTGACTGTTTCTTCAAATACCCTAAATAAAGTCTTCGCAGAGTAATAAATGCCTACAACTGTTGTAGAAAAAAAATATTGAATAATCAAAACATCCAATTGCTTAGGTAATGTATGAACAGCACTCAACGCCATCATTGGAAAACTAAACTTAAGTATTTCTTTAAGTTTTATTTTTCCAATAATTCTAAATTTTATATACCGATATGTAAAGATTATGGATACAATCGAGCAAAATAAACTACCCCAGTAGTAAATTTCAACCATTCTCGAGAAAGTCAAATGCTTTTCAGTACCAATAATAAAGAACGTTATTACAGACATTACACCAAAGAAAACCAGATCAATTAGAAAAAGTTTAAACATCAAATGATGCTTATATATAAACTTTAAACAGAAAGAACGTGGAATTAATAGAAAACTTAACAATGGCAATTGCTGAAGAACAATTGTCATTTGTGGTTGACCAAAAGATTTAGCAATTGGTTCCTTTAAAATATAAATTATAAATGATGTACCCATCGTTAACAGAACAAATAGAGTAAGAGAAATCGTATTTACTTTACCCTCATTTTCATTGTTCATTCCAAATTGTATAACATTTGTAAGTGCAAATGAATCAGCCACAATAAAAAGCCATGTATTTATCGCTATTAGCATACCATAAAGCCCCAACTCTGATGGTTCCAAAAAATTCATCTGAACTATTGTAACCAAACCGTAAATAAAATATAAAGCTTTATCAGCAAGTGACCAGCTTATTTTTCCGATATGTTCTTGTACCTTCATTTTATTTTATTGAAATGAATGCCGCCATTCTTCCCGACTTATTTAAATCTCTACGGTAAGAATGATACCTTTCGTTTTCAATAGTGCAAATATGACTAACTTCAATATTATTTTCATCAACCCCACATTCCATTAGTTGCAATATAATTTCTTTTTTATTATCAAATAAATATTTTGTTTCTGAAATTTTAATTGTAGATTTAGGAAAATACTGTGCGACATCATAACCAATCTCGTAATTTTTGCCAGATGCTGATGGTGATAAATAAACGAGCAAATTATTGGGGTTTGTTCCAAAAGATTTTTTCATAGCAAGGATTCCTTTTTGTATTATATTTTGCATTGTTCCTCTCCAACCTGAATGGAAAGCCCCTATTGCATTTTTCTCTTTATCATAACAAAGAACTGCTACACAATCGGCAATTTTAATGCACAAAAATAAACCACGTTCATTGGTTATTAATCCATCGGAATCATTATAACCAATATTTTTAGAAACATATTGAATTGTTATTCCGTGAACTTGATGCTGAAATATAAGTTTAGAACGTGCAATCCCTAAGTGCTTGGCTAATATTATCTTGTGTTTTTCAACTTGTTCCTCAGTAAAAATGTCATTAGAAGAAAAAGATAGCCCAAAAGGAGGAAAAGATTCTACATTTCTTTTTGTTATTCCAGCTATTATTTTATCTTTTGGAAAAATATTTGGGGTTAAAATATCAATTTCCATTATACTGAAAATTTGCTGTTTAAGTATGGACACCAGGTATCAATTTGCTAATAAAATAGAGAGCAACCAGAAGAAATACCCCTAATCCGATACTCCAAACAATTAGTTTTTTTTCGATTGGAATCAAAGGTTCATATTCCATCTTCTCAATTTCTTCAGATAATTTCGGTTCGTCATTCATAATTTATCTCCTTTTTTTTCCTTTATTGAACAATAGGAGGCATAATGCCACCAAAGAATAAATAAGATATAAGAAGACCTATCCAGATAATAAATCCAAATAAAGCAATAATATATATAAGTGCGAGCTTACCAATGCCTTCACTTAATAATTTTTTAAAGTTAGACATTACTCCGATTGTGAAGAAAGTTAAAACAAAGAAAATAATTCTAAAAACATTACCTTGTTCAGTGGAATTCTTAGCTGGTCCAGGTTTATATTCAGTCTTCTTTTGTTCTATCTTTTGTTGAGAATTGTTTTGCAAGCTTGCAACGCTAACGTTCTGTTGATTTTGCTGAACTGTCTGAACATTTTGAGCTGAAGCAATTTGATTGCCTGTCTTCGTCTTAACTAATGACGGACTTATCAAACCTATCAGTAGAAAAATAAGGAAGGTGATAATGTAACCAATTACAAATTTGGGAAATCTTTGCCATATCTCTATTGCCTTTACTTTTTCCCCTTCTTTTTTTTCAATGAATTTTGTCCAAATGATAGCTAAAATAAATGCCCATATTCCAATAAATACATCAATAAAAACTTTTATATTTGTTGCGGTATTTAATATCCAATCTTTTTCATATTGTAGACCAGTTTCAGCTTTTAATTTAGCTAATACAAGAGCATCAGTAATAGCACCACTGGCAGTAGCAGCACCGTCTGTCTTAACTGCAAGCCCCATCCAAGCACCAGAGACAAGAGGTTCATGCCATAGAAATTGCTGTGCAAGAAAAGGTAAGAGCAAAAGTTCAACAACAGCAAAAATAACTACAAGGGAAGATACCATTATTGGAATCATGGGCCTTGCTCTTATAGCTCCACCCGTTGCTATTGCTGCTGATACACCACATATAGAAATTCCTGAAGCTAATGGTGCCGCCCACTCTCTACTAAATTTAAAAAATCTTCGTGCAATATAATAAACAAAAGCCCAATAGATTAAATAAGCTACAACAATTGAACATAAACCAAGGAATAAGATTGACATTGATAGACTTGTATTCTCCAAAGCTTTAATACCTACACCTGCTCCCATTATGACTATAGCTGTTTTTACGAATAGCTCGGGTCTAATCGCTTCTTTTAATGAATTTGCAAATTTTGGAAAAAAGTTACCTATGATTAATCCTACAATTAATGCAATAATAAAACCAGCCTCTCCTGTTAACTTCAGAGACCAGCTTGCACCGAATTTTTCCATCTCTTTGGATGTTGTAGCAGCTATATTAGCATGATTTCCTAAAATATAACAGAAAAAGCCAATAAAAAATACTATTGTAAATGAAAAAAGAAATTTCTTAATATTAGCTCCTAAAGCCCAGCTCCCAAAACCAAGTATTATTAATAGAAATACGTAGGTTGATAATACTGAAACCCAGCCTGGCATCCAGGAAAAACTGGTAGACACAGGTGATAATGCATGGCTTATATCTGACCAAGTGTTGACTTTAATGCCCCATCCCAATATATCAATATTTATGATGGCACCTAATGAAAGCACAAAAATTATCAAACCCAGCCAGAAAGAAAGCCAATCCTCGCTAATTTTAAGTCTTGTTCTTTCCATTTTAAACCTCAAGTAAATTATTTCTATGACTTAGTATCACATTATAAAAAAATAATTTTTATCAAAAAAAATAATTTAAATACAATTTAAACTTACGAATTTTTTTATATATATGAAAAGGAATTTGAAATGAGATAAACAAAAAAAGTCCAATAAATTTGAGATATTGGACTTTTTTTAATTTAGAAAAACTTTTGAACTAAATTTTTTCGAAACGAGCTTGGAAGAAACGTAGATATTTTGGTTCATAAACCATTCTCAAACCTTTGACTTCATCTCTCTTTTGATATAGTTCATTGACGTCGTAAGCGACAAGGTCGAGATGCGACTGTGTATAAACTCTCCTTGGAATTGTTAATCTTACAAGTTCTAATTTGGGTCTGTTGTGGTCGCCAGTTATAGGATTTCTTCCAGCCGATACTATTCCTCTTTCCATTGCTCTTACCCCAGATTCAATATATAGCTGTGCAGCAAGCATTTGTGCAGGAAATTCATCTTGTGGTATGTGTGGGTAAAACCTTTTTGCATCTAAAAATACCGCATGGCCGCCAACTGGAAGCACTATTGGAATACCGTATTCAATCAACAAATTCCCAAAATATTGGACCTGTTCTACTCTTGCTTTTATATTTTCATCTTGAATTGCTTCAACTATACCTCTTGCCATTGCTTCCATATCACGTCCTGCTAAACCTCCGTAAGTATGTAGTCCTTCATATACAACTACCATATTCCTTAATTCTTCGAATAAATTCCAATCATTAACAGCTACAAAACCACCAATATTAACAAGTAAGTCTTTTTTCGCACTCATTGTTGCTGCATCCGAGTAAGAACAAAATTCTTTATGGATTTCTGCAACAGTTTTATTCTTATAACCTGGTTCCCTTTGCTGAATAAAATACGCATTTTCCATGTTTCTTGTTGCGTCTAAAACCACTTTAATTCCATAGCTATGTGCTAATTCATAGACTTGTTTCATATTCTCCATAGATACAGGTTGACCACCTGCCATATTTACAGGTGCACCAATTGTAATGTAAGCTATGTTTTTGGGTCCTTTGTTTTTAATAAGCTCTTCGAACTTATTAAGATCAACATTACCTTTGAATGGGTGAATAGCTTGAGGATCGTGAGCTTCGTCAATGATAACATCAACAAAAATACCACCGGCTAATTCTTGGTGAAGTCGTGTGGTTGTAAAATACATATTTCCAGCTACGTATTGTCCCTTAGTAATTAAGGATTTTGAAAGCATATGTTCTGCTCCACGTCCCTGATGGGTTGGAACAACATATTTATAGCCATAATACTTTTGGACCATCTCTTCAAGATGGTAAAAATTCTTACTACCAGCGTATGCCTCATCGCCAAGCATCATACCAGCCCATTGATAGTCGCTCATGGCATTTGTACCTGAATCAGTAAGAATATCAATATAGACATCTTCAGAACGTAATAAAAAGGTGTTGTAGCCTGCTTCTGCTATTTTTTCTTCACGATATTCTCGTGTAGTCATCTTTACCGGCTCAACCATTTTGATCTTATAGGGTTCTGCCCAAGGTCTTCGTTTTTCCATCAGTTTTTCCTTTACTATTTAATCAAATTAGTCTTTTTTTGTTTTGTAAAATTTAAAAATTCAAATGTAATGAATATTGATTATTATACCAATAAAAAAAAACCCTCAAGTTTTGAGGGATTTTTATTAATTAAAGATTATACACATTTATTTCATTTCTTTTCAAAATCATTATAATTAAATGAAAGTTCTGATTTTTTTACTTTTATATAACTAACAACAAGTTTTCCGAGTACTATGGAAGTCATAAGAATTGCTCCACCTAAAACTAAAATTCCGGAAACTGTATTTAAATATGGCATTTCTAAAGGTTTTTCGAGTTGTTTGATTAATACTGAAAAAGCTGCAACGATAATCATAATTGCAAAAAGCAATCGAATTTTATAACCATGAACATATTTAGTTGCAGTAGAACCAAAAGCTGCACCAATAGCACCACCGCAAAACATAATAAGAGCTGCTATTAATTCTACTCTTCCTTTTAATGCATATGTAAATCCTCCATAAAGAGAGGTTATTAAGACATTAAACAAATCGGTTCCAACAGCAATTATTGTAGGAACTCCTAATAAATATATCATAGCTGGCATCTTGATGAAACCTCCTCCAACTCCTAAAAATCCTTGTAATACACCTGCAATAAAGAAAATTAATAAAACAATCCAAATAGAAACTGATTTTATACCTGATATAGGAAAAGAAATCATAGGGGGTATTTTTAATAATTGAAGTCTTTGTGGTAGTGGTGTCTTTCTTTTAGGCTTTTTCTTGCTTTCAGATGTGGTCTTTTTTAAAGATGGATCAAATTTCTTTTGATCTTCTTCTGCCATTCTTTTCTGTACAACAAAATAATCATATAACATAAATACGCCTAAAAAAGATAATAATACAATATAGCACCATCTAATTATTACATCTAACGCTTCAGCTCCAAAAGCTGCTTTTAAATATACAACAAACTGGGCTGATAATTCAACTCCAAATACTGAAAATATTATTGAGAAAATTCCTAACTTCCAGTCAATATTACCAAGTCCACTATGAACTTTTGTAGCTACTATAGAATTACCAAAAATTTGAGTAATATCAGTTCCTATGGCAAAATCCATATCGAAACGAAAGATATTTAGTGCTGGTGTTGCTATCCATCCACCACCTACTCCAAAGAAACCCCCTAAAACTCCGATACAAAATCCAATTACAAATAAAAGGATAATACTAAATTCTAAATTCGTTATTGGTAACCAAATATTTAAAATTCCCATGTTTTTCTCCTTGTTTTTGATTAATATTAATGACTTCCAGCTCCGTGACCTTTGGTTTTGAGGAACCTTCCAATTATTAAAGTAATTAATAAACCCAAAATAATAACCGATAATGAACAGACTACTGCATACCAGAATCTTTCGTAATCATAAAGATATGCTAATATATAGTTTATACCGGTTTTTCCAGTAGTATCCGCTTTATGAACTAATTCTGAAGCTGGTTTACCTTCTGAATATAGCAAACTGTAATTGAAGAAAAATGTTAGCAGAATTAATAATTTGATAAAAACTCTTTTAATATTCATATTTCACTCCATTGTATAATATTCCGAAAAAAAATTAATCTATTGTTAATATTTACATACCTAAATTATTATTATATGTAATCTTTTGTTGCATAAATCTTATTTTTTCTTTTAATTTGTATATTTATTTATTAATTTGCATTCAAAATCATTATTATTAGTTATTTAATATATGAAATTTATAAACAATATATTTAAGAAAAAAAAATCAGAACGAGATAAAGATTTTGATGTATTTAAAAAGCGTTTTCAAAACTATTTAGATTTACTGAATGATAATTATAATGCTTTAAAAATAATATCAGATTTAGAAGAAAAATCACAAGGTAATTATATATTTGATATAAATTATATCAAATCATCTTATGCCCAACTTCAGAAAACCATTTATGATATATCTTTAAAATTAATTTCCTTAGGTGGAAATTATTATTTACCGATACTCGATATCGTAAAAAGAATATTTTCTAAAATTAATAATTACATTCAACCTGAATTAAATATCACTAAAGAACTATATACTATAGAATTTAATGAGATTAACCTTGAAATGGTTAGTTATGTAGGTAACAAAACTGCCAATTTATGCGAAATTAGAAATAATTTGAGTATTCCTACTCCAAATGGTTTTGCTATAACTATTTGGGCATATTTAAAAATATTAGAAGATAATAATATTCAAAATAGAATTTCTGAAAAAATCAATGAATGTAATATTTATAATTATGATAGTTTAATAAAAGTTAGCAATGAAATAAAACAGTTAATTAACGAAGTCAAAATTCCTGCTAAAATCGAGGAAGCCATAATAAACTCTTACGATGATCTTTGCAAAGAAAAATCCAATATATTGGTTTCATTGCGTTCCAGCTCAATTGGAGAAGATTCATATTTTAGTTTTGCTGGTCAATACTCAACTTTTTTAGGAGTAAACAGAGAAACGCTGATTGAAAGTTATAAAAAGGTTATTGCAAGTAAATTTAATCCAAACGCTATTTATTATCTATTGAGCCATAAGCTTAAAGAAAGCAATATGTTAATGAGTGCTTCTTGTGTTGAGATGGTTAATTCGCGTTCTAGTGGTGTAATTTACTCTATAGATCCTATAAATATAAGCAATGATAATTTGGTGATAAATTCAATTTGGGGACAAGGTAAGTTTTTAGTTGATGGCTCAATTACTCCAGATAGTATTGTTGTTTCAAGAAAGAATAATAAAATAATAAATAAAGTAATTAATAAAAAAGAGTATCAAATTTTACTAAAAAATGATGGTGGAGTGGATATTTTTCCTGTAGAACAAAACCTACAGAACAAGTGTTCCCTTGATGATTCTGAAATATATAAATTAACAAATTATGCTTTAAAAATTGAAGAATATTATGGGCAACCACAAGATATAGAGTGGGCTATTGATTTTAGCGGTAATATTTTCTTTCTACAGAGTCGTCCTTTACGTGTTTTTGCTTCTAAAAAAGATATAAATCTTCCATATATAAATGAAACAAATATATTGACAAGTGATGGAACTTGTGCATGCCCAGGGGCTGCTGTTGGTTCTATTTATATTATTAGATCTTCTGAGGATTTAGATAATATACCAGATAATTCAATAATCATCACTCATAATCCTTTGCCCGGTTTAATTAAAGTAATTAATAAGGCAAAGGCAATCATTGCTCAAGTTGGTGGTGTTGCAAGTCATTTTGTAACTATTGCAAGAGAATATAGAATTCCAACTATTGTAGGTGTAAAAGATATTTCAAAATTTATAAACAATACTATTGTTACTGTTGATGCTACTAATTGCATTGTTTATTTTGGTGAATATCCTGAACTTATCGAAGCATTAAAACCTGAATTTGATTTTTTTGATGATAACCAAATCTTAATAACTTTGAAAAAAATACTTCACTTTGTTACTCCTTTAAATCTTATTCATCCTAATTCAAAAGATTTTACTTTATACAACTGCAAGTCCTTGCACGATGTAATTAGATTTGTACACCAAAAAGCTATCGAAGAAATGTTTAGGTCTTTGCATAACGATGATATTAAATCATATACTGCTTTGCCTTTAAAAAGCAATATACCTCTTAAACTTTTTATTATTTCTCTTGATCAAAAAATAGAATCCAAAAATCAAAAGTATATTGCTGTAGATTCTATTGATTGTTTGCCTCTTTTACATTTTTGGACAGGTGTAGAACAAGAAGGATGGATTTTACCATATACAACTCCAAATTTAAAAGGTTTTATGTCTGTTATGGGGAACGAGCTTACAGGACAAAAACTTAATAAACTATCAGAAATTAGTTATGCTATAGTAACAAAAGAATATATGCTATTAAATTTAAGAATGGGGTACCATTATTCTACTATTGAAACCATATCTTCTAACTCTACAAGCAAAAATTTTGTTAAGATGCAATTTAAAGAGGGAGGTGCTTCTTTAGAAAAAAGAGAACGACGTATAAATCTCTTAAAGCAAATATTATTAAACTTTGGTTTTGAAGTAAATACAAAAATGGATTATTTAGAATGCTCATTAGATAATCGCAATTCTGATGATATTAATAAAAATCTTATTCTTTTAGGTAGATTAACTATGCTTACTAAACAGCTTGACATTGCTCTTATAGATGATGAATTTGTAGATCATTATAAGGAAGAAATTTTTAATAAATTATCAACTTAACAAAAATCTATTAACTATGAATGATCAAAAGAATTTATTCAACCGTTTCTTTTCTCTGCTAGCTAAAAACAGGTACTTTCAAGTTATAGGTTCTTTATTATTTTTTATATTGTTTAGCTTCGCTTTATATTTGATATATTTAGATTCTGAAGCTATTAAAGAACAAATAAATAATGATTTCAATGAACAACAATTAATTCTTGCTCAACAAGCCTCTTCTCAATTAGATTTCTTTTTGAATAATATTGATATTCAATTTAAGGGATTAACAAAATTTTTACAAATTAAAGGAAATAACTTTCTTAAAGACCTCTTCCAATCATTTATTGAACAGAATAAGGATTTAGGTATTGTTGATATTGGGATTATTTCTGATAAAGGTATCATTACAAATTATAACGCTATAAATAATATACCTAGTATTGATACTACCGAGTTGTTAAGATTAATTAAACAAAATAACAAAGAATTTAAAATGATTAATAATTTACATATAAACAATACTGATTCAAATAAAATTTATATTACTACAGAATTTATTTTACCACTAAATCCTAAGGAAGAACACACCCGATATATATTTTCAAGGATTGATTTAGCAACACTATTTAAAAAACTGCTTAGCCCTGTACGTTCTGGAAAGACAGGCTATTCTTGGGTTATTGATGATAGAGGAATTGCATTATATCACCCTGAAAGAGAATTTATTGGTAAGAACATATTCGAAGCCAGGCAGGAAAAAAAACCTTATGTAAATTATAGTAAAATAAACAGTATAATGAAAGAAAAAATGATGAAAGGAGAGGAGGGAAAAGAAATCTATGAAAGTTGGTGGCATAGAGATTTACAAGGTAAAATAACTAAACTAATAGCGTTTACTCCTGTGCGTAATAAAGCACTTGGTGAAGGTAGAGTTTGGTCTATTGCTGTAGTTGCTCCTATTAATGAGGTTGCTGAAGCCGTAGATAAGACTTATATTCGTCATATTTCAGCTCAAGCTACTATCCTTTTAGGAATGTTTTTATTTGCCCTTCTGATTATAGCTTATCAAAGAAGGATATCTTCCGCATTAAAAGAAAGAGTAACAGAGCAAGAAGAATATATATCAAGTATTCTTAAGTATTCTATGGACGCCATTGTTTTTACTGATAAAGATAATAAAGTTAAAGTATGGAACCGAGGAGCTGAAAAAATGTTCGGTTATTCTGCTGAAGAAATGATAGGGCAAAGCTTTCATAAATTAATACCTCCTGAAATAGATGCTGAAGCTGAATTAGCTTCAACTCGTGATAAAGTAATTGCTACTGGATATATGTCTAATCAAATTGCTCCAAGAATTACTAAAGAAGGACGAAGAATTACCGTAAACATATCTCGTACTTTAATTACATCACTAAAAGGAGACATTTTAGGTTTTTCTATTATAGCTCGAGATGAAACAGAAAAAATGGAAATTGAACAACGAATATACAATACCGAAAAACTTGCTTCTATTGGGAATCTTGCCGCTGGTGTTGCCCACGAGATTAATAACCCTTTAAGCGTAATCCTTGGTTTCACTGATTTGCTTTTAGAAAAGTTTAATCAAAATTCACCTGAATATAACGACTTAAAAACAATTGAAACTAATGCAAACAATGCTAAAAGAATAGTAGAAAACCTCTTAGGCTTTGCCCGTATTACTGAAGGGTTATTAGATTATATTGATGTTAAACTGTGTATTGAAAACATAATAGCTATAGTAAAAAATACTTTATTTACTAACAAAATTGAATATGAATTAGAAATTCCAGATAATCTTCACAATATAAGAGGCGATGCTAGAGAATTTCAGCAAGTTGTCTTTAATCTAATTAATAATTCTATCTCAGCAATGAAAAAAACTGAAGGGGGTAAACTAAAAATTACTGCTCAAGAAAAAGGAAATTTTGTCCATGTTTCTGTCTATGATAATGGAGAAGGTATTCCTGAAAAAATAAAAAATAGAATTTTTGACCCTTTCTTTACAACAAAAAAAGTTGGTGAAGGAACTGGATTAGGTTTGTCATTATGTTATGGAATTATTAAAAAATTTGGTGGTAATATAACTTTTAAGAGCTCTTCTAAAGAAGATAATCCACAATTACCTTCTGGAACTACTTTTACAATCTCTTTACCTATTCTTGAGGAATAAATTAATAAATTTTGACTTCCTTTTCTAATTTTATATTAAATTTCGCTTGAACTTCTCTTTCTATTTGATTTGCAAGATCTAATATATCTTTTCCACTTGCATTTCCATAATTAATTAATATTAAAGCATGCTTATCATAGACTCCAGCATCTCCAATTCTTTTACCCTTGAAACCACATTTTTCAATAAGCCACCCAGCAGAAACTTTAACAGAAGTATTGGTATAAGGATAATACTTTATTTCTGGATAATCTTTTAACAATAGATTTAACTGATCTATTTGTATTATAGGATTTTTAAAGAAACTACCTGCATTTCCAATTAAGTCTGGATCTGGTAATTTTCTGCTTCGTAATCTACATACTACATCATATAAATATTGAGAATCAGGTTCTATTGTGGGAATTTTTTCAATCTCTTGCTTTAGCTCTTTGTATGATAAATTAATTATTGGTATTTTGCTTAATCGGTAACTGACTTCTGTTATTACAAAACTATTATCTTTGTTTTCTTTAAAAAAAGAACTTCGATAAGCAAATTGACAACTATCGGAATCAAACTCTTTAAATGATGTTTCTTTTAAGTCATATGCTTTAAGTTTAAGAAAAAAATCCTTTTGTTCTACACCATAAGCCCCAATATTCTGTACAGGTGCAGCTCCAACTTTACCAGGTATCATTGCAAGATTTTCTAAGCCATAATATTTATTTTTTAAGCATATATTTACAAAATCAGACCATTTTTCACCAGCACTAACTGATAAAATAATATAATCTTTACTAACTTTGCTGATTCTCATTCCTTTTATATCCATATAAATGACTAAACCTTCATAATCAGATGTAAAAAGAATATTTGAACCACCTCCAAGAATAAGTATATTATTAGTGTTAGCATAATTTATATTTTCAAGTTCACTAAGCTCATTCTCGTTATTTATTCTAACGAAAAGATCTGCTTTTACATCGATACCAAAAGTATTATAATTCTTTAAACTGAATTTTTCTTCGAATTTTAACATTTTAAAACTTTATCACAAAATCTAAAAAAGGAAAACCAAGAAAAAAAGTATTAATAATCTCATTATTATTAATAAAAGCAAGATCAATTGTAACAGATTCCCAAATAAATCGCATACCGTATGAAAAAATAAAATAATAATCATTTTTTTTGTCAGAAAAAAGCCAGTTTTCTGATACAAGACCTATGTTTTTCGATAATCGCACCATTCCACTTAGCGTAAACGAAGGTTTTGTAAGAAATTCACCCCCAACAACATCTAATCCCGCACCAAACGTTATATTATTATCCTTTGAACCATAAGTAACTAATCCATATCCAAGTCCAATTCCATTTCCAAATTGTTCGGTATTTTTTGCTATATTGAGATAAAGTCCTCCAATACCAGCATAAAAATTATCTGATATTTCGAAGGAAAATTTTGGAACAATAAAGTATATAGGTTGTCCTCTTAGTAAAGTTAAAGTTTCAAATCCAACACCCAATGAAAAGAAATCGGTAATTCCTAAATGTGCAGAGTGAAGTAAAACCCATATATTTTGATAGTATCCTTCACCAGCTTGGAGATTAAATGCAGATGGAGAAATTAAATATCTTGTAGGAGTTGGATTTTTGAACCAATATTTTCCATTTTTAAATTGTAGATCATGCTGAAGCTCCATATACTCTATTTTAGATTTTTGTATTGTAATCTCTCCAGCATTATTTGTTAATAGCCGAATTTCTTTTTCGGATGACCATAAAATTCTACCATAAAACGTTGAGCCATCAGTCATTTTTATAAGATAGACTGAATCTTGTAAAAGAAATTCATCTGAATTTTTTATGCTTTGTGCAAATAAGTTATAACAACTTATAGTTAAAAAGAAGAGAAGAATTAAATTTTTCATTATGTTTCCTTGAAAAAAATAGTAAATAGTTGTCTCAGAAAATATTTTTACAATATTAATAATTATTTAGATCAAAAAAAAAATTAAGAAACAAATATAATTTATTTTCGTATTTTTTTATTATTATAATTAAATATATATTAAATTAAATTGTATTTATTATTAAACTCTAAAACAAAATATGGAAGTTGTAAGAGCTGAAAGAATTTCGAAATATTTTGGTAATTTTATAGCTGTAAATAATGTTTCCCTTTCGATAGGAAAATCCACTATCTTCGGGCTTCTCGGTCCAAATGGAGCTGGCAAAACAACAGTCATAAGAATGCTCACAAATATCTTTATGCCTGATAAAGGTAAAATCTACTTATTCGGAGAAACGACAGGTGGTCACCATAAAAGCAGAATCGGCTATTTACCTGAGGAGAGAGGTTTATATAAAAAACTGAAAGTTATCGAACAACTTATCTATTTCGCACAGCTTAAAGGGTTACCGAAATATGAAGCACAATCAAAAGCAGTATGGTGGCTTAAGACTTTAGGAATAGAAGACTGGGCTACTAAAAGACTACAAGAACTTTCAAAAGGTATGCAGCAGAAAATACAATTCATTAGTACTATACTCCATAATCCAGACCTGATAATTTTAGACGAACCTTTTTCCGGCTTCGACCCAATCAATACAGAACTTTTAAAATCTATTATTATAGAACTAAAGGAAGAAGGAAAAACCATCGTTCTTTCAACACATATCATGGAACAAGTCGAAGAACTCTGCGATGACATTTGTCTTATCAATAAGGGAAATATGATGCTCTCAGGCAATTTACGTGATATCAAAAATAACTATGGTCGAGATATAATTACACTTGAATACGAAGGAAATATTAGTTTTGTTTATGAGTATTCAGGTATTGATATATTAAATAAAACTGAGAATAGAATGCAAATTCGCCTTAATGGAAATAATTATCTTGCTAAAGAAATTCTTAACAGAGCTATTCAAGAGCTAACGATATATCGTTTTGAATTTTCTGAACCTTCACTAAAAGAAATTTTTATTGATACTGTTACAAAAGCAGGGGAGAAAAACGAATATGAATAAGAATTCAAAAATCGGAACTATTATAAAACATGAATATTTTACAAAAGTTAAATCAAAAGGATTTATTATTGGCACTATTTTGGGACCATTATTTCTCATAATTGTTATTTTTGTACCAGTTCTAATAACAATTGCTACAGAAGGCACAACAGAGAGAAAAATTCTCATTGTTGACTATGGTAGCGGTATTGGAAAGGAAATAGTAGCTCGAGATACTACTAAATATGAACTTACCAACGAACCAACAGACTCTCTAAAAGAAAAATTAAAAAGGAAATCAATCGATGGTTATTTTTTTATTGATTCAAATACAGTGGCTAAAGGCGAGATGGATATTTTTCTTAGAGAAGGAGGAGGAGTTGGCATTGAAAGAGCTATAGATAACCTTAAACCTTTACTTAAGTATTATAAAATTTTATCCGTACTTGACAAAACATCTTTAGATTCAACCTCAAAAAAAGCTATTTTCCAAGATTTTAAATTCAACAAAATCATTCCAACAACACAAGGAGAAAAAAGTTATGACGCTACAGCTTTTGCTGTTCTCGGCTATATACTTGGATTTGCTATTTATATTATGGTTATTATGTACGGAACTTACGTTATGAGGGGTGTCATTGAAGAAAAAGCTAATAGAATAATAGAAATTATTGCTTCATCAGCAAAGCCATACGAGATTATGATGGGAAAAGTTATTGGTATTGGTTTAGTCGGATTAACTCAAGTTATTGTTTGGACTATTATCTTTATTGTTTTTATCTTTTTAGGTGGGGCATTGCTTAAAGATATTATCCCTATGAGTGCAATGAAGGGTTTTGATGCCCATGATTTTAGTTTTATGAATACAGTCCTACCCAATATGACACCTGAAAAACTTATTTTAATTATATTTTGTTTTATTTTCTATTTTCTTTCAGGCTATTTTATTTATTCCTCGATTTTTGCTGCAATTGGGTCTGCTGTTGACCAAGAATCTGATGCTCAACAATTACAAACACCTGTTATGATACCTATTATTATTCCTATTTTAATATTACCGGCTGTTATGAATAATCCCGAAAGCACTTTAGCAACCATTTTATCATTATTCCCTTTTTTCACTCCTATTTTAATGACTGTTCGGGTAGCAGCTACTGATGTTCCAATTTTTGAAATAATTCTATCATTCATTCTTCTGATAGGAACATTTATTCTATGTGTATTGTTTGCTTCGAAAGTATATAGAGTTGGTATACTAATGTATGGTAAAAAGCCTTATATCAAAGATTTAATTAAATGGTTTAGAAATGCAAAAGATTAACTAGAGGGGTTTCATATGCAAAAATATTTTTATCGTTCAAGAACAAGCAGAATGATTGCTGGTGTTGCTGGGGGAATCGCCGAATACTTTAATGTCGATCCTGTGCTTATTCGAGCAGCATTTATTATTGGTATATTTGCTGGTGGCATTACTTTCCCTGCATATATTATCTTATGGGCTATTATGCCAGATGAGACCAAAAATTTCGAACCTATAACTGATGAAAAGATAAATGTTAACATTCAGTATGAACAGCAACGATACTATTTTAGAAAGAGAAATAATTATAGAATATTAGCTGGAATAATTCTCATATGTATAGGAATATTAATACTCATTGATAAGATATTTAATTTCTTCGATATCCATGATTTCTGGCCTATTATCTTAATAATTATTGGAATATTGATTCTTATTAAACCTCATTAAAAAAATATTAATTAATAAATGGTGCTTATATGAAACCATCAAAAATATTCTGGGGAACATTTTTCATTTCTTTAGGAGTGTTATTATTGATATTTAATATTGAAAGAATACCACAGTATTTCGAATTTATCTGGTATCTTTGGCCTCTTGTATTTATTTTCTGGGGTATATCGTTGCTTAAGGTTTCTTTATTTATCAAGCAGATACTTGCAGCTTTATCAGGTCTTTTAATAGCCTTGACAATCATTGGAGGTTTTGGAACTGGATTTAAATATGTAAGCGATAATGAAAATTTTTGGGAAAAAGAATTTTCAAAATTTGATATTAATCTTAATAAAAATGTGGAGGATAGTACGTTATGCACTAAATTAGATTCTTCTTATAAATTCTCTACTTTGTATATTGAAGGAGGAGTGGGACATTACCAAATAAAAGACACGACAAATTCTTGGATTAGATTAATTACAAATAATTTTTCAGATAGCATTATAAGTTGTGACAGTAGTAATAAACTTGTTAAATTAATTCTATTAAGCAACTATAATTTTGTTGAGGATGGATTTAAGAGAGAAGCATTAATTAAATTGAATGCATATCCTATTTGGACTATTTCTATTCAAGCAGGAGCAGTATTATTTAATTGCGATTTAAGCCAATTTAAAGTTAAAAAAATGGACGTTCAGACAGGGGTTTCGAAAATAAAAATTACTTTAGGAGATAAATTAGATAGCACTCAGTTAAATATAAGCTCTGGACTTTCTTCTGTTATCATTGAAATTCCCCAAAAAACTGGTTGTATGATAAATTCCGAAACTGGATTAACAAAAAAGCATTTTAGCGAATTTTTAAAAATAGATAAAAATACTTATGCTACTTCAAATTTTTACAAAGCCGAAAAGAAGATTTTTATTAATATTTCCAGTGGCCTTTCGTCTTTTAAAGTAAAAAGATATTAGTTATGACAGAGAATATAGTAATTCTATCTATCGAAACATCAGGAACTTCTTGCGGTGTTGCCTTATCCAATGATAACAAGATCATTGCCGAGTACGTTGTTTATGTTCCGAATCAACACGAACGGCTTTTAGCTGAATTAATTAATAGAATTCTTAAAGATAATAATTTTACAATAAAAGATTTATCTGCTGTCGCTGTTTCTTCAGGTCCAGGTTCATTTACTGGTCTTAGAATTGGTGCTTCTGTTTCAAAGGGTTTATGTTTTAATGATAAGCCAAAATTGATTTCTGTTACTACTTTAGAAGCACTTGCCTTTAATTATTCTTCATTAGCTAAGCAACTAAATATAAATAAAATCCTTGTTGCAGATAATTCACATAAAGATATTTGTTATTTCCAATTTTTTGATTCTTCTGCAAAAGCTCTTTCTGATGTTGATATGAAAGAATACAAAAATATTAATATTCCTCAAGAAGAAAAAGTTATTGTATGTGGTTCATCCGTCAATTTCATAAATGCAGATAATATTATCAAAATGCAAGAAAAAATTCTCCCCTCCTATATTAATATTTTAGCTTTAAAATTTTATAAAGAAGGAAAGTTTACAAAACCAGAAGATTTTGAACCTAATTATTATTATGACTTCAACCCAATTATAAATAAATCTTTAGAAATTTAATCCTACTCCTGCATTAAGACCAAGATATGATATGCTCTTTACAGTTCCAAATATAATTGTGTAGTTTGCATTAAAATTTAAGAAAAAATTATCTGAAATATTAAAAGTAGCACCAACAAGAGGGGCTAATCCAAAATTTGAATATTTCTTACTATAATCAACAACCTGATAATTTTCAATTCTTTTGTCAATGAAATCATAGAAGTGCCAACCCAATTCGGCACCAAAATAATAATTCATATTTCTTGTGAAATACCAGTATTTTCCTCCTACTCTCACTGGAAAATCAACAATCTTTAGTTCAGCGCCACCAATTAATTGTTCTGCTGCATTTAAGTTAATATAATTGCCAGTCAAATGTAAGCTTAGATCCTTTGTTACTCTGTACTCAATTGTAGCACCAAGACCTAAACCACCGCTATAAATATTTCCAATATCCCCAGTAGCTAAATTATATCCAGCGTGAATTTCTATAATAAAGTTTTTTGTATTTACAATATCTTCATCTTCATCATTATATTCATAATCGTCATATTGAGCTTTTGTTTTGAATGTAATTATAAGAAAAAATATTACATTTAGTAGTATAAGTCTTCTTACATATCTCATATTTTATCCTACAAAATTTTTAAAATACAAATTAAATAATATTTAAAATAATAATAAATCTCTTAATTTCAAGGAAAAAAAATACACCATTTATTTCCTTTATTTTATAAAGTATAAAATTCAATTCCCAAATTATTAAATAAATTAGCTTTTAAATAGTCATAAAAGAAAGAAAAAACGTTAATTTTGTAAATCTTTATTATTTATTTAGAGTTGTTATTTTATGAAAAACTTTTACAAAAGTGCAATACATTTTATTATTACATTTTTATTAGTTAATATTCTAATATCTTATTATAGTTATGCTCAAAAATGGTTGTTAAACATACCAGAAGAAAGACTTTTAAACTTTTATGAGATTCAAAATAAATTTAATGAGTATTGGAAAGATAAAATTCCCGGAAAAGGTGATGGATGGAAGCAATTCAAACGCTGGGAATATTTTTGGGAGCAAAGAGTTTATCCTACTGGACTTTTCCCAAATACTATGCAATTATACAAGGAATGGAATGAATACAAGGAAAAGAAGCATTTTGAAAAATCATTGCAGGGTGATTACTCTTGGACTTTAATTGGACCTAACAATATACCTCAAAAAAGTCCTGCATTGCCTCCACCAGGAATAGGGAGGATGAACTGTATAGCGTTTCATCCTACTAATTATAATGTTATGTGGGCTGGAGCTGCCTTTGGAGGAATTTGGAAAACTGAAAATGGTGGACAAGATTGGCAGGTTATGCTTAATTCTGAATTTATGTCGATTGGTATAACAGACATAGCTGTGTGTAAAAGTAATCCAAATATATTATATGCAGCAACTGGCGACGCAGACGCTGCTGGTTTTATGGGACAGATGTTTTGTTTTAGTATTGGAATTATTAAGTCAATTGATGGTGGTAACACTTGGCAACCAACTAATTTTAAATCTAATTTAAATAATCGTTTATTAATAAATAGAGTTTTAGTAAATCCCGATGATCCTAATATTGTTTATGCTGCTACATCTGATGCTTCTAATGGCGTCATTAAATCAACCGATGGAGGTAACAGTTGGACAACTATTGTAAGCGAATATTGCAGAGACCTTGAGTTTAAACCTAACTCAACAAATGAGTTTTTAGGTGCTTTCAATTCAAATGGAAATTATACAATAAAAAAATTTGATGCTAATGGACAAAATAAAACAACTGTTCTTGCAGCAAACCAAATTTCTGGCACTATAAGAATTGCATTAGCTGTTTCAAACGATAAAGTATATGCAGTATGTTGTGGCAATGACAACGGCTTCCATTCTTTTTGGCGTTCTGACGATGCTGGAAATACTTGGACAAAAACTGCAGACAAAAATTCTTCTCCTAATTACTTCAGTTTCTGGCCCGATGGCAGTGATGCAGGTGGTCAAGGAATGTATGATTTATGTTTAGCTATAAATCCTAAAAACTCTTCTGAAGTTTTTCTCGGTGCTGTCAATGTTTGGAAATCAAAAGATGGAGGTAAAACTTTTACATTATCTACAGAATGGTCAGGTGGTTATGGATATCCTTGGGTTCATGCTGACCATCATTCATTAGAATTTTCTCCAAATGGGACTACTCTATTTTCGACAAACGATGGAGGAATAAATAAAACAACAAATTTGGGATCTTCTTGGACTGATATAAGTAGTAACTTAAAAGTAACACAGTTTTATAAAATAAGCACTTCTCAAACAGATGCTAATATGATTTTGGGTGGTTCACAAGATAATGGCACACATTTATTGAAAAGCGGAACTTGGAGAAATATTAGAGGGGGTGATGGTATGGATTGCCAAATTGACCCTACAAACCATAACTATCTTTATACTTCAGTTTATAATGGGTCGTTTTCACGTTCGACTGATGGCGGTAACACTTTTTATCCCATGCTCGATGAATCAATGACTGGTGAACAAGGTGGGTGGGTAACTCCATTAGTGATTGATCCAAATAATCCTCAAATTCTATACACTGGTTATAAAAACATTTGGAAATCAACAAATCATGGATTAAATTGGAACAGAGTTTCAAATTTCTCTCAAAACCAAATAATTTCTAATATAGCAGTTGCTCCTTCAAATTCTAATGTTATATATGCTTCTTCAGGAAATAAGCTATATGTTACATTTGATGGCGGTACAAATTGGGAAAATACTGCCTCGACTAATGTTGCTATTACCTCAATCGCTGTTGATCCAACAAATACACAACGAGCTTTCATAACTGTTTCTGGATATTCTGCTAACCAAAAAGTTTATATTTTCAATTATTATACTACACCTAAACTTACTAACTATTCTGGTTCATTGCCTAATATTCCAGTCAATTGTATAGTTTATCAAAAAAATTCACCTGACAGATTATATATTGGAACAGACATAGGCGTTTTCTATCGGGATAATACTACAGGAGACTGGTTGCCTTTCAACGAAGGTTTGCCTAATATTGTTGTTTCCGATTTAGATATTCATTATGCAACTGGTAAACTTCGAGCTGCAACTTTTGGTAGAGGTATTTGGGAAACTAATATTAATAATTGCAATCTTCAACCACCTACTTTAAAAATTATTGGTGATACTTCTTTTTGTGATGGAGGTAGTGTTGTTTTAGAAGTATTAGGAAACTATTCGTCTTATAAATGGTCATCAAAAGAAACAACTAAATCCATCACTATAAAATCAAGCGGAGAATACTATTGTGTCGTAACAGATGAAAGTGGGTGTGCAGCTGCTTCAAGAACTGTTAGGGTTACTGTATTTAATATTCCATCTTTGAGTATCAGAGCGACGGGGACTAATCCAATGTGCGATGGTGATAGCATTCAGCTGAAAGCAGGACTTGGCATTGGTTTTGCCTCATATAAATGGTCTAATGGAATGGAAGGAAGTACTATCTATGTTAAGGAAGCTGGAACTTATGTTGTTACCGGAACAACTAAAGATGGTTGTGTAGCGGTTTCAGAACCTTACGAAGTCAAAGTTACACCTAAATCTTCCAAACCAACAATCACGAGAAATGGCAATACCCTTACTTCAAGTCAAGCCAATACTTATCAGTGGTATAAGGATGGTTCTCCAATAACTGGAGCTACAAAACAATCTTATACCACAAATGAATATGGTAACTATTTCGTTGAAGTTACCAAAGAAACAAATTGTCCAAATCGCTCTGATGTAGTAATTATTACAAATATTAATGAAACAAATACTTTCCTTGACCCAACTGTTCTTCCTAATCCTACAAAAGATAAATTATATATTGAAATGTATTCTCTTGATAATATCAACATATCAATTAATGTAACCAATACAATTGGCGAATTGTTATATAACATAGATGAAACAGTAAGTGGAGACATGTTCAAAAAAGAAATCGAATTTAATAATTACCCATCAGGTATATATTATATTTCTATACGTTCTGGTAATAACTTTTGGACAAAAAAAGTTATAAAAATCGAATAATTAAAAAGAAAAGAACAATAAATTGTCAATAAATAATAAATCAAAATACATAATGAAAAGCATTATATCAAATTCAAAAAAGGGTATTTTATCATTACTATTTTACATGATAATCTTTAGTACATTAAATCTATACCCTCAAAGCTGGCAACAACCCATTGAAAATACAAATAATTTTTACTTTATTCAAAAAGCATTTAATGAATTTTGGAAAGATTCAGTTGGGCCAAAGGGAAGTGGTTGGAAACAATTCAAACGATGGGAAGCTTTTTGGGAACCTCGAGTATTCCCTACTGGTCAATTTCCAAATGGAATAGGTATATATAAGGATTTTGTAAATTTCAAAGAAAAAATTGCTAAAACTGATAAACCAACAATGAAAGCTAATTGGAAAGAATTTGGACCTATAACAATACCTCAAAATAGACTTTCTTATAATTCAAGTGGATTAGGACGTATCAATTGTGTAAGGTTTCATCCAACTAATCCAGATATTATTTGGATTGGTTCTTCTGCTGGAGGTGCTTGGGTTTCAAAAGATAGAGGAAATTCTTGGAATGTAAGCGATTTTACTCAATTTCTTTCTATTGGTGTTACAGATATTGCAATTTCTGAATCAAATCCCAATATTATGTATATTTCAACTGGCGATGCTGATGGAAATTCAATGACGCGGGGTTATAGTATTGGTGTCATCAAATCAACTGATGCTGGAAATACTTGGAAACCTACTACATTAAGCTATGAAATAGCCTCCTCTGTTGTCACTGGAAGAATATTTGTCCATCCTTTAGATCCGAACATAGTTATAGTTGCTACAAGTTCTGGTATTTTGAAATCAAAAGATGGCGGTGTTATTTGGGAAAATAAAAAATCTGGTATTAACTTTCGTGATATTATAGCAAAATCTAATAAACCAAGTGTGCTATATGCTGCTACTTTCAATTTTGGTGGGTCAACAGCTATTTATAAATCTGAGGATTTAGGTGAAACTTGGAATATTGTTAAGCAGTTCTCCGGTATTAATAGGATAGTGTTAGGTGTTTCAGCCGATGCACCTGATAATGTTTATGCTCTCTGTTCAAATACAAGTAATGGTTTTGGGGGATTCTATTTCTCTAATGATGAAGGAGTTAATTGGACTTCAATGTCAACAAACCCAAATATTTTAAATATTTCTAATGATGGAAGCGGTTCAGGAGGTCAAGGATATTATGATTTAGCATTAGCTATTGCACCTTTCGATTCTAAATTAATATATGCTGGTGGAATTCATATATGGAAATCTATAGATGGAGGAGTGAGTTGGTCATTGGTAAATCATTGGACAGGAGGATATGGTAAACCATATGTTCATGCAGATCAACATGACCTTCAATTTAGCCCTCACACAGGTCATCTTTATTCGGCAAATGATGGAGGTATTTATAGAGCAAATGCTGATGGGACTTCTTGGCAAGATTTAAGTAATGGTATATCTATCGCTCAATTCTATCGCTTTAGTAATTCTGCTACAAATGCTAATATGGTTATTGGTGGGACACAAGACAATGGTTCTCACCTTGCTGTTGATGGAAAATGGTACCACGTTAATGGTGGTGATGGAATGGAAACATTGATAGATTTCACTGATTCAAGATTTGTATATTCTTCAATGTACAATGGTTCATTATATAAATCAACTAATGGCGGCTTATCATTTTATTCTATGGTTTCAGCTTCACAAAAAGGTGAACGTGGTGCTTGGACGACCCCTTTTATTATTAATCCACAAAATCCAAAGTCACTTTATGTTGGGTTCTATAATATTTGGAAATCTGATGACAGGGGAACAACTTGGAAAAAAATATCCAACTATACTTCCACAACTACTGTAAATGCTCTACAGATATCACCCACCGATACAAATATTATATACTATTCTACAGGTAATATTATTTATAAATCAGTTGATGGTGCAAAGACTTTTAGTCGTATCGGATCATTAAACGCTTATATTTCATATATTACCGTCGATTATAATAATCCTCATAGAATTTGGGTTAGCTTGTCGGGATATTATCCAACTTATAAAGTTTATGAATTTGACGGTACTGATTGGAAAAATCTTACTCGGAATCTACCTAATGTTCCAGCAAACACTATTGTTTACCAGAAGAATTCACCTGATAGACTTTACTTAGGCACAGATATTGGAGTATTTTATACTGATAACTCAACTGACCAGTGGGAATTTTTTAACGAAGGCATGCCTAATGTTGTTGTTACTGAATTAGAGATACAATATTCAAGCGGTAAATTAAGAGCCGCTACATTTGGTAGAGGTATTTGGGAAACTGAAATCATAAATTGCAATCTTACTTCGCCTGAAGTAACAATCAAGGGTAATACTACGTTTTGCCAGGGAGATAGTGTTATTCTCGAAATGAAGGACCCTCCTTATTTATATAAATCTATTAAATGGTCTTCTGGTGATACTTCAAAGAGCATTGTAGTAAAAACTAATGGAGAATATTCAGTATATATAGAGGACTTTAATGGTTGTAGTGCTAAATCTTCAAATATTAAAATTACTGTATATTCAGTACCGACTATAAAAATAATTACAAAAGGAAATAACCCTATATGCGTTGGTGATAGTCTTGTTCTTAGTGCTTCATTAGGATTTCAATCTTATCTCTGGTCTACTGGTGATACTACAAAGAAAATAACAGTTAGAGAACCTAATAGGTATTGGCTTAAAGGTACAACTGCACAAGGTTGTCAAGCAATTTCGGATATCCTTGATGTAACAATAGCTCCTCTTCCACAAAAACCTACTATTAATAGGGAAGGAAATTGGTTAATTTGCACTCCTGCCTCAGCTTATCAATGGTATCTTAATGATATCCCTATTCAAGGTGCAACATCCCAAACATATTACATAAAACAAGATGGAACTTATAAAGTCGAGATTACTGATGAGAATGGGTGTAAAGCTTTTTCAAATCCTACTCAAGAAATAGTAGGTATTGAGGAACCTTTTAATGATGAATCAATAAGAATAATACCAAATCCAAGCGATGGTACCTTTACATTGCAAAACTATCTTTTCGAAAATGCTTATATTAAAATTAATGTTGTAAATGCTTTAGGTAAAACACTTTATTCAACAGAAAAATATTTAGAAAGTGGCCATAATCAAATTACTATAGATCTTAGCAATTTTGCTAAGAACGTATATTTCTTAATCATTCAAATAAATGAAAGGACTTATTATAAAAAACTTATAAAAAGATAATAATCTTTAAAACTGGGTTTTTAAATAATCTTCATCCATTTCTTCTAATGATTGAATCATTTTAGCAAGCCATTGACCTGCTAACATACCATCAATAACGCGATGGTCATATGTAATCGAGACATATACCATATCCCTAATTACAATAATGTATTCGTCATTGAATTGTCTAACTACAGGCCTTTTTTGAATAGCTCCAATTCCCATAATACCAGTATTTGGTTGGTTAATTATTGGAGTACCGAATAAAGTTCCAAATGTTCCGACATTTGTTATACTAAAAGTAGCTCCTTGAATATCATCTGGATTAAGTTTCTTATTGCGTGCTCTTGTCGAGAGATCATAAATAGCTCTTGCAAAGCCCGATAAATTCAAAGCATCAGCATTTTTAATGACTGGTACTATTAGATTGCCGTCATTTAAAGCTGTGGCAAAACCGAGATGTATTCTTTTATATCTTATGATATTCTTGTCTTCTACTTTAACATTAACCATTGGATATGCCTTTAATGCATCTGTGGTTGCTTTTGCAAAAAAAGGTGTAAAAGTTAGCTTGTAACCTTCTCTTTTTTGAAATTCGTTTTGAAAATTGTTTCTAAACTTTACTATATTGGTGACATCTGCCTCTCCTACAGATGTTACATGGGGTGAAGTTTGTTTTGAATAGACCATATGTTCAGCGATAAGAAGACGTATCCTATCCATAGGAATTACTTCGAAATCATCATTTGGTAACATGCTTTCTTGTTTAATAGCTTTTTCATATTTTATTTGAACAGAAGGAGTTTCAGTAGTTATTTCTGGAACTCTTTCTTCCATTAATTTTCTTTTTTCTATGTATTCAATTATATCTTGCTTTGTAATCCTACCATCAGAACCAGTTCCTTTTATATTTGCAAGTTCATTGTCTGATATATTTTCTTCTTTAATAATTGATTTTACAAGAGGAGATAAAAATTTGGTGACAGTCTTAGTAAGATACTCTTCTTTAGATTTCATCTCAGTTGTATCTTGCTTAATTTCTTCAGATTTTGTTAATGATTTTTCAGTTTTTTGTTCAGGAACAATTTGGACATCTTTTGAAGATGAAATTCTTGCAATAGTTTTACCAACCTCGACAGTTTGATTTGCATCATATAATATTTCTATTAAAATTCCGCTCACTGGCGCAGGAACTTCGGTATCCACTTTATCTGTTGAAATTTCCAGTAACATTTCATCTCTTTCAATTTTATCACCAACCTTTTTAAGCCATTTCGTAATCGTTCCTTCTTGTAAGGATTCTCCCATTTTAGGCATAACTACGTCATAAATTTCTGCATAGGTTGATTGTTTATTTGATTCTTTAAGAACTTCCTTATCCACAGATAAAATTTCTTGAATAGGTTGAGCCAAAGGTGTTTCAAGAGATTTTTTTATATTATTTATATTTTCTGCTTCTGTCTCAATTTGAGCAATTACTTTGCCGACTTCGACAATCTCATTTTCCTGAGCAAAAAGATTTATAATAACTCCAGAAGCAGGCGAAGGAACTTCAGTATCTACTTTATCAGTAGAAATTTCAAGAATCATTTCGTCTCTTTCGACTTTGTCTCCTACTTTTTTCAACCATTTTGTAATTGTTCCTTCTTGTAGTGATTCACCCATTTTAGGCATTATTACATCTATAATCATATATTTATCCTTATATTTTTAATGAAAAAACATTACGTATTAACGAAATATAATTAATCTTTATTGAAAAACAAAAATAATAATTGAATTTGTTAATGCTAAATTTTTGTATGAAATTACTAAATCAATTTTTATATTTGTATTTTATGAATTAGTATTAAAAGAATAAAAGGAGCCAATAAATGAAAAAAATCATAAAATTAAGCATCGCTTTTTCCATAATTTTTCTCATTTCATCTTTTTTTGTTTTCTCTCAATTAAATCTTACTAATACCGTAGTTTCTCTCACAGGTCGCTTCATTGATGAAATTTCAAAAAAACCTGTTGCTGTTGTTATTGAAGTCTTTGATGACAATAACAAAGTCGTATATTCTACTAAATCAAATTCTTTAACTGGTGAATATTACATTACAGGACTAAAACCTGGAGGTAAATACACTATAAAAATTACTGATTTTAAGTATTTTAAGCAAAACTTTAGTTTTGAAATTCCTTATACAGATAAATATGTAGAATATTCAAGGGATTTTCAGATAAAACCAAAAGAAAAAAAAGCAAAGTTCTTTCTTCAAGTGCCTCCCTTTGAATTAAATAAAAGCAGACTTAGATATGGAGCTGATTTTTTCCTTCAAGATATGCTTAAAACGTTGAAAGATAATCCAAAAATTAAATTCGAAATAGTATGTTACCCTGATAATAATAACAATTACAATAATAATAAAATATTAACAAAAGAAAGATGTTTGGCATTAAAGAAATTTTTCGAAGATAATGAAATTAAATCTGATAGAATAACAATAAAAGAAAACGAGAAGACTGATCCTTTAAATCCAGAGCCAACAACAAAAAGGGCTAAAGGAAAAAGATATATTGGATCGACATATATTATTATAAAAACTTATTAATATTGATAAATTTTATGGAAAAAGAACATAACTTCCTTTTAATAGACGATACAAAATACGAAACAAAATTAACTAAAAAGTTTCTTTTAAGAAAAACTTATAAATCTGATAATAACTTGAAAGTAAAAGCTGTCATTCCTGGTATTATTAGAAATGTTTTCGTTACACCTGGAAGCAAAATAAAAAAAGGTGATAGACTCGTTACCTTAGAAGCTATGAAAATGAATAATATTATAAGTTCACCTTTTGATGGAATAGTTAAGTCAGTTAATGTTGCTATTGGACAAGTTATTGTCAAGGATACAATATTAATAGAATTTGAATAGAAACCTCTAAATATAATGATAATTTTAGGCATAGATCCAGGATCAATTATATGTGGTTATGGATTAATTAAACAAAACCGTAAAGCTGTTGAGATATTAGAATATGGAGTAATTAGAGCCAAAAAAAAGTCTGAATTATTATCAGAAAGACTTAAAGAAATTTTCCTACGTTTAAATTCTGTAATTAGTCGAAATAAACCTCAATATTCTGTTTTCGAGACTATGTTTTATTCAAGAAATGCACAATCATTAATAAAGCTCTCTCATGCTCGTTCAGCAGCAATGCTTGCTGTCTCTATCAACAATATTCCGATAATTGAGTTTTCACCACGCGAAATCAAAAAATCTGTAACAGGATACGGAAATGCAAGTAAACAACAAGTCCAATTTATGGTAAAAAGAATCCTTGATATTGATGAAACTCCTGAATTTTATGATGTATCAGATGCTTTAGCTGCTGCTCTGTGTTTTCATTTTAAGAATTATTATAACGACAATTTGAGTGGAATAAAAGATTGGAAAAAATTTATAGAACATCATCCAGAAAGGGTAGTTAAAATTCATTAATATTATTAAATTCTTTTAACTGATTCTATACCCTTCAATTTTGAAAGTTCTTGAATTATTGTATGTAATTGTTCAACTTTATTTAAAGTAAGTATTGCTATACCAAAGTATGTATTTCCTTCTGTATTGAAATTAATGCTTTTAATTATTACATCCTTTAAAGCTAGTAATTCAGAAAATACTTGATTTACAAAATTCGGTAGCTCAATTCCCTTGATAGCTATTTTTGTATCGAATGATTTGATAGGTATATCTCTCCATTCCTGTGTGATTATAGCTGGTTTTTGAGTTTGCAATGTTTCTTTAAGAACTTTACAGTCACTCCTGTGAATTATAATATCTTTTCCTGGATTTATTATTCCAACGATGCTATCATCAGGTAAAGGATAACAACAATCAGCCAATCTATATGTGGCATTCGTGTCAATTTTTAATCCATTATTAATATTATATTCACTTTTTTCAGTATTTTCTAAAGAATCATTTTTATAGTCATTCTTGCTCTGATAAATCGGATTTTTATTAAATTTAATTAATTCAAGTAAAAAAATTTCATCACACTTTCCCTCAGCCATACTAATAAAAAAATCATCTTCATTATTATAATGCAGTTTTTTTAGAATAATTTCGAACTCGTATTCAACTTCTTCAAAAAGATTATTACGAGTGATGAATTCCAACCATTTCTGTTTTCCAATCTCAATGTTTTTTTTCTTTTCTTCCTTTAAGTACTTATTGATAGAGTTTTTAGCTTTCTCAGTAACCACGTATTTTAACCATTCAATAGTAGGCGTTTGATTTTTCGAAGTTAGTATTTCTATTTGATCTCCACTTTGAAGTTTGTAGTCTAAAGGAACAACTTTCCCATTAACTTTTGCTCCAATGCAATGATTACCCACATCAGTATGTATAGAATAAGCAAAGTCTAAAGGAGTAGAATCTTTAGGTAATTTTCTAAATTCACTTGTTGGTGTAAATATATATATTTCATCGAGTAGCAAGTTATTTTTTACTCTCTCAATTAAATGTTCAGGAGTTTCTTCGCCGACATGTTCGAATATTTGTCGAACAAGTTCTATCCATTCTTCAATATTTTTCTCATCGAGAACCGATTGCGCAGGTAGATGATCTCTTTTATAATTGAAATGAGCTGCGACACCACGCTCTGAGACTTCATGCATCTGTTTAGTCCTTATCTGTACCTCTACTAGTCTATCGTTTTGAGCTATAACCGCAGTATGTAATGATTGATAGCCATTCTTTTTTGGATTTGAAATATAATCTTTGAAAGTTCCTGGAACTGGTTTATATATTTCAGTTAAAGCTTTGTATGTAAGAAAACAATACGAAGGGTCATTAGTGTCAAGAATGATTCTTACAGCAAAGAGATCATAAAGCTCTTCTATAGGTTTATTCCTAACAATAGTTTTATTATATATAGAATATATATGTTTGGGCCGTCCATTTATTTCAAATTTTATTTTATTTTTAACTATATATTCCTGCTTTTCAAGAATTTCTTGTATTGGTTTCTTGAAATTTTCGATGTATTCTTCCCTTTCGGAGCGAGAAAGTTGTATGGCATTTTTTATGCTATCATATGCTTCTCGATTTAAAAATTTAAACGATAAATCCTCGAGTTCCCATTTTAAATTACCAAGACCAAAACGATGTGCAAACGGAGCATATATATCTAAAGTTTCTCGTGCTATTTTGAGTTGTTGTTCAGTAGGTAAAAAGTCAAGAGTTCTCATATTATGAAGACGGTCTGCTATTTTGACTAAGATTATTCTTACGTCAGTAAAAAGCGATAGCAAAAGCTTACGATAATTTTCCAGATGGTTGATATTATGACTTTCTATATGCTGAATTTTTGTTATTCCATCTACTATTTCAGCTATTACTGAACCGAATTCAGAAAAAATGTCTTTTAATGTATATTTATCACCTTCATCCAATACATCGTGAAGTAATGCTGATGCAACTGAAACATCATCTAAAGGAATTTCCTTTATTAATATATGTGCAACAGATAAAGGATGAGTATAATAAGCTTCTCCAGATTTTCTAACTTTGTTCTTATGAGCATCAATGCAGCAATGAAATGCTTTGGTTATTAAGTTTTCGTCAAAAGATGGAAGATGATTCTTGCATTCATTTAGCAAGGATTCTAATTCAGATAGCAAATTATCATCGGTTTGATTAACCTTTTCGTATTTGCTAAATTTTTTCTTTAAAGGCCATAAAAACATAATAATCTTTAATTGCCATTAATTAAAATATAAACGTGTTATTAATAATAATATTTATTTTTGTAACTAATTCATTTATTAAAGCAAAAATAATCTCCATTTTCAATACAGATTTATTTTCTTTTAGGTTTTATTTTGATCGAAAATGTTTTTTCATTATTTTTGCTTTAATTATTATAAATAAAATTGAATATAGAGTGAGCTTGCAATTTATTTTTTTCATTATCTTAGGGGCAATAGCAATAGCAAGTGGGATAATCACGGTGACAAATAAAAATCCTCTTGTTTCTGCATTTGGTTTAATAGTTCAATTTTTTATGTTAGCTGGACTATACTTAACTTTAAATGCACAATTTGTAGCTGTGATACAAATTTTAGTCTATGCTGGTGCTATAATGGTGCTTGTTGTTTTCGTTATAATGCTTCTGAATTTAGGCAATGAGCAAGCATTAAAAGAAAAGTTCAACACAAGAAAACTAATCGCAGCTTTATTTTCATTAGCTTTAGTTTTACAGTTGACTATTATCTTTAGTAGTCGTATTAGTAATGAAAAAATATCTAATTTAACTACGTATAATTCAAGAATATACGAATCAGGATCAGTATCTTTAATTGGAGATGCCTTATTTAGTGATTATTTATTGCCTTTTGAAGTAGTTTCATTATTATTATTAGTTGCAATAGTTGGCTCTGTGCTTTTGGCTAAAAGGAAAATTGAATAAATTTTGAAAATTATGGAAAACGTTCCTCTTGAATATTATCTGATTTTAAGTGCTTTATTATTTACTTTTGGCACTTTTGGAGTTCTAACTCGACGAAATATTATTATTATTTTTATTTCAATTGAGATGATGTTGAACTCAGTTAATCTCACATTAGTTGCATTTTCTTCTTTTCTTGGTAGTGTAGCGGGCCAGATTTTTGTTTTTTTTGTAATGGCTGTTGCTGCAGCTGAAGCAGCTGTTGGATTAGCTATTGTTTTAGCATTATTTAGATTGAAACAAACAATCGAAACTGATAAAGTAAATATTCTCAAATGGTAATTGCTAATAGCATTTCTCAAATATTTTAGCAAATAACTTAAATATTCTAAAATTCATCAAAATAAATTTCCTTTATTTTAGTCTCTCTAAAACTTTAAAAATGTTTTATTATACTATCAAGGTTTTTTGTGACTTCTAAAGAAATACGGCAATCTTTCTTAGACTTCTTTACTTCTAAAGGACATAGAATTGTACCAAGTGCACCAGTAATTCCTCACGGAGACCCTACTTTATTATTTACTAATGCAGGTATGAATCAATTTAAAGATGTTTTTCTTGGAACTGGAAAACGAGATTATACACGCGCCGCAGATACACAAAAATGTATAAGAGTTAGTGGAAAGCATAATGACTTGGAAGAAGTAGGATTTGACACTTTTCATCATACTTTTTTCGAGATGCTCGGCAATTGGTCTTTCGGTGATTATTATAAAAGAGAAGCAATTTATTGGGCTTGGGAATTACTTACAGATGTTTGGCACTTAGAACCTGAAAGACTTCATGCAACTGTATTTAGGACTGATGATGAAGCCTATAATATTTGGAAGGAAATTCTACCTGAAAATCGAATTCATAAATTTGATGAAAAAGATAACTTTTGGGAAATGGGAGAAACAGGTCCCTGCGGACCTTGTAGCGAAATCCATTACGATAGAACAGACGATCTTTCTGGGGGTAAACTAGTAAATAAAGGAAAATCTGATGTAATTGAAATTTGGAATCTCGTTTTTATCCAATATAATAGAAAATCTGATGGCAGTTTGATCGAACTTTCTTCCAAACATATTGATACTGGAATGGGTTTCGAAAGAATTACCGCTGTAATCCAAGGAGTTAATTCTAATTATGATACTGATATCTTTTTACCTATTATTAATCAAATAGAATCTCTATCCGGAATTTATTATAACAAAATAGCTAATGACAAAAATACTACAGCAATGCGAGTGATTGCTGACCATATTCGTACTCTTGTATTTGCAATAGCTGATGGTGCTTTACCAGGCAATGAGGGAAGAGGATATGTATTACGAAGAATACTTAGGAGAGCTGTCCGATTCGCAAGAAATTTAGGGTTTAAAGAACCAGTCCTTTTTAAATTAATTGATACCATAACAGATACAATGGGATCTGTTTTTCCTGAGATTATTAAAAATAAAGAATTTATACAAAAAGTAATAAGAGCAGAAGAAGAAAGCTTTTTAAATACTTTAGACAAGGGACTAGAGAAATTCGAAGATATATTAAAAAATTCTAAGATTAATAATTTACAACAAATTAATGGAAAAGATGCTTTTCAATTATATGATTCTTTTGGTTTTCCTTTGGATTTAACCGAATTAATCGCTCGAGAAAATAATCTGACTGTTGATAAAAACGAGTTTAATTTGCTAATGAAAGAGCAAAAAGAACGCTCAAGAAGTGCAAGAAAGGTCCATTCTCAAGAAATCGAATTACCTATATTTGAAGCTAAAACTGAATTTGTTGGCTATAATGAAACCGAAACCGAATCCACAGTCGAATTCGTTAAAGATAATATGATCATACTCGATAAAACTCCTTTTTACGTTGAAAGCGGAGGGCAAGTATCCGACACTGGCTCAGTCATCTTGGCTGGTGAATATTACAACGTAATTGATATGAAAAAGTCTGGAGATGCAATTATCCATATTTGCGATAGAGATATAGAACCCCTAATTGGAGCTAAAGCTATACTAAAAATCGACACTTTAAGAAGAAGAGATATAATGAGAAATCATTCCGCCACCCACCTGCTTCATGAAGCTTTGAGACAAACTCTTGGAAATCATATTCAGCAAGCTGGTTCTTTGGTATCACCCGAATATTTAAGATTTGATTTTAATCATTTTGAAAAATTATCTGAAGATGAGTTAAGTAAAATTGAAAGCTTAGTAAATGAAAAAATATATGAACAAATACCCGTTACAATCCTTACTATGCCTTTAGAAGAAGCAAGACAAAATCCAAACATTAAGATGTTTTTTGGCGATAAGTATGGCGATATTGTAAGGGTTGTTATTATGGACAATAAGTATTCATTAGAATTATGTGGGGGAACCCATGTTAATAATACAATAGAAATCGGATATTTTAAAATTATATCTGAATCATCAATTGCTGCAGGAGTAAGAAGAATAGAAGCTATTACTGGTAGAGCATTAAGCAATTATATTAATTCTCTTATCGTAAAATATAAAGATACTAATCATTTGCTTGAAGAAGCTAATAATAAAATTCGTCAACTTGAAAAAGATATTTCAGCGAATAAATTATCTACTTTTTATAATAATATTGATTTATGGATTAAAGATGCTAAGGTAGTAAATAATATTAGAATTGTAGCTAGAGAAGTTGATGCTGAAGATATGGATAAATTAAGATTATTTGGAGAATATCTAAGAGATAAATTAGGTAATAATGGTATAGGTCTTTTAGCTACTGTTTTTAATGGAAAAGCTCAATTAGTATGTGTCGTAACTGATGATTTGAAAGCAAAATATCCTGCAAATAAAATTGTTAGCGAAACAGCTAAATTTATTGGAGGTGGGGGAGGTGGTAAATACCATTTAGCTACTGCTGGCGGCAAAGATATATCTAAAATCAATGAACTAATTAAAAATTTCCCAATTTTTATTAATGATTTTCTTCAAAAAAATAAATAAAATGAAAAGATCTATTTGTAGTATTATACTTATCATTATTTTAACATTAATATCAAGACCTGTACATAGTATAGAAATCATTCAAGGTTCCAAAATTAGTGGGAACTTCCAAATTGATGCACAAAGCTACCAAAAGGACTCATTGATCGGGGCTGATGATGTAAGGGAAAAAGTTCTTTCAAATGCTTACTTAAATATGATATTTAATATTGAAAACTTTGAAGCTGGCATTAGATATGAAGCTTATCTTGACCCAATACTCGGCATAGATCCAAGATATAAAGGTAGCGGTATCCCTTTTAGATATTTAACATTTACTTCTGATATGATAGATGTTACTGCTGGTAATTTTTATGAGCAATTTGGAAGTGGTATAATTTTCAGAACCTATGAAGAAAGACAGCTTGGATTTGATAATTCAATGGATGGATTGAGAATCAAAATCCGTCCAATTGATGGTATTGATTTAACTGCAATCATTGGAAAACAAAGAAGTTTCTGGAATACTGGCGATGGAATTGTTAGAGGAGCTAACATAACATTTGACATAAATAACTTTTTTAAAAAATTATTACCTAGAAATCTAGATATAAAAATAGGGGCATCTATTATTAGTAAATATCAAGCTGATCTTCAGTCAAAATACAAGTTACCTGAAAATGTGCTTGCTTACTCAACAAGATTAGCAATTTCAACAGATTGGTTTCAATTAGATGGCGAATATGCTTATAAATTTAATGATCCACAGGCAACAAATAATTTCAGTTTTAATCCTGGAACTGGATTTATTATTAATGCTTCACTTTTCGGAACAGGAATAGGTTTTACCCTAAATATGCATAGAGTTGACAATATGGATTTTAGAAGTGATAGAGCAGCTCGAGGCAATAATCTTTTAATTAATTATATACCTCCACTAACAAAGCAACACGCTTATCGCTTGGCTACTATTTATCCATATGCTACTCAAATCAATAACGAAATTGGGATTCAAGCTGATTTTACTTATACATTTAATAAAGAATCGTTATTTGGTGGTAAATACCCTGCAACTATTAATGTTAATTATTCAAGAATTCACAATATTGATACTTCTCATATTGATGATTTTACATATAAGTCGCCATTCTTTTCAGTTGGAAAACGTATGTATTTTCAAGATATTAATATAGAAATTGAAAAGAAATGGTCAACTAACTGGATGACTCATTTGGCATATATTAATTTAATTTATGACAAAGATATACTTGAACATGAGGGCATACCGGATTATGGCAAAATCTATTCTAATATATTAGTACTTGAAACCACATACAAAATATCTAAAAAGGATGCTTTAAAAATTGAAGCTCAACATCTTTGGTGGGCACAAGATTCACTAATTAAAATTCCCGATAATCAAAATGGTAATTGGCTTTACCTTTTTGCTGAATATACTATTTCACCCTCTTGGTATTTTTCAATTTGGGACGAATTTAACTACGGAAATCAAGATATTGATAGAAGAATACATTATATTTCTGGTTCTTTTGCTTTTGTTTACGAAACCTCTAGAATTTCTTTCGGCTACGGTAGGCAAAGAGGAGGCACTATTTGCATCGGCGGTGTCTGTCGTCAAGTTCCAGCATCAAATGGCTTCTTTTTGACTATTTCTTCTTCTTTTTAATATTAAATATTCCTATTCAGCAATATATTGAATTTCTATACGTCATAATAAAAAATATAAAACTTTTTAATAACTATTTAAGGAAATATTATGGAATATCTAACAAAAGAAACTTTTAAAGAAAAAGTTTTCGATTATGAAAACAATAACGAATGGAATTACAAGGGTGATAAACCCTGTATCATAGATTTTTACGCTGATTGGTGTGGTCCCTGCAAAATGGTCTCACCGATTATGGAAGAACTCTCAAAAGATTTCGAGGGCTTAGTAAATATCTATAAAGTAAATACCGATGAAGAGCAAGAACTTTCTTCCTTATTCGGTATAAGAAGTATTCCTTCAGTACTTTTTATTCCTCTAAACGATAAACCTCGTATGGCAATTGGTGCTATGCCTAAACAGGGATATGAACAAGCAATCGAAGATGTTTTTGGAATTCAGAAACCTGAGATTAAGAGTAATTAATTATAAAATTCTTTCACCCTATAGAAAACAGAATTGTTTATAGGGTGATTTATTATGTTTGAAACAGAAGAAATGAAGAAATATGTTATAGTTTTAGTTGGATTTGTTCTGGGTGGTCTTTTAGGATATGGATATTATTTTTTATTTGGATGCGATTCCAATTCTTGTTCACTTAGCTCTAATTGGCAATTTACAACATTATTTGGAGCTATTGTTGGTTTAGTATTATCTTTTCCAAGTAAAAAAAAATCTCTTAAAGGCAATATTGATAATGAATATAAACAAAAATATAACAATTGAAGATCTTATTAATATAAAACCTCAGGCTGTTTCTTATCTGATGAAAAATCATATAAAATGCTTAGCTTGTGGCGAACCTATATGGGGAACTCTTGAATCCGTTTCTAAAGAGAAAGGTTATAGCGATAAAGATATCGAAAAGTTTGTTAGAGAACTTAATGAGCTTTAATTATATAATTATAAATGCCAATCATATAAGCGGAAATCAATTGTTCTGCCATTAATAAAATCTTCTTGTAATGCTATTCTAATTTTGTTTTGCAATAAAAAGTAAGTTGCAACAATAAATGGCAATAAAGCTATGACAGCCGAAATAAATGAAATTAAAGGCAATGTGTAAACTATCATATTAAATGTTCCATGTATTATTATTGCAATCAATAACCCTCTTGTTTTATATAAATTGATTTCTTTAGGCGATTTCTTGAACTTTGAAATACCAATATAATATCCCATTATCCCAGAAGCAATTGCATGTAAAGGAACTGAAGTAAAAGCCCTCAATAAAATGATATTCCATGAATAATCATACTCAATAACATATTTAATGTTCTCAAGGCAAGCAAACCCCATGCTGACAGTAATTGTATAAATTATACCATCCATCACTTCATCGAAATTCTTGTTTTTATACGCAAAATTAATTATAACAATGTATTTCAGAGTCTCTTCAACAGTAGCAGCTATAAAATAGGAAAAGATTAAATTAATAACCAATTGTTCTAAATAAACATATTTTAAAAGTTGAAGCTGAAAGCAAAGCTCAATGATATAAGCTGGGATAGTTGAAAATACTCCCAAAAAGAAAATTTTGATTATTAAACCCTTTGGTTCAGGTTTACCAATATCTTTTCTGTAAAAATAAATTACAATTAATATTGCAGGTGCAATCGCAAAAAAAATTGGTATAAATTTCATAATATTATAATTAATATAAATTTGTAATAATAAGTCAGTTATTTTTAAGTCCTTACACTACATTTTGTAGTTAATTTTGTGACATTTCAAGCTTTTTTTATATTTTTAGAAAAAAAATCTATAATTTTTATTTTTTTACTTGTTTAAATGCAACTTTTACAATAAATTGTATTTCAATTCAAACAAAATATGAGCAAAAGTAAAAATACTAAAAAATGTTGAAAATATTCTAAATATTAAATAAATTTGTATTATTTAGTAAAGAATAAAAAATATAAATTAAAATTTTTAAAGAAAATATAAGGAATTAAGATATGTCAAAAGGAGGCGGTGCAGGAAAGGTTTATTTTGTGTTGTATCTTGCTGTAGTTCTCGAGCTTTTGATTATTATCGTCGAACGTGACGAAGCGGAAGAAGGTCTTCATAAAAAGCAACAAGAGACGATGAGAATAGTTGAGAGCATTCTTACCCAGCTTCAATCAGGTTCAGGAACTGAAGGTATTAGCACTCGACCACAGGATGAAATTACTCTTCCACCTGAGGGTTTAAACATGCAGCAAATCGAAAACGAAATGAATCTTAAACTTGTTACTAATAGAAAATACTCTGTTGAAGTTGGTGTTATTGATATAGCAGATGAAATTAGAAAGAGAGATGATCGAGCTGAGGAATCGCTCGAAGCTTGGCTCAGCAAACTTATGAAATTATCTAACGTTGAAGATATTGATTATCAAGTCTTTTATTCAACTGAGACAAATCCAGCTGATCCCAATAGACCACCTGATTTTCCTCACGATTCTATTTTGAAAAAGCAAGATTTTTCAAAATATACACCTAACCAATCACTACCAGATAGTAAATGGCTTCTTTACTCATACACCAAGAAAAAGCTTAACCTTAAAGAATCATTAAAACGATTATATGAAGCTAAAGGTACAATAGATACAAAAAATTTGACTACAGAGGATTTCGTTCCAATTTATGAAAATGTTGGAGAACAAGTTGGAACATTGCCTATTCCTGAAGGGATTGCTCCTGATCAAGCTTTCGTTTATTCTGATAGCTTAACTATAGAAGGAAAACATTTAAGTGATGACAGAATTAAAAAACGGTCATTCTTTGTCTATTTTGAACCTCCTAAAACTAGCAATTTTTATTCTAATCCTAATAAAAGTTGTTGGTTCAAACTTCGATTTACTACAAAAGGAAATAGGATAATGGGTGTAAGGAAAATCGAAGATTTAGATGCAAAACAGAGCGAGGAAATATCTAATGAAGAAAAAGTCAACATTGGCACTGTCCAATTAAAAGTTAAAGAACTCGAAAATGTAAAAAGAGCACTGGTCTCTCAATTAAGTGAATTTGTTTTACCAGATGAAACAGTTCTGGCTCGAAGTTTAGAAGAATTTGATAAAATGCTAAACAATGCTGTCATTGAAGCTACTGAAAAATCAAAGACTGATCAAACAATTCTCGGAAAAATCAGGCTTTATGGATATATTATCAAATTATTAACCCCTGCTAAAGAAAGAGATTTCTTTCCACAAAATTATGGAGCTATTGAATTTAATGTTCGTGTACAAAAACCTACATATACTCCTGGCAACGTTCAAATCGAATATCAAAATCTTGTTTATTTAGATGCTATTCCTCCAAAATTTAAATTTAAAGTCATCGGCTTTAGAGGTGGTTCACCCAATATTTCAATAAACGGGGTTCCAGCTTCTTCAGTCAGCGAAATCGGTTCTGAAACAGCTGATGCTGCATTAAGAGGTTTGCCTTCTGCTGCTGGAGCAAGAGTTGTTTCGTATATAGCAAAATGGAATACAATTTTCGAAGGTGGTTTGAGCCAGCCTAAGGTATATGATGTTAAAATATCATATACTGGGGGTTCTCGTCCGGCTGATACTACTGCAAAAATATTTATGTATAAAACCAAGATTCTAAACGAGGAAAATATAGCAACACAATTTGAAAGCTCAGCTGAATTTGACGGTTATGTTGATTTATGGGATCCAATATCACCAAATACAGGAAACCAAATCAGTCCTGAGAGCTTTAAGATCAAATTTGAAGTTGATAATGATCCACAAGGACAATTTAAAAAGGAAGTACAAGGTTTTACTGTCCCAGCAAATACATTCAAATTCCCAACAACATCTAAAAATGCAACGATGTCTTTTGTTTGGTTCGAACCAATTGAAAAACAAGAAGTAAGTATTTGGAAAACAGAATCCAAAATTGTTCAAGCAAAACCAAGAATTAATCGTAACGTTACTGCAGATTTCAATTGCACACGTTCTGAACTTGTTGTTGATGTTTCTAAGATTGTTGTGGCTAGACCTAAAAATTATTCCAAACCTTTCAAAACTTTAAATCCAACTATTACTATGAATATTCAGAATTATAACCTTGGTAAATTCTCTAAAACAAAAGGTACTCCAAAACTTAATCTTGTAAACGAAACTGAAAATGATTTTACCTATAAAACAACTATAAGGATTACAGGTTCATTGCCAGATAATAAAAAAGAGTTGACAGGTTCATTCGATTTAGTAATTACTGCTACCGTAGTTAATCCTGACAATCCATCTGAAACAGCAACACAGACAACGCCAATTAAAATTTATGTAAGATGTAAGCCAAGAGATTAGATGTTAAAGTTTTATTATTCTAGATAACTAAATAAAAAATAAATGAGGATTTATAATGAAAAGTAAAATGAAGTTCAAAATATTCATCTTATTATTATTAATTGTAGCTTTTATTCCTAATTCTATTTTATCAGCCGACAGAATTCATGATACTGTCCTTATTAAAAACTTGCTGACAAATCCAGATAATTATGCCTATGGATTAGTGAGCACTTGGCAACTAAACAACCCCGAAAGTTTTGACAAATTTAATTTTGCAAAATCTAAAGCTCCAGGACAAGAACAGCAAAAAAGATACGATACTACAGGAATACCCGATACTGTAAAAAAATATGCAAAAGATCAATGGGTAGCTGATAATAGTATAGAAGCCAGAACCTTAGGTAGGGATATTCAAAGAACTTTTGGTATAAATATAACTAATCAAAAAATAGAGGCATTACTTGAATCCTTCCAAACAGCCGATGTAAAAAGTATTCCAATTAATATCTATGTAGTAACATCAAAGGTTAGCGAACCGAATCAAATTCCTGGAAATATAATAGCAATAATTGTAGCTCAAACTTCTGATGAGGCAAGAGGCCCTCGAGATGACCTTACGAATGTTGACGTTACTAATGTCATTCCAAAGGAAAGAATGTTAGAGATGAAAGAAGTAGCAAACGATCCTAAATCAATTTCCTTATATGATAAAGTTCTTAACGAATTTTATCAAAAAAATGTGATTCCTGTAACAGATCAGTTAAGAGGAACATTTAGAATAACACCTGCACCTCCAGGTTTAAGTATGACTATGCCAATTATTCCTATTAATGATAAAAAACCCGAAAGATTTGAACAACAATTTATTAGAATTTCCGAAGGTTATGTGCCTTTCACTGAAAAAAATCAAGAAATTATAATAAGCCCTGATTTATTCTCTTGGCGTCTTTATAATAAAATGATTATTGAAAAGAAAGAAAAAATATTCGAAAGAGATGCTCTTGGTAATTACATTATAGACCAAGAAACAGGTGATACAGCAGTCAAAGAAGAAATTTCCATCCAAATACCAAATCCCAATTTACCTGTAAATGACTCACTTCCTATAATAGGATTAGAACTTAAATATGGGATGGATGAATTGAACTATTTTTCTTTATGGAGTAATAGAGTAACTTTTAATGTTATCTGGGACAATATGAAAGTTGGATTAATATTACCAACAAATTTATATGCACCATCTTTTGATAATATATTTAATTATGAAAGGAAATTACGCAGTAGTAATTTTGGTTTATATGCAAATTCTAATTTTGCATTTCCACGTATACCAAATAGTGGAGTATTTCAAGTAAGTGGAGGCATTGTTTTTGGAGATCCAGATAGACTTGTTGATTCAGCAGAATATACTAAAGATTACCAGATAAGCTTTCACGGACAAGCTCACTATACTTTCGGTGCGAGAATTGGAACGAGATATTGGTTTAGATTTGGTATAGGCGGTACATTCTATCAAATAAGAACATTCGAAAACTCTCAAATACGTCCTGATACAGCTTATCAATATAGAGAAATCGAATCTAAATTTATGGGAGGAATTTCTGGAAAGATTGAATTTATGGCAATTAACGTTTCTACTCCTTATGGCTTTTCAATACAATACTTAGATGAAGGATTAGGGGCTAGTGGATGGTTGCAAGTTCCTATAACAAAAAATTTATTTGGAGCTTTAGGACTTGATCTTAAATTTGAATTAAAAGCATATTCAAAAATATTTAGCCAACCAGAACCTTGGGAAATTAATAGCTTTTTCGTTTTTATGCCACGTTTAATTGTTAGGTTTTAATTCAATTTAAAAGTATTAATTATGTTAATAATAAAGAAAAGAAATATTATGAGAAAAATAATGAGAAAAGTATTGTTGCTTGTCCTTTTCATAAGTTTGTCTCCATTTTGTTTTGCACAACTTAAAAATACAATTGACTCTCTTACATCAATTGATCCTATAGTTATGCGAAGTTTTCCAAGATGGAAGGTACTTGAAAAAAATCTTAACAAAAATATCTATGCTGCTTTTGTTACAGCAGGTTATAAAGAAAAAGATTTGGATATCCAAAATATTCAAATCTTAGCCGTAGAACCAGATTCTACTGATGTTGAATATAATATTATTTTGATTTCTTGCGGTCCTTCGAGTATGAAACCGATGGATTTTCTTTTATATATGAGAGATTTTAAAGATATACTTTCTGGAAAGACTAAAAAAGGACCACCTAAGTTAAATTATCAATACGAAATGATTCCTTACGAAGAACCACCTTCACCATCACAAGCTGAAGCTATAATAAGTTATAAAGAACCAAATACAAATTATGTAATCATTCTCTCTCTTTATGAACAAATTTTAAAAGTAGGTTCCGAAGGTTACTGGTTGCGTTCCTCTACAGGTTATGATGCCATTGGTTATCCCTTCTGGACATCCGGCGATTCTAAAATTACAATGAAAATCCCTTTGGTTGAAAATATTGATAGTGCATCGAGAAAGTATTTGCCTTATATTTTAAATGCCTATTTAGGTTATGGATATAATATTAATTCTGGTCTTTTTGCTGATAAAAAAGGCACTATTTTAGGTTGGGTGCCAGAAAGAAGATTAAATTTTTCTACCGGTGGGAAAATAATTGCTGGTGCTGATTTCTTTTTACCTTTTTTCACTGATGCTGGAATATCATTTAATGTCGAAATACCACTTCATGATCCTCAAGGAGAAGGCATTGATACATTAAAAAACTTTTTTGAAAATATTACTTCAAGACCTGATGTAATTGATCCAACTGGAACCTTGACCTTGACTGGAGTACTTCCCTTACTTCGTTCTTCCGGGCAAGTATCTCTATTCTATACTTACTGGTTCAATAAAGAAAGACCAGAGAATTTCATAAAAATCAACTTAGGTCTTAATTACAATGAAATTCTTGAATTCGCAATGTATGAGACATTAGAAAATAAATTTACAACTTATCGCACTCTAACTAGAGAAGATAATATTGAAGGACTTAGATATTATAAACCAAACGAATTAGGTGATTGGCTTTATTTTAAAATTGAGTATGGTAACCAGTCATTAAAACCTTTCGGATTTAGTTTACAATATTCTAATCAAATCTTGCTTGGAAATATTTATTTGCCGATTTTCGGAAATTGGTTTTATCTCGAAGCTAAGTATGCTACTCCTCTTCGTGAGTTGAAACCTTTTGAAGTTAAGCACTTTTATATGATTTCTCCAGTATTAAGATTTACATTATAATTTTAAATATGTGTTATCACTTTTAGTTGTTTCAAAAGTATATTTTATTAAAGTTCCTTATTTTATATCGAATAAAAACACGTCAATTAAAATAAGCGAACGTTTGGATTTTTAAAAAATATCACTTTTGAAACTTTTTTTTAATAAGAAAAATAAAATGAAAATAAGATATTTAGCATTTTTAATTTCTTTAAATCTAATACTATCTTTTCAGCTTTTATCACAAAGCCTTCCAGAGAAAGTAGACTCAGTAAAATATATAAAAGAGCTTCTTCAAGATGCTAAAATTAGTTCAAAAGATAAAGATATAGAAATCATTATACAAAATGTTGATATATCCCATTTTCCAGAAATAAGCTTAATTGTAGAAGCATTTAATATTTATGGTCTCCCTCTTGATACTCTATATCCAGAGAAATTAACAGTATTAGAGAATAATAAAGAAAAAAAAATAATTTCGGTTAAGAAAATATCTATTACTCAAAGAATCCCTGTAGATTTTGTATTTATTATTGATAAAACTGGTTCAATGCAACATTATATAAATGAGATAATGCGCAATATTACCAATTTTACTAATACTCTCCTTAGTCGAGGGATTGATTATAGAATAGGTCTCGTATTATTCTCAGATAGTGTTGAAAAGAAGTATGAACTTACTGATAATGTATTTACTTTTCTTGGTTGGTTAAGTGGTGTCCAGGCTTTTGGTGGAAAAGACGAGAAAGAAAATGCTCTTGAAGCAATAAAATCTGCTTCACAATTAGATTTTCGAAAATCTGCAAATATTGTTTTTGTTCTTATAACAGATGCTCCATATCATCAAGCAGGAGAAAAAGGAGATGGACAAACTAATTTAACAACTGAAAAAATAATCGCTTTATTAGAAGAGAAAAATATTAGGATGTTTTGTATAGTTCCCACTAGGCTCCAACAATATGAACTAATGGCTCGGAGAACAAGAGGTAAAACCTTCGACATACAATCCCAATTTTATTCTATACTTTTCAGCTTCTCAAATCAACTCACAAATTTATATTCTCTTACATATATTACTCTTGAACCCGCAATACCAGACTCTTTAAATATTTCTATTCTCAACGAAAAAAAACAAGAACTTGTTAAAAAAACAATTCCAATAGTTGAATTAGGCAGAAAATTAATTATTGAAAATTTACTCTATAATACAAATAGCTATTCTCTTCCTGATTCCGTTGCCGAACTCGAAGTACTTACTTCCTTTATGAAAAATAAACCAAATGTTAAAATATTAGTCGAGGGTCATACAGATAACATTGGAAGTAATAAATTGAATGATCTTCTTTCATTAAACAGAGCAGAAAGTGTAAAAGCTTATTTAATAAAAAAAGGGATAGAACCAAATAGAATAGAAACAAAAGGTTTTGGCAAAAGAAAACCTATTGCAAGTAATGATACTGAATTTGGAAGGCGTTTGAATAGAAGAACTGAAATTATTATTATTTCTAAATGAAAAAAAAAATAGAATATCGTTATATTTTATATTTATTTTGCATTTTTATTTATTGTAATTGCAATTTATTATCACAGCTACTATCAATAACTGTACCTGATTCTTCAAAAATTAAATTAATGATTGCTGATGTTAGAATCTCTCCTTCTGCTCCTGAAATAAATAATTTAAAAGTTGAAGCAGCTATTAACTTAGCTGCTGAAATGAGTGAAAAATACACATTGATTCCTGAGAATATTAAAGATTCTATATCAAATATTGTATTTAAGGAACAAAAGAATTTAACTATTCTTACTTTGGCTAATCTTCTTAAAGCAGATAAAATGCTTTTTCTCAAAATCAATCGTTTAGTTAATGTAATTAGAGTAGATATTACCGTTTTGGATTGCCGAGACACTACCGATAAAAAATATGGAATAGGTTATTCATTAGTTCATTATTTTGATAATATTACAGGGAAACCATTGTCAGACCCGTTCCTTTTAGAAGCTATACAAAGAGCTTTTGCATGTGCTATTAGAGATACATTGCTTTATAATAAACTACCTTCAAAATATAGAGTTTTTCCTGCACCCTCGCTTGTAATAGGTGGAATAGAATTTCTTGATGATGATAAATTACCTGAAATGCTTTTATTCAAAAATAAGGTAGTAGTTTCATATGATCTATGCGAGAGTTTATTTGAAGAAATTTCCAAAAGCGATAAGTTTGTATCTTATGACATTTCTACGAGAGATACAATGTATGCAATGGCTAAATTTTATTATGTAGAAAATTACAATCCACCTAATCAAATAGAGTTAAAAATTCTTTCATTATTCGAAATTGAATACTACCTGACAGGTTTATACAAAAGAACAAAAGAAGGAGCTTATCTCGAATTACAACTATGTAAAATAGAAAATCAAATGCTAAGATTGATAAATTCTGTTAACGGAACCCATCAAAATGATAATATTGAAGAATTACGAAGCCTTGCTAAATTATTAATAAAGAAACTATTAGAATTTAAATATTACTAACATTATAAATCAGATTTTTATATTATCGGAAAAAATTGAACAGTTCTTGTTAATGTTTTCATTTCTACATTTATTAATAATTCATTATATTTACATATAATTTTCATGTTAAATACTAAATTGTTTTTGTCACACAAAGAAAGAATATTATGTCAGGTCACAGCAAGTGGGCAAATATTAAGCATAGAAAAGGCAGACAAGATGCCAAAAGAGGTAAAATATTCACAAGATTAACAAAGGAAATTACAATTGCAGCTCGTGAAGGTGGTGGAGATCCAGATATGAATCCACGACTTAGACTTGCTATCCAAAATGCAAAAGCAGAAAATATGCCTTCTGATAATATTAAAAGAGCTATCCAAAAAGGAACAGGAGAAATTGAAGGAGTCAATTACGAGGAAATAACATATGAAGGGTATGCACCATGCGGGGTAGCTGTAATATTAGAAACTGTTACCGATAACAAGAATAGAACCACAGCTGAAATTCGCTCAAACTTTAGCAAACTCGGTGGAAATATGGCTGAAACTGGTGCTGTAGCGTGGAATTTTGATAGAAAAGGTGTTATTACAATAAAAACTTTAAATCATACTGAAGATGATTTGCTTGAGCATGTTTTGGAATCTGGTGCGGATGATATGGAATATGATACCGAAAATACAAGGATAATCACTGCTTTAGATAAATATGGAACTGTAAACAAATACTTTACTGAGAAAGGATTCCAAGTCATTGAGTCCAAGTTAGAATATATTGCTAAAACCTATGTGAGTATTGATAACGAAAATGATGCTCGCAGGATTATGAAATTAATAGAATTTTTTGAAGAACACGACGATGTTCAAAATGTATTTGCAAATTTTGATATAAAAGAAGAAATATTAGAAAAAATTACAAACTAATTTACTTCAATCTACTTTAAAATTTAAATAATTATTAAAATATATGTCAATAACGCAAAAACTAAAAGACTTATTTTTTAGAAAAAAAACAATTACTGAGGGTGGAGGAGAAAAAGCTGTCCAAAAGCAGGTGTCAATGGGGAAAATGACTGCCAGACAAAGAATTAAAGCATTATTAGATGAAGACTCCTTCCATGAATACGATATGTTCGTTGAACATAAAGCCGAAGATTTTGGAATGGATAAAAAGTTTCTTCCAGGCGATGGTGTCATTACTGGAACTGGAAATATTCTTGGACATCCAGTTTGCATTTATGCTCAGGACTTCACTGTAGCTGGAGGCTCATTAGGTATTATGCATGCTCGAAAAATTACAAAAATTATGGACCACGCTATGCGTTTAGGCATTCCTTTAATCGGTATTAATGACTCTGGAGGTGCAAGGATACAAGAAGGGGTTAACTCACTTGCTGGATATGGCGAAATTTTTCTTCGTAATACAATGGCGAGTGGCATAATACCTCAGATTTCTGTTGTGCTTGGTCCTTGTGCTGGCGGAGCAGTCTACTCTCCTGCTTTAACGGATTTTGTTTTCGTCGTAGATAAAATTTCTAAAATGTTTATTACAGGACCCGAAGTAATTAAAACTGTGCTGGGTGAAGAAATTTCAATGGAAGAACTTGGTGGAGCCAGAGTTAATGCAGAAATATCTGGAAATGCTCACTTTTTTGCTTCTAGTGAATTAGAATGCTTTGAACAAATAAAACGCTTAGTTTCATTTATTCCATGGAACAATCGAAAAAAAGCAGATAAGTTTCCTCCTAAACCTCCTAAACCAGAATTTAAAATCGAAAATATTATTCCTAAAGAATCAAATCAATCTTTTGATGTTCGTGATATTATCAAAGCAATCTGTGATGACTCTGATTTTTTAGAAATTCAAGAATTCTTCGCTCCTAATATCGTTATTGGATTTGCAAGGATTGAAGGTGAAACCGTTGGAATTATTGGCAATCAACCTATGGTTTTAGCTGGTGTCTTAGATGTAGATTCTTCTGATAAAGCTGCAAGATTCATACGTTTTTGCGATGCCTTTAATATTCCTTTGCTTACTCTTGTAGATGTTCCTGGTTACTTACCTGGTGTTGACCAAGAACATTCCGGAGTAATTCGTCACGGAGCCAAGATTCTTTATTCGTATAGTGAAGCTACCGTACCAAAAATAACTTGTATATTGAGAAAAGCATATGGGGGTGGCTATATTGCAATGTGCTCTAAACATTTAGGTGCTGATTTCGTTTTTGCTCTTCCTACTGCTGAAATCGCAGTTATGGGTCCAGAAGGAGCTGCAAACATTATTTTTAAAAATGAGATAGCTTCTTCCCCTGACCCAGAAGCAACTCGTCGTCAGAAGGTTCAAGAGTATACTGAAAAATTTGCTAATCCTTTTAGAGCAGCTGCAAATGGTTATATTGATGCTGTTATTTCTTTTAATGAAGTTCGGGGGTATATAAAACATGCTCTTTATATTTCTACAAATAAAGAAATCGCATTGCCACAAAAGAAACATGGCATTCCTCCTTTTTAAAACTCTTATGTAATAATTTTAACAAAGAGTATTTTTGTATGAAAAAAATTGAGTTAAAAAAATTACTTCCTTATATTATTGTTTTAGGTGTTTTTTCTTTAACTGTGCTTGTATTAATTTCTACTGCTGATTTATGGATCCTTCCAGCTATGGTTCATAATAAACCTATTGTGAAAGTTCCTGATCTTACAGGGAAACCTATTAATGAAGCTGAGAAATTATTAGAAACTGTAGGCCTAAATTATGAGGTTACTTCAGAACAATATAGCAAAGATTTTAAACCTGGCGTAGTCATATCCCAAACTCCTAAACCTAATCTCATGGTAAAACAAACGAGAACCATATTTTTGATAATTAGCAAGGGAGAAGAAACAGCAATTGTGCCATATTTAATTGGACAATCCTTTAGAATAGCAAGAACTACATTAATAAATAAGGGTTTTAAACTTGGCAACATTCGTTATGAACCAAGTGATGCCTTTGGAGCAGATACTATTATTTTTCAATCAATAAATGCAAACACAAGTCTACCTTTCGGAAGTGCTATTGACCTTGTTGTTAGTAAAGGTTCCGAACTTCAAGTTAAAGTGCCTTCTCTTATCGGGTTATCTCTTGAAGAAGCAAAGAAATCATTAAGTGAATCCGGGTTAAATCTTGGAAATTTGAATTATATCGAAAATGAAACTTTTATGCCTAATACAGTAATTAATCAGAATCCATCCCCAGGAGCATTAGTAAAGAATTTAAGTAATGTGAATCTTACTTTATCCAGATAATTATAAAATTATCTTATTTTTCCTTCTGAAATTAATTTAATAAAATATGATATGCTCCTATTATAAGTCTTTTCAGCACTTGTTGGGAAATAACAAGCTGGTAATTCACCACTTCGTCTATGATATGAAATGCATTCGCAACATATTCCTTTTCTTGAACAAGGTTCATAACTACAGTTACAAATATTTAAATTTTTATTTTTATTGCATTCCATTATTTACCTTTATATTTTTTCTACATTATTCATAATCAAATTCAATACCAAATAACTCAGGTAATTGAAAAACATGTTTTTTGAATACTGAAAAAAGTTGTTCACTTGTAAATATTATTTCACCGAATTTGCCTTCGTCAAAATTATAAGCAAAATCTATTCTTATTACACTTTTATTTCCAGAAGCTTTCATATTGTGAAATCGTAATCCAAAGCCAATCGAATGATGCCATTGAGTTTGATAGAATTGAGTATTTTGCCTCCAAACAGTTCCCACATCGTAAAATAGCACAGCTGATATGTTAATAATCCAAATAGGTATGTTAGGAAAAAATCTTAGTTCGAAATTACCAATAATCCTATTGTCACCGACCATTGAATTTGCTGGGTAACCCCTAAGACCTGCATTGTTGTCAAGAATTAGTTGACGAAGAGCATCCCAATTCCAGCTTACCTGTTCTCGTAATCGACCAGCCAAAATTATGTGTGGATCTATTCTCCAGAAGCCAAGACCCAAGAATTCTTGATATGTATAATAGGGCTTTGTTCCTGCAAAACTACTCGCACCAGTCAATTGTCCAAAAAGATATATGTTTTCTGTTAGCCAAGATTTTTCTCCCTGAGCACCTACATAATAAAAAGATTCGCCTCCATTTGAAAAGATAGGAAAAATCTTTCCTAATACTGCAGTTCCCCAGCCACCTATGGGTAAATCTTCTACTAAATATCCATCTAACCCTTCTGTTTTTATATAATTTTCTGAAACTGAAGAAAAAGCTACTAAAATTTGCCCTGAATTATCATAAGCTCTTCTAAACTCTGGAGCTAATCTTTTTACGTCTTCCAGTTGAAAAGCTGCAGTAGCAAATATCCTATCATTTCTTAACCAAGCTTTTGAAAACCATCCATAAATCCTTCTTTCATGAAAAGGCATAAGCTGAAAGTTACTTTCTTTAAATAAAAAATCGCTTCCAAATGAATTCATACCTTTTAATCCATATGAGATCTCTGTAGATAGTGTCCTGTAAGGTTTGGATATGTTTAAGTTTTGATCAGTTCTATACTTGTTTGATTTTAACATACCTTCGATACTTAGTTCACTTCTGAAAAACCTTTTTAAAGACAATATTCCAAGACCTTGCCATTGGATATTATTTTCAGTTCTATATATTCCTTCCACTTGAATATATGTGCCTGTTCCTAAAACGTTTTCCTCAACTAACTTTGCGCCTAAAGTATTTTCATTACCTCCAGTACCAATAATAATGCTTGGTTTTAGTGACCACTTATCTTGAGTAATGACCCAAACGTTTACGTTATCCTCATCTATTGTATCAATTTCAATATCCACTGAGATGAACAAATGCGTTGACCTAAGATTTCGTTCGGTTTCGTAAATCAAATCATAATCTACTAAATCACCTTCTTGAAATAACAGTTCATCCTCAATTATATATTCCTTTGTTAATGAATGAAAGGCATTAGCGAGTTTAGCTGCAAAAAACCAGTCTTTTTGAAGTGAATCAAAAACCTCTTTTCGCTGAATATAAATATTCTTAATTCTTGGTTGCGTATTACATTGAAAAGTAATAAATAAAATCCAAAAACAAAATATTAATATCGTGTTTAGTTTATTATATACGGTCATGCGAAAAATTATACTATTTTATAAAAAGGTCCTGTGCTTGTCAAAATACTTTCAATTAAATTTACCGAAAAAAAATCCATTTTTCCAAAATTGTAATCTTTGTATTGTTGCACTTTTTTACTAAATTCTGGATTTTGAAATTCCTTTATTCTAATTAAAGTAATATGTGGCTTGAATGAATTATTATCGCTTTCAATTCCTAATTGAATTAAGGAATTATCAATTCCCTGAAATATTTTAAATAAAATATTATCCTCATTCTCTGCTTTAATATATAATATCCGAGGCTTTTTTTGATTTGGGAACACATCCACGCCCTTAAATGTTAAAACTGATTTATATTCTCCAATATAATTAATAATGGATGATTTTAATTTATCAATATTAGAAATTTCAATATCTCCTAAAAATTTATAAGTAAAATGAAGATTCTCAAGTTCTACCCATTTACCTTTACAAATGTGTTCAAATGTACTTTTTATTGTACTAAGATTATTCTTGAAAATACTTCTATCAACAAAAGTTCCGATAAACAATCTCTTAGTTTTCATTATTTTCATAAGATCATATCCGATTATATACAAATTTAAGTATTTTTATAGTTGTAGATATTGGAATTATTTGATTCTTATTACCAAATCAATAAAAATATTGGAAATGATAAGAATTTTTTTTATTTTAAGTGATAATTAAAATATTATTATTAGAATTTTCGGAGAAGTTAATGAAAAATTTATATAATTTATTTATAATTGCTGCTATATTGTTATTTTTCTCATTTCAAAGTAATGCACAGATTACTTCTAAAGGAAATGACTTTTGGCTTGGATTTATGGAAAATTATACAGGTGGAAACAATTTCTACGTATTCTTAAGTTCAGATGTAGCTGCCAGTGGAACTGTTTCAATACCTGGAGCAGGTTGGTCTCAGAACTTTACTTTGAGTCCAAATACAGCTATTACAATAGATATTCCATACTCAAGTGCTGTAAATCAAGGTTCAGAGACTGTTAAAAATACTGGAGTACATGTTACCTCCGATACCTTAATCAATTGCTTTGCTATGAATTATAAGGTTTATACAACTGATGGGACACTTGTTCTTCCTGTTGCTGCTCTTGGAACAGAGTATTATGTCCTTTGTTATGGACCTCAAATCTATACATCAGAATTTTTGATTGTAGCAGTTGAAAATAACACTACTGTTCAAATAACACCTAAAGCTACTACTTCAGGAGGGAAACCTGCTAATGTTCCATTTACAATAACTCTTAACAAAGGACAGATTTATCAAGTACAATCAAGTGGCGATTTATCCGGCTCTCATATTGTTTCGGCTAATGGAACTACTAAATTCGCTGTTTTTGCTGGAAATGTATGCGCAAATATCCCGTCAGGTGTTATTGCATGCGATCATCTTTATGAACAGATGTTTCCAGTAAGAACTTGGAGAACAAAATACGTTGCCGTACCTTACAAAACTAGAAAAAATGATTCTTATAGAATACTCGCTTCAAGAAATGGAACTCAAGTATCAATTAATGGGGCAGTTGTCACTAATCTTAGTGCCGGACAATTTTATGACACTCAATTTGGTACTCCAAGTATAATATCTGCTAATAATCCAATCGAAGTTGCCCAATATAGCCAAGGAACTGGTGCTGATGGTGTTGAAGGGGATCCCTTTTTTATTATGTTAAGTCCTGTTGACCAAACAAGAGAAGATATTAGTTTTATTGTTTTTAATTTTGCTAATATTAAAAATGATTATGTGAATATTGCTACTAAAACAACGTGTATAAATAATTTACTTCTAGATGGAAACCCAATTGCTGCAAATTTTAACACCGTACCATCAGATCCTTCTTTTTCTTATGCGCAAATCAATGTAACTAAAGGAGCTCATAGACTTACTTCTAATTCACCTGGTTGTGGTTTCAATGCTTATGTTTACGGTTTTGGTCCCACAGATTCTTATGGCTATTCTGCTGGAGTTCGTCTCGATCCTTTGACTATTGCTTTAGTTATAAACACTAACTGTGCAGGCAATCCTACTCAATTTTATGTTCGTTCTCAACCTTTCACAATAAAAAATTACAATTGGAATTTCGGTGATGGTGGAACTTCGACTCAATCCAATCCAAGCCATATTTATCAGAATGGTGGAAATTATAATGTAAGGCTGATTGTAACCTACGAAGATAATTCAAAAGATACAGCCGAGCAAATATTTACAATAGAAGAACCAAAAGCTAAAATTAACTACATAGGTGGAGGCTGTCTTGACTCAATAGTTACATTTAGAGATTTGTCAACTGTTGTTGGAGGATCTATTGTATATAGACACTGGGTATTTGGTGATGGCGATACCTCTAATCAAGCTAATCCTACTCACGCATATAAAACAAAAGGAAAATTTAGGGTTATATTAACCATTACTTCTTCGAGTGGGTGTATAGACAGGGATACTGTATTTGTTGATATTTTCCCAAGACCAAGAGCGAGAGCTGGTGCTAACAAAGAAATATGTTTATATGATTCGGTTCAAATTGGCGAACCTGCTACTGATGGTACACCTCCATATACTTATCTTTGGCAGCCTTCTACGGGACTCTCAGCAGACAATATTGCTCAACCTATTGCAAGTCCACAGTCGGTTACAAGATATATAGTTCTCGTAACTGATAAAAATGGTTGCACAGATCGAGATACTGTGTTTGTTAATGTCAATCCCCTGCCAATTGCAAATGCTGGTAATGATGATACTTTATGTTTAGGAGCTTCTATTCAAATAGGAGGGATTACAAACGGTGGTACACCACCATATAGCTTTAATTGGACACCTTCGACAGGCCTTTCTGCTGCTAATGTTCAATATCCTCAAGCAACACCAAACTCAACAACAAAATATTATCTGACTGTGACAGATTCAAAAGGTTGTAAATCAGTAGATTCAGTAATTATTACCGTTTATCCACAACCTCAAGCTGTAGCTGGGAACGATATCGAAATTTGTAATGGCTCTTCTGTTACAATTGGTGAACCTGCTTCAGGAGGTAAACCTCCTTATTCTTATCTATGGTCTCCACCTCAAAACCTATCCGCAACAGATATAGCTCAGCCTATAGCAAGTCCAACATCTACAACAAGCTATATTCTAACTGTAACTGATGCCAATGGTTGTGTTGCAAGAGATACGGTTTTAATAACTGTTAATCCATTGCCAATAGCTGATGCAGGTCAAGATGCTTCTATATGTTTGGGACAGTCTATTCAAATAGGAAATCCAGCTGCTGGTGGAACCCCACCTTATAATTACTTATGGTCTCCTTCTACTGGATTAAGTGCAACTGATCAAGCTATTGTAACAGCTAATCCTCCTGACACTACTACATATATCTTGAAAGTTACAGATGCTAAAGGTTGTGTTGATTTCGATACTGTTAAAATTAATATCATTTTTATACCAAAACCTATAATATCTAAGTCTGGTCCTACTACATTTTGCAATTGTGATAGTGTTGTTTTAGATGCTGGAAATATAAATTATATAGCTTATCTATGGTCAACTGGGGAAACTACTCGAGAAATAACCGTAAAGACAGAAGGTAGATATTATGTTACAATTACTAATATAGATGGATGCAAAAATACTTCTGATACATTAGATATATTTGTTCGCCAACCTTCCGCTACAATTGGATTTCCTCAGACAACAATTGAAGTAGAACCTGGTGAACAATTTAAAATACCTTTACTAATACTAAATTCTGAATATTTAGACTTCTGCAGAATATTTAATTTTGATGCTACTATTAGCTTTAACAAATCAATTATGGTTCCTTTCGGAACTACACCAAAAGGTACAATTGATTTTATTAACAATAGAAGAACAATACAGCTTACTGGAACAAGAAAAGGTGGCGATACAATCCTACTAAACTCTGACTTCCTTGCAACTTTAGGTGATACAGAAACCTCATCTTTAGATCTCGACATTTTTAATTGGCACGAATGCCCATTTAACGTTAATATTTTGAATTCTAATTTAAGACTAAAAAATCTATGTAAAGAAGGTGGAGTAACTCGATTATTCATATCTCCACCCCCAACAGTTAAACTATCTATAAAACCTCATCCAGTAAGAGATATAGCCTCTATTGATTATTCGATATCCTCTGAAGCAAATATAAGAATTTATCTATTGGATATCCTTGGAGTAAAAATTTGCGAGCTTTATTCCGGCTTTGTAAGTATAGGAGAGCATTCTCTTGAAATAGATACAAAAAATTATTCTACAGGAACCTATAATATTATTCTCGAAACTCCTTGGGGAGCTACAACTAAACAAATTCAAATTATTAAATAAAATAAAGGAGATAAAGATGGAGAAAATTTTAAATAAATATATCAAAATGCTTTTAGTATTTATATTTTTTATTATTCATTGTACTTTATTATTTGCCCAAAGCTCCCCTATTAATCCAAATCAATTAGAGAGCAAAATGCGCCCTGCTTATGGTCTATTCTTTAATATAAATTTGAACCAACATGTTCCTGAATTTCAAAAACTACCTAATATCCCTTGTTGTTCTCCTATTTTTAATGAAAGTAGTATAAGTTTAGGATTTTCAGCGGGCATTCTTTACGATATTGCCTTATCGAAAGATTTAGATTTAAACCTACGTTTAGGAATATTCAATCTTGGAGGTAAATTAAAAAAAGACGAACATGAAACTTTCAATCTTAATGGTGAAGCTGTGGACGGTATTATACAACATACTATCCAATCTTCTTTACTATCCTTTGGATTAGAGCCAATGATTGGATATAGAATTTTTGATAGGTTCTCGCTTCATTTAGGATTACATGGTGGTTTTGTTTTTATAAAAAAATATACACAAGAAGAAAATCTTATCGAGCCTCCTATTGGAACATTTGAAAATGGAGCAAGAACTCGACTTAAATCAGAAGGAGATTTACCACAAGCATCAAGTTTAGAATTTGCTCTAATTGCTGGAATAAGTTATGAGATACCTCTGAACAACTCTAAGACAATAATTCTTGCTCCTGAAGCATACTTCCAATATGGTCTGACTAAAATTATACCTGATATAAAATGGAATGTAAATGCATTTAGAATTGGTTTTTCTTTGAAATATTCTCCTGCTGAAGAGCCACCTCCCCCTCCAGTAAAAAAAGATCAACCAAAGGAAAAGAAAATTTATGCTGACATCAATGCATCAGGATTAGATTTCGATGGCTCAGAAATACCAGTTGTTCAACTTGTTGTCGAGGAATTCTATTCAACAAGAATACATCCTTTGCTTACTTACGTTTTCTTCGATGAAAATTCAGCCATTATTCCTGAAAGATATCATAAATTAAACTCACAACAAGCACAAAGTAAGGAAATTAAAGATTTTTATCACTTTAATGCTTTAGATACTTATCACGAGGTTCTTAATATAATTGGAAAGAGAATGAATATTTATTCTGATGCTAAAATCATTCTCGAAGGATGTAACAGTAATACCGGAGTAGAAAAAGGGAATATAGATCTTTCCAAAAACAGGGCAGAGGCTGTAAAGAACTATTTAGTTAATGTATGGAAAATTGATAGCTCAAGAATTAGTATAAAGTATAGAAATTTACCTCAAGAACCAACAAATCCTACCGCTCCAGATGGCATTGAAGAAAACAGAAGAGTAGAAATTCTTTCAAATAAAATGGAGATCATTGCACCAATTATTATCAACGATACTCTTAGAATTACAAATCCGCCCTCTATAAGATTTAAGAATATTTATGGAGGATATGAAAAAATTGGCGAGTGGAAAATTGAAGCTATTCAAGATAATAAAATTCTTAAAGTTTTTTCGAGTCGTGATTCATTACCTTCAATAATCGATTGGAAATTCTCAGCAGACGAAAAGAGCATACCTCGCTCAGTTTCTGATTTGAAATATAAATTACAAGTAAAAGATATTGAAAATAGGGAATTTAAAACTGATCTTAAATCATTACCTGTTAAACAAATTACACTTTCTAAAAAGCAACTCGAAATGATTGGCGATAAAATAATCGATAGATTCAGTTTGATTTTATTTTCCTACGACGAGCGTAAGCTTAGCGAATATAATATGAGAATAATGGATTTAGTCAAATCTTATATAAAACCTACTTCAACTGTTAAGGTATCAGGACATACTGATAGATTGGGGGATGAAAACTATAATTTACGTCTCTCCGAAAGTAGAGCTAAAGCTGTTTTCGACTTGATAAACTCTGAGAAAAAAGTATTAAATGCATATGGAGAAACAGATTTAATTTATGATAATAATCTTCCAGAGGGACGATTCTATGATAGACGAGTTGATATAAATATTGAAACTCCTATTGAAAAATAAAAAAGTCGAACTTTTTTAGCTCGACTTTAAATAAATAATACTATGGGGGCTTAATATGCCCCCTTACCTAATAATACTACTCCGATGGTTCTTGCTAAAATATATATATCAAGAAACATTGACCAATTCCTAATGTAATAAATATCAGTATTTAATCGTTCTTCAAAACTCGATTGGTTCCTATCAGTTACTTGCCATAATCCACTTATTCCAGGTTTGACTTTAAGTATAATTTCGTCTTTCCCTTGCATTTCTGGTCGTTCTGCTGGTATATAAGCTCTTGGACCTATCAAACTCATTTCTCCTTTTATAACATTCCAGAATTGGGGTAGTTCATCGAGGCTAAACTTCCTTAATATTTTACCGAACTTTGTTAATCGAGGGTCATCTCTTAGTTTATGATATACCTCATATTCGTTTCTAAATTCTTCGTTATTCACGAGAAGTTCTTTTAGTCGTCGTTCAGCATCAATGTGCATTGTGCGATATTTTATTATTTCAAAAATAGTATGGTTTATACCCATCCTTTTTTGCCTGAAAAACACTTTGCCCTTTGAATCAAGTTTTATTACAATTGCGATAAACAAACATATAGGCAAGGTTATAATGCCAAATATAATAGAAAATACAATATCAAATATTCGTTTACGAATAATTGAAGAACGTTTCAAAAGGCTTTGCTTAAATTCTAAACCTAAAATACCACCAATATCTTTTGTTGAAACCCATAAACTTGACAATCCATAAAGATCAGCAATAATTGTTATATTAGAAAAATACTTTTGATACTTTTCGACTATTTCTTGCTGCCTTTTTCTTGAAACATTAGGCATAGCAAAGATAGCATTATCAATATTAAATTGTTCCTTCAATCTTGGAATTGTATCTAATCCTCCTATCACAGGAATTTTGTTAATATAACCCCATCGATCAATATCGTCGTCAACAGCAACAATAGGTCTTAACCCAATTTGTTGGTGTTTACGTAGAGAATTAATTACATTTTCACCAGCTTTACCAGCTCCTATAATAATAACCGGAACGCCCCACCATTCTTTGGAACTAAAAATTTTTTTCACTAAAGAACGCCCTAAAGGTACAAGTATTAGCGAAATTAACCATGATGTTAGAAACGCCAAACGGGAATACTCCCAAGCATCTTTTACTAAAAAAGACATTGTTGCAAGAAATGCAAACACTATTGTTATACTATAAGTTAAATTTTTTAACTCTTCAATTACGTCTATACCAAAACCTGGATATAATCCTCGAAGATAAAAAGCAACAGGGAAGAGCGATAGTAAAAAGGGAACTAAAGGAAGGTATTTTGCATGATTAACATCTCCTGGCCATAGCAAATCCCTTATTAATAATGATATAAATAAAGAGAAACAAATTAATAGTATATCAGAAAATAAAAGCAGAATACCTGCTTTGAACTTCCTAAATACTATTGAACGTTTCGATAGGGAGCTATCCACTGAGTGTGTCATCAAGTAGGAAAGCTGTTGAAGTGTTGGTGTTTCCATTTTTTCATATTTCTCTACTGATACATTACCATTCAGTATCAATCCCATCAATAAGCTTCCCTATTTTTTAACATTACTTTTACACTTTAAAATTCAATACAAAACACAAATATAATAAAAAACTTCTTAACTTTTTATTAACAAAAGTAAAATATCTTTTTTTTACTCATAAGCATATATAAAATGCTCATAAAATATGCCAAATCAAATTTATGTATATGAACAATTATTTAGGTGGGAGCAAGAGGTATATTTTATTTTTTTATTTTAAACAAACTTCAAAATGCATATTAAATAAAAATTTTTAAATATCCAAATTATTTTTAATATTTTTTTATCTATAAATTCCTCTTGATGAAAGTTCAATAAACTCGATACAATGTTTCACTTCTTGAGAAACCGTGTTTTTCTCTATATATTTAGCAATTCCATCTCGATTATTATAGCCAGAGAATAATACCATATCATAAAAAGATTCAATCTCCTTTATTGTTTCATCAGAGAATCCTCTTCGACGTAAGCCTATTTTATTAATACCCTCAACCTTTGGAGGTTCTCTTCCAATAAGTGTGTATGGGGCAACATCTTTGACAATTTTTACGTCACCACCAACCATCGAATGGCATCCAATTGAACAAAATTGATGAATTTTTGCAAAAGCACCTAAAATTGCCCATTCTTCTACGGTAACATGACCAGCTAATTGAGCTACATTAGACATTATAATGTGGTCACTTACGTGGCAATCATGAGCAATATGGCAATAAGCCATTATTAAACAGTCGTTACCTACTGTTGTCATCCCTGTAGCATGAGTTCCCCTGTGTATAGTAACGTATTCTCTGATGACTGTTCTATCTCCAATGATGGCTAACGTTTTTCTACCATCAAATTTTAAATCCTGAGGTTCTGTTCCTATTACTGCAGAAGGAAAAATAACGCAATTGTTACCTATTCTTGAACCATTGGCAATTACTACACTTGAACGAATTTCTGTGTAGTCTCCAATCTCCACATCATCTTCAATAATAGAAAATGCTCCAATTTTAACATTTTCTCCTATCTGTGCTTTTGATGATACTATGGCAGTGGGATGTTGTTCCATTTATTGACTCTTTCTATCTACTATTATCGCTTGAAATTCACTTTCGGCTACTACTTGATTGTTAACATAAGAAACTGCTTTAAACCAACTTGCGTTTAACTTTTTTGCAGTCATTTCAACTTCAATAATAAGTTGATCACCCGGTAAGACAGTCTTTCTAAATTTAGCGTTTTTTATTCCTAAGAAAAATACTAGCTTTTTTCTAAAATCTTCATCTTCAAGTGCAATTAGTAAGCAACCAGTCTGTGCCATTGCTTCTATTTGAAGGACTCCTGGCATTATCGGTTTTTCAGGAAAATGACCTATGAAGTATGGTTCATTAAATGTAACGTTCTTTAAACCAACTATTTTCTTTTTTTCAAGATCTACTTCCAAAATTCTGTCTATCATTAAGAAAGGATAACGATGAGGCATAATATCTAACAAAGCATTAATGTTTAAAGCTGGTTCACCGGCTTTAATATCTGTAAATTTCTTTAATGGAAGCTTTTTCTTATATAATGCTCTTATCTTTTTGACAAATTCAATATTACTGGCATGTCCAGGACGTGCTGCCAAAATTTGAGCCTTTATAGGAAAACCACATAAAGATAAATCTCCTAACATATCAAGCAATTTATGACGAGCTGGCTCATTCTTAAACCTTAGTTTGGTATTATTGAGAATTCCATTTGACCCTACAAAAAGTTTATTTGTTAAATTAAATCTCTTTTGTAATTTTTCAGCTTCTTCTTCAGTCAATTCTTTGTCAACTATACAAATCGCAGAGTCTAAACTACCTCCTCGAATCAGTCCTTGTTCTAATAGCATTTGTATTTCTGTTAAAAAACAAAACGTTCTTGCTGAAGCAAATTCAGTTACAAATTCTTTATCGAGATTAAAAAGTCCAGTATGTTGACTACCTAAAGCTGGATTATAGTAATCAATCATTACAGTAATTCTGTAATCATCTGTTGGAAGCGCAACTATGTCTACTCCTTTTGATTCGTTGGTGTAGCGAATAGTCTCGTCAATAATAAAATATTCTCTTTTTGCTTCTTGTTCGACTATTCCCGCTTCCAATAAAGCTTCTACGTACATTATTGCACTACCATCACCGACAGGAGGCTCGTTACTTGAAAGTTCAATTTTGCAATTATCAATCCTCAATCCAGCTAATGATGCTAAAACATGTTCGACTGTATGTACCAAGACGCCATTTAAACCAAGAGTTGTTCCACGTGATAAGTCTACTACATATTCTACTAACGCTGGTATTTCTACAATACCATTATCAGTATGAATTAAAAATTTATATCCATAGTCAATAGGAGCTGGATGAAATGTTATTGTTGAGGGATTACCTGTATGTAATCCAAGACCTGAGATAGATATTGATTTATTAATAGTTCTTTGTTTTTCAAACATCTTATTTCTAAAATAAAATTATAAAATTTCAAAATTACAAAATTTTATCTTAGTTTTAAACTAAATTCAACTTTATTTTTAAATTACAACAAAGGATCAGGTGGAAAATAATAAAAAATATTATTTTGTTATTTTTCATCTATTCTATATATTGCTAATTATTAAATAGAATATTGTCTTAAAAAGTGAGGTATAAATGGAAAGAGCTGTTATTATGGCAGGGGGATTTGGAACAAGGTTACGACCTTTAACTATGACGATACCTAAACCAATGGTTCCAATTCTAAACACTCCAATGATTGAACATATAATAAACCTTTTAAAAACATATAATATTAAAGATATTGTTACTGTTCTTTATTTTCAACCCGAAATAATTACTTCTTATTTTGAAGATGGTTCTCGTTTCGATGTCAATATGATATATGTAATGGCTAATGCGGATTATGGAACTGCTGGCGCTGTAAGAAATGCTGCTGAACATTTAAAAGATAGATTTATTATAATAAGTGGAGACGTGCTTACTGACTTTAATTTACATAAAGCATTGGACTTCCATCTTAAACGTAAGTCAATGGCAACTATATTGCTTACACGAGTGAAAAAACCTCTCCAATATGGTATTGTAATTACAGACGAATATGGGAAAATTAAACGCTTCTTAGAAAAACCTTCTTGGGGCGAAGTATTTTCAGATACTATTAATACTGGTATTTATATTCTTGAACCCGAAGTCCTTGATTTAATTCCATATCAAGAAGAATTCGATTTTAGTAAAGATTTGTTTCCAAAGATGCTAAAAGAAAACATGCCTTTGTATGGATATATTGCTGATGGATATTGGCGAGATATAGGCAATTTAAATGAGTATCAAATTGGACAAGATGATGCTTTAAAAGGTAAAATCAAATTGATTACAAAAGGTGTTTCAAAAGGTAATCTTACAATTGGTAAAAGTTCGGTTGTTTCACCAACTGCTAAATTAATTGGAAAAATCGTAATTGGGGATAACTCGTTTATTGGACCTCATGCAGAAATTAAAGAATCTGTAATAGGTAATAACGTTACTATTGGAACAGGAAGTAGAATTACAGGAACAACTATTTGGGATAATGTAACTATTGGTGAGTTTGTTGAACTAACAGATGATGTAATATGTAATGACTGCACAATTGGTGAAGGAGCAACAATTGCCGAGAATGTTTATATATCAACGGGTTGCACAATAGGAAGCAGAGCTAAGTTGATGCCTAATATAAAGCTTTGGCCCTTAAAACACGTTGAGGTTGGAGCCACTCTAAGTAGAACTATGGTTCAAGAAGAAAAATGGCTTGCTGAGCTTTTTACTGATGCGCGCATAAGTGGAATTTCTAATGTTGAAATAAATCCTGAATTTGGTGCGAAACTTGGAGCAGCTATCGGTATGACATTTGGACCAAATTCAACTATTCTTGCAAGTCGTGACCCAGATATGGTTTCAAGGATTTTAAAAAGATCTATTACTGCTGGACTATCTTCTGTAGGTGTAAAAGTTAATGACCTACAAACCATTTCTATTCCTCAAACGCGTCAAGAACTTCGAACGGGTAAATATCACGGTGGCTTACACGTTCGTCGTTCACCTCGGTATCCAGACCATACTGATATTATCATTTTTAATAAAGAAGGCAGAGATATATCTGTTTCTAAAACAAAAACAATTGAGAGATACTTTCTTGGTGAAGAGATTAAAAGGGTTCGTTACGATAAAGTAGGTGCAATATTATACCCTGAAAGAACCAATGAAATCTATATTAATAGATATTTGGAATCTTTAGACATTGAAATAATAAAAGAAAAGAAATATAAAATACTTATGGATTATTCATTTGGACTTGCATCGACTATTTTCCCATATATCCTCGGGAAATTAAATGTTCAGGCTCTCTCTCTTAATGACTATGTTGATGCTACAAGGTACAAACCTGATCCAACAATGGAATCTAATGGAGGAGATGAAGCAGCCAAAATTATGCGTTCATTAGGTTACGAACTGGGATTCCGAATGGAACCAGGTGCTGAAAAAATTTCCATTATTGATAATAAAGGATTCTCATATTCATTGATGAGATTGCTATCTATTGTAACAAAATTGTTCCTTGAGACTAATAAGCATCGTGAACCATATAAAATAGCTGTTCCTATTGTTGCAAGCTCAGAAATAGAGATAATTGCTCAAGATTACAATGTTGAGGTTAAAAGAATAAAAAATTCCCACTCAGCTATGATGGAAGCTACTCGTGAAGAAAATGTCCTTTATGTTGGTGGTGTATGGGGCGGCTTCATTTTTAGCGATTTCTTGTTTGCTTCAGATGGTATGTACTCTGTTGGTAAAATTTTAGAAATGTTAGCTAAAACAGGATTTAATATTGCACAACTTGATAAAGAGCTTCCTCAGCGTTATCAACATCAGATTAACGTTTTTTGTCCTTGGGAATTCAAAGGTACTATCATGCGAAAAGCTATGGAATATTCTGAACAATATGAAAAGCAACTCATTGAAGGTGTAAAAATTTTCCATGATAATGATAGTGTACTTTTGCTTCCTTCAAAAGAAAAAAGCGAATTTATGATTATTGCTGAAAGTGATAATTACGAAAAAGCTGTTTCGATAGCTAAGCGCTATCAAGTTTTAGTTGAACAATGGCAGAGTTAATCAACCATTACTAAATTTCCTTACTTATTTTGACAAATTCTTTGTAAGGAATTGCAGTTAAGCTTCTAGCTTCGAAAGCCCCATGTTTTCTACTTATTAGTGATACTTTCGCTGCTGTTTCTTCATCTGGAGCTTCGTAAATATCAAGAAAATCAAATTCACCCAATAATGCATAATGAGAAATAAATTTAACATTAGGACATTTTTCTTTTACTTCTTCGAACCATAAATGTCCTATTGATGCCCTTTCGCTTACTTGTTTTGATATTTCCGGCGAAAGCTTGGTTAAAAGAATGAATGTTTTCATATCTACCTCTTAATAAAGATTTAAAAACCTATTAATTTAAAAAAAAATTTTAAAATACAATAATAAAAAATTTGATTCCAAAATCAACCAATACATATAAGTCTATAAATATTATTTAAAGACCATTCTTATGTATTTTTCAAATAAAACGTCCTAATGGAAAATTTTAGTGAAATAATATTTTAAAACATTTCAATAATTATTTTAAAAAATTCTTTTCTTTATCAAATTTTATTTCCTTATTTTTGTAGTTTTTTATTTACAAAGAAAGAAAAAAATGCCTAAATTAGTAAGCATTCTCTATATAACAAGTGAATTGTATCCTTTTGCTAAAGTTGGGGGTCTTGCCGATGTTGCTTATTCATTATCATTAGCCCTACGAGAGAAAAAAAATGATATGAGAGTTATGATCCCAAAATACGGCTGTGTTTCAGAAAGAAAAAACCGTATTCATGAAATCAACAGATTGAAAGATCTACCTATTAAAATAGGCGACAATACAGAACTTGTTACTGTCAAATCTTCAGCTATTTCAAATCCTCGTTCTAAGGTACAAGCATACATAACTACGAATGCAAATTATTTCGATTCTAAAAAAGGTATTTATTCTGATCCAAAAACAGGTATTGATTATCCAGATAACGACGAAAGGTTTATTCTTTTTGCTCGCTCAGTTATTGATACTTGTATCGTTTTAAATTGGTTCCCAGATATTATTCATTGCAATGATTGGCAAACAGCTTTAGTACCAGGTTATGCAAGAACATTATTTCCAAACAAATTTAGAAAAACAAAGATTGTTTTGACGATTCATAATTTTAGTCAACAAGGCATTTTTCCATTAAAAACCTTCGATAAAACCGGGCTACCTCCTGAAGCACAAATTCATTACAAAGAAAAAAATAACATCAATTTCTTAAAGGGTGCAATTTATTATTCCGATGCTATTACTACTGTTAGTAAAAGCTATGCTTTAGAAATATTAAATGAAAAGAAAAAAAGAACAGAATTAAATGATTTGCTTTTAGACAGAAAATCAAGATTTACTGGCATTTTGAATGGAATTGACATCTGGTCTTGGAATCCAAAAAGAGATATAAAAATCAAGAAACAATTTTCTAACAATTTTTATGATTATAAAAATACTAATAAAGCTCATGTTCTTCAAAAGTTTGGACTTCAATATAATGAAAATATACCTTTAATCGCTATTGTTACAAGATTAGATAGTCAAAAAGGATTATCTCTTTTAGTAGAAGCTGCTGAAAAACTATTTGCTCTCGATATACAACTAATTCTTCTTGGTGAAGGAAATCCTGAATTACGAAAAGAAATCGGTTTATTAGCAAAAAAATATTTCAATAAATTCAAGGTTAAATTTGCTTTTGATGAACAATTAGCCCATCAAATTGAAGCCGGTTCAGATATGTTTCTTATGCCTTCTTTAATTGAACCCTGCGGTTTGAATGCTATGTACTCCCTTGCTTATGGTTCTATTCCAATTGTAAGAGCAACTGGTGGCTTAAAAGATATAGTTAATGATTATGATTTTAAAACTAAAACAGGTAATGGGTTCGTCTTTAATGAATATAAACCAGAAAGTATGATAGATGCTATTAAAAAAGCTATCAGTATTTATAAAAACAAAGAAGAGTGGGAAATTCTCGCTTTGAAAGGTATGAATGAAGATTACTCTTGGGCAAAATCTATTGAGGAATACCAAAACATCTATTCTTCTTTATTTAAAGACTAACTGCAATTCTATGTTGAAAATAAAATTTTCTTTGAAGCTCAATTCCTTGCTTATTTCCTTATTATTTCTTTTAAATTATTGTAATGATCTTCCTACTGAATTAGCATTTGGTCTTGTCTATGATACTATAAATGTGTATCCAATTACTTCATCCGAAGTAAATTTTCTATTATTTTCTAAGAATCAACTTTTTAGACAGAATAGATTAAATACCGGTGTATTATTTTGTGGAAAATCTCAAAATATAAACGCTCTTTCATTAATCAGATTCGGAGATATTCCAGATACACTCGCTTACGTTAGCTCTGATAGAATAATTTCAGCTACTTTAACCTTGAGACCATTTAGATATGCTTTCGGCGATACATTAAATGGTACAATGGGGCTTAGAATTTACAAAGTTCAAAAATTATGGACTATTTCTGTTAGTTGGGATTCTTTGATTAATAATGATATTCCTACCGATTATTTTGATTTATCAAGAGTGATAGGTCAATGGTCAGGTAAAATTCAGCTTAAAGATACAATGGATGCTATTTCTATCGATATAGATAAAAACTTAATTGCTGAGTGGTTTAAACTACATTCTGACTCGTTACCTGACTTTGGTATTGGTTTGTTGCCAGAAAATTATTCTAATGTTATTTATTCTTTTAAGGAACAAGTAGCCGGTGGAATAAACGATTTTCGTCCAATTATCAAAGTTGTTTATAAAAATAAAAATGACAATAACGATTCGGTAACTTTCAAATCTGCTATGGGTTCTGCTTTTATTAATGACTCAAAACCTGATGATAATTCATTGACTATTCAAGGCTCTGTTTGTTATGGCTCACAGCTTTTCTTTGATGTTAGCTTTTTCCCATATTTGACTTCTGTTCATTTAGCCGAACTCATTCTTACTCTCGACCCATCTCGTTCATATAAAGGGAATGTGCCATTAGATTCTACACTTTCTGTTCTCCTACTTTCTGGGGATTCAGTTAATTCTGATACTCTTCGCTACTATTATGCACAAAGAATATCCGGCACTGATAAATTCAAAGTTTCATCTATAGCTTCAGCTATTGAGACGTGGAATAGAGGGGCAAAAAAAGGAAATTTAATATTCTTACCTGAAGGATATGTCAATGAATTTCAAGAGTTTGAGAGATTAGTTTTCTATGGACCTGAAGAACCTGACAGTGCAAAAAAGCCTCGTTTAAGGATTATTTATTCGACAAGGCCACATTTTGATTCATCTAATAATTGCAAAAAGAAATGAAAAAATATATTGCCATATTTTTTGCTTTTTGTTCTTCAACATTATTGTTTGGTCAGGGGGGGTCTAATTATTCCATTTTCGGTATTGGAGATGTATATCAAATTAATGGGGCTGCTTATGAAGGTTTGGCTGGCACATCAACAGCTATCGAAAATGAGCATGCTATCAACCTGAAAAATCCTGCTCTATGGTCTTATATTAAGTCTACTCGATTGCAAGCTGGCTTTAGATTCAATCATCATACTAACGTTAGGGACAATTTTAATAATGCTCAAACTAATAGTAAGGTAGATGGTGTACTTAGTATTTTTAACATAGACACATCATTAGGCTTTAGTGTTAGCTTAGGTTTTTACCCCTATTCTTCCATTAATTATATGATAGCAAACCCAATTAAAGTTACAATAGATTCTTCAGAAATTCATGGTGAAACAAATTACACAGGTCAAGGTGGATTGTCAATAGCATATATTGGAGGTGCAATTAAGCCTTTTAATAAGTTATCATTAGGAGCATCAATTTATGCTATTCTTGGCTCAAGTCAACAATTGATACAAACTAATATTTTCCAAACGAATACTTTTCAATCTGCTGATAAAAAAAATGACAACTATTTAGGATTTGGTATAAAAGGAGGAATTTATTTTAAACCATTTGATAATTTTTCGCTAGGAGCATATTTTGAGAATAATCAATTTGTTAATGTAAATAGAACAACAATTTTTTCATCCTATTTACTTGGTGATACTAGTTATACAAGCAGTTTTGAAATGAACCTTCCAAATGCTTATGGTATTGGTATTGCCTATCGAACTGGAAAATTTTTAATTGGAGTTGATTATTCATATCAAGACTTTAACAATTTTTGTTATCAAAATTCTCCTAATGTAAAATTCAAAAATCTATCATCTTATAGCATAGGATTGTCAAGGATAGGAAGTAAATTAGCAGGTGCTGAATTTGCAGATAAAATTTCTTATAACTTTGGATTTGGTTATAAACAATTGTATTATAATGTACAAGGTATTGATATTAATGAAATCTTCGCTTCTATCGGAGTTGAGGTACCATTAATTGGTGGTTCTATTATAGATGCAGCTTATTCCTTGGGAATTCGAGGAACAACTGAAAATTCTTTAATAAAAGAATTTTTTGGTCGTTTAACTATAGACATTAGTATAGGCGAGATATGGTTCAAACCTTTTTCAGTTGATTATTAAAGAGGACTATATGAAATATCAAAATGATAGATTACATTCAACCACTGTAATCGGAATTATAAAAGACGGAAGAGCAGCTCTTGGCTCTGACGGGCAGGTTTCGTTCAATAACACAGTGCTTAAGCATACAGCAAGAAAGGTCCGCAGACTATATAATGATAAAATATTAGCAGGTTTTGCTGGTGCTACTGCTGATGCTTTCACTCTTATCCAAAAGTTTGAAGAAAAAATTGAATCTCAAAGAGGTAATCTTTATAAAGCATCTATTGAACTAGCAAAAGAATGGAGAACTGACAGATACCTTAGACATCTTGAGGCTATGTTAATCGTTATGAACAAAACAAATGCCCTTTTAATTAGTGGCATTGGTGATGTAATCGAACCAGATGATAATATTGTAGCTATTGGTTCAGGTGGTCCCTATGCTCTTGCTTCTGCTAAAGCGCTTACCAAACATACAAATCTATCTGCAAAAGAAATAGTCGAAGAATCCCTTAGACTTGCTTCCGAAATATGTATTTATACTAACTCTAATATAATAATTGAAGAATTATAAAACGGAAAAAAATGGATAATTTATCTGATATCGAATTTAAATTAACTGAAACTCAGAAAGAGAAAATTAAGGAGTTATTTAACGATCATTCTAATGATCAATTTCTAACACCTCATCAAATAGTCAACGAACTTGATAAATTTATCATAGGACAAGATTCTGCAAAAAAAGCTGTTGCCATTGCTCTAAGAAATCGCTGGCGTCGTCAGCAAGTTCCCGATGATTTGCGAGATGAAATTATCCCAAATAACATTATATTAATAGGTCCAACTGGTGTCGGAAAAACTGAAATTGCTCGCCGACTTGCAAAACTTGCAAATGCTCCATTCGTAAAAGTAGAAGCAACTAAATTTACTGAAGTTGGGTACGTTGGCAGAGATGTTGAATCTATGGTTCGTGACCTGATAGATAGAGCTGTTTCAATGGTAAAACAAGAAAAGGTAGCTGAGAAAACACCACAAGCAAAAATAGCTGCTGAAAATCGCATAATTGATATTTTAATTCCTCCTGTAAAAAAAGGACCTTCATTCGATACTGCAACTGATGAAGAAATTGCAAGTAATAATAGAACAAGAGAAAAATTCCGTAAAATGCTCCGTGATGGCAAACTCGATGACAAAATCATTGAAATTGATGTAATGGTTGAACAAATACCTTCTCTACAAGTGCTTGGTCCTATTGGATTAGATGAGATGGGTATTAATATGCAAGATATATTTAGTAATATCTTACCAAAAAAGAACAAGAAAAGAAAAATGACAATCGCTCAAGCAAAGGATTTTCTCGAAAAAGAAGAAGCTGAAAAACTCCTCGATATGGAAGCTGTTGTAAAAGAAGCAATAGCAAGAGCCGAAAACAACGGTATTATATTCATTGATGAAATAGATAAAATTGCTTCAAAAGGCTCTGTTGGATCCGGACCTGACGTTTCGAGAGAAGGTGTACAAAGAGATCTATTACCAATTGTCGAAGGTACAACTGTTAATACTAAATATGGCCAAGTCAAAACAGAACATATACTTTTTATTGCCTCTGGTGCCTTTCATGTTGCTAAACCATCTGATCTTATACCTGAACTTCAAGGTCGATTTCCTATACGTGTTGAGCTTAAAAGCTTAACCGAAGAAGATTTTGTTAAAATACTCACTTTGCCTGAAAATGCTTTAATTAAACAATATAAAGCTCTTGCTCAAAGCGAAAAAATCGAACTAGATTTTGATGAAGGATCCATTAAAGAAATAGCAGCTATAGCTGCTAAAGTAAATGATGAAATTACTAACATCGGAGCTCGACGCCTTCATACTATACTGACAACCTTACTCGAAGACCTGCTTTTTGATGCTCCTGATAATATAACTGAGTTTCATATTACGATTAATTCTGATTATGTAAAGTCCAAACTCAAAGACATTGTAAAAGATACAGACTTAAGTAAGTATATTTTATAATAAAACATCACATAAAAACTTACTGCAAATTAATTACTGGTATAATAATATGTGAAGGGAATTCCTTAGAATGATAAATTCTCTGATATGCTTTAATATATTCAGTTTCCATTTCATTATGCCCACCTGTGTTTAAATTCCTCGAAAACATAGGGAAGAGGGCAGACGAAATCTCAATCCTAATCTTTTCTCCTTTGCTTATTCTAATGCCAGTCTGCCATAAGTCTATATTATATTCGTAAATTTTATTCTTTTCAAGTAATATCGGTTTGTAAGTTGACAGTCGGAACCTTGCCCTGATTGTTCCCTTAGTAAGTGTAAATATATTTCCAGAAGTATCAATAACGGAAAAAGTTATGAACCAGTCCGTATCTTTTGCTGAAGAAGAAGCATAAATCACTGCGCTCAATGGTCCTGCTATCACTAAAGAATCTTTAAGAGGTTCTGTCTCAAAAACTAATATATCGGTTCTTGAGTCAGTAATTTTTTTATGATATTCAGTTTCCTTTTTATCTTCATCTTTTAGGTTGATTTCATTTTCTCGGGTTCCTGTTGTATCTTCAACATTTTTAAAAAAACTCGATGTTGTTGGAGTTGGATCTCCAGGATTATATATGTATTCGTCAAAAGGCTTTCTGCTATTTCCAGCTATAAAGCTTAATTTCCCATCTCCTTTTGATGTATTAGCTCCTTTTGAACTTTCGAGATATAACTTCTTAAATTCAGTCTTTGGATGTGGATATGTATTTGACTTAAACCATTTATTGGGACCAATAACAAATATTTGGACCAATGAGTCTTTTAGAATATCATTTTTTATATCTTTTAACCAATAATCGAACCATTTAAGATAAATCGTTTGAAGATCAATTCCTGCTTCTTTACCTAAATCTAAATTCCCAAGCTTTGTAGTTGATTGGTCTGTATGCCCCCAAGGACCTATAATAAGTTTTATATTCTTGTTTTTTGATTTTTTTAATTCCATATAATTTAATTTTGTTCCAATTCCATCACCATCGAACCAACCAGATTGTAAAAAAACTGGGATATCTAAATCTTTGAGTTTAGCCATAAAATTAGCTTTTTCCCAATATCCTCCATTGACATTATTCGTTATCCATTTTCTCCAGTATGGATTTTCCCTACCAAAAATTTCCTTGTCTAATTCAATCACAGGTAATTTTCTTAAAATTTGTTTATATTTTCTTTCAAAGATTTTTTTCATAGCAACACCTGAAATATCTTCAGTAGCATTTGTTTCTAATACTTCAGCCCACCATATTGAACCAAAAATAAAAAATGTTCCATATTCATATGGTATATTGTAAAATGGATCTGGAGGAGCAACATTTGGAATTATTGTCGTTAGATGAGGAGGCTTTAGACTTGCTGCCCATAATTGTACCCACCCTACATAAGAACCACCAATCATACCCACTTTTCCATTAGACCAATCTTGTGAAGCAAGCCATTCTATTGCATCATATCCGTCCTCAGCTTCGTTAATAAAAGGTTCCCACACTCCCTCGGACGAAAATCTACCTCTACAATCTTGTATGGCAACAACATAGCCTCGTTTTGCATAATAATGACCTGAGAGTAGCGAGGTTTCTTTTTTATAGGGTGTCCTTATTAATATTGTAGGTAATTTTTTCTGCGAAGTTCTAGGCATATAAATATCTGTTGCAAGTTTTATCCCATCTCGCATAGGTACCATAATAGTATATACTGTATCTTCAAATTCTGGTTTAGATAGCAATGGGTCTTCTGTCTTAGATTTCAATAGTTCTTCGTATCCTTCTCTTATGAAAGTTGCATACTGGATGGGAACATTTTCCATATATATTTTATAATCTTCTCCACACCACAGCTGAATCTCAATCCCAACTAATTTCATATTAAATTTCAATAGCTTCAACTCAGTATTATTCACTTGTCTGGTTTCATTTCCCATAAATTCTACTTCAACTGAATCCTTTAATGATGGGATAATGTATCTTGAAAATTTCTGTTTACCTTTTTTCTCCATATCATATTTCTTTAACATTATGGATTCATAGACAGGAGCATAATTATCGTAGAATATAGTACTTGAATCAATTTCATAATTGTAAGATTTGCCTTTGACTGTATATTTAGCAATATTATTTTCATTTTTGATTATAAGGGAATCTTTCCCATTGATTATTTCTATTAAATTCCATACCTTATTATTCATAGACACTTCCATATAATAATCAATTTTTTGACCAGCCATCTTCAAAGTGAAATTCCTTTCATAATTGCCTTCTCTATCCATACTATATTTTGCTATTCCTATTTCTGTTTCATTTATTTTAAGCCTAAAAACAGCAGAATCGCTAAAGTAAAAGGGCCATTGACCATTTACATTAATATTAAAACCGCCAAAAAGTAATAACAGATAATAAAAAAAATTGATTCTCATTTTCATTCCCTTTTATTGTAATAAAGAATATATTAAATTCATTTTAATTACGAAATATAACTAAAAAAGTTTGATACTGAATAATTTTTTATGCATTTTGGTTAAATTGCAAACATCATATTAACAAAATAAAAAAATATTATGGAAATTAGATTAGATGGAAAAAATGCTCTTGTTTGTGGAGCATCCCAAGGAATAGGATTAGCTATCGCTCGAAAATTAGCAGAAGCAGGAGCTTCTTTATTAATTTTAGCAAGAAATGAAGCTAATTTAAAAATAGCTATCAATTCTTTCCCTCAAAATGCTAATCAAAACCATTCATATTTAGTTGCTGATTTCAACGAACCAATAAAAGTTATAGAAAATATTAAAAAAATCTTACTATCCGGGAAGACATTTCATATTTTAGTTAATAATTCTGGTGGTCCAACACCTGGTATTTTGTATCAAGATAGTATAGATAAACTCTATACAGCTTTTACATCTCATATCATTATGAGCCACTTGCTTATGCAGAACCTTTTAGATAATATGAAAAATCAAAAGTGGGGTAGAATTATTAACGTTATCTCCATTGGAGCGAAACAACCTATCGAAAACTTAGGAACTTCTAATACTATCAGAGGTGCTATGATGAGCTGGTCGAAAACGTTAGCACGAGAATTAGCTCCTTTTGGCATTACAGTTAATAATATCCTTCCAGGGCTGACCGAGACATCTCGTTTAGCCTCACTCTACCATAACATTGCTGAAAGTTCTGGTAGGTCTTACGAAGATATTTTAGCAGAGAAAATAAAAGAAATTCCTGTAGGAAGATTAGCATCACCAGATGAATTAGCTAATTTAGCTCTTTTCATAGCTTCAGATTTTGCAAATTACATCAATGGAGTAAGCATTGCTGTTGATGGTGGTTTGCTGAAGTGTTTTTAAATTTGAAGAACATCGCTAAAAAGCATTGAAGTTCTTTTTAATGTTCTACATTATTCTTTTTTTATTATTATGAAGTTTTCAAATTTAGATAGTATACTTAATGAAATCAAACAAATTGCAAAACTTTGCTATGAGAAAGGTTGGTCCGAAAGCAACGCTGGCAATTTCTCAATAAATATTACTCATTCACCATGGCTTAATTCATTAGAGCTAAATAAAATTCCTTTCGACATACCAAAATGCAAGTACCCCTTCCTTTATAATCAAACCTTGATTATTAGCAACGCTAATTCAAAGTTCAGAGATATTTCTAATTCTCCAAAGAGATTCATTTGCATTTTTAAAATATCTTCTGATGGAACTTGCAATCTATTTTCTCTTATTGAAGATTTGAATAATATCTCTCCTACTTCTGAGCTTAAAACTCATCTTGCTGTACACAACGCCCAAATTGCAATAGAAAACAAGAACATAGCTATTCTACATGCACATCCTACTGCATTGATTGTTCTTTCGCTTTTAAAAGAAGAGAAGAGCAATGAAAATATTACAGAATTAATGACAAAACATTATCCTGAATTGGCTCTTTTTCTTCCTGAAGGTATTGGTTTCATTCCTTATTTAACACCTGGTTCTTTTGAATTAGCAATAGAAACATCTGAAAATTCTAAAAAATATAGATTAAATATCTGGGAAAAGCACGGTTGTATAACTATAGGAAAGTCTCTTTCTGAAGCTTTCGATTTTATAGATATTGCTGAGAAATCAGCAAAAATATATTTATTAGCAAAAAAGTACAGATCGATATAATAAATAAATATTAAAATAATAATAATTTTGTCTATTATTAATTTGAAAATAATAAAAATGAAAATTTCAGTAATTGGTTTAGGTTATGTTGGTTTACCTTTAGCTTGTGCTATCAGCAAAAAAACAAAGCATGAAGTTGTCGGTTTTGATTTAGATTCTATCCGTATTCAAAGTATCTTAGAAAAAAAATGTCCCATTGATGATCTCCAATGCTCAAAAGATTTAAAAATTGTAAATTTTGAGGTATCAAATAAAACTGACATTATAAAAGGCAGTGATTTTTACATTATCTGTGTTCCTACACCTGTTCTCAATGATTATACACCCGATTTAGGTCCAGTGAAATTGGCTACAGAGATTATTGCAAAATATCTAAAACCGAACCAAATAGTTATCATAGAATCTACTATTAATCCAGGAGTTTGTGAAGAAGTTGTTAAACCAATTTTAGAAGAAATTACCAAGCTGAAAGCAGGAGTTGATTTTGATATAGCACATTGCCCAGAAAGAATTAATCCAGGCGATCCTAAATGGAATGTTTATAACATACCACGAAATATCGGTTCTACAAGACCTGAGGTAACAAAAAAAATTGCTGAATTCTATCGCAGCTTTATTGATGCTGAAATAAATGAAATGCCAGACCTAAAAACAGCAGAAGCGACAAAAATTATTGAAAATACTTTTCGTGATATAAACATAGCTTACGTTAACGAACTGGCAAAATCCTTCGATGTTCTCGGAATAGATCTAATGACAGTAATTAAAGGCGCTTCCAATAAACCATTTGCATTTATGCCTCATTACCCAAGTTGTGGCGTTGGTGGTCATTGCATTCCTGTTGATCCTTATTATTTAATTGAAAGAGCTAAAAAAAGTGGTTTTGACCATAAGTTTTTAAAAATTGCTCGAGAGATTAATAATTCTATGCCAGATTATACTATATCTCTTTTGCAAGATGCGCTTAATAATTACGAAAAGGCAATTAAAGGAACAAATATTGGATTACTAGGTCTTTCATATAAAGCTAATGTCGGTGATTTACGCGAAAGTCCTTCATTAAAAATTAAAGAGAAATTGCTAAAAAAAGGTGCCAATTTATATACATATGATCCATACTTCCCTCAATTAAGTAATATTAACTCTTTAAATGATTTGCTTTCAAAGTCTTACGCTATCATTTTAGCAACCGATCATTACGAATTCAAAAATATTGACGTTTCATTACTTAAACTTTTTGATATTAAAATTGTTATAGACGGTAAAAACTGTTTGAATAAAAACGATATCATTAATTTAGGTATATATTATAAAGGTATAGGTTCTTAATCATTAATATTTGGAAAAAATCATGCAATTTATTGATTTAAAAAAGCAATATCAAAGGATAAAGGAAGATATTGATGCTCGAATTCATAAAGTATTGGAAAGTGGTTTGTTTATTATGGGACCTGAAATAACCGAGCTTGAAGAAAAGCTTGCAGATTACGTAGGGGTTAAATATTGCGTTGCTTGTTCTTCTGGAACCGATGCTCTAATCATGCCTTTGATGGCTCTTGGTATTGGAAAAGGTGATGCAGTATTTACTACTCCATTCACATTTATAGCAACAGCTGAAGTTATTAGCTTATTAGGAGCTACACCAATCTTTGTCGATATCGATTCAGATACTTTCAATATTTCTCCTGTTTTACTTGAAAAAGAAATTATAAAAGTTATTGATGAAAAGAATTTAAGTCCAAGGGTTATTATTCCTGTGGATTTATTTGGGTTACCAGCAAATTATCCAGAAATAGAAAAATTAGCAAAAAAATACAATCTTGTTGTATTGGAAGATGCAGCTCAAGGATTTGGAGGAAGAATTGGTAGTAGAAAAGCTTGTAGTTTTGGTGATATTTCAGCTACTTCATTCTTTCCTGCAAAACCTTTAGGTTGCTATGGTGATGGAGGTGCAGTTTTTACAAATAATGAAGATATCTATGAAACCCTAAAATCTATTAGAATTCATGGTCAGGGAAAAGATAGATATGAAAATATTAGAATTGGAATAAATGGTCGTCTCGATTCGATCCAAGCAGCAGTTTTATTAGCTAAATTAAGCATATTCGACGACGAATTAGAAAAACGCAATTTAGTAGCAGCTCGGTATTCCAAAAACCTATCGTCAAAATTAAAAACACCATACATTCCATATGGTTATTATTCTTGTTGGGCTCAATATTCTGTATTAACAAATAATACTGAAAATAGAAACAAAATACAGCTAAAACTTAAACAGAATAATATTCCTACAGCAGTTTATTATCCAATTCCACTCCATCTTCAAAAAGCCTTCGCTTATCTGGGATATCAGGTAGGAAGTTACCCAATTTCTGAAAATATAGCACAAAGAATTTTTAGCTTACCTATGCATCCTTATCTAAACGAAGATGAAATTGATTTTATTTCTAATTTAATAGAGTAATTAATGAAAGGAATTATTCTTGCTGGAGGTAGTGGAACTCGTCTTTACCCTGTAACTCTTGCAGTTTGCAAACAACTTCTGCCAGTTTATGACAAACCTATGATTTATTATCCTTTGTCAACCATAATGTTGGCTGGTATTAAGGATATATTGATAATTTCTACTCCTGCTGACATTCACAAATTTGAAGAGTTATTTATCGACGGAAGTCACCTTGGGCTTAAGATTAAATATAAAGTCCAAGATCACCCAAGAGGAATTGCTGATGCATTTATTATTGCTGAAGATTTTATTGGTGATGATAGTGTTTGTTTAATTTTAGGCGATAATATTTTTTACGGTAATTCACTTCATCGAGTTCTACGAGAAGCTGAAACAGAATTAGAAGGAGCCGTTATTTTTGGATATTATGTCAACGAACCTCAAAGATATGGTGTCGTGGAGTTTGATTTAAAGGGAAATGTTATATCAATTGAAGAAAAACCGGAAAACCCAAAATCAAAATATGCTGTTGTTGGATTATATTTTTATAACAACGAAGTAATTGAAATTGCTAAATCTATTAAACCATCAAAAAGAGGAGAAATTGAGATTACAGATGTAAACAAAGAATATCTTAATAGAGGGAAAATAAAAGTTAAATTACTTGGTAGAGGATATGCTTGGCTTGATAGTGGAACTCATTCTTCAATAATCGAATCCTCAAATTTTATTAAGACTATTGAAGATAGACAAGGTTTGAAAATAGGTTGCATCGAAGAGGTAGCCTACAGAATGGGTTATATTGATGCTCTACAACTAAAAAAACTCGCACAGCCATTAATTAAATCAGGTTACGGTCAATATCTTTTAAATATCATAGAGTAGAAATGCCTTACGAGATTAAAGACAAAACAATTCAGTCTATTCTCAAATTCTTTAGGATAAAAAACCAAAAATTTAAAAGTTTTATTGCCCTTATTGAAATCTTTTTCTCCAGACTCACATCAAATAAAACTTTTCTTTTATCAGGTGGAATAGCTTTCAACATAGCTCTTTATATAATTCCAATGCTACTAACAGCTACTTTTATTTTAAAAAAATTTCTATATAGTTATGAAGATACTGAATTACTATTGAATTCAATATATGATATACTTCCACACAATGAAGAAACATACAGAATATTCTATATGATTATTGATGAACTTGATTTCATTTTTTCTAATAGCGATACTGCTGGTATTATCGGAATTATCGCTTTATTATGGCTTTCTTCTATTTTGTTTAGCGCTATTAGAACAGGGCTGAACACTGTTTATCAAATTGAATCTCCAAAAATTTTCTTCATCTATCGTTTAAGAGATATTGTTGTTACAATACTAATTTCTATTTATTTTTTAATTTACTCTTATTTTTATCCATTAATATCTATTATATCCACTTCTTTTAACAAATACTTACCACAATCCCTTGGCTTTTTATTTTCAAATATTTTTATAACAATTATCACGATTTCATCCTCATTTATTATGTTTTATATTATATATAGATTTGTACCAGCAAAAAAAATCCATTTTCAAATAAGGATAATTAGTACTTTAATTTGTGTTTTTTTAATAGAAATATCAAAATTCTTTTTCGAGATCTACATTTCAGGTGTTAATTCTTATGGTAAATACTATGGAACATATGCTATTATTGCTCTGATTGGTCTTTGGCTTTATTATCTCAGTGTTATTATACTATTATCAGCTGAAATAGGAAAATTTATCTACGATTATAGAAAAAAGTTACTTTAAAAATACAGAAATTCTTTCCATTTCAAAAAGAGTTCCCAAGTAGCTACCACATCTCTGAGGCAATATTCTGCTATTTCAGTGTATCTATTATTATGGAAAAATTCTGCAACTTTTGAGCCATCTATACCTTCAGATTTAGGAGATGTTATTCCAAATGCTCTGGTGTAAAAATCGAAATTAAAACGTTTAGTAGCTCCATAAAAGCTACCACTAAAGAAACTAAGTTGGTCTGCTAGATCTGTGTGAAGAGGATAACTAAATTTAGTTCCTGCCATTAGATTTCTTGTGGGTTTTATTGCAAGTAATGCGGAACGTAGCATTATATATGGTGCGTCAAAGTTCCTCCCGTTAAATGTAATTAGATGTATATTCGGATATTTTTTAAATATTTTCCAAAAGCTTTCTATTATTTTTTTTTCAGAACAGATATAACAATCATCTCCAGTAGAAAGTTTGATTTGTTCAGTCTCTTCATTATTATTTTGGTTTTTATTTGAATAAGCTACTCTATTTATAAACTCATAATTCCCTGCTTCATTCGATTGCATCATTTGCAATCCAAGACATACGATTTGTGAAGTAAGGGGCGATAGAGCCATTTCCGAAAGTTTTTTTTCTTTTTCTGCTTCAGTTTCTGCATTTCGAAGTATATATTCTTGTTGAGATTCAGAAAATGATTCCCAAGGCAAAGCTACTGTCTCTATATCATATATTAAATATTGCTCCAATAGATAAAATCCAAATTTATTGAAATAAAAAAGGCAATTTAAAGAATTTATTTACATTTTCTACGTCTTTTATTTAGTTTTTATGTTTATAATTTTAAAAAAGATTTAATTAAGATGTTCCGAGTTCAATAAAAATAAAATTATTGGACTTATTTTTATAATTTATGATTTTAAAGAAAAATATATTTTGGTTATTTCCCCCTTTTTTAGCACTAATTACTTTTTTTTGTTTTGAGTCTTGTAAGAATACAGAAGTTTTACGAACAGGTAGTTCTGCTGAAGATCTATATAATAAAGCTATGTCTTATTATAAAGATGAAGATTATTATGAAGCCCAACAATATTTTGATATTTTAAAATTACAATATCCAGCAAGTATATATGCTGATGATGCTCAATATTATTTAGCTGAAATTAATTTTAAAAAGGGTGAGTTTGTTCTTGCTGCTTATAATTATAATTACTTAAGAAGAGCTTATCCAAATAGTGAATTTTATAAAGAAGCAATGTTTAAAACTGCTCTTAGCTATTATGAATTGTCTCCAACATACGATAGAGACCAAGAATATACCTTTAAAGCAATACAAGCATTTGCTGAATTTCAAGCATTTTTTCCTCAAGACTCTTTATCTAAAATTGCTAATGAAAAAATAATTGAACTGAGAGATAAACTTGGACATCGGGAATTCTTTACTGCTGAGCTTTATCGTAAATTATATAGTCCTAGAGCTTCCCTTATTTACTATGATGCAGTTATTGAAGATTATCCAGATACAAAGTATTATGAACTTGCATATGTTGGCAAGATTGAGGTACTATACGAATTATTTAGATACGACGAAGCTCTCGGATTAATAAAATTATTTAGGCAAATTTTTCCAAATAGTTCCTACCTCGATAAAATAAAGAGCTTGGAATCCTCAATGATTAAGTAATTAATTCATATATTTTCATAATTTCATTCTTGTAAAATAAAATAAATTTATTAAATTTATGTTGATAAAAAGTATATATTATGAAACGAATTGTTTTATATATAACAATAATAATTATAGCTTGCTTTGGTTTAAATGCAAAGTCGAGAGTATTGGTAATAAAAGTCAACGGAGCTATTAGTCCCGCTACAGCATCCTATATAATAAATGGGATAGAGTATGCAACTGAAAATAATGCTAATGCAGCTATAATTGAATTAAATACACCTGGTGGGTTACTTAATTCTACCAGAGATATAATTACAGCAATTCTTAATTCAAATATTCCAATAGTTGTATATATTTCTCCTTCTGGCTCACACGCAGGATCAGCAGGTGTTTTTATTACATTATCTGCTAATATCGCTGCAATGGCTCCAGGAACTAATATCGGCTCTGCTCATCCTGTTGATGCTAGTGGTGCTGCTGATACTTCAGTTATGTTTGAAAAAGTTACTAATGATGCTGCTGCTTTTGTTAGAGCCATAGCAAAAAGAAGGAATAAAAATGTGGAATGGGCGGAAATGGCTGTTCGTAAAAGCATCGCTTCTACTGAAACTGAAGCTTTAGAAAAAGGGGTTATTGACTTAATATGCTCAAATATTCCTGAATTATTAAATGCTATTCATGATAGACTTATTGAAACTAATGTAGGCAAATTTCGACTTAATACGAAAGATGCAGAATTAGAAATTTATGAAATGAATTGGAAAGATAAGCTATTAGCAATAATTAGTGATCCTAATATAGCTTATATTCTTCTTATGCTTGGTATTTATGGGCTATTATTTGAACTTTATAGTCCAGGTGCTGTTTTTCCTGGTGTGTTAGGGGGTATATGCATTATTCTTGGAGCTTATTCTATGCAGTTATTACCTATTAATATAGCCGGTCTTGCATTGATTCTTTTAGCAGTAATTTTGTTTTTACTTGAAATTAAGGTAACAAGTTATGGTGTTCTTACTATTGGAGGAGTAATTTCTCTACTACTTGGTTCAATTATGTTAATTGATTCTCCGTTGGAATTTATGAATATCTCTTTAAGTGTTATTATAACTATAATAATCGTATCACTAATCTTTTTTGGGTTTATTATTACCCTTGGGATTCGAGCTCAGTATCGAAAAAAAGCTCTTGGAAACGAAGCCATTATTGGAGAAAAAGGATTTGTTATTAGCGATATTACGCCAGAAGCAAATGGTGAAGTCAAGATTCTCGGTGAAATATGGAAAGCAAAATCAGATACGTTTATTCCCAAAGGTAAAATAGTAATAGTTACAAAATGTGAGGGATTATTACTCACTGTTAAAGAAAATAAATAATATATTTATTTATTTTAAATTTTTTTTTAAATTAGTATAATTTTTTTATTCTAATTGCAATTATTTTTGGAGCTGAAATGGCAGGACAAGGTTTAAATCGAGTTACTTTAATTGGTAATCTTGGGAGGGATCCCGATATGAGGACAACTCCTCAAGGCAATACTGTTTGTAGTTTCCCTCTCGCTACAACCGAAAGATATAAGGACAGAAACGGCGAGTGGAAAGACATTACTGATTGGCATGATATTACTCTTTGGGATAATTTAGCCGAAAGAGCAAGAAAAAGTTTAAGAAAAGGGAGTAAAGTTTTTATTGAAGGTAAGCTTAAAACCCGTTCTTACGAAAAAGATGGTATTACTAGATACAAAACTGAAGTCAGAGGTCAAACTCTAATTCTTCTTGACCCCAGACAACCATCAGATAATCTCGAGCATTATTCTTCATCTAATTCATACAGCAAATCTGATGATATAGAAGAACATTTAGCATCTGATAACGATTTATCTGTCGAAGATGATATTCCATTTTAATACTCTTTAAAGTGCCTTATCTCATTCTTTTTGATATAGATGGGACAATTCTCCGATACAAGGAGCCATTATCCCAGTCATTAGTTAATTATGTTACTAATAATCTTTTTCACAAATCCATAAATAAATCTTACCATCCAGATTTTTCTGGCAAGACCGATTTGATGATAATTCATGAGATTTGCGATGCAATAGAATGTGATTTTAACGAAGTACTCAAAAATTTAAATTCAATCTGGTCCAATCTTTTAGAATTCTTTAAAAAAAATACCAATAAATATAATATCATTGTTTTCCCTGGTATTTATAATTTGCTTCTTACAATAAAAAACGATAGTAATTATCAACTTGGATTGGTTACCGGTAATTTTAAAGATAATGCATATTTAAAGCTTTCAGCTGTTGATTTGGCGCATTATTTCCCATTTGGAGCATTTGGAAGCGATTATGAAGATAGAAATTTACTACCTAAATTAGCAATTCAAAGAGCAAATAAATATCTTGGAAAAAAAATGTTTTCTATTGATAATACCATTATTATTGGTGATTCATTAAGGGATATTGAATGTGCAAAAAACAACAAAATTAAAGTTGTTAGCGTTGCTACAGGACCTATTTCATTTGAATTATTGAAAACCTATGAACCAGATTTAATTTTTAGAGACTTTAAAAATTTTAAACTCGTCTTTAAAAAAATAAAAAATCTTTTTGAAAAAAATGAAAAGAATAACTATAGCAATTGACGGACCAGCTGGCTCAGGAAAATCTACCACAGCTCGACTTGTAGCCCAAAAATTAGGATATTTATATATTGATACTGGAGCTATGTACAGAGCCGTTACTCTTTACTGGCTCCGTAACTGTAATACTTTAGATAAAAATAAAATATGTTCAATGATAGAAAAGATTAATATTGAAATTCACCAATCTGAATATGGACAAAGAACTATATTAAATGGTGAGGACGTAAGCGAGCAGATTCGCCACCCTGATGTTAATAAGTTTGTAAGCCCTATATCAGCTTTCGAATGTGTCAGAAATAAACTTGTGGATTTACAAAGAGAATTAGGAAAAAATGGGGGAGTTGTTTTAGACGGAAGAGACATCGGAACAGTCGTATTTCCTAATGCTGATCTTAAAATATATTTAGTTGCTTCTGAAAGTGCAAGAGCTCAAAGAAGAGCTTTAGAGCTTAAACAAAAAGGAATTGATGTATCTATTGAGGATATAAAGAAACAATTGATTGAAAGAGACAAATATGACTCATCGAGATCAATAAGTCCTTTAAAGAAAGCCGATAATGCTATAGAGCTTGATACATCAGATTTATCTATTGAAGAACAAACTAATATTGTCCTTAATTATGCAAATTGTTTATTATGAACATTAATATAGATGAATCAGCCGGATTTTGTTGGGGAGTAGTTAGAACCATTGATATTGCCGAAAAGATATTAAGTGAAAATAAGAATGTTTATATTTTAGGCCAAATTATTCATAATCCCAAAGAAAGTGAACGCCTCGAATCTTTAGGTTTAAAAACTATTACAGTTGAAGAATTCAAAAATATTGCTAATTCTGAAGCAATTGTTATTATTAGAGCACACGGTGAACCTCCTGCAACATATAAAAAAGCAAAAAAATATAATATAACAATAATTGATGCCACTTGCCCCTTAGTGCGTGCCTTACAGAAAAGAGTAAAAAAATACTATGATTTAGGATATCAAATTCTGATTTTTGGGAAAAAGGAACATGCAGAAGTCATTGGTCTTCGAGGAGTTTGCAATGATGAATGTATTGTTATTAATTCTATTGATGCAGCTTTGAATTATATTAATTTTTCAAGAAAAACTGTGCTTGTTTCTCAGACTACAAAAGACAGAAAAACATTCTATTTGATAAAAGAACAACTCGAAAAAAAATATCAACAATTAACTGAGAATAAAAAGAAATCATTTGAGTTCATTGCAAATGATACTATTTGCAAATACGTCGCTAATCGAGAGGAAACTTTAAAAAAGTTTGCCGTAGATAATGATGTCGTTCTTTTTGTTGCAGGTAAAAATTCTTCCAATGCTAATATGTTATTTACAATATGCTCCCAAGCTAACCCAAATTCTTATTTTGTTGAAGATTATAATGAAATAAACTTTTCTTGGTTTATCGGTAAAAAGTCTATAGGAATTACAGGAGCTACAAGCACACCTCAATGGTTTATGGAATTCATAAAATCAAAACTCGATACAAAATACAATACTTAAATGCTCGAAAAGCTATCAATATCTATGATTACTTTTATTGACTGAGATTTGTATTTTTTCCTATAATTCTCATATGCGGTAGTTAAAGCTTTCCTCAATAGCTTTCCCTGAGGATCTTTAGACTTAATATCTTTTATTAATATAATCTTTCTATAATTATTCTTTATTTTTTGAATGGTTGGATTATTAGGTCCTAAAATTAAGTATGCATTATTATTTTGAGGTATTTGTTGATAAAAATAATACGCATGTTCGTTAACTAATTCAGCTTTTTTCCCGTAAAATTCAATATATACAAACCTTGAATAAGGTGGATAAATTGCATTTTTTCTATGATAAATTTCTTCATTGTAAAAACTTTCGTAAGAATCTTTCATAACAGATGCAATCGCATAAGATTCAGGATGTGAGGTTTGTATGATAACTTCACCAGGTTTATTGCTACTTCTTCCAGCTCTTCCAGATACTTGAGTAAGTAGCTGAAATGTCTTTTCTGCTGCACGAAAGTCAGGAATGAATAGTTGTAAATCAGCATTAATAACTCCAACTAATGTAACTCTTTCGAAATCCAAACCTTTTGCGACCATTTGTGTTCCAACTAATATATCAGTCTGACCAGTTAAAAATGAATGCAATATCCTTCTATGAGCGCCAGCTTTAGTTGTCGTATCTAAATCAAACCTTTCTATTGAAGCGTTCAGATTATCTTTTGCTAATAATTCTCTCAGCTCATCTTCAATTCTTTGTGTTCCTGTTCCTATTTCTTTTAGGTTTGTTCCTCCACATACTTTACAAACATCAAATGATGGTATCGTCCATCCACAATAGTGGCACCTTAGTTGATTTTTTTTCTTATGATAAGTTAAAGTTACATCGCAGTTTTTACACTTGGTAATTGTTCCACAGTCAATGCACTCAATAAAAGAAGAAAATCCCCTTCTATTTTGAAATAGTATAACTCCTTCTTTTTTCTCAAGTCTCTGGATTATTGCATCGTATAATTGTTTGCTTATACTTGAGATCATTTGACCTGTTTTTCTTGCTTCTAATGTATCTACAATTTTGATTAAGGGGAGTTTAGCTCCGTCTGCTCTTTCTTTTAGAGTGAGAAGTTGGTATTTTCCTGAATGCGCATTATGCATACTTTCTATAGAAGGAGTAGCGGAACCTAAAATGACAATTGCATTCTCAATCTTCCCCCTTATCACAGCGCAATCTCTTGCATTATATCTCGGATTAGATGAATCCTGTTTATATGAAGGTTCGTGCTCTTCATCTACTACTATCAAACCGCAATTCTTTAAAGGAGCAAATATTGCTGAGCGCGCTCCAATTACGACTTTAGATTTACCACTAAAAATTGTATTCCAAGAATCAAATCGTTGTCTTGGTGTTTGCCTGCTATGTAAAACGCTTATATTATTCGGGAAAAAAGTTTCAAATCTATCAATTAATTGAGGTGTAAGGGAAATTTCTGGTACTAAAACCAATGCTGTTCTACCTTTGTTTATGACTTTATTAATAGCGTGTATATAGATTAATGTTTTTCCACTTCCTGTAATTCCATGAAGCAGAATAGTCTTGAAGTTTTTTTCTTCGACTGAACTATAAATTTGGCTTAGAACATAATCTTGCTCTACTGTAAATCTGATTTCTCTTTCATCCTTTTGAATTAGATTATCTTTGTGTGATTTTTTACTTCTATCAAAAACAGCTTCATAAATTTCAACATATCCTTTTTTTGCAAGAGTATTAACAAGATTTTGTGTTACTTTTATTGATTTAATTATATCTGAAATAAATATTGTTTCATTGTTTTCTTTCTCTTGAAAATAAAGCCAGCTTAGCAGAAGTGAATGTTTTGAATTTTTCTTATCGAACTCATCTAAAATCTTTCTAAATTCTTCTTCATTACTTTTAAGCTTATCGCCTAATCTTATAGCTTTTCGATAGTTTTTGTTGATAGATTCGTCAATAACTCTTTCACATATTATAAAACCTGTTTTTTCAAGTGCTATCAATTGCTCGCCAACAGAACTTGTCTGAAGAAATTTTTCCAAATAAGAAACAGAGATAAAGTCATTATGTTCTTTAAGTAGTTTTAATAAAGTGTATCTCTTAGGCGCTTTTTTTTCCATCTCTCGAAAAACTTCTTCATTTACTGCAGATGTTAGCTTGACCTTTAGCATACTTTTAGGAGACATCCCTTGTGGTAAAGCTGCTTTTAAAACATCACCCCAAGAGCACATATAGTATTCGCTTATCCATTTCGTAAATTCTAGTATCTTTTGAGTGAATACTGGTTCTTCGTCTAATAGTTCTACGATAGGAAGTAGCTTTTTTATTTCTTCTTGACATTGTGAAATACCTACTATGTAACCTGTTATTATCCTTTTACCTAATGGAACTAAAGCTCTTCTACCAATAATATTTTCCATACTTAAATATTCTGGAAGCATATAATCAAAAATAAGATCATTTGGTAAAGGTAAAGCAATTTTTAAAATATTTTTCATTTTTATTTTTTCAATTTATTAGAGCATTAATTTAATAAAATAGTGAACATTTTTAAAATGGAAGATATAATAATAAATAAATTATTATTTATAAATTTTTATTATTAAGCTAATTTATCTATTTTTGAAAGGTTTAAATTTCAAAAAATAAAAATAAATTTAATATCAAATAATTTTATGGATAAATTTGTAATAGAAGGTGGTAAGAGACTCTGTGGACGAATAAAGATTTCAGGTGCTAAAAATGGTTCACTTGCCTTGATGCCTGCTACCATTTTAGCTCCCGGAGTGTATCATTTGTCAAATACACCAAATTTAAGAGATGTATGGACAATGTCTCGTTTACTTTCCTCAATGGGCTTATTTTGTGAGCTTAATGAAAATGATTTATTTATTGACTCAAGGAATATAGCATCTTTTGAAGCTCCATATGAACATGTAAAGAAAATGAGAGCTTCCTTCTATGTTCTTGGACCTCTTCTCGCTCGATATGGCAAAGCAAAGGTTTCACTTCCAGGAGGTTGTGCTTGGGGACCTCGACCTGTTGACCTTCATTTAAAGGGTTTAGAAAAACTTGGTGCTGAAATTAATCTTGAAGCAGGTTACGTGATAGCTAAAGCTAACCAACTCAAAGCAACAAAATTCCATTTTGATATATCCAGTGTTGGGGCTACAGGTAATATTGTTATGGCAGCTGTTCTTGCAAAAGGAACAACTTTACTTACAAATGCAGCTATAGAACCTGAAATTACCGCTCTAAACCGTATGCTAGTTAAAATGGGCGCTAAAATTAATGGGATAGGAACAACTATTCTCGAAATTGAGGGGGTAGATGCTTTGCATCCTACTAATGAAGAGACAATTCCTGATAGAATTGAAGCCGCTACTTTTCTTATTGCTGGGGCTATGACTAATGGAAAAATAGAAATTGAAAATACAAATCCGTACCATTTAGCTACGGTTATTGAAAAACTTGAAGAAAGCGGATGTTCCATTGATGTAAGTGCCGATACAATTTTTTTAGAAATGAATCAGAAACCTAAACCTATTGATATAAAAACATCTGTCTACCCTGGATTTCCTACTGATGTACAAGCACAATGGACAGCCTATATGCTCAAAGCCGAAGGAATTTCTCATATTACTGATACAATTTACCACGACCGGTTCAAACATATCCCTGAACTTCAAAGACTCGGTGCTGATATAGATGTCGTTGAAAATGTTGCTATAGTAAAAGGGGGTAAGTCATTGACAGGGGCTGTTGTTATGTCTTCCGACCTCAGAGCAAGTGCCTCATTAATTTTAGCTGCTCTTATTTGTGATGGAACAACTGAAATCCTTCGTATTTATCATATTGATAGAGGATACGAAAGCATAGAAAAAAAACTTGGTGCTCTCGGTGCTTCTGTTAAAAGAGTTAAAACAGATTTAATATAATTTATTAATATTAGATAATTTCCTCTATGGTATCTAATAAAAAATTAGGCTTTGCTAATTTATTAGTTAAGCAAGTTCTTATAAGTTATTTAATTCTGCTTGAATGCTCAGTATCCTTGCTTTTACTTCATTAATACTTGTTTGTTTATCCTTAATTCGTTCTTCTATTGATTGTATTATCTTCAAGACCTCAGCTTTCTGAGACTCACTCTCTGGCATTAAATTTATTTGCGCAAGTTTCTCTTTTTGAAACTCAAGTGATTTCACATCCCAAGAAATTGAATCTTCAATTCGAACAAGTTTATCTTCAAGATTAACCAGTAAATTACTTAACTTTTCAACCTTTTCTTTTTTTATATTCTCTTTGTATTCATTTCTTTTTTTATCAAAATTTTCAAAAGCCGATCTAATTTTATTAAAAAGTTCGTCACGCTGTTCTTTCTTAAGCTTAACAATTCTAAGCTCATTTTGTATAGCAATTAGATTTTCTCTAATTTGTCTGAAATCATTTGAAATTTCTATTTCCATAGAAATTTGTTCAGCTCGCTTGTTTAATTTATCAAAATTTTCAGAAGTTTCTTTTTCGAATATTTCCCGTTCTTCAGATTGTCTCCGATTTAATTCATTAAAAGTTTCTCTGATATTTGAATATAGTTCTTCTCTTTGTTCTTTTTTTAGTCTCATTCCTTTAATCGCATTTTGAGCACTAATAAGAGTTTCTCTTGCTTGCTTAAAATTTGTTGAATTTTGTGCAAAGATTATAGCTCCTTCTATATTAGCTTTTAGCATATTGTAGTTGTCATTACACTCTTTGTCGTAAGAATCTCTTTCTATATTTTGGCGTTCAGAAAGGGTATCAAAAGCTGTCCTGATTTTTTGAAATAGCTCCTCTCTATGATCTTTCTTTAATTTAGAATTTTTAATAGCATTTTGAGCCTCAATGAGCTTTTCTCTTGCCTCTTTGAAAATTATTGTGATTTCGGAAAATTCTATTGAACTTGCAACAAGCTCGGTTAGTTTAGCATAATTCTCAGCACATTCTTTTTCATATTCTTGCTGCTCTAATTGTTGTTGCTTATTGAGTTCTTCGAAGGCATTTTGAATTCGTGAATACTGTTCTTCTCTTTGTTCTTTTTTTAGTTTTAATCCCTTAAATTCGTTTTGAACATTTATTAATACAAGACGCGCTTTCCTTATATCGTTAGAATTCTTAACAATTTCTATAGCGTCGTCTATCTTTTTCTTTAGTATTAGATAATTTTCAGAGCATTCCATTTCATAGCTTTCTTTTTGTCGTGCGAACCTTGTATTTAAATCCTCGAAAGCTTTATTAAGCAACGAAACAAGCTCTTCTCTATGCTCTTTACTAAGAGTTACTTCTTTAAATTCATTCTGGAAAACAAGTAAGTGTTCTCGAGCTTCTTTAAAATCGTTTGTTAATTCTGAATTATGAATAGCATAGTCAATCTTTTGTTTTAATGAATTGTAATTATCAATAAGTATAGATTCAAGTTTCTGATGCTCTTCTTGTTGGCGTTTGTAAAGTATATCCTGAATAGAATTAATTAAATTATATACCTCACTATGATGTTCTCTACTCAAATTTAACCCATATATAATCTTATTAAACTCTTTAACGGTATTAAAAGCGTTTCTCCATTCATTACTTGATTTAACAGCTTTTTCGAATAACTTTATATCCTCTGTTAAATCTCGAATTGAATCTTCTATACTATAATCTCCAAAATTTGAATAAGGGAAATAATACTTTTTTATATGTAGATTATCATCATTTTTTTGATGATTTTGCAAATATTGATTACAAAAAGTGCAGACTAATGTTATATGATTTATTGAATTAACCATTGAATCTTCATTAGAATTACTTATATAGTAATTCAAATCGAGATTATCTTTATTCTCATCGAATTTTTTCCCACATAGTCCACACATTCCCTTTTGGCGTTCCCAAAGTTTCTGTTTGTTTTGTTCTGTTATTTCCAATTTATCTCCATGTATTGTTAGATTTAACACATAAACAATAATAAAAATATGCAAATTAAGGAAATTTTTTCTATTTTTATTTATTGAATTTTAATTTTATAAATAAAACTTATTAGTTAATAAAACAACTAACAAATACGTCAATAAACCAAATTTTATTATTATTTAAAATAAATAAAGTATGACTTGCCATTTTAATATTAAAAATTTATTCTCATATCTCAAAGGATTATATTTTGTTATTATAATTTTCCAGATATTTTCAACAACTTTGTCCTCAAAGGATAAGATTAAAATATACTATGAATCCAATATCTCTGAAACTAAAACCGAGCAATTAACTGATCAACTATATCATTCTCGAAATAATGCTATTACAAAAGCTGTTGAGATGTGCAATCCAGCAATAGTTGGAATAAATGTTACTGAAACTATACAAGTAGAATACAAAGATCCTTTTTTCGATTTTTTTTATGATGATCCTCTTTTCAAGAGATTTTTTGGAACTCCTAATCGCCAGCCAATGACAAGAGAATACAAAGTGCAAGGACTTGGTTCAGGTTTTCTTATTTCTCCAGATGGTTACATTGTAACAAATCATCATGTTGCTGGTAATGCTTCTAAAATTCTTGTTACTATGAAAGGTGGGGTGAAGTATGATGCTGAAATTATTGGTTCAGACCTAACATCAGATGTAGCATTATTGAAAATTAAGGGAGAAAATTTTCCTTTCCTTAAATTAGCAAACTCCGATGAAGTTATTACAGGTGAGTGGGCTATCGCTTTTGGTAATCCTTTCGGTCTTTTCGATTTAAATGCTAAACCAACCGTTACTGTCGGTGTTGTATCTAACATAGGTATTAATTTATTCCAAGATAACAGGGTCTATAAGAACTTAATACAAACGGATGCTGCAATAAGTTCTGGAAACTCTGGGGGACCTTTGGTTAATGCCAATGGGGAAGTTATCGGAGTCAATACTATGATTTTTTCAACTGCTCAGAGCAACCGTGGAGCCGGAAGCATTGGAATTGGCTGGGCAATTCCTATTAATAGAGTAAAAAAAATCATTGATATTCTTTATTCCGAAAAGAAAATTGATAGAGATTTTTATTTAGGGATGGAAGTTAAAGAAATTGATGAAAAAATAGCGAAGTATATCGGCAAGGATATTAAAGATGGTGTTGTAGTTTTTGCTGTTGAAAGAGGAACATCTGCCGATGAAGCTGGTATCGAACCCGGTGATATAATACTCGAAATTGATGGGAATGCAATTAATAAAATTTCAGATTATTATATTACTATTTTTGATGGAGTAGTTGGACAAAAACTAAAATTTAGTTTATTAAGAGATAATAATATAATAGAAAGAACTTTAGAACTTAAAAAAAGAAAGAAAAAATAGTGATAGAAAAGGTAATCAGTAATCTCCAAGCAGAAGGTTTGGTTAAGAAGTATAAGAAAAGAACTGTGGTTAATAATGTTCATCTTGAAGTTCGACAAGGTGAAGTCGTTGGTCTTTTAGGGCCAAATGGGGCAGGTAAAACTACTACTTTCTACATGATTGTAGGGATGATTAGACCAAATTCAGGCGTTGTTAAGTTAGATAATATTGATATTACAAATAAAGCAATGTATCAAAGAGCAAAACTGGGAATCAGCTATCTTCCACAAGAAGCATCTATATTCAGAAAATTAAGTGTCGAAAACAATATAAAAGCTGTTCTTCAATTACAGAAAATGAGTTCAAAGGAAAAAAACGCAAGATTAGAAGAACTTTTAGAAAACTTTGGTATAACGAGTATAAGAAAAAGCAAAGGATATAACCTTTCTGGTGGTGAAAGAAGAAGATGCGAGATTGCTCGTGCTTTAGCTTCAAATCCAAAATTTATTCTATTGGACGAACCTTTTGCAGGTATTGACCCTATCGCCGTTGAAGATTTAATGAAAATGGTGCGCAAACTAAAGGATAAAGGTATTGGTGTGTTAATAACAGACCACAATGTTCACGAAACTCTTTCGATTACTGATAGAGCTTACATTCTAATCGATGGAAATATTTTTACTTCTGGGGCTGCGGAAGAAATTGCTAATAACAAAGATGTTCGACGTCTATATTTAGGTGAAACCTTCACCTTAGAACGCTATCATAATATCTAATAATGAAAATCTTACAAATATGCAATAAAGCACCTTACCCTCCAAGAGATGGGCATACTATTGCAATGTTCAATATAGCAGAAGGTTTAACAATTGAAGGACATAATGTTAAGATCTTATCTTTAAATACTAAAAAGCATTTCGTTGACTTTTCAATTCTACCAAAAAGTTTTATTAATAAGTATCAACCTACTTATTTTTACATTAATAACTCTGTAAACTTTATATCCGCTTTGAAAAATCTCTTTTCTAAAGATTCTTATAATGTTATAAGATTCTATTCAAAAGAATTTGAAGAGGTCATTGCTAATGTATTAAGCAAAGATAAATTCGATATAGTTCAACTGGAAACTTTATTTTCTGCACCTTATATTGATATCATAAGGAAATGTTCTGATGTTAAAATAATCCTTCGCCCTCATAATGTAGAGCATATTATTTGGGAAAGAAGAGCAGCTAAAGAAAAGAATCCAATCATTCGATACTACCTTGCTTTTCTTGCAAAAAGATTAAAAAAATACGAAATAGAGGTAATCAATAAATGTGATGGAATTGCTGCTATATCAGAAATTGACCAAGCAAGTTTCATTAATCTTGGATGCAAAAAACCTATTATGAATATTCCTATCGGTTTAGATTTATCTAATATTGATAACTATTTGTCAGGACACTCACAAAAAAATTTATTATTTATTGGATCTTTCGATTGGGAACCTAATGTTGATGGAATATTTTGGTTTTTAGATAATGTTTGGCACAAAATTCTCGATTCTAATCCTAAAATAGAATTAGTAATGGCAGGTAGGAATATACATCATTTCATGAATAAATTAAACTATAAGAACTTGATTATTGCCGGTGAAGTTCCTAATGCCCGAGAATTTATGGTTTCAAATGGTATTATGATCGTCCCTTTGCGTTATGGAGGTGGAACAAGAGTAAAAATTATCGAGGCAATGGCTTATGGAAAACCTATTATTACAACAAATGTCGGTGCTGAGGGACTGCCAGTTACAAATTGGTTAAATATAATAATCACCTTGGGAGCCGATGATTTTGCTTCTGCTATTATTAAATTATTTGAAGAACCTCAATATTTCGACTTTATTTCCAAAAATGCTCAAGCTTTTGCTAAAGAAAATTTTGATATAAAAAATATTACCGCTAAATTATTAAGTTTTTATGAGTTAATATTAAAAAAATGACCAATGAAAACAAAACTAAAAATATTCTTTACAGATTTCTGGCCAAATTTTGAGATCGAAAATAATATTTTTGTAAATTTATTAAAAAATGATTACGATATCGAAATAACTGATAAACCCGATTACCTATTCTTTTCTGTTTTCGGTACACGCTATCGCAAATTCAATTGCACTCGAATTTTTTTCACCGGAGAAAACATCAAACCTAATTTTAAAGATTGCGACTATTCTTTTTCTTTTGATATTGCTTCTTACGGCGGACGCAACTTTAGATTACCTCATTATTATCAATTCGGAAATATGGAAGATCTACTTGCTGTTAAAAATTACGAAGAAATATTAAAAGCGAAAACTAAATTTTGTAATTTTATATATTCTAATCCAAGTTGTAAAAAAAGAAACGAATTCTTTCATAAATTGTCTAAATATAAAAAAATAGATTCTGCAGGTAGGTATCTTAACAACATTGGAGGTCCAATCGGCTTAAATGTAAAAGATAAATGGGAGTTTCTAAAACCTTATAAATTCACTATTGCTTTCGAAAACGAGGAAGCTCATTACTATACTTCCGAAAAAATTTATGAAGCAATGAAAGTTAATAGTATCCCTATTTATTGGGGAAATCCTTTAGTATATATAGATTTTAATACTAAAAGCTTTTTGAATTATTACGATTATGGAAGTGACGAAGATTTAATTGATAAAATTATTGAGATTGATAAAAATGACGATTTATATATTGAGATTCTTAGACAACCTTACTTTACTGATAATAAACTGAACAAATTTGTTCGCTCAGACTTGATTTTACAACAATTTAAGAGAATTTTCGAAACTGAAATTGAAACAGTAGCTCAAAAATCTGGTCAGTTTTCATCTAATCCTTTTCTTAGAATTAATTCCAACTTATCTGCTATTTTAAGATTTAAAAAGTTAAATCTAAAAAGAAGGATTCTGCACTTTCATCCTGCTCGCATTAAGATTAAATTATATAAAATAAAGCACAAACAGCCATTTTAAGTTATGATTTATCTTGTTTTTTTACCATTTGTTCGATCCATTTGTATGTAATCTTTAATCCATCAACAATCTTTGCAGTCGGTTTCCATCCTAACATCTCGAAGATTAAGCGATTATCAGAATTACGTCCCCTAACACCTTCTGGTCCTTTAATGTGGACTTTATTTAATCTTTTTCCTGCTATATCTGATATAATATCAACTAACTGGTCAATCGTTATCATTTCTTCAGAACCAATATTTACGGGTCCACTGAAGTTCGATCTCATTAATCTCAGTGTTCCTTCTATGCATTCATCTATGTAAAGAAAGGAACGAGTTTGTCGTCCATCTCCCCAGATATATATATCTTCACCGTCTTGAGCTTCAGCTACTTTCCGACATAGTGCTGCAGGTGCCTTTTCTCTTCCGTCGTTCCATGAACCTTCGGGTCCAAATATATTATGGTATCTGGCTATTCTTACTTCCATACCATAATTGCGACTATATGCTAAGTATAAACGCTCGCTAAACAGTTTTTCCCAACCATAATCGCTGTCGGGCATCGCTGGGTAAGCACTATCTTCTGAACATTTGGGATTATTGGGGTCTCTTTGGTTGTATTCCGGATAAATACATGCTGAAGAGGAATAAAAAATCCTCTTGATATTTCTTTTATAACAAGCATCTAATACATTTAAATTTATTATTCCTGAATTATGCATTATGTCAGCATCATTATCGCCTGTGAACACAAAACCAGCTCCTCCCATATCAGCTGCAAGTTGATATACTTCATCAAAATAGCGGTCTATTGCATACCTTACTGTCGCTTGATCTCTTAAGTCGCCTATTATAAAATCGTCTGCCTCTGTCTTAGAAAACACAGGATATTTTAAATCAATACCTCTTACCCAAAATCCTTCTCTCTTTAGCCGCTTTACTAAATGGCTACCAATAAATCCACCTGCTCCACATACTAATGCCGTTTTCATAATCTATCCTCAATCTTTCTATTAATTAAAATTCAAAATTAAGTATTTTTAATGCATCCTCCAAAATTATACTACATATCTGAAAATGTCTTATAATAAAACTAATCAATAATAAATAGAATGTTTTTAGAAAACTTGTTATAATTCATTTTTTTCATTGTTTTTAATAATGATATAATTGCTATTTTTATTAAATTGCAATTATATATTACTAAATAGAGTTTTGAATAATTATGAATAAAAAACCTAATAAGAGAACTTCAAATAAAAAAAATATTATTTTAAATGATACAAACGACAATCAAAATTCATCAGATTTAGAAATTAAAGCTAAAAATCTGTCAACTATTATGTTTCTACAAACTACTATTGACTTCTTTTCTGATGCAATTGCGATTGTAGATAAATCTTCAATAATCATTCAATGTAATAAAGCTTATCTTGAAATGCTCAAACTTGAAAAAAGTGATGTAATAGGACAAAAATGTTTCGAGCTTATGCAAATATCTGATAAATTTAAGGATTTTTGTCCTTTTACTAAATCAAAAACTTCTTTAAAAAGAGAAACAATCGAAGTTCCTTTCTATGATAAATTATTGAAAATTGTGTTTGAACCTATTTTAGATGATGACAGTAACTTTGTCGGTGGTTTAAATATTATCCAAGACATTACCGAATTAAAACAGACACAAGAGAAGCTAAAGAAATCCGAAGATCACTATCGAAATTTTTTCGAAAGAGATTTAACAGGTGATTATTTATCCACTCCAGAAGGTGATTTGATTGATTGTAACCTTAAATTTGTCGAAATCTTAGGTTATGATTCCAAAGCAGAATTGATGCAAATTAATACTCAAGATTTATATCCTGATAAAGGCTCTCGGAATGACTTTTTAGATAAATTAAAAAAAGAAAAAGTGCTAATTAATCAAGAGATAACTCTAAAAAGAAAAAACGGAGACATAATTTCCTGTGTTGAAAATGTTGTGGGTAACTTTGATGAAGATGGAAAATTAGTAAGTTTCCAAGGATATATGTATGATATTACAGATAAAAAAATTGCTGAAAATAAACTTATAGCTACTTTGCAGAGAAACCAAGCAATTCTTCAAGCTCTTCCTGATTTGCTATTTATCATTGATTCTGAGCATAAATTTAAAGAATTTTACACTAAGGATAATTCATTATTATACGCCAAACCTGAAGAATTCTTAGGTAAAAGAATTGATTTAATCCTTCCTGAAGATATCGCTTTAAATACAATAGAAAAAGTCAACAATGTTATAAATAATAAATGTAATGACATTTTAAATTATCAATTGAAAATTGGTGATGAATACAAGCATTTCGAAGCTCGTTATGTTCCAGCTGGTCAAAATGAAGTTCTTGCTTTAGTTAGAGATGTTACCAATTTAAAAAGAACAGAGTTAGCTCTTAAAGATAGAAATGAAATTTTAAATAAAACTCAAGAACTTGCCAAAATAGGTGGTTGGATCTGGGATAACCTCAATAAAACTATGACTTGGACTGATGAAACGTATAGGATACATGCATTAAACCCAAAAGATATAAGACAAGGTGATACTAAGCACATTGAATTAAGTCTAAAATGTTATGATGAGCTTGACCAACCAAAAATACTCGAAGCATTCAGAAAATGTTGTGATGAAGGTATTTCATACGATTTAGAATTTCCATTTACCTCTTTTGATGGTAAAAGAAAATGGATAAGAACAATGGCTAATCCAATTATTGCAAAGAACAAAATAGTTAAGGTAATTGGAAATATTATTGATATCACAGAAAAAAAACTTAGTGAGATTGCTCTAAACAAAAGCGAGGAAAAATATAGGAATTTATTTAACAATAGCGCAGTCGCCGTTGGCATAAGAAATCTTAATGGAGAATATATCGAATTTAATGATACTTACTCTAATATGCTTGGCTATTCTAAGGAAGAATTACAGAAAATGCATTTTAAAGATTTGACCCATAATGAAGATGTTCATATCTCAAGTTTCCACTTTAATAAAATTGCCAAAGGCGAATCAGAATTAGAAAGATATGAAAAAAGGTATCTGAAAAAGGATGGAAATATAGTATGGGGAGATGTTTGCATTAAACCTTTAAAAGATGAAAACGGAAGAATAGTAGCAGTCTTAGGAACTGTTACTGACATAACTGAAAGAAAAAAAGCAGAAGAATCTCTCAAGGAGAGCGAATCAACTATCAGACGTAAGCTTCAATCAATTTTAGAGCCTGAAGGTGATATTAGCGAGCTAAAAATTTCTGATATAATTGATATTCAAGCAATGCAATCTCTAATGGATGAGTTCTATTCTATCACAAAAATAAGTAATGCAATTATTGATTTAGATGGAAATGTTATAGTAGCAACTGGATGGCAAGATATATGCACCAAATTTCATAGAATGCATCCTGAAACATTGAAAAATTGTATTGAAAGCGATGTTCAATTGACTACGGGCATCCCCGAAGGGGAATATAAGATTTATCGTTGTAAAAATTGTTTAAATGATATGGCTACTCCTGTTATTATTTCTGGTAAGCATTTAGCAAATATATTCTTAGGTCAGTTCTTTTTTGACGATGATGTTCCCGATTATAATATTTTTAAACAAATGGCTCAAAAATATGGTTTCGATGAAAAAGAATATCTTGCAGCAGTTGATAGAGTGCCAAGATGGAGTCGAAAAAATGTTGATTCAGCTATGAAATTCTATTCCCAAATTGCTACGATGATAGCGACTTTGAGCTTTTCTAGTATTAAGCTTGCACGTTATCTTTCTGAAAATCAAAGATTATTAGAAGAACTCAAAATAAGCGAAGAAAAATACAGACAACTCCTCGAGACTATGAATGAAATCGTTATTTATGTTGATAATAATGATGTTATAAAATATGTTAATCGTAGAGTCTATGATATTTTTGGATATAATGTTGACTATCTTTTGGGTAAAATAGGTCATGAAATATTAATTCATCCCGATGATAGGCATATTATTATAGAAAAGAATCTTAGTAGATTAGAAGGCATTAGCGACTCTTATGAAATACGCGGTATTCGTTCCGATGGTAATGTCATTTGGCTAAGCGTAAATGCAACTCCAGTAAGAGATAAATCAGGTATTGTTATTGGCTCTATTGGTATTCTAAATGATATTACAGAAGATAAAAGAAATGAAATAATTCAAAATATTCAATATAACATAGCAAATGCTGTAATTACTACTCGCTCTTTAGAAGAACTCTTTAGAATAGTCAAAAACGAACTTAGCAGAATTATTAACACAAAAAATTTTATAGCAGCATTTTATAATGAAAATACAAAAATGATGCAAAGGGTTATTTGGATTGACGAAAAAGATGATTTTACTGAATGGAAACCAGAAAATTCTTTATCTGGAATGGTTGTATATGATAATAAGACTATATTCTTAAAAAAGCACGAAATAGAAAAATTTGCAAGTGAAAAAGGTTTAAATCTTTTAGGCACTAAACCAGAAGTTTGGCTTGGTGTACCCATTAAATCTGAAAATAAAGCTATTGGAGCTATTGTTGTTCAAGACTATAGCAACCCTGATGCTTTTAATAAAAAAGATGTTGAAATTCTTGAAACTATAGCCAATAATTTGAGTATTTTTATTGAATACCAAAAAGCACAAAACGCTTTAGCTGAAAGCTATGAGCTTTTCTCAAAACTTGCTGAATCAACTTCTACTGCTATTTTTATTTATCGAGCAAAGTTCATATATGTCAATAAAGCTGCAAAAGAAATTACTGGATATAGTGATAAAGAATTATTAGAAATGAATTTTTGGGACATAATAGCTGAGGAACATAGAGAAATAGTTAAACAAAGAGGGGAAGCACGTTTGAAAGGCGAAAATATCCCCAATCAGTATGAGTTTAAAATAATAAGAAAAGATGGATCAAAGATTTGGATAAACTTTACAGGCAATTTGATAAACTGGAAAGGACAACCAGCTGGAATTGGTACAGCGATTGATATTACTAAGCGAAAGGAAGCAGAAGAAGAATTAATTAAAGCTAAAGAAAAAGCAGAGGAAAGCGATAGATTGAAGTCAAGCTTTTTAGCTAATATGAGCCACGAGCTTAGAACACCAATGAATGGAATTCTTGGATTTTCTAGCTTAATTACTTGTACAGATAGTTTAGATGAAGCAAGAGAAATGGCTACTCTTATTAATTCAAGTGGTAAACGTCTACTCGAAACTTTAAATATGATTCTTGACCTGTCTCGAATAGAGTCAGGTGAAAGTAAATTTGAATTTTTCGACTTCGATGTTGTAGATGAACTTAATAAGATTATCACTAATTTTAAAATTACAGCTGAAAGCAAAGGTTTATCTTTATTTCTTATTTCAAAGTTTGATGAGTTGTTCATTTATTCTTCTAAAAAAGCTTTAGAAAGCATTGTGAATAATCTACTCAATAACGCTATTAAATTCACAGACTTTGGTGGAATAACAGTAAGTTTAGACAAAGAAATTACTTATGAAGATGATAAGTTGTTGAATTGGTTGAAGATAAATGTATCCGATACAGGTATAGGAATTGAGGAGAAATATCTTGATACTATATTTCTTGAATTTCGGCAAGCTCATGAAAGTTATTCTCGAGTTTACCAAGGAACTGGCTTAGGTCTTTCTATTACAAAAAAATATGTTGAAATGCTTGGTGGAACTATATATGTAAAAAGTAAAGTAGGGCAGGGAACAACTTTTTATGTTAGAATTCCATATTCTATTAGTGATAAGTATACAGGTAAATCGGAGATTGAAAACCCTAAAACCATTTATAATAGAATTTCTACTGAAAAATCTAAAGATTTAAAGAATGTCCTTTTAATTGAAGATGAAAATATATCTGCTCAACTTGTAGATATTATTCTTAAAGACTTATGTAATTTGGATATTGTTAGGAATCCTAAGCAATCAATAGATTTTGCTAAAAAGAAAAAATATTCACTTATTCTTTTGGATATTAATCTTGGTAACGAAGTTAATGGTCTTGATATATTAAATGAAATACGCAATATTCAAGGATATGAGAATGTGCCTGTTATTGCTATTACTGCTTATGCTATGAAAGGCGATAGAGAACACTTCATTGAAAAAGGTTGTTCTGATTATATAGCTAAGCCTTTTGAAAAAGAGGAACTAATTTTGAAAGTACGCAAATTTCTTAGTCATTAAAAATATATAAATCCAACTCATTCAACTTTGAAGTTTGTTCCCCATTTTACGTTAATTTGAGATGCAATTCTATTTGCCTCTTCTTCTACAGCAAATCCCCAAATTTTGACTTTGTAAACTGGATTTCGAAATGATATATACCTTTCATAGTAAGCTCTGTAGCCTCGCTGTTCCCAAATTTCAACTTTTTTTTGAGCTTCATCTTCTGAAATACATGTTTCTGCTAATATTTCAAAGGGTTGGAGTTCAGGACTAAGCCATCTCATCTCAACTCGGCGGTTATATGCCTTTTGCCACTCTTCTTTCTCGAAATAATATAGGGGTAGTGAGGCTCCTTTCCCAGATATTTTAATTTGTTCAGGTTTTACACCAATTTCAATAAGCTTCTGTTTTATTTGTTCTGCTCTTGTTTGAGATATGTCTCGTTCAGAAAGAATTTCTTCTTCCATTGACCTTGTCCCAATTAATTCGATTTTCTTATCTGGATTAAGTATTAAATAGTTTGATAAATCATTTATTATTGGGAAATAATCATCACTAACAATATCTGAATGATGCTCAAATAATGCTATTATTCTGCTCTTTTGGTATGGTTCATCATATTTTAAAATTATGTTAACGTTATCCGTTAAGTTTATGTTTTTATAGAAAAAATTAAGCTGAGTGAGCAATAATTTGCACGTTTCAGCAGGAATAAGCACTGTAAACTCAAAATAATGCTGCATTATGTTGGAATATGCTATTTCAAAAATCATACGGTCAATTTTGTATGCTTCAGTTTCTAAGTCGCAAGAATAATATGTTCCTCCAGTAGAATGACTTAAATACCTCAAAGGATATGGATCAAATGAATAACCAGTGCCGATGATATATATTGGAATTCCTAATTTATTAGCATAGTTTGAAATGTCTTCTGATTTATAAGAAGAGTATGAATTATTATTATTTCCAGTAATTATTATTAAATACTTGTTCTTGTTCGGTAGTTTTTCAATTTCTCTTAAAGCTTTAAAAGCAGAAGGATACAAAGCAGAAAGGCCATTAGATTCTGGAAATGTTGTTTTATCTAAAAAAGTAAAAGCAGTAGCTACATCCATTGGTTGAATAAGCAAATTAGTATCTTGATTGTATGCGACTATCATTATGCTGTCTTCTGGGCTTATCCTTAAAATAAAGTTTTTTATGTTTTCTATGATATGAGAATTGTTTGTAGATGCCGACAGGTCAATTAAAAAAGCAAATAAAGCTGATTGTCTTTCTTTATATTCTGACCTAAATTTTTCTGATACATCGAAATAGTGGCTAATGGCTCCAAAAGTTGTTTTAATACCCCATTTCACATCTTTGCTATTAATATTCTTAACTAAATTACCAAATTTATCGAGCAAAATAGCTTTTATTATAGTAGAATTTGTTTGCTTGTTGAATTTTGTTTGGACTATCCTTAATGAACTAAAAGCTTGCACTTTAAGAAAGTCTTCTTCACCGCAAAGATAATCTGAATTGAAAATTGATGGCTCTAATTTATAATTAGCAAGTTTAAATTCACCTCTTGTTATGCCTTTGCCACTTATTACTGGAGTAACTTTGATTGAACATAATTGCATAATAGTATCTCTGTTATCTTGGATAGCTGTAATGATGTATGTCGAAGTTTGTTTTGGTATCACAACCACAGAATCATTTGCACAAAATACTTTATTAATATTATTAATAATCACCTTGTCAGTATTCTTGAATTTCCAAGAAATGATTGCACTATCTCCTTGTTTAATTTCTTCAGGTGCATTCAATGTAATAATTGATATTGGTTTTTGTATACAGGAAGAAAGAATCAGTAAAAGTATTATTAACACAAAGGAAGGAAATAATTTGGGCTTCATATGTACCAAACCTTTGGATTTATTCATAATTTCAATAAATTCAAATTTATTTAATATTTACGACTAATTCAAATATTTTTTAAGAAATTATTAATCTTTTATTAATAAAATATTAAACTAAGTAAAAATAAATCAAAATGCCATGATTTATTTTGCTGACAGCAAAAAATATCTTAATTTTGTAATTCTTTAAAATTAGAAAATTAATTTAAATAAAATTTAGGTATAGCAATGAAACGAACATTTCAGCCGAGTAGACGTAAGAGATTGAATAAACATGGTTTTCGTGCTCGAATGTCTTCAAAAGATGGCAGAGAAGTACTCTCACGTCGCAGAGCTAAGGGAAGATATAAGCTTACAGTTAGCGACGAAAAGAAAAAAGCATTATAATATTATAATATTAAGGCATTTTCTATGCCTAAAATTAAATTATGCCCTCTCAAAGGCAAAAAAAAATTTGAGATGCTCTTTGACAACGGTAAAAAGGTTTATTGTGAGCAAGCTTTAGCTATTGTCTTGTATAAAAATCAAGAACTTACAAGTAATAATGAAAATCAAAATATTATTTATTATGCTGTTTCTATTTCAAAAAAATCCTCTAAAAAAGCTGTTGTTCGCAATAGAATTAAAAGATTGCTTAGAGTCAGCATTAGAAGAGTATTTTCTGAGCTTTCTATAAATGCATCTTTAATTGTACATAGTTTCTTGATTATTTGGCGCACTTGTCCTCAGAAACCTTCATTAATTAAATTAAAAGATGTTCAAACCGTTGTTAAAGAATTAGTAAATATGCTTTTAAATAATAAATGTACTTGTCAGTGAAACAAATCTTAATTATCTTAATAAAACTGTATAAATTGGTGATATCACCGCTGTTACCAAACTCTTGTAGATTTTATCCTACATGCTCGCAGTATGCAATAGAAGCCATAAGTAAATATGGTTCAAGAAAAGGTAGTTGGATTTCAATCAAAAGAATTCTCAAATGTCATCCGTTCCATCCAGGTGGATACGACCCAGTTCCTTAATATTTATTTGATTAGGAGAAAAAATGGACAAACGTTCAGTTTTAGCTTTCATATTAATAGGAATAGTTGTTGTTATTTGGCTCTTTATTGCCTCAATTCAAAGGCAAGAACCTCACCAAACTAAACCTCAAGATAAAAAAGAAAATATACAGAAAAGTAATGATTCACAACCATTAAAAGAAGTTGAGAAACCATATTTAAGTTTTCTACCCGATAGTATTAAGAATAATCCTGAAGCTTTGAAAAAAATTAACGAAGATTCTTTAAAGTATTCATATTATTATGGTAAATTCTTTTCAAAATCAGCTTACGGTAAAAATGACACTATTACAATCGAAACTGACTCAATTATAGCCAAGATAAGCACAAAAGGCGCTGCACTTATAGAATGGCAGTTAAAAGGCTATAACATGGCAAGGACAAAACAAGGAATGGTATGGCCTGTTCAACTTATTTGGTGGGACTCAAGCCAGGTTTACTTAAAACTCAAAACAACTGAGGGAAAATCTATTGACACAAGAGACCTTTATTTTTCTCTCGATTCTAATACAAAAAATTATTACAATCTCAAAGAAAACGATTCTATTGTTATTACTGCTCAATTAAAAATAGATAGCACAAAAAGCATAACTAAGATTTTCACTTTTTATGGTGGTAAATATCATTTTAATTTAGATATTAAATTTAATAATTTAGATCAGGTTCTTGAAAAAAACGCTTTAACTCTTCAGAATCACCAATTGGTATGGTCGGGTGGCTTAAGGTATCAAGAACAAAACACTGTAGATGAATCTAATGAAGCTCAAGCTATTCGTTCTTTAAATAAAACTATCAAAGAATTTGATGATCCTTATAATGTTGATACTCTTACTGGCTTAGTTGATTTTGCTGCTTTAAAAGTTAAATATTTTACTATAGCTTTTATACCTGAACCTTTAAAAAGCTATAATGGAAATGTCGCTTTTTCAGGATATAAAGAAACCAATTTGCCTGAAGGAGGTATTATCGAAAGATTTAATATGGCTTTTCCCCTTGAGTATAACGGAAAAGATAAAACCCAATCATTCAAAATATATATCGGGCCTCTAAAGTATGAAATATTAGAAGAATATGGATTAGCTGATATAATCAACTTCGGATGGCGAATTATTATAAGACCGATTGGCGAATTCTTTATGCTTCCTATTTTTAAATTAATTTACAAAATAGTTCCAAATTATGGATTAGCTATAATAATCTTTTCTCTTATAATTAAATTATTATTGTATCCTCTCTCAATTAAACAGCTTCGTTCGGCTCAAAGGATGCAGTTAATTACTCCAGAGATGAACCGTATTAGGGAAGAATATAAAGATGACAAGCAGAAACAACAGCAAGAAATTATGAAAATGTATTCACAATATGGTATCAATCCCATGGGTGGATGTTTACCTTTGCTGCTGCAACTTCCTATTCTTTATGCTCTTTGGGCTGTTTTGAGTAAAGCTATCGAGCTACGCCAAACTGAGTTTATATTATGGATTCACGATCTCTCTATTCCAGATGTTATTCTTTCATTACCTTTTAGAATTCCTTTACTTAATATAAATCAATTTTCTGGATTAGCTCTCCTTATGGGTATTACTCTATTCCTTCAGCAGAAAATGACTATTACAGATCCTCGACAAAAAAGTTTAGTCTATATTATGCCAATAATGTTTACTTTGATGTTTTCCAATTTACCTTCTGGCCTTAATCTATATTATTTTATGTTTAATTTAATGGGAATTGTTCAACAAGTATATATTAACAAATATTCCAAAAACAAATTAACGCTTGATGACCTTAAACGTATGCCCAAAAAAGAAGGATGGTTTCAAAGGAAAATGAGAGAAGCCCAAGAAATAGCTGCAGCTCAAGGTAGAACTCTACCCGGGCAAAATCTCCAAAGCAATAAACCTAAATATCAAAGAAAGAAACAACAACCCAAAGGTAAGACCAATAAAAAATAGTTATTTTAATAAATAGCTCTTATCTTATTTGTAATATTAAAATTAATCAGTATTTAAAAAGAACCAAATTTAAGTATTAAACTAAAAGATACTCCACCTATATCCTTATTGGAAGTATGCGGCAATTCAAGAAAAGATATTAGGCGATAAGTAGCTCCTACTCCTATCCTGAAATTTTTCAAAACATTTATATCTACTGTCGCTCCCGGTTCAAATACAAAAAAACCAGAATAATCCCTATTTCCATATATTATTTCATTTGCTTTATTCATATAAAAAGCTCCTCCAGCTCCTATTAAGGAATTTATTGTAAAATGGAATATTTCATCAGAGGAGTTGATGTATTCAAGAAATAAACCACCATAACCATATCTTAAATAAGCTACATTGCCATATATTGATATATAATTAGGTACTTTATGGTTTGTTACTAATCCGTAGCCTGCACCTCCAAGAGATAAAGTGCTATTAATAATCCAGCCGCCACGTCCACCGACTAAAAGTCCCCATTCACCTCCATTTACTTGAGTCATTTTTATTTCTGGTCCTCCATATCCACCACTTTTTATATCTACATTACCAAAAAGCGTCTTATGTTCATCTTGAGCAAATAGATTTAATCCAAAAGTCATCAAAAAAATTATTAATCCGATTTTTTTCATATTACACCTTTTACTATTAAACAAAAACATTCTCTATATATTGCGCTATTTAATCAATAATGTTGCTTAAATATTAATGCTTAATTAATACTCTAAAATAGTAATGCGTTTCATTATTGTTAATATGAATAAAATATATTCCCTCGCTAAATGATTCTATCGGAATTGAAATTATATCATTATTTATTTCCATATTCTTTACATCTAACATTATTCTTTGACCAAGAATATTTGAAATGGATATTTCTTTAATAATATTTATATCGGATAATTTAATATATAACATTCTATCAGCAGGATTTGGATAAATAATAAAATGATTATTTTCTTTGTTCAATATTATTTCAGTCAAAGTGAAATCAAATTCATCTGATATTTTTGACAAACAACCATTTTCGTCATAATATTGGACTTTATATTTCCCATTTTTCTTTGGAAAGATAGTTTGTGTTTTATAAGTAGTAAGTGAGTCATTAAAATACCAGATATTACCTTTTGGGTAACTTGATATAAGTGAGTTCCCATTTTGTGTAATAACTGGTTTGTCAGGTTGTGGTATGACAATAACTTCTATTTTAACAGAATCAATGTAACTACTATCCTGTAATTTTTGTATTAAAAGTAATGTATTAGTACCTGCAGTATTCCATAGCACATAGACTTTGCTCCCATTTCCTTCTATTCGTGTTACTGTTCCTGAATTTGCGTACCATTCGTAAATCAATCCAGTTTCTTTTTCTATTGTATAGGGTAATTCAGTATATTGACAGCATTTTTTATCTCCAATAATCTCTGGCACCTTATATTTATATAAAGATACATATTTTGTAGTAGAATCTTTACACCCTGTTTGTTTATTAGTGTTTATTAACTTTATTTTGCCTATACTGAAATCGTCCCAAAGCACTATTACATTTTTAGATGTATCACTACTTACAATAGTACCACCTTCTATTTCCCATTTGTTATAATGAATTGCAGAACCAGAGAATGTTTGACGACATTTATAACATGAATTATTTCCACCAGTAATTACAGCAATTGGATTATTGCTTATGAGAATTTGTGTCTCAGATGAATCTTTACATCCTGTAATAGAATTAATTTTGTTTATTTTTATTTTTCCTTGACCAGGAGCATTCCATTTTACAGTAACAACAGATTTATTTTGAGTACTTAATATTTCACCACCCTCAACTTCCCAGTTAACATCTACATTTTTTTCAGAAGGTGTGGAATATTCATAAATTGTCTTTTCACAAGTATAATTTTCACCTCTTATATCTGGATTAGGTAGCTGATAAATTATAACAACATGAGATATTGAGTCAATGCATGGGCTATTCCTATATTTTTGTTTTAACTTTATCGTCCCCGTCGAATTTCCATCCCATAGAATTTTTAGCTCTTTATTATTTTTATTTTCTAATATAGTGCCTCCCGTTATTTCCCAGAAGCTATCAAGGTTTGTAGTGTCAGCTGGTCTATAAATTTCTACACTTTTTTGACAGACGTTGAAATTTCCTGAGATTTCTGGTATTGGAGAAGGTTGAACGTTTACCTCTATTTCAATAGAATCCTTGCAATTAGTAACAGTATTTTTTTGGACGAGCTTAATCTTATTTGTTCCAGTTTTATCCCAATTAATCATTACTAAATCGCCTTCAGATGAACCTATTATTCTGCCATTGTCGACATACCACTTATTAGATATAATATAAGATGAATTCGAATTATATTGTGTTATTTCGTTAATACAAACATTCCGATTTCCGTTAATCATTGGTTTGGGTAATGGATTAATAACAACATTTTGATTAATAGAGTCCTTGCACCCAGCGATGAGACTTGTTTTAACAAGTTTAATAGTGCCAAAAGAAAGTGTATCCCAAAGGACTTTAATAGATGTTCCAGTATCGCTTCCAATTATTATTCCGTTTTGTACATACCACTTATTATTAGTTCCTGCAATATTCTCAGTAGCGTAAAATGCTTCACTATTTGCGCATATTGATGTATTACCTTGAATATTTGCTATAGGTAGTTTAATAATTGTGATTTTTTTTATTGTTGAATCGCTTTGCTCAGATAGTTCATTTATTTGGACTAATTTTACTGAACCTGAATCAGAAGAATACCAATCAATTATTACTGAGTCTTGATTATTAGCTCCAACAATCGTTCCGTTAGTAACATACCATCTATAGCTTGTATTTGAAAATATTGTTGCTTTATAAGTGTGTCTTGAATATGCACAAACAGTGTCATTGCCAGATATTTCTGGCTTAGGATTAACAGATATGAGGTCGGCTTCCCAGAGACCTCTTCCATAAGTGGCGGCCCTAATTTTTTTTAATGAATATTGTATTTCCAATTCATCAATAACTACATTAGGAAGACCATTGTTAAAATCAATCCAATTAGGATTGTTATCATCTCTATACCATACTCCAATATCGGTGCCTACATATACTCTATTAGGAGAATCAGCTTCATAAACTATACAATTTGCAGGAACATTAGGAAGATTACCAGAAATATTCGTCCAAGTAGATCCAGCATTAGTCGAGTAAAATACTTTATTTCCACTGTTATAACCAGAGAATGTAGTCCAGATAATATTCGGATTCTCAGGGTGTATTTCAAGTGATGTCATCGAACCTGTGTATGGATAGCTAATAGTTGACCAAGAAGTTCCTCCGTTTGTTGTCTTTCGAAACAATCCAGTAGAGCGAGCTACATAAATATAGTTGGGATTTGATTTACAGACTTCCAATATTGTAAGAGGATTAGAACTACCAAAACTTGAAATTGTTGTCCAAGAATTACCACGATTTGTAGTTTTATACACTTCGAGGTAGCCAGCAAATAAAGTTTGTGGATTTGTAGGATGGATTTCATAAGGAGTTACCCACGCTCCAGTACTTGAAGGTTTAATCGAAGTAAAACTTGAACCACCATTTGTTGACCTACCAAGACCTCCATTTTGCGAGCAAGCATACATAATATTTGAATTGGAATAATCTATTATGGCTTCCATTCCATCGCCGCCATAGACTGGTAAATGAAAAGAACTATTTTTAAGAAAAGTCCCATTATCTTGGGAACCAGCTATTATATCAGAATTTGTTGCAGAGCATCCTAAACGATAAAATTGAGTGATTTTTAATCCTGCAGAAAGATTTGTCCATTGATTCTGTCCAACAGTTTTTCTATAAACACCTCCATCGTTTCCCGAAAATAAAATATTAGTATTTGGTATGAACCATAAATCATGGTGGTCTACGTGCATATTTGAACTATACGATGTCCAATTAATACCTCCGTCAGTTGACCTATAAACATCAACGCCTCCTGAAAATACCTCATTTGCATTTGTAGGTGATACTGCTAAACACAAATCATACCATGCTTGACCACTTGGATTTGATGTACTCCAGCCAAGTATATTAGGACTATTTGACATCAATGACCATGTATTACCGCTATTTGTAGAGCGATATAATCCCATAAATCCATTGTTTGATGAATTAGCATAGATTGCGTAAAGAAATTCTGCATTTGCTGGCGTTACAGCTAATGCAATCCTACTAATGCCTGATGTTGGTAATCCACTTGTAAGTTCTGACCAAGTAACTCCTCCGTCATTCGAACGATAAACTCTTGTTCCACATGCATAAACAACATTTGGATTACCAGGTTTAAATTCCATATCTTTAAGACCTGATGTAAATGTACGAGTCCAATTTTGGCCGCCATTAGTAGTTCTGTACACTCCAAAATTCCCAGCAGCTAATACAATGTCTGGATTATCTGGATTTATAAGTAATCTGCTAATAGTATTTAAAGTACTTGTATTCCATATCAGTCCAGTCGTGTTCCAAGTATTTCCTCCATCTGTAGATTTTAGCACTCCAATACTATAAGTATCAGAATGGTCACCATCACCGGTAGCAAGATACATAATATTATTATTAGTTGGGTGAAATACTAAATCAGTCATACCAATAGCTGATAGTTCATCAGTATTAGTTGTCCAAGAATTCCCATTATCTGTTGTTTTCCAAAGCCCTCCACTTGCTGCACAAGCCCAAATTATATTAGTATTCTGTGGATCAGTCCTTACGCAATTTACTCTTCCTAAACCTTGTGAATTTGAACCAATATTTTGTGGTCCAATAAAAGTCCAGGAATAAGCTAATTGCTTGTCTTTTTTTATGTTAGATTTAGTTTTCTTTATTTCATTATATACTTGATAAGAATTAGGAAATTCACCTGTAGGATAAACCCTTGGCTCCCAAAACCATTCCCACCTTTTGTATGGTTTCCATCCACAACCTTTCAGCTCTTTGTCAATAGTATCAAAGTATTTTTCTGCGGCATCTCTGATCTTATAAAAGTTTGGAATTGAATCATTTTTATAAAAGAAATTTATTTGAGCATGAATAATTTCTGTAAAAATCAAATTTATAATTAAGATGAATATTGTTTTATTAAAAGTCTTCATACTTAAAAAATATTTATAATTATGTAATATTAAAACAGACTACACTTGTCTAACTTCATTTCACATTTTGAATAGTAGTTAGGTAATTGAACGCTACGACAAGCAATTTCAATAACAAAAGTTTTAAGTTGATGACTGTCATCTTTTAGAATTAATGGGGTAGGTAGTTGACCGCAAGAAAACCTCTTAAATGAGGTTATACAAGGTATTTGTGAATATATTGATATTCTACTAAATCCTATATCAAGACGAGATAACATCCATTTCGCAATCCATCCATTTATTAAAGGGTAAGGATTATCTTTTAGCATATGGAACTTTTCAAAACGGGTTTTAAATGCATTGGAAAGACCTTCGATTCTTATTTGATTCCTGTTGTTTAATCTCTCCTTCAGTCTTTTAATATACATTTCAGGATTATTCTTGATTATATCTTTTACTTTTTTAGCATTAATATCTTTCAAATATTTCGACAGAGGTCTAAATTTTAAAGAATCAAATGAATTTATCCCATCATTTATTAATTTATTATTAATTGGAAGGCGAGCAAGACAACACATAAGCTCCTTGTCACGATAAGCCTTGTGATAAAAAATCCTAATCGCAGAATTCGGATAGGTTTCCTGAATTGCATCCTCAATATTTTTTGAACCATTACTCATAAATGTTGGACAGGTAATTCCTCGCTTATTCATCCTATTTAGCATTTTATACCAAATATTCTTAGACTCCTTGTAATCAATTTCGAAGCTAAGAACGACAGTAGATAATGCATCTATAGCTAAAGTTAAATACATTGAATTGTTTTTAGAATTGCCAGTAGAGCATGAAAACTCTCGCCCAATTAAATAAATCAATTTGGGTTCATGGGTTGGGACAAAAGCGTCTATGTACTCTTCCCAATTTGGACATCCTTCTAAAAACTCACGAATCTTTTGATTTATTCTTAATGGTGAGCTATGATAAATTGATACTAAGTCTCTGCAGGTTCTTCCACTTAAATATAATTCAACTATTTCAGATATGTCTGGCCTTATTGTTTGAGCTTTTTCGATTACCCAAGTTTTATTACAATTTCTACATCTATATCTTCGATTACCTGTTGAAGTTTTACCATGCTTGATAACTTTACTGCTTTTACAGTAAATACATACAGGATTTTTTTGTGGTGTCATTGCTTTTAATTATTTATAATTAAAAATATACAACAAAATATTACAAAATAATATTACAATTTATATATTTTTTTTTATTATACAAAATTTTATTTAGTTGATTTTTAAAATTTATATTTAAACACTTTAATAAATAAACTATTAAATTGGATATTATTATTTTATTTATTTTAGTACAAAAGTTACCTTTATTTTATTACTAAGCTTTTTTTTCTCATAAACAAAAATTTATAATTTATTTCTATATTTGTATTTTTTTCATTTTTAAAAGGGGAATATGTTTCTCATAAGGTTAGTTTCAATTATATTTCTTTTTTTTCCCATCATTTTTTCTAATTTTGCACAAAATTATCTTAAAAGCCTGGATTTAAAGCCACCCCAAAATATCATCTTAATGATTAGCGATGGTTGTGGACTTAATCATATCCAAGCAACTAATCTATATCAATACGGAGAATTAGAGAGACAAGTCTATGAAAAATTTCCTATACGCATTTTTATGAGTACATATTCTGCAAAAAATTATAAAAATGATTATAATGATAAAGATTTTATTTGGTTCACAGGTTATAACTCACATTTAACTTGGTCCGATTTCAATTGGAGAAAAAAAGGAACGACTTGTTCTGGTGCTGCTGCAACAGCAATGGCTACTGGATTTAAAACTTATAATGGAGCAATTGGAGTTGGTTTAAATAATGAAAATCTTTTTAATTTGACTGAATTAGCTAAAAGTTTGGGCAAATCAACAGGTGTGATAACTTCTGTCCCTTTTTCACATGCTACACCTGCAGGTTTTGTTGCTCATAATAAATCGAGAGAAAATTATTCAGAGATTGCTAAGGATATGCTTTTTAATAGTAAAATTGATGTCATTATTGGTTGTGGGCATCCTTATTATGACAACAACGGTGAGAAATCTGAAAAAGCCATCAGTTTCGATTATGTTGGCGATAGTTTAATTTGGGTTTGGTTACATAACAATCAATTAAATTGCATGACCTTAGATTCGATTATATATACACCCCAGGATTGTGATGGAGACAGCTTACCTGATAAATGGAAACTTATTGAAAGCAAAAATGAATTTGAAATCCTTGAAAACGGTACTATACCAAAAAGACTTTTAGGTATTCCAACAGTCCATGAAACCCTTCAATATGGTCGTAGTGGAGAATTGAATGCCGAACCTTTCAAAGTCCCTCTGAATAATAATGTTCCAAACTTATCATCATTGGTAAAAACAGGAATTAATGCCCTTGACAATAATTCGAATGGTTTTTTCCTTATGATTGAAGGTGGAGCTATTGATTGGGCTTCTCATTCTAATAAAATAGGAAGGTTGATCGAAGAAGAAATGGATTTTAACTCTGCTGTTGAAGTTGTTGTAGAATGGATTGAGAAGAACAGTAGTTGGAACGAAACTTTACTTATTGTTACCAGCGACCATGAAACAGGTTATCTGACAGGACCGGATTATAATGTTAATAATATTGAATCTTATTACGTTCAAAATCAAGGCAAAGGTTTGATCCCTATCTATAAATGGAATCATACCGGCCATACAAATACTTTAGTTCCAGTATACGCAAAAGGTTGTGGTGCGGAGATGTTGAATTTCTTCGCTGATGAAACTGACATTTATTTTGGAAGATATATAGATAATACAGACATTGCTAAAATGATCTTTTTATTATGGAGATAATAAAAAAATGAAAATAAAAAATATAAAAAGCTTCATCATAATTTTTGTCTTCATTCAAAATTATTATTCAATTGCCAATGACAGTTTATTATTCAAAAACGAAAAATTTGCTATTCATCCAAAAACTGGACTTATAGCTAACTTTTATTTAGCTGATTTTAAATCATTTGAAGGATCTATTGATTGCGGGGTTTTCAAAAGTGGCAACGGTTTTAATATTTCGGCTATGTTGTTTGGCGAAATTCCATTTCAATCGAATATGCATCTCTCTTTTGGAATGGGATATATCAATAGGACTGGAAATTTGATAATTAATAGTAGTTTTCCATCAAGAGACACTTCAACTGGACAAGTTGTAGTTGTGTCTACTGAAAACTCTTTAGAAACATCACTTGGATTCTTAGAAATTCAACCAGAAATAAGATACGTCCTTAACGAAAAATTTATTTCAGGTCCTTTACGCTTTGTGGGGGGATTTCGTATATATTTTCCTTTAATTAGTTCTTTTGTTCAGAAAGAAAAAATAATATCACCAGAGAACGCTGTTTTTATAATTAATAATAAACGTATTAGAGAAAGAAATATTGCTTCTGGTGACATAAGTTCTATTAATAAAATAGGTTTTGGATTGTCTTTAGGTTTAGAAAATTTGCTAAAAATATCACGCAAAGATTATTTTACTCAGCAATTACTTGTTGATTATAATTTTTCTGATTTTGTTAAAGATGCTAATTGGAGAGGTTTGGGTTTACGATTTGAATTTGGGTTACGATTCTCTTTTGTGAAAGAATTTAAGACAGAAAAGCACCAAGAGATTATACCACCTCAACCACCTTTACCAGAGCCGCCAATTCCAATTAAAGACTCTGTATTTGTTCTGGAGAAATCAAACGAAGAACTTAAACCATCCAAAATATCAATCAAAATTAAAAATCCTAAATTTACTCTAAATGTAGGAAAAGAGTTACTTGCTACTTTGCCATTAGTAAACGCAGTTTTTTTCGAGCGAAATTCTGCTGTAATTCCATCAAATTACATACTTGAGAACCTCCCTCTTCCATCGCTTTTAAGTGGAGATGCCGTTAATATACACAATTATGTTCTGGTTCGGATTGCTGAAATTGTTAAAAAAAATCAAGATGCCAAATTAATTATTGAAGGAGCTACTTCAGGCAAAGAACAAGAACCAGAAGGCTTGTCACTTGCTAAAAAAAGAGCCGAAACTGTTCGCGATGCATTAATCGCACTCGGTGTAGAACAAAACAAAATAAAAATTAAAGCAAACATTATGCCTACTTTTATTTCAAATCAAGATTATGATGAAGGAAAAATTGAAAATCAAAGAGTAGATATTATTGTTTTAAACGCTCCTCTACAAGAATATGTATCATTGCAAAAGTTTGTTGAATTAAAAACAAACTTAGATTTACATGTAGATTTCGAAAATATTCCAGATACAAGTATTTTATATATGAATTCCGATTTTCTTGATACATCCTTACAAATTGAACACAGTGGTAAATATGAGATCCATAAAACAAAACGACTCGAACCAAACGAAAACTTTTACAAAATTGACGCTAAAATTAAGTATAAGAATAATGAATTTAAAGATTCTTTAAACTTTACTTTAGATACACTTAAGAAAAATGTTGTTGAACTCGAGCTTTCCAATTTTGAAGCTATACTTAGATTCGATTATAATAGCAGTGTTTTAAGCGAGGATAATAAAGGGCTTTTGAAGCAATTAGTGGATTTTTTACCTACTGGGTCAACTATTGTAATATACGGTAGCACCGATGCTTTGGGAACTGAAAAAAGAAATATCCAACTTGAAAGCGAACGTTCAAGGGTAACTGAACAATTTATAAGAAACATTTCAGGTAATAAATTCAATATCGAAACCTCACCTGCACGTGAAAAATTTCCCGAAGATACTCCACAAGGTAGGTTTTTGAATAGATCAATTAAAATTAAAATTAAAAAGCAATAAGATATGACTATTTTTTATTGTTTTAAAATGATTATTGAATGATTTAAACTAAAAGAAGAAGTAATACGGTATTTAAGAAACTTTAGCAGTTGCCGTTCAGAATTGTTATTTTATAAATTTAGATTATCTTCCTATTGTTAAGATTTAAGTTAATAAACAATTTATTGTAACTTATTTTTGCGGAGAGGGTGGGATTCGAACCCACGGAACCCTCACGAGTTCACACGCTCTCCAGGCGTGCCAGTTCAACCACTCCTGCACCTCTCCACTTGACAAATGCAAAATTACGAAATTTCTTGCATTGAACCACAACTTTTCTTGAAACTTTTTTGATATTTTAATGTTTATTTGTTTATAATGTTAATTTTTACGATATTTGAAAGATTTAATTTATCAATTGAAATAACAAAATGCAATTATCAAGAAGAAGATTTATTTCTTCTACTGTTACATTAGGAATTATTGGGAAACATATCCTAAAATCCGAAACAGATAGCACTATTAATAAGTTCTTTGAAAATAATGAAATAAGCAAAGTAAAAGAATTAGTTTATCCCCTTGGGTTACAAAAAGGTGCGAAAATAGCTATTACTGCTATAGCTAGTCCAACAAGTATGGGAGAAATTGCAAGCTGTATCAGAGCATTTAAATATTTTGGTTGTAGTGTCGAGGTAGGAAAAACTATTACACAAAACAACTACAAATATAGATATTTATCTAATTCGGATATTATTAGAGCTAATGAATTTATGGAATTTATAAAGAGAGAAGATATTAATGCAATTATTATTGCTCGTGGTGGATATGGTTCTTTAAGAATTTTACCTTACCTCGACTATGAATTGATTAGACAAAGTAGAAAGATCATTATGGGATTTAGCGATATCACTGCTCTTATTAATGCGATCTACACTAAATCTAAATTAGTAACTTACCATGGACCTGTTGCATCAAATTACTTTAATAATTATGTAAACAATAATATTTATAATACATTATTCCAAAATCAAGATTTAAAATTTGCTAAAGTTAAAATGCCTAATATGTACGTAATAAATAAAGGATTTGCTAGAGGAAAATTAATAGGTGGTAACTTAACAATGATAAGCTCTTTATTAGGAACAGAATACGAAATTGATACAACTAATTCTATTCTTTTCCTTGAGGAAGTATCTGAACAACCATACAAAATTGATAGAATGCTTACTCAACTATGGCTTGCTGGTAAATTGCAATCTTGTAATGGAATTTTCTTCGGATATATCAAGAATTTAGACTCAAGGCACAATTTTTTCCCAGGATTATCTTTTACTGTGCGTCAGATAATTGAATCACGTTTAAAACCTATTGGAATTCCTTGCTTTATTGGATTTCCATTTGGTCATACTGATTCAAACTATATACTTCCTATAGGGATTGATTCATCCTTTAATACAAAAACAAAATCATTTGAATTTATAGAAAGTCCTGTTTACTCTAATTCATAAATTTAAAATTGAATACAAATTATAAAATAAATAGTGTGAGGTTAATATGAAAATACTTAAAAGTAACGGAGTTATGACTTTACTAATCATTCTATTATTTAGTAATAGCATAATGGCACAAACATTTTCAATTTCTGAAGTAAATGCTGAAGGGTTTCCATTAGTAAAAGCTGGTTTTGTAGCTTTAGATGATGCCGGTAAATCATATAAGAATTTAACTGTAAATGATTTCGAAGTATATGAAAATGGACAACCTGTTCAGAACTTGATTGTTCAATGCATTGATACCCTAATTGACCCTGAAGTAAGTATATGCCTTGTCTTAGACCAAAGTTCATCAATGAAGTTTCCTGAAAATGACCCACGTTGGAACTGGGTCGTTCAAGGTGTTACATCTTTTTTAAATACATTAAAGTTTGTCGGAAGAACTAAAGTCGCTATGGTGACTTTCGCTGCTTTAGCAGATTTGAAATGTCCATTTACGAACAACAAACAAGAATTACTTGATTCATTATCAAAGATAGTTGTATCTGGTGCAACTCGGTATGAACCTCCTTTTTGTGATGCTAGATATGGAGCAGTTGTCCAATTTGTAAATAACACTCCTACTGATCTTAGACGTATTCTTATCTTCCTGACTGACGGGGATCCAAACTATCCTCCAAATGTCGATTCAATATTAACTGCTGTTCAACAAGCAAATATCCAAGTTTATGCAATTACACTAACTATGCCGATGAACCAAGATTTAGCTTATATATCAAAACAAACTGGTGGACAAGCTTATGCGGTTTATACAAAGGAAGACTTGAATAATATTTATAAATTTATAGCTTTAGATATTCAGAATAAACAATTCTGCGAATTAATCTGGGAGTCAAAATTTGGTTGTTCTGAATTAGAGCGTTATAGAAATATAAAAATTAAATTTAAAAGGAATAATATCACAGTTGAAAGACCCTATAAAGCACCTTTAAGCAGTATAGCTGATGTTAAAACTCCTGGTATTGTTTCATTTGGTGATCCGAATCCAGGTAATTCATATGATAATTTTGTTACATTAACACCCGAGCGTTCACCTCTCTATGTAGATTCGATATATATTACTCCGTCTACATTTTATACTATTGATTGGAATGATCCTTATAATCAGCCAAGACCACCTTTTAGAATAGATACTGGAACAACTCGTTCCATTAAAGTTAGATTTACTCAAGCTGCTCCAAAGAATTTAAGACAAGCTACATTTATTGTTCAAAGCCGTCCCTGTCCTACCCAAGTAACTTTAGTAGGTGGTCTATCTCAAATAAGAGTTATTCATCCAAATGGAGGAGAAATATTTTCAACTTGTGACACTGTCGAAATTATCTGGGGTGGTATTGAGCCTACAAAACCAGCTATTCTATCATATAGTGAAGATAATGGTGCAAGTTGGAAAATTATCGGTAGTTACACTGGACTTAGCCACAAATGGAAGCCTCCAAAAGAGGGAAATAAATATAGAATAAGGGCTGTCGCTGCACCTGAGTCTGCTTATATGTGGGCTAAGAATGCTGGAGGAAAAGAAAATGATGCTGCTTCCAGTATTGCCCTCCAAAATGATGAGCTTTACTTTTACATTTGCGGCTACTTCGAAGATATTGCCCAATTTGGGAATGGAATTACTTTAAATAGTACTAAAGAAAAAGATGTTTTTGTTGCTAAATACGATTCTGATGGTAATCCTATTTTAGCTACTAAAGCTGGCGGGATAGGTATTGATACAGCCGCAGGTCTATGTGTTGATGATAAAAACAATGTTTATGTTACAGGCATTTGTTCTCAATCTGCACAATTTGGAAATATTACTCCTACAATGGAAGTTGAAGGTGCTCCATATATGTTTGTAGCTAAATATCCTCCTGGATTAACTACTCCAGCAGTTCAACTTCTTGGACCCACGAGTATGTACCGCTCATTTAGAATTTGGAGCCAGAAAATAAGATTCAAGAATAATATAATATACGTCGAGGGAGAATATACCGGTGAAGTAAAATACCAAAACTTTTACCTTCCTAAAGTTTCAGTTCCAACAAAATTTACTGCACAATATAATTCAGGAATGGATCTGATTTCTTTACAAAGAGGAAAAGATGCTAATGCAAACGATTGGTCATCTAATGTGGATGTTGATAAAGACGGTAATATTTACGATTGTGGAGGTTTTGAAAATACTTTAAAAAGTGGTAATATTACAATTACTAGTAACGGAAAAAGAGATGCTTTCATTAGAAAATTTGGAGGAACTCCTGGTAGTGAAGATATAAGTGATGCGCCTTTTACTGTGGATGCTCCAAAACTATCGTTCAAAATTCCATCTATTGATTTTGGCAACTGTACTTTAGGTAAGTTCGTTGATACTTTAGTAACAGGAGTATTATGCAATATAGGGAATATTCCTATCGAAATTACTAAAACACAAATGGTGGGGTCAAATCCTAACGAATTTGTGTTAGTGTCCAACATTGTTACATTAGTATTAAATCCTGGAGATTGTGTAAATCTTGAATTAAGTTTCCAACCCAAAACAATGTACACATTGTCTGCCCAACTTGAAGTTATTGGCACTTGTGCTGATCCTGTTCGACTTACTTTAAATGGTTTTGGGGTTTGTGGTGGTATAGCTGTTACACCTGTAAATTTTGGATTGCTAAATATTGGAATGCAGAAAGATACTCTACTTGAATGCGGTTTTGAAAATACAAATCCAGACGATATAATATTGAAACCTATAATTGAAGGTAATAATCCAGGTGATTTCCTAATTGCAGACGATAAAGGTACTTTTTTTACTAATAATTTAGGAACTATATTGGTTCCTAAAAATTCTTGCCTTAAATTCCAAGTTCGCTTTAAACCTACTGCCCCTGGCCCCAGAACAGCTGTTATAAATTATAGGACTCCTGCTGGTTGTGAGAATCCTATTACCGAATTAAATGGCTATGGAGTAGATGCTAATCTCGAAGTTGATATAGTTGATTGGGGAAAAAGAAGAATTAAGACTGTAAATGACTCTTTTGCTATTGTCCATAATTATAGTTCTTTGCCTCAAAAAATATCGGCAATTAGTTTGGAAAATCCTTCTATTACAGCATTCCAGATTGGAGCATTACCCCCTATGCCTATTGAAATACCTTCTAATGGAACTTTTCAAATACCTGTATCATTTACTCCAGACGCTGAAATTAATTATACTAATAACTTACTAGTTAAAATTGAAACTATTCCAGAACCCTTGAAAGGTCAACTGAAAGGAAGTGGCTCCCTACCAAAAATTAAAACTGCATTTTTCTGTTCAAAACCGGTTAAACCTGGTGATACTTCACCTGCAGAATTTTGGATTTACAATCCAAGCCAAACTGCTGATTTGTATGTTTATGAAGCTGATTTTGTTCAAAAAAATGGCGATTTTGCATGGTTGAACAGTCCAAATCCTCAAAATATAATTGTACCTATGCTTGATAGTGTAATGATTCACGTTATATTTTCTCCTATTGAGCCTGGAATAAGAACCGATATTATTAAAGTCTCAAGTGATGCTATAGCTGGTCCTACTCTTCCAGCAAAAAAAGATACTCTTGTTTCAGCTATTTGTGAAGGATTAGGATTGACAGTTCCTAAACAATTGAATTTTAATTCCGTTTTCGTTTGCAATTCAACAAATAAGAATTTGCAGGTAACAAATTCGGCTTGGTATTCATCAATTACTATTAGTGATTATTATTTCGAAGGTGCCGATTCTGTTGCTTTCACTGTTGATTTGCCTCCTAACTTTGTTATCGAAGGCGGTGATACAAAATATATCAAAATTACTTTTAAACCTACTGAAGCAAGAGAATATAGAACAAAACTACATTTAGTCAATTCTATTGGATATGATGCATCTACTGAACTCATCGGAACCGGCGAAATTTTCTATTTATACGCCGGAGAAACTTCAATCAAATCATTTCCAGGAAGACCCCAAGCATATACAGTAAAAGCACGAATACCTAAATTAGATGTAGGTGATATTAATTCGTTGATGATGCTTATTAAATTCGATGATAAAATGATTAATTTCAAATTAAATTCTCTCCAAAACAGAGTCACTGGTAATTGGACTTGGAATAACCCTCAAATAAAAAGTACCGGAATATTAGAGGTTTCTGGTAGCGGAGTTATTAGCACTCCCTTTGATGGAGAACTGTTTTCAATTGAATTTGTTGTCTATCTTGGTGATAAAAAGCAAACAAATATTGTTTTCAATCCTATTTTTGATCCATGCATTACCTCCGATACTATTGGAACCTCCGTCTCGTTATCAGAGATTTGTTTTCTAACAGGGAGATTAATAAAGTCGAGCGAGAATTCGTATTACTTAAGTACTCCAGAACCCAATCCTGCGAATTCTTTTGTTCGCATTCCCTATGGCATTGGTCTCGACGGGTTAACTTCAATAAAAATTTATAATTCAATGGGTGTTTTAATATTAGAACCTGTAATATCTGAACAGAAATCTGGAAATTATGAACTAAATCTTTCTACAAATACTCTGCCTTCAGGAGTTTATCTCATTATACTTTCTTCTGGACATTATACTGAGACTAAACAAATGATTATTAGTAAATAAAATAATATGTAATATTATTAAAAAAAGGATTATTAAAAAAAGGGGCTGTATTATATGACAGCCCCCTTTTTTTTACATTTTTTGTAGAAAAATTATTTGAAAAACTCAGTAAGAAGTTGTTTTAAATTTGGAGTACCTATTTCTGCCAATTCGTAATAAACTCTAGTATAAGGTTTATTGATTTTTATGAATCTTGAAAGGTTAATAGGAGTTCCAATCACAACAGCATCACATTCAGTATTATTTATAGTTTTTTCCAAATCCTTCATTTGCTTTTTACCATAACCCATCGCTGGGAGTAAAGATCCAATCTCAGGATAAGTTTCGAATGTTTCGGCTATTTTACCAACTAAATATGGACGTGGGTCAACTAAATCAAGAGCACCAAACCTCTTAGCAGCAACTACACCAGCACCAAATTTCATTTCTCCATGTGTTAATGTAGGTCCATCTTCAATGACAAGGACTTCTTTATCCCTAATTAATTCTGGTTTGTCAACCATTATTGCTGAGGCTGCAAGTATGATCTGTGCTTTTGGATTATATTCCCGAATGTTGTTTAATACAAAGTCAATATCGTCTGGATAAGCTGAATCAATTTTATTAAGAACAACAACATCAGCCATTCTAAGATTCACTTCTCCAGGATAGTAACTTATTTCATCTCCTGGTCTTAATGGGTCTGCAACAACTATTGAAAGGTCAGGTTTATAGAACGGCATATCATTGTTTCCGCCATCCCAAACTATAACATCAGCTTCTTTCTCAGCTTCCTTAAGAATTGCTTCGTAATCAACTCCTGAATATATAATACTATTCATTGCAATATGAGGTTCATACTCTTCAATTTCTTCAATAGTGCAATTATGCCTCTTTAAATCCTCTAATTCTGCAAACCTTTGAACTTTTTGTTTTTCTAAATCACCATAAGGCATCGGATGGCGAATTGAAACAACTTTTTTCCCAATTTCCTTGAGAATTTTGACAACTTGTCTTGTTGTTTGGCTTTTTCCGCAACCAGTGCGAACTGCAGTTATTGATATGACAGGTTTTTTTGATTTTATCATGGTTGGATATGAACCTAACATAGAGAATTTTGCTCCTGAGGCTAATACTCTTGAAGCAATATGCATAACAGTTTCATAAGGTAAATCACTATATGATAATATGCACTCGTCAATTTTATACTTTTTAATTAAATCCTCCAATTCGTCTTCAGCAAATATGGGAATACCATTAGGATAATATTTTCCTGCTAAAGATGCTGGATATTTTCTATCGTCTATGTCGGGTATTTGTGCTGCTGTAAATGCAACAACTTCATAATTCGCATTATTTCTAAACATAACATTAAAATTATGAAAATCCCTTCCAGCTGCTCCAATTATGATTATTTTTGTTTTACTATTCTTCATAAAAATCCTTTAATATTATTATACATAATGAAACATTTTATTTTTTAAATTTATAATCCTTTTATATGATTCGTCAATTCTCGATTTTGTAATTTTACCTTCATCAACCAGTTTTTTAATTGTAGAAATTACTTTGCTTGCTATATTTTCATCGTAAATTAAGTTATTGCCGAATAATAAAATATCTACTCCTGCATTTATAGCTTTTTCAATAGCGGTTTCAAATCCAAAATAATCAGTTATTGCTTTCATAGTTAAATCGTCAGAAATTACTACACCACTATATTTAAGCTGATTCCTTAAAATACCGGTTATAATTAAACTCGAAAGAGTTGCAGGATATTTAGGGTCAAGATTTGCATTAAATATATGCGCAGTCATAATACAATCTACAAGATTAGCCGACACAATGTCGCTATAAGGGATCAGTTCTTCAGTTTTCCAAGTATGTGTTACATCAACAAACCCTAAATGTGAATCAGCACTAGAACTACCATGTCCAGGAAAGTGCTTCATTGTGCAATATATCCCTTTTTGATGATGTGCTTCAATTACCCATTTGGCATTTTGAGAAACAACTTCTACTGAGGATGAAAAGCTTCTTTCAAGTTTACCAATTACTGGATTATCGGGATTTATATTTAAATCAACAACTGGCGCAAAGTTTAAGTTAAATCCAAGTTCTTGAAGGGTTGTAGCTGTACGATTTGCATAAAAATATGTTGTATCTTGATTATTAATTTGTCCAATATATTGTTGTGATACAGTTGGAGGAAACCCATATTTTTCTTTTAAACGTGATACTTTTCCGCCTTCTTGGTCAATTGAAACAAAAATAGGAATATTTGCATGCTTTTTCAATGCTGCTATTAATGTTTTAACTTGTTCTGGATTTCGGATATTTCTTTCTGTATAACCTAAAGCTACATCAACATCAAATAATATTACTCCTCCAACTCTACCATCTTTAATATCTTTTACTATACTACTTGAATCGTCAACTTCTAAACCACGAAAGCCAATAATAAGCATTTGACCTATTTTTCTTTCCAATGAAACCTCCTCAGGACTATTTGTTGGACTTGAACAAGAATTGCTAAATAAAAAACGACTATTATAAATAATAATATATATAATTTAATTTTCAAGAGCTGCGACAACCTTTTGAATTTTTTCACAAGCCCAATCAATTTCATCTTTTGTTATTACCAATGGTGGGGCAAATCTTATCACATTATCGTGAGTTTCTTTGCAAAGAATACCTTCATCTTTTAGCATTTCGCAATAAGGTCTTGCTTTTCTATCGAGAACCATACCAATCCATAATCCTTTACCTCTATTCTGGATTATGTGCTTACTTTCGATTTGATTCAGCTTTTTCATAAAGTATTCACCCATTTCGTAAGAACGTTCAATCAGCTTTTCTTCTAACAATACCTTTATAGCAGCTCTTGCAACAGCAGCACCAAGAGGATTGCCACCAAATGTTGAGCCATGATCTCCAGGATTAAATACTCCTAAGATTTCCTTATTAGATAATACTGCAGATACCGGATAGAATCCGCCTGATAAAGCTTTTCCTATGATAACCATATCTGGTTTTATGCTTTCATATTCAAAAGCAAATAGCTTTCCACACCTACCCAAACCAGATTGTATTTCATCAACAATTAATAAAATATTATTTTCTCTGCAAATTTTCTCAGCTTCTTTTAAGTATCCAGTAGGGGGGACAACTATCCCAGCTTCTCCTTGTATGGGCTCTACAAGGAAAGCTGCTGTGTTTTTATTTATTTTACTTTTTAAATCCTCAATATCACCGTATTTTACTATTGGAAAGCCTGGAGTCAAAGGTCCAAAACCATCCTGATACTGCTCTTCCGTAGAAAAACTTATCACTGTAATCGTTCTACCATGAAAATTATTCTCTGCACATATTATCTCAGCTTTATTATTTTCGATACCTTTAACTTTGTACCCCCATTTCCTTGCTGCTTTTATAGCGGTTTCAACTGCTTCTGCTCCCGAGTTCATAGGTAAAACCATTTCATAGCCAGTTAATTCGCATAATTCTTTGTAAAGCATTGGCAGTTGGTCATTTCTGAAAGCTCTACTCGTTAATGTAACTTTGCTTGCTTGAGATATAAAAGCTTTTAGTATTTTTGGATGGCAATGTCCTTGATTTACTGCTGAATAGGCTGCTAAGCAATCGAGATAGCTTTTTCCATCAACATCTTTTACCCAGACTCCTTCAGCGCTTTCAATTACTACATCAAGAGGGTGATAATTATGAGCCCCATATTTTTCTTCAATTGAAATATATTCTTCTGTTTTCATAATACTTTAAAATTATATGTTAATAAATATTAAATTTCAACATCAAATAGCATTGTTAATAAAGCCATTCTAACATAAAGACCGTTTTCTGCCTGCCTGAAATATGCTGCTCGTTTATCTGAATCTACTGCCGGACTAATTTCTACAGATCGCGGTAAAGGATGCATTATAATTGCATTATTTTTCATCTTCTGAAGCACAGAATTATCAATATTATATATAGATAAGTCTATATCTTTTTTTATAAGTCTTTCTCTATCAATTCGAGTTTGATATACTACATCAACTTTATTAATAATTGAATTTATGTTGTTGTTTAATGTATATGATATATTATGCTCATCGAGGTGTTTTAAAATATCTGGTTTTATTTGAAGCTCATCTGGTGCTACAAAATATAATTTCACTCTGTCGAACTTACTAAGCAGATAAGCTAAAGAACGAACTGTTCTGCCTTGATCTAAAGCTCCAATAAAAGCAACTGAAATACCTTCTAAAGCTTTGCATTCATTAAAAATTGTATAAAGATCGAGAAGTGCTTGTGTTGGATGCTGTCCTCCAGAACCATCACCTGCATTTATTATTGGAACATGAGATACTGCTGCAGCACGCTTGGCTCCTCCTTCTTCGTGATGCCTAAGAACAATTACATCGCAATAATTGGAGATTATCTGAATTGTGTCTTCAAGAATCTCACCTTGTATCTCGGAAGAAAATTCATGTGCTTGCTCTGTACTTAATACTTTCCCTCCTAATCTATACATAGCCGATTCAAATGAAAACCTCGTCCTTGTTGAGGGTTTGTAAAACAAAGTAGCCATAATTTTATGTGAATAGTCAAATGTGCCACCTCGTGCAACGATTCTATTCATAAGCCTTGTCCTTTCGAAAAGTTCCATTAATAGTGGAACTGTGAACTGTTGCGATTCGACTATATGCTTAAGTTTCATTTTTTATCTCCAAATTTTTAAAAGCTAAGTTATAATATGAGTTCCTGCTTTACCATTTAATGCATCAATTAAAAACTCATAAGAAGTAATGATAGCTTTCTTCCCCCCATTTTCTAAAAATTTGATTACAGATTCGATTTTCGGTCCCATACTTCCGGCAGGAAAATGTCCTTGATTATAGTATTCTTTTAATTCTGCTGAAGTAACTTTATCAATAGGAATTTGATTTTTCTTTTTATAGTTTAAATATACTCGATCAGTATCTGTGCTTATAATAAATAAGTCCACATTTAATTCTTTAGCTAAAAGAGCAGAAGATCTATCTTTATCAATTACTGCTTCTGAACCATAAATCTTATTATCTTTCTTAATTACTGGGATACCTCCTCCTCCAAGAGCAATGACTATTATATCTAACTCAATGATCTTTTTAATTACTTCCAGATGTATTACTTCAACAGGTTCAGGTGACGGAACTACTCTTCTATACCCTCTTGCAGAATCTTCAACTATATCCCAACCAAGTGTCCTCTTTTTTTCTTCTGCATCTTCTTTAGAATAAAATGGTCCTATTGGTTTTGTAGGTTTTTGAAATGCAGGATCATGAGGATCAACTAATACCATAGTTGGTATTGTAATAACTAATTTATTCAGCCCAGCAATCGATAATTCGAAATTAATTGCTCTTTCGAGGATATATCCAATTTCACTTTGCGTCGTAGCAACACACATATCTAAAGTATGTGTATATACTTCCTTAGCAGCTCTTTCAGAGCGAAGGAGTGCTGCTCCTGCTTGAGGTCCATTTCCATGTGTGATAACAACTTCCCAACCCAGAGAAATCATTTGTACTATTGACCTTGCTGTTGCATAAGCATTACTAAGTTGTTCATCAATAGTTCCGCGTTCCCCAGCACGAATTAAGGAATTTCCACCTATTGCGATTAGAGCTGTTTTTGACACTGAAACCTCTTATTTCATTAACTCATACATGATCGCTTTTTGGACGTGAAGCCGATTTTCTGCTTCCTGATATACAACAGAATAAGATGAATCTATAACACTATCAGTCACTTCCTCACCTCTATGAGCAGGCAAACAATGCATGAAAATAACTGAATCTTTTGCATAACTCATTAATTCGTCATTAACTTGGAATGGAGCAAAAATCCTCTTTCTTTTTTCTGCTTCTGCTTCTTGTCCCATTGAAGCCCAAACATCTGTATAAACAACATCTGCATCCTCTACAGCTTCTTTTGCGTTGTGAACTACATTTATTTTAGCTCCTGTTAATTTTGCATGTTCAGTAGCTCTTTGAAATGCAATTAAATTTGGTTCGTATCCCTGTGGACAACCAATAGTAACATCAACACCAAGACGAGCACCAGCAAACATTAATGAATGAGCAACATTGTTGCCATCCCCAACATATGCTAATTTTATACCCTTGAAGTTTTCTTTTATTTCAAGAATTGTTAAAAAATCTGCCATTGCTTGGCAAGGATGTGAAAAATCTGTTAATCCGTTAATAATAGGAATACTTGCGAATTTAGCCATATCTTCAACTATTTTGTGTGCATAGGTCCTAATCATAATTCCTTGAACCATTCGTTCCAAATTTTTTGCAACATCATAAACGGACTCACGTTTTCCTAAATTAATTTCTGCTGGTGATAAATAAAGCGAAAATCCTCCAAGCTGTTGAATTCCTACATCAAAAGAAGTGCGGGTTCTTAAAGAAGGTTTTTCAAAAATAAGTGCAAGTGTTTTTCCTTTTAATGCTGTCCAGTAATTTTCTGGATTTGATTTCATTTTTAATGCGAGGTCAAAAGTTCTCATTATATCGTCAGTGCTGAAATCAAGCACACTTAAAAAATCTTTTTTCATAATTTTCTCCAAAAATGTTTTTTAACAAATATATCAATATAATTTATAAAAAATAATATATTTAAAAAAATAAAATATTAAAACTTGATGTAGAAAATTCGCAAATTTAAATTGGGGCATCTGTTGTGTAATGCTTAAATTGTAGTATCTTACTGGCTCTCGTTTTTGGAAAATGTATAATTGGTAATGATGTATGCTCTAAACCAAGTAAAAAAGTTATTGAATATTTGCACTTTAATAATTTCATAATAAACAAGCAAATGAATTGATTACAAAAATAATAAAAAAAAAGCAATTAAAAAATTCTTTATTGTTGCTTATTTTTCATACCTTCTTTTTCCAAGTATTTTATAATCTTTCTTTTCAATTGCTTTTTCAATTATTTCTCTATTTTTATATAAAGAATAATTTTTATTATTGTTTAATCCAATAGCTAAATAACAAATAAATGCTATTATGAACATAAGCCATACTAACTTTTTTACGTATTGCTTTTGAATAATATAAGCAAAACTATGGGCAGCATATATTATTGCTATGGGAAATAATAATACAGTTGTGTGTCCTCCCGGAGTCGCGATCGAGAATGATGAACTAAGAAACATAAAAATATACGCTGATAAAAAAGTCAATTTAACTCCATCCCACTTATAGCTATTATTTTTTTTCGAAAAGAAAAGGATAATCAATAAAATTAATTGTAGGATACCGAATAACGTTAGTAAAACAATAAATGGAGATGCCCATAAATACTCTGTCAGAAATTGTATTCTTTGAGGAGTGTCGTTACCAATAAATCTTGTTACATCAAAACAAGCGTAAGCAAGGTATTTGATTAGATAATCTATTCCATAAATTAAATTTTCAAAATGTAATTGTATATTTGATGTTATGGTTGAATTACTATGACTGGAGAATCCATATTCGATTACAGTAGGTAAAAGGAAACTACCAGATACCAAACATCCAAAAATAAAGAAACTTACCATAATTAAAATATACCGTATATTCTTTGACCTAAGAAGGAAAAAGAAGGATAATACTATATAGGGTATAAGAAGTACCCAAGATAAATGCAATTGTAATATCCAAAAAAATGAAAAACCTATAAGGAAAAAACAGAGTTTTTCGCTAATTATACCTTTTTTTAAAAATGGATAGATTTCAAATATTGATATCCAGAATAAGATTGATGCTGGGACTACATAAGATGGATTGACTACCCTTGTAAAATAACAGATTGACCAGGAGGTAAAGAAAATCCAAACCCATAAGATTTTTTTTGGAAATTCTTCTAATCTTTTACCCATATACCAACACAGAACTGCACTTGAAAGAATCATTAAAAGGTTCAATAATATATGCGGTGCTTCTGGTATCTGAAATATAAAAAATGGAAGACCAACTAATATTCCCTGTAATCCGCCAGGAATTTGGGTTTGTGTATAAACTAAATCAGCTCCGAAATAGGGATATAGTCCTGTAGCATAGTATTTGAGTCCTATTAAATAGATTTGCAAAACATCTTCATCAGGGTACCAAAATTCAGTGTTTATACTGAAAGCTAATCTAAAAAGATAAGCAAATCCAAGGAAAATAACAATTCTAAAGATAGTTTTGTTTTTATTACTTAAATCCATTATGAGGGTGATAAAAGAAAAATAAGCAAAAAAGTAATTGAAAACAATTTATTGCTCTTGGTATACTTTTTCGAATGAACGTTTACCACGAGAGTCAACAGCTATAACTTTAAATTTAAAAGGTTGGTCTTGTCGTTTGGGTGTTACAAGAAAATATTGCAATCTAACAATTGGTTTATCGAAATCTTTTAAATCTCCTCGTTGATCTTGATATGTACAGTTACCTTCGATAATAAAGTTCTTAACCTCATTACGTTTTCCATTGTAAAGACCATAAGCTCTCGTAATTATTAGAACCTCCTTTTTTGAACGTTGTTGAATGTCAACTATTTCAGGGTCTGGGTAATCCAAAACTCTTATTTTTTGAATCTGTCCGAATAAATTATCATCTATATATCTTTCTAAAGTAAATTCTTTACCAATGTCAGCTAAAGTAGGTGTAAACTTGAACTTTTCTCCTTGTTGACTTACTGCTCGGTTAACTCCGTTATCTCTTAAATAAGCTTTGACTTCTTTCCCCATTGTTAAAAAAGGAAGTTTGGGGTCTATTGTATAAGTTTCTTCAGGATACATTACTCTATCAAATTCTGGTTCTTCTATTAATTGAGGTTTAACAATGAATTCTTGTTTTTCGTGTTTTCCGTCAAACCTTACAACTTTAACTTCAACTTTCATCGTCCCATAAGAAGGTGTCCTGCCATGAAGAATTATCTCATATTCTTTGAGTTCATAATTATATACTAATCCTCCATTTTCTTTGGGCTCGGTTATAACATTTACCTCAGGCTTAGAAACTAAATCTTTCAAAAAATTAATATTTTGTGCATAAATAGTATTTGACCAGTTTGTAGTTGCAATCATTTTTATGTCTTTGTATGGAACAATTAAGCTAAATGATGGTGGTGGTTTAAGTAGAATAGATGTTACGTCTGAAAATGTTCTTTGTAATGAATCAATCCTTTGCTTAGTTAAATCTTCAAACCTCGCAAATGTATTACCTATTCCAGCATCAATAAATATTACATTTAAGCTAAATTGAGTTTTAACTTTAATTATTGGTTTAGAAAGTTCATTGGGGTTGTTGCCGACTATTGCTTTGGGTTTTGCTGATGCAATGACCTCCACTAAATAAGTTTTGTTAACTCTATCGTTTAATGGTGGTTGCCAAAAGAAATCAACAGCTTTTTTATCGAGATGCTCCTCAATCCTAAAAAAATTTGTTTTTGTTAATGAGTCCGAGTTTAGAGTAAGTGTTTGCTTAAGTGATAAATTTTCTACAATAAAATCGAAACTAATATCCTCGACATCCCCACTAAAAAATATTGTATTTACTGAATCGAATGAAATTATCTTTAATCCTGTTGAATCATTTACAAGTCTACAATTAAGAGTGGTTTTGTCTGGTTGAAGAGAAAAAGGATATTGTATGCTAATACCTCCTCTCGATTTGTCTTCAATTTTATCTCTTGATGTAGGAAGGAGAAAAACTAAAGCAGCGAGATAAAGGATGAAATATATTTCAACTATCCTTTTTTTCCTTTTTGTTTGCATTTATGTCTTTGTAAATCTGTCTAACAATATTCTTTCTACTTCTCGTTTTACAGCTAATTCAATTTCTTCACGTTTTAGCTTTTCAGCTGCTTCATGCAATTCACATACTGTTTTTGAAAACCCAGCTAATGCTTTATTTGTTATTTCCATTGTTTCAATCATTTGAGGATTAGGTGCAACTGCTTCAGCTGTGGTTTCTGCTATTTTATTTATTAAGTTTAGCGTTTCTTTCTGTTGTTTGATTAAATCTTGCAATGTGAGTCCCATTTCTTCAAGTTGTACTACTGCTGCGGCAAAGTCCCTTCCAATTTCACCAATTTCTGTTACTATTTCATTGATAGCCTCATTTTCTTTGTTCGCTGCATTATTGATTATTTCTTCATTCGGTGTAAAAAGCATCACAACAAACATAAACATTAACATTAAAGCCTCAAATGCAACTCCAAAAATTACAAGGTTGTCACTAACGCTATCACTAAAACGGCGAATTCCAATAAGAACAAGTAAAATTGCTGCACCAAAATATACAAAAGAATTGATAGTTGAAAAATAGAACCTGTTGACTACTTCCTCCATCCACAAAGCAGTACCTGAAAAAAAACCTAATGGATGAACTATCGTTACTTCTTGTTTGGAGAATTTGAAAATTTCTCTTTCATTAGTGCAAATCCTCCAGCATTGAAAAAGAGTTGCTAAGCTCGACAATTGCTTTTCATATCTTAGTTCCTTATAAATAGACATCAATAATGTTCTACCTTCTATTGATGAAAGAGTGTCAATGTTTTTCATTAGTTATTAATTCATTGTCAATAATAATACAAAATTAATAAAAAACATCAAGTAAAAGTGTGAAGTTTTTTATATTATGATTTTGTTCTAAATAATACTATTAAACCAAACATTAGGAATACAATGTTTGCCATCCATCCCGAGAATATTGGATTTAGATCTGTGGCATAACCAATTGTTTGACTTACCTTACTAAATACAAGATAGACAAAAGATATAATCAAAGCTGCACCAATTTGAATGGCTATGCCACCTTTTTTTCTTATTGATGCAAATGGAACACCAAATAATATTACTATGAAATTTGCAAATGGAAATGCAAAATTACCATGGTATTCTATCAATTTCTGCCTAACGTCTTTTCCTCCTTTATATAAAAGTTGAATGTAATCCCATCTTTCTGGATATGTCATTTCGTCAGGCAATTGCTGGAATTTATTAATTTGTGAGTGGGTAATATTGATATCAATAAGTGTTGAGTCAAAAGAATTAACTATTACATCTGTTCCTGAGTATGCCCGAATCAAACCTGAAATTAAGTTCCATTTCGAATGAACTGAATCCCAGACGATTGTTCTTGCTTCAATTCTTTTAAGAAGTCTTGGAGATCTTTCAGAGGAATACTCTTCTACGGCTACTGTATATCCCGTTTTAGTATCAGAATCATAATATTGCATCAGTAAATTACGATAAGGATTATCTCGTATATAAAGATTATGAATCGGACCACCGGTTACGTTCCTATGTAGGTATTGATTTTCAATTTGAAACTTTTTCCCATTTGCTTTAGGTACAATCCATCCAGAGAAATAAAGTTGACCAATGCTTAATAATATGCTGAAAATAATTAAGGGTTGCATCAACCGATAAAGACTAAAACCACCGGATTTCATAGCTATTATTTCGTTCATTGTAGAAAGTTTTCCGACTGTGAATAAGGTAGAAAGTAATGTTGCTACAGGAGTGAGAAGCTTAATTATTTCTGGTAAAAAATATAAATAATATTTATATACTATTTCAAATGATGCTTTCTTATCTAAAAAATCGTCCAAGCTTTCAAGCAAATTAACAACTAAAAATATTATACATAAAGCAAATAAACAAAATATAAATGTAATAATAAACTGCTTTAGTATGTATTTATCAATAATTTTTATCATATGACTGAGTATTAATTTCAATTTGCCATTCTATAGACGTATGATACGATTCTATAGTTAGTTTTTTGGCAGGTATTAAAATCCCATACATAGGAGAATAATCATATCCTTCAATTTTAACTTCGTCTTTATATCTTAATTCCGCAATTAATTTGTCTCTTATAATAATTTCAACCGATCTAAAATTAGTAAATATTAATTCTACAGATGGTTGAAAATGAAAATAAACTTTTTTTAGTCCTTTTTTTTCGCATATTTCTTGACAAGTGAGCATATTATCCTGCAAAATAAATCTTCTTTGATAATGAACACCGAATCCATTATGCATTCCGATAAATTCTGATTCGTTAACAGAGATGACTTCGGATTTAGTCCTGTCAGTAATTAACCAAAATAAATCATCTTTGTCTCCTTCAAACCAATCATTTTGCTCGATTTCTTCAATTTGTAATGTGTTATGCATAGAAGTCGAGCGATATTTATTTCTTAATTTGTGATTAGAAGTGTATGTATAAGTGCCACTATCTACAATAATTTTGTTAATACCTTTTTGTAAAGTAAATGAAAGTTGATCGTTATGTGAGTGTCCTCCTTTACCTTTCTGACCAATATTTCCACACCTAATTGTAAGTAAATAATTTTTTTTGTTATAAATATAAAGTCCAAAATCAGGATATTGCATTAAACTTGTTTTTTTCTTTTCCAATTTAAAATTATTTTTAAAAAATTCTTGAGCATTAATTGGTAAAACGTCACATTGAAAGGATTCAATGTTATTATTAATAAAATTCAAAAATTCTTTTAAGAATATGTGTTTTTCTTCTTTCACTTTATTTATTTTATTTTTCTTCTTTAATTTTTACGACAACGACAGTTAGATCATCAAATTGGAAGATATCGCTTGCAAAATTATGAACCTCTTTTATTATAATATCTTTTATCTTATCAGCTGACTCTGAATTATTTTTTAAAAGCAAGTCAATTAGTCTTTCTTCACCAAAGCACTCTCTAAAATTGTTCATAGCATCAATTACTCCATCTGTGCAAAAAAGGAATACATCATTATTTGAGTAACCTATTTCAAGTTCATCAAGGTTATTATCAAAAAGTCTATGATCAGTTAATCCAATACCCATACCCTTTGGAGATAATGATGCAACTTGTTTAGTGAAAGAGTTATAATAATACAAAGGAAGGTGACCTGCACGAGCAACTTTCATTTTATTCTTATCATAGTAAAATCTTGCTCCTAACACAGTAATAAAAAACTTTTTCTCAATATAATTATTTAAAAGATTATTTGTTTTTATTAGTAATTGTTTCGGTGAGAAATCAAATTCATTTAAAGTCCTTATTATTCCCTGAGTTTTGGACATATAAAGAGCTGATGAAGTTCCTTTACCACTGACATCTCCAATAATTATTGTTAAATCATTTGAAGAACCATTAAGAAAATCATAAAAATCACCACCAACTTCATATGCTGGTAAAGAGATTCCTGAAATTTCAATGCCTTTAATATCTGGAACACATTGTGGTAATGAAGCCAATTGTATTTGGCGAGCAATTTCTAACTCCTTTTTTATACGTTCTTGATTGGCTAAATCTTCATATAACAAAGAATTTTCTATTGCTGCATTGAGTTGACTAGATAAAGAAGTTAGAAAATCAACATCTTTTTTTGTAAAAGAAGTTTCAGAAAGCTTTTCCCCCACAATAATAGTAGCTATAAGCTTTTCTTTAGTATAGATTGGAATAAGACTATTAAAATTATTATCTAAAAATTTAGATTTAATTTTTTCTGGCAAGTAATCAACACTTATATAATTCCTATAATTTTTTAGTGACTGAAAAATATCTAAATGGTTTTTATTAATAAATTCTTCAAATTCATCGCTTTCTAAACCTATGTAATTCTGGCAGTAAATTGTTCCATTTTTACTATAAACTATTATCCCTAATTTCTTTAAATAAAGAAAATTTAAGATCTTAGTTATAATTTCTTTTGATAATTCTTTTATTTGCAAATTTTTATCTATAATCTCAGTTATCTCAGAACTCGCTTGTAAAAAATCAAAATTATTTCTAAAAAATTTATTATCTATTGTTTTCTGGATTCTTTTATCAATTCGCCAAAATAGTAGTATAAATAATAAAGAACCTATAATAACAATTATTTTAGCCCAGAAAGAATTTCCTTCTATTGAAATAGGTTCTTTCAATATTTCAAATGAAGTAATAGTAAATCGAATGTTGGGTATTTGAAATTGTAATTGTGCAAATATAACTATAAATATTACAATTGTTGCGATTACTATTACCTTCCATAAAACTGTTGTAAATATATATTGTGTGTTTTTTCTTATTTTAATTTGAATATCGAGAAGTTTATATTTAACAATAATGTATAAATAAAGCCCTAAAATCAATAAAATAAATAAATTTGAAACATATAAACCTGATAATGAGGAATTGAATTTAGTCGAGTAAAAATAGACATATATATAATCACTGAAAATAATATATAATATAAAAATAACAAAGGCTACTTTAAAAAACAACAGTACTTTTTTTTGTTCTGGTTTCCTATATTTATAAAAAATCATATCAATGATAATTTTAAAAAATATAAAGAAAAGTAATACAATGTCTAAAATAATTGGTCTGTTGTTGATAAAAATAATTGGATGGAGCCAGTTAGAAATAGGTATGTTAATAATAAATTTATTAATAATATATACTGAACCCACGAAGGAGGAGAAGATATATGGTATCCAAACCAAGATTTTTTTATTAAGTATTTCTCTTCTTTCATATGGGAAAATATAAGATAAATATATTAAAGTCGGGGCCAATAATAAAAAGCTAAAGGTTTCCAAATATGGTCTTATAGTAATTATAAAATCATATTTTGAAATATTCATACCAATAGAGAAAAATAGTAAAGAACTTGCTGCTAAAGCACAGAAACTTATAATCCTAGCTGCTTTAATATAATATCGACTAATTCCAATACAAATACTAAAAATAAATAAGTTTAAAGCAGTAAAAATTAAGAAAATATACCAAAAAGGTGCGCCAATCTTGACAGTGTACACTGTACATATGAGAGTGTGATTATTCCGTAAAAGTTCGTAGTCTATAGCGCTACCACTTTGAAAAGAACGCATCAGTGAATCAGCGGAAAACATATTTGGAAAGCATTGGCCGTTTATGCTTAAAATTATATCACCAACTTTGATGCCAGCAAGATCTGAAGCTCCCCCTTTTTCAACATCAATAATTATAACAGCTGAATCAATATAGCTAATAAAATTTTCAGGTATGTTTCTAACTCTGGTATATGCTTCCTTAGATTGAATTTCTTTAGCTTTTAAATATGATATTTTTACTATATCACTATCACCTTTTGATCTTAAGTAAGAATAAATCTCACTTGTATCCTTAAAAGTTTTATTGTCAATATATTCAATTAAATCACCTATTGATATCATATCGATTGTCGATTCTTGCATTTCTGTATATGTCTGAGAAAAACGAACTGCGAATTCTTTTGTAACATAAAACCTTTGCGTAAAGTCCCTAAAGTAATTCTGATCAGTCGTTGCATTTATATTGATTAAGAATAATAATAAACTCGCAGCAAATACAAATGTGGAAAGTATAATAAGAATGAATTTAAATATATTTTCCTTAGACAATATCATCAATTAATGCATATAATGCTTAATAATAAAATCATTTTACACAGTCCTAAAAAATTATAAACGAATGCTTTAATAGAATGTTACATTTTATTTCAGAATTTAACAAAGATTATATATAATGTGATTTTTTATTTATTAAAGAGTATATTAAGAATAAGAATAAAAAAACACTAGCTTCATATAAACATATATTAATCTTTTTTGAATATTGAAATTTTTATAAGTAATTAGATCTATTTTAATTCTAAAATGTTTTAAGTGGGAATTTATTACAAGCTCAATACTTTTTAATTAAATAAGGCTAAAAGATGTTTGTATTGTCCAAATTATTTGTTTAAAAAAATATTATTTATTCAATTTATTCAATTTTTTCAATATTCATATTATTTTTAATATAATTATGGAATATACTGATTGGTTTAAACAATGTAAGTTGACTAATCCAATCTTTTAAAACAGTTGGAGTATTAGAATAGACAAGTTCAATTGTGTCTTTGTCATTTAATTTAGTATTGTAAAACGCTGGTTTTTTATTTACAGTTGTTTGATTGAAATCCAAGTAAAAACCCTTTACACCATCAATAAGAAAAGATAGATTGATTAAAGCTGTATCTTTTGGTAGTTTATACATTTTGCCTTTTGTAAACACATTAATTTCTTGACTGTAAAAGTTTATTCTCATCAAATCCCAAATTATGAATCTTGCATTTTCTCCTTTTTTTAAGATTAATTCATTTATCCAATCGTTAAGTAAATCAATATCATTATCGGTAAGATCTAAAGTTTTAAAACGCTTATATTTTTTAATTTCCTCAAGAGTGCCATTCCTGGCTATATTATCCATTTCCTCACTCCGAATAAGAATTTCAATGATTCTTCCATCTTCGTTATAAATATAAGTAATAATTGATTGAAATTTATTGAACTTAGGATTTCTTATGTAATCCTTTTCTTCAATGACTGTAAAATACTTATTGATGACCCCCCATGCTCTATAACAATTTAATATAGGATCTTCATTTTCATTCTCTAATGTGATTACCATTGAAAAAAAGTTATCAATTTGATTGAATTTTTTATTTTCTCGCAAAGAAAGCTCATAAAGTTCATAATTAGTTTTATGTTCACAAGTAATAACTGCTTTGAAGTTATGATATTCTAATTTATTTCTTACATTATTTTCAAGATTTTTAATATACATCGCGAATTCTTGTTGCATCTTTGCTCTATATTTGTTAATTTCTTTGTAATATTTAGCGTCAAAGTTTTCAAAGCAAATTTCTTCAATGATTTGTTTTATTGCTCTAATTCCTAACCATTGAGCAATAGGAACAAAGAATTTTAGAGTTTCTTCCGCAATTTCTTTCCTTTTTTCTAACTTATGTCCCTTGAGGGTATAAAGATTATGAAGTCGATCGCTCAATTTAATCAGAATTACTCTTATATCCTTTATCATAGCTAACATAAGAGTAGCGAACGATTCAGACTCAACATTCTTTTTCGTTTTTATCTTTGTTACTTGTAATACAAGATTTAGAACATCTTCACCGAATTCTTTTAGAATTAAATTCTTGCGATATTCCTTTGTTGTTTCTAAATTTGCTTCTTCTATACAATCGTGAAGTAAACAAGCTACCGTTGAGTTTGTTTCATCAAATTTAAAAATATGAATAAGGTAATACGCTGAATGAAGTGGGTGAAGATAATATTTTGTTTTATCTTTTCTATAATCTTTCCTATGAAAAAAGTAGCAGAAATAAAAAGCTTTCCTAAGAGTTTTTATATCTAAAGAATTGAATTTTGAGCATAACTCGATAAATTGTCTTCTATGTTCTTTAGGTGAGTCAGATGAATGGAATTTTTTTAATAAATTTTCCATTAAAACCTTGCATTGTTCAACATACCTTTTAATCTTATACGGATGTATCAAAATATTATTTGCAGCATATAATATTTTCATTATTTTTTTATTTTTATTTTTTAATATATGTATTTCTTGTGTTCTTTTTTTATGAATAAGGAAGCACAAAAAAATTCTGAAACTGTATGCATTCAAGATAAAAATTCAAATTTTTAAAAATCTTTCAATAATTAATACGTTAAGTAATATTATTTTTTTTTGTTTTGCAAAAAATGCATTTTACGTAATATGAATAATACAATTTGGTCAGTTATATCTGCAACAGGTTCTTATATTCCAACTAGAGTTGTAAAAAATGAAGAATTTTTAAGTTTTGATTTCTACGATCAGAACCATAATAGAATAATAAATAATATTGAAACGATAAATAAATTCGAATCTATAACAGGAATAAAAGAACGACGTTGGGTTAGTGATGATTTTGTTACATCAGATATTGCCTATTTTTCTGCATTGGATGCTCTCCAATCTTCTGGAATAGACAAAGAGACAATCGATTACATTATTGTTGCACATAATTTTGGAGATGTTCGAAAAGGAACACAACGCTCAGATACTGTGCCATCGATTGCATCTAGGGTTAAGAATCTTCTTGGAATTAAAAACCCATATACTGTTGCTTATGATTTGTTATTTGGTTGTCCAGGATGGGTTCAAGGGGCTTTTCAAGCCGATTTTTATATAAAGTCTGGACTTTCAAAAAGAGTAATGGTCATCGGAGCCGAAACTCTATCACGAGTTTCAGACCCTCACGATAGAGATTCAATGATTTATTCCGATGGTGCTGGTGCTGTCATTTTCGAATCATATGAAAGTTTTGAACCTATAGGGATTCTTTCTAAAATTTCACGTTCTGATACTATTTCTCACAATACAATGCTTTGGATGGACAAATCATATAATCCAGATTATCCTGGTGATAGTCTATTTCTAAAAATGCTTGGTCATAACCTCTATAAATATGCACTTCAGTATGTTCCAAGTTTAGTTAAAGAGTGTTTAGACTTTGCTAATCTCAATATCAAAGACATTAATAAAGTTTTCATCCATCAGGCAAATAATAAAATGGATGAAGAAATTCTAAAAAGAATTTTCGAATTGTATGGTATTAAAAATATCCAACAGACACATATCGAAGATGTAATGCCTATGACTATATCTTGGTTAGGTAATAGTTCTGTAGCTACAATTCCAACACTATTAGATTTAATTTTAAAAAAGAAAATCGAATATCACAGCATCACAAAAGGCGAAATTGCAATTATGGTTTCCGTTGGAGCTGGTATGAATATTAATGCATTAACATATAAATTCTAATGTATTATATTTTTAGCATTCACTCCTCTTGAACATTCAGATTTCAGAGATATTAGATTTTAAAATAAAATTCTATATTATAACAAACAATTTATAAAACTTTTTTAATTTATTTCGTAATATATAATAATATAAATTACTTGATTTACAAATTGCTTTTATTAATTTATAAAATTAATGACCAAATCTTTTAAAAAATGGGAATTACTTACTGGTATTAACAAGAATTTAGCTTTAACCTTTGGTATCATTATATTTCTTACCAGAATAACAGGTGATTCCATTTTATTTCTTTTAAATCAACTTTCAGAACCATCAATTTTTATTTGGAAATTCCTTACCGCACTTCCTATTATTATAGCATTTTCTTTTTACTTTTTCAAAGAAATAAACAATAAAAACGACTTAGAGATAGAAGAATCAACAGCAATATTTCTTAAAGATTTTACATATCTTATTATTCTTATTGGTTTTTTGTTTTTTATCGATTTTATCACTCCATCATCAGTATTGTTTCCAAAAATAGCAAACAATATTTTTGGTATTATTCTGATTGATTTTGTTGCTTTGTATACAATTCTTATTGGAATATTAACTTATTGCTTCTTGTATAAATGGCTTTATTATTTTAGGCACCAAAAAACTCGAATTTATCTAAAATTTATTACAATTACCTTAATATTTTGCTTTTTAATTAAATCCTATCAAAATTTAATTAATATTAAAAACGAAATTTTAGATGTTATTTTCATAATGCTAATAATACTATTGTGTATTATAGCATTTATTATGACAAAGAATTCTTGGATAATTACCATTCCAAGATCTAAGAAATATTTATTAATATTAATTTCTCTTACCATTATTATAATTTCAACTATTTTTCTTATATCATTATCAAAATATGACAACAAACTATTCCACTCATTAACATTTTTTCTCCCTGGAAGCTATGTTCTTTCTTTTATTCCTTTTCTTATAAGTAGCTCAATGTTTATTCGAATTTTTTTAACGAGCACAACTTCTCTACCTTCATCTTATCTTGTTGAGCATCAGATATATGAAATTAAAACACTCGAATATTTGAATAGAATAATAGCAGAAACAGTGGATTTTGATCAGATTATTAAAACCGTTACTGAACTTGCTTGCCGAGTTTGTCATGCTGAATCAGCTTGGACTGAAATTTGTAATGACCAATGTAGTAAATTCCATATTTATTCATTTAATATTGATAAATCCTTAATTAATAAATTAAAAGAAAATATTTCTTTTAGACTTTTTATTGAGAATTTATCTCGACCTATTCTTATTTCTTCCGTTAAAGAGCAAAGAAATGATTTTTTAGATGATTTATTAGATTTAGATATTGCTAAATCCATAATAATAATTCCAATATTTTCAACATCAGAAAAGATTGGAACTATTGTTGTTTTGCATAAAGAAGAGTATGGACTAAGGCACGTTGATCTAAATGTTCTTACTGCTTATAGTCATAATATTAGTATTGCTTTAGAAAATGCAAGATTATTAAAGGATTCTCTTGAAAAGGAAAGTTTGAAAAGAGAATTAAATATCGCCAAGGAAATACAACAGAAACTTTTACCTTCGGAACTTCCTTATATCGAGAATTATTCAATTTATTGGTTCACCATGCCAGCATTAGAAGTTGGTGGAGATTACTTTGACATAATAAAACTAAAAAATGGAAAAAACTGCATTTTAATTGGAGATGTTTCCGGTAAAGGAATGAACGCAGCTTTTTATATGGCTCAATTGAAAGGGGTAGTTCTTTCAGTAGCTAAAGAATCTATAGGAGCTGTTGATGTTTTGAAAAGAATCAATACTGTTCTTTTTCATTCAATGGAAAAACAAATGTTTATTACTTTATCAGCTTTAACAATAGAGAATGGATCAGGTATGGTATCTTTTGCAAGAGCAGGACATATGCCTACTATAATTGTTAACAATGGAAATGTCGAAGAAATAATTCCTAAAGGTATAGGAATTGGGCTTGCTGATAGCAACTTTTTCGATAATATTATTGAAGAAGTGTCTTTTCAGCTTAATGAAAATGACAAATGCATTATGATTACCGATGGTGTCGTTGATGCAAGAAACTTCAACGGAGAAGATTTTACTTTATCTAATTTGAAACAAATTATTCAAGAATCAGTATATTCTCATAAAGATGGATTAATTTTTAATATTAAAGACAATTTAGAGCAATTTTTAAAAGATGGTTTACAAAGGGACGATTTGACAGTAGTTACTATAGAATATAAAAAAAATAACAAATAGGAGGATTATATGGAAATCTCAAAAAAATTTTCCCTGACAATAAAAGAGGATGATGATATTGATAAAATTTACCTTACTGGTGAACTCGATGCTCACACAGCACCAGAACTTGAAAATGCAATATTTGAACTAATCGGTCAAGAGAGAACTAAACTATTAATAAATTTTAAGGATCTTGAATATATAAGTAGTGCGGGACTTGGTGTTTTTATGGCTTTTATTGAGGAAATACGTCAAAAAGGAGGTGATATCAAAATGGCTGAAATGAAACCAAAAGTTTTTTCTGTGTTCGATCTTCTTGGATTTCCTATGCTTTTTGATATTGAAAATGATGAAACTAAAGCAAAACTAAAGTTTACAAAATAAAATGCAATCAAAATCATTAAATAATGACCATTTGTGTATAGACAGCGATCTTGCCGAATTAAAAAAAATAAGAGATTTCGTACGTCAAAAATCTGATCTTTTAGGTATTCCATTAGATCTTACGTATAATATTGCTTTAGCTGTTGATGAAGCTTGCTCTAATCTTATAAAACACGCATATAAACTTGAAAAAAATCATAAAATTTGTATTTATATTGAAAAAAAAGATAATAAGTTAATTGTAACAATTCTCGATAATGGAAATCCATTCAATCCTTTAGATGTTCCTTTACAAGATATGAGCGATTATTTAATGAAGCTTAAGCAAGGAGGCTTAGGTATTCACCTGATGCGCTCAGTAATTGATAAAATTGAATATATACCTCGAAAAACAAAACATTCCCATAATACTCTACGATTAATTAAGGATATATAAGAATATTTTATAATATGATTATCAATATTGTTCAAAAATCTTTGTATTTTTGAAATTTATATTATAACATAAACTGATGCAGTGAAAATAACAAGGTCAATAGCACCTAACTTGTTTACGCTTGTGAATTTATTCATGGGCTTTTCATCTATTATAGCTATTTCAAATGGAGAAATACTGAGAGGAGCTATTTTAATAATTATTGGAGGACTTTTTGATGTAATAGACGGTGTTACTGCTCGTTTAATTAAAGCATCAAGTCAATTAGGAATAGAATTAGATTCTTTATGTGATTTGATTACTTTCGGAGCTGCGCCATCTTATATGCTTTATAGAACTTATTTCTTCCAACTCAATGAAATAGGAATTTTGCTTGCCTCTTTACCTGTTTTGAGCGGTGCTATTCGTCTTGCAAGATTTAATACTCAAGTTTCTAATTTCGAAGATAAAAAGTTTTTTAGAGGATTGCCTATTCCTGCTTCTGCTTTTACTATCATTTCTTATCTTGCTTTTATTTATAACAAACAATATTTAGGTGTTGAAATTGAGCAATTATTGATCTATTTTATTACTATTATTTCTTCTTCTGCAATGATTTCTGATATAAAATATGAAAATATTCCAAGATATAGTCTAAAATATATTAAACAATTTCCTGTTAAGTTCTCAATATTCAACATTGCCATAATATTATGCATCATAACAAGTGGGATAGCTTTATTTCCATTTATGTTGTTTTATATCATTTTTGGTGCTGTTCGTCACTTTATTTTCTGGCTTCTTTGGAAACCTGAAGCAGCCGATGATGTTGATGAATCTGATTTAGAAGAACCAGGACCTTTCAATTAGTTTATTTGGGAGATTTTATGAAAAAGTTTTTAGCAAAAATTACAATTACATTAAGAAAAGGAATACTTGATGTTCAAGGCAAAGCAGTCGAAAATGCTTTGCATCAAATTGGCTTTCAACAAATTGAAAATGTTAGAATCGGCAAATATGTCGAACTTCTAACAGAAGCCGAAAATAAAGAGCTTGCTTATAATTCTGTTGACGAAGCTTGCAGAAAGCTAATTGCCAATCCGATTATTGAAGATTACATAATTGAAATTATAGAAAATTAAAGAATTATTTAAAGGAATTTGATGAAATTAGGAGTTGTTGTCTTCCCAGGTTCAAATTGTGATCACGATGCTTACTATGCTTCTAAAATCAATGCCGGTATAGATACCATTTATTTATGGCATAAAGATAATTCTATACCTCGAGATATAAATTGTATTATATTGCCTGGTGGATTTTCATATGGTGACTATCTTCGTTGTGGTTCTATTGCAAGGTTTTCTCCAATTATGAAAGATGTAGTTAATTTTGCTAATAAAGGCGGTTATGTTATCGGAATATGCAATGGTTTCCAAATTCTAACAGAAGCCGAATTGCTACCCGGAACATTATTAAGAAATGAATCCATCAATTTTAAATGTAAAGATGTTTATCTTAAAGTAATAAATAATTCTAATGCTTGGACGTCTCTATTAAATATTGGAGATGTATTGAAAATTCCAATAGCACACGGAGAAGGCAATTATTTTATTGATGAAGATGGGCTCAAACAATTAGAAGATAATAATCAAATAGTATTTAAATATTGCGATGCAAATAGTAATGTAACAAAATTGGCTAATCCAAATGGTTCTTTAAATAATATAGCCGGTATAATTAATAAAAAAGGCAATATTCTCGGAATGATGCCTCATCCCGAAAGATATAGTGATGATACTTTAGGTTGTCGGGATGGATTATGGATTTTTAAATCTATTAAAAATTTTTTCTCATAATGATTAAGGAGAATACAATGCAAATTATTGCGTGGACTGTTGGCTGGAGTGAGATACTTATTATAGTACTCATTGTCCTTATCCTTTTTGGTGCTAAAAAGATTCCAGAACTTATGCGAGGCCTTGGTTCTGGAATAAAGGAATTCAAAAAAGCTTCTAGTATTGAGGATGATAACAATACAACAAACAAACAAATAGATAATAACAATCCAAATAATACTAATAACAAGTAGCTATATGTTTGATGTTGGTGGGGGTGAGCTTCTTTTAATCGTTCTTGCGATTTTGCTATTATTTGGCCCAAAAAAAATACCAGAAATCGCAAAAATGTTTGCTAAAGGTATGCAGCAGTTTCGTAAAGCCCAATCTCAATTTCAATCACAAATAAATGAAATAAAAAATGAAATTGACAAATCAGCAGATTTCAATATAAAAGAATATATAAAAACACCTGATAAATCTGAAAATCAAGAAATAATCAACAAGTCAGAAATTTTAGATAAACCTTCAGATTTTGCTGGATGATTTACTAAATCAAAATTTCTATTCCATAGGAGAAACACAACAAAATTCCTGTTATTGAAGTAAGTGCTATGGCTTTAGTCATTGCCCTTGTATAATTGTTATTATCTTCATAATTTCTAGTTGCTTTTACTACTTGATATGCTAAAGGCATTGGTAATAATCCTATTAACGTCCAAACCGGAGTTAAACCTAAAATCACAACGGTTATAATAGAAGCAAAAGCTATAAATATGACTATAGTAAGTATTTTTGTTGCTAAAAGCTGTCCAAAACGAACAGGAATGGATTTTTTATTAGAAGAAATATCATCAAAATAATCAAAAATGTTGCTAACTAATCCAACATTCATTGTAAAAATTCCCAGAGGTAATGATATAATAATTGGTTCAATAGAAAAATTGTTAGTAAGAACAAAATATACACCAAAGACTGTGAGAGGTCCAAAAGCAATGAATAGCATAGTTTCTCCTATGCCTCTATAATTTAATTTTATTGGAGGGGCTGTATAAAATAAAACAATAAAAGCTCCTATTGCCATCATTATTATAACAGGCATACCAACCTTGAATAATAAAAATATCCCAATTCCAATAGCTATCGTTAAAAATATAATTGTTGCAATTAATACTTTTCTTAGTGTTACTTTTCCATCAATTAAAGGGCTGTCATGAAATTGCTTTTCTTTATTACCTAAATTACCAGTTTTAAAATCGAAATAATCATCAATAAAATCAGCTGCAGAATGTGCTGACACAATCCCTATTGTTACTAAAATAAAAACAAACCAATCGAATGTTTGTGGAAAATGATAGTATGCAATGATGCCTCCAAGAATACACGGTATAAAGCTCACTACTAAAAAGGGTGCTCTTGCCGCTTTAAACCATATTATAAACCATTCCTTTAATCTCATATTGTTCTTTTTTTTATTATACAAGCTATCTAATATTATATCCAATACTAATGAAAATACCTGAAATTATAAGAACCATTATGGATTTGACTACTGCCCATAAATAATCAGATAATAAGCTTTTTTCATTTTTGACAACTTTAATAACTAAATAAGCTATAGGCATTGATAAAATTCCTAATATAGTCCAAAATGGAATAACACTTGTTACAACAGAAACTATAATTGAAATATATGCCAATGCATAGAGAATGATTATTCTCTTTTTCTTAAGCTTAATGATTGATTCTTGATTATTTCCTTTTATAATTTCTACTTTTGCTCCTTTTAAATATGCCACAACTGCTACAAAAAAACCTATTGGAATTGAAGCTAAAACTGGATCAAATGAAAATTTTACAGCAAGAGCATAATAAACACCATAAACACATAAAGGACCAAAAGTCATAAATATTACAGGTTCTTTAAGTCCTCGTAACATTAATGGTGTAAATAATAAAGCAATTAAACCTCCAACTACAGCAAAAAAAGAAATAATGTAATCAATCGTTATAATATAGTATATGCCAATTATTAAATCTATAAATAAGCATATGATACCTGCCCATAGAGTAAACTTTTCATTTGAAAAATAGGAACTGAATAAAGGTTTCCATCCAGAAAAAATTTTTGTATGAGAATCACGTTTGTCAGTGTGGAAATGTGTAAAATAATAATACAAATAATCTCCACCCATTTGTCCAATAAATAAAGCAATTGCTAAAACAATCCAAGTACTTAATAAAAATCTTCCTTCGGATAAAGCTATTGAACCTCCTACTATGGTAGGAATAATAGAAGCACTAAAAAGCAAATACTTTATAACTCTTACTGATTTATTTCGATCATCTTTAGACGATAATTTTTTTCTGTATTCACACATAAATTATTTAAAATTGTCAAAGTAAAAAATTAATTTAATGAAAAAAAAGAAAATAAGTATTGCATAATTCAGTTCTATTTTAGCAATTGGAAAATCTTTATTATTTTTGAATATTATAAATTTCTTATTAAATAATAATGAATACACCAGAAAAACACAAGATTAGGACAGCATTAATAAGTGTGTCGGATAAAACAGGGATTGTAAATTTTTCTAAAGAACTTATGTCGCTCAATATTGAGATATATTCTACAGGAGGCACATATAGTTTATTAAAAAGTAATGGTATTGACGTAAAAAGTGTAAGAGAACTTACTTCTTTTCCAGAAATTCTTGATGGAAGAGTAAAGACTTTACATCCTGCTATTTACGCTGGTATCCTTGCAAAACTTGATGAAGAGGACCATTTAAAACAACTCGATATTCTTGGAGTAAAATCAATTGATTTATTAGTTGTAAATCTATATCCTTTCGAAAAAACTTTATCAGAAGGAAAACCCCATTTTGATTTAATTGAAAATATCGATATAGGTGGGCCAACAATGCTACGTGCATCAGCTAAAAATTACGAATGGACTTTACCAGTTGTAAATCCTGATAGATATCCAGAAATAATTGCTAAGCTAAAAGAAAATGACTGTACTATTGATATTAATACAAGAGCTGAATTGGCTTTCGAAGTATTTAATTATACAGCTTACTATGATTCAATAATTTCTAAATATTTTGCACAATTTAATCATATTGACCAAATAAAGCTTAAGACTATTCCTTTAAAATTATACCAGAAGCTTCGTTATGGGGAAAATCCACACCAAAAAGCTTCATTAATGGGAGATTATGATTGCATTTTTAGACAGATCCATGGCAAAGAGCTTTCATATAATAATATTCTTGACATTGACTCTGCTTCAAAATTAATTCTTGAATTTGAAGAACCAACGGTTGCTATAATTAAACACACCAATCCTTGTGGGGTTGGGAGCGCTCATACATTGACTGAAGCTTATTACAAAGCTTTTGCAACTGATAATGTATCTCCATTCGGAGGTATTATCGTTACAAATCGTCAATTAGATAAAGATACTGCAGATACTATCCATCCTTTGTTTACCGAAGTAATTATTGCACCATATTTTACCGATGAAGCTTTAGACATCCTCAAAAAAAAGAGAGATAGAAGATTGATTATTGCTGATTATAAAAAGCTCAAAGAAAGTTTTACATACGAAATTAAATCTATCTCCGGAGGCTTTTTAATGCAATCAACTAACAATATTCTTTATGATAAAGAAAAACTTATTGTCGTTACTAAACGTACACCAACTGAAGAGGAAATGAAATCTATGCTTTTTGGTTGGAAAGTCGTCAAACATGTTAAATCTAATGCAATAGTTTATTCAAGTTCTGACAGAACACTTGCTATAGGTGCTGGACAAATGTCAAGAGTTGATTCCTCGAGAATAGCTGTTGAAAAGGCAAAACTTATGGGTATAAATCTATCAGGTTCTACTGTTGCTTCTGATGCATTTTTCCCTTTTGCTGATGGCGTTCTCCAAGCAGTTGAAGCAGGGGCTACAGCTATCATCCAGCCTGGTGGTTCTGTACGGGATAATGAAGTTATTTCTACCGCTGACGATCATAACATTGCAATGGTTTTTACTTCAATCCGTCACTTTAAACACTGATTTTATTGATATAAATGGCTGTTGGATTATTTTATAAAGACATTTCAGTCCTTAAAAAAGCAATAAAATTCTTAATACAATATTTTCCCAATAATAACAATCTAAAAATTTGGGATGCTGGTTGTGGATTAGGTGCAGAACCTCTCTCTATTTCAATACTATTGAATAATAAACAACACAAAAAGTATATTAACTCTTTTAAAATAATAGCTTCGGATATTGATGAATGTAATTTAATAGAAAAATTATTAAATGAAGCTATTGTCCATAAATCTGATATTCGTAAAATACCAAAAAGCACAATTAAAAAATACTTTATATCATATTATAATCAAGATTATTACTTAATATCTCAAGAAATTAAAGATAAAATTACGTTTTTTCAACACAATCTAATCTCTCTTTTACCTTTAGATTTTGATTTTAATATGATTATTTGTAAAAATGTATTAAACCATATTAAAAAAAAATATTGGATAAGAATTTTTAAAATGTTCCACTCTGTGCTTGTTAATAATGGGATTTTAGTTTTAAATAATGAACATCAATTGCCATCCGAGATATATGATTATTTTAAGAAAATATCCAAAAAAGAAAGTATTTTTTTAAAGAAAAACTATTAAAATAATTAGATTATATCAAGTTTTTTTCGTATTTTTGTAATTAATAAAATTGTGTTTTTTTGTAGCATAAAATGGAAGAAAATCAAGACTTATCACAAGATTTTTCGTTAGAAAACCAAAATTCTTTTCCAAATGGTAACGGCGACACTGTTTATGATGAGGAGAGCATTAAAGTTCTCGAAGGACTTCAAGCTGTAAGGCTTAGACCAGCAATGTATATTGGAGATGTAGGTGAACGAGGATTGCACCATTTGGTTCATGAAGTTGTTGATAACTCTATCGACGAAGCATTAGCTGGTGCCTGTAAAAATATTTGGGTTACCCTCAATAAAGATGGTTCTTGTACTGTCGAAGATGATGGTAGAGGAATTCCGACTGGACCACACCCTGTCAAAAAGATTTCTACTCTTGAAGTTGTAATGTGCACATTGCATGCTGGAGGAAAATTCGATAAAGGTTCTTATAAGGTTTCGGGAGGATTGCATGGTGTGGGTGTTTCTTGTGTTAATGCTCTTTCATCAGAGATGACAGTAACTATACACCGAGAAGGAAAAATATTTCGACAGTCTTATCAACGTGGAATTCCAGTAACACCTGTAGAAGAAATTGGATATAGCGATAAGACAGGAACTATTGTTCACTTCATGCCAGATGATACAATTTTTCAAGTTACAAATTTTCGTTATTCTAAAGTGTCCGACAGATTAAGAGAACTTGCATTCTTAAATCCTCAAGTTATAATATTTCTCAAAGATGAGAGAGACGGAAGAGAAGAAACATTTCATTATCAAGGAGGATTAATAGATTTTGTTAAATATGTTGATGATGCTGTTACTCCTTTGACTAAACCAATTTATATATTTGGTGCAGAAAATGGAGATTTACAGACTCAAGTAAGAATTTGCTTCCAATATAATTCTGGTTATAGCGAAAATGTTCTTTCATACGTAAATAATATAAATACAATTGAAGGAGGAACTCACGTTTCAGGATTTAGAGCTTCATTAACAAGAACACTTAATTCTTATGCAATTAATAATAAATTGCTCAAAGAGCCTTTGTCGGGTGATGATTTTAGAGAAGGGCTTACTGCCATTATCTCTGTTATGGTTCCTGACCCTCAATTCGAGGGACAAACAAAGACCAAACTTGGCAATGGAGAAGTAGAAGGTATAGTAAAACAAATAATGAATGAGAAATTAACAATTTACCTTGATGAAAATCCTTCAACCGCAAAAAAAATAATAGAAAAAGCAGTTCTTGCATATGAGGCACGATTAGCGGCTCGAAAATCAAGAGAATTAGTTCGTAGAAAAAATGCACTTGAGTCTTCATCATTACCCGGCAAATTAGCTGACTGCTCATCTAAGAATCCTGAAGAATGTGAGATTTACATAGTAGAAGGAGATTCAGCAGGTGGTTCCGCCAAGCAAGGCAGAGATAGACGCTTCCAAGCTATTTTGCCTCTGAAAGGTAAAATTCTTAATGTACAAAAAGCCAGAATGTCGAAGATTTTAGAAAATGAAGAAATTAGAACAATTTTCCTTGCCATTGGGGCTGGTTTTGATGAAGAATTCGACCCAGACAAATCACGATATGGGAAAATTATTTTAATGGCTGATGCTGATGTTGATGGTTCACATATAAGAACATTGCTTTTGACTTTATTTTTCTTATATATGAGGGAGCTTATAATTAAAGGTAAATTATATATAGCTCAGCCACCATTATACAAACTTAAGAAAAATAAAGCAGAATATTATGCTTATAATGATCGCGAGAGAGATGAGATTATAAATAGAATACGTAAAGAAAATCCAGGAAAAAAAATTATTGATACTTCAACTGATGAAGAAACATCCGAGAATATTACAAGCGACGGAATAGTCATTTCTCGTTTTAAAGGATTAGGTGAAATGAATCCAGAACAGCTTTGGAATACAACAATGAATCCAGAAACCAGAACTCTTTTGCAAGTTACAGTAGAAGATGCAGCCGAAGCAGCCCGCATATTTCAAACCCTTATGGGCGACAAAGTCGAACCTCGACGAGAATTTATTGAAAAAAATGCAATTTATGTTAGAAATTTAGATATTTAATTATTACTAAAATATAATAATTAGCATATTATTAACTAAATTTTAACTATATTCAAATATTTTCATCGTAATTTTGCTTTTCTTATTTTTATAAAAATAAATTACAAAAATGGAAACAAAAAAGAATATTTCAATAGTCATCGTCGATGATGAACCAGACATACTTGAACTTGTAATCCTTAATCTAAAAAAAGCAGGATTCAAAGCTGTCGGCTTTGAAAATGCCGAAGATTTTTATAATCATTTAAAAGATAACATACCTGAGTTAATCATACTTGACCTTATGCTTCCTGACGCTGATGGATATGAAATTTGTAAAAATCTTAAAAAAAATGATGAATACTCCAATATTCCAATCATTATGTTAACAGCAAGAGCAGATGAGATGGATAAAGTACTAGGGCTAGAACTTGGTGCTGATGACTATGTTACTAAACCCTTTTCTCCAAGAGAATTAATAGCAAGAGTCAAAGCTATATTAAGACGTGATACTAAAATCGAAAAAAATGATTATATCAAAATAGGCGATTTCCTAAAAATTGACTTGCAGAAATATGAAGTCTTGGTAAATGAAAAAAAAGTTGAACTTACTTCTACTGAATTTAAGATACTTAAACTCTTAGCTAATAGGAAAGGATGGGTGTTTTCAAGAGAACAAATATTAAACTCTTTAGGAGTTCAAGATAAAGGCGTTTTAGATAGAACGGTTGACGTTCATATTAAAAATTTACGAGAAAAGCTCGGCGAAGTAGGAAAGTATATTAAAAATATTCGCGGTATTGGATATAAATTTGATTACCATTCTTAATTAGCTTTCACATTAATCATAATATTATTTTGAAAACAATTTTTTCAAAAATTTTCGGCGGATATTTAATAATAATCCTTGGTGTTACAGCTATAATATTGCTTTTTTTATTTCAAAACATCAAGGACCATTATATAAATTATCAAATAAATGAACTAAATAAATTCGATTATTTACTTAAACTACAAATCCTACAGCCATTATTAGATAAGAAATATAAACAAATAGATTCTTTAGTCAAACTAATTGGTAAAGATTTGCAAGTTAGAATCACAGTCATTGATTCTTCAGGTGTCGTTTTAGCAGACTCTGAATCTGATCCAGAACATATGGAAAATCACCTTTATAGACCAGAAATTATGGATGCAAAGACCAAAAAGTTTGGAAAATCTATTCGTTATAGTAGCACAATTAGAGATGAAATGCTTTATGTGGCTATTCCATTAGAACATGAAGGTAATATTATTGGGTTCTCAAGAGTCAGTCTACATATAAAAAATGTCAATCAACTCATTAGTCAACTTAAAAACAAAATACAAATCATAGCCTTAATTGCCTTAGTCCTTTCCTTAGTATTCATTTCATTATTGTCTTTTAGTATCACTAAACCTATTAAAGAATTAGCATTAGGTGCTAAAAGAGTTGCTTCAGGAAATTTAGATACCAAAGTTTTTCTAAAAAATAGAGATGAACTCAAGGATTTAGCTGAAAATTTTAATTATATGACAGAACATATAAAAAATCTATTTCAGGAATTGTCTATCCAAAAGGAAGAGCTTAGTGGTATTATCAAATCAATTCAAGAGCCTCTTTTAGTTCTTGATAATAAAGGGAAAGTTCTTTTATGCAATGAGAAATTTTTAGTTAACATTAATAAAGAAAATGTTACGAATAAATATTACAAAGAAATTATTGATGTATCTGATTTTCACGAATTTATTGAGAAAATAATAAAAGAAAAAAAAGCTAGTACTTCTGAACTGGAGATTTTAGGTAAATATTATCTCTGTAGTGGTAATTTTATTGAAGCAAAACAAGAAATTGTTCTTATTATGTCTGATATTACCCAAATAAAGAATATTGAAAAAATGAAAAAGGACTTCGTCCTTAATGTTTCTCATGAATTAAGAACCCCTCTCACTGCAATTAAAGGTTTTATTGAAACTCTCGAATGCAATATGAGGAATCCAGCAAATAAGCATTATATAGAAATCATACATAGACATACTGATAGATTAATTAATATTGTTCAGGACCTTATGCTTCTTTCTGAACTTGAGGATAATACTATACAAATTGAGTTTGAAAATGTTGCACTTGATAAAACAATTGATACTTGCATAAAGTTACTAATGCCTAAAATGAAAGAAAAACAGCTAAATGTTGAGATAAAAATCGAAGAAAATCTACCTTTAATTAAAGGCGATGGTTTCAAATTAGAACAACTATTTATAAATTTAATAGATAACGCAATAAAATATACTGATAAAGGTAAAATTACCATTGACTTATATAAACACAACAATAAATTATTAGCCTCTATACAAGACACCGGAATAGGAATTCCAGAAAATAAAATAAATAGAATTTTTGAAAGATTTTATACAATTAATAAGTCCCGTTCAAGAAAGCTCGGAGGCACAGGGCTTGGTTTATCCATTGTCAAACATATAGTAATTTTACATAATGCTGAAATAAAAATTGAAAGTAAAGAAGGTATTGGAACAAAATTTACTATTGCATTCCCTTTAGATTCCAAATAATTAATTTTGCTTTTCGTTTATAAATTTCTATTATTTTACATTATAAGAGAATAATATGAATGCAAATAGAGCATTTGCCGATGAAATGTATTTAGAATTTTTAAAAAATCCAGATGCTGTAAGTAAAGATTGGATTGACTTTTTTAAAAAAAGTGGATATGATGTTAGTATAATAAAAGAAAAAAATAAAACTGTAGAAACAAACATACCAAGCAAAACTGAACAATATATACCTGCTTCCAATGAAATATTAGAAAAGCTTAATTCCATCCAAAATAGAATAGCTTCGAATATGGAAGAAAGTTTAGAAATACCTACAGCTACATCTACAAGAACCATTCCTGTCAAAGCCCTCGATGAGAACAGAAGGATTATTAACAAACATTTCCAAAAAATCAATAAACCAAAAGTTACTTTTACTCATTTATTATCTTGGGCTATTATAAAAGCATTACAAGTATATCCTCAACTGAATAGTTCATTTATTAGGTTAAATAACGAAGGCTATAGAATAATCAAACAGTCTATCAATATAGGATTTGCTGTTGATATAATTAGAAAAGGTGGCACAAGATTGCTATTAGTTCCAAATATAAAAAATGCAGAGAAACTAACTTTTGATTCATTTATTGCAAAGCTAAACGAGTTAACTTACAAAGCTCGAAATAATAAAATTGAACCGGATGATCTACAAAATACTACAGTTACAATAACAAACCCTGGAATGATTGGCACAACTTCTTCAAATCCAAGACTTATGAAAGGGCAGGGGCTAATTGTTGCTACGGGTGCTATTGATTATCCAACAGAATTTCAAGCAGTACGCCCAGATTTACTTACTGAACATGCAATTTCTAAAGTCGTTACAATTACTAGTACTTATGACCATAGAATTATTCAAGGCGCTGAATCTGCTGAATTCTTAGCATATATTTACAGATTATTAATTGGAGAAGAAAAATTTTATGACCAAATTTTTGCAAGTTTAAAAATTCCTTATGAACCTATTAAGTGGGAACTGGATAAATCAATTAATCTTTTACAAATAAATAACAACTCAAATCGCTTTGATTTGATAGAAAAAAGTGCCCATGTAACTATGCTAATAAATGCTTATCGAGTTAGAGGGCATTTACTCGCATCTGTCAATCCTCTTGGATTTGAATCATATTATTATCCTGAGTTAGATCCTGCTTTTTATGGATTTACTATCTGGGATTTAGATAGAATTTTTCATGCAGATGATTCTTGGCAAAATAATAATATGTCTCTGAGGGACATTATTGAATTGTTGAGGGATACTTATTGTGGTACTATCGGCATTGAATATATGCACATTCAAGATCCTGAAAAAAAGGAATGGATAAAGCATACATTAGAAATCAAAAAGAACAAAAAAGATCTTACAAAAAAGGAAAGAATTGCAATTCTAAGAAAATTAATTGAAGCTGAAGAATTCGAGAATTTCCTTCATACTAAATTTGTTGGTCATAAAAGATTTTCTCTTGAAGGTAGTGAGTCGGTCATTGTTATTATTGATAAGTTATTAGAATATTCTGCTGACTCAAAGCTATTTGCTGTAGTTATCGGAATGGCTCATAGAGGCAGACTAAATGTGTTAGTTAATAATATTGGTAAAAAGCTTGAAACTATTTTTCAAGAATTTGAAGGAATATCTCAACCTTTTTCTTATCACGGCTCTGGAGATGTAAAATACCATCTTGGTAGTAAAGGCAATTATATTTCATCAAATAACAATACAATACCAATTATTCTTGCTCCAAATCCAAGCCATCTCGAACTTGTTGATCCTGTTGTTGAAGGAATGGCAAGAGCATTAGATAATCAAGCTAATGATAATTTCCATAATATTACATTACCTATTCTTATTCATGGCGATTCTGCCTTCGCTGGACAAGGAATCGTTGCGGAAACTCTGAACTTATCTCAACTTGATGGTTACTCTACTGGAGGCACTATTCATATTATAATAAACAATCAAATTGGCTTTACAACAACTTCAATTGAAGCAAGGTCTACTATTTATGCTACTGATATTGCAAAAATGATACAAGTGCCAATTCTTCACGTCAATGGTAATGATCCAGAAGCTGTTTGCAAGGCTGCCGAATTTGCATTTGAATATAGGCAAAAATTCCATTCTGATGTGGTTATTGATATTTTATCTTATAGGAAATACGGCCATAATGAATCTGACGAGCCTTCTTACACCCAACCACTTCTTTATAAAAAAATAAGAGAAATGCAACCGGTAAGTAAGATTTATTCTGAGTTTTTAATAAAAAATAAAATCATATCAGAAGAAGATATAATTACTATTATAAGGAATATCCAACAAAAATTATATGAAGCTTTTAATAATAGAAATGAAATCAAAACTCTTTCAGATACAATTAGTAAATTTGAAACCATTAATATATTCCAAAATATTAAAACATCAGTGGACGAAAGCTCCATTGTAAAAATCGCAAACGCAATAACATCTTATCCATCATACTTCAATATCCATCCTAAAATAAAAAGTCTTCTCAATAAACGCAAAGAAATGATAGCTGGTGATAAAACGGCAATAGATTGGGCAATGGCAGAAGCTCTTGCTTTTGGAAGCATTCTTTTAGAAGGAAAAGAAATTCGATTTAGTGGACAAGATAGTCGTCGTGGAACATTCAGCCAAAGGCATTCGGTTCTTACTGATATAAAAACAGAAGAGCTTTATATTCCTCTTAATAATATTGATAAAAACCAAGCTCAATTAAGAATATATGATAGCCCCCTTTCTGAAATGTCTGTTCTCGGATTTGAATATGGATATAGCACTATAGCAAAAGATAGTTTAACAATTTGGGAAGCTCAATTTGGTGATTTTGCAAATAATGCTCAATCAATTTTTGATCAATTTATTTCTTGCGCCGAATATAAATGGGGGCAATCATCTAATCTTACAGTTTTACTACCCCATAGTTACGATGGTCAAGGACCTGAGCATTCCAGTGCCAGAATCGAGAGGTTCTTACAATTGTGTGCCGAAGACAACATGTTTGTTTGCAATCTGACAACACCAGCGCAGTATTTTCATGCTTTGCGAAGACAAGTTTTAATGAAAAATCGTAAACCATTGATTATTTTTTCTCCGAAAAGTATGTTACGACACCCTAAAGCATTATCTTCTTTATATGATTTTACAAATGGTTCTTTCCAGTCTATTATCGATGACTTTAAAATAAAAGAAAAATCAATCATTAAAAAAATAATTCTGTGCTCAGGTAAGATTTATTATGATATTCTTGAAGCTTTCGATAAAAACAAAATAGAGAATTATGCTACCGTTAGACTTGAACAATTGTATCCTCTTGACATTAATTCATTAAAAAATATTATAAATACTTATGAAAATCTGGAAGAGATAATATGGGCTCAAGAAGAACCTCAAAATATGGGAGCATGGAGCTACGTAGCTCCTTTAATTCAACAGATTATTCAAAAAGATTTAATTCTTTCATATATTGGTAGAAAATCAAGTCCAGTTACTGCTACTGGATCATTCTTAGTTCATCAGCAAGAACAAAATGAGATCATAAAACAATTATTTTCCTAAAATTTTTCTAATAATATTACTTTAGATATTTAAAATCAAAATGATTATTCGATTTTTTACTCTTACGAATTAAATAATTTCTTCAAGTATATTGGAGTTTGCTAATGAATAAATTGACAATCGCTATTCTTTATTGTATGCTAATACTTTCAATTCAAGATACTTACTCTCAACAAGAAAAAGAGGATTCATGGGGAATTCATTTATCTGGGTTCGTAAAGACTGACATTTTTTATGATACAAGGCAAACAGTAAGTATTAGAGAAGGGCATTTCCTTATTTTACCTGCAAACGAAAGCTTTGATAGAGAAGGTAAAGATATAAATGCAAAAAGTAGTTTTAATATCTTAAATATCCAAACAAGATTTTTAGGTTCTATAAAAGGACCTGATGTTTTAGGGGCAAAGACTTCGGGATTAATAGAAGCTGAATTTTTCGGGACATCGGACGCTGATTTAAACGGCTTACGATTAAGGCACGCTTTTGCTAAATTAGATTGGGCTAATACTTCTTTAATGATAGGCCAGTATTGGCATCCTATGTTCGTTACTGATTGCGCACCTCATGTAGTTTCTTTTAATACAGGAGCGCCTTTCCAACCTTTTACTCGAAATCCACAAATAAGATTAACTCAAAAATTTGGTAAGATATCTCTTGCATTAGCAGCTCTATCACAAAGAGATTTTACTAATTCTGGTCCTGGAAAGGATGCTACAAATAAAGAAATTGAAATCTACTCATCAATTTTTTTAAGAAATGCCATTGTTCCCGATTTATATTTAGGTATTCGATACGATATTCCAAACTTTTTATTTGGTATTGCTGGAGAATTCAAAACTTTAATGCCCAGAACAGTAACTTCTATGAATGTAAATACTGACGAAACTATCTCGAGTTATTCAACTATGGCTTATACTAAAGTAATTATGGATGAATTTACTATAAAAACTGAACTAGTTTATGGGCAGAATTTAAACAATATGACAATGCTTGGTGGCTATGCTGTAAAGTCAAGAGATACATCTAATGGAAATGAAACATATACAAATATGAATATTATAAGCTTATGGGCTGAGTTAAGTTACGGAAAAGATCTTGAAATAGCTTTATTCTTGGGTTATATTAAAAATCTTGGTTTTGATGAAAATATAATTGGTCCATACTACGCTCGTGGCTATAATATTGATTTTATGTATCGTTTATCACCACGAGTTCAATGGAGTAATGGTAAACTTCGCTTTTCATTAGAAGGAGAGCTTACTTCTGCTTCATATGGTTTAAATAATAATAATGACAAAGGTAAAGTAATAAACTCCAAAATAATAAGTAATTTTAGAACACTACTTGCATGCTATTTATTTTTTTGATTATAAAACTTTTTTTTAAAATATATATTACAAAATATGTATATTTAATGTTTCGTTATTAAAAATATTAATTTTACATTTTTTATAAAAATATTTAGGAGACAAAAATGATAACAAGAATAGCTATCAATGGATTTGGACGAATTGGCCGTCTTGTATTTAGAGAATTATTAAAAGAAAAATCTAAATTTGAATTTGTTGGAATTAACGATATTACTGACGCTCCAACACTCGCCCATCTTTTAAAATATGATTCTGTACATGGAAAATGGGGGGGAAGTATTAATGTAGAAGGCAATTCTTTGGTCGTTGATGGCATAAAAGTATCAATTTCTGCAGAAAGACAACTCGAAACAATGCCCTGGAAAGATGTAGATATTGTTTTTGAATCTACAGGAGTATATACAAGCAAAGAAAAAATGGAGAAGCACCTTAATTATGCTAAAAAAGTTATTCTTTCAGCACCAGCAAAAGGCGAAATAGATGCAACAATTGTTATGGGAGTTAACGATAATATTTTAACAGGAAAGGAAAAGTTTATTTCAAATGCCTCCTGCACAACAAATTGCTTAGCTCCTATGGTTAAAGTATTAAATGATAACTTTGGAGTGCAGAAGGGTTTTATGTGTACAATTCATGCATATACAAATGATCAGAGAATACTTGATCTCCCTCATAAAGATTTAAGACGTGCTAGGTCTGCTGCTATTAATTCAATACCTACTACAACAGGAGCTGCTAAAGCAGTAGGACTTGTTATTCCTGAACTCAAAGGTAAACTTACAGGATATTCTGTGAGAGTTCCTCTTCCAGATGGTTCTCTAACTGATTTTGCAGCAATTCTAAATAAAGAAACTACAAAAGAAGAAATTAATTCAGCTATGAAATACGCTTCTGAAAACCATTTAAAAGGAATTTTGGAATTTACTGAAGAACCTATTGTTTCAGGTGATATTATTGGCAATCCACACTCATGTATATTTGACTCTCAATTAACTGATGTTCAAGGCAACTTTGTTAAAATTGTAGGTTGGTATGATAATGAATATGGATATTCTCGCCGTTGTGTTGACTTAATTAACAAAGTATCAAGTTTCTTTTAATAAAAAAACATTTAAACAATAATTAGAGAGAACTATGATTAAATCAATTTATGATTTTGATTTTAGCGGGCACAAAGTATTAGTTAGAGTTGATTTCAATGTTCCATTGGATTCCGAGAATAACGTAACAGATGATAATAGAATCCGAGAGTCCATTCCTACTATTGATAAGATTATTGATGATGGAGGCATTCCAATCTTAATGTCTCACCTTGGCCGACCTAAAGGTGAAAGAAAACCTAAATATTCTTTAAAACCTGTTGCAGATTATCTAAAAAACAAACTTGGATATAGCGTTATCTTCGCTGAGGATTGCGTCGGTGAGCAAGCTAAAAATGCTGTTAATAATGCAAAAATAGGGGATATTGTTTTACTCGAAAATCTACGTTTTCACAAAGAAGAAGAGCTTAACGACTCAGAGTTTGCAAGAAAACTTGCTTCACTTGGTGATGTCTATGTTAATGATGCTTTTGGTTCTGCACATAGAGCACATGCAAGTACTTATGCAGTAGCTCTTCTTTTTGATAACCGCCTTGCTGGAAAATTAATGTTAGATGAAATAGAATACCTTGGAAAAGCTATCACCAACCCTAAAAAACCTTTCGTAGCAATTATTGGAGGCGCAAAAATTTCTGGAAAGATTGATGTAATAAAAAATCTTCTTGATAAATGCAATTCAATCCTTATTGGTGGAGGTATGTCCTTTACATTCTTTAAAGCTATGGGGCTTGAAATCGGTAAGTCAATACTCGAAGAAGATAAAATCTCTCTTGCATCAGAACTATTACAAGAAGCAAGGAAAAAAAATGTTCAGCTTTTTCTTCCAATCGACATTATTGTTGCCAATCAGTTTTCTAATGATGCTGAATATAAATGCGTTAAACAGGGAGAGATACCAAATGATTGGCATGGGATGGATATTGGCATAGAAACAAGAAACCTCTATAAAAATGAAATTATAAAAGCCAAAACAATTATTTGGAATGGACCTATGGGTGTCTTCGAAATGGAAAAGTTTAATAAAGGGACTATTGCAATTGCTGACGCCCTTGTCGAAGTTACCGCTAAAGGAGCTATTACTATTGTCGGAGGTGGAGATTCTGCAGCAGCCATCAACCAATTGAACTATAAAAATAAAATAACACATGTTTCGACAGGAGGAGGAGCATCACTTGAATTTTTAGAAGGTAAAACACTTCCTGGCATTGAAGCCTTAAGTATTTAAAAAAGTAAAGTTATTATGTTACTTATTCCGAATCTTTTTTTACTGAGTCCAGTAGTTTTTGGATATACTCCATTCGGTCGAGAGTATCATCTAAAAAAAATCTTAAATCTGGGGTAAATCTCATTTTAATGCTTGAACCAAGAACTCCACGAAGTTCTCCTTTTCTTTCTTCAAGAATTGATATGAATTTTGCAGGACTTATTTTACCACCGAAGACACTTACATAAACTTTTGCTATTTGCAAATCATTTGTAATACGTAAAGCAGTAATAGTTACAATACCTGCTGAAACTTCGGATGCTAATTTATTTAAAGGCATAGCAAGAGCTCTTTTAACAACACTTGCAACTTTTTCCGTTCTTACTGACATCTAATTTATTATACTATAAAAAACAAAATATTTGAAACTAAATTTTAATATTTAACGTAATTGAACAAAAAAAATTTATTATTATTATATTTTTATTATTCGAATAGAAACTATGCCAATAATCAAAGCAAAATATATATCTTTAATTGCTTTATTAGTTTTATTTCAATTTATATACGCAAACGAACCAGAAATGATGAGCGATAATGCTTCTTTAAGTGGTTATGTAAAAGATTCTGAAACAGATGAAACCCTTATCGGAGCCGTTATTTCATTAGAAGGGACTAAACTTGGTGCCTATACTAATAAAAGCGGTTATTTTTCAATCAATAATATTCCCACTGGTAAATATAAACTTACAATTTCTTTTATCGGTTATGAAAGACTGGCCAAAGAGATTAAATTCAAGCTTAAGGAAAGTAAACGAGAGACTTTTTTATTAAAGCCTATAAAAATTATAACCGATGAAGTTGAAGTTATTGCAGAAAAAGAAATAGAAAAAAGAGAAATCTCTATTAGTAAAGTTAATATACCTGTAAAACAATTAAAAGAAATAAGAATAGCCGGTGAATCAGATATTTTTCGTTCACTTCAACTCTTACCTGGTATATTAACATCTTCACAACTATCGAGCGGATTATTTGTTAGAGGAGGTTCTCCCGATCAAAACCTTGTTCTTCTCGACGGTAATACAGTATATAATCCAACTCATCTTTTCGGCTTTATTTCTACATTTAATACTGATGCAATTAAAGACGTAGAATTAATCAAAGGTGGTTTCCCTGCTGAATATGGCGGGAGGTTATCTGCTGTTCTTAATATTACACAAAAAGATGGAAATAAAAATAAAATTGAAGGTATAGGTTCATTAGGAATGATATCCTCTCGTCTTGCACTTGAAGGCCCATTAGGAAATGGTTCTTGGTTTATTGGAGGAAGAAGAACATACTTCGAATTAATTAAAGTTATTTTACCAGAAGATCCACAAAGTCCTTTGCCAAACTTTAATTTCTATGATATTAACGGTAAAATATCTCAAAACCTATCCGAAAATGATAAAGTCTTTTTTAGCGGTTTCATTAGTAAAGATAATTTAGATTACGGCGGGAGAGGAATTACTATGAATTTAAGCATTGGGAATCAACTGCTTGCCGGCAGATGGAATCATATATTTGGCGATAATCTTTTTTCTTCAGTTTTAATTAGTGGTAGCCATTATTTTAACAATTTTAACGCTGACCAATCTGGTTATAAAGTTTTAATGGAAAACGATATAACTGACTTTACAATGAAGGCCTCTATTGAATGGTTTAATTCTGAGGTCCTGACATATAAATTCGGAATAGAAAATTCTTATTTAAAATTCAATTTCTTACAGAACTTTACTGGTGATACAGACTCAACAAGAACTGGAAGTTCTGGTGGTACTGTAAATCTTCATGTTGAAGACTGGATACATAATCTTTATACTCAAATAAATTATGTTTTATTAGATGTTTTCTCATTTCAAGCTGGATTAAGACTTAATTACTGGAATTTAAGAGATAAATTATTATTGGACCCAAGATTAGCATTAAGATATCAAATGAGTGATAGAATTGCTTTAAAAGCAGCTTGGGGAATTTTCTCGCAAAACTTAAGACTTGCTACACAAAATGACTTTTCCTTTTTCGATACCTGGATGCCAACGGATTCAACCGTTCCTTCAAGTAGAGCAATACATTATATATTTAGTTTAGAAACAGAACCAATTGATGGTATAAATGTCAATTTTGATATATATTATAAAAAAATGGACAATGTAAGCGAACTCAATATGAACGCATTGAAAGGTGAAACTGTATCAGATGTTTTCTACATTGGCAATGCTAATTCGTATGGAGCTGAAATATTTATTCAGAAAAAATATGGCAAGTTAACTGGTTGGATGGGTTATGCTCTTGGGTTTATTAGAGCTCAATTTGATAGTATAAATAATGGTGAATCATTTAGACCTAAATACGATCGATTACATGATTTTAAATTAATGCTACAATATAATATTGACGATCAATGGGATATTGGAGCAAGTTTCACTTTCCAATCTGGACAATCATATACAGGTGCAACTTCAAGGTTCCAGACTCGGCTTCCTGGACAAAATTGGGGTAGGGGAAAGATTGTTCCCTCTCAAAGATATGGCTTGCGTCTTCCACCTTCTCATCAATTAAATGTTAATGCAAGCTATTCTTTTAAAATGTTCGGTTTATCAGCTAAAGCAATCGTTGATATATATAATGTTTATAACCATAAAGATATATGGTTCAGATATTATAATACATCTCAAAAAGAAACCACTATTGAGGACGTAAGTCTACTACCTGTTCTACCGTCTTTTTCTTTAGAAATAAAATTTTAAAAGGGTTTATATGAAAATAATTTATTTCATACTAATATTCTTTATCATAATCATTCTTGAATCTTGTGAGGATCCTGCTCCAAGCGATTATCAACCTCAATACTTTGTTGAAGCCATACTAATTGCTAATGAACCTATCCAAGATATTAAATTACTAAAAACACAACCTATTCAAGACACTTTTGATTATGAGAAAGCTTTAGTTAGAAATGCAAAAGTAACAATTACTGGAGATGGCAAAACTTTCGAACTGATTATGGATGCAAAAGGTGAAAAAGGATATTATTACCCTGATTCAACTTATAAAGTTAAACCAAGCACAACTTATTCTCTGAGGATAGAAACAAGTGATAAAACCATTTTAACAGGAGTTACAAATGTTCCTCCAACAACTAAATGGCTGAAACATAGTTCAAACCCTCTTCAGTATCCTAAAGATACATTAAACCTTCCAGCATCCGAAAGCATTAGATGGGAGATGGTACCAGATTACTATTTTTATATTATTTCAATTAAAAATCTCGACACTCTCGAATATGGCAAATACTTAATTCCTCCAACACAAGAAAAAAATCGAAGAACATTTAGAGTTGGTGGTCGAGAAACTCGTTATTACGACTTAACATCATGGGCATTAATTGCTAATTCTGAAACAAGTGTTGTTTGGAGTGTCTTCAAATGGTTTGGATTGCACGAAACAGCTATATATGTACCCGACTGGAATTTTACTCGATGGTTTCTTCAAGTATTTGCTAAAGGACAGTATGACCCTCTTCTGGGCAGTATTACTGGCGGCGGTATTGGAACTTTTGGATCAGCTTCTGTAATCAGAGATACAGTTTTTCTTTTAAAAAACCAACCATAATTGTATATTTGTTTTTTCTCATATTTGAAAATATTAAAATGAATAATTACTCAATTAAGCTAAATGATATTAAAGAAATTGATACTCAAAATATGTTTGATATTTTGAAATCTTTTCCTAAACAAGTTATTGAAGCTATAGAAATTGGAAAAAACACCCCTTCCTTTGAGAATATTGGATCTAATAAACTTTATATCTTAGGTATGGGAGGTTCTGCTATAGGTGGAGATCTAATAAGTAATTTACTAAATAATACTGAAGGAGCTGATAATTTATTTGTATGTGTCAATAGAAATTATACTCTACCAGGTTCAATCAATGAGAATTCAAATGTAATTGTTAGCTCATATTCTGGTGGAACTGAAGAGACATTGTCTGCTTTTGATTTTGCTCTTTCCAAAACAAGAAATATAATTTGCATATGCTCTGGTGGAGAGCTTTATAACAAAGCTAATGCGAATAATATTCCGACAGTTTTAATTCCAAAAGGGTATCAACCAAGAGCTGCCCTGGGATATTCTTTTTTACCTATTCTATATATTATTTTAAAATCAAATTTAATAAACCAATCAGCAAAAAATAACATCCTTAAACAATTAGAAGAAATAAGCCATTTATTAGAAGAAAAGTCAATATTATATAGCAATATTACCGATAAAAACAATTACGCTCTTAATATTTCTCAAAAGATTTATGACACAATCCCTATTATATATTCTTCAAGTGATAGACTCAGTGCTGTTAATTTTCGTTGGAGGTGTCAGATACAAGAGAATGCAAAAAATATGGCTTTCGGTAATTTATTACCTGAGATGAACCATAATGAAATTAATTCTTGGTCATATCCTCATTATCTATCTCAACACTTTTCTATGATTTTACTAATTGATAAAGATGACCATCAACGTATCAAACACAGATTTAATGCTCTAAAGAATATATTAGATGATCAATTTGCAACAATTATCACTGTTGAAAGTGAATACCATTATTTCCTTCATCGTATCTTTGATTTAATTTATCTTGGAGATTGGATTAGCTATTATTTAGCTATTCTAAATAGAGTAGATCCTACACCCATACCCATAATTTCTAAACTTAAAAATTATCTTCAAAGCATTTAAATAACTAATTTAATAAAAATTTAGTTATTACAAATATTAATTTTGAATTTTATTAATTTTTTCTTAATTTTGTAATTAAGAAATATTAAAATAATAAAAAAGTTTCATTATGACTGCAGTAAAGAAAAGGTCGCGAAGAGCTAAATATATTGTTTTATATTCTCCTTTTCTTATGCGCGAAACAAAGCATGAGCTAATTGGAGAGCCAATAGATACTCCGAATGGACGTCAACAATGGGCAAGATGTACTCGTAGTCATCATTCTCAATTAGTAAATCTGGACAAGATCGAAAGTGAAATTGATAGGTCTAAAGCTGTAATACATATATCCCGGGAAGATGCAAGAAAATATACTCCTAAGGAAGAATATCAGGTTGGAGAAGTTATTTTTCATTCAATATGGGATGACGTCGGTATTGTAAGATCTATCGAAATTACAAGTACAGGCGGTAAATCTATTGTAGTCCAGTTCGAAAAGAACAATGAAAAACGCTTAATAGAAAATTTAAAATAATTTTTTATAATTATATTTTGAAAGGAGAAAGATTTTAAGTGATAGGTATTACTATTCAATCAAATGAAAATATTGATAGAGCTTTAAGAAGATTCAAGAAAAAGTATGAACGTAGCGGAGTTTTAAGAGAATATAAAAAGAGAACTGCATTTCTTAAACCATCTGTTGAAAAACGCCTTTCAAGAATGAAAGCAGCAAGACGTCAACAAAGAATATCTCAAGAATTAGAATAATAATTGATTTTATAAAAATAAAAAAAGGGGTTGTCTTCTCTTTTGAAACAACCCCTATTTTATTATTTTCCTAAACCTCGTTTGATTTTGTCTATCACTCTATAAGTAATATCAAATTCATCCTCAGAATACAGAACTACATCAGAGCCTTTTTCTAATACAAGATTCAGCTTCTCTTCCTTAGCTACTTGCTCTATTGCAGCCAAAACTTTAGTCTTTATAGGAGCTAGTAATTCATCCCTTTTTTTAGCTATTATATTAAGAACTTGTTCACGAAATTGTAGAACTTGATTTTGTAAGATAGTTAGATTTTCTTCTTCTTTCTTTTGTTGTTCAGCATTCATCATCGTTTTCTGCTTAGTATAAGTATCATACTTTTTCATAAAATCATCTTGCATTTTTACAAGAGAATCTTGATAAAGTTTTTGCAAATCCCTGATTTCTTTATCTGCTGATACTGCTTCTGGCATTTCCTTTAAAATAGTCTCGGTTTGAACAATACCAATTTTAAGGGATTTTGTTTGTGCAAATGCATCATTATAAATTAAAATTGTTGATGCTAATAAGAATAATCCAAAAAATAGAATACGCATAATAAACTCCATATATTTTTAAAATTATTGTCCTAAATGAAATAAAAATTTCCAACCAGAGCGTTGACCTGTAATATCATCTGAGTCAAAACCATACCCGTAACTAAAACCAATAATTCCTATTGGATTCATAAGAATTTGAACTCCTATACCCGCTGCTTTCTTAAGATTAAAAGGATCAGTAACCTTTAGATTTGACCAAACATTACCTGCTTCGGCAAAAGCATAAAGATAAACAGGCATCGGGTCTAATGATACTGCAAAGCGAAGTTCAGCTACATGCTTAGCCATTACATTACCGCCACCAGAAGGACCTATAGCTCTATCTGAATATCCTCGAAGTGGTATTACTCCTATATTACTAAGACCATTGCCTCCCATATAAAAAAGCTCAATAGGTGATATCGTTGAATCTTTAACAAAACTTGTTATATAACCCATATTAGTACTTAAATATAATACTAATCTATCATTACCCTTTATTTGTAAAAGTGGTTGGTTAATTTCAAATTTCAAAATATTTTTAATATAATCTGTGTTACCAAGACCAATTGCACCCATTGCAAATTGTGTAGAAAAGCTAAATCTCGAACCTGAAGTTGGGAAAAATAAGCTATTTAGACTAATCCTTGATATAGTTTGACTAATTGTAACTTCAGTTGTTATACCAGGTCTCCAATATGGATTATTTATATTTTCTTCAACATCGTTTCTTTGCACTCTTAAGCTCCAATCACCACGAAAATAATCATCTGGCCACCTAAAGCGACGTCCTATATTTACTCCTACTCCAGTCCTATGAATATTGTAATAATAATTCATTTTTGAATCCCAGATATTAAAACCAAGAGTTGTCGGTTCGTCAAAAAGCCAGGGTTCTGTAAAACCGAAAGAAATGTTTTGCATTTGATTAAGCTGTCCAAATTCCCAATTAAAATTAAATATCTGACCAGCTCCACCTTTTAGTGGTTCTAATATTGAAAAATTATTAAACGAAAATCCAATGGAACCCGTTAAACCAAATGAACCCGCAATTCCAATTGATGCGTTAAATGTATCTGTCGAACGTTCTTCGACTTTATATTGAATATCAACTCTTGTATTATCAACAATCTTTATATCAGGTCTTAAAGCTTCAGGATTGAAGTAACTTAGAACTCCCAGAGCTCTTATACTGCGGATTATAGCTGCTCTACTAAAATAGTCTCCTGGACGAGTATATAATTCCCTTCTTATTACTTTATCTTTTGTTTTTGTGTTACCGACTATATTTACTCTTCTAATAAGAACTCGGCTACTTTCAGTTACTTTAATATTAATGTCAACAGAATCTTTCGCTACTCTATGCTCTTCAGGTTCCATTCTTGCAAAAATATAACCATTATCGAGGTAGACTGAAAGAGCATCAGTAGACTCTTGATTTTGAATAAGATTCTGCTGAAATCTTTCATAATCGTAAACATCTCCTTTATTAAATTCTAATCTTCTAAGCAAAATTTCAGAAGGAAAAACTGTATTTCCTTCAAAAGTAATGTTCCTAATATATAATTTATTACCTTCACTTACATATACAGTAATATGCACTTCTTGTTTTTCTTCGTTGTACTCAATTGAATCTTTAACAATTTCGGCATCTATATATCCATTTTTCTTATAGAACTTTAGAAGAAGCTCTTTATCTTTTTTATATTCAGATAAATTAAATTTTGAGGAACGCCAAAATTGCCACCATTTTTTTGTATGTGTATCGTCAAATTGGCTCGCTAAATCATCATCTTCAAATGCTATATTGCCTTCAAAATCAATTTTTGTAACATAAAACTCAATTCCTTCTTCAATATTAATATCAACTTTTGCATCAGGACCTTTGGTATTTATTTGAATATTAACTTTGGCAAAGCTCAATCCTTCTTTTTCATAGAGCTTTTTTATTTTCTTTTTCATTGTATATGCATCATAAGGCGAAATTAAATCTCCTTTTTGCTTATCAATAGCTTTCAATATTTCTTCAGTACTAATTTCCTTATTATTAGCTATATTTATTTCTGAAATTCTTGGTAGTTCTGTAACTTTAATTTTAATAAAAACTCCAAGCTCTGTAATTTTATCTATAGTAATTTGAATATCTGAGAACTGTCCACGAGACCAAAGGTTTCGAAGAGCAATAGGAAGTTTATTATCACCTGGTATTTTAATCTGATCTCCAACCTTCAATCCTGAAAGAGAAATAATAGTTTGAGCATCGGAACTAATATTGCCTTCAACAAAAACTGATGCAATATTATAAGTTTTTATCTCTAATTGAGAATATAAACTTGAAACACCACAAAATAAAAAAAATATTAGATATGTTTTATTGATTTTTAATAGCATTATAAATTCTTTGGAAATAAGAGTTCTTTTCAGAAGAGGATTTTTCAGAATAAAGTTGAGCAGAAATTCTGCCGAATCTACGCTCTCTATTCATATAATTATAAAGTGCTTCATAAAGATCATCCCTACGAAATTCAGGCCAGTATTTTTCAGATATGTATATCTCTCCGTAAGCCATTTCCCATAAAAGAAAATTACTTAGACGCATCTCACCACTTGTTCTAATTAATAAATCCGGATCTGGTATATTACTTGTTTGAAGATATTTAGAAACTAATTTTTCATTTATATCTTCCGGAGACACTTTTCCACGACGAACATCAAGAGCTATCATCTGCATAGCTCTGACAATGTCCCAGCGTCCACTATAACTTAACGCCAATGTGAGTGTAAGACCTGTATTTTCTTTAGTAAGTTCTATTGATTTAATAAGTATTTTTTGAACGATTTTAGGCAAAGAACTTATTTTTCCGATTGTTAATAAACGGACTTGATTATGATGTAACTCGGCAAGTTCCTTTTTTAAGTAATGTTCGAGTAGCTTCATTAATATATTGACTTCTGTTGCTGGTCTTTTCCAATTTTCAATCGAAAAAGCGTATAAGGTAAGATATTTTATGCCAATCTGAGATGAAGCTTTCACAATATCTCGGACACTTTCAATGCCCTCTTCATGCCCTTTGGTTCGAGAAAGATTTTTTTCTAAAGCCCATCTACCATTACCGTCCATTATAACGGCAAGATGCTTTGGAAGCTTACCATATTTCATCAACTCTTCTTGCTTAAGCTTATCTTCCAGTTGTTGTGTGTCTGTCCAGTTCAAATAATCTCCAATAAATTCATTGATTTAAAACTTACAAAAATATGCTATTTTTTTAAAATATTCAAAAAATTTAGAAAAAATTATTTTTTTATTTTTATAATTTTATTTTGTAATTCGTAAATAGTTTATTAATTTTGCTAACTTTATAAATGTAAATTATGTAGATGTTTTGATAAAATTTTTGTATAATTAATTGATGGTATATTTATGACTAAAGCTGATATCGTTGACGAAATAGCAAAAGCTACAGGATTAACCAAAATTGAAACAAAAGCCGTGGTTGATGGCGTGTTTTCAAGCATTATTTCAGCTATTGCTAATGGAAAAAGAATAGAGTTAAGAGGATTCGGCGTTTTTAAGCATAAAAGTCGGAAGCCTCGTATGGCTCGTAATCCAAAGACTGGAGAACTTGTTCCTCTTGAAAAGAGATTTGTTCCTGTATTTAAACCATCTCCAGAATTCTTACATAAGGTTAATGGAGCCATGAAAACTTCTAAAGGTGAATAATATTATTTTTATATTCGTTTATCACCTTTATTTATTTTAAATTATTAAGTATTATTCAATTTAACAATTAGGAACTTAAATGCCCTGCGGTAAAAAGAGAAAACGCCATAAGATGGCTACCCATAAAAGAAAAAAGCGACTTCGTAAGAAAAGACATAAGAAGAAGAATCGTTAGCTCTATTTTTTATTAAAAAGTTAGTAATTACATATTGTTTAAAATTACTACATTCTGAGCGAAACAACGAATTTATTTAATCTTTACTATATTCTTTGTTACGTTCAGAATGTTTATTTTTTTATTCTTTTTAAAATAGAGATAATTTAAAATATTAATTTACTCAATTATTATTATTCGATTAGATACATTATTTCCTTCAAACATTTGACAAAGGTAAAATCCTTTTGTTAATGATGAAATATCATAATTTTTAATGATTACAGATTCGTTTTGTCTTGTTATTGTTTCTTGTATAATAATATTTCCAAGTAGATTGACAACTCTAAAAGTAAAATTTTGATTGCTATTAATTTTAATTGGATAATAGTTAATAGACAGATTTTTTTGATAATCAGTAAAAACATTTAGATTGGAGCGTTTTTCTATAGAGGCTAATTCAATTACAGGACTTGGATAATCCAAAACATATAATCCAGCTTCTGTTGCCATATAAAGTTTCTCCTCTCCAGGAACATCTCCGAAATAACGCTGAGACCAAACATTAGCTCTTGTTCCATAACCATAATTAATGCTTTCCCATTCAGCACCTCCATCAGTAGTTTTAAATATTAAATTTCTACGGCCAGCAATTAAGCCCATAGTATCATTGAAATAATATACTGTGTTGATTTGCCTTGTAGAGTAAATATTATAGGAAATCCACGAATTTCCTCCTGTTTCAGTTCGTAGAAAAGTGCCTTTGTCTCCAACAGCAAAACCAAGATTTGAATTGCGGAAATGTAAGCCTCGAAGGTTCTCTGCAGTTGGTATGTTTTGTTGTAATTGCCAGCTCTCACCTCCATCAGTAGATTTAAGTATTGAACCTTTCTCACCAGATAGGAATAATGTTGAGTTATCTACAAAAGAAACTGCATAAATCGTATCGAAATATCCAGTTTCTTTCTTGAACCAATTTTCTCCAAAATCGTTTGTTTCTATTACTGTTCCATCTTCTCCAACAGCTACACCAACCCCAGTGTTTTTTAATGAAACTGAGAATAAAGATTTCGAGGTGCCTGAATTCATTTCAATCCAATTATTTCCACCATTTGTAGTTTTTATAATTATGCCATTTTCTCCTACAGCTATACCTTGCAAGGTATCTAGAAAATATATGGATCTCAAATTTTTGTTTGTATTAGTAACCAATTGCATCCAATTATTTCCAGCATCATATGTTTTTAATATTGTGCCATTATTACCACAAGTAAACCCTGTTTTTGCTGATGGAAAGAAAACCGAATGAAGATTTTCCCACGAATTATTTGTTTGATAACTCCATCGTCTTCCTCTATTCGGTGTATACATAATTGTTCCCATTTTACCAACAGCGATTGCAGTAGAATCAGTAGGACAGAAAAGAGATAAAAGATCCGCTTCTTGTCTTGGAAAAGGATAATACCAATCAATATGATTATCATATGAAAACCAAGTATTTCCACCATCTAAAGAGCGACGGACTATCCCTACACCTGGAACTTTTGTCTCATCATAAGTCCAAAAATGTTCTGTATAGCCTCCGATAAAGACCTCATCATTATCCCCATAACCACGGCAAGCTACAGCCCACATGCTTGTATCTGCAAAGGCTATTTGAGACCAAGACCAACCACCGTCTGTTGTTTTATATAAACCACCATTTGGGTTGTTAGAATAAAAAAGATAAGTTATAACAGCATAGCCGGTCCTCGGATCACGATTGCTAAAGACCATTCGAGTTATTTCACTGTCCCAATCATCAATTTTAGGGTCAACTAACCTCTGAACGAATTGCCAATTATAACCACCATCTGTTGAAATATAAACTTCTCCTGAAGTACTATTAGCAAAGATTATACTCGTGCTATCGTGCCTAATGCTTATTGATGCTATTAGTACAGGTTCAAGTGTATCATGGACTATCCCAGATGAATCCGTGTATGTTGTTGGTTTAAGTACAGTTGATATTGAATCCCAGTGAGCACCAGCATCTGTGCTCCTAAATATTGTACCAGACTGAAAATCTCCAATATATAAAACATTTGGATCATCAGGTTTTTGTTCTAATGCTTTGCCATTGAGAGCAATAGGATGGAGCTTTGCTTCAATTACAATATCCCAGGTTTGACCTTGATCAGTTGATCGGCGAACATCCCCAAATAAAAGTCCTCCGACAATTACAGAATTGGTATCAGTTTCTGGTATGAATACATTATTAAGAATTGCTGCACCACCTTTGTAATTTACTATTAATGTATCCCACGTACGACCTCTATCATATGTTCGATATACTAATCTACCTTCACCACCAGCAAACATAGTGTTTAGGTTCAGTGGATTTGCATATATCTCATATGTGGGTTTATTAATTAATAAACGCCATCTTGTTGATTGACAAAATATGAAGTTACTTGAAAAAAAAATGATTACGAGACTCAAAAAATAGTATTTTTTCATATTATCCCTGTAAATATTATTTTAATTCTAATCGTTGTTGTTGATTTTTACTGTCAATTTCTTGATTTTTGAGTTTTGGACTATAATCAATTACCATTGCTGAACCACCAATCTCAACTCGAGGTAAATCCGGGCATGTAGTTTTAAATTTAATATTAACTAAAATGTTTCCTAAAGTACTGGGATTTATTTTCGCCTCTAAAACAAAATTCTTACCTGCTTCGATTACTGTTTCCTCTCGCAGATTTATTTGCAAATAATCAGGTTCTTTTTTTATTTCACGGATAATAACATCTTCATCAGTATTGTTATTAATAACTATTTTATAAATACTTTCCTCGCCTGCAAGAATTGTTGAAAATCTTATAAATTTATCAGGGAAAAAAGAAATAGGTTGAATTACATTAGCCTTAATTATATATCGAATATTTCTTGCATCAGGATCACTAGTATTTATCTCAATTGATTTCTCAACCGGACCAGAGTAATTTGTTATATGTAATCCAATGTTCATATAAACAGAACTGTCCGGAGCTAAGACAGCATTTCGTAAATCAGTAGCTGTGCAACCACAGTTTGGTTTTACTTTATATATCTTCAAAGTGTCGGTTCCTACGTTTTTTAATTTAATTTTTGCTGTAACTGTTTCTAAAGTGGATTTAACATTTCCCCAGTCATAAGAATAGCCACCCTCAATTTCCAATTTAGGTTGCGAATAAACAAAAATTTGATAATATAATAATAACACAAAAATTACAGCAATGTTTCTTAATATCATTTTTTTAATCCTCCTATATGATAATAACTAAAAAAAATGTATTTTGTAATTTTAAAATTAATAATAATTTTTATATTTTTACTAATTATATAACAAGTTAAGATTAAAAAGTTGCATTATTATAAATAAATATTGTCATTTTATGCTAAATTTTAATTTATCTGAAGTCAACGAACAAATTAGGGATATATCTCGTAAATTTGCTCAAGAAAAAATTGCACCATCTGTTATTGAAAGGGATATAAATTCTTTATATCCAAAAGAGATAATCTCACAATTAGCAGAATTGGGTTTTATGGGATTTATGGTTTCTCCTGAATGGGGAGGTAGTGGCTTGGACTCTATCAGTTATGTGATTGCTCTTGAAGAGATTTGTAAAGTAGATGCCAGCATTGGAATTGTTGTGTCTGTCCATAACTCTTTAGTATGTTGGATAATAGAAACCTATGGAACAGAAGAGCAAAAAACTAAATACTTAACCAAACTTGCTTCAGGAGAATACATAGGAGCTTATTGCCTAAGCGAACCAGAAGCTGGTTCTGATGCACGTGGCATTAAAACAAGTGCAATTAAACAAGGAGATAAATGGATAATAAATGGTACCAAGAACTGGATATCAACCGCTGAAAATGCAGATTTGTTTATTGTATTTGCACAAACAAATCCAGAGTTAAAACACAAAGGAATTGCATGTTTTATTATAAATAAAGGTACACCAGGTCTTTCTATCGGGAAAAAAGAAGATAAAATGGGTATGCGTTCAAGCGATACTTGCTCGGTCCATTTCTCCAATCTTGAATTAACAAAAGATGATTTATTAGGAGGTGAAGGAGAAGGATTTTATATTGCTATGAGAGGGCTTAATGGAGGTAGAATAGGTATTGCTGCACAAGCTTTAGGTATTGCGCAAGGAGCCTTTGAAATAGCACTGAAATATTCTAAAGACAGAATTGCAATGGGCAAACCAATATGCGAACACCAATTAATTCAAGCAAAATTAGCTCAAATGTCTATGAAAATTGACGCTGCTCGTCTTTTAATCTATAAAGCAGCTTTTTTAAAAGATGCTAAACTTGATCATAAAAAAGAGTCCTCTGAAGCTAAGTTGTTTGCATCAACAACTGCTATGGATGTTACAAGAGAAGCTGTACAAATTCTTGGTGGATATGGTTATGTCAGAGAATATTTAGTCGAAAAAATGATGAGAGATGCTAAAGTTACTGAAATTTATGAAGGTACTTCTGAGATTCAGCATATTGTTATTGCTCGAGAAGTATTAAAGATTTAATTTATTTTTAGGTTTGAATTCTAATACTTATTTTATGAGTAAATTTTAATTGACTGTTAAAGATGAAAACAATAAATCTAAAATCAAATATATTTAATAACAAAAGGAACTATAGGGAGCTTACAGATCGAGAAAAAGCCATTTTACAAAAGATTATACACCTTTATATTTTAACTGCTACACCTATTGGTTCAAGATTTTTATCAAAATATCTTGAAAAAGAAATGAAACTAAGTCCAGCTACAATACGCAATATAATGGCTGACTTAGAAGAAATGGAGTACATTAGCCATCCACATACTTCCGCCGGAAGAGTTCCAACTGATAAAGGATATAGAGTATACGTTGATGCTCTTATGAACCTCGAAAAGCTTGCACCAAACGAAAAAAGAAAAGTTGACCAAGAACTGATGAAAACAAGCTCTGAAAGCATTCTTAAAGAAGCCTCTAAAGTACTTGGAATGATTTCCCGTTACCTCGGAATTGTTGAATTACCAAATTTATCAACTTTGGTTATTCAAAAAATTGATTTAGTCATGCTTTCTTCAAATAAATTACTCGTTGTCATAGCTCTTAACTCAAATCTAGTAAGAACAGTTACTCTCGAAATTAACTTTGAGATTGACACTAAAACTATAGATGAGATTATTAATTATATAAACGAAAGAATATCAGGAAAAACTTTACAATATATAAGAGATAATTTTGCTTATTTAATAAAAGACTTCAGTTCCGAAGAAGTTCCATTAGTTCGCCTTTTTATAGATTCTATTGATAGATTATTTAAAGAACAAAGTTCAACTGAAAGAATTCATATAGCAGGCACTCAAAATTTATTATATTACCCTGAATTTGAAGATTTAGAAAAAGCTCGTGGCGTTATTGAATTATTTGATAATGAAGATATAGTTATTCATATATTAGATAAATACGAAAAAACAGACCAAGAATACAAAGTATTAATTGGGAAAGAAATGGAGTCCGAACTTTTAGAAAACTACAGTTTGATAGTATCTAATTATAAAATTGGAACTACAAAGGGAGCTATCGGTCTTATTGGACCAAGAAGAATGAATTACTCAAAAATGGTTACTTTAGTACAATATGTTGCTAATGTTATTTCCTACCGCTTAAAAAATTCCTAAAATACTATGCTTTTTTAAGGGCCTCTGCACCACTTACTATTTCGAGCATTTCTTTTGTAATCGAAGCTTGGCGGGCTTTGTTAAATACTAATTCAAGATGTTTTATCAATTCTTGAGCATTAGTTGTAGCATTTTCCATTGCCATCATTCTCGCTGCTTGCTCAGCTGCATTTGATTCTAATAACGTTCGCCATAATTGGATTTCAAGGTTTTTGGGTAACAAATTATCAAGAATTAAATGCTTAGCGGGTTCGAATATATAGTCCAAGTTATATTTTTGTTTTACCTCTATTTCCTTCTCTTTGGAATGTTCAATTGGCAATAACTGTATAACATTTGGAACTTGCTTTATTAAATTAACAAATTCATTAAAAATAACAATTATTTTGTCAGTATGACCTTCAATAAATAATTTGGAAGCGAATTCTACAATTTGTTTTGATTGTAAATAATCAAGTTTTTGGAATATACCCGAAAACTCTTTTATAACACGATAATTTTCTTTAGCAAAAAACTGGCAAGAACGCTTTCCTACTGGAATTATCGAAATATTTGCTTCTGAATTTTCTTTTAAAATCTCATCATTAATATAGTTTTTTGTAAAGCGGTATAAATTAGAATTAAAACTACCACACAGACCTCTTTCAGCTGAAATAACAATAAGCGTATAATTCTGTGGATTTTTTTTGTTAATTAAAGGATGTGAATAATCCTCACCAACTGCTGAAACAAGATTAGTAAGAACTTCATTCATTTTTTTTACATATGGTCTTGCAGACCATATAGCTTCTTGAGCTCTTCTAAGTTTTGCTGCAGAGACCATTCGCATAGCTTGAGTGATTTTTGCAGTATTAGAGACTGCTCCTATTCTTCTTCTTATATCCCTTAAAGTAGCCATACTGCTTCCTATAATTTAATTATAAGTATTGCCATTTTTGTGTTAAATAATTATGGATGTAATCTGAGATAGCACTGTCCAAAGTATAAAAAGGCTTTAAAGACATTGTGTCTTTAAGACGACTCATATCTGCTTGAGTAAAATTTTGATACTGGCTTGATAAATTCTCTGGCATTTCTATGTATTCTATATTTGGTTCTTTGCCTAAAGCTTTAAATACTGCATTTGCTAATTCATTCCAAGTGCTTGCTTTTCCAGTGCCAAGATTAAATATTCCGTTTATATGAGTAGTATTAAGAATATTCCATATTACTTCAACGACATCTTTTACATAGATGAAATCCCTTTTTTGTTCTCCGTTTCTGAATTCCGGATGATTTGATTTGAAGAGCCTTATTCTTTGTTGTTCTATTACTTGTAAGTATGATTTATAAACCATACTTGCCATCTCATTCTTATGGTATTCATTGGGGCCAAAAACATTGAAAAACTTTAATCCAGTAAAAATCTTGTCGTAATTATTCTCTAAAACCCATAAGTCAAAAAGGTGTTTGGAAAAACCATAAATGTTAAGTGGTTTTAGTTTGTAGAATTCTCTATCGCTATAGCCATTTTCTCCATTACCATAAGTTGCAGCACTACTTGCGTAAATAAATCGAATATTATTATTAACTGCGAATTGTGCTATTTCTTTGCTGTATGAGTAATTATTATAAATCATATAATCCGCATCTTTTTCAGTTGTATCTGTACATGCTCCAAGATGAATTATAGTATTTATTACCTTTGCGAAGGTCTTATTATTCAATTTACTTAAGAATGTGTCTTTATGTATAAAGTCAGAAAATAGCTTTCCTACCAAATTCTTCCATTTATCTCCACTTTTGAGATTATCAACAATAATAACATCCTTTATATTATTGCTGTTAAGTTTGTGCAATAGACAAGAGCCAATAAATCCTGCTCCTCCTGTTAGGATAATCATTATTGTATACCTTTTTTGAAAATCTCAAGAAAAGTCTCCGTTACTTTTTTTAGATTATCGACTATATCATTAGTTAGTTCACGCTTTTTAATAATATTATATAATAAATCGGATGCCTGTGTTTCTAAATAGACAAAATACTCTTTTTCGAATCTATCTAATTCATTTAAAGGTAATTCATCAAGATATCCATTAGTCGCAGTCCATATAAGAGCTATCTGTTTTTCGACTGCTATAGGTGCAAATTGTCTTTGTTTCATTATTTCAGTCAATCTCGCACCACGTCTTAATTGTTGTTGAGTAGATTTGTCAAGATCAGAACCAAAACGAGCAAATGCTTCAAGTTCCCTAAATTGAGCAAGATCTAATTTTAACGGACCTGCTACTTTTTTCATAGCTTTTATTTGAGCATTTCCCCCAACACGTGAAACGGATATTCCGACATTCATAGCAGGTCTAATACCTGCATTAAAAAGATTCGGCTCGAGATATATTTGACCATCAGTTATTGAAATAACATTTGTTGGAATATAAGCAGCGACATCACCAGCTTGTGTTTCAATAACCGGGAGTGCAGTAAGAGAACCACCACCGAATTCATCAGCATATTTTGCAGCTCTTTCTAATAATCGGCTATGCAAATAAAATATGTCTCCAGGATAGGCTTCTCTTCCAGGTGGTCTTCTCAAAAGCAAAGAGACTTGCCTATAAGCAGCTGCTTGCTTTGAGAGATCATCATAAATAACTAATGCATGCATTCCATTATCACGAAAATATTCACCCATCGAGCATCCGCAGAAAGGAGCTATATATTGCATTGGTGCAGGGTCAGAAGCATTGGTAGCTACAACAATTGTGTAATCCAAAGCTCCATACTGTTCAAGCGAGGATACGAAATTAGCAACAGTTGAACCTTTTTGGCCTATAGCTACATAGATACAATAAACTGGTGCTATACCAAGTTCTTTTGCTTTTTCTGTATGTGTAAATTTTTGATTAATAATAGTATCAAGTGCAATAGCAGTTTTTCCTGTTTGTCTATCGCCAATGATTAATTCTCTTTGCCCTCTACCAATAGGTATTAGAGCATCAATCACTTTTAAACCAGTTTGTAATGGTTCCTTAACGGGTTGCCTAAATATTACACCCGGAGCTTTTCTTTCGATTGGAAGTGATTGGGTAGTATTAATAGGTCCCTTATTATCAATTGGAAAACCAAGTGGGTTAATTACTCTACCAAGTAATTCCTTTCCAACAGGCACTGAGGCAATTTTTCCTGTTCTTCGGACGGTTTGGCCTTCTTTGATTAAGCTATCATCGCCAAATAGCATGATTCCAACATTATCTTCTTCGAGGTTTAGCACCATACCGAAAACATCATTTGGAAATTCTATTAACTCGGATGCCATTGCTTTACTTAGACCATAAACATGAGCAACACCATCTCCAACTTGAAGGACGGTTCCAACTTCGTATATATCAGCTTCCTTTTCAAAACCAGAAAGCTGGCGCCTTAATATCGCAGATATTTCTTCTGGACGGACATCTACCATAATTTATCCTTTTTGCTATTTCTAATTACTATTTTTTGTCTATTTTTATTCAGTTAATGATTTATATAATGATTCAAGTTGATTCTTTATTGAAGCATCATAGACCCAGTCATTGATTGTTATTTGAATCCCACCTTTAAGCTCCGACGAGACTTTAAATTTAGGAATTATATCCATTTTTGTGTATTCCTTAAATCTAATGATGAGTTTATTTTTTAAATCTTCATTCAATTCTCTTGCTGTTGAAAATACAACTGGAACCTTATTATTTAAAGCATTATATAACTCATAATACTGTTGAATAATTGATGGAATCAAAACACCACGACCTTTATCAAGTAATAGAATTAAAAATTTCATTGTAAGTTCATGGATTTTTAATTCATCAAATATTTCAGTGTATATTCTTTTCTTTCTCCATACTGGAATAATCGGATTTGATGTTAATCTCTGAAGTTCACGCGACGACTCGAATGTTTGAGCAATTTTAATAAAATCATCGTATACTGCATCTATCATATCAGTATCAGAAGCAGTATTGAGCAATGCTCTTGCATATCTTAATGATACTTTTTTTTCAGCCATTTTGTATTAGAGTTTTTAATTTTTCGGAATTTGTTCTATATATGATTCAACTAACTTATAATCTTTTTCTGAACTAAGCTTTTCACCAATGATTTTATCTGTAGCAATTACTACAAGCTCTGCGACTTCACTTCTAAGCTGTTTTAACGCTATTTCTTTGCTTCTTTCAATTTCACGTTTTGCTTCTTCTACTTTTTCTTTTTTGATTGCTTCAGCTTCTTCAGAAGCTTTTCTGAGTAGATCATCAGATAACAGTTTACCTCTATTTATCATTTCATTAATCTCAATCTGTGTTGAATTGAGTTTTTCCTGACTTTCTTTTAAAATTCTTTTAGCTTCTATATTTGCTTTTTCAGCATTTTCAAGAGATTCCTTTATAAGATTTTCACGCTTTTTTAAAGCGTTTGCCATCGGTTTTGTTCCAAATTTTAGCAATAAGAACAAAAAAATTAAAAAATTAAATATTGTCCAGAAAATCAAACCTGGTGAAACATTCATTATTGTATCCATTATCAGCCCTTATGATAATGTTTAAAAAATAATTATTTTAAATATTTTTTTTGAAAAATCTCTTTGCTTATGAAGTAAGGTTTCCGATTTTATTATGGAAACCTTACCCCAAACAAAATATTTAGGATTTTCCCTTTAAAAACAAAATATTACTTGATAGCAAGTAACATACAAATAACACAAGAAAACAAAGCAACACCTTCTATAAGAGCTGCTGCAATAATCATAGTTGTCCTCGCATCACCTGATGCTTCTGGTTGTCGAGCTACTGCTTCTAATGCTGCCGCAGCTAAACGACCTATTCCAAGTCCAGCACCAACTACTGTAATTCCAGCACCAATTCCTGCTGCAAGATATGCTAATTCCATTATATAACCTCCAAGAAAAAATTAAAAAATCTATAGTTAAACAAAATTTATTTCAAGTAACCAAACTTAATGAGACTTAACATGATGTCCCTCCGTATGATTGGAGTGATCACCGATAGCTAAACCTGTGAATACTGCTGTTAATATTGTAAATATATATGCTTGAAGAAAAGCTACTAAAAGTTCAAGACAAGTCATAAAAACAGAAAAAGCTACACTAATAGGTGCTATACCTCCCAATACAACAGCAGCTCCAACATTTAATTTTGCAAAATAAAAAATAAGTCCTACCAATGATAATAAAACAACGTGTCCCGCAGTCATATTTGCAAAAAGACGAATGGTAAGCGCAAAGGGCTTTGTAAACATAGAAATAATTTCAATAGGAACCATAATTGGAGCAAGCCAGACAGGGGCTCCACCTAATAAGTGCTTAAACCAATTCTTAATACCTATTTCCTTGATAGCAGTAATATTTATAATAATTAAGGCAGTCATTGCTAAAGCTCCTGTAACACCTAAAGCACCTGTGGCAGTATGTCCTCCAGGTATTAGCCCTAAAAGATTCATTGTTAAAATAAAGAAGAATAATGCAAGAAAATAATGAATTAATCTATCTCTAATATGATCTCCTCCAATATTAGGACCTACCACTTGGTCACGAATAAAAAGCACAACCGATTCTACAACATTCTGTATTCCCCTCGGGGCTTTTGTTGGGTTCTTTTTGTATCTTCTACCTGCAATTCCAAAGATGAACAAAATAATAAACATCGCAATCCATTGGAAGCAAACATAGTTGGTTATCGAAAAATCCAATGTAACAGGAACATTTTTATATACTTCCTTAATTGCAATAACCTCACCCTCGGCACTTTTAACAGTATCTGTCCTAACAAAGACAGAATCTTTGGCTCTAACAATTCCATGATGAGTTAATTTAAATAGTCCATCACTTGTGATTTTTTCATGAGAATGTGCATCAGTTCCTGTTTTTATTAAATCACTACCAGAATATAAATGAAATCCTTCTTTGTTATCATAAATAATAAGTGGTAAGTCAAATAATTTAACATTAAAGATTGTAAAACTATTGTGATCTCCCAATGTTCCACCTAATAGTTCAGGAAAAACGCTTGAAGGACCATCATTATGTGTGTTATGGGTTGTTACATCAGAGGGATGATGATTGGTATCTTGATTTGTGTGATTGTGGTTATTATGTTCTTCGGATTGTTCTAAGTTTTCCACTATTAAATTACCATTTATTGAATGTGTACTATCTTGTTCCATATACATCCTTATTTTTTCAAATTATTTTGCAAACTTATTAATTTTAAGCGAAAGTTAATATACAAAATTTCTAAAATTATAAAAACAAATGTTGCTAATAAAAAAGTCAAAGAAAATGCAAGTCTATCTAATTCAAACACTTTTAAAAAAAACCACATAAGAATTATAATTATTAAATATCTTATTGTTAAAGAAACAAATACCATCTTGAAGAATTTATTTTTATCCTTTTTTATAGCTATTTTATAAATGATTAATGCTATAAGTGAATTTAGGAAACAAAGTACAAGCGCTAAAAAAATTGAAATAATCATTTTATTTTTGATTTCTTCTTGCTTAATGATAAAACTGTTGACAGGAAAGAATATAAACCAATAATTACTCCCACGAATGAGCAGATTATTAGCCATAAAGGTTTTGTGCCACATTCTTTATCAATCCACCATCCAATTAAAACTCCTAAACCTACCGTAATTGCTAATTGCCACCCTAAATTTATATAAGGTCCAATTTCTTTAGCTAAATTTGTAGCTTTGTCAATTCTCTCTTTATTTTTCCTAAAAATCATTAATTCATTTTTCAAATAAATATTAACAAAATTACAAACAAAAATTAAAATATTATTATTCTATAATTATAATCCTTCTAACTTCAAAATAAATGTTTTGCTATATAAGAATTTCTTTGTATTTTTAACAATCAAATCTTGATTTAAAACTATTTAAGGAGGTTTTATGCAAATTCAATATCGTAATATCGTCACTGTCTATTTATTAGGAATTATTACTTTCGGAATTTATTTTATTTATTGGTTTGTTCAGACCAAAGAAGAGATGAATTCTTTAGGTGCAAATATTCCTACAGCTTGGTTAATTATAGTTCCTATAGCTAATATTTATTGGGCATGGAAATATTTTGAAGCTTTTTCGCAATATGTTAAAAAAGATGATAATACTATTCTTTGGTTTATTCTATATATTCTAATTGGCATAATTATGCCCGCTATTGTACAATCGGAACTAAATAAATTAGCCAATCAACCTTAATCCTCTTTGATTTTAAGAGTATCCTGATTTTCTGGTACGCTTATTTTTATTTTAAATATAGTCGGAGAGTTTATTGCATTGCTCAATATCTTGAATTCAACTACATTTCTTTCATCATAGAGGCCAAGCAAGTTGATTGAAACATAAAAACTACCAGAATCTAATGGCAAGATTCTCGAATTTAGTACAGTAGCATTTGAACATCCACACGAAGATTCAACTTTGTAAATAGTTAATTGGCTCTTTCCTTTGTTATAAATTTTAAACATTCTTGTTATAAAATGATCTTTCTGTTTTTCGACTTCTAAATAATAAGACTCAGGAATAAGCAAAGCTGCGATAGCACTATCATAGTTGTTAGATACGTTATCTAGATTTGATATTGCAATGTTTTTACAATAAATTAATACAAATGCAATAAGTAAAATAATAACTATTGTAATTTTATGTTTCATTTTTCCCATAACGTATCGAGCATATCATTTATTTCGTAAAATCCTTTTTTCTTATATATCCAACGAGCTGCATAAATTGCTCCTATTGCATAACCTCTACGATTTTTAGCTCTATGAGTTAGTTCAATAGAATCCTGCAAAGAATCAATAATTACTGAATGGTTGCCGATTATTTCTCCACCTCTCAGAGATGTAATGTGAAGCATTTCTGAAGGGATAGCTCCTTGAATAGGCTCACAAGAATAAAACATTTTTTTATTTACGTTTTTAATTATTATATCAGCTAATTTAAGAGCTGTGCCACTTGGACTGTCTTTTTTTCTTTTATGATGCGCTTCGAATAGCATAATATCGTATCCATCAATATAATTTAAAAGACTACAAGAATACTTAACTATTTTTTGGAAAATTTGCACACCAATTGAAAAATTCGAACCATAAATAAAACCAGTTCCAGAATTTTCGATTTCTTTTTTAATTAAATGAAAATGGTTTTCCCAACCGGTTGTTCCAAGAACAATATTTTTTTTCAATTTACATAAAACTTTAATATTTTCAGGGACAGCATCAGAATGAGAAAAATCAATTGCAACATCAAATTTATATTGACTATTTCCATCAATAGGTCTATCAATATCGAAGATGTCGGTTATAATAACTTGCTGTTCCTTGGCTACTGCTTCTAATTCTTTTCCCATAGAACCGTAGCCAATAATACCGATTTTTAAATTTGAATTCTTCATAATTGTTCTTAAATTATATCTTATTTATAAAAATAAATTTAGTACTAAATCATTTGACAGGACCAAAAATATTAGCGGCTCCTACTCCTATAATAGAATCATAACCACCAAAGTCAATTTCTTTATAATAAACAAATCCTATATAAGTATGTAAAGCGTTTGCAGTTGTTCCCTCCATTTCGTCAAAAGAAATATTATCAATTGTATTTGAATCAAAATTAAATCTACCCGTAGCATAAAGGTAATTATGTCTCGCTCTTCGAATCCATTGCCTTAACCTATAATATCTTTGTTCTTCATCATAATACATTTGCCAGTTCTTGTTTAATGTCCAATTATTAAAAGACCCAACTACATAAACTTCATCCTCCGAAATCCATCCATCTGGGTCCAGTAAGAATTCAAGCAGAACATAATCATCGTTTGAATAAGAAACATAACTTGTAATCATTGCTCCATCGTCGTCGTATTCATCAAAAAAACCTCTTCTTCTTAAATCCGAAAATGGCATTTGGATTGGTGCTTTGATTCTTGGATATTCTGCTAAATTAGTTAAATTTAAAATGCGATAACCATTATCAGCAGGAATACTTTCTATTCTAAATCTTTTTCCAGCACTAGCTATACCCGAAACCATTGTTGGAAAACGATATTTATATTTTCTATTTTTATTTTCTAATGTAAGGTCTTCAGATATATAATATGGTTCTTCCCATCGATTATTTTTATAAAGAACTAAAGTATTAAGACGACTATCAATTAATTGTTCAAAGCTAAGGACATCAGTTTCTATTATCAATCCAGATGGAGCAACGTTATACATAGGAAGATAAAAATCCGAGATAATTCGCATCTGGCAATTGGACTTAGCATCAACCACAAAGAATTTTGCTTCGACAAGTGGTAGTGTATCATTATCATAATCATAAATCTTTATTTTCCAATTTCCAGCAAATTTTAATTTAACTTGTTGATTGGGAAATTGAATTTTTCCTCGATAAGAATAATAAGAATCAACAAAAGGTGCTGATTCCCAAGATATGTTACTTGTTCGGCTAAACACTAAATCGCTTAAAAAGACGTTTTCATCTTCTTGCCAATCAACAGAACAATGAATAAATTTAGCATATACATTAGGTGGTACTGGCGAAGAAACATCAAATTCAAATGTTAATTCATCTGTTGCTAAAGGTACATTATAACCACTAATATTTGATGTAAGACGCAAGATAGGAGGTAATAATTCATTACGGCTACTATAAATCCGTGAAAATCTCACTATAGGTTTAGAGGGGTCATAATCAAATTTTTCTTGAGATAAAATATACTGATAAACAGTATTATTTAATAAAATAAATAAAAAGAAATTTACTATTATCTTGATGCTATCAAATTTATTATTATATTTTAATATTATCATTTAGTTATTTTCTAATTTTTAAAATATAGAGTAATTCTGAACGATATTAATAGATAATTTTAGTAAATTCCATCATTAATTTTTAGCTAATTTTTTCATAATTTCGTCTTAATAAATTATAACTTTTTACTAAAATGGACAAAGAAGAAACTAAATATAATTATAAATTTCTTAATAAAATCAACAGTCCCTCTGATTTGAAAAAAATACAACTTTCAGATTTACCTGAACTGTGTTCAGAGCTTAGGGATTTTATGGTAAGAACTATTAGCAATACAGGTGGGCATCTTGGCGCTGGTTTAGGTGTTGTAGAACTTACTGTAGCTTTGCATTACGTTTATGATACTCCAATAGATAAAATAATATTTGACACTGGACATCAAGGATATCCTCATAAAATTTTGACTGGACGTCGTGAGCTATTACATACAATTCGTAAAAAGGGAGGCTTGTCAGGTTTTCTTAAACCAGAAGAAAGCGTTTATGATGTATATGGAGCTGGTCATGCTAGCACTAGTATCTCTGCAGCTCTTGGAATTGCTACAGCAAGGGATATACTCGATAAAAACTATCGCGTTGTAGCAGTTATTGGAGATGGCGCAATGACTGGAGGGCTTGCTTTTGAAGCAATGAATAATTGCGGTGTGCAAAAAAGAGATATAACTGTCATACTAAATGATAATAATGTATCTATTGATAAGAATGTTTCTGCTCTTTCTAATTACTTCAATGAGCTTTTCGCTTCTTCTGCTGTTCAAAGAATTAGAGAAAATATTTGGGAATTAACTGGTAAGTTAGATTATTTCGGAGATCGTTTACGAAAATATGCCTCAAAGATTGAGGATGGTGTTAAAGCTATTGTTACTCCTGGCGTTTTATTTGAAGCTATGGGGTTCAGCTATTTTGGACCAATTAACGGTAACAATGTTCAAAAACTTGTTAGGATGTTAAGATTAATTAAAGATATTCACGGACCAATACTTTTACATATAATTACCCAAAAAGGAAAAGGTTATCTCCCCGCAGAGCTTGATTCACATCATCTACATGCTGTTGGAAAATATGATCTTAATACGGGCAAATCCATTTCAAGCAATAGTAAAAAACACGTACCTACCTTTTCAGAAATATTTGGGCATACAATGGCTAAAATTTGTAAAGAAGACAATAAAGTAGTCTGCATAACTGCTGCAATGGCTGATGGAACTGGTTTAGATATTGTCGAAAAGCAAATTCCAGAAGCAATTTATGATGTCGGTATTGCTGAAAGTCATGCTGTTACTTTTGCTTCCGGTTTAGCAAACCAAGGTATTATCCCTGTTATAGCAATTTATTCTACTTTTCTTCAGAGAGCTTATGATAATATAGTACACGATTGCTGCCTTCCCAACTATCATGTTATTTTTGCAATTGACAGAGCAGGTTTAGTTGGAGAAGATGGGCCAACCCATCACGGTATATTAGACATAGTCTATCTAAGAACATTACCAAATATGGTTCTTATGGCTCCAAAAGACGAACAAGAATTACAAGATATGTTATATAGCTCAATTTATCACTATAAAAAAGGACCAATTGCTATACGTTTTCCGAGAGGGTTGACTTCTGGTAAAGAATTAACAACTTTTAATAAAGTCCCATTTGGGAAATGGGAAATTTTAAAAGAAGGTTATGAGATTGCAATTTTATCAGTTGGGAAAATGGTAAAACAAGCAATGATAGCTGCTGATATTCTTTCTGAGGAAGGCATAAGTACAAAAGTTGTAAATGCTCGTTTTATTAAACCTCTGGATATTGAGATGTTGGATTCAATTTGTAAAAATTTTCAAAATATAATTACAGTTGAAGATGGGCAAATTCAAGGCGGCTTTGGTTCTTCTATTGCTGAATTTATTTCTTATGGTAATTATAAAAATATTAATCTCTATATTCATGGACTACCTGACAAGTTTATTGACCATGGAACTCAAGAAGAATTACTAAGAGAGAATAAATTAGATGCAAACGGGATAGCTGGAATCGTAAAGAATATGTTGAAGATCAAACTAAAAGAATATGCTATACAATAAGACCTAATTGAACAAAGCTTGAATAGTTTTCCCCACCTATAATAATATGATCTAATACTTTTATATCCACTATTTTCCCTGCTTCAACAAGCTGTTTAGTGATTTTTAAATCTTCCTTCGAAGGTTCACAATTGCCAGATGGGTGATTGTGTATTAATATTATCGAAGCTGAACTTTCTGTTATAGCTAAACGAAAAACCTCACGAGGATGGACTAAACTTGCGTTTAAAGTTCCTGTGCTAATTATTGCTTCTCTAATAATTGTATTGGAACTTGTAAGTAAAACTATTCTAAAAGTTTCATTTTTTAATCCTCTTAGACGCTCAATATAATAATTAACAACATCTGTGGGTGAACGAATTATGCCTTTTAACGCAAAAGGTTCGGATTTAACTCGTTTACCTATTTCAAATGCCGCAGCTAAAGTTATTGATTTTGCAAAGCCCATGCCCCTTACTTGCTTTAGTTCGCTAATATCACAATTAGAAAGGCGCTCTAAGGAACCATATCTGTCAAGCAATGCTTTCGCTATATCAAGTGCAGAACAATGCTTTGTGCCGCTTCCAATTAATATTGCTAATATTTCAGCATCAGATAATATATTGGAACCAAGATGATATAGCCGTTCTCTTGGTCTTTCATCTTCTCGCCAATCTTTTATAGATTTGTGATTCAGATTTGTTGATATATTGGTATTAATGACCTCTTTTTTATTCTTCATTTTCTTTTAAAGAGCTATTAATCCAATTCAAATAATTTATAGATGCTGCTTCCATTGAAATTGAAAATATTTCAGGAATTTCGTATGAATGCATTTGCAAAATGCGCTTCTCAAGTTCGTTAGCTTTATCAGATAAAGTTTTAATTATTAGCAAATACTCCATATCTTGATTAATTTCGCCTTTCCAAATGTAAATTGAAAAAACGTTAGGAACAATGGTGCAGCATGCTGCAAGCTTTTCGGAAACAATGATATTTGCAATCTGTCGAGCATTCTCGAAATTATTGGTTGTTGCAAATACTGTTATAAATTTTTCTACTTTTTCCATTTTTTTTCCAATATTTGTAATTTTAAATATTAAAATTTACAAAAAATGATTGATTTACTTATTTACCATTTACATATTTTAGCGGCTTTATACGCTTTTACAAAAAACTGGCAAAAACGCCGTTTACGTGATGGTTTCCTATCTATTCTCGTAATTGCTCTTGCTTTTATCATTATCTGGTCTCTTACAAGTCCTATTGCTTCTTTATTAATGCCAAGTTCTTGGGAAAGTATGTATTTTACTAAAGATACTTTTTCCCTAATATTACTTTTCTTCCCAGAAGCGTTTTTCTTTTATATATTCTTTTTAAAAGATAAATAACTATAATTTATTTATTATATAAACTCTACCAGATAAAAAATCACTGATCCAAAGATTACCCATTTTATCAATTTTCAACTTGGACAATGAAAATATCGCATCTCCAAATTGTCCATTAAGATAAAATGCAGAATTTGCTCTATCGAATCTCGTATCTCCATAAGGATAATTATTTTCATATATAAGTTTAAATGATTTATTCTCTGGTGCAAATTCGTAAATATATATATTTGATTTATTAAACGCAGTAATTATTAATTTATCACCCCATTTAATTAAATTATCTGGATAACCTTCTTGAGGTAGTTTATATTTTACGTTTGGATCGTCTAAAAAACTAATAGTATTATCGAGATGATTTAAGCATAAAACATTATTATTATATTTACATAATCTCAAAGATCCTATTCCAACTTTAATCTCGTTCACACTAAAATCTGCCAAGTTAATATGAGTTATATTATCTGATTCGAAATTAGAAATCCAGATATTATTATCGTCGTAAATTAAATCTGTTGGACTTTTTCCAATTTCTATTCTATGAACTACCTTTGATGAATCAAGATTTATTATTTGAAGAATTCCTGGATCTTTATCATTTTCTGCTATTCTAGCTAAATATAAGCAATTCTTTTTTTCATCGTATTTCAAAATTCTTTGAGTTGTTTCTCTTTCAACTGAATCATTCGTTTCCAATCTTTTACCTATGTCTGGATATCTAATATCATCTTCGATTTTATTGAGAAATTGTTTTTCTTTTCCCCAGCAGTTTTGAGTAAGATATGTTATTTTATTTTTATCTACAACCATTTGCATCGCCTGCCTTTGTATCCTTCTATCATAATAATTAAGGTTATTCTTATCTATATTCAATATACCATTTTTTGCGTCCCAAATATATACAACTGGCCAATACGATTGATGTGGACCGTATGATAAATAAATATTACCCTTAGGGCTATAACCGCTCAAAATTGGAAAATTATATGGTAATGAATGAAAATCAATTTTTCCATTGATAGTAACTTCAGCAAATTGGTCTTCATTATTAAAGACGAAAAAGGAAGAACGGTCTGGCACTTCAATTAAATCTATTGCAGCCCAGCCGAGATAGATTTTTTCTTTCTTCTCCGATTTTGGGTCAATCATAGTAATTGCAGAACCGAAACAACCATTTACTGCAGAAGCCCCTATCGGATAATATAGCTTCCCATTATTGGGATTATACGTAAAAGCAAACATATGAGGAATAATCCCTGTTTTTTCTATCTTTTTTTCAAATTCTAATGTTTTTAAATCTATGACTTCAATTTCACCAAAAGCCCAACTTGCAACGAATAATTTATCATTTTTTATATCAATAGCACTTCCATCATTACCATAAGATGGAATCTTTATCTCAGTTATCTGCATATTTTTGCTAAAATCAATTGAATGAACTGTTGGGTGATTATCATATGGTATATAAACCTGCTCAAGTTTAGGATTATAACTTATCCCTGCTGGTTCTGTATATCCAGAAGGCATTTTGACAATTGCATCTTTTCCATTAATTATATCAATTTTCCCTACCTCTAAAACCTGTCTCTTAGTTGACTCAGTGACCAAATATATACAGTGTTTTGATTCATCATAACCAGCTTTATGCCATCTGCCTCCAATGCTCATTTCTATTTTTCTTTGCTTTTCTATCAAACAATTATTGGGATTGATAAAATAAAGATTTCCTTCATATCCATCTATTGCAATGATTTTGCTTAATTCTGGTGCTGATATAATTTTTCTAATTGGTGGGGGAGGTGTTTGATTTATATTCATAAGCTTTTCTTCTTTCTCAAGCCAAGGTATAAGTTTTAATTCCCCTTTTTTTATATTATAAAATGCAATTGATGAACTTTCTCTCCCAACTAAAAAAACATTACCTGAATTTTCATCAACAGCTATACATTCATATTGATGTTCAGTTGGAATGGTAATTGCTTTTTTTGTCTCTGGATTGACAATACAAAAAGAACGTGTTGCTATAAAATAAATCTCTCCTGTCTTTCTATTAATCGTTAATGCTTCATTTTTCAAATGCTGAAGTCCCCTCGAACCAATAGGTACATTCGTTACCTTATAAGATTTCCCATCAATGATTGAAATTATAGAGCTTAAAGTATTGCCAGCGATTACTCTATCTCTATCAATGTCAGTAGCTAAAATAAATGGTCCTATTCCATTTATTTCAATTCCAGCTTTTTGACATAAATCTAAAACTTTAACATTATACTGTGAAAATAATGAAGCTGAAGAGAACAAAATAATAAAAATAATTTTTTTTAACATTTGAGTCTCCTTTGTAATATAATTATCTAAATAATAGCATTTCAAAAAATTAAATTTAACAATTTACAATTAAACAGAAAATTTAATTTTTTTCCTTAAATAATAACATTCATAAAAGTTCGTATAATAATATTATGGAGAATTTATGAGTAAGAAATGAAAGACAAAATTATTATAATAATTATTCTATCATTGATTTCTTTCAACTGTAAAGAAAATAAAAAAGTTCAAGAACAACCTATTCAAGATTCCTTAGCCGAAATCAACTCTATTCAAAAACAGAAACAAACAGACGCAGTTAATCCACAAAATAAAGATGATTTTAAGCTTGAATCTATTTCAAGTCTTAACGTCAGAGATATTAATAATCCTTTAATAGGAGTACCCGTAAGCTTGCGGCAACTGCTTTTTGAACAACCCTTTGATATTCCAATAAATGAAGCGTTGGATATGGCTGAACGAGGCCACCCATTTGTTCTACTTGTTGATGAGAACGGAAAGAAAGTTGTTTATTATGTTTTTAATCAAAAAGCTAATTTTTTAGGTAAAGAGTTAGCTAAATTCTGTGGGAAAAGTATTAAGCTTATAGGTAAATATATAAGCATTGAAAATATCAATATTTTTTATGCAGAAAAAATTATTACTGACTAAATAATTGAAAAAATGAATAAAAGAATAATCATTGCTGGTGCTACGGGATTTATTGGCAAACGTCTTACCGCAAAGCTTTCTTCTAATGGATATAATTTATCTATCATTTCGAGAGATCTAAAAAAATCAAAAACTATTTTCCCACATTTTACACATATAGATTGGAATCTTCCTGAGGAACAATTTATAAATGAAATTAATGATTCTTTAGGTATTATTAATTTAGCTGGAGCTTCTTTAGCAGGAAAAAAATGGACTGAAAGTTATAAAAAAGTTATTATTGATAGTAGGGTCCGAACTACAAAAAGAATTGTTCAAGCTATAGAGAAGTGCTTGATTAAACCGAAGTTTTTAATAAATGCATCTGCTATCGGTTTTTATGGAAATAGAGGAGATGAAATTCTGACTGAAAATTCTATAAAAGGTTCTGGATTTCTTTCAGATGTTTGTCTAAGTTGGGAGGAAGCAGCAAAACCTGCAAAAGTTTATACTCGCGTTGTAATCCCAAGAATTGGTATTGTTCTTGATAAAAAAGAGGGAGCATTATCCAAAATGATTCTGCCATACAAACTTTTTATTGGCGGAAGTCTCGGTTCAAAAAAAGATTGGATTTCTTGGATTCATATTGACGATTTGATTGATATGTTTCTTTGGGCTATTGAAAATGAAAACATTAAAGATCAAATTAATTGCGTTTCACCAACACCAATCCAAAAAAAAGATTTTAATATTATATTAGCAAAAGTTTTAAGAAAACCTAATTGGCTCAGTTTGCCAGAATTTGCCTTAAAATTTATATTAGGAGAAGCATCTGAAATGCTGATAAGCAGTCAGAGAGTATTACCTGATAAACCTTTATCTTTTGGTTTTAAATATCAATATGAAGAGTTAGATTATGCCCTTTTTAGTTTATTAAGAAATAAATATTTGAAATTTGTATAAATTTTTAATTTTTTGTTGATTTTGTAAGAAAAAATATTATATTTACATCATGAACGATTGAAATAATGTATGACGATATTGTTATGACTAAAAGAAAACATAGTTTGGTAGTTGAGATAATCGCTTATTTTTGTTTTTTAATTACATTTTCTTCATATATTTTCTGCAATAGACCAACTTTCGACAGCTCGATAGTTAGAACACAACTTTATGGTAAAATTGGAATGCCATTAGCCTTAAGTGCTAATGAATTCTTTAATGAATACAAAATATACTTAGGAGGACAAAGAGATTATTTTAAATATACAACTTTATTTAATTTTGGTATTAAATTTATTTTCTCTGATTGGTATAGAATAGTTGCTAATATTGATTATTTCATATCTGAATTTACCGATTCATATATTCAGGATGTAAAAGAAACCTACGGAGCTGGAAAACGAGATATTACTCAAGATATTAAAATAACTTCATTACCTTTTATTATAGGTATTGAGCTATATCCTATATCTCAACAATTTAGAACTTTTGTTTCAGGAGGTCTCGGTGCTTGTTTTGGGAACATTAATTGGAATGAAAGTTTTCGAACTACAATTGAAAATGACCTTAGGAAAGGAGGAACACACTTTTCAAGCAATAGCATTTTCCCTACAATAAGATTTGGGACAGGTATCGAACTTGGTTTTGATGATAAATATGATAGAAATATTCTTTCGAGTTTGTTGCTCGAAGTTAATTATACATTTATATTTAGATATGTCGAAATATTTAAGGAGGTTTCAGAACAATTTCAAAAAGCTCCTCAAAATTGGGACAAATTATATCCTATTTTACCGAGCTATTTATCCCTTTCGTTGGGAATTTCGATTAATTTATATAGGTTGTAGCCTGTGCTACAGCTAATTTTTAATTTCTTTTATGGGAGGTTTTATGAAAACACAAGTAACATTCAGACATTTAAAGTCTATTCCAGAGCTTCATGATGCAGCTATGGAAGCAGCAGCAAAGTTCGAGAAATTCTACGACGGTATTACCAGCACAAAAGTCGAATTCTCTAATGAGGAGAGGAAAAAAGTCGAGTTTACGGTTCATGTCCAAGGAAATACCCTCGTCGTAAAAGAAAGTTCAGATGATTTTTTAAAAAGCTTGAAAGAAGCTTCTGAAAAGATGATTCGCCAGCTTAGAAAAAGAAAAACCAAAATTACTAAACCAGTTCTTATCTAACAATATTATTTAGAAAGGAATTATTTTAGAAGCAATAAAAAAAATTTAAAAACAAGAAGGGCTGATACATTACGTTCAGCCCTTTCTTTTTATATGACCTTTATACCCGCTCTTCCTCTTGATATATCAATAATTTTCTTTTCTAATTCTTCAACTTTTGTTTGAGGGATTGAAGCATTTATTTCGACAATATCTCTATAATTTTCTGAAAATAAAATTGCATACTCTGATAATATTCTTTTTATATTGGCTAAATCTTCATACAAAGTAAAAATTATTATCTCAATAGTTAAAAATACTTTTTTCTTTTTGCATTGTAATAAAACATTGTTTGCAGATTCATAATAAGCTCTCGATAGACCTCCTACTCCAAGTTTTACTCCTCCAAAATATCGAGTTACTACAACTAAGATATCGCTAAGATTATGTTTTTGTATTGCAAATAATATTGGTTTTCCAGCTGTTCCATTCGGTTCACCATCATCTGAATAACGGAATTCTAATCCATTAAATCCTATTCTATAAGCATATGTATTATGAGAGGCATCGAAATATTTTTCAGCAATCCTTTTTTTTTCTTTTAATGCTTCCTCTTTATTTGAAACTGGTATTGCAGTTGCTATAAATTTAGAACCTTTTACCTTTATTTCATATGATTGTTCAGTTTCTATAGAATAATATAAATCATTATCTTGCATTTTAAATTAAATTGCGTGATTAATTAATATTTACAACAGTCAACAGGAATACTTTTTAATCCAAAGCCATAAAATTCAGTTGGACCATAGCTATGTCCTTTATATGTTTGTCTAAAGGATATATCGTTTGCTCTGCAATTTCCATTATTATCTTTTAGGATAATAAAAGTATTTATCTCTTTTGCAATAATATTCCCCAAGGCATCTTTAATTATCCGCCAATCGTTTTCGAGGATAATAACACCTATAGGATGCTCGTTTTTCCATCCTTGCTTTTTTACTGCTTCTATCATTTCCTTTTCAAGTTTAGCATTTTTCATTTTTGGATTAGGTAATTCTTCGCTTTGTCCTTTTACTTTTGAACCAGAATCTTTAATTAATATAAAACTTCCTTCAGCATATTTTTTCCTCTCGCAACCTGATTTTCCTCCCCAAAATTGAATTTGTATTTGATGTTCTCCATGATTCATCTCGTTAACAAATTGAGCCCATTTGCTAGTAACTCCTTTATTAATGCCATCTTCAGAATCTCCTTGTGATAGTGAAAGTGTAACTTGAAATGTTGTCCAGTCTTGATCAGGGAAATAACCTGATTTAAGTATCCCCAAATCTATATCATCGCATACTATTCTTATTTCATATTCATTGTTTGGATTAAGACAATCGTTATTGCCATCATCAATTGACAAATTATAAAGGCATTTTGGAAGATATCCTCTTCCATAAATTGATTCACCGACTTTAAATTTATTTATATATTGGATATTGTCCTGAGCATTGAATTGTATTCTTTTTGATGACCATAAGATTTTCCCAATATTTTCTTTGTGAGTATTACTTGTCATACCTTGATCAGATATTGAGAAATATGTTGATTGAGTGTATAAAAAATTGCAACTGAAAATGAGTGATAATGCAATTATAAGAAGTTTTTTTTTCATTTTATGGTTTTGATTTTTTGAACATATTTGATATTCACAAAATTATAATTTTTCATTTTATTTTTATCTTTTTATTTTTTTTATATGATATCTCTACGTTTTTTCTTATTGTTTAATCAAACATTAAGAAGATTTTCTTGTTGTTCTTAAATACAGATATTAAATAATCGTCTCACAAAAAAATTAGTTTATTTACAAAATATTGAAAATTATATGAATATGTCGAAAATTCTTTTCTTAACAATTATTATTATATTAAAATTTACAGGATATTCCTTAGCTTTTACTAATAATAATCCTCTATGTGCATACAAATTAGACGATAAATGGAATTTCATTGACTATGACGGCAAACTGCTATTTCCCGCGATTTCCTTAATTGACGTAACTGGTTACTCAGAAGGATTTTTCAAAGTTAAAATAGTTGATGATAATAAAATTAATTGGACTTTTCTAAATACTAAAGGTAAAATCATTCATATACCTCAATGCGATGAAGTCACTTTGTTTAGTGAAGGTTATGCTTTAGCTGTTATTTATGCTGATACCTTAAAAGATAAAAATGCAAAAGACCAGTTTTTTTATATTGATACAACAGGCAAAAAAGTATTTGAAGAATCCTTTATTGATGCCACTCCTTTCAAACAGGGTTTAGCATATGTTTATAAAGAAGGAATGCGTGGTTTCATTAATAAGAAAGGCGAATTAATAATATCTTTAGAAAATGGGGTAGGGTATTCTTTTAGTGAAGGCCTTGCTGCAATTTCTAACGCTAAATTTCAAGTTGCTTATATTAATCTAAATGGTGAATTAGTAATTGATTTTAAATTCGATGAACCTTCAGAGTTCTCTGAAGAATTAGCTTCAATGCCTTCAGAAGGTTCTTTTGGGTACATCAATAAAAAAGGGGATTTTGTTATTAAACCTATTTATGATGATGCTCGACCCTTTCGTTGCAATAGAGCTTTTGTAGCTGCTTTTGATGATTCATTTAGATCTACTTGGGGGCTTATTGATAAGGAGGGGAATTTAATTTTAGATTTCCAGTTTTTACGGGTAAATGATTTTAGTGAGGGATTAGCTTCTGTTTATAAAAACGGTAAATGGGGCTTTATTGATACCACTGGCGCTTTTATTATAGAACCAAAATATGATTTTGCTGGAAACTTTAAAGATGGAATTGCTCTTGTATATAACAAATCTGAAAAGAAACTAGGTTTCATTAATAAATCTGATGAATTTATACTTTTAATAAATAAAGCTAAAAAAATTATAGAATTTAGATTCAATCAAGGTTTGTAGATAACATTTGCTATTAATCTTCTTTTTTATATATAACAAAATACTTATTTCTAAAAACTTCTCTATATTTAAATTCATTAGTAATTCTGTAAAGATTTTCTAAAAATACTTCTCTTATTATTTTTGCATCTTCCTCTGGTTCTGCAGCTAAAACAATCCATTTATATTTTTCTCTTGGATCTTTTATTATTGTAGTATCACTTGAATATTTTTCATGATATGCTATATGAAAATTTATAAAATCTTTTTTCGAAGCCATCATTATTTTTTGTCCTTGTGTTGATCCTGTTATAAGAAGGACTTTGCAACAATCATAACTTTTATTCAGATAGTTTCCTATTTCAACAGTTTCGTTAGCAATTTTATAATAGTATCCTGCTCTTGCTTCAACAAGTGTAATAGTCCTTTCTTCAGGTTTTATTATCATAACTATATAGGATATTATAATTAAGCCGAAAATTGAATAAATGATTATTTTTCTTGTTCTATTATTAAATCCGATTAAATAAAATAAGTTAGAAAGAAATATCACAACTAATGGATAGAGTAAAAACACATATCTTGCATTTAACCAGATTTTCATTACCGCAGTTCCTGAATACAGGTTCCATAAAGTTGATAAAGCAGGTAATAATAAAAATAGAATTACTATAGAATATTGGCTCTTTGATAGAGATTTAATATTGGAAAATAGTCCGAAAATAGAAGTTAGAATAACAATAGGTCCATATAATAGTAAGCACATTAAACCATATATTGAAACAACTTCTATTATATTATTTAATAGAAGCTGACGTTCGCTCCATTGTTTTGCTTGCCAAGCTGTAGAATAAAATTCGGCATTTAAGAAATAAAAAGGATCTTGATAAAGTAAATTATTCCAGATAAACCATAATAAAACAGAAGAATTGAGAATAGATAATGTCAAAATGAATCTTTTTATATGATTTAATTCTTTTCTTTTAAAAATTATAATTATAAAAATTAGTATATTTAAAAAAATAGCTAATAGCCACCCTTCATATCTTACGAGACAAGCTAAAGATATAAATAAAGATGCACAATTTAAATTCGATGAGTATCTATATTGATCATATTTTAACCATTTTAATAAAAAATAAAAAGAACCAAGAAAAAAAGCAATAAAATGCGAGTCAACCATTCCGGTTATACTTAGATAAAGCATATTTGGATTTATTGCAAAAACTATAGCAACTAGAATACTTATCCTTTCTTCATTTGTTACTAATAATATGCTTTTATAAACAAAAACAGTTCCAAGAGCTAAAAGCGGTAAACTTACAAAAGTCCCTGCTAAACCAGAAAAAAATATATTATCAATATATGTAAATGGAAGAAAAAGAAAATAGGGAAGTGGTAACCATACAGAACCAATACTATAGATAACATGATAACTATTATCCCATATGAGTCTTGACTTAACAAGTCTAAAAACTGCATCACCATAAAATAATAATGAATCTGGATTATCAAGCAACAAGATTACCGTCCAAACAATGCCAATGCCAATGACAATGAAAAATAATAATAAAGAAAGGCGTTTTTGCTGATCCATTTAATGCAAATAGTATGTGAATGATTATATAGGTTTTTTATTTAATCTGCTTAATTCTGTGAATAATTCTTTTTCCTTTGGTGATAAATTTTTGGGTAATTTTACTTGTAGTGTTATATATAAATCTCCTCTTGCTTGTGGGTTATTATAATCAGGCATCCCTTGACCTTTCAACTTGAGAACTTTTCCAGGCTGAGTCTCTACAGGAATGTTGAAACTAATTGTACCACCAAATGTTTGAATTTTCGAGGTTCCACCTAATATTGCTTTATATAAATCAATAGGAACCTCGACATACAAATCATTATCTTTACGAATTACTTTCTTGTGTGGTTTTATTTTAATTTTTATTAGTAAATCTTCTGCTTCTTGTCCTACAATGTTCCTTCCTGATATTTTCAATATTTGTCCATCCTTAATTCCAGGTCTGATTTTTAATTCAATTTTCTTTCCTTCAATCATTAGTAGACGAGAACAACCATGAAATGCTTCTTCCAAAGTTATTTCTAATTCATAGTCGGGTGAAATAGCTTCATCTTTGCGGTTGACATTTGTTTGGTAGCTATTAAATCCTCCAAATATCTTTTCAAAGAAATCTGAAAATCCACTCGAACTAAATGCTTCTTGAAAACCTTTAAATCCTCTTTTTGTTGTTCTTCTACCTTGTTGTGTTGAAAACCAATCGTTCCAATTAAAATCCTCTTGTTTTCCTCCCGACTGCCTGAAATTATTCCAAGAAGAACCAAGATTATCATATTTAGCTCTCTTTTCGGGATCACTTAATACTTCGTACGCTTCGTTTATCTCTTTAAATTTTTCTTCAGCTTGCTTATTGTTAGGGTTTGCATCGGGATGATATTTACGCGCAAGATTCCTATATGCTTTTTTAATATCTTCTAAAGAAGCATTCTTTTGAACACCAAGTATTTGATAATAATTTTTAAATTCCATCTTACTAATTATCTAAATTTTCTTTATTTGTAATTAAATAAAGACGTAAAATTGAAATTTTTATTTGATAAAATAAAATTTATTAAACTTTAGTTTATAAAATTTGTATTACTTGGTTTTATTCGAAACAAATATTCTTGAAAAAGAGGAAAATGCAAACTCACTTTAATTTAATCAATAATCAATCGTAGAACGACTTGTTCTCCCTTCGTTGTTGATATTGATATTAAATATATACCTCGTGCAATATTGTTCAATGTTATAGGTATTATATGTTCCCCAGCTTGAAGTTCGGTGTTAATATATGTATATTTATCTTGAGGAAGAAGTTGACCACTAAGTTCAAAGATTGTAATAGAAACAAACCTAGATTCTTGCAATTTAAATTTCACACTAAAATTTGTTTGTGCAGGATTAGGATATACAATTGAATTGCAAATGATATTATTATTATAATTACCAATGTTTAAGTATGAATCTTTTCCTTTAAGTGTATCTTTGATATTATCACAAACAATTTCTCCATTTTTAAAATCTTCAATTATTTGTAATTCTTTGATGAGCTCTTCAGCATATACCTTTGGTATAGAATTGATTAATTCTTTAGAGGGAATATACCAAAAAATATATTCGATATTACACTCAACAGTTTTTCCTCTATACTTTATCTTATCATTGAAAGAAATCTTGACTGGCACCAAATAATTAATAAATTCATAGTCATTTATATTAATAAATGTTTTTGCATTCGATCTTGAAATAAATTCCTTTGCTATTTCATTGATTTCTTTTTCAATTAAATTTTGGTCTGATGATAGATATGGAGATTTCTCATTAAACAAGAAAAGATTAACCTCAAAATTTTTATGTTTATCATTTCTAATTATTGAAGATGTTACTGCAATTGGTAATAATGGATAACAAATGCTTTTATTCCATCCATCGTATTGAATATAATTTGATGATATGCCACTTATACTAAATTTGAACATTTTCCTATAATACTCTTCTTCATCTGGATTATATCCTTTTTTTAATAATGTCTGTCTATTCTCATTAGCTTTATCAAAAATCTTCATTTCCATAGGAACATACATTGTTCCATTTTTATATTCTATGTTGAATTTTTTTAAATCTTCTAATGTTATTTCGATAAACTTATTTTTTGCCACTTTAATATATTGATCATACAAAGAGATATCTTGATAAATATTATCTTTTGAAATATTAGATTGCACATTAGTCTGAGATATTGTATCTTGACATAAAACAAAAATTGATAAAATGAAAACAGTGATAGACAAAATAATCTTTAACATATTTAACCTCAAATTTCAAAATCCAGTTTAGTAATTATATACTAAAAAATACTAAAATGTTTCAAATATTGACTATTATTTTATAATTTTATTTATTTTAAAATTATTATTAAAAAAATTGATAATATCATAGTTTCACTTCTTAATTTTTCAAAACAATTACATTGAGAATTCGTCTTTAAAATGATAATTATATATTTAAAATGTAAAATAATTGAATTAAAATTTATGATGTATAAAAACTGGTGATGAACAAATGAAAGAACAAAAAGATAATGATAAAAAAGAAAAAAATATACCTGTTGAAAATAAGGTGAACAATAATGATAAAATACAAAACCAAGACTTAGAAGATATGAACAAAGAAAAAATTATTGAAAATGAGCAAGTTAATTATGATATCAACGAATTAATTGCAGAAAGGGACAAATACAAAGACCAAGCTTTACGTTTAGCTGCAGAACTTGAGAACTACAGAAAAAGAGTTATTCGAGAAAGACAAGAAATTATTGAATATGCAAATGAAAAACTACTTCAGCAACTTCTACCTCTATTAGATGATATTACAAGTGCTATTGAAGCAGGACAACAAAGTAACGATTATCAGGGACTTCTTAAAGGTATACAGATGATTCAACAAAAAGCTGTTAAGATATTTGAAGAGGTTGGAGTTAAACCAATGGAAAATCCCGTTGGTCAACAGTTTAATGTAGAGTTGCAAGAAGCTTTAATGCATGTGCCTTCTGAGGAGCCAGAGGGTCAAATTTTACAATTAATTCAACCAGGCTACACATATAATGATAAAATACTTCGATATGCTAAAGTTATTACTTCAGCTGGAAAATCACAAGAAGCAAATAATGATAGAACAAACAAATTGGAAGCATAATAAATGATTAAGCGCGATTATTACGAAATCCTTGGTGTTTCTAAGAACGCAAGTATAGATGAAATTAAATCTGCTTATAGGAAATTAGCCATTCTGTATCATCCAGATAAAAATCCTAATAATAAGGAAGCTGAGGAAAAATTTAAAGAAGCTACTGAAGCTTATGAAGTTCTAAGCGATAACGAAAAACGAAGTAGATACGATAGATTTGGCCACGATGGTTTGAAAATGGGAAGAGACTTCCATCAGTATTCTTCCTTTGATAGTATTTTCGATGCATTTAGCGATATTTTCGGGGGTAGAGGCAGCATATTTGAAGATTTCTTTAATATGGGTAGCTCTAGGTCACAAAGTCGTCGTCGTTCTATGGCTGAACGTGGTTCTGACCTTAAAATTAGACTACCTTTAACATTAGAAGAAATTGCTACTGGTGTTGAAAAGACTCTCAAAATTCGAAGATTTATTCGATGTGATGATTGCAATGGCACAGGAGCTAAGCATGGCTCAGGATTTAGAAAATGCAATGTATGTAATGGTACAGGTGAAATCCAACATGTTACAAGATCTGTCTTTGGGCAATTTGTAAACATTTCTACATGTTCCAACTGTAATGGAACCGGACAAATCATTGCTGAACCTTGCTCAAAGTGTAAAGGAGATGGAAGAATTCAAGCTGAAGATACCGTTAAGGTTTCTATTCCTGCTGGGGTTGAAAATGGTAACTATATGCCTATTCATAATAAAGGAAATGTTGGTAAAAGAGGTGGTGAAGCTGGTGATCTTATAATTATTATTGAAGAAAAACCTCATGAATACTTTAGAAGAGAGGGAAACCACATCATTTATCACCTTACTATTAGCTTTCCTGAAGCAACCTTGGGAACAGAACTTTCTATTCCAACACTTTATGGAACTGAAAAATTAAAAATTAGCTCTGGAACACAACCTGGTACTATTATTACTCTAAAAGAAAAAGGTATTCCGCATCTAAATCACTATGGGAAAGGTGACCAGCATATTTATATTAATGTTTATGTTCCAACTCACCTTAGTTCTAAAGAAAAATCCTTGATAAAAGAGTTAGCTCAAAGTTCTAATATTAATGAATTCAAAAAAAATAATGAAAAAAATAAAGATTTTTTTGAGAAAGTAAAAGATGCTTTCTTCTCTCTATTATGAAAAAAGATTCAAAAATATCTAAACTACAATCTTTTTTTGGGGTTACAAAAACTGAGGTTCAAGCTATTTCCATAATTATCCTTGGTTTATTATTAGGTGGAGCCTACAAAATCTTTTTTTCAAATTCAAATAACTCACTCGAAAGTTTATTTGATGAAATATTGCGATTAAACGATAGCTTAGCACTTGCTCAACAAACGACCTATATAGGATCTGATGCAGAAGGGAATTACATCCCTGAATTAAAAGAGCAGGATACTTTAGTAAAGAAAATTAATGAATTCCCTGTTTCAATTAAAAAAGAATTACCCTCAAACAAAATAAATTTGAATACTGCTTCTAAAGTTGAACTTATGAAACTTCCAGGCATAGGAGAGAAAACTGCTTTAAAAATTATTGAGTATAGGAATCAAAACAGATTCCGTAACATTGAGGATATTAAAAATATTAAAGGAATTGGAGAAAAGAAATTTGAGAAAATGAAACAATATTTAGATGTTAAATAAAAGGAAAAATTCTAATGAAAAGAACAAATTTTTTTGATGTACACTTAAGTCTTGGAGCAAAAATTGTAAGTTTTGCAGGTTATGAAATGCCTATTCAATATCCAAATGGAATAATCCACGAACATAAGGTAGTTCGTTCCAAAGTTGGAGTATTTGACGTTTCTCACATGGGAGAATTCGAAATAAGAGGAAATGATGCTCTTCCTTATATTCAAAAAATAACAATAAACGATGCTTCTAAACTTACATTTGGTAGAGTTCAATATTCTGCTTTTTGTTATCCTCATGGTGGTATTGTTGACGACTTGTTAGTCTACAACGTCGGCGATTATTATATGTTAGTCGTAAATGGAGCAAATATTGATAAGGATTTCGATTGGTGTCAAAAAAATCTCGAAGGTTTTAACGTAGAATTAAAAAATGTTACAGATGAGATCAATCTTTTAGCAGTCCAAGGCCCCGATAGTCTTAAAACACTTCAAAAATTAACCAATTCTGATTTAACAAAAATAGAATATTACAATTTCATCCTTGGGAAATTAGCTAATGAAGATATGATTATTTCAAGAACTGGTTATACTGGTGAGCTTGGTTTCGAAATATATTTTCGCGGAGATAAAAAAATCGCAAAAAAAGTTTGGGATGCCGTTTTCGAAGCTGGTCAAGATTATGGAATAGAACCTGTTGGACTTGGCTCTCGAGATACCCTTAGACTTGAGAAAGGTTATTGCTTATATGGAAACGATATAGATGAAACTACTAATCCCATCGAAGCCGGTTTAGGTTGGATTACAAAATTGAACAAAGGCGATTTCAATGGTAGAGAAGCGATAATGATTGCCAAAGAAAAAGGAACACAAAGAAAACTTGTAGGTTTTATTGCTCAAACTGAAAAATTCATACCACGCCATAATTACAAAATTTATGCAAACAATACTGAAATAGGTTATGTTACAAGTGGTAATCTCTCACCAACCTTAGATAAACCTATTGGGCTTGGTTATGTTAAAAGCGAATGCAAAGAACCTGGAACAAACATCGAAATTGAAGCACGAGGAAAGCTTTTCCCCGCTGTTGTAACTAAACTTCCATTCGTATAAAAATTATACTATGAATATTGATAATCCTATTGGTGTTTTCGATTCGGGAATAGGTGGTTTAAGTGTACTTAAACAATTTGTTCGTTTCCTTCCATACGAGAAATACGTATATTTAGGAGATACAGCCAGAGTTCCTTATGGTAACAAATCAGATGAAACCGTAAAAAGATATTCAGCTGAATGTACAGAATTTCTTATTTCCAAAGAAGTAAAGCTTATCATAGTCGCTTGCAATACTGCTTCCTCTGTTGCTTTAGATGTAGTCAAGCAAATGTCTAATGTTCCTGTTATTGGTATGATTAATCCTGCCGCAAGAGCAGCACTACAAGAAACGAGAAACGGAAGAATTGGAATTATCGGAACAAGAGCTACCATTAATAGTAACTCATATTCAAAAGCAATTTATGAATTGAATAAAAATGAAAATGTTAAAGTTTTATCTCAAGCTTGCCCACTTTTTGTTCCTATTGTCGAAGAAGGATGGATAAGGCATAAAGCTACAAGAATTATTGCCGAGGAATATTTAGAAAATCTAAAAAACGAAAATATTGATACTTTAATATTGGGTTGTACTCATTATCCTCTTTTAAGTCAACTTATTTCCGAAATACTGCCCGGTGTTAGTCTGATTGATTCTGGCGAACATGCTGCTGTTATGGCTATTAGAATGCTTGGTGAACAAAATGCATTAGTTCAAGAAAAAAAAGAAATAATTAATAAACCATCTATTGAATTCTTTGTAACTGATGTCCCCTTAACTTTCTATAATCTAGCATCCCAATTTCTTGGATTCGAAGTCGAAAGCCCTAAGATAATTAAATTAGGAAAAAAATAAAATTATGATTGCAAATATTGATGAGCTTTTTAAAAAAGAAAAAATACCTTTAATACTTTTTGTATTTGGGGAAGAAGAATTTCTTATAGATGAAGCTTTACAAAAAATAATAAGAAAAGTTACTAATTATCAAGATATTGAATTCGATATTGAATCCCTCGATGGTAATGATATAAAAATGGAACAATTAATTGATTGCTGCAATACATATCCTTTTATTGCTCAAAAACGATTGGTTTTAGTTAAAAATTTTGATAAACTATTGCCTACTCGAATATCAAAAAAAAATGCTGAAGAATCTCCTTTTACGAAATACTTAAACCAGCCGCAAGAAACAACTTTTTTAATAATTATTTCGCAATATAATGAACTTAATGGACTTAGTGAACAAATTAAAAAATTAAAAACAAATGACAACATATCAAAGAAATTACAAACTTTAAAGTATCCATATAATATACTTTTAAGTAAATTCGAATGGATAGAATTCCCTAAAATATATGAATCTCAATTATCACAATGGATTGCCTATAGAGTAAAAAATTTAGGTAAAAATATTGATAAAGAAGCTATTGAATTCTTGGTTAATTCTACAAATACTAATTTAAGAGATATCAACAATGAAATCGAAAAGTTAATCATTTATACTCAAGAGCGGAATAATATTAATATTGATGATGTTAGATTTGTTGTTGGTGCTTCAAGAGTTTATAATATTTTCGAATTACAAAAAGCAATTAGTAAAAGAAATCTAAAAGATGCATTAATAATCTTACAAAATATGCTAAATGCAGAAAAACAGCAGATGCTCATAATGACCATGCTCGTTAGATACTTTACTGTTTTATGGAAACTTGTTGAAGAAATTGAAAAAGTAAAAAATCCCTATCAACTTGCTACAGCTATAGGAGTTAACCATTACTTTCTTAATGATTATAAAAGTGCTCTCAACAATTATTCTAATCAAGAACTCGACAGAGCCTTTAAATACCTATGTGAAACCGATGAATTATTAAAATCAACATCAACTGATGTTTTATACCTTATGCAGAATATGCTTATAAAAATAATGGATAAAAATTCCCAATAAAGTTATTATCTTTGTTTTTTTTATAATTGTTTAAATTGAAAAAATGAGGCAATCTGAATACTTCATACCAACATTAAGAGAAATACCTGCAGAGGCAGTTATTCCATCACATCAATTAATGTTAAGAGCAGGACTTGTTCGTCAAATCGCTGCGGGGGTTTTTTCTTTTTTACCAATAGGTTATAAAGTATTAAAAAAGATTATTGAAATATTAAGAGAAGAAATTGATGCTATTGGAGGGCAAGAGTTTCTTTTACCAGCTCTCAATCCAATTGATGTTTGGCAAGAAACTGGAAGAGTTGAAGCAATGGGCGATGTCATGTTTCATATAAAAAACAGAGAAGGACTCGTTCTTGCTCCTACTCACGAAGAAATCATCACACTTCATGCTAAACAACATATAAAATCTTATAGAGATTTACCACAAATATGGTATCAAATCCAAAACAAATTCAGAAATGAACCAAGACCCAAATCTGGGGTATTACGTGGTAGGCAGTTTTTAATGAAAGATGCATACTCATTAGATTCTTCATGGGAAGGTCTTGATGAAAGCTATTTAAAGCATTATGAAGCATATAAAAAAGTATTTTCAAGATGTAATCTGAAATTTTTCGTTGTCGGAGCCTCAAGTGGTGCTATGGGAGGAAGACAATCACAAGAATTTATGGTCGAGTCCAACTCTGGAGAAGATGTATGTGCTATTTGCGATGTATGTGGCTATTCTGCTAATCTCGAGGTTGCAACATCGAATGTCGAAAAAGTTCCTCGTTTAGAACAAGACCTCCAATTAGAAAAATTTCCTACTCCCAATTCCAAAACAATTGATGATCTAATTGAACACTTCGGATTTCCAGAGTATAGATGTGCTAAATCAGTCGTTTATATAGTTGATTCAGAGCCCATTCTTATTTTTATGAGAGGTAATGATGAACTAAATGAAACCAAACTACAAGCAATATTTAAAACTCCTAATATTAGGCCTGCTCTCTCCGAAGAATTAATAAAATATACTGGTGCTGACCATGGCTCTATCGGACCTATAAATCTAAAAACTAAGATTAAAATAATTGCTGATAATTTACTTAAAGACGCTAATGGACTTATTAGTGGCGCTAATGAAAACGGATTCCATTACAAAAATATAGATTTTACAAGAGATTGTTCAATAGATGGCTATTACGATTTACGAACAGTCACCATAGGTGAAAAGTGCCCAGAATGCTCTTCTCCATTAAGAGTAGTAAAAGCAATAGAACTCGGTCATATCTTTAAACTTGGTACAAAATATTCAGAAGCTTTAAAAGCATACTTTATGGACTCCGATTCAAATGAAAAACCAATTATAATGGGAAGCTACGGTATAGGTGTTGAAAGAATTCTTGCTTGTTATATAGAACAAAACCACGACAGTTTTGGCATAATTTGGAAAAAACCTTTAACACCATTCGATGTCCATCTTATTGGTCTAAATCTATCAAAAAACGATGACGTAAAAGCAATATGCGAGATAATTTATAATGAATTGAAGGAAGCTAAAATTGACGTTTTATTTGATGATAGAGATGAAAATCCAGGAATTAAATTCAATGATGCTGATTTAATTGGCATTCCAGTTCAATTAATAGCTGGCAAGAAGAATCTTGATAATGGTATGATAGAGATTAAAATTAGAGAGAACGGTAAAAGAAATCTTATCAAAATCGAAAATATTATTTCCGAAATAAAAAATCTAATATAATGAATCATTTTGCTGACTTGCATTTACATACAAAATATTCAGATGGCCTTCTGACCCCTGAACAAATCTTTGTAAAATCACAAGCAGCAGGTTTTTCAGCTATTAGTATTGTTGATCACGATACTGTTAAAGGATGTTTTATTGCAAATTCTATTAAACATAAATATCCTCTCGAATTTATTAACGGAATTGAATTAAGTTGCTTTGAAAACAATAAAGAATACCATATTCTGGGATATTTTATTGATATTGGAAACAAAGCTTTAAATAACCATATAACAGAATACACACATCAAAGATATATCAGAGCTGAAAAAATATTAAAAAAACTTAACCGCTTAGGAATCATTATTAATATTTATGAATTAATTGAGATTGCTGATGAAGCCCCTTTAACTCGTCCTCATATTGCTCATCTTCTTGTTAGCAAAGGTTACGCTTCAAATTTTAAAGATGCTTTTACTAATTTCTTAGGTGAAGGTAGACCAGCTTACGAAAACAAACCAGTATTTCCTGTCTCTAAAGCTATAAAGATGATTAATAGAGCTGGAGGTGTAGCTGTCATTGCACATCCTGCTAATTCTATTGCCCCAGAAGTTTTATATAATTTTATTGATCAAGGACTAGACGGTATCGAAGTTGTTCATCCCCTACACGATGATAATCTAAAAAAGTATTACCATTCTATTGCCAGTCAGTATTTACTGCTTGAGACTGGAGGTTCTGATTACCACGGAACAAGAGATTTCGACGATTCAAATTTTGGAAAATTCGTAGTTCCTTATTCAACAATTCTTTCAATAAAAAGAAGAATAAATCTATAAGATATTATAAAATTCAATATATTTATAAAACTGAAATTGAAGAATATAAAAAAATAGCAAAAATGTCAGTCCAAATTCAATTTAAAATCTTGAAGAAACTATTCTTAATCTTTATTCTTTTTGCTATCTTATTTTTTAACCGATGCAAAGATGATCCTTCCGGTCCAGTCAACTACGGTCCAAACAAAGCATTATATGAAGTGGAATATTCAAGCAATACCATAATTCTTCCTTCAGACGCTCTCATTTCAATTGATACTGTGAATTATTCTATTTATACTCTCGATAAAAATAAGGTCACAACTAAGTTGCAACCTAATGATATTTTGATAATCTCAGAAAAAGCTATGAGAAAAGTTATAAATTGCAAAGAAGAAGATAACTTTATTATTGTAGAGACAACTGAAGCAAAACTAAACGAAGCAATAAAGAATGGCAAAATATCTTGGGATTTTACACCTGACCTTAGCAAAGTTACTCAAGTTTTAATTAATAAAAAGTATGCAGTTCCTCTTAAAAATAATGGGGATGGATATGAATACGAATTTGAAATCGGTAATTGGACATTTCAAGTTTGGATGAATCCTAAAGGTACTGCTGAAAATGGATTGCCTGAATTACAAATTAACTTTATTGCTGTTAATAAAGCTTGTGCTGGTGGCAAAATCACTGCAACTCTTGGTGCAAAAGGATCTACTCGACTCCCTCGTCAAAACGCTGAAATAAATATCAATAATAATCAAACAACAAGTTTTTCGACTAAGAATAGAGGTTCCCATAGTGAACTCACATTAGAATATTCCGCTGTTTTTTCTGAAGGTGGTGGTACTGCTATTCTTGAGCTTCCTGAGATAGTTTTGAGGATGCCTTTATCGGTATTATTAGGGATAGCTCTACCAATACCTATTTATATAGATTATGGTATAAGTTTAGGAGCAACTGTTAATATTCCTTCTGTTACAGCAACAGCTATAGGTAAAGTGAAACTAATATTAGACTCTGATGAAGGTTTAAAAGTTGAAAATACTGCCCCAACTTTTCAACCTTCAATTAATGATAAAAGCCTTGGAGAGTTATGGTTCGACATTGGCGATATGTCTATATCTCCTGCACCTGCTGAAGTTAAATATAATGTTGCTTGTCCTAAAGTATCTTTAAATATAGCAGGACAAGAAATTGCATGGCTTGCTTCTGTTTTTCGTACAGATGCTGTTTTGATGGTTCCTTCTTTATGTAAAGCAGCTTTTTGTCAAGTCAGGTTAGATGGTGGTTATAAATTAGGTATGCTTGGCTTTAATTTCGATGAAAACGAAACTACTTTTTTTGAATATGGCAAAGAAGTAAAAACCCCAGAATGCCCTTAAAATTAATAATAAAATATGATAATTGGTAATTTTGTATTAGTTCTTCATACTCATCTTCCTTGGGTTCTTAATCATGGCACTTGGCCTCATGGCGAAGATTGGCTACACGAAGCTACCGCTGAATGCTACATACCATTGCTAAACATATTTAATGAATTAATACAAGAAAAGATTCAACCAAAGGTGACAATTGATATTTCACCTATTCTTTGCGAACAACTCGAACATCCTTTATTCAAAAAAAATTTTATTGAATATTGTGATAAAAAAATTGAATCTGCAAGAAAAGACGAAATTCAATTTAACGAATGGGGATATGATCCTCACCATATTTACCTTACTCAATATTGGCAAGAATGGTATAAACAAAGAAAGTTAGATTTTACCGAACGATATAATTCTTCAATTGTCAAATCTTTAAAATATCTACAAGATATTGGTGCAATTGAAATTATGACTTGCGGAGCAACACATGGCTATTTGCCTTTATTAGGAACAGAAAAAAGCATTAACCTTCAAGTTAAAACAGCAATCGAGAATTATAATAAGCATTTTGGAAGACATCCAAGAGGCATTTGGCTACCCGAATGTGCTTATAGACCCTCATATATATGGAAATCATACATTCCTGTTGCTCCATTTAATCATCCAAGATTAAGACCTGGAATCGAACAAATACTTGCTCGTTTTGGTATCCAATATTTTATAACTGACCAAAATTTAACTGAAAGGTCGGTTCCCATTGGCGTATTTCTTGATGCTGAAAAAACTAAATTTGTATCAGTGAAATCAAAGAGCTATAAATCTTTTCCATTTAGTTTCGATAAATCGCCTCTTAGTATTTATAATGTCGCATCTTCCGAGAAAATCGAATATGGCTATGCTTCAGTATTTACAAGGCATAGAGATATTTGTATGCAAGTATGGAGTGGGGAAATAGGTTATCCTGGAGAACCAGATTACCTCGATTTTCATAAAAAGCACCTTGGTTCTATGCTTAGATATTGGCGCGTTACTGATAATAAAGCTGATATGATGTATAAACAACTATATCATCCCGATTGGACATCCAAAAAAATTGATTTACAAGCTAACCATTTCATCCATCATGTTGAGAACACTTTGAACTTTTATTATAACCAAACAAAAAAGTTTGGTACTCTCTGCGTTCCTTTTGATACAGAACTCTTTGGACACTGGTGGTTCGAAGGACCACAATTTATTAAATACATATTAAAAGGTCTATCTTCTTCGCCTTACGTTAAAACTGCCACTACAGCTGAACAAATATATAAACATAATCCTTCTGAAACAATTTTACTCCCAGAAGGTTCGTGGGGAGTTAATAACAACCACGATGTTTGGAGTAATCCTGATAATTATTGGACTTGGGAAAACATATACAACAACGAAAATAGATTTTCTGAGCTTTTAAATAAAATCTCAAATTATAAAAACAATAACATTGTCCATAGAATTATCAAGCAAGCTTTAAAAGAAATGATGCTTCTTCATTCTTCAGATTGGCAATTTCTCATTTATACCAAATCAGCAAAAGACTATGCTGAACAACGTTTCTTTTTCCATCATTCAGACTTCAACAGGCTTTGCGACTTAGCTGAAAAAGTATATAATACTGGAGAAATCAATAATAATGAACTTTCTTTCTTAATTAGTACCGAAAAAAGAAATGAATGCTTCTTTGAATTGCAAGTTGATTGGTGGAGTGAATAAATAGAAAATTAGAATTTGTTGATATGCTTTCGTCTCATAAAATCTACTATTTCTATAATATCTTCTGAATGACCTCTCTGGCAAATTAATAATCCATCATCACTGTCAATCACAATTAAATTATCAACTCCAACCGTTCCTATTAATTTTCCATTAGATAAAATAAGGCTTCGAGATGTATTTATAGTTACAACATCTCCTTCAATAACATTATCTCTTCCATCTTTCATTGATAAACGATAAAGCTCATCCCAGTTACCTAAATCGGACCAAGTAAAAGCAGATTGAACAACATATACATTATCTGCTTTCTCCAAAATACCATAATCAATGGATTGTGATTGCATCTGTCTATAAATATGTTCTACTACTCCTTTGTATGAATCCAACCCAATATGTTTGTTAAGTAATTTAAATAACCTATAATGTTCAGGCATATAATGTGAAAATGATTCCCAAAAAGTATCAATTCTCCAAATAAATATGCCACTGTTCCAAAGAAAATCACCCGACTCTACAAATCTTCGAGCCGTTTCGTAGTCTGGTTTTTCAGCAAATGTAGTTGTTAATCGTATTCCATCATCATAAAAAGAACCCAAATCGTTTCTATCTTCTTTAATTTGAACATAACCAAAACTCGGCTCAGGACGCGTTGGAGTAATACCTATTGTTACAATACCCTTTCTATCAAATGCTATTTGTTCAGCTAACTCAAGACTATGATGAAACTCACGTATATTATATATTATATGGTCCGATGGAAAAGCGCAGAGAATAGTATCATTAGAATATTTTTCCCCAATTGATGTTAAAGTTAGAGCTAAACAAGGTGCTGTATTCTTTCCAAAGGGTTCTAAAATAATGTTTTCAGTTGGGATATAAGGTAATTGCTCTTCTACATATTTTAGATAAGATTCAAATGTTACTATATAAATATCTTCTTGGTGAAATATGGGCAGTAAGCGCGAAACTGTATTTTGTAGCATAGTGCCTTCACCTATCAAATGAATAAATTGTTTAGGAAGCTTTTCCGTACTTCTTGGCCAAAACCTTGGTCCTACACCTCCAGCCATCACAACAGCTATTTTTTTTTGTTTTTGTTTATTCATCTTGTTATTTAACTAATAGTTTGAAAGCCTCCTAAAATAGAACCAATCATTGCAATTGAAATTATTACCATTATAATAATCGATACTATTCCCAAAATTGTAATAATTAAAGTCATAAGGAAATACTTCCGCTGAAATTCTAATCCACCATTAAATTCGATAATATTTTTGAAATATAAGAATCTTTGAAATCTTGAACCCGATTGCCTAAGATAGTATCCTGAAAGAATAAATCCTAAGCTAATTAGAAAAGGAAATAATTGGAATAAGAATAAAATCCAACTAATTTTTTTTAAATTAGGAGGTGAAACTGATGGACTTAGTATACTAATAATACTAAAAATAAATACTAAAGCTCCAATTATGATGAAAATAATACCAAGCACATTCATATAACTAGTTATTTTGAATATTGCTGGCTCATTTAGCATTTCATTGCCTTCTGATAATTTGGGAGCTGATTCCGGATTTGATAAATCACTCATAACCGTTTATAATATTGAAAAATAGGATATCAATTATTAAAATGATTTGCTTAAATATAAACATATTTTATTATGTTTTATTTAATGGCATACTTATTTGAACCACATTACCTTCATTTGGACCAAGAGTATCGAATGTTATAAAACCATTCATCATACGTATTGTAGAAGCAGAAATGGCTAAGTGGAAGATTATATCTTCTTTGTCGTATTGAATTGCCTCAATTATATTATTCGTATTATCTTTATATACACCTATTAATTTAGATACTAATGGATTGGGATTAGACAATATTTGAATTTCTAAAGTATTTTCATAAGGATTTTCAATGCATTCTATTTGTAATTCACTTTTATCAATACCTTTAGAAAGCCCTAAAATAGCCTCTTTAAAAGATAAAGTAATTAAATTGACATCAGTGATTATTATCTTATTATTTGATTCTGGTGATATATTTACCGTTAGGTCAGTTATTTCTTTGATCTCATCTTGATATTGTCTTTTGATTCTCTCGATTACTTGATTAATTGATATATTTGTAATTTGTTTTTTATCAGTTTTTGATGTATTTAAAGTTACATCAATTAAATCAGTTAAATATGAAAACATCTCTTCAGAGCTTTGTAAAGCGAGATTAATAAAATTATCATGTTCTTCGACTGATTCATATGCACCTGTTGATAATAGTTGGAGATAACCAATAATACCAGTCATCCCATTCCGCATTTGGTGGCTTAACTTCGCCATAAAATAAGTTTTAAATTCACTTGCTTCTTTTGTAAATTGTTCAGCTAACTGAATCTGCTTTGTCTTTATTCGATTTTGCTCTTCAATTATTTTTTCAAGAGTAACATCTCTTCCAATACAGTAAATTAATTGGTCAGTAGACGATATTGTAAAAGACCAGCTTATCCATTTAGTATTACCAGATGCATCAAGCATCCTATAATCATGCCTTTCAGTATATTCGTTCTCTGATTTATTTAGTAATGAGTAAAAATGTTTTTTGTCCGAATCAGTAAAAAAGAGATTGTCAATCTGTTTACCAATTAAATCAAATGGTTCAATTCCCAGTATTGTTTTAGAAGCTGAATTCATTGTTTTCCAAATGCCATTTAAATCAAGCACTGCAATCATATCTTTAGAAGATTCAACAATTCTTCTTTGAGATCGTGTCATCCTTTCAGCTAAATCAACAGCTCTTGCCTTACTTGTTGTTATAGACAAAATAAAACCAAAAAATATAAAGCTTAAAATTAATGAAGCAATTAAAGAAAACGTTGGGAGAATAGTTTGAATTACACCAGCAAAATTTGGTATTGCTTGAAATTTTATAGTAATAACTTTGTCAGCAATTTTAAATTCCTTTTCCACCGTTTTATATGGAATATAATTTGTTTTTAACAATTCCTTATTTTTTGATGCAAAAATTTCAATTTTTTCATTTCTTTGATTGATATCATAGCATTGGAATATTATTGTTGTATCTGTTCGAATTGTATCTCCTAAAGCCTCTTCAAATAACCATCTTCCATCTGCTTCAAGAATTACCAGACCCTCAAAAATTCTCTCCCTTTCCTTTTTAGAAGCTCTAGGTAAACCTTTTTGATATATGGGTGCCATTAAAAAGAAACTCAGCGTGTCCTTTTCTCTTATATTCAGAATAGGGGTTGCTACTATTGTATCTAAATCTCTTGCTTTTTCAATTTGCTTATCAATTGAAGGAATTGTAGCTAAATCAAAACCTATCATATTCATATTTATTGGCGGAAATTGGCTAAAAGGTTCAATATATTGAATTGGATAATAATAATTTCTTATACCGGGTGGTTTTATGTTATAATCCAAATATTGAACCATACTTCTTGTAAAATGTAAGAATTCGTTTAAGTCCCAAAATCCGGGTTCAACTCTTTGAGCATAAATAATAGAAACAATTGTATTGTCAGCTTTGGTAGAGACAGAGCTATACAAGGTAAAATAATTATATGTTACTTGTACTAAAGATTTATTGTAGTAAATGCCTTGCATAGATGTTAGAACTTGAAATAAAGACTGCTTCTTGGCTTCAAATCTGTTCATCACAGAATTAACAGCTTTTTCAAATACATATTGTTGGTCATTTTCAACTCTATCTTTGAATCCCTGCCAAATAAAATATGAAATTACTAACATTACAATTAGAACAAAGAAAGCAGGCCACGCTTTTTGAAAACTAAATACTCTTTTTCTTTTTGCTGCCTGCTTAAGTATAAGCTCGTATGATGTCGAGTCAAAATTGCTATTTGCCATATTCTTTTTTTTATAAATTTAACTTTTATAAATTATTCTTTCTGTCCAATGACTTTTTGTACTTCTTCAGCAAAAGTTGAAGTATTAACAGGTTTTGATATATACATTTCGAAGCCCAAATCTAAAAATGATTTTTTATCATCAGATTGTGCTAAGCCAGTTACCGATATGATAGGAATTTTTTTTCCATTAGGTAATTCACGTATTAATGTTAAAAGTTCAGTACCGTTTATATCGGGTAATAATATATCTAATAGAACGCATACAGGTGTATTGTTTTTAATCCACTCAAGTGCGGAACGACCATTTTCAAAATCAATAGTAGAAAATCCTGCTTTAGCAAGTAAGGTGCAGAAAAGCTTTCTTATTGGTTTGTTATCCTCAACGATGCAGATTATTTTTTTCTCTTCCATTTTTATTCCTAACTTATTTTAAAATACTTTGTAATATAATCAATATTTATTTTAACAATAATAATAAAAAAAAATGAAAAAAAAATAATTAAAATAACTGAATTATTGCTGAAGAAATTTTATTTATTGGAAAAAATTTAATCGAGTATTTTTTAATAACTTTATTTAGATTGCTTTCAGGAAGAAAAACAGCTTTCAAACCTAATTTCTCTACTTCACTAATTCTTTGTTCTATGTTAGGAATTGCTCTTATTTCACCAGTTAAACCAATTTCGCCTATAAATGCTACATCGCTTTCGAGAGCTGTATCTTTTAATGAGCTAATGATAGCAACTGCAATACCAAAATCTGATGCAGGGTCATTTAAATATATACCTCCAGCTACATTGACGAATACATCATTTCTACTAAAATAAATTCCAAGGCGTTTCTCAAGGACCGCTAAAAGCATCTGCAAACGTCTCAAATCATATCCATTAGAAGTTCTTTGAGGCATTCCATAACTCGTTGGAGTTACCAATGCTTGAACCTCAAGTAATATTGGTCTACTACCTTCTATTGCTGATATTATAGCTACACCTGATTCATTTGTTTTTCTTTGTGCTAAGAATAACTCAGATGGATTTGTAACTTCAATTAAACCCTTGGAAGACATTTCAAAAATACCTATTTCGTTTGTAGAACCAAATCTATTCTTTAAAGCTCTTACTATTCTAAATGTATAAGTTTTTTCACCTTCAAATTGCAATACTGTATCAACTATATGTTCTAATAGCTTAGGCCCAGCAATAATTCCCTCTTTTGTTATATGACCAATAATAAAAATCGCTTTTTTGGTTTCTTTTGCAACTCTCATCAATGCAGAGGAACATTCACGCATTTGTATGATACTACCAGGAGATGCGTCTATTCTTTCACTATACACAGACTGTATCGAATCTATTACAATTATGTTGTAATCGCTAATTTTTATAGCTGCTTCAATTTCTTCAAGAGATGTTTCGTTCATTATAGATAAATCGTCGGCATTACTTATGATTCTTTCTGCTCTTAATTTAATTTGCTCTAAAGATTCCTCCCCAGTAATATATAAAGGTTGTCTTTCTATTAAGTTTCCACACATTTGAAGCATAAGTGTCGATTTTCCTATGCCAGGATCGCCTCCAATTAATATTAAAGCACCAGGTATTATTCCACCTCCTATTACTCTGTCTAATTCCTTAATTTGCGTGCTTATCCTTTTGGTAGAATCTGTTAGAATATCTTTTAATTTTATTATCTTGTTAGAATTAATAGAAATTGGTTTCCTATTCTGCTTTAGATCTGTATTTGAAATTACTTGTTCTACTAAGGTATCCCAAGAGCCACAATTGTAGCACTTACCAGCCCATTTGGCACTAACTGCTCCACATTGAGAACAAACATATGAGGTTTTGATTTTCATAAAATCTAATAAATTTCAGGTACAAAGTTAATTTCATTGCGAGGTGGCCTTACGTAATTATCCACAACTTTTCTTGGTGGCAATGTCATCGGTTTTGGTGTTACATCTTTATATGGTATTTGCTGAAGGATATGAGCAATACAGTTTAAACGGGCTTTTTTCTTATCATCAGATTCAACATCATACCAAGGGGCATGTTTGGTATCTGTGTATTTAAACATTTCATCTTTTGCTTTTGAGAATTCAACCCATTTGTACCAAGACTTCAAATCCATTTCTGAGAACTTCCAACGCTTTGCAGGATTTGAAACCCTCTCGGATAGCCTTTTCTCTTGTTCTTCGTCACTTACAGAAAACCAGTATTTCAGTAATTTAATTCCAGAACGAACGAGCATTTTTTCAAATTCAGGACAAGAACGAAGAAATTCAGTATATTCCTCTTCTTTACAAAATCCCATTACGTACTCAACGCCAGCTCTATTATACCAGCTTCTATCAAATATTACGATTTCACCGGCTGAAGGAAGATGAGCAACATAGCGTTGGAAATACCATTGCGTTTTTTCTCTATCAGAAGGCTTATCAAGGGCAACAACTCTGCATCCTCTTGGGTTAAGTGGCTCAGTTATGCGTTTTATTGTGCCCCCCTTGCCTGCAGCGTCTCTACCTTCAAATATGATAACAACCAGAAGACCTTCGTGCTTTATCCAATATTGAAGTTTGACGAGTTCTGTTTGGAGGCGAGATAACTCAGCTTCGTAAAATTTTGTGCTTATTTTTCCATGAATGTTATATTTTTCTATTTGCACATTATCAGCATTTTCTCCGTGTTTCTTATCTTTTTTATGTCCCATTTATTACTCCTTTTTATTTATTAAAATAATATAAAATTGATTATCTTTGATGAATTTAATCGCTACTGCAACCACCACAAGAACTACAAGAACTGCATGAATTACATGATGAATTAAAATCATTGCTGTCTAATCCTCTATCTAACCAATCATATGTTTCTCCTTCTCCTACTTCTATTTGATTTGAATCAATTAATTCTGAACTTTCTAATTCACTTACAAAAGAATTATTAGTGTAATAATCAATATCTCCAGTTGTAGGTGGTTCAAATGGAGCATCATCGTTCAAAGTATCAGAATCCCCGGCATAAAAACCATTCTCTCCAACATTCATTACATTGTTGCCTAATTCGTCAACCAAATAAAAATCATTTAAATATATATTATGCTCGTAACACAATGAACTCCAAATAAATGAGTAAAATATAATATCAGTGAATCCATAATAACCCCAAAAAATTGGCTCACCTATTTTGTTCGATGGTATTTGATTTACTGATAATATTTTTTCTTTTGGTCTTATAAGTTTTGTTGAGACATTTTTTATTATATTATCAACTTTAATAAATTTTCTTATAGCAAATTCAAGATTATCAATAAAGTTATTAAATTCAGACTTTTTTATATTTAGAAAATTGTCATATACTTCTTGATTAGTAAATACCTTCTCTATTCTTTTTTCTAAATCTTTCCTTGTTTCGCCTTCATTTAGCTTAAAATCATTAAGAACGGCATTAATTTTTATATTTATTGGATATACTCCAACCTTATGTTTCCTTTCTATTAAAATATCAATAAGATAATTGAAAGATCCATCTAAATGCTCTAAAACTAAATATATGTTTTCAAATGTTTTAGATTCAAGCTCATCAATTTTTAACTCAAATTCGTTCATCGCTTTTTTCAAATCATCTTTAAGGCCTTCAGTATCTAAATAAAAGTCATAATTATTAACCGATAATCGAATTATATTGTTCACATTCAGGCTTCTTAAAGCCATATTTATTTGTTGAAGGATTGATACGGCAGTAAAAGTTTCATGCTCTTGCTTTTCAGATAAACTACCAAATGTTAAAGCATCCAATAATCTAGCAAACATTTTAGAAGGTTTAATTTTCTGCACAATTGTTATTTGAGACGGGTCTATTGATAAAGTCGCTGAAAAATACATTTTTAACCTATTTATTATTATAAAAATATTCTATAATTGAGATCCCTTCATGTTCAAAATGTTTATATACTTGCTTAATTAATGTACATTCGTGAGCTTTACCTTTTATTTTTCCTGTTTTATTTCTGTCAATAGGACACCCACTATTACAGACCATTTCGTAGCAACATTTCGAGCAGTCAGGATGTGTATATTCATTTTCAAATAGTTTTTTTCGTTTTATTGTTATTGTATCAAAACTTTCGTATTTCCAATTAGCAAATATACCATTTGAATTATAATTCTTATTACAAGAATAGCAATTTCCATCAATATCAAATTCATACCACTCGCAATTATTACCATTTTGAATACAATAATTTGGCGATAAAATTTGGATTATTGATGTTAAATCTTTTTTTATAATAAAATTAGAAAAACGCTTTAACTGATTTTCATTAAGAGAATATTTACCTGTTGCAAACTTAACCTTTACTTTGTATGGATTTCCACACGATTCTTTGTTTTTTAGCTGTTCTTTTATCCATAAACAAAAATCATCAAGATAATTCATTGTTTCATTACTAACTACTGAAAGTATTGCGGTTTTAAAACCAAGTTTTTGTGCAGCTTCAAAGTTTTTCATTACTATATTATATGATCCATCTCTCATACAGTCGTGGACAGCTTTTGGAGGATCAATTGAAAAACCAAGTCTAATTTTTTTCGTATCATTAATTATATCCAATAATTCTTCTAAATAACTTTTTGTTAGGCGAATACCATTAGTTTGAATGCTTGGCGTTAAGTTTTGAATATTATTATTACTCCAATGATTATGTATTAAATTAATAATTCTACCCATTGTTTTCGAAAATATGAGTGAGGGCTCTGCTCCGTGAAGGCAAAACTTACCAATACGCCAACCTTCATTTTCAACTTTTTCAATAAAATATGAAAGAGAATGTATGATTTTTGTATCTGAATAGTTTTTCGTAGACTTCAAATCGAATGGAAGATAACAATACTTGCAAGATATATTGCAGGAATTATTAATTGCAAAATATAAATTTAGTATTTTATTACTATTTTTCAATTTATGATTGTAATTCTTTTGTTCTTTTATTTGGTAATTTTATTGTCAATATAGTACCTTGAGATTTATTTTGTATTTCGATACTTCCATTATGCGAATCAATAATCCATTTTACAATAGCAAGCCCAAGACCTGAACCTTGGATGTTCTTAGAGCGAGCTTTGTCTATTCTATAGAATCTATCGAAAATGAAAGGGATATGCTCTTCTGGAATACCAATACCAGTGTCAGATATAATTATTTCAGAATATTCTCTATGCTTTTTAAGTTTAATAGTAATGCTACCTCCTTTGGGAGTATATTTGATAGCATTATCAATAACGTTGAGGACGGCTTGGTGAATTCTTGCAGTATCGCATTGAACAAAAACTTTATTTTCTATATCTTTATGCAATATTAATCCTTTAGCTTCAGCTAAAATCTCAGCATCCTCAGATATATCAAGTATTAATTTTGACAAATCAGATTCCTGAAAAACCATCTTTACCTGACCAGCGTCAGCGCGAGAAAGTTCCAGTAGAGTATCAACAACATTAGAAAGGCGTTCGACTTCTTCAAGGGAGCTTAATATTATCATTTGATATTCTTCAATTGATTGAACCTTATGCAATGCAATTTCAAGCTCACCTCTTAAAATAGTTAAAGGGGTTCTTAATTCGTGAGAAGCATCAGCCGTAAACCTTCTGATTTGGTTAAAAGAGCCTTCTAATCGTTCTATCATTTCATTTAATGTTCGAGTTAAATGGCCAACTTCATCGTTTGTATGTACAACAGGTAAGCGCTTACTCAGATGTTTAGCAGTAATTTCTTCAGCAGTTCTTGTGATTTCATTTATTTGCTTAAGAGATAATTTAGAAAGAATTAAGCCTCCAATTATTGATATTAATAATATTGGCGGAAATGCTATTATTAGAATAGAATAGAGATTTTTTATATTATCCTCAATATCTTCAAGATTGTATCCAATTGAAATTAAAGCCTGTTTTGACTTCTTTACTAATAGACGCACATTTTTGTTATCAATAACAATATTGAAAAAAGCTGAGTCAGGCAATATTTTTTGTTCATTTATTGAAAGTGAATCTTGTTTTTTAATAGATTTAGTTGCGGTGTCGGGTATAAAATTTAACAAATGAGTAAGTTTTGAATATATCGGCAGAGAATCAGGTAAAAGGTTATTAGAACGCCAGATAATTTGTTCGTTTGTATCAGCAATTTGAATGTAATAATTTTTAGAGTTTAAAAGAATATGTTCATAAATAGCTGACCATACAATATCTTGTTTTTCATAAAGTTCATCACGAGGGCTGACAGTCGGTCGTAAAGGACCTACAAATCGTTTTCGTTCCTCCTCTCTAAATAAAGCAAATTTATCGGATTTTTGAGATCTACTCTTTTTTTCGGTAGTTTTTACCTTATCTTTAGGATTTTGCTGACTTTCCTTCATTATATAATCTAATGAACTTGCAACTCTGGATAATGTAGTGTCTAAATTTGAATATAAAACAGCAGAGAAAGATAGATATGTGTATATTCCGAACAGTAACAATGAAAACGCAACTATAATGCTATACCAAATTACAAGACGTTTCCTTAATGATATCCTTATTGCCAATTTTGAATACTTTCTTAAATAACCATAATAGTTGAAAAATAATTATTAATTTTGAAAATTAAAATTAAGAAAAAAATTACAATCTATTTTGATAATTTTGAAAAAGAAATGTAAGAATATTATTTTTAAAGATAAGATTTTCGATGTTCTAATTTGTTTAGATGCTGACCTGCCATCTAAAAGAATTATAGAAAAATTTAAAAATATACTTATCATAGCAGCTGATGGAGCTGCTATTAAACTTTTCAAGAAAAATGTTGAACCTAATTATATTATTGGCGACCTTGATACATTTTCAAAAAGCGAAATGGCGAGCAAAGAGTATAAATCCGAAATAATATTCATACCCGAACAAGAACATAATGATTTTGAAAAAGTCTTAATGTTTGCAATTGAACATCATTATAATGATGTGTTGATTTTTGGATTTCACGGCGGAGTATTAGAACATACATTGAATAATTGGAGCGTATTGCTAAAATACAGCGATAAAATAAATATGTGTATATATGACAAAGGGCGATATGCGTTGCCAATGAAAAAAGATTCTTTTGAAATCATAGTAAAAAAAGGAGAATTAATTTCGATAATACCAATGACCGAAGCTGTGCTTAAGACGCAAAATCTAAAATGGAACCTTAATAATGAACTTTTAAAGATTGGTTATAGAGAAGGAGCAAGAAATATAGCCATAAATGATAAAATTTATATTGAAATCATTAAAGGTGCCATACTCTTATTTATTGATGCCCGACTTCCTTTCGCACCTGAATTGATCGCAAAATAATAATAATTCCTTAGTAACGTATATAATATTTTAGTCTAATATAGGACGTGCAAATGGTTACCAATTATTTAAGTATATTGAGTAAAAACCTCTCAAAAGAAATAAGGGTTGCTGTTTATGGTCATTATGGTTTTGTATTATTGGTTTTTCCCGCAAATTCTGATGACTATAAGGAAAGCGAAGAAAACGGATTAATTCAAGCTATACAACCTTCAATAGAGAAAGGAAAATGTAGAGTAGTTACTTTCGACACGATTAATCAGAGTAGTTGGCTAAATAACGATTTATCAAATGAAGAAAAATCTGATATGCATCTAAAATTTAATAATTTTCTTGTTGATGAACTTGTTCCATTCGTTTTTAAAGAATCTGGTGGATTGTTACCTATAATCACATGTGGCGCAAATGTTGGCGCTTATCACGCTGCAAATTCATATTTCCGACGTCCTGATTTGTTTTTTGGTACTATTGCAATGAGCGGCTTCTTTAATATCGAATATTTAACAAATGGTTATTTCGATACAAATTGTTATTTTAATTCCCCAATTCACTATTTACCTCTATTAGAGGATAGCTATTGGCTTTCTTTTCTTAGAAGCAATCATCATATATATATCCTTACCTCAACTCACCCAGAAGAGAATCAAAGCGAATCATATTATCTCACCAATATTCTTACAAATAAGGAAATTCCTCATAACTTAGATATCTGGGGAACAGAAAGAGCACCTGGATACGAAACCTGGAATGCTATGTTATCGAAAATAATAGATGTTTATCTTTAATCTGATTTAATAAACATCTGTGCTTTATTTCCAAATCTAATAAAAAATATACCTGAAGGTAAATTAGAAATATCAATGTGCAATTCATGAGAATTTGGACTAATTTTTTTTTCTAATAAACATTCACCTATGCAATTATAAATTCTAATCTCATTACAAATCTTAATTAAATCATTTGTTGGATTCCATATATTATTTAGTTGAATATTAATATAACCGTTAGCTGGATTTGGAGTTATACATATATTTTTTAATTCGTGTGTTTCTTCTACTGTTGTTTCGATTAGTGAGCACTTATAGATTATGTCCCATTGTGTAACAGCTAAAAAACATGAAGATGATACAATTGCATAATCTGTAAATACTCTTGGAAATTGAGTACCAGATGTGTCTGACACTATGACCCAAGACTTTCCTCCATTTCTTGTTTTGTAACCGTATCTTTTTGAAAAAGTAAAGCCATTTTTTTCATCAATAAATCTTATTTGAAAAAGTCCAGTTGTCAAAGTTGTTGTATTAGAGAGCTGTAAATCCCAGTTTCTTCCTAAATCTTTAGTATAATAAACGACATTCTTATAGTCGTTGCCTATCTTCATTATTCCAGCAAACCAGCAATTTGCGGTGTCGTGACAATACAAATCAGGAGAATAATCATCGAGCAAGTTGTAAGTTGAAAACTGAGCAGACCAGCTTGCACCTGTATCTCTGCTAAGCCAAAAAGAATGTCTATTGTATTGAGGAGAATAAGATAATAGAAATAGCGTATTTGGTGATGGCATTTCTATTCTTTTAATAATTTGAATGTCTGTAAATGTTGACAAATCAATTCTTTTCCATGTTTGAAAGCTATCCAAAGTAACAAATAACCTTCCATATTGTGGATTAATTGAATCATAAGGACTAACCGAAGCGATAACTCCAAAAGCATCGCTATTAATAGAGAAAATTATGTTTGTCTTGTTCCAATTTTTATATAGGTTAGAATCAACAACAGTTCTTTTCCAGTGTTTACCAAAGTCATAAGATTGCATAAATTTATTGGTGTCCAAAATAGCAAATACCTTAGAGGGAGACGAGTATCTTATTTCTCTAATGGCTTCTGGCTGATGCCAATAATAACGAAAAGTAGCAGAGTCAAATAAATCTCTGGCGCAATCATAATGATATCGCTTCCAACTTTTACCGCCATCACTTGAATATTTCAAAACAAAACATCTTAAATAACTTATTGTAGGATGTGGTGTCCACATTGTTGCTATGCAATTAGATGAATCAAAACAAGATATTTGATAATCAATTGCATTTCCAGTAGAATCAACTACCTCCCAAGTACCTATTTGTGCATTTAATAGGCAGGCATTAATCAATAAAAAAAATATCTTTACCTTATTATACATACCTTTTTAATCTCAGTAATGCCTCCAACAGTGCAAGAAATAAAATATATTCCCAGCGGATAGTTGGATACATCTAATTCGTAAGTTGCACCCTCAAGGCATTCTGAAAATGTTTTCTCTTCTAATAAATTACCATAAAGGTTGAATAATTTGATATTGACTGGTTCTAAACTGCCATTTTTATAATTAATTATTATTATTTGGGTGATTGGATTATAAACTAATTTGAAATTATTTTTATTATCTGTTTCAAGAGTTTCAATGTTTGTATTATTAAATTCATAACGAAAAAGTGTTCCATCGTTCGACAAAGCCATAAAACAGTTTCCATCAACAAATTCATATTTTTGAAATCTTCTAGGAAAAGTATATCCATTTATATCAATAATAGGCAGCCAAGTTCTACCAGAATCTAATGTTTTGTAACCTTGGTTTGTATTTGTTATAAAACCTATTTCATTATTAATAAATTTAAAATGTGAGGTATTAAAAGGTAATTCACTTATTAATACCCAATTTATTCCCCTGTCTCTTGTTCTATAAATTTTTGTTTTATACACGTTGTCAATTTTAATATTAAGACAAAACCATCCATTATTTTCGTCAATAAATGATGATAATAGACTTGTTTCTTTAGTAATTAATGTATCAAAAGTGATTTCTTTTTCTTGCCAACTCTTTCCAAAATCATCTGAATAAATGAAATTATAACATAATAACTTATATTGAGAAAAAATATATATATGTTTATTTGTAGGAATTGAGATTGAAACAATAGAGCTTAACGAACTATTCATTGGAAAATTGACTTCAATCCAGTTTGTGCCTTGATTTAATGAATAAAAAAGTCTCTTGTATGTTTTAGAATAATTGTTAATATAAAAGGGACTATAACATAAAAACACACTATCATTCTTGCTTTTAATTAAGTTAGTGAAGTATTTATTTGTTATTAAAAATGAGTCTATAATTATTGTTTTCCATGTTTTTGCTATATCTTCTGATATTTTTAAAACTGAATTATTCTGTAGAGCAATTATTTTATTATTCGGTAATAAATAAATACTTCTGAATTCTTCAGGATAATATTGATAGTATTCACCTTTTATTGAATCATATCTCAAACCATCACAATCATTCATTATTAAATCCCAAATATTTAGTGGTTGAGTATTTGTTTTTAGAACATTGCAGTTTTTTATATTAGAAAATCTATAATATACTAAACACGATTGTTTGTCATAACAGAATAATTCTTTTTTGCTTGGTTGGAAATCTATACTATCTAAAAGAATCCAAGTCCCTACTTGGCAATTAATTATTATAGTATTAATTAGAAATATTGCAAAAAATAAATATAAGATTTTCATAAAATTACCTAATTCACGATTATGAATTTTTTATGATATATTAAGGTATTATTAGTTAATATGTTAACAAAATAAATACCATTTGATAATAGTAATGATTTTAAATTAATCTTAAAATAAGAATGATTTTTTTCATAATTATTTTTGTATAAAATATTGCCGAAAATATCATAAATGCATACTTTAATAGTTCTAAGGGTCTTGTCATTAATTATTATTTCATTATTATTATGTAATAAGGTTATATCCATCTTATTTATATGTTTATTATCTATCTTGCTGAATGTTTTTAAAGTATCAAGAAAATTAAAATTACCAAGATTACATATACATATTGGGCAAAAGTCAGGATTGCATTGAATATTATCGCAATCGAAGTTTGTATCAATTATATAAGCATTTTGATATTGATATGGCGGCTCTCCCCAAGGAGATGCTAATGTATAATTCCATTCACAACAATTATTTGAGTAGCAGAAAACATAGCGTTTGTAATAAGTTGAATCAGTAACTGTTGCCATACAAGGAAGAAGTTTAACACGAACATTAAAATAACCGTCATCCTCTTCCCAATTATGATTTTTTAATAAACACCATAAGGATTTTTGAAACCTTTCTTCTGGTGTTCCCATATCTTGACAAGTTGGTGGACAATATTGAAATCTTAAATGGTAAACAAATAGTTCTCGGCGATAGATGCTATTACATTCACCTTCTCTATAAGCATAATATATGTTAATTGTACAATTAGGACAGTCTTCTGGTGCACATTGTATAGAATCATGTGTGAAGAATAAACTATCACAATCAAATTCACAAGTCGGCTGCCCAACTAAATAATTAGCCCCAATAAAAATAGTTAGAGCTAAACTTAATAATAAGTATTTAAAATTCTTAATTATTTTAAACTCCTTTTACTTATGAAACAATCTTTTAGCTAAATAATAATTTTCTACCAAAAAAACAAATAAAAATGCAATTATTTTTCTTTATCTTTGCTTTATTACACATATCTTTTTAACCTCAGTAACCCCTCCAGAAGTACAAGAAATAAAATACACTCCCTGCGGTAGAAAATTAATATTTATTATCTCTTGTCTATTAGAACTTTCAATAATATCACGATATAATTCAGTACCTAAAAGATTATATATTGTTAAACTGATATTTTGAATATTATATTGATTGACTTGAGAAAAATCTATACTAACGATATTATTATTGTAATATAATTGAAATATTTCATTGTAGCTAAAAGTACTCTTTATATCTGTATTTTTCATTTCGAATATAAATATAGAATTATTGTCATAACGAGCGAGGAAAGAATTTTTGTCAAGAATATTAAATTCATTAAAACTCCTACAAAACATTGTATCGCCATTTGCTACAATAGGAATCCAGTTATTGCCTCCATCTCTTGTATAAAACCCATAATTAGGACCTAATGCAAATCCATTATACTTATCTACAAATTCTATATGCTTAAGCATATATTTGGAGGATAGTTCAAGCTGCTTTTTCCATGAATAACCAGCATCTTGTGAAAAATAAATGAAATACTTTAAATATGAATCAACGTATCTAATTATCATCCAAACATTTAATGAGTCTAACCAAAACATAATTGGGGCTTCATTGTTATATGTTGTATCAAAGAAAAAATTTAATTTTTCCCAAGATTTTCCATTATTAAATGAATGCAAAAGATATACTTTCTTATCTGGTCTATAATATGTTGAGATTACAATATCTTTGTCTGTTGGTAAGTAAACTGAATAAATATAGTGAATAGGTAAAGATGTATCTGTGAAGTGGAATTCTTCCCAATTTTGACCATAATTATTTGATATAAATATTCTTTTTTCGTATCTGCTCATTGAATCTGGTAATACTTTTGTATAAATAGCAATTTTATTATTTTTATCATTAGAAAAATTTAAAGAATAATCATTTCTAAATAGAAAAGTATCAGTTAAAATCTCTGAGAAATCTTCGTTTTCTTTTTGTTTTATCAATAGTCTTGCAGAATCATTATTTAAAATGATAGACTCATTATCTAATGTGATAATTTTATTAACAAACCTTTTATAATATTGATAATATTGATCATTAACACTGTCATATATTAATCTTGAACAGTCTATATATATTGGTTCCCAAATCTGATTAATAAAATCATACCGTTTTATTAAATTACATTTTTTACCTTCACTTGTAGTAATATCTAAATATTGATTGCATGTTTTGTTAGAATTACAAGAAATATATCTAAAAAGAACATAATCATTTAATGCTGTATCAATAAGTTTCGCACTAAATTGAGAATATGCTAAATAACAATTTAAAATCAATGTAATGAATATTATAATTGATATTTTTTTCATTATTTTTTTCACCAATATAAATAAATTTTCCTAATATCATTTTTTTATTAATTAAAGGAATAGTTTTGTAAAAATATATATCGTTACTTAAATTCTTCATTTTTTTAACTCCATATATAGATGTAACAATGATATTTTTAATTTAGTTATTTTTATTTAAATATACAAATTATTTTTTTATTTATTTTACCTTATTATACATATCTTCTTAACCTCTGTTACACCTCCCACAGCGCAATAAATGAAATATATTCCCTGCGGATAGTTGGAAACATCTAATTCGTAAGTTTCATCCTCAATATATTCTGAAAATCTCTTATATTCAAGTAAATTGCCATATAGATTGAACAATCTAATGTTTATTTCATGTTTCAAACTCGAACTGATATGAAATGCAACCTTATTGTTGAAATTATCATCAAGTAATTCAATTTTAAGTAAATTTGGATTTGCATTGTTCTCAAAGATTTTTGTTGGATTTATTTCATAAAGATAAACTAAAACATTGTTATAAGCTAAAAAGGAATTATTATCCAGAATTTCAAATCTTGATAATCCTGCAGGTTTTGTATTTAATTGATTATCAGAATAATCATATAATGTTATCCAATTATCTCCGCCATCACTAGTGAAAAATCCTTTTAAATTGTCGAGAATATAGCCATTATACTCATCAATAAATACTATATTTTGAATAAGCCAATTGTCAAATTCATATTGTTTAAACCAAGATTTACAACCATCATTAGTTTTATAAATTATACCTTTTGTTATGTTATTGTCTGCTAACTCACAACTTATCCATCCTATTTTTTCACTTTCAAAGAAATGCGATGTTACTCTTATATTTTGCATCGTATCAAAAGGATAATTGACTTCTTCCCAATTACGTCCTTTATCTGATGAATGATACAGAATATTTTTATCCAAAGAATCGTAAAGAGTAAGCATAAAAAGATCATTATCAGTTGGAGCCGACAAATAGAAAATTGCTTTTAATTTTAATTCTTTGTTATTAAAGTGAATTTCTTCCCAGGTTTCTCCGTAGTCATCAGAAACATAAATTCTTTTTGAAGTTGGGTTCAATCCTTTCCAGGGTTTATCGAAAAATATATAACAAGTTTTATTTGAATTTATTAGATTAATTCCATTTTCTTCATAATTTGTTTTATTATTTAAAAAAGTATCACAATTCACTAATTTATATTTTCCAGATTTACCCATTGATAAAAATAATTTGTTATCATAGGTAATGAATAATTGATTTTGATTAGATAGTGTTTTTATTCTTTTTATCATAGGAGGTTCGTATTGGTAATATTCTTGCTTTATGCTATCAAAAATCAATCTCGAACAATCAATTCCACTTAATTGCCAGTCAGTCAAAGTTATTTGAGAATGATATAAATTCAAACAGAATTTTTTCTTATTTGCAGAATCATTATAACTGCTTGCAACTACACAATTGTTATTATTGCAAGATATTAGAGTTCTATAAGGATAACGAAAAGTGAATGTATCTATGTAAGTCCATTTTCCTACTTGACAAAAAGAAAGCAAGTTCCCCCAAAAAAATAAAATTAAAATATGCTTTTTCATTTTTTTTAGTATTTGATATAATTACCAATAAATATTTTATTGTTTATATTAATTTTATAGTAATATATACCTTTTTGAATACTATTAGGAATATATATTTGGTATATAATACTATTTTTTTCAAAATTTGAAGCATATATCAAACGTCCGATAATATCGTAAATATAAATATATGAATAACCAGTTGACTGATCAATTATTTCTAATAATGAATTAAAAGAGTGATATTTTGCTTCTATTATTGTTTTATTATTTAGTTTTTCATTTAAGTCATTTACAAGTAAAGCTGGTACTGGTTCAGTTGCATTTACTTCACAAACACAAATTTTACAATTTGTGTTTGATAAACAATCTAATCCATCTCCATGGCAATGGCTAATACTGGACAATATTATTGAATCTAAAATGCTCCAAGGTTTGAAACCAGTTTCAGAAGCTAATTTATATTTTCTTTTACAACAATAATTATTTGTCCAACAAACTGTATAGTATTTGTAAGATGCTTCAATTACTCTTGACATACAAGGCCAATTCTTCATAGTAACCCAAAAAACTCATCTTGTTGTCCCCAGTTATGCTCTTTTAATAATAATGTCATACAATATTGAAATCTAAATTGAGTATCATCAAATCCGGGATAATTACAATTAAAACAATTAATAAATGTAATATTTAGAATATTCAACTCCCTAACATAATTGCCATTGCACATTCCATCCCAAAATCTATAATCAATATGAACAGTGCAGGTAGGACATCCTGTTGGTGACTTTGTCAAAGTGGCATTTTGCCAAGAAATAGAGCTTTCACAACCATCGTCGCACCAAGTTGTCGGCTGCCCAACTAAATAATTAGCCCCCAAAAAATTGTTAGAGCTAAACTTAATAATAAGTATTTAGAATTCTTCCTAATTTAAAACTCCTTTTACTTTTGAAAGAATCTTTTTTACAAAATAATAATTTTCTACAAAAAAAAATAAAAATGTAATTATTTTTCTTTATCTTTGCTTTATTACACATAACTTTTTAACCTCAGTAACCCCTCCAGCAGTACAAGAAAAAAGAGATAAAGAAATAAAGTAACCTGGAAATGAATAAATCTTATAGAATTGAATCATAAATATTTAAATAACTAATGTATCTATCATAATCTATTTTTCCTATTTCTACTCCCTTTTTGATTGCACAATCTGGCTCATGAGTATGTGAGCAAGGAATATATTTACACTTGTTGTAAAATTTATCAAAATCATGAAAGTAAAAAGCTAAATTTTGTCTATCTACCCCTGCTATACCCCATTCTCTAATACCTGGTGTATCTACTAAATACGTATTTTTGCTAATAGTTGAAACATTGAACATAATAATATTACTCGTTGTATGCTTACCCTTCGAAGTTGATCCACTTATTTCTCTGATTTTTTGAATATCTTGCCCAATTATTGCATTAATTAACGAAGATTTACCTACTCCTGAAGGTCCTAATAATAAAGTCTTTTTACCTTTGAGCACATTTCTTATTTTGTCAATGTTAATGCTATTTACTACACTTATCGCAATAATTTTGATTTTTAACTTCTTATATATATCAAAATCTTTAAATATTACCCCATATTCATCATCATTAATTAAATCTAATTTATTGAGTATAATAATTGGCTTTACGAAACCAATTTCGGCTGAAACTAAAAATCTATCGAGTAATCGCTTGTTATATTGAGGATTTCTGAAAGAAAACATCAACAAAACTTGTTTGATATTTGCTGCAACCACTTGTTCTATAGAAGGATTGATTATGGAGGTTCTCGAAATCCATTTATTTCTTTTCTCCACTTTTTGAATAACGCCATAATCAAACTCTTTATTGAGTTTATGCTGCTTAATTCTCCTAAAATATACAATATCACCAACTGTTAAAATTGAAGAATTAATATTTTGGCTTTCTAAAACGCCGCTTACTTCACATATTATTTTCTTATTTAAAGTCTTATTTAAAGTACTATTAACAAAATAGCTTTTACCAACTATCGAAGTAATAAAACCTTTTTCCAAATTGATAGAAGGAATCTCATCTTTTATTAAAATCCTTTTGTTTGTTCGTTTATATTTTGACTGAAATTTTAAATTCTTTCTATCAAAAACTTCACCAAAATCATTCATATTTCAAAAAATAATTATAAAAAAAGTAAAATATAAAAAAAATAAATAAAAAAGTGTGAAAAAAAATGCAATGTGTGAAAAAAAATTTACACTTTTTGCTTGCTTTGTTTAGATTTTTTTTTATATTTGCAATTAGTTATTTTAAATACTAGGATAAATTTGTATTATCGTTGGACATTAAGACAAATACCCGATGAAAGAACCGTTCAAAACTTAGCAGAATTATTGAGAATCCCCAGAACACTAGCAAATGTTCTGGTTGCAAGAGGAGTAACGACGTACACCGAAGCGACAAAGTTCTTTGAACCTAAGCTTGAAGATATTCACGATCCTTATCTTATGACTGATATGGATAAAGCTGTTGAAAGAGTACTTCGAGCTGTTAACAAAGGCGAGCTAATATGGATACACGGGGATTATGATGTGGACGGAACATCGAGTACTGCTATGGTTCTCCAATTCTTAAGAGAAATTGGAGGAAAAGTTGAATATTATATTCCTGATAGATTTCAAGAAGGTTATGGATTATCAAAAACAAGCGTTAAAGAAGCAAGAGATTCAAATGCTTCGCTTATTATTACTGTTGATGTCGGAATTACTTCTTACGAACCTCTTTTATATGCAAAACAATTAGGTCTTGATGTTATTATTTGCGACCATCACGAACCGGGTGAAACCCTACCTGAAGCTTATGCTATCTTAGATCCTTTAATGCCGAACAATCCTTATCCATTTAAACATTTAGCTGCTTGCGGTGTTGCCTTCAAACTTATTCAAGCTATTGCTATTAAATTGAATAAAGAATCTTTAGCATTCAAGTATTTAGATTATGTAGCAATTGCTTCAGCCGCTGATATGGTTCCTTTAATCGGTGAAAATAGAATCCTTGCAAGCTGGGGATTAGATTTAATAAATAAAAATCCAAGACCGGGTATTAAAGGATTAATTTATTGCACGGATGTAAAGTTAGGCAATGTAAACGCTTCCAATATCGTTTTTTCTCTGGCTCCATTAATAAATGCTGCCGGCCGTCTTGGCGATGCAAAGCGTTCCGTTGAAATGATGACTCAACAAAATGAAGTAAACGCTTTCAGAATTGCCCAAGACCTTGTACAAGATAACAGAAAAAGAAGAACAATAGATGAAGAAACTTTTAATGAAGCTATCCCTCTTGCTGAAGATTTATTAAAATCTGGTAATTACAAATCTCTTATACTTTATAAACCCAATTGGCATCCTGGTGTTATTGGTATTGTTGCTTCTCGACTTGTGGATAGATACCATCTGCCTACCGTATTGATGACTAAAATTGATAATCTTGCTAAAGGTTCTGCAAGAAGCATCCATGCTTTTGATATTCATAATGCTTTAAAAAAATGCTCTAATTATCTTATAGAATATGGAGGCCATAAGCATGCTGCAGGTCTTTCTCTTGATGAACAAAATATTGACGATTTCAGAGAAGACTTTAATAAAATTGCCCTTAATTCAATCACTGACGATATGCTTATTCCTGAAATATTAATTGATACTGAACTGAAACTCAATGAGCTTTCGCCCAATTTCCTCAATTTATTAAAAAAGTTCTCTCCCTTCGGTTATGATAACCAAAAACCCGTATTCATAACAAAAAATGTTGCCTCTGCCAATGGTGTTAAAGTAGTCGGAAATAATCATTTAAAATTTAGAGCATTACAATCTAATTTTGCGATTGATGCCATCGGTTATAATTTGGTAGAAAAAAAACATATCTGTTCAAATGGTAAAACTTTTTCGATTGTATACATTATTGAAGAAGCTTCTTTTAATGGACAGAATACCATCCAGCTTAGGATTAAGGATTTAAAACCTGACAATACAGATGCTTGACAAAGAACAATCAATTTTTTTTTATAATCAATTAAATTCTTTTATTATTAAGTCAAATCCTATTTCAAGAGATGATTTGCTTAAGATTTATAGTCTATATCGAAACTTATTAGAAACTGCTACTGAAGAATACAATCAACTATTTTCCTCTAATTATGCTCGCCTTATCTTTCTAATTGATAGATTAAAGATAGATTACGATTTAACTTCAAAACTAAAAAAAATACATAACTTATTTACTAAAATTGCTAAAGATAAATCATTAATATTTAATAATGATGAAGCTATATTTATAATCTATATCTTGATTACTTTAGTTGTTCGTTGTAGTAGAACCTCAATTCCTGAATGGATTGATGATTTTATTACTAAAAATCAAAATTTCAAATATGAATTTGGTTATAAAACTTCAAAGCATGAATTTGTTCCATTTGTCAATGGAATTGTATTATTAAAAAAATTTGAAAATACAAATACAAAAAGCTTATTACTTGATTCATTCAACTATGGAGAAATACAAATTCTGTTAAATGACTACTGGGAAGATATTTTAAAGCAAGTTTGGAAAAATGCAATTTTAAATATTTTTAATTTGAGAAGATTAAAAGAATCAGAAAATACTTATTCTTTAACTGATTCTTCTATTATCGTTATTGAACCAGACTATCTTCTTGATGTAACCGATATTTCTGAATGTTTTCATCATAAAGGATACAACCCTTATTTCTATTTTTTGAAGAAATTTATTGATTCTGAAGTATCTTCTTCTCTTTTAGCGGGTAATATAGTAAACCTATGTTTAGATGAGCTCATTGTAAATCCAATAGCTAATTTTGAAGAAACATTTCAGAAAGCACTAAGATATAAGATATTGCAACTGTTTGCTTTTATGAATACTTCAAATGACAAATTAAAGCAAATCGAAGAAAAAACCAAATGCCATTTTGAAGTTCTTAAAAACACTATCTCAAGGCTCAATGTTGAAATTTGTAGTGTGGAACCTACTTTTTTAGCTCCTAAATACGGTCTTCAAGGTCGTCTGGATTTGCTACTGGAATATTATGATGAAAAGAATCGAAAAGATATAATTGAATTAAAATCAGGTAGAGCCCCAAGTATTGATTATTCAATTCAGACCCACAGTGGGCAATTCATTAGAACAAGTATATGGAATAATCATTTTGCTCAAACTACTTGTTACAATCTTCTCCTCGATTCTGCAATAGAAAATAGAACAGGTGTCTCTTCAATTTTATATACATCAGATATTTCTCAACCTTTAAGAAATGCCCCTAATATAATTCAAAAAAAGCAGGAAGTTATCAAACTTAGAAATATCATCGTATCATTAGAAAGAGCAATAGCACTCGGAAAATTTTCTCTTATAGATTCATTAAATGAAAATAAATTTAATGATATTGAATTCGCTAAAAATAATGCAAAAGAATTTGAAAAAGCTTTACAAAATTGTTCACTTATAGAAAAAGCTTATTTCCAGCATTTTTTAAAATTTATAATTAACGAAACTTATTATGGCAAATTCTTGAGTAGTAATTTTAACGGAAAATCAGGTTTTTCGAGTTTGTGGAAAGATAATATTGTAGATAAAGAAGAAGGAATGAATATTCTCTCTCATCTAAAATTAATTCCTGAAGAGTCTGATTTTTCCTGCTTACATCTCGTTTTCCAAAGAAAGAACAATAATTATACAAGCGCCTTCCGTAAAGGTGATATTGGTATTTTGTATAAGATTGGAGATAATAATTATTCTTTGATAAATTCACAAATTTTAAAATGCTATATCAAAGAAATTACTCCCGAAAAAGTTACAATTAGTCTTCGCAATAAGCAAATTAATCCCAACCTAATTGATGCAAATACAGATTGGGCAATTGAACCTGACTATTTAGATGTAACCCTTCAAGTTCTTTATAAATCGCTATATAGATTTATTAACTCAAATAATGAAAAAAAAGCATTAATTCTGGGATTAATGCCAAATAAAAGTTTAAATCAAACTCAGTACTATTCTCAGTATTTAACTGAACTTCAGAATAATATTGTAAAAAAAGCTATCAATTCAGAGCATTATTTTCTCATTCAAGGACCTCCTGGAACAGGCAAAACTTCTTATGTTTTAAAAGCCTTAGTTGAATATTATTTAACCTATACTGATAATATTATTCTTATCCTTGCATATACTAATCGAGCAGTTGATGAAATTGCTGATTCCATCTCCAAAATTAATGATGATGAACTATTTCTACGTCTTGGTTCTAAAGAAGCAACAGAAAAAAAAGATAATCTTATTGCTTATTTAGCTGAAACCATCCCTTTTGATAATCTTTATCGAAAACTAAATGTTTCAAGAGTAATTATCGCAACAGTTTCATCTATTCTAATGAATCCAGAAATATTCACAATAAAAAAATTCAATCTCGCGATTATTGATGAAGCATCTCAAATATTAGAACCTCAACTGATTAGCATCTTAACTCAAGTCCAAAAATTTATTATGATTGGAGATGAAAAACAGTTGCCAGCTGTAGTTGTTCAACCTGAGAAAAATTTGATCGTAAAGAATAATTTACTTAACAATATATCCTTAAATAATTTGGGAACTTCTTTGTTCGAAAGGCTCTTAAATCTTTGCATAAAAAACAATTGGAATGATTCTTATGGAATGCTCGTCCAACAAGCAAGAATGCATCGTAGTATCCAACAACTCGTTAATGGATTGTTCTATTCGGGAAAATTAAAGCATTTCGATAATGATTGGCAAAAAGCTAATCAAATTCAAATTTATAATATAAATAATCCTCTTATTGAAGAATTAACCCAAGATAGAATAGTATTTATTGAGTCCGAACGTGAAGAAAACTTGAAAATCCATAATCAAGAAGCTTATAGAGTTGCTGTATTAATTGATTCTATTATGAAAAGCTATAAGGGTGTTTCTGATAATAAAACTATTGGTGTTATTACTCCTTTCAGAGCTCAATGTAGCAAAATCTACGAAGAAATGAATCCAGACTACCGTTCTCTTGTAAATGTAGATACTGTCGAAAGGTTTCAAGGTTCAGAAAGAGAAATAATCATCATTTCTTTTGCCATTAATCATGTATTCTTATTAAAGCATATTCAATCTTTAGCTTTTTCTGATGGAATAGCAATCGATAGGAAACTTAATGTTGCCCTGACACGCTCCAGACAACAACTGATTATGCTCGGAGTAAGAGAGATCCTTATTGCAAGCCCTATTTTTTCAGATATGTTAAAATACATAAACGTTCTCGGGAAAATAATACATAAAGATAATGCAAAAAAAATATTCAAATAGATAAATTTCTATTAAAATAAATTTGGAATTTTGCAAACATTATTTTAATTTTGTATTAAATAAACTTAATTGAGCTTATTAGCTCTTGATAAAACAAATAATTGTATTATTACTATTGAAGTAATAATGAAACATTTGCATTTAGTTTTGTATCCACACACTCAGAGAGAGAGAGAGAGAGAGAGAGCAACTCATCTCGGACAATACATTCCGATTATAAAATTATCCAGAAATGTTATCAATCTAATAGACCCAGAATTCCTCCATTAATTTTTTAAACTAAAATTATAATCAACAATTTTTATAAAAATTAATGAAAGGAAATTAAAATGAAAAAATATTATTTATATTTTTGATTTTGCCATTATTTTTTTCAAATAATTCATATTCTCAAGATTGTCCAGAGGGTTATACTCAAAGACAAATATTACTAACTGGCTATCCCGGAAATCCATATTGTGAGTATTACATAACATATTGCTGTAAATGGGACGAAGAAACAAAAACATTAGATGTAAAAATACTCTATATAGACCAAAGGAGTAGTTGTGTCGTTTCAAGACAATATTGGGAAACTTTTAGGGCTTGGTTAAACTGTTTTGTTAAAGTTGATGCATTGGACAATTGTGCTCCGGCGCTACCACCTTGTAATGGAGAAATACCAATATTTGTTAATATAATAAATCCAGGTTGTTACTATTGGTTGAACTTTTATTGGGATAAATATCCAAATGAAGCAGAATGGATGGTAGGTTTACGTAAATGTCCGGGTGAATATAATTGGTGTAAGGAGGTTTGGAAACTTTGTAAAGACTATTCGATTGGGGAAATTGTGATATTAGAACATTACTGTGAGACCCATATTTCTGGTAATTGTCCATATGATGAACCAACCATTCCTCCTGAAGGTTATGGTTGGGAATAAGCTTGGTCAACTAGTTGTTTTACTAGACCCTGTTGTCCTTAGTTAATAAAAGGCGATTATATGTGAACTAACAATTTCAATAATGATAATAAAATATAAATATAATCGCCTATTTTTTTTAAAATATATTGAAGTTATTATGAAAAAGATATTTTTTTTATTTGCAATTTTAATTTCATTTAATAATTTATTATCAGAATCCTTTTATGAAAATCTTAATTTAAAAAGAGTTTCTTCTAATTTTAATGGTTCTGTTAATAATAATAAAGCCATTCTCGTTTATGGAAATGGCGGTGTTATTCTTCGTTCTATTGATGGCGGCAAAAGCTGGAATCAGATTAATCTTAACGACTCGTTGAATATTATTAAAATTGTAGCTCTTAATAATATCTTTTATGGGATTTCAAATCGGAATTATATAATATTCTCCGAAAATAATGGGATAGACTGGAATTACAAAAGTCTTGGAAATAATGCTGATTTAATTAATATTTTTGAAAAAAATGATTATTTATATATTATCTTAAAAAATAAAATTATTAAGTTAAATAAAGAACTTGAAATCGTAAAAGATTATAATTATAATTTAGACACATCCTATTATTCATTCGATTTAATAGGGGATAAAATAATATATTCTCAGGGTCAAGGTAAATTAGGATATATTAATTTTGATAACAATGAAGCAGGAATAATAGAACTGTCAAAATTAGGTATTTGCAAAGTATGCCATATACCAAAAAGTATTTTTTCGAACAAACAGGACCTATTATACTTCTTCTTAAATGATACTCTCTATCAGATTAACATTAATAGTAATCAAACAAAATTTGTTTATGAATTCCCGTATTTAGAAAGCTCAGTATTTTATGCATTAGATAATGAAGTGTTCCAATTATATAATATTACTGATAAAAAAAGAAATTTAGATTCATTATATTTTGTGAAAATTGATAATATTAATGAAATTCCAATTCACATTAAATTGCCTGGCAATGATAGATATGTATCCAATTTATCTTTCACTTCCTTACAATTTATCTCAGGAGATACTATTATTGCTGTTGGGAAAGGCAAGCTTATATATATGTCATACGATGGAGGTAAAAATTGGGAACTTAAATCATTATTAAATCAATTTTCATATCTTTTTCTCATTAATAATCAAAATGCATTTATTCTTTCTCCTTTTGCTCAGTTCTTTCATACTCATAATGGAGGTGATACATGGCTTACACAAAAAAATTATTCAGAAGAATTCTATAAAAATTCATGTTTTAAATATCCCGATATAATGTCAACTCTAAGATATTTATTTAATGATATAGGTCTATATATAGCTACACTTAATACTAATAGCGATAATTTAATTTATTCTATTAAAGGAGGTGATTCTATTGGTTTTAAAAGAATAGGAGTAGAAAATTGGACACCATATTCCGAAATCTATCCTTTTATTACAAAATGTTTTGATAAAATAATTATTATTAATCATATCAAAAGCAAGCCTTCACCTTTGACATTATTTATCAATAGATTAAACACTGACTTTAATGTTGAAAAGAAGACGCAGTTACAAGAGAAAGTGTTTTATGCAGTCTATAATTTGAATGATACTTTAATAGCTATAGGAAAAGATTTTGATGCTTTAAATCCGTTTAGTAATAGATATAACGTTTATATCTCAAGCGATACTGCTACTTCATGGGATATAAATTTTTCCTTCGAAGTAGATAAAGGTGTTTATCATCATCATATCTATAGATCAAGTCAAGTAAAACATCTAATATTTTTAAATTGGTCTTTTACAAAGATTATTAACTATGACACTGTTTATTACACAAAAGTTTATATGCTTGATATTCATAAAAAAACATTTACAGAGTTAATTCAAGAAGATTCAGATTTTCAAAAAGTATTTTATTTTAATGGTAGGTATAATTTCTTTAGATTTGTTTATGATGAAATTAAAAAAGATTTCTATCCAAAATGCCAATTTGTTGAAAATATAGATATAGATCCTTATATCTGGAGGAAATATAAAAATTATCGCTACTCACCACCACTACTTAACATAACTGAAGATACCCATTTATCATTTACAACACTTGTTTCAGACACTTTATTTGCTTTTGTTGCTTATGATTCTTTGTTCAACGAGGAAGTTCTTTTCTTTGCTCGACCTAAGTTACCGTCATCTGTTGAGGAAAATTATAAAACTGAAACTGTAAAACCTATTTATATCACAAATCCAGTCCCGTCACCTGCTCATAACTTTGCGAATATGAAAATTTACTGGGATTACTGGCTCAACATTGACAACGCTGACTTTTCTGCCATAAACTTACTCGGGTTGCAGGTTTCTGGTAAAGAAGATTTCCAGTTCACGAAAATAAACAGCTACTCTGGCGAGTTAATCTGGCGACCGAAAGCTCTTTCACCCGGCGTTTATATTATTACTGTTCGCATTGGAACAAATTCCTGTTCTCAACTTATTGTTGTAGATTAAACTTTAGAAATCGTTCGATTTCATTTGCTTTTGAAGTATCTTTTATTTTCTTATAAGTATTATATAACAGATTCGAAATCAAAGTGGTGAACTAAGCTTTTAAAAATCTAAAGAATAATTTGTTTTATGAATTGTCCTTGATTGAAAGCTCTTTGATTGTCCCCAATTAAAAAAGATTTCCTTGAGCGAAGCAATTTTAGCATTCCAATAGCATTGTCTTTAAATCCAACTAATTCTAAAAGACCAATAGCTTGCGAAAACCCAAATTCAATGAAATAATCTATTTTTTTTATTTCACAAATTATTCAAACCTCTTTGAAATAGCGTTCTCTACTCTTTATTCATATTATTATGTTGTTTGTTTAATGCTAAATCATATTATTATTCGTCTTAACAAAAAATTATGAATGACGCTAAACATATAATTCACATACTTCCTGATTATATCGCTAATCAAATTGCTGCCGGAGAAGTTGTCCAAAGACCTGAGTCTGTTGTTAAAGAATTAGTTGAAAATTCATTAGATGCTGGAGCTAAAGAAATAGGCGTGTTTGTCCGCGATGCCGGAAAGCAATTAATTCATATAATTGATAATGGCTCCGGAATGTGCAAAGAAGATTTGGAAATGTCTATCAAAAGACATTCTACATCAAAAATATTCACCCAAGAGGACCTCGAAGCTATTAAATCTTTTGGTTTCCGTGGTGAAGCTTTAGCTTCTATTTGCTCTGTTGCTTCTGTTGAAATCAGAACAAAAACAGCATCCGATTCGCACGGCTGGAAATTAATAACAGAACCTATGAAACCTATTCAGATTGAACCCTGCTTTACTGATAAAGGTACCCAAATTTTTGTTAGAAATCTGTTTTTTAATGTTCCTGCACGCCGTAAGTTCCTTCGTTCTAATCTGACTGAGTTTAGGTATATTTCTGAAACTATGTTCAAATTCGCTCTAAGCCATCCTGAGATTGCTTTTACTTTTTACGATGCTGATACTTTGATATTCAATCTAAAACCATCTTCCTTATTTGATAGAATAACTAGTATTTTCAATCGAGATATTAAAGAATCATTAATAAATGTAAAATACGAAAATGAATTAATCAAAATAAATGGATTCGTCGGAAGCCCTCAAATTGCAAAATTGAACCAAACTGTTCAGTATTTATTTCTTAACCGAAGAAACATAAGAAGTAAATCCTTATCTCACGCAATAATTTCTGCTTATGAACATATAATCGAAAAGAATAGCTATCCTTTTTATATTCTAAATATCGAAATTAATCCCAATTCAGTTGATGTAAATGTCCACCCTCAAAAATACGAGGTTAAGTTCGATGATGAACGTATGGTTTATGGTTTTGTCAACAAAGCTATTTCACATGCCCTCCAAAATTATAATTACTTGTCCAATAATACAGAAAATTTTCAAATATCACAAAATCCTATCTCTAAAGTTGATAATGATATTTCTAAGGGACCTGATAACATAGTCCTAATAAATAAGTTGACAGGAGAAATTCTTGATAATAATCTAAAAAATAAAGAGAATTTCAGTTCTATTTATCATAGTAGCCCCAGAGAAAGTTCTTTCGGTAATTCTTTCCAATATAAAAAAGTTAACTTCGAAATACTAAATAAAGACAAAGATATATTCCAAATTATACCAAATGACAATAGCAACCTTTCACAAGCAAATTTTGACAAACACAATATCTTATCAACCTGGCAAGCACATAATAAATACATTTTCGTCCAAACTCAAAATTCAATTATCATAATAGACCAACACGCTGCTCACGAGAGAATACTTTACGAAAAAGCCTTAAAAGCAATGAGTAAAGAATTTTCATATTCTCAAGAATTGCTTTTTCCTGTAGAAATCAGCTTGAATTTTGTTGAAATGTCTGCCCTTAAAGAAATAGAAAATGATATACAAAATTTAGGATTTTATTATGGAATCAAAAGCCAGACCGAAGTTACTCTATATTCAGTGCCAAATGATATAAAGAGTGGGGAAGAGGAAATAGCATTCAAAACAATTTTGAGCGAATATGTTCAAAATCAAAAAGTAAGCTCTATTAACAGAATTGATTCTATTGCTGCGACATTTAGCTGTAAATCTGCAATAAAAACAGGGCAAAAATTAACTTCTATGGAAATCGAAAAACTAATAAACGATTTGTTTGAATGTCAAATGCCACACGTCTGCCCTCACGGTAGACCCATTATTATTGATTTAAGCATAAATGAATTAGATAAAAGATTTCATAGAACATAAATTTTTTCTTTAATTGTTTTAAAAATGTTTTGTTAAATTAAAAAAACTCAATAAATTTGTATTCTTTATATTTGTAAATTTTGAAATAAGGAGAATTCTGTGGAAACAGATGCTAAAATTACACAGTCATTTAGAAAAGAAGATGTTGTTAGAAATTGGTATATAATTGATGCTTCTAATTATACATTGGGACGTTTAGCTACTCAAGTCGCTACTTTGTTAAGAGGAAAACATAAACCTTGGTTCACTCCCCACGTTGATACTGGCGATTTTGTCATTGTCATTAACGCCGAAAAAATTGAAGTAAAAGGAAAAAGAGTAGAACAGAAATATTATTTTCATCATACCGGTTATCCAGAAGGTGAAAGAATAAAATTATTCAAGGAAGTGCATAAAAATAATCCTGAATTTGTTATCACTCATGCTGTCAAAGGTATGCTTCCAAAAAATCGTCTCGGAAGACAAATAATCAAGAAACTCAAAATATATAAAGGAACTGAACATCCTCACTCAGCTCAAAAACCTGTCTTTTACGAATTACCTTATAAGAATTAAAATTAAGTAATAAATCGGAGTAAATTTATATGAAGCATTATCGAGCTACTGGAAGAAGAAAAACCGCTGTAGCACAAGTTCGTTTAATTAGTGGTACCGGAAAAGTTACTATTAACAAATTGCCTATTGAGGAATATTTCCCCATCGAATTGCATCGCCAAAATGTTTTATTACCTTTGACTGTTACCAAAATGGAAGGTAAATTTGACATTTACGCTAAAATTCACGGCGGTGGAAAATCAGGTCAGACTGGAGCTATGCAACTCGGATTGGCAAGAGCTCTTGTTGAATTCGACGAATCATTACGCAATCCTCTTCGCGAAGCAGGGTTGCTTACTCGCGACCCGAGAATGGTTGAACGAAAAAAATACGGACAGAAAAAAGCAAGAAAAAGATTTCAATTTTCAAAAAGATAATAATTTTTTATTCAACATGCTCTCAGATTGTTTGTGTGTGGCGGTTTAAAATACGTTTAGCAAACAAGATGAAGAGAGCAGAAGTTAAACACAATTTATAGGAGTTCTTTTAATGACACACAAAACAACAATCGAACAATTGCTCGAAGCCGGAGCACATTTCGGACATCTTACACGCCGTTGGAACCCGAAAATGGAGAAATTCATCTTTAATGAAAGAAACGGCATCCATATTATTGATCTTCGAAAAACACAATTACTTATTGATATTGCCTATGATGCCACATATCAAATCGCTTCTCAAGGCAAAATCATCCTTTTCGTTGGTACAAAAAACCAAGCAAAAAAGATAATTGAAGAACAAGCTGAACGCTGTCAAATGAATTACGTATCTGAACGTTGGCTCGGAGGTATGCTCACCAATTTCACAACCATTAGAAAAAGCATTTTAAGACTTAACACAATAGACAAAATGGAAGTTGACGGAACTTTCGATAAACTTACCAAAAAGGAACGTCTTATGCTTGTACGCGAAAGAGACCGTCTGCGTAAAGTTTTCGGCGGTATCGAAAAAATGACGCATCTACCTGGTGCCTTATATATAGTTGATATTAAAAAAGAACATATAGCAGTTCAAGAAGCAAAAATATTAGGTATTCCAGTTATTGCTATCGTTGATACAAACTGCGACCCAGAAGAAGTCGATTTCCCAATCCCAGCTAACGACGACTCAAACAAAACCATCGAAATTATTACAAAAATTATGGCCGACGCTGTGCTGGAAGGAAGTCAACTTGCACGTATGAGAATGGCTGAACTCTCAGCCGAAGCAGAAAGAGCTGCTAAAGAATCACCTCAAGCTATTATCGAAGAAACCGCTAAAGTACGTCGTTCTATGAGAGAAAGACGTTATAAAGGCGGTGACGACAAATTAAAAAATAAAGATGAATTAAAATAATTATAAATAATTAACGGATAGAATTATGGCACAAATTACACCCCAACAGGTCAAAGAATTACGCGAGAAAACTGGCGCTGGCATGGCTGATTGCAAAAACGCTCTTATTGAATCACAAGGTGATATGAAAGTGGCTATCGAGATATTACGCAAAAAAGGTGCTGCTTCTGCTGCTAAAAGAGCTGATAGATCCGCAAACGAAGGGCTTATTGTTACTAAATGCTCTCCCGATGGCAAAACCGCTACTATCGTCGAAATCAACTCTGAAACTGACTTCGTCGCAAGAAATGAATTGTTCGTTCAATATGCCAACCAAGTAGCTAAAGCTATTTTGCTGAATAATCCCACAACAATTGATGATGTTTTTGAGCTAAAAGTTAATGATGATACAATTAGAGGCCTTCACAACGAAATCCTTGCAAAATTTAGCGAAAATATCCAAATTCGAAGATTCTTAAAAATTACAACTGAAGGATATATAGGCGAATATACTCACGCCGGAAGTAAGCTTGCTGTCTTGGTAGAGACTAATATTGCAAATCCATCAGAGCAAGTCATTTCCAAAATCAGAGACATTGCTATGCAAATCGCTGCTATGAAGCCTTCTTATATTGATAGAGAATCTGTTCCAGAAGATGACCTGCTCAAAGAAATCGAGATTTACAAAGAACAAGCAATTACAGAAGGGAAAAAACCAGAGATTGCTGAAAGAATAGCTAAAGGACGCCTCGAAAAGTTTTATCAAGATCAGTGCTTAGTAGAACAATTGTTCGTTAAAGACCCATCTAAAACAATAAAAGATGTCGTAGCTGAAATTTCTAATCTTATCGGTTACGAAGCAAGAATAAAAAGAATCGTTAGATTTTTCCTTGGCGAATCTTTAGAACAATAATATGCGAATTTATCTATGTATAAAAGAATTCTACTGAAGTTAAGTGGTGAAGCGTTATTAGGTGAACTCCATTTTGGAATTGATCCAGAAGTTCTCCGTTCATTTGCAAAAGAAATATCCCAGATTTATGAGCTGGGGATAGAAATTGGCATCGTTATCGGAGGGGGAAACATTTTTAGAGGCATTCAAGCTGCCGCTCACGGTATCCATAAAGTTTCTGGAGACCATATGGGGATGCTTGCTACCGTTATTAATTCAATAGCTCTCCAAAATGCACTCGAAGCTATTAAAATTCCTACTCGTCTACAGACAGCAATTAAAATGGAAGAAATTGCCGAACCATTCATTCGTAGAAGAGCCATAAGACACTTAGAAAAGAAAAGATGTGTAATATTCGGTGCCGGCACAGGTAACCCCTACTTTACAACAGATACAGCCGCAGTTCTTAGAGCTATCGAAATCGAAGCTGACATCATTATAAAAGGAACTCGCGTCGATGGAATCTATGATGCAGACCCTGAAAAAGTGCAAAACGCAAAAAAATTCGATAGAATTAGCTACCACGATGTGCTTGAAAAAAATCTTAGAATTATGGACCATACAGCTATCACTCTTTGCCAAGAAAATCGTCTTCCTATTTTAGTGTTTAATGTTCTTAAAAAAGGAAATCTAAAACGCCTTATAGATGGAGAAAATATTGGTACTATTGTTACCGGGTAATAATTTTTCTAAAATAAATTTGGTGTGATTATGAAAGATGATGAGATATTAAGCAAAACAAAAGAACAAATGGCAAAATCATTAGAGTTTTGTCAAAGTCAAATCGCAAAAGTCAGAACTGGTAAAGCTTCTGCTTCATTAGTCGAGAATGTTAGAGTCGATTACTATGGCACTCTAACTCCATTATCGCAAATAGCTAGCATAAATGTTCCTGATGCAAAAACAATTATGATTCAACCTTGGGATAGGACAATCTTAAACTCAATCGAAAAAGCCATTCAACAAGCTGACCTCGGCTTCAATCCTCAAAACGATGGAAATTTGATCAGAATTCCCGTTCCTCCATTGACAGAAGAAAGAAGAAAAGACTTCGTAAAATTATGTAAAAAATTCGCAGAAGAAGGCAAAATCGCTATTCGCAATATAAGACGCGACCAAATGGAAGCACTAAAAAAAGCAGAAAAAAATAAAGAGATTTCTGAAGACCAGAGAAAAAGAACTGAGGACGAAATTCAAAAAGTAACAGATAAATTCATCAAAGATATCGATTCATTTTTAGCAAAAAAAGAAAAAGAATTGCTCGAAGTATAATTTATCACAATTTTTTCTTTGACAACTAACCATATTTTCTTAATTTTGTATCTTTATTGGGCTCTTAGCTCAGTTTGGTCTAGAGCGCTTCCTTGACACGGAAGAGGTCACAGGTTCGAATCCCGTAGGGCCCACTAATGAGCATAAATACTTCTATGTACAGCTTCCTATTAAACCCTTAGAACAGGTACTCTGCCAGTTATATTTTCTTATCGCAGTTCCTTTCGTGTCTCATTAATTTCCCTTTATTCCATAATTTGTTCCCTTAAAGTCCCTTATTATTTCCTTTTTGTTCCTCTTTGTGTTCGTTTTGCATCCCCAATAGGTGCTCTAACAAGGGTGTCTGACCTACGTATTTTGAGGTAGGTCAAGTATCCCTACTTGTTCAAAACAATACCTGCCATCCAGATTTCCACTCTCACAAAGGGGCAAGGAGGTGTTCTCAATAAAATAGTAGAACAGACATCCTTGTCTGTTGCATTTCAAATTGTATTTTTGTCAGACGAGGGTGTCTAACCTACGTATTTTGAGATAGGACAAGCATCCCTGCTTGTCGCATATCGAATTACATTAGTGGGGCTATATCATATTTTGAGGGGGCAAGGGGGAGTTTCCAATAAAAATTTACCCTCCCTCCTCGGCGAGTGTGTGATGATTGTAAGGGCGAATGGTCATTCACCCCTACAAAGGATTGGTATTTCCCATTTGCCTGTTGGGTTATATTTTGTTAATTTTGCAAATTATTTGAAAAAATTTATGGTGGTGATGTGAGAAATTTTATAATTATTTTTACATTTTCTATTATAAATATTTTTGCTCAAAATCCTATAATAAACACAGACAAAGGAGCAATTGAAGGTAGTATCTTAGATAGTGTATACCAATTCTTAGGAGTGCCTTATGCTGCTGCTCCTGTTGGAGAATTAAGGTGGAAACCTACACAAGAACATTCCCAATGGTCTGAAATATTACCTACGAAAAAATACCCTAATTGCTGTCCACAAAAAGTATTTGAGCAAGCAGGATCGGACTCCTTGCCAAAGTTAATAGGTAATGAAGATTGCTTATTCCTTAATATTTGGACGCCAAACTTGAATGCTGAATTACCGGTAATGGTATTTATCCACGGCGGGGGGAATCAACAAGGTTCAACGGATCAAATGTCGGTTGGAGCTGAAATATACAACGGCAAAAATTTATCCAAAAGAGGTAATGTAGTTGTTGTAACAATTCAGTATCGGCTTGGTGTATTAGGATTTTTAGTTCATCCGGGACTTGAAAGGGAAAGTCCGAAATCAATTGCCGGAAATTATGCGGTTATGGATCAGATATTTGCATTGAAATGGATAAAGAAAAATATTAGCAAGTTCGGAGGAGATACAAATAATGTTACTATTTTTGGTGAAAGTGCCGGAGGATTAAATATTATCAATTTAATGATTTCACCGCTTGCCAAAGGTTTATTCCATAAAGCTATCATTCAAAGTGGTGTGCCTGCGATTGGTGATTACAATGAATCAAAGATTTACGGAGTAAATTTTGTCAATCAATATATTCCATATGGAAATGATTCTGTAAAGATTTCATTTATGAGAAATATACATCCAGACAGCCTAACAATTAAATTGGAAAGTATATTAGGTGGTGGCATAGTAAAAATGAATTGGCAACCTGTGTTAGATGGATATATTTTCAAAAATTTTCCATTCGATGCTTTTAAAAGTGGAGATTTCAATCATATGCCAATGATTATTGGAACTAATTCGGAGGAAATGTCAGAAGCAGCAGGTATATATCCTGATTCTTTATATCCAAAATTGTTGGATACTTTTATGCAACGAACGATACCAGCTAAATATCATAATGAATTCAAAATGCTATATCCAGATTATCCAAATGAGAAAGCTAAATCTTCGTATATTAGTGTTTTAACCGATGGTCAATTTACATCTATGGCAAGAAGAGTAGCTCAATGCGTTAGTGTTAATCAAAATGAACCTGTTTGGAGATATTTGTATAGTCATAAACATACATTTCCAGGAGGTGAAAAATTGGGATCGTATCACGGAATGGAGCTTTTTTATATTTTTAACAACTGGGAAAATACAATTTTGGGTATAGGAATATTATTTAAGGAAGAAGATGAAAAAGTTCAAAAATATATGTTAGGCTATTGGGTTAATTTTGCTAAAACCGGAAATCCTAATGGAGACGGTTTAATCACTTGGAACAGATATAATTCAAATGACGATTCATATTTAGATATAAACGCAAGCCCAAAATCAGGGATTAATCTAAAAAAAGAAGAATGTGACTTTTTTGACAAAGTGGTCAATTTTGAGAAATGTACAAGTACATCCGTAGAAGAAATTATAAAAGATAATAAAATTCTGTATATCTTCCCCAACATCGCTTCGGATTATATTGAAATACATATTAGTAATGTCATTCTGAGCAAAGCGAAGAATCTAATCAAAATCTACAACCCCCTCGGCGAATGTGTGATGACTGTAAGGGAGAATGGCCATTCGCCCCTACAAAGGATTGATATTTCCTATCTCCCCGTAGGCTTCTATTTTGTGCAAATTGGCAATTACACAGAAAAATTTATGGTGGTAAGGTAATTTTTTAGTAACTTAAAAATAAGTGTTACAATAATATTTATTTTATTGAGTATATTTCGATGTTCGACAAGATTCACTACACTAATCTTGTCGAAGGGGTCAGGGCTAAGCAATGTTCGCTTCTCTAACCATCGTCGAACGAGAGCTAAACAAAATAACGAAGTTACTTCGCTTAGCCGTGACCAATTATGTACCACTGCAAAAACACAGTCAAATGATAATAAAGACGGAATTAAACAAACTTTTTGACGAGTGGGAAAAAATACATTTCCCGACTATAAAGGAAAATTTGTTGAAAATGGTATAATTAATGAACAACTTTTTAATACTACTAAGATAAAAATTCTTTTTGTTACAAAAGACCTAAATAATCCCCTCCAGACTTCTTGTGACTTATCAGACTTAATAAATCAATCTTACTTCCGATTACGATATTTTAGTTGGTAAATTGAATAACATAAAAATAATTGAATACTATCACCAATCCTACCAACTCCCAAGAGCGATGAGTTACTCTTTACTCCTAAATATTTTTCATTGCAAAACATTCTCTGAATTGTTGTGAGAGCAGCGTTGAATAAAAAGGGGTTAGCGAAAGCGGGGTAACGTGGGAGCTTACCCAATGCTGAAGATAGCTCTTTTTTTTATTGCAAATTTGATAAACGAATTGCTTTGGGCAAAAGCCAAACTGCTTGTTACAAAAAGTAACAGTGCGATATAGATTTTTAAAGTTTTCATATAATTAATCTTTTTTTATAAATAAATAATTGTTAAACATCTTTAATAGCTTTAGTTTCTTTTCTCTTTTCAAAAATATAATACAACGCCGGTAAAAAGAGAAATACCAGCAGTAAACCAAAAATTAATCCACCGATTACTGCAATTGCCATTGGCTTTAGTAATTCTGTTCCTTCTCCAATGCTAAGTGCAAGCGGAAGCAATCCGATTATTCCAACAATATCCGTCATCAAAATAGGACGGAGACGAACAATCGCCGCTTTTTGAATCGCATCAATAATACTCATTCCTTGTTCGCGTAATTGGTCAATGAATGTTATCAAAATAACACCTTGATTAATTTCAATTCCGGCAAGTATGATAAATCCAATCATCACAGTAACACCAATCGGTTGATTGGTTAAATACAATGCATATGAAACGCCAATCAATGAAAGCGGAACACGAATAAGAATTATAAACGGCTTAATGAAATCTTCAAAATTTATTACCAACACCACGTAAGCAAAAAACATTGCAATTAGCAGAATAATAATCATCGTATTGAAATTTTCACTTAGCATTTGTGATTGTCCACCAAAATTAATTTTATAACCAGCAGGCAAAGTGAATGTACTTAATAATTTTTGAACATCAGCAGTTGCTTCACCAACAGTTCGTCCCTGAACATTTGCTGTTGCTTTAATAACACGGTTCTGATCTTTCCTGTCAATTTCCAGTGGTCCGGAACGCTGCTCAACTTTTGCAATTGTGTTTAATCTTATCTTGCTTCCATTGTTGGGATAAATAGAAAGATTTTCAACATCATATATGCTTTTTATATCTGTCTCATCAACGACAATTCTAATTGTATAGTAATAACCTTTCTCTTTGAACTGAGTCGGGACATTTCCATCAATACTTGATTTGATTGTATTTGCAACTTGATTTACACTTAAACCCTGATCAATTGATTTTGTTCTATCAACAAAAACTTGATACTCCGGTTTTGTAATATCAATCGAAACATCGATGCCTGTAAGCCCGTCAACTTGTTTCAGCAATCCAGAAACACGCGTAGCGTTCTCATAAATATTTTCAATCGGTTCGCTGCGAGGAGCAATTATTTCTACCTCAATATCAAATTCTCCGGTTTGTTTAATTCCTTTAAGCTTTGTGTGAAAGACTTTCATTTTCAAGCCCGGGAATTTTATATTCTGCTGAACTAACGGAGTGAGCCATTCTACATATTCGTCAGTTGTTTTCGGTCGTTTAGCTGGATTAACAAGCTGAATATTAACCTCGCCTTCGTTTGCGATTTCATAAGTTACAAGTCCCCAGATTTTACCGCCAGAAAGTGAAGAGTATTTATCAATGTATGGCTGGTCTTTGATAAAATTTTCGATTTGTGAAATTACTTTGTGAGTTTCTTCCATCGAAGAGCCAGTTGGCATTTTTATTTTAATAGTAATTAATCCATCATCTGCTTTCGGAAGAAATTCAGAACCGATTTTGTTTAAGAAAATCATTCCAACGCAAAATAATCCGAGCGTTAACAGCATTATAATCCAACGGAACTTTAACACCCAACGCAAAGTTGGTTTATATGGTTTAATAATAAGATGAATTAACCCATCGGAAAGTTTGGATACAATCCCTTTTTTAATATGAACTGGTTTACCTTCTCTGAAAAATAATGAAGTGAGTGTTGGAGTTAATGTTAACGCTACAATTAAAGATAGCGTGATTGTGATAGCCACAGTGATAATCAATTCTCTAAATAATAGTGAGACTAATCCTGGAACCAAAAGGAACGGAAGGAATAAAGCTATAAATGTTAGAGTTGCAGTAAGAACAGCACCACTTACTTGTGTTGCACCTTTCTGCACGGGATGAAGTTCTTCCGGTTCTTCTTCCTGAATACGACTAATGTTTTCAAGAACAACAATACAGTTATCCAGCAAAACAGTTATTGCTACAACCAATCCGCCAAGCGTAAAGATGTTGATTGAAAAATTCAGCAGTTGCATAAAGAAGAAAGTGCCAAGCAAAGTAACCGGCAAAGTAAGCGAAACGATTAAAACTCTCTTCCAACCTGTTAAAAAGAATGCCGTGATAAGAACAACCAAAAGCGCCGCAATTAAAGCTGCGTCCCGAACTCCGGCAACTGCCGCTCTGATATATTCGGCTTGGTCGTAAATTATATCCATCTTAATCGAAGGTGGAATGACTGATTTTAATTCTTTTAATTTTTTTGCTACTAAGTCAGAAACTTCAATTGTATTTGCGCCTGTTTGCTTGAAAACTGAAAGCTTTACTCCTTCTCGCTGATTTAATTTTGTTTTTAATCTTTGAACTGCATAAGCGTCTTTAACATCGGCAACATCTTTTAAGAGAATTAATCCTTCGTTTTTACCTTTTGAAATTATCAGATTTCCAATTTCATCAACATTAGAAAATTCACCAACAGTTCTAACAATATAATCTCTTCGAGACGAAGTTACTCTTCCACCAAGTAATTCAAGATTTTCATCTTTAAGTCGCTGAGCAACTTTATCAACAGATAATCCATAACCTTGTAATTTAATAGGATCAATATGAACACGAATTTCTCTTTTAAGTCCGCCAGTAATTTCTGTTCCCGCAGTTCCTTCAATCGAAGTGAATTGATCTTGAAGTTCATTTTCAACATAAGTTCGCAGTTTGGTTAAGTCCATTTGATCGGAAGTGATGAGTAAATCCATTACCGGTAATTGCGAAGGATCGGCTTTGAACACCAAAGGTTCTTCAGCGTCTTTAGGTAAATTTTTTCGTACCTGCCCCAACTTGGAAAGAACATCCTGATACGCGATATCACGATCAGCATTATAAGTAAAGTTCACCTGAAGTGCGTACAAACCTTCAGTACATTGAGTTTCCATATAATCAAGATTATCAACCGTGGCAACTTTTCGCTCGATAACAGTTGCGATGTTATCCTCTATTTCTTCGGGAGTAGCACCTCGCCAGGTTACATAAACCTTAACCATTGGATAAGTTATATCCGGCAAAAGATTTGTTGCAAGTTGTGTGTATCCAATAACACCAACCACAACGATAGCAACCATTAAAATAATGACGGTAGCAGGTCTTCTAATTGCGTGATAAGAAAGTCCGCCTTGCTTAACTGACGACGTTGATTGTTTTTCAACAGAGTTCATTTTTTTCTCTTAATTTTTATATAAACTTTAACATTCATTTAATATTCTATATCATCAAACCATTTGAATAAATAAGCATCGTGATATTCAACATTAAATGCCTTTAATATTTTTTTGTATTCTTCTTTGAACGATAATTGTTTATGATGTTTTTCCTGATTGACAATATATTTTATAACATTATCAATCTGTGAATGTGAATATGAGAAAGCTCCATATCCTTCCTGCCAGTTAAAATTTCCTTTAAGCCATTTTTTATCATTTATAAAATTTCCGGAAGATATTTTAATATCCTTTACCAAATCTGAGATTGCATTCTTAGGATTTAATCCTATAAAAATATGGCAATGATCGGGCATTGAATTTATTGCAAGCAATTTATTCCCTTTGTTCTGAATAATTCCGGTTGTGTATTTCATTAATTCATCTTTAAAAGAAGAAAGGATCAACCTGTCTCTATGTTCTACAGCAAATACCAGATGGATATATAATTGTGTATATGTGTTTGCCATATTTGAACCTTATTTTTATTTATTGAACTCCTAACGGAGTTCGATTTTGTTAGGGCTTATCATCTCTTCTACAAATATTGAACTCCTATCGGAGTTATTTCGAAATTGTTTATGCTCATTTATAATTAAAAATCTATTTAATTGAACATTCAACATTTCACATTACATAAATTAATCTATCAATTTCATCTGTTTCTCTATAGAACCAACATATTTCTAACATTATGCTCTACTACAAATATTGAACTCCTATCGGAGTTCGATTTTGTTAGGGCTTATCAATTCTACAAATATTAAACTCCAATAGGAGTTTTTTTCAAATTGATCTTTGTCCTTCATAAGCAAATGTCTATTAACATCCCAAATAATTTCATATCCCATAAATCAACTGTCAATTCCGTCTATCTTTGCTCCGTAGGAGCTAAATATTTGTAGAAATTTAGAAACCCAAAACGCCTGCACTCCGTAGGAGTGCAATATTATTTTGCAAAACATTTTTATTTCTCTTCCTTCTTCATCTGTTTCGCTGGTTTTTGAACCATTACCTTCATTCCATCTTTCAAAAGTTCTTGACCCATAACAACAATTTTCTCGCCTTCATTCAAACCAGATGTTATTTCAGTTACTTTATCATTTGATATACCGGTTGTAACAATTCTTTGATAAGCAGTTGTATCTTTAATAATATAAACTATCTTTTCACCTTTTTGATTAACAATGAAAACATCATTAGGAACACACAGAGCTTTATCTTTTTTATTGGTCACAAGTTCAAGTTCTGCCATCATCCCAGGCGTAATATCTTTTGTACCGTTTAATAGTTTCAGTTCTACAGGAAAATTTCTTGTTACAGGATCAATTTGCTGATACTTTAAAGTTACAGTTGCATAATAATCTTTTTCCGGAAAGGCGTTGAACTTTACTTTTAACTTATCGCCAAGTTTTATTTTTGAAAACAAATCTTCGGAGACCGAAGACTTAATGATCAAAGAATTAAAATCAATAATAGTAAAAAGATTTTGTTTAGCAACAACAGCACTTCCCGATTCGATAAATTTTTGAGTTACTGTACCACTTAGTGGAGATATCACCGGAATACCAAGAAATAATTTATCAGCGTACTCCAATTCTTTTTCTTCTTGTTCGAGCTGTAAATTTAATTGTTTGTATTCTGAACTATTAGGTAAAGCATTTGCAAGTTGAGATTTTAATTTCTCAACTTTATTTTTTGACTGGGACACAAGCGATGCACGTTCTTGAGAAGCAATTACTGCCAACACATTTTCTTTCATTACAAATTGGTTTTCCTTAACATTAAGCTTCTCAATATAACCATCGGAGGGAGCTACAACGGTTGTTATTACTTTTGCTTCAACGGTTCCGGTTAGCTTAATTGATTGAGAAATTGGTGTGAACCTCAGCTCCTCAACTTTTACAAGCGGAGCTTTGGGGTTTGATTTAGCTTTAGTATCTTTATTTTCTTTTGAGCATCCAAAGATAGATACACAAAGCAACAAGACTAAAATTAATTTTTTTGTATTCATAATATTAATAACTTATTTATTAAATGGAATTTCATCACTACCAATATTGTAATTCAATTCGGCAATTGTTGTTAATAAATCTATTACAATTTGATTGTAATTTAGCTTTGCTGTCGTCAAGACAGTTTCAGCATCAAGTACATCAAGACTGCTACCTTTGCCGATGTTATATTTTAAATTTGCTGTTGTCAAACTTTCTTCTGCAAGTTTTACAATTTTCTGAGTTCCACTTAATCTACTTTTGATATCGTCTAACTTAACCAAATTATTTTTAACATTCGTTTCAAGTTGTTGAAGAATCGCTTTCTCATTCTCTTGCAATGCTTCAATTCTTATTTTTGACTGTTCCACTTTTTCTTGAAAGTTAGAACCTTTGAAGAAAGGCAGTGAATAAGAAACTGTTACACCAATATTCCAATTAAAATTTCCCATAGGAATTCTTGAGTCTTCAACATTTATAATTCCAAAGGCATAAAAGTTAGGGTAATATTCTTTGTTAAATATCTCTATCTCTTTATCTCTTAATTCTTTTTGAGTTTTCATGTTCTCCAAATCTGGATGATGAGATACCAACTCACTTTTAAAGTCATCAAAGTTGTAACTTATGTTTGAATACTTATTCCATAAATCATCTACGTTATCTTCAATATCAAAATTTTCGCCAAGCGTATTTCCGCAAAAAACATTAATATTATTTTTCTGCACATCGAGTTGATTCTTTGCTTTAGCAAGCTCATCGAGGGCAACTTCAATTTGTACATTTGCTTTTATTACATCGAGATTCGAGACTTTGCCAATCCTGTATAAAGCTTCTGCATTTTTCAGATGCTCTTTTAGCTGATTAATCGCTTCTTCTTGAATTTGCACGGTTCTTTTTGCCTTTAATAATTCCAGATAGTTTTTTGCAATTGTATAAGAAAATGCCTGTTTTAATTTTCTGGTAAAGTTTCTATCAATATCAATAGCCTTATCAGCATAATCTTTTTGAAGAGCATTCTTATTCCAATCATATATAAGTTGGCTGACTCTGAAATCAGCATAGAAATCATTTAGTGAATTTCCAAGATATTTTTGTTTATTTGGCATGACCCAATCCCAGCGAGAAGCACTTAAATCAAAAAATATTTGTGGTAAATAGTCTTTATCTAAATAATCAATTTGCTTCATACCAGCATTAATATTTTTTTCATTTGCTTTCAATTGCGGATTATTTTGAAATGCAATATTAACAAGTTCCACTATTGTGTATTTGCGTTCTAAGTTCTGGGCTTGTGCTGTATAATATGATAAAGACAATATTATTATCAGACTAAATATACTTATTATAGTTTTCATAATTTTTTTCCCTCAATTCTTTTTGAGAAAGCTTGATGGACTTGCTTTGCACGAGATCTATCAATTGCTTTTGATTTTAAATATTTAAGATTTTCTATAACCATGTCCAGTTTATTCCCGGGAAATCCTAATATTGCTTCGCCTGACTTAGCGTCTGTTGCATCACGGCAGCCATAACATCCAAAACTCATATTTATATCGTTTGTAACAAACGGAATAACCGTTGAATCCACACACATTGCCTGTAATATACTTGTACTGAAATTCAGTCTTCCTCCCTTGTCATTCAAGTAAGCAAGGGCAAGCCACATCAACTTCTCTACTTCATCTTCTATTATAATTACATCTGGCAATTCCTCCCAATCAGACAAGGGTTTGGCAACTACTGCTTTATATTTTCCTTGTTCAAATCTTGGCATTTCTTCCATTACTTTCATAGCTGATTCCTGTTTCTCGAATATGCCATAGCCCTGAAGCATTGAACCATCTTTTAATTTCTCGGGTAATGGCTTGAAACCTAATGCTGCTGCGGCTGCCGGACAAGTGATATGCTCGGGTGTTAGCATCAAGCTTTCGCCTTTTCGTGCTCTCATTATTAATTGGCAAAATCTATGATCTTCAGCATAATCTATTGAGATTGAGGGTATTTGTTTGTAGAACTTAACTCCAACCGGTTCGCTTGATAACATAACAGATTCTTTTAATATTTTTGATTTTTCATTCATAATTATTTGCCTCACAATTACTATACTCCAATTGCAATGTAATATGATCAATATTAAAATTATAATGTAGCAGTTCTTCAATTTGTTTTCTCAGTCCGTCTAATTCGCTTAATTTTTTGTCATCAGCTTCTATATGTGCTTCAAAATGAGTTTGCTTGTCGTTCATTATCCAATAATGTATGTGGTGAATTCCACTTACACCATTTAATTTTCTTATGCTTTCAGAAATTTCACTTACAGAGAAATTGTCAGGAGCTTTCATCATAAAAATATCAACTGTTTTCCTTAATATTTCATAACTTTCGTAGATAATATATAATGAAATCAAAATAGTTAGTATTGGGTCAATCCAATAAATACCATAAGCCCAGATTAATACTCCGCCAATAATTACTGCTAAACTTGAGAATGCATCACTAAGGAGATGGAGATATGAAGAGCGAATATTAATATTCTTTTTTGAGTCGCTTTTTAATAATAAAGTACCAATTACATTAGCAATCAGTCCGATACTGGCAACTATTATAACAATATTACCTTCTATATGCTGTGGGTTGATAAACTTTTGAATTGCTTCCTTAATTAAGAATAATGATATAACTACGAGAACGCTTGTATTAATCAAGGCGGCAAATATTTCGGCTCTTTTGTACCCAAAAGTAAATCTTTCATTTTTAGGAATATTTGAAATCTTTATTGCTATATTGCTTACAATAATTGAAATCCCATCGCTAAAATTGTGCAAAGCATCCGAAATAAGAGATAAACTGCCAGAAAACAAACCACCAATCAATTCAGCTGCTGTTATGACAAAATTTAATAACATTGTAATAATCAGCCTTTTTTTTGATTGATTACCTTCATCATTATGAGAATGATTATGTGGCACAATATATTCCCCTTTTTTTCAAATCTTCAATTAAAAATTTGGTTGTCAATCTTCTAATTAATTGCAATACTTTTTGTTTGATAAATCAGTGGCAATATAACCATTACTATAGTAAATTGCCACTTTAATTTTCTGTTTTTATTTTGACGCGCAATCAACACAAACCATCTTATCTCCTTTAATCCTGCCGTATTCCAAAACTGTCATCTCACCACAAACTTCACAAACAAAACCATCAAAACTATCTTTCTTTGGCTCAAGTTTGTAATCGAAAACCGGAGAAATAGAAAGCAACATTTCGTCTGGTGCGTTCATTACTTTGTTTATTAATGGATCAGCAACTTCAGCCGGAACTTCGCTCGCTGGAATTCCTTTTTCTCTGTACTCTTTGAAAAATGCAGATTGTTTATTAGCAAGCATCGCTTCTGCAGTTGGTGTAACTCGGACTGCTTTTCCTGTTAATTTATCAACTACCGTAACAGCCCATTTACCTTTATGTGTTTTTTTGATGTTGCCTTTGCCGAAGGTTGTTCCCATAATAACTTGCAATCCGTCGCCATAGCAAGTTGCGCAATGGTCATCGCCCAAATCAACAAAAGCAACAATTTGTCCGTCTTTTGCTCGCTCTACGCCGAGAGCGTTCATAGCCGCCGCACCTACGCGTAGACCCATTGGCATTGCCGGACATTTGTGTCCGTGAAATTTTTGCCCGAATTCGAGCCATTCTTTTGCATATATCATTTTTTATTTCCTTTCTAATTTGTTTAATAATTTTAATTACTTATTTTTTTTAAATAACTCCTAATATCATTTTTACTGCAACGGCAATCAAAACCAACCCTATTATTAGTTTAACTTGTTTTCTGTTTAATTTATCGGTAACCAGCCATGAGCCGATAATAGCCCCAAATATCGAAGCAATTCCAGTATAAATAAGGAGTGTATAATTCATGGCTCCGAGAGAAGTATGACCTAAAAATCCCGACAAAGATGAGAATATCACAATCAAAGCTGTCGTCGCAGAAGCTTTCTTTGGGTCAATACCTTGCCAAACTAAAACGGGAACGATAAAATTACCACCGCCAACTCCAAGCAACCCTCCAAGAAATCCAGCGATTCCACCAATAACTCCTCCGGTAATTAATTGACTTTTTCTTGAGGCTTTTTCTTCTTTTGGTTTCGGATTATAAAAAAGCATGTTGGCGGCGGCAAATAGCAAAAATATTATGAAAAAAATAATTAATAATTTCTTGTCTAATCCCTGACTTACATAAGCACCTAACGGCGACAAAATGGTCGTTATAATTAAAATGGGGATAGCAATGTTCCATATAATCAATCTATGTGTAATAAATCTATAGGAAGCAAAAGCCATCGAAATTGCATTTAAAAGTAGAGCAGTTGCCATCGAAACATGAATATCATAACCTAATGCCATAAAAACAGGCACTAAGATAAAAGCAGCTCCCAACCCAGCTATTGTAAGTAAGGTTGTAAAAATAAAGGTGATAATTGCGGCTATAATTTCCATAATTTATCCCATGCTATTAATATTTTGTTTGCTTTTATTAATTTCATCATCCGTTAATTTAACTTTTTTCTTCCCAGAAATACATTTTTGCCTCAAGACTCTGAGGATATTTCAATTGTATTTCTTTCATTGTTTTCATAAAAGCATTTCTATCCTTAGTTTTAATATAATTAGCTATTCCAATTTGAGCTAATAGTCTTGGCAATAATGGATTATTTTCAAATTGCTCAATATCTTTGCTCATTACCTGGATTGCTTCAGCGTATTTACCTTTTGGTATCATTGATTCTGCATAGCCAAGCCTTAGGATAATCCTGAATTCATCTGCTGGCAAATATCCATTAAAATTAAAATGAGATTTACCATTACTGTCCAAAAAGTAAAATGAAGGAGTCCAGTATGCAGAAAGTTCTTTTCTGATTTCTCTGTCTTTAATTAAATCTTGTTTTAGCAGAATAAACCATTCATTCATTTCTTGTTCGACTTTTGGATTTGTATATGTTTCAGCATACAATTTTTTACAACCGCCGCATCCCTCCATTTCAAATTGAAGAAGAATTGGTTTGTGCAATTTAAACGATTCTTCTTTTGCTTTTTCGAGATTTATTAACCAATTCATAATTTATCCTCTTTAATTTTAAACTAATTTAAAAACCATCAACCCAATCCACAACACCAATCCTCCTGCAAAAACCCAAATGATATCAAGTTTGAACCATCTAACTGCAATAAAAGCTAATGCAGCAAAAGCAAACGACATTGGTGTTTTTATTGTAGCATTTGAAAGCTGAAGGATAACTACTGCAAGCATTCCTACGAAAGATGCAAGTACTCCGGCAAGAGCACCACGCACAGCTTTTAAATTTCTTAAATGAACAAACACTTCTGTAAAAACTAAAGTCATCACAAAAGAAGGCGAGAACATTGCAAAGGTTGCTAAAACTGCGCCAAGTAATCCTCCCATTTTGTAACCGATAAAAGTTGCGGTAATTAAGAATGGACCTGGCGTAATTTGTCCAAGTGCTATTCCATCGGCAAATTGGTTCATTGTTAGCCAATGATGACCAGTTACAACATCATTCTGAATAAGCGGAATTATCATTGTTCCATTACCGAAAGCAACAGCCCCAATTTTAAATAATGACAGCGATAGCAGACCAGTATCCGATTTAAGCTGCCATGCAAACACAACAACAGCTAATAAAATTATTAATACTCCACTAATCCAAATCCATCTTCTCATAGGAGTTGATGATTGTGAATGTGGAATTGCTTTGCCTTGAACATTTGCTTTTATTAATATTGCCCCAATTGCAAGCGATGATAACACAACCCAAATTGCATTAATATTGAAAATAAGTGCCGAGAAAGCAAGCAAAGCAATTATCGCTTCAACTTTGCCTTTTACCGCCTTACCGCCAAGTTCAAGAGTAACATTAAATATTACGCCGATAACAAGGGCTTCCAGTCCGGTCAATATTAAGTGAAGCCAGACTAAGTTTGCCGCGGCAAAATACAAAGCTGAAAGAACCAGCATCATAAAAAATGACGGAAGAATAAAACCAGCAGTGGCAAGAACTGCACCGGGAACACCTCGCAATTTATAACCTACATAAGCTGCAAAGTCCACCATTATCGGTCCGGGATAAAGTTGAACCAAAGCTAATCCTTCATTCATTTCTTCTTCGCCAAGCCACTTATTTTTCATTACAAGATTTTTTAACTTTTGTAAGATTGCCATGCTAAATGCGGTTAATCCAAGAAGAAGATATTGGGCAAAAATCTTACTCAAAGAAACTTGCGATTCCTTTGTTGCTTTTGAAAAACTTATATTTTCTACTTCATCTTTATTCATATTAAGCTTCGGCAAAATTAATTATTTATTTATAACTGTAATTTTAGTGTCTGCTTTGATGTTGTCAGTAACAGGACATCTTCTTTCGGTTTCCATTAGCCAAGCTTCTTTTTCTTCAGGGCTTACGTCTGGCATATCGGCATTTACTGTTACAATTATATTTTGAAATCCTGCCCGTTCTTCAAAAGAACAACCGATAAAAGTACACGGGTTCATTACACCTTCTATTTGAATTTTCATTCCATTCAATTTGTATCCTTTTTGTCTTGCAATTTCATGACCGGTAACGTTCAGGCATCCGGCAAGCGACATAAGCAAAACTTGTATTGGAGATGGACCTTCATCGGTGCCACCCATTTGTTTTGGTTCATCTATGGTCAAATTGAATTTACCCGCCTGAATATTCATTTTAGTTGGATTTTCACTTTCCCCGGTAATTAATACCTTCATTTCTCTTTTATTAGAACTCATTTATATATTCCTTTTATATCATTTAAAATTATCAGCAATTAAATTTTTGGTGTCTCTACCGAAAATTCATCTTGCTTATACCCAGAACATGTAACACAAACTTTCTTTCCGTCTTTGACACGCAAGTATCTTTCAAAAACATATTCGCCACAAATTTCGCATTTTGCTTTGTTAAAGGAACCTTTCACTGGTTCATATTTGAAATCCGGGAGTATAGTCGTATTAAACAACTCGTCTTCAGTAGCATTCAAAACAATATTGATTATATCAGCTCGAACTTCTTCGGGTATTGCCGAAGGTTCAATTCCCTGCTTACGGTATTTAAAGAATTCGTGAGGGGCTAATTTGTCTTGAAACTCGTTCTTTAAAGCAATCCTTACAGCATCCATTTTACCAGGATACCAAAAAATAGCCGCTATCTTACCATAGTAAAGTTTTTCAATCATTCCTTTGCCAAAAGTAGCTCCAGTTGCTGCCATCAATCCATCCTGCATACATCCCTGAGGATGTCCAATGCCCATTTCTGAGAATATATGCATTTGATGGTCTAAACTTCTCTCGACTCCTAACAGTTTTAAAGCCAACGAGCCCATCCTGTATCCGATAGGCATAAAAGGACATCTGTGTCCGTGAAATTCGAAAGTCCATTCTGGTAATTCAAACATAATTAAATCTCCTTTATTATATAGTTTATAATTTCATTAATTTTATTATTAGTTACCGGTGTTTTTCCTTTGATTATTCCAAAATCTGTTGTGTTAATATGCTTATAATTATTAAAGCCACTATCTTTCATTATTAATTCTGCGCAATTTATCGGACATCCGTCAATAATGATTATTTTGCCAGTATCACCTAATTCATCCAGTTCTTGCTTAGAATTCTCTGCGAATTTTTTATCAATGGCAAATCTTGCAAGACATAACATTTTTGCAGACCCTTCAGCCATTAGCTTTCTTGCAATCTTGTCTGCATATTCACCTGTGTTGGATGCACCAGAACAGGCTAATACAATTATCTTTTTTTTAGAATTTTCCATAATATCCTTTATTTTATTTAGTAATCACTTGCTTACTTATTTTTTAATAATTTTATTTTTTTAATGATTTTAAAATAATAAAGTACATTCTTTTGCAAAAATTATCAGTATTCAATTTACTTTTGTTCAATACATACTCAATATTAAAAGTAATAGTGATACCAATATATATCGTAGCAAAATCTTCAGGATTTATATTGCTATCCCAAACGCCTTCATTTATTCCTTGTCTTACTATTTTAATAATAAATTGTTTCTGTTCAGATAAAATTTGACTAAGCTTATCTTTGAGTTCTTTATCACCAAGATGGGTTGCTTCCGAAAAAAGTAAAATAGTAACACCAAGATTTTCCTTGAGGTATTTAATATTCGTACAAAGGTAGTCGAGCATTTTTTGCTCTGCTCTTATTGGACTAATGACAATATCCCTAAGTTTTGTAATTAAAACCTCATCAACATCATCCATAATTCCTTTGACTATATCCCACTTTGTTTGGAAATGGCGGAATATTGCTCCTTCGGATAAACCTATTTTCTGTGCAAGGTTTCTCGTAGAAACATTATGCAGACCCTGCTCGGCAATTAGTTCCAACAAAGCCTTTTTAATTTGTTCTTGTCTTATCTCTGTTGTTTCTCTTTTCATTGCATATCTTTATTTTAAAATTAGTAATCACTCACTTACAAAACTAAGCATAAAAACGTTATCATGCAAATATTATTTTTAAAAAATTTCAAATTTCTTTTTTTGAGTTAAATACTTTCAGATATGTTTCTATCGGGCATACATCTTGCAATACCTGAATATTAATTTATTTTGACTAAGCGATAACCTCGTCATTCCAACACTCAGGGGGGAAAATTGCGAGTTGCGGGTTGAGTTGGGATAGTGATATATAATCCCCGACGGGATAATTTGAGCTTTTGCATCTCTTTGTTGTTACCAATATGCAATTCCTGATGGGAAAGTGTCGCTTTGCTGTCGCTTGCGTCAAGTAAAGGCAATATACAGATAATTGCGTAGTAATTATATTTTTGTATAACTGTGGAAGCTTCCAACATTTATTTTTTTTAGCGATTACATATTTAACTGCCTTTTAAACTAAGCTGAGATATTCATTACATAGTTGTTACTAATATATATGGCCTAAATGGATAAAAGAATAAAGGTAGATGGCGTAGCAATTAGCAATATAGTTTCTAAGGGCATAAACTTACTTTTTTTTTGCTTAGTTTATTTGCTCTTTCCTTTTTTTTATTTTACTGAGCGAAGAGAAAAAGCATTTACGGGGTAATGCTTTCTATTTGAAAATATATTAGAAAAGCATTATGCTTAAAGATAATTTCTTTTGTAGATATTTTCTTGTTCGAATTTAAATATTTTTTTTTATAGTTATTTTAAAAAAATAATTTGTATATTATATAAAGAGATTTTACATTTGATATAATATATTTCTAAGTTCTTATAATATAATTTTTTGCCTTCCTTATTAGAATCGTATAATTAAATGTAGGATTAATGAATTATAAACAATTATTTAGGAGGTGTCTTATGCTTCGTAGAGTACAGTGTATTGAAAAACACAATTCTCATCGCAACTGCCGAGCAACTAAAGTTACAAGCAAAATAATTTTATTAGCGGTTATTGTAATTTTAATGACTCTCATATCATCGGACCTCTTTGCAGGGGCGTATTTCAGTTATAAACCTAATTGCAATTTCCAAAAAATGGGGAAAGTCCATGCTAAAATTAGAAATGGAGTTAATGCTGTTGGAGGACCTTGCACTCAAACTTATTGCCCAATAGATTATCCCCCTCCTGCATATTTGCATTGTGGTAATTCATCTCAATATCCTAGTTATTATTACTGGACAAATTTCCATAAGAAATGGGGAATTGCGGGAGCCAATTTAGAGATAACTGGTAGCTACGGAGCTAATAATGGTTGGTTTTATCATGATAATAGAGGTTGGTCTGTTACTACAGGTGGGGACTACTTTTTCCCTCTTCCTATAGAAACTCCTGCCGATTCAGACAATGTTTGTGGGGGTAGGATAGATTCTGTCAATATTATCTATGATTACAAAAGCCATAAAATATTACTCAATAATATTATTGGCTCGGTGCATTCTTCAGGTGCAAATTATACAAGCGTCATTTATGTAATAGTTTATAAAGGAAATTGGGAAAAAAATGATGACGGGAAATATCTCAAAAGTCAGATAATAAGTGCTTCTTATATTAAAATTCAAGATGGCAAAGTTTCAGCTGATGGAATTTTTTCCATAAAGGATTTAAGGAGTTCTAACTACTACTTTTATGATAAATCTGTTGGCGATTCTTTACTTACTACAAAAGGTGAACTTCTACCTAAAATAAATAAAGAAGTAAGTATTCCAGAAGAAGTTTCTTTGGATGATGTTACAATTGTTTTCCTTGGAGAAAGTGGCTACGGTTCTTTCATTGAATCCCAACTAATAGTAGAAGATGAAAATACTAATAATTGTGAAGATTTCCATAATACACAACTACAAACTAATCAATCTTCAGTTGGCAATTGGAGTGTGTATAATTTTAGTGGTACGAGTGTAACACATCCTAGCAATATTAGCATTATTAATGATTCTGATCCTAATAGAGGTCGTGTTATTACGGCATCGGACGCTTCCGGAGGCACTTTTTTGATTAATACTGGAGACTATGACGGTAATTGGATTGAGAATGGCAATACATGTTTCTGTTTCTATGGTAAACTTATTTCAGATGGTGGTAACTATACTACACCCCTCGAAGTAAAATACAGTATTTTCCTCTTTCATAATCTCAATATTAATTCAACTGTTAATGTTACAACTAATACACCCACATGTAATCCAAAAATTGGGTTTCAATTCGTGTTGAATAATACATATAACGAAAACACTCCTTGGCAGAGAATTTGTCTGCCAATCAATACGATAAATGATGGTGATCCATTGCCAAGCAATAGTATAGGATTTTGGCAACCATATGGTCAAGCTATGGGGGGACTTTCTCAAACTGCAGCTTGGAATTTCCTTATTCAAAATATTACTGAAATTGGCTTCTTTGTAGATGCAACCAATCAAAATCAGAAAGAAATAATAGGGTTAGATAGTATATGTGTTGGTTGCGATGAACCATATACCCCTTGCAATGAATTTGAAGAAGGTCAATTGAACCTCGAATGCTGCCAATATACTTTCAATGTTAACAATAGTATAGGAAATATAAAGAAGATTCAATACTCTTTAACTGGGGGAACAATAGTAAGTATTACAACAACTGGTTGCTTACCTACAACAACGCCTACTTCTTTATTAGGAACAACTTCAGGAACATTACTTTACACTCCTGCTTGTAATACCACTCAAACATTTCAGGTCGAAGTGCTTCCCAACACAGCATCTGGAGCAATCCATATTGACTGGGTGGTAACACACGTTGATGGGAGTATTTGTGAATACAAACAAGATTATGAATGCTTACCTATGCCAATTCAAAGATGTGATAGGATTAGAGTAGCATATCTGCCTGAACCCGATGTCAATATGACAGGAAGAACAATTACAATTTATAATGAAAAAATACCTGTTTCTCCTATTGACTATGTAAAACTTGATTATTTATTTACAGGCACTCCTCCAGAACCATTGCCACTTAATCGTTCGGGTGGGCATTTGCAAGTAGATAACGAAATAGGGACAACATATTATAGACCTTGGTACCAAAGTTTATCAGGAAATTATACTTACTTTCCTCAAGATGGCGCTCCTTGGGTTTGTAATTCTTTTCCTCCTATTATTCACCAAACACCAGCTGCAAATAAAATCAAGTTTAACTTGAAATATGATTGGACTGCTGGATGGGTTGGAAAAATTAAGTTCACTATTCACCATTGTGACGGACAGGAATGTTTTAATGAATTTACTTGGAACGGGAATGCACCATGGATTAATATTATTGATATGACTGAACTCGAAGCCGACCTTAATAATCAATTAATTAGCACTCGTTTAATTGGAGGTAGTAAGCTTCCAAAAGATATATCTGGAGTTTCAGTTACTATTCTAAACCCTGATGCTACTATAGTTTCTGCTTCTACTCCTTTTATTCATGGTGCAGAAAGAAATCCCGAACTGCTCGAATTGGAATCATCACTTACCAGCAACAAATCTGCCACATTTGAATTTTCTGCTCCTTTAACTCTAAAAGATGGAGAAACTTCACCCAAAATTAATATTGTTGTACAGAGAGAAAAAGGTAGCAAAGAGCCAATTAAATTAGATATAGGCTTCTTCGATTCAGAAGGCAATGGACTTGGCCATGACACTACCACAATTAGCCTTCCCGTTGGCGTATTACAACAAGAGAATGATTACCCTTCGTTAAGTGATATACGTTTAGTAAAATGTATTCCAATGCCTTCTTCTGATTACGTGAAGCTATACTACGACGTTATGAAAGCTGATAATATAACTATAAAAATGTTCAATGACCTTGGAGAGGAAATAAAATTGATTGAAAGTACCTTCAAAGATATAGGTTCCTACGAAATTACTTTTAGCACAACAGGTTTAGCAAATGGCACTTACTTTATTAAAATGTCATCAACTACTCGTGTTTCAACCTTACCTATTGTTATTAGAAAATAAACTATAATGAAAATACTAATGGGGCTGTCTCAATACACGAGACAGCCCCATTTTTTTATGTAAAAACAATTAATCTATGTATTTGCCGCGCTTTACATAATGAGTATGCAAAAGTTCGTGCGACTTGTGCCCACAAGGTCCGTCAGTCAAGAACTTTTCGTAGATATATTTAATATGTGGGTTGTCGTGCGATTTTCTAATAGGCAATTCACCGTCTTCTTTGTAGATAGCTTCAGCTCTTTTTTTGCGAATTTCTGGAGATGTCGGTATCGGTTGACCTCCACCACCTATGCATCCACCCGGGCAAGCCATAATCTCGATAAAGTGAATGTTATTCAATTCTCCTCTGATGAGAGCTTCCATTACTTTTTTTGCGTTAGCAGTGCCATGAGCAATCATAAAGTTCAAATCAACTCCTTCGAGGAAACTCCATTCTGGTTTGACATTTTCGAGCTTTACGGATGCTTGTTTCACTCCTTCAAAGCCACGACAGGGGGTGATTTCTAAGTTAGTAAATGGCACTTCTCGACCTGTTACGATTTCGTAGGCGGTTCTGAGAGCAGCTTCCATTACTCCACCGGTAGCACCGAAAATTAACCCAGCTCCAGAAGCATTTCCGAATGGCTCGTCGAAGTCGGAAGGAGGTAAATCTGGTAGATATAAGCCAGCTTCTTTAATCATCTGTGCAAGTTCTCTTGTAGTAAGCCCGTAATCAACATCTTTGTATCCTGAAGCATTCATTTCAGGGCGGTTGCATTCGAATTTCTTTGCTGAGCAAGGCATTACGGCAACCGTTACTATATCAGCTGGATTGATATTTGATTCTTGTGCGTAAAATGTTTTGATTAATGGACCGAACATTTGTTGTGGGGATTTGCAAGTCGAAAGGTAATCTAAATGTTCTGGGTAGAAATGCTCAATGAATTTAATCCAGCCTGGTGAACAGGATGTAAGTTGAGGCAATTTGACATCTTTATCTCCATCAACGAGTGCCTTCTTAAGTCTAAGCAGTAATTCGGTACCTTCTTCCATAATAGTAAGGTCAGCGGTAAAGTTAGTATCGAAAACTCTATCAAAGCCAATCATACGCAGAGCAGTATTCATTTGACCAGTGAGGGAAGTTCCGGGAGGCAGTCCGAATTCTTCGCCAATAGCCGCTCTTGGGGAAGGAGCTGTCTGTATGACGACGTGCTTTGTGGGGTCGTCAATAGCTCTCCAAATATCATCTGAAGGGTCATTAGCTCTAAGAGCGGCTGTGGGGCATCTGTTGATACATTGGCCACAGTTGATGCATATTACATCAAGAAGTGGCTTATCGAAGAATGTTGAAATTGTGGTTTTGTCTCCTCTTCGTGTAGCTTCGAGTACTCCTACTTCTTGCAAGTCTATGCAGGTTCTGACACATCGTTTACATAGGATGCATTTATCCATATCTCGAACGACTGCGTAGCTGGAGCGGTCAACCTGGTGTCTTCGCTCAGTTATATGTCCGAAACGATAATAATCTACGCCATATTCTTTTGCTAAAGTTTGAAGCTCGCAGTTGCCATTTCTATGGCAGGAATAGCATTCGCCATAGTGTTCACTAAGGATTAAGTCAAGAATGTGACGGCGAGCTTTTCTCACTCTTTCTGAGGTGGTGAGTATTTTCAATTTATTTGTAATGGGATATGTGCAGGAAGAAGCGAGGGTTCTCATTCCTTCAATTTCGACTACACAAATTCTACATACGCCGGCAAGGCATAGGTCTTCATGGTAGCATAAAGTCGGGATATGAATATTATTTTCCTTGCAAGCTTCAAGAATTGTTTTTCCCATTTGGACTTTGTATGGTTTACCATTGATTTCAACTTCTACTAAACCGCCAAGGTCGCTTGGTTCACTTTTTGCAACTGTTAATGGTTTTTGACTAACCGGAGCGCGACTTGATGTTTTATCTATATCCATATTTTCCCTCGTTTATCTTTTTGAAAAAATTTCGTCTTCAAAATTGTTAATTATAGAAATAAAGGAATTTGGACTTGATTGTCCTAGCCCGCATTTAGATGCAATTTGCATTGACTTTCCGAGTTCTATGAGTTCATTTAGGTAAGCGAATGAGCATTGGCCATGTTCAATTTTTTCTACACCTTCCAAGAGTTTTACGTTTCCAATTCGACAAGGCACGCACTGTCCACAAGATTCTTCCACAAAGAACTCCATAAAGTTTTTAAGAATGTGGAGCATATCTCTTGATTCATTAAATACTATAATGGAGCCGCCGGTAGCAACATCTTCGAAAGCTATTTTTCTATCGAATTCGGTTTTGGGTATGCAGAATCCAGAAGCTCCGCCGATTTGGACAGCTTTAGTGTCGCTTGCTTCGACGAGCTGGAGTAGTTCCTTGATGGTTATGCCGAAGGGGACTTCGTAGACGCCAGGCTTTTGGCAATCACCAGATACTGAAAGCAGTTTTGTTCCTTTTGACTTGTTTGTTCCGTATTGACTATACCATTCGCCACCTTTAGAAATTATAACAGAAGCATTGGCAAATGTCTCTACGTTGTTGACGATAGTGGGATACCCTAAATAACCTGTGTTTACAGGAAATGGGGGACGGTTGCGTGCTTCTCCTCTGTGTCCTTCTAAAGATTCGACTAATGCAGTTTCTTCGCCACAGACATAGGCACCTGAACCCAAACGTATTTCAATATCGAAGTTGAACCCACTACCTAAAATATTATTGCCAAGACGATTCTCTTTACGCATTTGCTCGAGATAAGTTTCGAGTTGCTTAAGCATATAGCGATATTCGCCTCGCAAATACAAGAACCCTTTTTGTGCTCCAATTGCATAACCGCCAATCACTATACCTTCAAATACAATTTTTGGGTATTCGGTAAGCAGAACTCTATCTTTGAATGTGCCGGGTTCTCCTTCATCAGCGTTGCAGATGACGAACTTTTTTTCAGAAACGGCAGCCATAGCTAACATCCATTTAGTGCCAGTAGGGAAACCGGCTCCTCCTCTTCCTTTAAGTCCGGACTCACGAATTTCGATAACGATATCGTTAGCGGACATGCTTAAAGCTTTAGCAAGAGCATTGCCGTGCATTTCTTCTTCTGTGAATAAAATATCATTTATAATAGGCATCTTTATCTCCTTTATTTATAATTTTTGATTATTTCTACGACTTTCATTGGAGTGAGCTTTGTATAGACGTTATCGTTTATCAACATAGCAGGACCTTGGTCGCACATACCCATACAATTTATGTATTCGAGAGTGAATTTTTTATCGGCAGTAGTTTCTCCGAATTTAATCCCAAGCTCTCTTTCTAAAGCTCTAGCGACTGAATCTTTATTTGCCAGGTCGCAAGATATGGTTCTGCAAAGTCTTACGATATTTTTACCTTTGCTTTCTGTAGAAAGGAAAGAATAGAAAGTAACGACACCATATACTTCAACAGGATGTATGTCGAGCATACGAGCGACTTCCTGCTGGGCGAAGTCTGAAATATGTCCATATTTCATTTGAATATCTTGCAAGATTGGCAGAAGAGCGGTTCTTTGATTGCCGTGCTTTTGGACAAAACTTTCGATTTCCTTTGTTAATGAACTTTTTTCACTTACTAACATAATATTTTCCTTCCTATTGTTGTGAGAGATAGTGGGCAACTTTATCCATTAATATAGAAGGGGAGATAGGTTTTTCAAGGAATTCGTTTACCGGAACTTTGTCGTGAGAAACGAAATTCATCCCTATAGCTTTACCGATTGAGGTTAGCATTATAATTGGTGTTTGGTAGCCTTTTTTTCTTAGCTTTGAGGCGAGGTAGAAGCCATCGTCGGGCTCGACCATCATTACGTCTAAGATTATTAAGTCAGGCTTTTGTTCCTCAACTAATGCAAAACCATCGTCAACATTCCCTGCAGAAACTACAGTATGTCCTTTTGATTCCAAAAGTAAAGTAGTAGCTTCGACAATATCTGGGTCATCGTCAATAATAGCAATTTTTGCCATAAGTTTTTCCTTTATAAGTAAAATTACAACTCTATGATTACAAAATTAAGTATAAAAATTTAATTTGCAATAGAAAAGTTATTTTTTTCACAATGCTTTTTTATTTAGATAACCATTCTTCGAGATAAATTGATAATTGTTCTTCAGTTAGTTGTGGACTGTCGAGCATTCCTTTCAATAAACGCTGCCGTAGAGATTCGTAAAGGCAAACAGCAGCTGCAACTGATATATTCAAGCTTTCTATCATACCGAATTGTGGGATTCTAAAGTTCTTATCGGCTAATTCTACTGCTTTTTCAGATAGACCGGTATGCTCATTTCCAAAAACTAATGCTACTGGCTCGGTTAAGTCTAGTTCATAAAGAGAAACAGCTTGCGAATGAATATCTGTACTATATATTTTTTTCCCTTCATTTCTTAAATCAGAGTAGCAATCTACAATGGAAGTATATTTTTTTTGGTAGATCCATTTTTTTGCACTTGCTGAACTTTTAGCACCTAATTTTGGAAAGGGTTGGCTTCCGTCATAGACGAGACATATGGAAAGCACTCCAACAGCATCGCAGGTTCGCACTACTGCGGATATGTTATGTGTGTCTATTATATTCTCGAGTACAAGAGTTAGCGTTGGCTGGCGTTTTTCGAGTACTGCTATCGTCTTTTTCTTTCTTTGTTCTGAGCGATATTCTGATATTTTCCTTTTATTTGGGTCCAATTTTTATGTTAGAACTTTATAAAAATTCTAATTTAAAAAAAATTGTAAATATAAAATAGATTTAATTGAATAAGTTATTATTTATTATTATATTTGGAATGTTTTGAAAATTGAAATGTTTTACAGACAACAATATTGTGTAAGCATTATGAAAATAAAAATTACCTGTTTTCTCTTTGCTTTTTATATTTTTTTCGCAAATGAATTGTCTGCTCAATTCATAAATAATCATAAGACTATATTTCAAGGAGAACTTGGACTCCAACCTAAGGGGAAAATCTTTAAAGATCCAAAATTTAACACTGATGTTATGCGAATAACTGATGCAAGAAGCGAAAGACTACCAGGCATAGTGCCACAGTATTCGAAGCGACAAGCTTGGAACTCAGACGAAACATTGCTTTTGCTCCAAGCATGCGACGGAAGAATAATGCTATTCGATGGAAATTATATTTTTTTAAGATTTTTAGAAGGTGTATATGGAGAGGATATTTTTTGGCATCCTCAGGAGCCCAATACTATTATTTTCTGTCCTGATAGCGTTCTGTATTCGTATAATGTTCAAAGCGACGAAGTGAAGACACTACACGTATTTTCAGACTATACGTTTGCTAATACGAGGGCTGAAGGTAATTTGTCAAATGATGGACGGTATTGGGCTTTTGTGGGGCAAACATACGATAGTGAAAATGGGACAAGATTTAAGGATATTGTTGTATATGATTTGGTTGAGGATAGGGTAGTATCAAAAATGCCTTTGCCTTCTAATCTAACAGAGTTCGACTGGGTTTCGATTTCTCCCAGAGGAGACTATGTGGTGATTGATTATGCAACTATGGGAACTGGTCGCTATGAAGGCGTCGAGGTCTACGACAGGAACTTGAATTTTATATGGCAAAAACCATTAGGAGCAGGGCATAGCGATTTAGGAATTGACGAAAATGGTGACGAGGTGCTTGTTATTGGATATTACGATGCTGATAGCAATGAGACATTTATTAAGAAATTTTGTTTATCTGATGGAAAAGAAACAGTTTTGCTCAAGCATCATTGGTCATTTTACAATCATATTAGTTGTAGAAATATAAAAAGAAATGGATGGTGTTTTGTAAGCACTTATGATGGTGAAGCTCGTTTGACAGACGATAGTTTGAGTTGGCAACCATTCGAGGATGAGATATTTGCATTAAAGCTGGACGGAACCGGTGATGTGCAGAGACTATGTCATCATAGAAGCCGTAGGTTTTCTCCGACAACACCAGACTCCGACAATAGTGTATATTATGCAGAACCTCATGCTACTGTAAGTCCAAGTGGCACGAGAATCCTTTTCGGAAGTAATTGGCGACAAAATATAGAGCAGGATACAAGTTGCGATGCTTATGTTGTAGATTTTCGGAACTGGCTTGGGTTATTTCAAAAAGATGATAGAGCAATGAGAACGGAGCTACACTATAGAGATGGGATTGTCTGCATTCGTCTTAGCAATGAAATAAGTATTGAAAGTATTGAGATATATAATTCTTTATTAAAAAGGGTTGCTGTGCATTCAGTTGAGGCGAATTTGAGGACAGGAGAAAGTATCTTAATGAGTGCAAATCTCTCTTGTGGTTTCTACTTTGTGAAGTTGAATGCAGGTGAAAACACTATAATGCTAAGGTTATTAGTGTGGGAGTAATTAAATACTTGGGTATGTCTATAAAGACAAAGTTTTGGTATAAATATTCATATGAATAATTTTGCCTACAATTAAATTCAATGGCTAAAGAGAACAGACATTCTTGTCTGTTAAAAGAATAATGACTTATAGGACAGCCCAGTATATTTAAGATTATTCGCTTGTTAATAAGACTTTAATACTTCAATCTTGAAATTGTCTTTTCATTCTTTAATTCTTTTAAAGCATCATTAGCAATCCATTGAGCAGATTTAGAATTTTTATTATTTAAAATAAATTCAGCAGTTTCAATAGCTATTGTATTCAAACTTTTGTTTCTTTTGCCTATTTGTCTTAATGCCCAATTTACTGCTTTTTTTACAAAATTTCGATTATCATCTAAGGCGTTTATTATATAAGGAAGAAATGATTCAAAAGTAGAGTTGTCAAAAGTTTTGCTATGGAAAGCAAGCGAAGCCATAAGAGCAAATCCTGCCCTTTTGACAAACTCTTCTTCTCTTTGAGCCCAGTCTATAGCTTTTTTTGTAGCAAGATTTGTTTTGTCAAAAAGATTCATACATACTTGGTCGCAGACATCCCAAGAATCGAAATCCAGCACCCATTTTTCCATCATATCTTCAGTTACTTTTTCAGGTTCGGCAATCATCGAAGCTAATATTCGGGGTTCGTGGTACCCAGTATCCCAGAGTTCAATTGCTAAGCTATGATTTTTACCTATTTCTTTGGCTTTTTTCCTTAGCCAAGGGATTGGGATGCCAAAAGTTCCATTGGGATTAATTCCGAAGCGTGCCATTCCGAGAACGTTTTCTTTATTCTCATTAGCTTTGAATTCATTAAGTAATTGCTTTAAATCAATGTTTTTTTGAGGATTTTTTTTCATATTGTTTATTTGTTATTCTGGAATATATATGCGATAGATATGACCTTTAGTTGGAGTTGGTAATGAACGTTTTAGTATCCAAGGATTCATAAGTTTAATATCTTTATAGGTTGTATTATATTGCTTTGCCCATTCAGATAAATTATTAATTTCCTTGTCCCATTCAATAATTTTGACATTTTCTTGTTTATATTTTCTATCATCCCTTATTTTGAAGCCATATTTTTCGGAATGTTTCATAATTTCCTTGATACATACTATTCTAAATATATATCTTGAAGTCTCTTCGTTTAATAATAAATCAAAATAGTTATCTTTACCTTGGAAATTTATATTTTCGATTATATTGTGATGTCCCATATTATATCCAGCAGCAGTAAGAAGCCAAGATTTGTGGTTGGAGTATCCCATTTTTAGATACTTAATAGCGGCGTAGGTGCTTTTTTCGGGATGACGTCTTTCATCAACGAAATCGTTAATAATCAGTCCCATAGCTTTAGCCGTTTCAGGAATAAATTGCCATAAACCAACAGCATCCTTCGAAGAACGTGCCATATAGAGAGCGCTTTCGGCAACAGAGAGGTATTTAATATCATCTGGCATTTGGGTTTCAGCGAGGATTCTTTCGAACAAAGGGAAATATCTACCTGACCGTTTCAGATATAATATTATTTGTCCTGGTTGTTGTAGTAAAAGATAAAATTCTCTTTCGGCTCTTTCGCGTACTTCTGGTATTTCTAAAGGTACTCTTTCACCGCAGAAATCTAACGAATCAGGCAATTCTAAAGAAGATAAGTATTCTATATAAGTTTTATCAATATGAATATCATAGCCAGACAGGTCTTTTTGATTGGTGCAAGCTACGAGAATAAATACAGTAAAGAATAATAATATTTTCATTGGTTTTCTAAATTAACTATACTATTGCAAAATTTGACTTCTTCTAAATTATTACTTGCAATAATTATACCGCATCCATTAGAAATCCTTTCGCTTATTAATTCTTCAAGCGTTTTGATACCAGAATCGTCAAGATTTGTGAAAGGTTCATCGAAGAGCATAATTATTGGCTCTTGGTAGAAATTTATAACAAATCTCAACCTTTGCTTCATCCCAGAAGAATATGTTTTGATATAATCATCCCTCTTTTTATATAAATCAAACTTTTTTAATAAATCATTAGCAAATTGAAAATTAAAAAGCTTTTGATGAAATTGAGCTATTAGTCTAATTGTTTCGTATGCAGTAAATTCTTCATATAAGTTTAAGTATGGTGCAACTAAGCTAACGTAATCTATATATTTATCTTTTGAGATAATGCTATTGTTTATTCTTAGCGTTACATTTCCTTTAATAGGTCTTATAAGAGCGCAAAGTATCTTTAAGAGAGTTGTTTTTCCTGAGCCATTAGGTCCGATAATACCAATAATTTGTGAATTTGTAAGACTAACTGCAACATTTTGAAATATATATTTGTAGTATTTAAAATAAATAGAGAGAGCTTCTCCAGCTAATTGAAATTCCATATTAAATTTTTATATAATAAAAATAATATTTTCAAAAATACAAAAGAAATAATGTTTGTCAATGCGAATTTTAGGTTTCTTTCAAAATAATTCCAAAAATTTTTGTAAATTTAATTTTATTAATATTTCTTAATTCTAATTTAAAAATGAAAAATAAATTTGTAATAATTAATTTAGTAATAATGCTTCTTTTCTTTTGGGGCTGTAAACAAGAAAAAGAATCTGCAAATGGTAGAGAAACTTATCCTATCAAAATCGATAGCATATCAAAAAAAGAGTTCAAAATCGGAGATACTATCGTCATCTATGGTTATGGTTTTGGTAGTGAAAGAGGTAATAATTATTTGCTATTTGAAACAACTTCAGCAGAGGAAGAAAACTACTTAAACTGGTCTGATACCTTAATCACTGTGATTGTCCCCGAAGGTGTAAGCTCAGGCAATGTGCATCTGAATTCGAAATTGAGCAATTCGCTGGAGTTCAAAGTTAAAAGACATTTCTTTATTGAAGTAATAGATTTTCTAATTAAAATCTCCCTTGCCATTACTATTATATACATATATCTACGAATAAATAAAATTTGGAAGCGTAAACATGAGCTAGACGTTGCTGAAAGCCAGTCCCTTGCAGGCTTGACAATCTATATTCTTAATTGTGTGCTGTGGGTGTCATACTATATCTTCGTAGAACCTGATACAAAAAGTATGCTCGATACATCAGTCTATATATTCGAGGGGATAATCTTTTTTATAATTGGCACAGGTATATTTGTTCGAGGTCAAACTAAGACTAATTTGTGGTTTTTAATAAAACGTGCCTTGAAAATTGAAAGTAAAGAAGCTGACTACTTATTGAAAAGACTATTTAAATTCCAGAATGCTGAAGAAATTATTATGATACTACATCAGCTTGCAATGATTGATAATGAACTTAGCCCTAAAGAACAAGCACTATTGGAATCTTTTGCTAAGGAATGGAGAATTGATTACTCGCCAGAAAAATATAATAAAGGAAGAACTGAAGACAAAGAAATTAATTATATCAAATTGAGAAATAGCGTTATTAAATATCTCGATTTAGATCCACCAAAAGAACAAGCAGCTCAGCTCATTGATATGATTGAGGTTCTAATTAAAGCAGATGAAAAAGTTACATCAGAAGAAGAACTGATTCACGCTGAACTTAAAGGAATTATTGATAATTACTTAAATCAAGAAAAACAGAATCCTCTTTACCATGTTATCATAGTACCTCAAAAGCCTGAGCATGAACTGATTATCAAAGATACATTTCCCGATGCTATTCGCCTTACGATTTCCGGAGGAGTTGCTTATTCAGTTGGTAGTTATTATTCTCATAAATATGCAGAAATGATATGCCAGGAAAGAAGAAAAATCAAAATGTTCACTATTGTCTACACTCCTGAGCCAGATTCTCTTGAAACAAATTTTAACTAAAATGAAAAGAAAATTAATAACTTTAGTATTATTTTTTATTATCTCATTAAGCCTCTCTTACTGTGATAATAAAAAAGAAGATAATGACAAGCCACAAAATATAGTTTTGGATACATCATCGAGCTATATAAAAATAGCGTCATTTAATATCCAGGTTTTTGGCAAAACAAAACTAAAAAATCAAGAAGTAATGAAGTATATAGTTCAAATTATTAAAAATTTTGACATTGTGGCAATCCAGGAAATTAGAAGTAAAGGTCAAGAAATACTCCCGACTTTAACTGATATACTCGGCAACAATTGGGATTACAGAGTTTCTGAACCATTAGGACGCACTCAATCAAAAGAACAATATGGATTTGTCTATAATAAAGATAAGGTTAAAATTCGATATTGCACTCAAGTAACAGATATAAATGACGTTTTGCATAGAGAACCTTTCATATGTTATTGTCAAGCAGGTAATTTTGATTTTAGTTTAATCAATATACATACTGACCCCGACGAAGTCGCCTTTGAAATCAATATTTTGGATGATATACTGAAAGAAGAAATTAATACCGAAAAGGATGCAATAATTTTAGGAGATTTTAATGCATCCCCGGATAAATTCGGAGAGCTTTTAGGAATTGAGGGAATATCTTGGGCAGTCCCAGATTCAATTAAAACTAATGTAATAGAAACTAAAAACTACGACAATTTAGTGTTTATCAAAACATATCTAAACGAATTTGTAACTGGAGGAGTCTTCAATTTCAAAATAGAATATAATCTCGATCTAAATTTTGCCAAAAAAATATCTGACCATCTGCCTGTTTATGGGGTTTTTAGAATTGATTTGAAAGATGATGACTAAACTCTCTTATGATTGCTCAACTCAAGTGGCTCATTCTTAACCTTCTTATTTATTCATGTCTTTGTAAGAGTAAAGCTATACTTTATATTTGAAACAACTTTTTGATTTCTGATATTTATAATGCAAAATTACATCAAGAATCATTAATCAATATTCGATGAAAATTGTTATATTTGCAAAATATGTTATTTTTTATTGGAGTTAAATGATGAATATTATGGTATGTGTCTCGAGAGTACCAGATACAGCAACCAAAATAATAATTGGAAGCGATGGGAAATCAATTGATAAACAAGGAGTAAAGTTTATAATAAATCCCTACGATGAATTTGCAATTGAGGAGGGACTTCGCTTAAAAGAAAAATATGGGGGAACTGTAACAGCAGTTAATATAGGAACCGAAGAATCTAAAGATATACTCAGGACTGCTCTTGCAATGGGTGTTGATAAAGTGATTTTGGTAAAGGGTGATGTTCCTGAAGATTCATTCTATGTAGCGAATAATTTAGCTGAAATAGCTAAAAAGATTAACCCCGACTTGATTCTTTTAGGGCGTCAAAGTGTGGATTATGACTCTTTGCAGATTCCGCCTATGCTTGCTGAATTGTTGGGCTTACCTTCTGTTTCTGTTGTTTCTAAGCTTGCAATTGAAGACGGAAAAGTTACTGCCGAACGTGATATTGAAGGAGGCAAAGAGATTGTGGAATTAAATATGCCATCCGTAGTTAGTGCTCAAAAAGGACTTAATGAACCGCGTTATCCTAAACTACCAGATATTATGAAAGCAAAAAATAAGCCAATAGAAGAGGTTGCTCCAATTCTGACAGACAACCGTTTAACAATACTTAAAATGGAAATACCTTTAAAGCAAAGGAAAAACAAAATACTCGGTTCAGAAGATAAAGATATTGATGAAATTGTTCGTTTATTACATGAAGAAGCTAAAATAATATAATAGGGAGAATAGATATGAAAAAAATATTAGTCTATTTAGAACCACAAGGCAATACATTAAAAAGATCTTCATTCGAAGCAATTACTATTGCAAGGAAAATAGCAGAATTCGCTGGTGCTAATTTAGTAGGTTTAATAGTCAATGGCAATCAAGAACAAATAGATAAAATAAAAAGCTATGGGCTAAGAGATGTTGTTAATGCAGTTGAATCAAAGTTGCATCAATATTCATCTACTGCTTTCGCAGAGACAATTTATCAAGTTGCCCAAAGTGAAGAAGCTGATTGTCTTATCTTTGCTGGAAATTCTGTAGGTTTGGAACTTGCTCCGAGAGTAGCAACTAAATTACAAGCAGGATATATTGCAGATTGCGTTGAACTTAATTTTTCAAATAATGAATTATTAGCAAAAAAACCTGTTTTTGCTGGTAAATCAATAATTACAACGAAAGTAAATACGCCTAATCAAGTCTATTCCATAAGACCTAATGTATTTACTGCAACAAAAGCTGATATAGACACAGAAATAGCAATAAAGGAATTCCATCCTAACTTGGAAGAAAAGCATTTTGGCTCTGTAGTTAAATCTATTGCAAAAAATGAGGGTAAATTAGATGTTCTTGAAGCTGAAATAATTGTATCTGGGGGAAGGGGCATTAAGGGACCAGAAAACTATCATCTCATAGAGACATTAGCTTCAACATTAGGAGCAGCTGTGGGGGCTTCCAGAGCTGTGGTAGATGCTGGTTGGAGACCGCATAGCGAACAAGTTGGACAAACTGGGAAGACAGTTTCACCCAGTCTTTATGTTGCCTGTGGGATTTCTGGAGCCATACAACATCTTGCTGGTATGTCAACCTCAAAGATAATCTTAGCTATTAACAAAGATAAAGACGCTCCAATTTTTAAAGTTGCTGATTATGGTATTGTAGGTGATTTATTCGAAGTAATACCAAAATTAAACGAGAAGATAAAACAACTTATAGGTTAGCCCAACATTTTTGTTGATAAGCATTTCATTTGCCCGAAATCATCTAGGAGAATTTTTTCTTTAAGCTTTCAGCAACAATTTTAGGCACAAATTCGCTCACGTCTTGTTGGTATTTGGCTAATTCTCTAATAATGCTTGAATTTAAATAAGTGTATTTTTCGTTAGGCATCATTAGGATTGTTTTTATATCGGGAGCTAACTTACGATTCATCAAAGAAAGTTGAAATTCATATTCAAAATCAGATACTGCTCTTATTCCACGTATTAAGGCAATTGCATTATGTTTTATTGCAAAATCTACAATTAAACCTTTATGACTGGCAATCTCTACATTTGGTAGATGCTTTAAAGATTCAAATGCTAAAAATAATCTTTCTTCTTCACTAAATAGAGCATTTTTTTTTGAGTTTAATGCAATTACAACAATAACTTTATCAAAAAGCTCTGCTGCCCTTTCAATTACGTCAATGTGGCCATTCGTAATTGGGTCAAAAGTTCCGGGATATATTGCTATTTTTTCCATAGTTTATTTTTTGGAATATAATAAAAAATAATACCTACTATGCTTAATCCTATTATGGTTAATGCTATTATTGAACCTAAATTAAATTCAGATGATTCATATTTCATTTCGACTTCAAACTCCCCTTTTGGTAAAGCTAAACCTCGATAAGAATAATTTATTCTATTAACTTTTATTTCTTTACCGTTCACATAAGCTTTCCAGTCTGGATACCAAATTTCACTGAAGCATAAAATAGCATTTTCGCTATTTTTAACCTTGCATTTAAAATAATTATTCGAATACTCTGTGAATTTAACTTCGTCATACAAAGAATCTGAATTATTCTCAGAAAGATTAATTGGAATATCTTCTTCGAAAACAGCTTCATTTCTCAAATCTATTGTATCTTTTTTTAGTCTTTTCAAAATCTCATCGCTATTATATCTCCTTGCTTTATGAACTAACCAAGCTCTTGGAAAGTAGGATTTTCTTTCTAAAAATCCTTGTTGTGTAATTTCATATTTAACATTGCTTATATCCAAATAATCATCAAATGAGGGTAGTGTAGGAGCAACTCTATCGAGAATTAATGGATTGTAACCTTCGATTAGCATTATCCCATCAAGCATTCCTTGATTATCTTCCATAGCTTTTAATATTGTAGCTCCATCCTTATATTTTCGCATATTAACCCTAAATATATCCTGTGGAGGATTACTTTTAAGTAAGGATTTAAGTTCTGTGGGAATCTCGTATTTTTTTTCTGGGTTAATAGGACTTTTATTAAAGGTGTTTCCAGCAATGTATAAATCTATAAAAAGTATAAAGAAAAGTAATATTGATAAAATTTGAATAGATTTGGAAGAATTAACTCTGTAAATAATATAGAATAAGACTGATACACATGAAACAAAAAACAATGAAGTAATTCCATAGCTACTGACAGCTGTTTGAATATTACTAAGAATTTTAGCATTTAGCATTTCCTCGTCAATAAATATTCCATGTAGTATTTTTGTTGAAGCAAGAATAGTGATTAAAAGCACTATCCCACTGATTATTAATAATCTTATTAATACTTTTTTGGACATTCTTGATTTTAATAATTGGTCAAAACCAAAACCTGCTAATATAGATGCACTCAATACTAAAAGAAATAGCATCCTCGATGGATTGCGGAAAGTGCTAAAAAATGGTAGTTTGAAAAACAAGTTGTATAGTAAACCATTTTCTCCGAGGGCAAAGAGTAATGAAAAAAGAGATATAAAAATAAAAAAAGCAACATGTCGAATCCGGAAACCAATAATAGCTCCAAATATTGATAATATTAATGTAGCAATTCCAAAATAGTAGGCAGTTTCCCAATAAAAATGGTTTTGGATTTGTTCTTCTGCAACTATTTTGTAAAGATTATTCTTATTTCCTGTTTCCTCAACCTTCACAAATTTGAATGGCAAATGAAATGGTGCCATTTTTTTTTCGTTAGTTCCGTCAACTGAACCAAAAAGATTAGGAACAACAGAAGTAAATAGCTGTCCAAATTTTAAAGAGCCTTCGGTAGCTTTTTCCCATTTAATCTCTTCTTTTAAAGATGGACTTGCTTTTGCGTATTTGATTTCATCACGTTGCGATAGCGAGGCAAGAGTTTGAGAAGGTAAATATTGGATAAAAAAGATTCCTATTGAAATTACAAATGGAATAATTAAGACCAATACGTAGCTAATTATATTTTTCCCTTGAATAATCTTCTTTTTTATCTCGCAAATAAAATACCATATTCCTAAAATACCTAAGAATAGAAATTCATACAAAGCAATCTGTGGGTGTCCTGAAAGAAGACTAAATCCCAGTATTAACCCAGAAAATATTCCGAAGATGTATTTTCTTTCATTTAATGCTTTAATAAAAAACATAATAACTAATGGGAACCAAGCAAGATGGTATATTATCATAGGGTGGAATGCATGGCATACCATAAATAAAGAAAATGTATAAGCGATAGCAGAGAGTATAGCACTATAACTACTTACCTTAAAGGAACGAGAAAGTAGATACATAGATATTTGAGCTATAAAAAAGTGAATAATTATAACAAATTGCAACCACCAGACGGACAAGTGACCATTAGGATTAATAAAAAGACCCAATATTCGATTAAAAGGATAAAAGAATCCAACTTGAATATCTGCTAAAAATGGCATACCTGCAAAAATATAAGGATTCCAAAATGGAATATTACCACTTGCAAACTCTTTGGCGGAGAAGCTTTGCATTGGATAAACATATCTAACAAAATCATCCCAGAAAAATGCTTTGCCAACAATATGGTCCCAAAAAAATATTAGAGTTAATATGAAAAAAATTAAAGCTACGATCCAGAAAGGCAACTCTTTGGGGTATTGGAGGTCAATAGTGGTTTGAGAACCCTTTTTAATATCTTTCTTGTCTTTTATTTTTGCATTACTGCTATTGTCTGTTTTTCTTTGTGTTTTTTTCATTTCTTAGCTATAACTATAATAGATAAACCAAAAGGAAATTTTATGAATTTTAAAATAATTCTTTCGAAAGCAAAAATCTTTTCTAATATTTTATTGCTTAAAGGAGAAACTTTTTCGACGGGACTGGAGCTATCCTTTTTGTTCTTTAAAAACCTTTCTATAAGCCGTTTTATAGCTACTAATGGAAATAGAAAGGAGTTAAAATAAGATGAAAATACTATTTCGAAACCCGATGTAGTAATAAGTTCTACGAACTGCTTTTTATTATAACGTCTTTGGTGCATATGAATCTCATCGTGGCGACTCCAAAGCCAATTATATGCTGGAACAGTAGCAATAAGATAGCCATTATTTTGTAGAGCTTCAAATGCTTGGCGCAAAACTTCTCTGTCATTAGCTATATGTTCGACTACGTCGAGCATTGTTATAAATTGCATTTTAATATTTTTTTTATTAAAATCTGCAATGGTTCCAAAAAAGAGATTAGAAAGGCCCCTTTTTTTACAATAAGACAATGCTAATTCAGAAGTATCTAGACAGATCACATCAATATAGTTTGAAATGAAACTCGCAAAACCACCTGTTCCACAACCTACATCAAGAAGATTTGCATTATTGTTAATTGGACAGTATTTTTTTAATAAGGAATAGATTATTTTATTACGTGCAACAAACCACCAGTAAGAAGTTTCTAATTGATAATTCGTGTGATAGACTATTTCTTGCATTTTCTTAAAAATTCGTTTTAGTAAATGTCTAATATAATGAATGATTTGAAAATTTTTACGTAATTTTGTTATTAAACCTTGTAAAATTAATGAAAAAGTTCAAAAATGAATTTCGAAGAAAGAATTAATGAAGAATTAAAGAATGCAATCAAAATGCAAGATAAAATTAGAATCGAGACTTTACGCTCAATCCGGTCATCAATTATTGAATTTAATAAAAGTGGTGCAGGCAGAGAATTGAATCTCGAAGATGAAATTAAAATTCTTCAAGCTCAAGCCAAAAAAAGAAAAGATGCCATTGAAGTCTATGAAAAAGCTCACCGCAATGATCTTTTGGAACGGGAAGAAAAAGAATTAGCTATTATTCAAGAATTTCTTCCTAAGCAATTATCTGAAAGTGAAGTTACAGAAATTGTAAAAAAAATTATTATTGAAGTTGGGGCAAAAGACTTAAAGGATTTAGGAAAGGTAATGTCTAAAGCTATGAAAGATTTAAAAGGCAAAGTAGATGGTTCTCTGGTTCAAAAAATTGTGAAAGATGTTTTATCTCGAGAATAAATGGTTTTCCACTCAGAAGTCCAGTATCTTTAAGTTACTAGACATTAAACAGTTTTTAGATGTAGCTATTAGATTGGTTCCATCTAAAGGATGGTATCCAACTTGGCAATACAAGATGTCGGGCAGTTTTATGGAGTATGTAATAATAAGAACTAAATTAATTATTAAACTTTTACACAGAAGATTTACCTTTTTACTCCTAATTTCAATGATATATACAATTCCAACTTACGCTCAAAATGGTAAATTTATAGCTTCTTACAATGAAACATCAAATTTAGAATATAAAGAATTAAGAGATACATTAAGATATAATCTCTTTTTAGAAAGGGCAGTAAATGATTTTAATAGTATTTTTAATATAGAAGATGACGTCTACATTGTTCTAACTCAAGGAAATGAGATAAATGCTTTCTACGATGATAATTCCAAAATGATCGTACTGACATACGAACTGATAGATTATCTAAATACGTCGTTTAAGGAAAGCTTTAGTATTAAAGAAGAACTGGACAACGCTGTGAGTAATATGACTAAGCTTATTTTGTTTCACGAGATTACGCATTGCCTTATAGACTTATATCAATTAGCGGAAGACAGATGGGATGATGACGAGCCAACAGATGAATTGATGACAATTCTCTTATTAAATATAGATGAAAACTACAAAATAAAAGATAATCTATTAGAAGCATTGAAACAATTCTACTATGCTTCATCTTTAGTAAGTGTAAATTTAGAAGAACTTCCTTATTGGGATGAACATAATATGAGTAGAAAAAGGTTTTCTCAAATCATTTGTTGGATTTATGGGTCAGATAATATAAAATATGCATATTTTTATAATAACGGAATTCTTGCAAAACAAATCACTGGAAAATGTGAAAATGAATTTAAAAATATATTTAATAAATGGTTTATTATAAGTAAAAAAATATTAAAATAAAAAAGAATAGGAGAACAATGAATAATTACCCTCAAAAAAAAGCTAAAGGAAAATTTGACGAACAAGAAGGAAAATTTTGTGTAAAAGATTTGTCTTTAGCGAAAGAAGGAAGAAAACTTATTGATTGGGCTGAGTCCAGAATGCCAGTTTTAATGCATTTAAGAGAAAAATACAGAATTACTAAGCCATTCAAAGGTTTTAAAATTGCTGGATGTCTTCACGTAACTAAAGAAACTGCCGTTCTAATAAAAACATTTATCGAAGCTGGTGCAGAAGTGTCTTGGTCTGGTTGCAATCCTCTTTCAACTAATGATGCAGTAGCTGCTACATTAGCTGATGATGGTGTTTCTATTTTTGCTTGGCATGATAATGGTGAGGATTTTTATTGGTGCATTGAAAGAACAATTGACGTTCCACCTCATCTTACTCTCGACGATGGTTGCGATTTAATAAATACTGTGCATGAATATCATAAGGATATTGCAAGTAATTATATAATTGGAGGAACTGAAGAGACAACGACAGGTATTCAACGATTAAGAGCAAGAGCAAATGATGGTCAATTGTATTATCCTGTTTATGCTGTCAATGATACTGAAACCAAGTGGGATTTCGATAATGTTTACGGAACAGGGCAATCGACTATTGATGGTATTTTACGTGCAACTTCCGTTCTCGTAGCAGGCAAGAATTTCGTCGTTGCAGGACATGGACATTGTGGCTCTGGAGTTGCCAAAAGAGCTAAAGGGTTAGGAGCTAATACTATATGTACAGAAATTAAAGCTACTGCTGCTCTTAAGGCTCTTCTCGAAGGTCATTCAGTTATGCCAATGGATGAAGCTGCGGCTATTGGTGATATATTTGTTACTGCTACAGGTGTTTGCGATATAATTAGGAAAAGGCATTTCGAATTAATGAAAGATGGAGCAATTGTATGCAATACCGGTCATTACGATGTTGAAATTAATATACCAGAACTTGAAGAACTTGCTATTAGTAAAAGGACTATTCGACCTAATTGCGAAGAATATACTTTAGCTTCTGGAAAAAGAATTTATCTATTAGCTCAAGGTAGATTAGTTAATTTAGCTGCTGCCGAAGGACATCCATCTGAAGTAATGGATATGTCATTTGCCAATCAATTTATGGCTCATTTGCGTCTTGTCGAACTATATAAACAAGGTATAAAACTTCCCAACGAAGTCTTAGATTTACCACAAGAACAGGATGAATTCATAGCAAATACGAAATTAAAAACTATGGGTATCAAAATAGATACTCTAACTGAAAAACAAGTTGAGTATATTAAAGATTATAATGCAGGAACATAAAAAAAGGGGGAAAAACTCCCCCTTTTTATAAAATTAGATTAATGTTTATTTAAATCATTCCTAATTCTTTTCCTACTTTTACAAAAGCTGCAACAGCTTTATCAATCATTTCAAAAGTGTGTCCAGCTGATAATTGAACACGAATTCTATCCATACCACGAGGAACAACTGGGAATGAAAAAGCAATAACATAGATACCTTCATCAAGCATTTTATTAGCAAAATCCACAGCAAGCTGAGAGCAATTTGGATACTTTCCAAACATAATAGGAACTATAGGATGGTCGCCCGGAATAATGTCGAAACCAGCCTCTGTCATTTCTTTACGAAACTTCTTAGTATTAGCTTCGAGTCTATCACGAAGTTCAGTCGAAGCCATTAGTAAGTCCATTACTTTAATTGTTGCGGTAACAGTTGAAGGAGGTACAGTATTTGAGAATAAATATGGACGTGCTTTATTGCGCATCCAATCAATAATCTCTTGACGTCCAGAAATACATCCACCAGAAGCTCCGCCAAGAGCTTTACCGAAAGTAGTAGTAATAATGTCAACCCTACCCATTACGTTACGATATTCGTGAGTTCCACGACCTGTTTTGCCCATAAATCCTGAAGAGTGACTATCGTCTATCATCACGAGAGCATCATATTTTTCTGCTAAATCGCAAATCTCATCTAGTTTTGCTATGTCGCCATCCATTGAGAAGCATCCATCAGTTGCAATCATCTTAAAACGAATTCCTTTTTCATTTGCTTCTTTAAGGCAACGCTCTAATCCTTTTAATTCTTTTCCTGTAGAAGGGTCTAATCCTATCTCATCGCTCATATTCCCATGACTATAAATCCAACGTTGTGCTTTGCATAGGCGAATTCCATCAATAATAGAAGCGTGGTTCAAAGCATCAGTGATGATTGCATCTTCAGGTCCAAGAAGTGGTTCAAATACAGCTCCGTTTGCATCGAAGCACGAAGAAAATAGAATTGTGTCGTCAGTTCCTAAGAATTCGGATACTTTTCTTTCGAGAATTTTGTGAATATCTTGAGTTCCACATATAAAACGAACAGATGATAAACCATACCCTCTATAGTCAATTCCCTCGTGTGCAGCTTTTATTAAATCGGGATGTGAAGACAAACCGAGATAATTATTAGCACAGAAATTCAATACCTTTTTGTTATTAACGAATATTTCAGCTCCTTGAGGGCTCTCTATAATTCTTTCGTATTTATAGAGTTTTTGATCCTTAAGTGACTGGAGTTCATTCGCTAAAAATTCTTTCATTTTTCCAAACATTTTAACTCCTTATTTTTATTATAAAATAACAATTATTAGTTTATTGCAACAAATTAGAATACAAATTTACTCAAGAAATTAGTACTAAACAAAAAATAAATGATATTAATTTTTAAAAGTTCCTAAAATATTTGGGTTATGCAGATATATCTATTTTTATTAAAAATCGCTTACTTTAAAATAATGTTTTATAATAGAATTAAAGTAGAAGCAATGAATTTTAGATTTGTTGAAAGTGATATACCTACGCAATTTTTAATTCGGTGTCTTCCTCATTCTCTATTAATTCTGCCACTTTTGCAAATCCAGCTCCTTTTCTAATTAAAGTAAATTCATCACTCGTCATATCAATGATTGTCGATTCACCAGCAAAGTTGTATTCATCTGATAAAACAGCAACATCGACAAGAGGAGTGTAGAATTTTATGATGTCTTCTGGTGATTGTAGAGTATCGGTATCGCTCTTTTTGGCACTTATAGATATAATTGGCATATTTAAAGATTTAAGCAAAGCTTTGCAGATTATGTTATCTGGGACTCTTATTCCTGCTGTTTTCCTTTTGGGGTCTTGAGCATAACGAGGTACCATTTTCGAAGCAGGTAATATAAAGGTATAGGGTCCTGGTATAAGTCTTTTGATCGTTTTATATGCAAGGTTAGAAACCTTAGCAAATTCAGCAACGTTAGAAAGAGAATCGCAAAGAAAAGTAAGATATTTTGAGTCCGGAATTTGCTTGATTAAACGAATTCTTTGAATTGCTTCTTTTTTAGACAAAGCACATCCTAATGAGAAGCCTGTGTCACTTGGATATAAAATCACTGCTCCTGATTCGAGTGCTTCGATTACTTTTGAGATTTTTCTTAATTCTGGGGTTTTCGAATGAATTGTCAATACTAATGATGCCATATTACCTCCTAAACTATATATCTGTTTTTTCAATTATCCGTTTTTTCTTAAAATAAATATAAAAAGGAATTCCTAAAAATACAAGAAAAAGTCCAAAAATAGAGTTGATTATTTTGGTTTCTCCTTTTAAATAGTTTTCAATGTCGAAATATAATGTTAGGATAACAAATAGAAAAGAAAATACAATAAAAATAATAGGAATGAATGGATACCCAATGACTTTGTATGGTCGAGGAGCATTGGGCATTTTTCTTCTTAACACAAAAACACCATATGCTCCTAAACCATAGAAGATGAAACTTACAAAAATTAGCATATCTGTTAAATCATCAAAACTACCAGAAATTACTAATAAACTTGCCCAAACTCCCTGTAATATTAAAGCATTAGCAGGTGTCCTAAATTTATTGTGAATTTTCCCTATTGAGTTGAAAAACAAGCCTTCGCGAGACATAGCAAAATAAACTCTTGCACTCACCATTATAGTTCCATTGGACGTTCCAAATGTCGAAAGCAAAATAGCTATTGTTACCAAAGCACTTCCGATAGAACCAATAGCAATATTGACTACTTCATATGCAATGACTGATGTTCTATTAGCAGAATAAATATTGGCCATTTTTTCGACAGGCAAAACATATATATATGCAAAATTTATTAATAAATAAACAATTATAACGATTATTGTTCCAGAAATTAATGCTATTGGTATAGTTCTTTTCGAGTTTTTGACCTCTTCTCCTATATATGTGATATTATTCCATCCGTCATAAGCCCAGAAAGCAGCCATAATTCCATAAGTTATTCCAGATAAAATACTACCTTTATAAATCGTTGAAGATGATGCGTCAACGTAGAAATTGCTAAAGTCCCCTGTGCCAAAAAGTGTAACAATTAGTACAATTATAATTATAGCTAATACTTTTGCTAAAGTAAATACAGCAGATAATCTACCTCCAAATTTAACTCCGAAATAGTTTACAGTAGTCAAGAAAAGTATAATAAAGATTGTGAAAAGTTTAATACCAAAATCTTTTAATGGATATATGCTTCCAATAAAAGGTATATAAAGATATATCCCTTGCTCAATTGTTAATGGAAATTTTGGAAAGTGAAGATAATAATTAGCTGTTTCAGAAAAAATATAAGTTATTGAAGCGATAGAACCAGTCTGTATTACAATGAAAATAGCCCATCCATACAAAAATGCAATAAAATCACCATACATTTTTTGAAAATAAATATATTGTCCTCCAGTTTTTGGTATCATGCTCGAAATTTCAGCGTTCGTTAAAGCTCCAAATAAAGTAATAATACCCGTAACTATCCAAATAATGATAATGATTTCTGGTGAGCCAGTATAATAAGACATATAGGCGGTTTTTTTGAATATACCAGAGCCAACAACAGCTCCGACAACAATAGCAATTGTTGTCCAAATACCTAACTCTGGAAGTAGGCTGGTTGGTTTCCCATATTTAAAATCACTCATTATGATTTATTTTTTTTCTATAGAAGGAGGAGCTGTCGCTTGGTTGATTTTATCGCTTGAACTGTTCCCATATTTTTTGCTTAAATCAGGCATTTGGCTATGTTTGTGAACATAATCAGTTAAATAAAATCCACTCCCATTAAAAACAAAGCCAATGTTTTTGCTAATGATTCTTTCAACTGTTCCCTGTCCTTTTTCTTCCTCTTCACATATCTCATAAGGACATTTTGTTAGAGGGGCTTCAGTTATTTTTTGCTCATATTCAAAGTGTTTACCACATTTATTGCATTTGTATTCATATACTGGCATAATATTTATCCATTTTTTTTGTAAAACCGAGTGCAAAAACGATAAGCTCTTTTTTTTATTTTGAAATTAAATTAAACAGTAATATTAATATGTCCTTGTCTTGGATAAAAGATTTCAAGATTATTGCTAATTGTTCTAACGCTAAAGCCTATATTAACAGATTTTGACAGATTGTCTTTAATAAATTGCTTTTTAAATAAAGCAAATTCAATGAAATCTTTTTTTGCAAATTCTAAAAATGATAATTGGAACTCAGATGATGAAGCAAAGGTAATTTTATCTTTTTCAATGATTAATGAAAAACTATAAGGTACTTTAAATTGGAATTCGATTTGTTCATTTTCCTCTAAGTAATGTAATAGGTCGCATTTAAAAAATATCTTTTCGTTGTTAGAGCCAAACCAAATTTTTTGTAGAATCTCTCCTATCTGATGCATAGTAGTCATCAATGAAGATGCTTCATAGTAACCTGCATTATCCCATTCATTTGGATTACTCAAGATACCATCAATAATAGGATTAATACTATCTTTAGGCATAACAAGAGATTTATGCTCTTTTATTTCACTTATTGGTTTGGAAAGTTCTTCAGGAGGATCTATTCCAAGATATTTATAAATTTGAGTTAAATGCCATCTAAAAAGAACATCGAAATCATTTTTATTTTCTGCAATGTGTTCATCACCATACCACCAAAACCAGTCAGAACCTTCAGCTATATATGCTTCATTTAAAGCGGATTGGAGTTTTTCATCATTGATTTTGCCGATACTATCTTCAATAGCTTTTCTTGCTTTAGCTAACATAGACCATGCACAACGATGTTCTTGATGTCCAGCCCAGATTCTAAAATCAGCATTAATCCAAGAACCAGCTCTAATATTGTTAATAGGTTCGATAAATCCAAGATTTTCTTCTTTTACGGCTTCATTGCAAGTTACTGTAATAAAATCATCCGAATTTGATAAGTTTGAAAAAAGAGCATGTTGGAAATGTATACCATTATCTTTGTAGAATTCCCAACAATTTTCTCCATCAAGAATAATAGGGACTACTGCATATTTAAGGGATTCTTCTCCTAATGTATTAACTAAGTCATCTTTAATATTTTTAAGCTGGTATAAGAAATTGGCAACTGCGTCGTGAGCATCCCATTTTGAATAAATAAAACCTATAGAATCAGATAAAGCATGGTCTCTGAATAGAATTGCGATTTTAGTATTTTGGTTATGATATAAAATTGGGAAATATTTGTAATAATTCTTGTAATTTTCTTTTAGTGATTGAGCGAGAACATCTTCATCGGTTGCCACCCATTTTATTCCATTTTTTGCAATTAATGCTAAGACTTCATTAGAGATAGAACCTTCTGATGGCCACATCCCATTTGGGACTATATTCATTGTTTTTAAATAATAATCTTTTGCTAACTCAATTTGTTTATCAGCATCTTGGGGAAAAGTGAACTCAATTTCCGGCAGTTCTATATTTGGCAAAGCTTCTAAAGCTATTCTGGAACTGACAAGCAAAGGTAAAATGGGATGGTAGAATGGAGATACAGAAATCTCTATTTGACCGAGTTCTTGTAGATATTTTATTGTTGGTTTGATTTCCTTGAGTATCTCAATATGATAATCTAAGAGAAAGTTTCTTTCTATTATGGAAAAATTTTTTCCCTTTGCAAATAATCTTTTGATAGCATTTCTTTCCTTTGAATAATTGCCAACCCAAGCAAGATTATACCAAACTTGTAAATCTAACCAGTCTTGTTCTTTGAATATATTAATGGCATTTTCATTTTGAGCTAATGTCCATAGTTCTTTATATCGAGAATTTGGCATAATCATGTTATCCAGATTACATAAAAAGAATAAACGAAGAATTTCTCTTTTTTCTTCAATACTTAAACTGCTTGGATTAAGTTGAGATAAGCGTTGAATTTTATCTTTAGTATTATTAGAAATGTATTCTTCAATTTGCATTTGCAGCGAAGGGACAATATTGATTGTCTGTTTGATATTTTGGTATTCGAAAAATAATTGATTTATGTCAAGATAGTCTTTTATGCCATGTAGCCTAACCCAAGGCAAAATAAATTCATCTTCCTTTTTGTAATAGGGCTGATGGAAATGCCACATTATTGCAATTTTTAAGGGTAACATTTTTTATCTCAATATTTTATTATTTGTTTAATTATTTTTTTATTTTTTGTTTTTATAATACAAAAATATATACCTCTTTCGATTTTTTCGAGATTAATAAAAATAGGAGTATTGGGATAATTTAGAAATTCTTCTTCTAAGATTATTTGCCCGAGTAGATTTGAAATTAATATTCTTTCTATAAATGGATTGTTATCCCAACTTATACTAAACACTGATTCAAACGGGTTTGGGTCTATTTTTATTTTTGATTTATCTTGAATTTCTTCAATAATAGGTATATAGTTATAGTCTTGGTTTGGAAGAAAAATTCTTGACGGATATTCGCTACTATGATACAAAAAATTGATAGCAATTAAAGTATCACCTAACTTGTATAGTTCTTCGCCATTATTTAAATTTATATCAAACATAGGGTAGTTAGAATTAGAAATATCAATTCTTAGGCGATGACCAATTTTGAAAGTATGAGCTAATGCTTCTAATTCAATAGTTATAGAATAGACTTTTCCAACTTCTAATAATGTATCATATTGATATGAACTTCTGAATCGAGCCCTTTTAATTCCTTGTGTCAAAATTATTGATTTTCCATCTGGATACACATCGCAAAGGCGAACAGACCAATCAGTATCTTTTCTATTTGAAGAGAAAAAGATTTCAATTTTAATATTGCCAGTAACATTAATTTCTTTTTCTAATACTTGAGTAGAAAAAACTAAAATATCATTTCTAGATTCAATGTTACTTAAGTCTTGAGGACCAATTGGTAACAATGGTTTAAAAGGATTGAAACGTGAACCTCCAACTGTAGGTGCTGGATCTTTAGGATCATATATTAAAGTATCAGGAATTGGAGGCAGTGGAGTCATTTTAGGAGGTGGGGGATAGAAATTTAATTGACCATGTTCCCATAAATATAAAGTATCTATTTTTGTTTGTAAAGAGTACCAGTTTTCTGTTGTTTTCCATGTATCTATTCCCATTTGGAAATATTTGATGACCGGTTCAAGTGGCCAGGCATTTTTAGCTCCTAAAATATGGTAATCGTAAAACTTCTTTATAGCTTCTGATGGTATCAAAACTGCATCAGGAAATTCGAGAATTCCTTGCTTAAGTAGACCTACTGACCCGTGAAGCCAAGGTCCTATAATAAGTTTGTGTTTATCTTTTACTTCTTTCGGGCTTCTATTTCTCAAATCGTGAAAAGCTCTTATTACATCACTAGGATAATGGTCGAACCATCCACTTATCATTAAGCATGGTACATTAATTTCTTCAGGGTAGTCATTTTGTTGCTCCAATATTTTCCAAACATTATCATATTTTGGATGTTCGAGGATAAGGTCGGTTTTGATAAGATTCAGTTTTTCTAAAGATTCGACATGTTCTTTTCTAAAGACTCCTCCATAGAAAAAATCGCTATATTTTGTTTTGTAATCTTTGATAAATGGAATAGCGCAGACTAAATGTGGAGGATGATGTTTTATCGTCTGAAATTGAATCTGAGCTAAAGCAGACCCTCCGAAAGTTCCTATTTTTCCATTATTCCATTTCTGTTGAGCTATCCATTCTGTTGCATCATAGCCATCTAATCCACGGTCGTAACCAGCAACAGCCGATTCTTCGTTTGAGAAGAAACCACGCCAATCCATAATTACATAGTTATAATTCAAAGTATCAAAAAATAAAAATGTGCCACCAGTGAGTGCTTCAGGTTGTTCTAATGTTCTATATTTACTTTTATCGTAGGGTGTCTGAACAAATATAACTGGCTTTTGCTTGGTAGTATCATTATTTGCAGTATATAAATCAGCTTTAAGTAATTTTCCGTCTCTTGTTGGTATCTGTATTTCAATCCATCTTTCATATTTGTTGGTTTGTTTGTTAATTTCTTTATTCTTCGACAACAAATTGAAAATTAAAAGCTGGTTAATACAAAGTAATAAAAATATTAGTAATTTTATTTTTTTCATATAATTCGATAAAATATATATTAATTAAATATTAGATTTTTTAACTCCAAACAGAATAATTACTAACAAAAAGCATTGTATTCATTAGTAACAAATTCGACAAAATCATCTTGCCAATCTTTAGTAGTGATATTTATGTTTTGCGAAATCTTAGTATTATTCATCGCTGAGAAAAATGGTCTTTTAGCAGGTAAATTAAATTCATTTATTGAACATTGCTCAATTTTATTTTGGAGTTTGAAAAGTTTTGTAATTACTAATGCCCAATCGTATCTTGAAGCAAAACCTGTGTTAGTTAAATGGAAGAGGCCTGATAAACCTTGATTAATTGATTTTATTGTATAATTTGCAATTAATGTTGTGCTTGTTGGAATAGATATCTCATCATTTGTTATTCTTAGAATTTTATTCTTCTTGCTCCAATTTAAAAATTTGTAAATAAAATTTTGAGTTCCATTTCCATAAACCCAGCTAACTCTAAAAATCAAATATTTATTTGTTGTTTCTTTAATGTATTCTTCACCAAGTAGTTTGCTTTTTCCATAATTATTAATTGGATTTGGAATATCATTTTCATCGTACTTATAATAATTTTTGTTACCTTCAAATACATAGTCGCTACTGTAATGAATGAGAAAAATATTCTTTTGTTCACAAATCTGGGCGAGATTTTTCACAGAATATGCATTTGTAGTCATTGCTAATTCTGGATTCAGTTCAGCATTATCAACATCGTTATATGCAGAACAATTAATTACAATATTAGGTTTTACGTAACTTATTATTTCTTTCGTTTTTGTGTAATCATTAATATCAATTTGGTCAATATCAAAAGCGAAAAAATCGTATGAATATAAATTGAATATTTTTACAAACTCTTTACCAAGTTGCCCTTTAGAACCTATGATTAAGTATTTCATTTTACTTTTTCTTAAATAGTTCTACACTACAAGTATCATTACATTCTGTAAGTAGTTGTTGAATTGTTTTGTTAAAAATTGGGTGAATAGTAAAGGGTGCCAAATCACAAGCTGGGATAAGGACGAAATTTCTTAAATGCATTTGTGGGTGAGGTATTTGTAGTTCTCTATCTTCAATAATGTCTGAATCGTAAAGTAAAATATCCAAATCTATTTCACGCGATTGCCATCTTCCACGTTCAACTCTTCCTATATTAGACTCGATAATTTTACACAATCCAAAAACTTCTTTAGCTGAAAGACTTGTCTTAAATGAAACAACGTTATTTAAAAAAGCAGGCAACTCTTTATTTCCAAAAGGTTCTGTTTCATACAATTCTGAAATTTTTAAATCATTAATTAATCCACAATCTCGAAGCATCGTTATTGCATCTTCTATATTTTGCTTTCTGTCTCCGAGATTGCTACCAATCGAGAGAAGTATATGTTTTTCAGTTGCCAAATTATTCTAACGTTCTTATCATTGTTTGTTCTGCTTCAATAAAGCTGACAACTCTCCTAATTGGAGCATTCATTTTGCGAACCCTAACAGTTGCTTTTTGTAAAAGTTGAAATTTTTCCATTAATAAATTGCAAATTTCATTTGATATAGTTTCAATTAAGTTATATGAATCGCCAGCGATGACTTCTTCAATACAAAACATAGCTTCTTCATAGTTAATAGCGTAGTTTACATCATCGTTTATGACTGCTTGTGTAGCATCATAGTATAAGTCTAAGTCAACTTGGTATTTACCTCCCAAAGCTTGTTCTTCTGCTTTGACACCATGGTATGCATAAAATTCTGCGCTTCTTATAGTTAAGCGATGTAAAGATGATTCTTTCATTTTAATTCTATCTTAAATCTAAAAAAGCAAATTTACACAAAATTTATTATTTTGCACAAATCAATCTCTTTTGAATACTTGTTCTTTCCAAATAACGTTTTTATTAAGTAAAAGAAAAGGTAATATTAGCTCAATTAACATAAAAAAGATTACTGAAGGAAATATATATAAAAAGTGTTTAGATTTTTTTATAGCTAATAATGATGGAAATATAATAATAAAATCACCAATCATTCTAGTGATAATTGTTCCAATTAGCATTAACCAAGAATGTGATAAGATTGAAAGAATCACTGCTATCCAAATTGCTATAGAAGAAAGAACAAAAAAAATAGCTCTCCAGCCTAAATCTATACCTCCAACTGCCCAACGATGGTGCTGAGCTAAATATTCTTTAATAGTTTTAACAGGCAATGTAAACACCGTCATTGTTTCTTCAGGTTTATATATTATTTTTTTCTTTTGTTTTGCGACAGCTTGAATTAATGCTAAATCTTCAGTTACCGAAAAACGAATATTTCTATAACCTCCAATCTCTTCGAAAACAGACTTTCTTATACTTAAGTTATTTCCAAAACATCCAAGAGGTTGTTTTAATCCTATACCAGCACTTGCAGCAGAGTGCATATAAATCCATTCAAGTGATTGCAAGATCTCGAAATAATTCTTTGGATGAATATAAGTAAAAGAAGCTACTAAAGCGACATCTTTATCTGAATAGTAGCTCACTACTGAGCGTATCCATTTATTATGAATAATGCAATCTGCATCAGTCATAAGAATTATGTCGCCTTTTGCATTGTCTATACCTTTTTGCAATGCTCCTGCTTTACCTGTGAGATTATCTTCTGCATCCTTTTTTGTTATGTTGATAATTTTTAAATTTTCTATTTTTCCTTCCAACTCATTTAAAATAGAATAAGTATTATCTCGAGAGCGGTCATTTATTGCTATTATTTCATATTTATCTGTTGGATAATCACTTTTTGCAATAGATTCAATGCATTTCTTTATATTTTCCTCTTCGTTTCTTGCTGGAATAATTACTGAAACATATGGAAGAGATTCATAATTTAGTAAGTAATGCTTTTTATGTCTTTGTTTATAAGCTCCAATAAAAAATACTATAGTTCTTAAAATAAATATGTTTATACATAAAAAAAATATTAAATTTATTAACATAAATGTTTTATAATAAAAAAATTTTAAATTTATACATTTAAAATTGTAAATTTAACTAAATATGAAATTTTATCATTACAATTTTAGGTATTTAAACTTACAGCTTTTGAAATTATCAATAATATTGTTGCAAGTTTTTTCAATGAATAATTTAAAAGCTGAGTGGATTGATTTATCTGATAAAACAGTATTAGAAAATATCTATAGTATTAAATTTATTAATGCAGATACTGGATTTTGTGTTGGAAGTTCTGGTTCATCAGCAGTTATGATGACAACTACTAATGGAGGTAAACAATGGATGATTAAAAATTTTCAGGGCAAAATGTTTATAGATCTGAATGTAAAAAATAAAGACACTTTTTTTATTTCTGGGTACTCTTTTGATAGACGATGTGGTATATTATTGCGATGTTTTGACTTTGGTGAAAATATCGAGGAAATATATTTTAACGATACTTTAAATCCTTTTTCATTTGGTATTAACAAAACAATTATATCTTATAACAATAGGATGTTCTTATGTGGATTCTCCGGAGCGATATTCTATTCTCATGATTTTGGTAAATCTTGGATGCATACTTATACAGGGACATCCACAAAGATTTTTACTGATATCCAGATGATCAATGATAACGTCGGATATGCAGTTGCCGGAGATTCTTTTTTGCATAGCATAAATCAAATTTATAAGACTATTGATAGTGGTATGACATGGGAAAAAGTAGTAACATTTGACTCTTCCTTTAATGTTTATATTAATAGTATTTATTTTATGAATGAAGGAACAGGTTTTATTTTTGGAACAAAAGATACAACAGAAGCTATTTTAATGACTGAGGATTCTTGTATCAATTGGGAACTGAAATATTTGGGGAATAAAAATATGTTTATTAATAAAGGTTATATGTTAGATAGCTTAATTGGCTTTGCGACTGGAGATATTGGCGGTATTTTTAAAACAGGTGATGCAGGAAATTCTTGGCTTTTAGAACCCAGAATAAGCTCTGAAGATATTAACGATATTTGTTTTCCTATTTATAATGATACCGTTAAAGTTTTATATGCCTGTGGAAACAAAGGAAATGTATTAAAATATATTGATATTGTTGGTATTAATGATGAGAATGAAAGAGTTCATGAAGAATTTGTTTTAGGATTAAAATTTCCTAAAAAATTGAATAATATTATTTTCAATATAATAATTTCAAATATTTTGGGCGAAACTATTATTGAAAAAAATAAGATAGATTTTTATAACTTTCAAGAAATATTAACATCTCTAAAAGCAGGATTTTATTTCATAACAATTTATGATGATAATGGTTTTTATTACAATTTAAAATTTCTTAGATAAATTGATATTGCAAAAAGAAAATATTCATCAATTCTTCGAGTGGTTAGATAAGGCAAAAACAACAGGCGCTTTTGTAATGATTGATAAAGATTACAAGTGGACTTCTTTTGATGTAGTTTCTAAGCTAAGAAAAATAACCAAAATTCAAAAAATTGGCCATAGTGGTACTCTCGATCCACTTGCTACTGGTCTTTTGCTAATTGGTTTGGGTAAAGCTACTAAGGAGCTTTCTCAATTTAAAAATTTTAATAAAACCTATTATGCAATAATTAAAGTAGGAGCAACAACTAAATCTGATGATTGTGAGTATGAAGAAGAGAACCACAAAGATATTACAAACTTAAATTCTAATGTAGTAATCGAGGTTATTCACTCTTTTATTGGAAAAATACTTCAAGTTCCTCCAAAATTTTCTGCCAAACAAGTTGAAGGCAAAAGACTATATAAATTGGCAAGACAAAATAAAAATTTTCAAATTGATCCTATTGAAACAATAATTAATTCAATAATAATACAACAAATTCGATTACCTTATATTGAAATAATTGTAGACTGCTCAACAGGAACATATATTCGTTCTTTAGCACGTGATATTGGGAATACATTAGGGGTTGGTGGTTATTTATTCAAGCTTCGACGCCTAAAAATTGGTGAATATAATGTCGAAAATGCCCTTAAAATAGAGGATTTTAGCGAATATTATGCAAAAATATGAAATTTTATAATTTTTATTTGATGTAATTAAATTTCTTTATTACCTTGTGAATACCTCTTTGAACAACTATCCAATAATTTCCAGAAGTCATAGAAGACAAGTTAATATCAATTTCATTTTTTCCGTATGCGAGTTCTAAAGAATTATTTTCATACACAATATTCCCTAATATATTAACTATTCTTAAACTGACATTTTGAAAATTTTGAGATGTTATTGAAATTCTTAATAAATCTTCATTACATAAGTTGCAAGAACTATTTATATTGAGTGTTGCAAAGGAGTTAAAATCTTCTTCAACATTTGTTGATGAAGTATCAACAGTAAGTTGAGCTTCATAGCTTTCAACAGTTCCACATTTACCAGTAACAACGCATTTGTAAAGACCTTCATTACTTTTCTGGGCAGATAATATAACGTATTCAGGAGTATTAATACCTAAAATCTTTTTTGAATTTACGTACCACTCATAACCAAGATTTTGGCCTTTAGCTTCAATAGCAAAAGTAATGTTTTCTCCTTTCATTATCGTAGTATCTTTTAGATTTTTAATAATTTGAGTTGAGGGAATTACAGTAAGAGTAACTTCATTACTTTTAACATCTGGAGGACATTTACCTTTGGCAACAACAGAATATTTTCCAGCAGAAGAAAGAGAAACTGGATTTATAGTTAATTGGTTTTGAGTAGCATTTGGAATTTGTTTATCGTTAAGGTACCATTGATAGGTAACGTGTTCCTCGGATGCGAAAGCTTGAAAAGTAACTTGAGAACCTTCGCAAATAGTTAAATCTTCAGGTATAGTTGTAATAGATACTTTGCTAATTGGCTTAAAAATAGAGAAAGGTAAGAGATTAGTGCTAACAATGCCTGTAGAATGTGTAACGCAAATATGGTAGTCATTCCCTGTTTCATAAGTAGCAGGAATATTCCAGTTAAAGGAAGTTCCCTTATAATCTTTAGCAATAGTGTCCCATTTTTGCTTTGATTCTCTATAAGCAAATATAGTATATACATCATCAGGATTAAGCCCCGTAGCTGTCCAAGTTATAGTTGCTGTTCCTCCAGAACAATACTCTTCGTTTCCAGAGGGTTGGGTAATAGTAATAGAACCACTTATATCTTTGTAAATCAAAGCATCACTTTTACCACCACCAAAATATTGTTGTATAGGATTAACTAAGTCTTGAATTGTAGAAGAATTGGTTCCTCCACATATGTAATAATCGCTTCTTTCATCATATGCGATGCCATTTGCCCAATCGTCATTGTTACCTCCATAAAAAGAAGATGATATTACGTCACCTCCTTTTGATGTAAACTTTGTTAAAAACATATCATATTTGCCATTGTACTTATTTGTAGAATTGATATATGGAAAATCACCAGAATTTGTCTTGCCTGCCAGCACTAAATAACCTGTATTTTCATCTTTTAATATTTTTGTTAGATAATCATCGTTTGAACCACCTAAAAATGTTGAAAATACCAATGCTTGCATAATATAACCCCATTGCCCACTTTTTTTAGGTTGTTCTAATTGGGCTAAAAAGCAGTCTAAACCGCCTTTATGTTTGGTCTGATATGTTACCTCTGAAATAGGAAACTTTGGTTCTGCAGTTTCTTGCCTTGTCCAACCCCCAAAATAAACAGTTCCATCGTTATTTGCAGCAACTGCGGTTCCTCTTTCATCAGCACTACCTCCAAAATAAGTTGAAAATTTAAGAGATCCACCTTCTATTAGGCAAATAACAAAAACGTCATAACCTCCATTATAGGAATAATCAAAAGGTTGCTCGGTAACCCACTGTCCCCATGTACGATAGGGTGCAACCGGAAAATCCCCTGACATTGTTTCGCCAGTTATAAATATATATTTAGAATTATCCACATCTATAGCAAAACCTCTATCTTCATTAGAGCCTCCTATATATGTTGAAAAGGCTAAATTTCTACCGTTTTCACTTATTTTTGCAACGAAAACGTCGTTGACACCTTTTTTTGTAGCTTGATATGGCGTAGAAGCTATCGGTATATCTGTTGAATTTGTATAACCTACAATATAAGCAAAATTATCCTGGTCTAAAGTTATTGCCATAGAATAATCATCCTTTGTTCCGCCAAATAAATTTGAATATATTAATCCTGATCCATCAGGTTTAAACTTTGTAATAAATCCTTCTACACCTCCTCGATAATCAGTACTAAATGAGGAAACTAAAGGAAAATCTCTTGAGCTTGTAATTCCTGTTATATAAATATTACCATTTTTATCTACTTTAATTCCGTTAGCTTGGTCATTGTCACCACCACCAATAAAAGAAGAAAAAACCAATTTTTTATCATTTCCCTTAACTAAAAACTTGCTTACAAATGCATCTTTTTCATTATGGTAGTTTATATCATAAGCTCCTGGCGTAGTTTGGAAATCTAAAGAATTTGTCCACCCACAAACTAAAAGCTCTCCATTTTTAAAGTATGCAGCATCAGTAATTTCTTCTTCTCCAGAACCACCAAAATATGTTGAAAATATTATAGGATCAATGATTAAAGGTTTATTCTTATCATAATCTCTAACTTCAAATGTAATTCTATTATTCAGATTAACAAATTTGCATTCAATTTCTCTTTTCTCATTATCAATTATTTGATAAGCAAATACCTTACCGTGATAGATAGTTCCAAGTTGTGTTTCTATTTGAATATCATTATTATCGTTAATATTATATGAATCAGCACCATGAATGTTTAAAGCAATGTCTTTTATATTTGCACCAGGTAGGCAAATTAGATCATATCGTGGTAAGCCATTGTCGAGATATAATACTGCATCAATTCCTTTATATAAATTCTTTATTGAAACTGAAGAGTATGATTTAACATTGGTAGCCCATTTATTACTATTACCCACAAAGAAATTATAAACAAAAAAAGAGGGATTTATACCAACAACATTATTTGTAATTGTATTAGAATTCTCAAATGAAAGACTTATTACCTGGCCCCTACGATTTAGAGAATAATTCTTTTCAACATTTTTATAACTAATATATTTATTCAAATTATCATAAGTTTTTGAATCTTGATAGAAGTCATAAATAAAAGAATTATCAATGATTATTACATTTAAATTAGGTAAGTTGGCAACAAATTTGATATTATTATTGTATTGACCTTTGTTTTCAATAAATCTATAATTCGAAATATCAAAGGAATTTATAGCCAGAATTTGAATTTTACTTAATATTATTAAAATTAAAAAGGATATTATCTTAACTATTTTCATTTTATATCTCCAGAAATTCTATAATAAAAAAATTTTTATATAACTATCTAAGTAAATATAATATAACAATTATTATTTATATAACAAATTTTATTTCTATTTGTTACATTAAAAATGAAAACAAATATACCAACTCAAAGGATGAATTAAGTTCTCTAACTAGATTGAATATTTGACTTCCAATATTTCTTTTATAATATATGAAAATTTACAAATATTTTGTTAAAAATCTTTATATATTTATACCATTTAAAAGTAATAAAATACCAATATCAGTTTATAAATATTATTAACATAAACGCATAATTATTATAAATATATGATGTATAAGTAAATTTAATTAATAAATATTTTAGGTTACCATTTTTTGTATTTCCAAACTAACATTACTCCTATAATAGATATTACAGCCATTCCCATAATAAGCCAAAACGCTAAAGGATGTTCTTTTAAATTGAATGGAAGTTCAACATTCATCGAAAAAGCGCTCACTACAAAAGTTGGGACCATTATGAGGATAGTAATTATATTGAGGGTTTTCATTAAAATGTTAAGATTGTTGCTGACGACAGAAACTCTTGCATCCATCATGCTTGCAAGAATATTAGAATAAATATCTGCTTGTTTGAGGCACTGTGTATTTTCAATAATGATATCATCGAGCAATTCACTGTCCTCGATGTTAATATTAATTTTGGAAGAATTAGCTTTTAATTTTTCCATTAATATTCCATTTGAGCTTATAGCATTTAGATAGTAGACTAAACTTTTTTCAAGAGAAAATAAGTTTAGTAAATACTTATTTCCCATTGCTTCATTAATTTTCTCTTCAAGTTCATCAGAAATTTTATTTATGATTTTTAAATGCTCATAAAACTGGAAAATAAAACGATAAATTAGCTTGAATAAGAGATCAATAAGTGAATTAACTTTTTGAAAATGCTTTCCATGAAACATCATTGGTAGTTCTTGAGCACAGATAATAATCAGTTTATCTTGAAATAAAAATGCACCAATAGATAAGACACGAAAGAAAAAAAGTTCTGTTGCAATGTAACTTTTTGGTCCTTTGAAAATCATTGCTAAGTGATTGGGTTCGAATTCAAGGCGAGCAATTTCTTCTGCATCAAGGGAGGAGTTCAGGGTATGTTCGTCTAATGAAAAGTTATCAATGAGAAATCTTTTTTCCTCTTCACTGGGGTTAAAATATATCCAAATATTTCCATTATCATCTGGGGTCACTTTGTTTTCAATAATAGAAAAACGGTTCAGCATTGTCACCTCCCTCTTTTTTTCAAGTTTTAAACTATATATTCTTACAAATTTACAAAATTTATTTGTCAGATAGATTTGTTTTTAATAATTTATAAAACTATTTTTAATATGTATTAAAAAGTGTCAATATTTAAATTGTGAAGTGAAAAAATATTATTTGTAGAGTTTTAATTAGTAGTGAGATGAGGAAAAAATATATATTTAGTTTGCCCAATATTTTAAGTGTTTTTCGCCTTTTACTTTCATTACCATTAGGATATTTTTTGCTATGTGAAGAGCATATTTTTGTATTAATAATAGTATTCATTGCCTATTGCAGTGATCTTTTAGATGGTTTCATAGCGAGAAAATTCGATCAAGTAACTGAAATTGGTAAAATAATAGATCCTTTAGCAGATAAACTTTTTATAGGTACAGCTGTTGTTATACTAATAATAATTAACAAGATACCTTTATGGTTTGCTATAGTTATTATTTCAAGAGATATTTTATTATTGTTAGGTGGACTATTTGCTTCAATCAAACTCAAATTTGTTATTCCATCAAATTATGTGGGTAAAATTGCTGTAGTAATTATTGGTATTACAATTTTAGGTATCATTTTTGATTTTTCCATTAGTATAAAGTATGGATTAATAGTAATTGCAACATTTTTCAGTTTTTTATCATTGATTGTTTATCTGATAAATTTTATAAAAATATTCAATTTACAAAATAAAACTAAAAATTAATTCCAAAGCGGTTAATAGTGATTTTAATCATCATTTAAATCGGGCATGCAAAATGTGAAATTTTCTCTTGATGATTATCTTTTGTATGATTTAGATCGAATCGAAATATATTTATTGTATTTATCTTAAAAAATAGTAAATTTACATTAATAAATTAAATAATTTTTATCAAAAATAATATTAAATACATTGGAGGCATTATGGAATATCAAACTATTATATACCAAAAAAAAGAAAATTATGTTATTATAACCCTCAACCGACCAGATAAACTAAATGCACTAAATAAACAGATGTTCGATGAACTTGACAATGCTCTTAAGAATATTGAACTCGATAGGGAAATAAGAGCATTAATTTTAACTGGTGCTGGAGATAAAGCCTTTGCAGCTGGCGCAGATATTAAAGAGCTTCATTCATCAGATGAAAGAAGTGGAAAGCTATTCTCGGAATATGGTTCTTATGTTATGAAACGCTTAGCTGAATTAAAAATACCAACTATTGCTGCTGTTAATGGTTTTGCTCTTGGAGGGGGGTGTGAACTAACCATGGCTTGCCAAATGAGGTTTGCATCTGAGAATGCTAAATTTGGACAGCCTGAAGTAAATTTAGGTATTATACCTGGCTATGGAGGTACACAAAGATTAACCAGAATAGTTGGCAAACCAAAAGCAATGGAATTGATTCTTACAGGCAATATGATTTCAGCTCACCAAGCCGAACAATTAGGATTAGTCAATGCTGTTTATTCACAAGAAGAGTTAATGCAAAAAGTAGAAGACTTTGTTAAAATTATCTTAACAAAAGGACCTATTGCTGTATCCGCAGCCGTTGAGTGTATTAATGCATCTGAATATCTTTCTCCGCTTGAAGGATTAGCATTCGAATCTTTCAAATTTGGACAAGTTTGCGGAACAAAAGACTTTAAAGAAGGAACTTTAGCTTTCTTAGAGAAAAGGAAAGCCAATTTTTCTGGCGAATAATATCTTCGTCCATAGAAATGTCAAATATATTAGGCATAAGGTTAAAATCATTACCTAAAAGTTATCAAAAAGCAATTAACGATTTTATTTATTATATAAAATTAGAAAGAGGTCTTTCTAATAATACAAAACTGTCATATCAGCATAATATTATTACTTTTTGTGAATTTATAGCAAATAAGCAAATTGCAAATTTAAGTAACGTCAAAGAAGTAAATATTATCGATTTTCTGAAAGAATTATCAGAATTAGGTTTATCTTCTTCTAGTAGAGCAAGGTATATATCTGCTATCAGAACATTTTACAAATTTTTATTATCAATAGGTACAATAGAATCAAATGTTGCCGAAAATATAGAATTGCCTAAATCAAGTAGAAAACTGCCGGATACTTTAAGCTACGAGGAGATTTCTAAAATTATTGAAGGGATAAATACCGATAATCCTTCAGGTATAAGAGATAGAGCTATACTTGAAACTTTATATGCTTGTGGGCTAAGAGTCTCCGAATTAATTAATCTTAAACAAAGGGATATTCTAACTGATGCTGAAATTGTTCGTGTCTTTGGAAAAGGAGCAAAAGAGAGAATCGTTCCAATAGGAAGTGCTGCCCTTAAGTGGATTGATATTTATAAAAAGAAAGCCAGAGTTATGTTCGTGAAACTTGGAGGTTCTGTTGATATACTATTTTTAAATAAAAAAGGTGGAAAGTTGTCTCGAATGGGTATTTGGAAAATTGTAAATACAGCTACAATAAACGCTGGTATCGAAAAAGACGTGCATCCCCATACTTTTCGACATTCTTTTGCTACTCATCTATTGGAAGGAGGAGCTGATTTAAGAGCTGTCCAAGAAATGCTGGGACATTCAGATATATCAACTACTCAAATTTATACTCATATTGATAGAAATTATATAAAAGAAGTTCATAAAACCTTCCATCCAAGAGCATAATGAATAGTAAAAAAATTACAGTATTTATATTTATTGTTGCTTTATTTATTGGGTGTACTACACAATCACAAAAAAGTATAAAACTTAATCCTGAAATGGAATTTATCAATGAAATCTTTTTCGATTTTATAAAAAATTGTGTTTCAGAAGAGTCTTGGAATATTCCAATTTTTATTAAAAGTTCTTTTATTATTTTAGAAGGTGAAATTGCTTACGAAATAAGAAAGAATGCTGAATTTTACTTGAAAGAAATCGGAGATACATCTTTTAGAGAGCCACTTAAAAATCTTGTTAATTCTTACCAGTTACCCCAAAAAATCGATATTGACCTAATTACAAATAAGGGGACATATCGTCTTTTTGAGGATAGATTATTTAAAAATCAAGGAATACTCGTTTCTCTCTCAAATCCTGCTTTTAATCTTACAAAAACAAAAGCATGCTTATTTTTCAATAACTATAGCTACTCCAGTTTTAAAAAATTTGGAATAGCTTTTTTTAAAAAAAATAATGAAGAATGGCAGTACTATAGAAAATGGTTGCTAACATATTGATAAAATATTATTCAACTAATTTTATTTCGATTTCTGTACAGTAAGGAAGCCATTCTCTTTGAATTTTATATTTATTAGGAACTAATATTATTACTTTTTTCCCGAATGTAGCTCCTATATGAGTAATTGAGGTGTCAGGTGAAATCACAATTTCGCATTGTTTTATGATTTTACATATTTCTAATATATTGTTTATGAAAGGAACATAATTAATTTTATCTTTAAATCTGTCTCGAATTATAATGGCTTTATTATAATCTTGTTGCGCTGAATGAAGTAAAATATTATTTTGAGGGTATTGAGTCATATACTTATCAATCAATTCAATATTTTTGTCTAAAGATAATTCTTTTTTAGGATTTCCAGCAGAAATATTAAAAAAAATAGCTTTGGGAGGAATAAAATCATAGTATTCATCATCATCTGTTTTGAAATAAATTCCTTGTTTAACTTCATTTATATTATAATTCCAGCCAAAAAGTCTTGATAATAAAATAGCTTGGATTTCTACCATTGTTTTCGAAAATCTGACATCATCGACGTTAATTAAGATATTAAATAGTTGGTAATAAAGATTATTTCGCTCAGTATGAGATATTGATACTTTAATAGTTTTTTTGGTTCCTATTAAATTAGCAATAAGACCAATTTTTGTTGTTTTATTGAATACTAATCCTAAGATTAAATCATATTTTCTTTTTTTTAATAGAACTATTGTTATAAAAAAGCTCAAAATTGATTTTTTTAAAGTAAAAATATTATTGATATAAGGATTATTTTCAATTATGGGATAGTTTTTCATTGAACATAAAACATCCAATTCGACATTCGATAGCTTATTTTTTATTATTTCAAAGATAGGAGTTGTAACAATCATATCTCCAATAGCATCATTACGAATAATAAGGATTTTTTTTATCTTGTCTACTTTTAATGGAGAATGAAAACGTTTATTGTTGAATAAAAATTTATAAATGTAGGATAATACTTTTTTCAATTCTAAATTTTTAAAATATTATTTTTTAATACTCATAATATAGTTTTTCTTCGATTATTGAAGAGTTTGATTCTATATTAATTATTCTTTTAATTAAAGCTCTTTTATCATTTAATAAATAAACTTTTCTTGCTAAATCAATAAATTCTTCATCAAATTGTTTTGATTTTTCCCTTTCCCTTAATTTATCTTCAATATCCCAGAGATTTTTGTTGATTTTGTATAGTTCTTTGAATTCGTCTGACTCTAAATCAAGTTTTGAAGATGGGATATGCTCTAATAATGTTTCCAACTCGTGTTCGATGTTCTTTAGTTTGTTCTTATCTTTGATCTTCTCGCTCTTAATCATTAGAATGCTAATTCTGTCGAGGTATTCACCATTAGATATTTCGATTTTCATAAAAATTAATTTTCCATAATTACTTACTATGAATTCTTATCATTTGGTATTTCTTTGTATTCAATTCTTTGATGACTTGCTGCAGCAATGTTTTTGATACATATATTTTTTATAATATCTAGTTCTTTAAGAGATAGGGTAGTCTCATTGAATTGTCCGTCTAAAAGTTTTTCTTCAATAGATTTTATTATAAGCTCTTCGAGATTTTCCCTATCTAAGGTTGCAATCCTTGATATAGCTTCTGAAGAATCGCAAATCATTAGAATTGCGGTTTCTTTATTATTGGGTTTAGGTCCAGGATATCTAAATTCATTTTCATTAATTATAGTATTTGGTGACTCTTCTAATGCTTTAGCATAAAAGTGTCTTATTAAACTAGTTCCATGATGCATTGGTATGAAATCTATAATACTTTGAGGAAGTTTATATTCTTTTGCTATTCTTATACCTTCAGTAACATGCTTGCGAATGATTTCAGCTGCCTTTTTGGGCGGGATCAGATATAATTTATTATCCGAATCGAATTGATTCTCTGCAAAAAAGTCCGGTCTTGAAATTTTACCAATATCGTGAAAATATGCTCCAAGTTTTGTTAAAAGAGGGTTAGCACCAATAGATAATGCACATTTTTCAGCTAAGACAGCTAAAGACATTGTATGTTGATAAGTACCTGGAGCTACCTCGTTTAATTTTATAAGTAAAGGATGATTTATGTTATTATATTCTTCAAGCTTGAGATCAGTGGTGATATTGGATATGTTCTCAACAATAAACAACATTCCAAATGTAAGCAAAGGTGATACTGCAGAATTTACTATACCAAATAATACTTTATAAACAAAAGTCATTAATTCAGAAGAATTTTCAAGCGAGAAGCAGGTAATAGAGGAAATTAAACCAATAAAAATAAAAAATATAGATTTATACATTTGGGTTCGACTTTGAATATCTCTAACTGTATATGCGGCTAAGGTTCCTGCAAACATTAGTGATATACCCACTTCATAATCGCTACCTCTTATCCCTGCTACCATCATAGCCATAACGACAGTTGTGTAAAATGCAGTTCTCGAGTCAAATACAATTGCAATTAGCATTGTTAAAGCAGGTAGAAATATTAAAAATTCTATTGGTAGCTTTGTTTGGATTTCAACACTTATCCAAGAAAGGAGTGAAACTAAAATAATAGAAAAAATCAGTATCAATATTTTAAAATTATCTTCCCAGATCCTTTTTCTTAAAATATAAAGATAAATTAAAAGAATAAAAATAATAATAGAAGAATGCAAAATACTACCTAAGAACATCCATATCGTATATCCGGTTTCACCAACAAGGTATTTAGTTTTCATATATGAACGAAGGGCTTTGGCTTGCTGTTCAGAAAGCTTTTGACCTTTCTCGATTATTACAGTTCCCTTAAAGATTATGCCTTCAGTTCTTGCAACAGAATTTTCAGCTAACTTAATTGAAGTTGATGTTAGCTCTGGTGAAAATATAAGATTGGGTTTAGCAAGTTTCTTTAGTAAAGAAATAGATATTGGTATATATATGTCTTTAATTTTACCCACAAAATAGGTTTTTGCATTTTCAATGAATGAAATAGTATCATTTAAAATTGTTTTAGGAATTATTTTTTCATGATTTGGTGCTATTTGGTATGAAATAAAGTTTTGCTCAATAGAATCTAAAGAAAAAACAAATCCATTTCTATAAACTAAAGCTAAATACTTTTTTATAATAGTTCCAATTTTATTTAAAATGGATTTTTTTTCCTCAAGATTTAATAATAAAAAATGATTTAACGATTCATCTTCAATATTTTCATTAATTAATGTAGAAATTTTTTCTGGGTTATTTTTCAGATCATCAATAATAGTATCTAAAAATTTTAGTACTTCTAATTCTTGATTTTTATCAATAGTATATACTCTAAGAGTATTTTTCCTTGCTGAGTCTAACTCTTTTCTATAAATATCTATGTCTTTATATAAAGGGAAATCTCTATCAGCAATGACTGTTTGGTTCTGCCAAGTCGAACCTATATTAACCGAATAATCTTGAACAACACTTGATTCCTTATCAAAATGAAATGAAAAAAAGAAAGAGCAAATTATTATCGTTGAAATAAAAATCACTGACCTTATTTTTGTGGAATAACGCCAATTTTCTGAACTCGTTTTCTGATTTACGAGAGTTGTTGTTTTTTTAAGTTTAGTAAATAATGTTTTTCTTACTTTTGTCATTTTTTTTCTTTAAAAAATGGTAATTTACAAATTAATTTTTCTTTAATCATTATGAATATTTTATAAATTATGAAAAGAAGAAATTTTATTATCGGAACCTCTTTAGGATTAGCTTTGACATTAGCTGGAAAGTCCTTTGGTAAAATCTTTAACAATGCTGTAAATAGCGTTAAACCTAAAATGCTTAATAAAGGCGATACTATTGGTATCATAGCTCCTGGCACTGCTGTTTCTGATCCTGAAAGTTTTTATAAGATTAAAGAAGTAATGGATTATTTCGAGTTAAGATGTAAATTTGGTAAGTTCTTGGCAAAAGGAACTGGTTATAAAACTCGATCAGTTGACGAAAGATTAGAGGATCTTCATAACATGTTTAGTGACCAAAGTGTAAAAGCAATTTTTTGCATTAGAGGTGGTTATGGCTCGATTAGACTGCTTGATAAAATAGATTATAATTTGATAAGAGCAAATCCTAAAATTTTCCTTGGTTATAGCGATATCACTGCATTACATCTTGCAATAAGTAAATTAACTGGCTTAGTTACTTTTCATGGACCTGTTCTGATTTCCGAGTTTTCTAATTGGACTGTATCCTATTTTCGTAAAGCTTTGTTTTCACTTGACCCAATTGGTAAAGTTATTAATGATTCAAAAAAAAATAATGTAAGAAATTTGCATCCGTTCTGGAGTGTTACCAATGGTAAATCTCAAGGAAAATTGACTGGTGGAAATTTGACAATGATTTGTAGTTTGATGGGTACTCCTTATGAAATAGAAACTGATGGAAAAATCTTGTTTATAGAAGATGTTGATGAGGAACCATATAGAATTGACAGAATGTTAACTCAATTAAGACTTGCTGGTAAATTTAATAAAGCTTCTGGTATTATATTCGGGGAATGTTCTGGTTGTTCAAGCGATAGACTTCAACCTTCAAGAGTATGGGATTATACTCTCGGAGAAGTTTTAGAAAGTGTGTTGGGCGATTTAAAAATCCCCGTTGTTTACGGTTTAACTTTTGGGCATACTTCTGACCAATTAACTATTCCGATAGGAGTAGAAGCGGTAATTGACTCAGATAATCAAAAATTTGAAATTTTAGAATCAGGTGTCATCGCTTAATATAAAAGCGTTAATTTCTTCAATCCTGAGATGAAAATATTCTTTTTTTTCTGGATTTTTTGCAATCAAAGTTTTATATGCTTTTAATGCTTCTTTATAGGCTTTTTGTTGAAAAAGTATATTTGCAAATGTTTCTGTTATTTCTATTGCTTCATTATTATCTTCGTTATTACTTGTTTCGATAGTTTTATCAGGGTTATCTTGTGAATGAGATGAGTAATGAATCACTTCTTTTGCTAATGAATATAAATCCTGAAAATCACTTTGATATGGTGAATAATGATTATTAATATTCCAAATATTTTCAATATAATTTGGAAATGGAGGTAGAGTAGGTAAAGGTTTAATATGATTGTAGTCTTTTGTTCTTTTTTGCAAAAACCTAAGGGGTGAGATCATAAGACCTGGAATAAGCGAGAGAATATGTGCTTTTATGTCTGTATGTGCTACATTAGTATGTTGGAATTGTAATAATTTGAATGTATTGTTATTTAAAGGTATTTTTTTGATATCTTTGTTTTCAGATATACTATCTTGAAGAATAATATGAGAGTTATTGTCGAGGTCTTCATACATAAAAATTATTGGTGAATCTGAATAGCTTAAGCATCCTTTTTCTTCAAAAGATATATCTTTCTTATCATTGCTTAATAAAGATAATTTGTTATCTTCATTAATTCCATTAGCATCTAAATCTACATAATGGAAATAATCTTTATTAGTACTTTGGGAAATAAGTTCGTTTAGCTCTGAATCTAACACCTGAAATACAGTTAAACTGGGAAATAGTTCTTTTCCTATGTCAACATATTCTTTTGCTTTACTAAAATCATTTTTAAATATTAGAGCTTTTATCAGAATTATGTAACAAGTCGGATAAAAAGGAAAATATTCCAGATTTTTCTCACATAGTAATATTGCAACATCAGACAAACCTGACATAAGCAGATTATTTGCTTCAATAGAAAATAAAGGAGAAATACCTTCCACTTACCTTCTACCGCCAAATATTCTTAAAAGCATTAATAATAAATTGATGAAATCAAGATATAAGATTAAAGCACCAACTATAGCTCCTTTTGAAGCTAATTCACCATCTTCGAGTTGAATGATTGCCATTTCTTTAAGTTTTTGTGTATCATATGCAGTCAAACCTGCAAATATTAGAACACCTGCATAAGAAACAATGAAATGAATTGCACTGCTTGCGATAAAAATATTGACTATAGAAGCAATAATTATTCCTATCAACCCCATAAACATAAAGCTGCCAAGTCCCGATAGGTTTCTTTTGGTAAAATATCCAAAAGCGCTTAAAGCTCCAAACATTGCTGATGCTACAAAGAATGTTGATATTACCGAATCTAGACTATATTGAACCAATATTAATGAAAGCGTTAAACCATTCAAAAAAGAATATGCTATAAAGCAGAATCCAGCAACTGCTTTAGACATTTTCATAGCAAACCCACTTAAAGCAATTACCAGTACAAACTCAAGTATGATAAATATCCAAAAGTTTCTTACAATTTCTTTCATTGAGTCATTATTCTCAATTACCCAAAAGGAAGTAAAAGCTGTTATAAGCAGCCCGCCAACCATCCAAGCATATACTTTTCTTAGAAAACTTGCTTGAATGCTGGAAATTGTAGTTTCGTCTATATATTTAATTTGTTCATCCATTTTGTCTCCTCCTTTTTTTTATTGATTTAAACGAATTTTTATTAAATTTAACGAAAATACTTTAGTTATATTATGTATATTCATCTGAGACTTTCTAATCGTCGAATTAATTAAGCTCTTGTTAATTATTTCGATTTATAGCATATTCTGCGATTTTTACAAGAGCTAATTTTGGTTCTGTTTTTGGAAATTCGTCAAGTTCATTGATTGCTTCTTTAATATAATCATCGGCAACTTTCATTGCATAATCTATACCTCCTTTTCTTTTTACAAAATCAACAATAATCGCAATATCTTTTTTTAAAATCTTGTTCTTTTTAAGAGTTTTGATGATTTCTTTTGATTCTCTATCGTTAGAATTTCTAAGAGAATAAATCAAAGGAAGTGTAATTTTCCTTTCTTTTATATCATTACCAATTGGTTTGCCGATCGTTGTGCTTTTGGATATATAATCAAATATATCATCTCGTATTTGGAATGCCATTCCAAGCTTTTCTCCAAAGCTTTTAAGTTTATCTTGGATTTTTCTATCATTTGTAGCACTAATAGCACCAATCTTTGTACAAGTCGAAATCAAAGATGCTGTTTTATCTGATATTATTCTAAAGTAAGAAGCCTCATCTATGTCGAATTCTTTACTTTTCTGAATTTGAAAAATTTCTCCTTCGCTCATTCTTCTAACAGCATCAGAAGTAGCTCTTAGAAATTCGAATTCATCGTTATCAATCGCTGAGAGCAAACCTTTCCCTAAAAGGTAATCTCCAACTAAAACTGCAATTTTGTTATTCCAAGAAGAATTTATAGTAGCTAAACCCCGTCTTTCACTTGATTCATCAACAACGTCGTCGTGAATTAAGGTTGCTGTATGAAGCAATTCAATCATTGCAGCACCTATGTAAGTTCTTTGACTTACTTTTCCACAAAGATCTGCTGATATAATTACAAGTGCAGGCCTTATTTGCTTGCCTTTTTTCTTTGTAATATACCTAATGATTAAATTTAACAATGGAACATCGGTCTTCATTAAGGATTTAAAATACAAGTTAAATTCCTCTAAATGAATTTCCAGTGGACCATATATTTCAGTTATTTTCATTTAAAATAGATTGATTTTAAAAAATAAATATAAGAAAATTTTATTAATATTAGAAGTAAAAAAAGATTTGTAATAAATAATATGACACTTAAAGTAAAAAAATGTTACATTTTTTTTAATATTATTTTGATTTGATTTTAAAATTTTTATATTTTTGTTAGTTTGAATTAAGTAATTTTATTAAACAATTGAGGTGCTTATGCTATACAAAAACTTTGTTTCCACAATTTTAACAGCTTTTAGTCTACTTATTATTGTTTCTATTAGCGCTTTTTCCCAAGTGCAAATAGGAACAACAAACTACTCAACATTAAAAGCTGCATTCGATGCTATTAACAATGGAACTCATACTGGTTCTATCAATGTCGTTGTTACCGGTAACACTACTGAAACATCAACTGCTGTGCTTCAAGCTTCTGGTACTGGTAATGCTAATTATACATCTGTAACTATCTATCCAACTGGTAATTATACTATTTCCGGTAATCTTGCTAATGCAATTATCGAGTTACGTGGAGCCGATAATGTTACTATTGATGGAAGGGCTTATCAGTCTGGAAGTTCTCAAAACTTGACAATTAAAAATGATTACACCTCGACTTATGCCGCTGTAATTTGGATTGATAGCAATGCCACTACTGGAACTGCTCTTGGAGCTAAGAACAACACTATTAAGTATGTCAATATTGTCGGGGGGTCTTCGACATCCTCATACTGCTATGGTATCAACACTGGCTCAAGTGCCTCTTTTACTGCTGGTGCTCCCGGTATTGATAATTTAAAAGTTCAATATTGCGTTTTTAGTAAGTGCTATTATGGTATTAGAATGTATGGTATTTCAACAGTTGCAAATTATAATAAAAGTCCTGTAATTGAATATAATACATTTGGGAATGCTACCGATTTAATTGGATATTATGCTGTTTATCTCTACTATAGCTATAGTCCAACTATAGAGAATAATTTATTTAATTACCAACATGCTACATCTGCAAGCTATGCTATTTACAATTATTACGGTAATAGCCCTCAAATAAATTATAATACTTTTAAAAACACTTCTCAAAGCAGTACGTATTATTGTATTTATAATTATTATAGTTCTGGTCCAACTATTAAATATAATACTGTTCAAGATTTATCTGCTACTGCTTTCTATTTTGTCTATAGTTATCAATCGAGTCCTGGTTCTGCTGCTAATATTTCATATAATACTATAAATAATGTCAATCTTACAAGTACTGCATATCTGATTTATAGCTATTATGGACCATCCTCTACAATTTCTTATAATGAATTCTCCAATATAAACAATAGCACTGGCACTATGTATGGCCTTTATTGTGCATATAGTGGAAGTTCTACAATAAGTTATAATAGATGGGAGAATCTAAATCCAGGGTATTTATATTTTTATGTCTACTATAGTGACAACTCAAGTATTTATAGGAATGTTATAAGCAATATTACTGCTTATTATGGTGTCTATGGTTGGTATAATTATTATTCAAGTAATACTGTATATGAAGGCAATTTATTAAATTCTTTTAAAAGCACATACACAGCAAGTGGATACCCAGTTTATGGTTTTTATTTAGTCGGCTCTACATCTGTTGGAACTAATACTGGTTCTGGAGTAACAATAAAGAATAATGTTATCTATAATCTTTTATCTAATAATTATAGTACAACATCAACATCCAATCCTATCGGAATCTTTATTGCTAGCAGCGTGAATCAATCTATATATCATAACAGCATCAATCTTTATGGAACTCAGGGAGGTGCTACAACCTCTGGTTCACTATCTGCCTGTTTATATGTTTCTTCTACTTCTGTAACAGGTATGAATATTAGGAATAACAGTTTTTCCAACAGCATTGTTGGTGGTACTGGTTCAAAATCATATTGCATTTATTTAGCTGGAACTGCTAATATTTCTCAAATTAACTATAATGATTATTACCCATCTGGCACTTATGGTGTATTAGGTTATTTATCAGGTGATAGAACTTCCATATCTGCTTGGAGATCTGCAACTTCACAAGATTTACAGTCATTTTCAACTGACCCATCATACAATGCTGATAATAACCTTAGACCAAAATCTGGCTCTGCTCTTGTAGCTGCTGGAACACCAATTTCAACAATAACAGTTGACTTTCTCGGTTATACAAGATCTTCAACAGCTCCTACTGTCGGTGCTTATGAGCAAGCTGGTGAATTCGGATTACCCGATATTTCTTATACTGCATTATCCAATACTTCTTCAACATCTAATAGAGTGCTTAGTAATGTAGTTATTACTGATGCGAGCGGGATAAACACTACAACATATAAACCAAGATTATATTACAAGAAAACAACACATAACAACACATATGTAGATAATACAAGTTCTACTAATGGTTGGAAATATGTAGAAACAACATCATCTTCTTCTCCGTTTTCTTTCACAATAGATTACAGCAAACTTTATGGAGGGGGAGGTGTGCAAGTAAATGATGGTATTCAGTATTTTGTTGTTGCTCAGGATTTAGCAAGTACACCTAATGTAGCGATTAATTCAGGAAGATTTAACCAAGATCCATCTAATGTTGCTCTTACATCCTCTCAGTTTCCAATAAAAGGTAAAATCAACCAATATTATATAGGACCCGGTCTTTCTGGAACAATATATGTAGGTGATGGTCAAACATATACTTCTTTTACTAACGAAGGCGGTCTATTCCAAATTCTCGAAAGAGCTGTTCTATCTTCAGATGTTAAAGTTTTAGTTACATCCGACATTAAAAATGAATCAGGTATGTATGCTGCAAAGCAATGGTCTGAAGAAGGTACTGGCAACTATACTGTTACGATTTCTCCAAGTGCTGCTACTAATAGGACAATTTCAGGTACTGTTGGCGGAGGTTTGATTAAACTTAATCAAGTAAAAAGAATTATTTTCGATGGAAACTACAATAGCTCTGGTAGATATTTAACTTTCCAGAATGATGCTACTTCTGCTAATACAGCTGTCTTCCAATTTATCAGTAACGGAACCAGTATGGGATGTAATAATTGCACCGTAAAGAATTGCAAAATTATTGGTGGTTCTCCTACTGTAACTTCATCGTTTGGGGTTTACCTTGGTGGTTCTTCTATATCCACCTCTGGCACAGGAGCTGATAATGATAACATTACCATACAAAATAATTATATCCAAAGGGCTTTCTATGGCATATTTGCAAGAGGAGTGCCTTCAACAGGTCATTTAGATAACTTGAATATTATAGGAAATAAGATTGGATCTGATATTTCAACTAACTATATTTCTTATCACGGTATTGATATCCAAAATGCAAACTCGCCTAATATTTCTCAGAATGTTATTTATAATATGAAATACAATTCCTCTTACAACTTGGCTGCAATCGAATGCGGTCAATATGTTTCTTATGCAACCATTACACGAAATAGAATTTATGGTATGAGCAATCAATACTCTGGTGGGTACGGTGTATATGGTATCAATTTTACAACTTCCACAGGTGTTACTGAAAATCTTATCGCTAATAATGTTATATATGATTTAACAAGTATTGAATACTCCGGAACAACTTATAATCCATTTGGTATTAGAATTGTTGGTGGCACTAATTATAAGATTTATTACAATTCAGTTCATATGTATGGCGCCCAGGCTTCTTCTACTTATACTAGTCCAATGACTGCTTGCTTGCTTGTTACATCAACTGCAGTTACTGGATTAGATATTAGAAATAATTGCTTTGCAAACGGTATGACAGGAAAAAGTGATACAAAAGCTTATTGTATTTATTTAGCTGGAACTGGAAATTTAACAGGTTCTACACTAAACTACAATGATTATTATCCTTATGGTGATTATGGTGTATTAGGCTATATGGGAGCCAATTATACATCAATAACATCTTGGCGCTCCGCAACTTCACAAGAAGGAAACTCATTCTCTTCCAATCCTCAATTTAATGCAGATAATTTTTTAAGACCATTATCTAATAGTCCTTTAGGAGGAGCAGGGACACCACTATTAGCAGTTACAAACGACCACATCAACTACACTCGCTCTACTACCGCTCCAACTGTCGGTGCTTATGAGCAATTGGGCGACTTTGTAGGTCCAAAAATTGAATATACTTTAATATCTAATTCCACAACAACTTCTAATAGAACATTATCCAACTGGGCTACAATAACAGATTACACAGGCGTCAACACAAGCCCTGGCACTCGTCCAAGATTATATTATAAGAAATTGGGAAATGCTAATACTTATGTTGATAATACTTCAGCTACAAATGGTTGGAAATGGGTTGAAGCAAGTGGAACTGGTGGTTCACCATTCTCATTTACTATTGATTATTCGAAATTATACGGCGGTGGTCCTGCTTTATGGGATATTATACAGTATTTTGTCGTTGCTCAAGATATTACTCCTTTTACCAATGTTGGAGTAAATTCTGGTCAATTCAATGAAGATTATCCACCAACAAGTGTAGCTTTAACCTCAAGCTCATTCCCAATAGAAGGAGTAATAAATCAATACCAAATCCTACCTGCATATAGTGGTAATTATTATGTTGGTAGTGGACAAACTTATACTTCTCTCACAGGTGCTGGTGGTTTCTTCGAAGCTATTAATCAAGGTGTTTTAACTGGTAATGTTATTGTTAATGTAACATCTAACTTAACAGAAACGGGCTTAAATGCGTTAAATCAGATTTCAGAAGAGTTTGGCTCTGGATATACTATTACAATTAGACCAAATGCAGCTGCTGCAAGAACCATTTCTGGTAATTATTCTGGTGGGCTTATTCGCTTCAATGGCGCTGACAATGTTATTTTCGACGGTAGCTATAATGGTAGCGGTAGATATTTCACTGTAACAAATACTTCTACTTCGTCTTATAACGCTGTTTTCCAATTCATTAGCGGAGGTCCTGATTTAGGCGCTAAGAATAATACAATAAAGAACTGTAACATATCCTGCTATTATCCATATTACACAAGTTATTGCGTATATATGGGTGGTGCCGGCTATCCAGGAGCTGCAAGCGGTGCTGACAACGATAACAATACCTTTGAAAATAATATCTTCAACAAAAGCTGGTGGGGCATTTATTCTAATAGCATAGCGAGTAATAAAAATGATAATCTAATTATTAAGAACAATACATTTGGACTTTCAGCTGCATCTTCTTATGATTATAATTGGATTGGACAAAGTGCAATTTACTTAACAAATTGCAATAACATTGACATTTATAAGAATACTATTCAAGGAAATTACTCTTGGACTGGCTACGACTATTCAGCTATCTATTTAGGTTCTGGTGTTACTAATACAAAAGTTCAAAGAAATATAATTAGAGATTTATTAAAAGAAGAAGGATATAATAGAATTGCGGGTATACAAGTATCGACTGTTTCTGATGCTAATATACTTATTGCTAATAATATGATGTTTAACATTTTAAATAATTGTTATTATAATGATTTTAGTTATGGCAATTATGGTATATATATGGATGGTGGCAGTGGTATAAAAATCTATCATAACTCTATATATCTCTATGGAGATAGAGATTATTATGCTTATGATGATTATCCCTATTCACCAGCTGCTTGCGTTTGTATATCTAAAGGCGTCAGTTCTGTAGATATAAGAAATAATATTTTCAAGAATACAATGACTGCAGGAACGTATAGTCCTTATTCTTATACAATTTATAAATTTGAAACTAATAATCCATTTACTGATTGTAACTATAATGACTACTTTGTTAGTGGACGTCAGGGAATGCTTGGCTATTATGGTCAAGATATAAGTACATTATCTTCTTGGCAATCAGCAACTGGTAAAGATGGAAACTCAGTAAATGTTGACCCAGTATGGATTAGTAATACTGATTTACATCTCGATGGAAGTTCTGTTACTGGCAAAGATTTTTACTGTACATCTGTAGGTATTACTGATGATATAGATGACGAAATAAGAAGAACAACAGACCTTAACAAAGGGTGTGATTGTGTTAGACCTATAATAAAATTTGATCCCGATATGACTGTTTATACACAAATATTCTGCCCAGGTGACAGAGCAGTCTTTACTTATACACCAAAAGTTGATGGTTTCAGAGATGGTATCAAACGTAATATAACACCTACGTTTACCCATAAATGGTATAAAGATGGCGGTCTTATAAGTGGAGTTACTACAAATTCTTATACTATAAATGCTGTTCAACTCTCTGATCTAGGTAATTATCAAGCAGAGGTCAACACTATAGGCGAAAGCGCCACAACAAGAGAGAGTTTCTTATTCGTTGAAGCACCACTTATATTTTTTAATCATCCACCAAGTGGTGAAGTTTGCATCAACGATCCTGCTTACAGAATGTTCGTAAATGCTGGTGGTACTCTAACTGGATATCAATGGCAAAAACAGGATAATAAAAATCCAAATGTATTTAACGATCTACCTGGAGAGACAAATTTCGAGTTATTTATTCCATTAGATAATCCTGATAAAGCTGCAGGTGTCTATAGAGTTAAAATAATGGGTCCTGGCAATTGTGGTCCAAAAGAAAAAATATCTAATACTGCTTCAATTACAATGTATTATCCTGTAAAAATTACATCAATAACTCCCAATCTGGATCCCCTTAGTTTATGTGCACAGGATAATTTCAAGATGACCATTAATGCTACAGGTACAATTTATGGTTATCAATGGCAATATCTAAAGAATGACGTTTGGACTAACTTAAGCATTGGAGATTATCCAACTTCACAATCACCAACATTAGAAATATATAATATTGCAGTATCCCAAAGTGGTGAGTATCGCTGTATAGTATACGGTAGTCCCATCTGTAATTCAGAAGTAGTTATATCCGATCCTATTAAATTAGTAGTGTTCCCATTATTCGAAATTAAAGAGCAACCTAAATCTGTTACTATTTGCGTTGGCGATCAAATAGTACTTAGTTTAATTGCCGAAGGAACAATTTTCAGTTATCAATGGCAAAAGAATGGAGAAGATTTAGATATAGCAAAATATCCGACTTGTCAATCTCCATTATTTATTATTCCTACTTCTGTTATGGAAGATGCTGGACTTTATAAATGTGTTTTGCATATCGAAGATTGTAAAGGTAATCGTTATTTATCAACGGATGAAGTATTAGTATATATTCACAGAACAACAAAGATAACTAATCCGCCGAAGACACAACCAGCTCAGCTTGGCGGTAGAGTTCAGTTCGATTTCGAAGCCGATGTTGCAGGTAATCCCACAATTTCCTGGTATCGTGGAACTGTTAAACTCACAAACAACGATAGATATGCAGGAACTAATTCTTCTATAATGTCTATCAGAGATGTTCAAACTGGAGATATAGGAGATGATTACTGGGTAAAAATTGATGGATTATGCGGTTCTGATAATTCACCAAAATTCGGAATTATCCTTCCATCTATAAATATTACTAGTCAACCTGTAGATCAATCAGTATGTGTTGGTCAGACTGTAAATCTACAAGTAGATGCTCAAATGTCTGGTGGAGCTACCAAGATGCTGTATCAATGGCGTAATGGAAACACGTTACTATATGATAACGACAGAATTTCAGGGGCTAAAACACCAAACCTCACAATTAAGGATATTAAAGCTAGTGATGCAAGTATCGATTACAACTGTTTGATAACGGTAATACCCGGTAATTTCACCTTCTTAACTCGCTTTACAACTATTGAAGTAAAGATTCCTCCTACAATAACAAGACAACCTCCTGCGAGTCTTGTCGTAGAAACAGGCAGATTGCTTGTTATTAGAATCAAAGCGGAAGGAACTAACGTAACTTATCAATGGTATAAAGATAATCAAGAAATTACAGGAGCTACCAATGAAGATATTAGGATACCAAACGTAACCTCTGATAACGCTGGAGTTTATTATTGCAAAGTAACAAATGATTGCGGAGAAGTAAAATCTGACAATTGCAATGTTACAGTTAGTTCAGAACTTATGTTAGGAGTTGAGGACAACATATTCAACAATATTTCATTATTAGGCAACGAACCCAATCCTTTCAGCAATGTTACTTCAATTAAGTTCTACGTTAAAGATATTGTTGATCTAAAACTAATTGTAACTGATATATTTGGAAAGGAAGTCGCGACTTTATTCGATGGTAAAGCAAGTCCCGGCTTAAACACTATCATCTTCGATGCAAATTCTTCCGGAATAACTACAGGGGTATATTATGTAACTTTAATATCTAATGGTGTCAGACTTACTAATCCAATGGTATTAATAAAATAGCTTCAATAGATTTATTAACAAAAAGGGGTTGTCTTTTACAACAACCCCTTTTTTATTTTAGTAAATGATAATTTTTTTCTTTATCTACTTTTCTTTATCTATTTTTTTTCTTGCCATTGTATTTTATAATAATCAGGTCTTTCCTCTAATATTTTTTTAAAGTAATAATTGCCATAACCAACACCTTTAGGTTGTCTTCCATTTCCCACATTAACATCGTTTATATACCCATCATTGTATTTAACGACCAATTCTTCCCAGAGCTCGCGCCAACGATCTACAGTTGACTCAGCTTGATTTACTGAATAGTCAGTTAAAAAACTTATAGCTAATTCAGGATTTGATTTATAAAGTTCTAATGCTGCTTTTTCAATTATAGGTTGCATTGTAAAAAATTTGTTTTCAATTTCGCTCTGGACCTTTTGTATATCTTTTATAATGTAAGAGTATTTAGTGTAAGATAAATTTGCAACTAAATTAAATACCCAAAAAGCTGATTCTAAGTCAAGCTTTTTAATGCTTCCAATTGTAAAACATCTTGGTGCTTTAGTTATACTACAATATAATGGAATATATACATTCTGATAATTATCATCAACACTATACCAATGGATACCACCGATTTGTCTTGGTAGCCAAGAACGCATTTGAGATACAAAAGCAAAAGCAGTTTGTTGAGTAGAAACAGGTCTTTCCCAGCCGTATTCAGTAGTATCACCATCTACTTTCCAAGTAAGGTTCTTCCATCTGTAGGGGCAACCAAATGGTCCAGCGGCTAAACCTTTTGTCATATCAAACTCAGTCCCCTCAAAATGATCTCTCATTAAGCTAATGACATCTTGAACAGTAAGCTTTTTGTCTGGCTTTATAAATAATGGATAAGGTTCAGCACCTTTTACAGCTCTAAAATAATCTGGAGAAAGATTCAGTGAAGGGGCTGCTCTTCTAAACATGCTCCATATTCTACCTTCGCAGAATAAAGCTGAGCCAGGATCTAATGGAGCATACGTATCAGCAAAGCTGAATGGTCCATCTTCTGGTTTATAATACCCTTTTTCAATTGCAAAACTAATTATATCCTTAGCATATAAACAATTCTCTTTATCATTTAAAGGAACTTCTCTAATTCTTGGATGATTTGCATGAGCACATATATATCCATCTGGGACTTTGCGAGCTACCCAGATTGCTCCTTTTCTTCCAGGTCCTTTTCCAATAATCTCAAAAATCCATGCTTCTTCTGCATCAGCAATAGACATAGATTCACCAGAACTGTAATAGCCGTATTCAGCTACTAAATCTGTTATTACTTTTATTGCTTCTCGTGCTGTTTTCGCTCTTTGAAGAGCCAATTGCATCAACGAACCATAATCCAATATTCCATTAGTATCTCTTAGTTCAGGACGACCGCCAAATGTTGTTTCTCCTATTGAAACTTGATATTCATTAATCAAACCTACTACGTTAAATGTATGTTCAACTTGTTTTATTCTTCCCATATACTTTCCACTATCCCATTCGTAAATATCTAAAGAATCACCTAGTTTATAATCTTTTGCAGGCATATAATATAAAGGTTCCATGAATCCGCCAGCATCAGCATTATAAGTTATCATTACTGAGCCATCTGCTGAAGCTCCTTTAGATACTATTAAATTCGTACAAGAATATATTATTTGAGGTTTTGTAAAAAATGTAATTGTAATTATTATTAGAATTAATCTTTTCATAAGAGTCCTTTAAATTTGTTAAAGAAAAATAATAAACTAGCAATTTACGAAAAAAAGTGATATTTTCGATATAATATCTATGCCTAATAACATTTATTAATTAATTTTGAGTTAATTTTGTAAATTTTATTTAGGTAAAATGAACATTTTTGAAGCTATAATACTTGGATTCTTGCAAGGGTTAACTGAATTTGTTCCAGTTAGTAGTACTGCACATGTTACTATTAGCGGACATCTATTAGGCTTAATAAATAATAATCAGCAATGGACTTCTTTTTTAGCTGTAATCCAATTGGGGACCTTAATTGCAATAATAATCTATTTTTTTAAAGACATACTTAATATTTCAAAGTCATTTTTTGTTGAAAATTTTACAAAAAATAAAAAAAAATTGAAAGAACAATCATTTGAAGCTAAATTAGGAGCTTACGTAATAATCGCCTCTATCCCCATTGTTATTGTTGCACTTCTATTTGAAAAAGTGATTGAAGGAGAAGGAACTAAAAATCTTTGGGTAATTTCTATAAGCTTAATTATTATTGCAATAGCTTTATACATAGCTGAAAGAAAAGCAAAGCTTATAAAAGACTTACAAAATGTTGGAATAAAAGAAGCTATTATTATCGGATTTGCCCAGTGCTTAGCTCTTATACCAGGAGCTTCAAGATCTGGTTCTACAATTATGGCGAGTATGTTCCTTGGTATGAAGAGAGAAGCGGCTGCGCGTTTTTCTTTTCTACTAAGTATACCTGCAATTTTTGGAAGCGGAATTTATTCATTTATTAAAAGTTTAAAATATTTGAATATTCACGATTTTATGATACTCGGAATTGCTGTTATTATATCAGGAATAGTAGGTTATTTGTCAATTAGCTTTCTTTTAAATTATTTAAAAAGTAAAACTACAATGTTATTTATTATCTATCGTATTATTATTGGTTTTACTATTATATTCTTACTAATCTTTAATGTCATATGAAGCTTAAAAATCGTATATCTATATTTGGACTATTATTAATAATTATCTTTGCTGGGTGCGATAGTAAGAATACACGACAATCAATCCTTAAACAAGGTTTTATTGATACAATAAATATAAAAAAGAACATAAATAAACAAGACATTCAGGATGAGCATATTTCAACACAAATAGTTTTACCCGAAATAACACAAAAAATTCAGGTAAATACCTCAATGGGAAGGTTCGTTATTGGTTTATATGGAAAAGATGCCCCAAAAACTGTTGATAATTTTATTGGATTAGTAAAAAAAAGATTTTATAATGGAATATTAATCCATAGAGTAGCTAATCGTTTTTTGATTCAAATGGGTGATAACTTGACTAAATCTATCAGGAAAAAATCAGAGTGGGGAACAGGAGGTGAAAGTTTTTATGGTAAAGAATTTGAAGATGAATTAAATACTATCACTCCGAGTTATCAACTTGGATATATAAAAGGTACAGTTGCTATGGCTAATAAAGGTCCAAACACTAATAAAAGTCAATTTTTTATATGTTTGGATGAAGCTATCTATCTCGATAAAAAATGGACTATTTTTGGAAAAGTTATTCAAGGTATGGATATAGTTGAAAAAATATCAAAAGTTGAAATAGAAGAAAATAAATGGGGTAAAGAGGATGGTATTCCTAAAAAGCCAATAAAAATTTTTTCAATAAATTTAATAGAGTAAATAGGAGGTACTATTATGAGAAATATCATTGTAACATTTTGTTCAATCTTAACTCTTTTAATTCTTCTTTCTTGTTCTTCTGAAGGCTCGAAAGAACAACTCCAATCTAATCAGCAATTAAATGAGATTAAGACAAAACCACTTGCTCAAGATACTAACGCAAAGCAAATAGATTCAATTAAACAAATTGAGCAAGCCCAGAAATCTATTGAACGACCTCAATATATGATTTCAGTATCTCAAGCTGGAAAAAAACTTGGTGATATTATTATAGAACTTTTTCCAGACATAGCTCCCAAACATTGCAAAAACTTTGATAGCTTGGTTGCAATAAAATTTTATGATGGTACAGCTTTCCATAGAGTTATTCCAGGATTTATGATACAAGGAGGAGATCCAAATTCTAAAAATAAACCCGAAGCTATGTGGGGTATGGGAGATAACTCTCAAAAAAAAATACCAGCGGAGTTTAGCAAATTGAAACATGAAAGAGGTACTATTTCTGCAGCGAGATCGCAAGATGTAAATAGTGCAACATCACAATTTTTTATTTGTGTTGCTCCTGCACCACATCTCGACGGTCAGTATTCTATCTTTGGCAAAGTACTCTCAGGTATGGATGTTGCTGATAAAGTTGTCAATACACCAAGAGATAAGTCAGATAAACCTCTAAAAAAAGTTGAAATGAAAATAAGAAAAATTAAAAAATAAATATTAGATTTATTTTTTAAAAGGGTTTTCTGGTTGAGGAATTGGAGAAAAATCTAATTCAAATTTTTTATTTATTTTCGTTTCTTGTGTGTCCTTTTTATTTTTCGATGGGGTTTTCTTCCTAATACTATCTTGTAGTGGCAACCAGGATTGAGATGAGCTAATTACTTCATTTCTTGTAATAACTACTCTACGTATTGGGCTTCCAAAAGGTCCAAAAGGAGCAAGGACTTGACCATCTCGTTTAAATTCAATTGCACCTTCTTTAGAGATATTTAATACGAACTTATCTTTAGCATTCCAGGATTTCTCTAATCCTCTGTAAAAATGAATTATTTCATTGCGTTTTTGATTGTCTATATCTAAAATAACGAAAGCAGAGTCTTTTCCTATTGCTGTTAGATTAAAACTATCTTTTTCAATATAATAATTTGCCAGACCATCGGATGATTTAACAACAGCAGTGTCAGGGAGTTTACCAGAATTCAATGAGTAATCGGCTGTTGAATTACTCGATCTATTTGAAAAAAATAGAAGATAAGCAAGAATAAATATTGCTATAAAGAGTAAACTATAAATAATATAATAAATAATTTGATTTTTTCTTTTACCAATGATAAGTTTTGTTTTTTTAGTTACTGGTTGTTTATAGTAATACTCTTTTATTGATTTTTGTTCAGAATTTATAGGACCTTGTTCGCTTGGTTGGTTTTTAATAGTTGCTTTTTTAGTAGAGTCTTTGTAATAAGTATATATTTCTTCTTCTGGAATTTTTAAAAATGATGAATAGGTTCTAATAAATGAGTTAATATATACTTTTGGTAATACACTAAAATTATTATTCTCTAAAGCTTCGATAAATTGGTGTCTAATTTTTATTTTTTGACTTACATCATCAATCGTAAGCTTAAGTTTCTCTCTTTCAGCTTTTAATCTGTCGCCAAGATTATCCATAAATTTTACAAAAACAATTATTCAACTTCCTAATTTAATAAATAATGATTAATCTATGATAAGTATATTTTGAAAATTATATAAAAAATTGAATAAATAATCACTGCAATACAATCTCAGAATTTTATTATATTTGTAATTTATATAAAAAACTTATTTATGAATAAATATATTTTTTTAGTTATAATTATCATACATATATATATACAAATTACTAGCAATATTTATGCTAATTTTATGCATTATGACGAAAATAATAGATTATTCGAGTTTGCTGCAAGAATTAATATCGATCTTACTGATACTTTGGACAATAAAGAGAAAAATTTAAATGACTCAAGCAATTATATTCCTCTTGAACAATTTATGTACGCCGATACTCGATTAGCTTCGTTAAATGGTGAATTACCTTATAAAAATACATCTATAAGACCTTTACCCGCTACTATAGTAGGTTTATCATACACTGGTTTATTTCTTGGTCAGCATTTCATCCAAAATTCAACAATTTGGAAAGATAAAGGTTGTTTCCAAATTATAGAGGATGGTAAATATGCTTTATATGTTGATAAACCTGGTCATATTTGGGGTTCTTATTTTGTTTCATATTTAGGCAGAGATGCTTTTGTTGTTTCTGGGATAAATTGGGAACTATCTAATATTCTTGGTGCTGGATTAGGTTTAGCATATACTACATATATTGAGATATTAGATGGATTTGGTATTAATTGGGGATTTTCTCCGAGCGACTTTTATGCTGATGTTGGTGGAGCAGTTTTTTTCTTAGCACAGCACTATATAACATTTTTACAAAACTTTACACCAAAGGCTTGTTACTATCCTGCCAATTGGTATGGTGAATTACGTCGAACTGGAAGCGAAACGTTTAATGATGATTATAGTTCACAAACATTTTGGTTATCCATAAATGTACACAATTTATTACCTAAAGATTTGAAAAGCTATTGGCCGTCATGGTTAGAATTAAGTATAGGATATACAGCTCGCAATTTATGTGATCCTATGAATTATCAATGCGATCCAAGCAGAGGTAGAATGTTTTATGACGAAAATGGAAATCCTATGGTTTTCGGAAGCCCAAGATTTATTATTGCTTTAGATTATAATTTAGTTAAGTTATTACCAGACGGAGGCAGTTTTTGGAATTGGATGAAGCAAACCTTAAACTTTTGGAAATTCCCTTCTCCTGCTATAGAAATTGGCGAAGAAGTTAGATTTTTCCTACTATATCCTTTTACTATTAACATTGGAAATATTCGTTTTTAATGTATAGAAATAAAGACATACAAGAATATCCGGTAAATAAAACACAGATTTCTGAATCTGAAAGCGATTCAAATGTTCATACTATTGGAAAAATTCAAGAACCTACTATAAGTCTTATAATACCAGTTCTCCAAGAAGAAAAGATACTTGAGAAAACACTATCTTGCTATAGTAAAGAATTACGTAAGAATTATAAATTCGAAGTCATTGTTAGTGATGGAGGTAGCAGCGATAAATCATTAGAAATTTCAGAAACATATGCGGATTGTTTAATAAAGTCAAATGGTAAAAGGCAAAATATATCTCAAGGAAGAAATGCTGGAGCTAAGATAGCAAAAGGCGATATTTTTATTTTTATAAATGCTGATACACTTCCTCAGGATCTTGAATTCTTTTTTTCTTTCATATATAAATGGATAAATAGAAAAACAAAATATTCTGATGCTGATGCATTAGCATGTAAGGTAACTGTTAATCCTAAAGAAATAATTTTCAAAGATCGTATCTTTTACTTAATTCACAATTGTTATGTTCGTTTGCTTAATGCTATAGGCGTAGGTATGGGAAGAGGAGAATGCCAAATTGTGAAAAAGGATATGTATTTTCGTTCTGGTGGTTATAATGAAAATATTGCCGCTGGGGAGGACTTTGATTTTTATCATAGAATATCAAAATTAGGTAAAGTTGCTTTTGTAAAAGAGTTGGTTGTATGCGAATCTCCTCGTAGATTCCGAAAATATGGTTATATAAAAATAATTTTTCAATGGGCTTTGAATGCTCTTTCTGTCTTATTAAAAGGTAAATCTATTTCAGAAGATTGGGAGCCTGTTAGATGATTTTTAATAAAGAAAAATGATTAATAAATTGTGAATTTATGGAGTTTATTTATAAATGGAAAATGCAGTTGGTGTATGCTGCGGTGCTTCTACAGTTTCTTTTGTTAAGATTGGAAGAATTAATAATAAATTCGAGATACTTGATAAACTAATTATAAATCATAACGGTGATCCAAAAGCAATATTTGAACAGAATCTCAAAACTTTTAACAAAGATAAATTACCTGTTGTAGTTACAGGTAGGAAATTTAGAAAACTTGTTAATCTTCCAAATATCTCAGAACCAGAAGCAACCGAATATGCCTTTAAATACTCAATAAACAATAGAGAAGAGTTTTCAGCGATTGCATCTTTAGGAGGAGAAACCTTTATGGTATATCCTCTTGACGCTACTGGAAGAATTGCTTCTGTAATTACAAAAAATCAATGTGCATCGGGAACAGGAGAATTTTTCCTTCAGCAGATTAAACGTATGGATCTGAAGATTGATGAAGTAGTCGAGCTTGCAAGAAATGCTGCTCCGCAAAAAGTATCTGGAAGATGCTCTGTTTTTTGCAAATCAGATTGCACTCATGCGCTTAATAAAGGAACCCCCAAGGCAGAGGTTGCTTCTGGATTGGCTTTAATGATGGCTGAAAAAGTTGAAGAGTTATTAGCAAAGGTTCAAAGAGGAAAAATTTTAGTTATCGGTGGTGTAACTCAAAATAATATAGTAATGGATTTTCTTAGAGAAAAAATTCCAGATATTGTTATTCCATCGGAAGCACATTATTTTGAAGCTCTTGGAGCTGCATTATATTGCCTAATTAATAAGATACCACAGCTTGATTCTTTTGATGATATTTTTATTAAAAAAGAAAGTTCTTTCACGTTTCATGAACCTCTTGAAAAGTTCAAATCTAAGGTTAGTTTTAAGGAAATGGAGAGGGGTGAGGCACAAGACGGTGATAAATGTATATTAGGACTTGATGTAGGTTCTACTACAACTAAGGCTGTCCTACTTAGAATTGCGGATAACAAAATACTTGCTTCTGCTTATTTATATACCCATGGTAATCCTATCGAAGCATCAAAAAAATGTTATAAACAATTATTAAATCAATTAAAAGCAAATATTAGTATAATTGGTGTGGGAACAACTGGCTCAGGAAGACAAATCGCAGGTTTACATGCATTAACAGATAATATTATTAATGAAATTGTTGCTCATGCTACAGCAGCAGTTTTTTTTGATTCTGAAGTTGAAACAATTTTCGAAATAGGAGGGCAAGATGCCAAATATACATACATAGTCAATAAAGTTCCTGCTGATTACGCAATGAACGAAGCATGCTCAGCAGGAACTGGTTCATTTATAGAAGAATCAGCATATGAATCTCTTGGAATTAAAGTTGAAGAAATAGAACCTATTGCTTTAAGTGGTAAAAAGCCACCAAATTTTAGTGACCAGTGTGCTGCTTTTATTAGTTCAGATATAAAAACTGCTTTACAGGAAAATTTATCGAAAGAAGATATTATTGCTGGCCTCGTTTATTCTATTTGTTTAAATTATGTCAATAGAGTAAAAGGCAATAGAACTGTTGGGAAAAAGATATTTATGCAAGGAGGCGTATGTTATAATAAAGCAATTCCTATTGCAATGGCTGCTTTAACTGGAAAAGATATAATTGTTCCACCTGAACCTGGATTGATGGGGGCTTTTGGAGTTGCTCTTGAGGTAAAAAATAGGATTGAATTTGGTTTTACTAAGGCAAAAGAATTTTCTTTAATAGAATTGTCAGAAAGAAATGTAAAATATAAAGAGCCATTTATTTGTAAAGGTGGAAATGAAAAATGCGATCGAAGATGTTCCATAAATCTAATCGAAGTTATGGGCAAGCTATATCCTTTTGGAGGCTCTTGTAATAAATACTATAATATGTTATCAAAGCGAAAAATTAACTCAGATAGCTTTGAATACGTTAAAAAAAGACAAGAATTATTATTTTGGAAGTATGCTGCGGAATATCAATTACCTGAAAATGCTGTAACCATTGGTATAAATCAATCATTTACAATACATACAATTTTCCCCTTATTTTACAATTTCTTCTCTCAATTAGGTGTAAAAGTAATTTTATCGGATGAGGTTGATGAAGAAGGACTCGAAAAGGAAATGACTGCTTTTTGCTATCCTGCTCAATTATCATTATGTTTATTTCAGAACCTTATCAAGAAGAATCCTGATTTTTATTTTATTCCCAATATAATTGAGATGCCAGCTGATGAAGATGGCTATCAGCGTCTTGACTTTAATTGCACTTGCGTTTTCGTAAATGGAGAACCCTTGTATTTAAAACAAGCGTTTAAAAAAGATTTTCCAGAAGATAGATTGATTGCACCTACATTGATTTTTGCAAATGGCTTTGAACAGGAAGCAGATAAGTTTATTGAAATAGCTAAAAGGTTAGGAATTTTAGATGAAGCGAAGGTGAAACAAGCATATATGAATGCTATTGCTATTCAAAATCAGTTTATGGAAGAACTTCTATCTTTAGGAAGAAAATTTATAGAAAATTTAGAAAAAAATCCAGAAGATTTTGCTATTGTGATAGTAGGAAGACCTTATAATTCTTTTACAAATATTGCAAATAAGGGAATACCACAAAAATTTGCATCAAGAGGCATTTATGTAATACCTTTTGATATGTTAGATTACCATAACCAGGAAATCGAAGACAATATGTACTGGGAAGCTGGTAAGAAGATATTAAAGGTTGGGAAACTAATAAAAAAACACCCACAACTTTTTGCTACTTATATTACGAATTTTTCTTGTGCTCCTGATTCGATGATAACTACAACATTCAGAAGTATTATGGGTACAAAACCCTGGCTTACTCTTGAACTCGATGGGCATACTGCTGATGCTGGAATTAATACAAGAATTGATGCTGCAATAGATATAATAAAAAATTATCGTAAAATTGAAAATCATATAATTGATCCAGACTATAGTGACTACTCACCTGCAAGAATTGAAATAGGGGACAATGAGGGTTATTTTATTAGTTCTGAAGGAGAAAGATTAAAATTAACTGATAAGAGGATAAAAATACTTATACCATCTATGGGTGATTTAGCGGCTGCTTGTTTTGCAGCTAGTATGAGAAGTCAAGGATTCAATGCAATCCCAATGCCAGAAGGTAATCCTGAAATACTAAAATATGGTCGTTCTGTAGCTAGTGGTAAGGAATGTTTACCTTTATTGCTTTGCACTGGATCGCTTTTAGATTATTTGGATAATCGTTGGGATGGAAAAGAATACATAGCATTCTTTTTGGTTCAAGGGGCAGGTAATTGCCGACTTGGACAATATCCTGTATTTCTAAGGGAGGTTATTAAAAGAAAAAAACTTCGTAATGTAGCTGTTATGGTTCTTATGAATGAAGATGGATTTGCTGGATTAGGACCAGATTTTGCGACAAGAGGAATACAATCTGTTATTATTAGTGATGTTCTCGATGATGTTCGCTCAGCCATTATGGCTAATGCTCTTGAACCAGAAAAAGGGCTTGAAGTATTCTATTCTGAATTTAAAAAATTATTAAAAACAATTGAAGATAATCCTAAAAATATATATAAACAACTATCCCATTTTTCTGATGAAATAAAAAATAGTATTCCAGCCAAGAAAGATATCAAAGACTCAAAATATATTGCGCTTGTCGGTGAAATCTATGTCCGTCGTGATCATTTTTCACATAAATGGTTAAATAAATATTTTGCCAAGCACGGCTTTATTGTAAAAGACTCACACATTTCAGAATGGGTTTTTTATGTTGATTATTTGTTAAAAATTGGTTTGTTAGAACCTGAATCTTCCTTAAGCCGTAAGATTGAAAGAAAGATTAGAGAGATTTATATGCGTATTGCTGAATTCAGAACAAAAAAGATTTTAGCTCGCTCTGGATATTACGAATTCGATAGAATTAAAATACCACCCATATTAAAACACAGTAAACATATTTTACCTTTAGAACATAAAGGTGAACCTGGGCTTACTCTTGGAATAGCAATTCATCATACTTTAGAAAAGTACTGCGGTGTAATTAATGTAGGTCCATTTGGTTGTATGCCTACTCGAATGGCAGAAGCACTAACTGTTCCAGAGATGACAGTAGAAAATAAAGTCAAGGCGAAAAGACTACTTGATAAAAAATACACTTTACCTAGTATTTTTAATGGGAATATGAATATACCATTTCTTACGATAGAAAGTGATGGAAATGTCTATCCACAGGTTATTGAAGCTCGGCTTGAAACCTTTGCAATTCAAGCAGAAAGAATTGCTAAGCTACAAAAGGAGTGGAAACTGAACGGTAAAGCAAAATAATTCATTAAGTAACAACTGATTCTAAAAGGATTTCCGCAATATCTTTAACTTGCACAAATTCTGAGTCCATTGCTTTGAGTCCATCGCTTATCATAGTCATACAAAAAGGGCAGTTTAGTGCGACTAAATCAGGCGATATTTTTATTAATTCAGCAGTTCTTTCTAAATTTACTCTTTTCCCTTTACTTTCTTCCATGAACATTTGACCTCCTCCTGCACCACAGCAGAATCCTTTATCTTTATTACGTTTTATTTCGAATAAATTAATTTTGGGAATAGACTGTAAGATTTGACGGGGCTCGTTATAAATATTATTGTATCTACCTAAATAGCAAGAGTCGTGATAAACAGTGTTAAGTTTTTTAGTCATTTTATCAGTTATTTTTAATTTGCCTTGTTTGATTAGATTATTTAAGAATTCTGTATGATGGATTACTTCGAATTCTACGCCGTAACTAGGATAATCATTTTTTAAAGTATTATAACAATGGGGGCAGATTGTTAGTATTTTTGTTACTTTATATTTTTTCAATGTTTCGATATTCATTTTTATTAACATATCTGCAAGGTATTCATTCCCAGTCCTTCGAGCAAGATCGCCATTGCAATATTCTTCAGTCCCAAGAATCGCGTAGTTAATACCAGCAATATTTAATAACTCTGAAAATGCAATTGAAATCTTTTTTGCTCTTTCATCATAGCTACCAGCACAACCAACCCAAAAGAGATACTCGAATGATGTGCAATCAGATGCAAGTCGAACATTTCTATCTTTTGCCCAGTCAGCTCTTTCTAATTGTGAAAAAGCCCAAGGTGCAAAATTATTTTCCATATTAGTAAAGGCTGACTGCAAAAGAGAAGGGAAATTAGATTCCATCATTACAAGAGAACGTCTCATTCCAACAATTGCAGGCACATGTTCAATCATTACTGGACATTCTTGCATACAAGCTCCACAAGTAGTGCATTGCCATAGTGCATCTATACTTTCGTATTCACCTATAAATTTCTTTTCTAAAATAGACTTTTCTTTATCACTCAATTCGTAATTTTTATCTTTTATTTGTCTCAATATTATAGGAGCAAAATCATTAGTTCTTTTCCTGATTGATATAATAAGCTGCCTTGGGTCAAGCTCTTTCCCAGTATAATTGGCAGGGCATACGCTTGTGCATCTGCCACAATGAGTGCAAGTATAACCATCGAATAATGTTTTCCAAGTAAAATCTTGAATATCTACAATGCCAAATTTCTCAACATTTTCATCTTCGAAATTAATTATCTCGAGAGTCTTTGCTTTCTTTTCGTCTGAAAAGAATACATTTGGAATAGAAGTATATACATGGAAATGTTTGGAAAAAGGTAAGTAATTCGCAAATAATAAAATAAACCCTATATGAAGCCACCAAAATAATTCATAATAGAAATGAGGATTGTTAAAATTAATAAGATGACTTAACGCCTCAGAAATAGGCTTGTAGCACCATTGATTTTTTTCATATATTAATAGACCAGCGGAGTTTTCGAGTAACAATGAACTGACAATAATAAAAATCATAATTAGAACAATTGAAGCATCTATTTTTTCATGTTTATCAGATTGAAGCCTTTTTACTTTGAAGACAAATCGTCGTAAGAATGCAATTATAATAGAAAGAATTAACAAAATTGAGAAAATATCGGTTGAAAAAGTGATTGCTGTATATATAGGACCTAAAATGCTCCAGCTAAAGTTTTGATCATAACCTTGAATAACAGCTTCTGAAGCAGAAAATAGAAAAACAAGAAAACCCCAAAAGATAATAGCATGGAGAGGTCCTGCTATTTTATCTCGAAATATTTTCGATTGAAAAAAAGCAATTTTAAAAGTCTTAATTAATTTTTTTCCTACACCATCCCAGCGTTTTTCTTTACGGGCTATGGTTAAATAACTGATTATTCTTCTAATATTTATAATAAAAATTATAATTGAGGACAAAAGCAAGATTGAAAAGATGATAGTTTTTAAGCTCATATTATATTGTGAAATTGTTCAACAAAATACTTTATAAAATTAATGAAAAAAAATAAAATGCTATAATAATAGCACATATCTTATTTAAAAAAGATATTTTTGTAATTAATTGTAGAAGTTTTGAAAAAATATAAAAAAGACAATATGCACAAGAGAAATTACTATGGTATCTTTTTTTTAGCGCTAACTACTTTAATGTATGAAATTCTTTTGACAAGAATATTTAGCGTTACTATGTGGTACCATTATGCTTTTGTTGCTGTTTCGATAGCAATGTTTGGTTTGACATTAGGAGCATTAATTGTTTTTTTATTTCCAGATTTTTTTACAAATAGTAAAACTGACGAATTAATAACTTATAGTACATTTATTTTTTCAATATCAATAATTTTTAGTTTTTTAACGCACCTTTCTATTCCATTTATTTCCAATAACTTGACAATTACAGGTGTTTTTTCGATAGGATTAAATTATATAGTAATATCTATACCTTTCACTTTTAGTGGGATTTCTATATCGTTATTATTATCAAGATATAAATCTTATGTCTCAAAGCTTTATGCATTTGATTTAGTAGGAGCTGGTTTAGGGTGTATATTGTTTATTTTGATTATTAATAATACTGATGGACCAAATGCGATATTTTATTGTTCGATCTTTGCCTGTTTATCTGCAATTATTTTCGGTGTTAGATTGAAATTAAAGAGATTTAAAAGAATTCTTTATTTTTCATTTTCTATTATTACTTTATTTACAATAATTAACACATACTTATCAACCAAACAAAAACCTTTAATAAGATTAATGTGGGTTAAAGGTGAATTAGAAACGCAACCACTGTATGAAAAATGGAACTCATATTCAAGAATTAGAGCTATTGGTAACCCAAATGTACCCGAATTTCCTTATTCTAGTGGTCTTAGTTCAAGGTTTACTTCTGATACTCTTATTTACCAAATTAAAATGGATATTGACGCTAATGCTGCAACTTATTTAACTCGTTTTGGAGGTAATCTTGATTCGTTAAAATATTTGAAATATGACGTTACAAATATAGTTCATCAACTAAAAAAAGATGCAAAAGTGTGTGTTATTGGATCAGGAGGAGGACGAGATATATTATCAGCTCTTGTTTTTAAACAAAAGGAAATAATAGGCATAGAGATAAATAATGAAATTCTTGAAGCTGTGAACAAATTTTTTGGTGCATTTACTGGGCATCTTAATGATCTTACTAATGTAAAATTTGTTAATGATGAAGCACGTAGCTATATTACAAGATCAAAAGATAGTTTTGATATTATTCAGGTTTCATTGATTGATACTTGGGCTGCAACGGCAGCAGGAGCTTTTGTATTAGCAGAAAATTCTATATATACTGTTGAAGCTTGGAAAGAATTTCTAAATCATTTAACATTTGATGGTATTCTTACTTTTTCTCGATGGTATATGAAAGATAATTCTGGTGAAATGTATAGACTTGCTTCTATTTCTTCTACTTCATTGAGACATATTGGGATAAAAGATCCCCATAATAATATAGTTATCATTAGGAATAGACTTTCCGAGAATTCTGATAGTTTAACAGATGGTATTGGGACTTTACTGACTAAAAGAACTCCTTTCTCTTCCTTAGAAATTGAAAAGTTAAATGAAATTTCTAAAGATTTAGATTTCGAAATATTATATTGTCCATTATCTAATCCTGATAATATCTATTATCGTATAATAGATACTGATAATTATGATAAATTATCAAGTTTTGTAAAAGTTAATATCCAACCTCCTACTGACGATAATCCTTTTTTCTTTCAAATGCTAAAATTAAATAATATTTTTTCGTTTGATATTTTTAAAAGGCATGATATAAGCCGTAATCTAAAAGCTGTATTGATACTTTTTGTCTTGTTGTTAATCGTTGCATTTCTAACATTTGTTTGTCTAATATTACCCTTAATTTTTATTAAAAAAGATTTTTCTATAAAAAAAGTATTACCTTTTGTTTCATATTTTTTTGCTATAGGAATTGGATTTATGCTTATTGAAATGACCCAGATGCAAAGATTAATAATATTTCTTGGGCATCCAACTTATAGTTTAACTGTTGTGCTTTTTTCTTTGCTTTTATCAAGTGGTATTGGTAGTTATTTGACTGAAAAAATTGATATAACTAAAGGTAAAACTAAATCGCTAATTTTATCCTCTATAATTGTTGTTTTACTTTTGTTTGCTATTCTTACTCCTTCAATTATTGAAAAATTTAGAGGTGAATCAACATCAATAAGAATTGCATTTTCTTTGTTTATTTTGATTTTTATTGGATTCTTTATGGGAAGTGCATTTCCGATCGGGATAAAATCTTTATCATTAAAATCAAGTAAAATCGTACCTTGGTTATGGGGTATTAACGGTTCTGCTACTGTTCTTGCTTCAGTATTAGCCGTCTTTATTTCTATATTTTTGGGAATATCTTTTGCTTTTTATATCGGAATATTATGCTATATTATTGCTTTTATTTCATCATTTTTTTGGAAAGAATATACTTAATTAAAAATATGTTAAACAAAATTAAATGAAAATATGAAAAACACAAGCGGATCGATTGAGACAATGTGCGTGCATGCAGGTATAAGCGATAACGAATACGGATCGGTAGTTCCTCCTATTTACCAAGTATCAACATTTAAGTTTAAAAATGCAGACCATGGTTCAAGATTATTTAAGGGGGAAGAAAATGGGTACATTTATACTAGAATTGGAAATCCAACAATTGAAGCGATGGAAAATTGTTTAGCTGAACTTGAAGGAGGTACAAATAGTTTAGGATGCTCAAGTGGTATGGCTGCTATACACACATTGTTTGCTGCTTTACTCAATGCAGATGATCATATTGTATGTAGTGAATCTGTTTATGGTCCTACTACTACTTTATTACAAAACATAATGTCGAAATTTGGTATTCAAGCTTCATTTATCGACAGTTCGGATATAAGTAAAGTGAAGGAAGCAATTAAAGAAAATACGAAGCTAATATTTATCGAAACGCCTGGAAATCCAACTTTAGTGATGTCAGATATAAAAGCAATATCAGAGGTTGCTCATTCCAAAGGTATAAAACTTGCTGTAGATAATACATTTATGAGTCCAATACTTCAAAAACCATTTAAATTAGGAGCAGATTTTGTTATTCATAGTCTGACGAAATTTTTGAATGGTCATGCAGATGTAGTTGGAGGTGTAATAGTTGTTAATAATAATGATGATTATATATATTTAAGAAAAGTGCTTAGTCAAGTTGGAGGAGTTATAGATCCGTTTAACGCTTTTTTAGTACATCGTGGTATCAAAACATTGCATTTGAGAATGGAAAGACATTGTCAAAATGCTCAGATAATAGCTGAATTTTTAGAAAAACACCCTAAAGTAGAATGGATAAAATACCCAGGTCTTGCTAATCATCCACAATATGAATTAGGTAAAAGACAAATGTTTGGTTCAGGTGGTATGATATCCTTTGAACTTAAAGGTGGAATAGAGGCAGGTAAAATCCTCATGAATAGCGTAAAAGTATGGCAATTAGCTGTTAGCTTGGGTGGAGTAGAATCGTTAATACAGCATCCAGCATCTATGACTCACTCTACAATGAGCAAAGAAATTAGAGAGCAAGCTCATATAACAGATGGGCTTGTACGTTTATCAGTAGGCATTGAAAATGTTCAGGATCTTATCTGGGGTTTGAAGGAAGGATTGGATCAAATTTAGTCTTCAATTATATTATTTGAAATCAAAGGAAGCTTAATAGTAAAAGTCGTTCCCGTAGGTCCTTTTTTTATATCAGCATTTGATTTTACGGATATAGTTCCTTTATGCATTTTAATTATTCCGTATGTAACTGCTAATCCTAATCCAGTTCCTTTACCAATAGTCTTGGTAGTAAAGAATGGTTCAAATATTTTTTTCAGATTCTGTTCTGGTATTCCAATTCCAGTATCGGATACTTCGATAACCAAGTATGTGTTTTCATTAAAAGTCTTTATTGTTATGGTACCACCGTCAGGCATTGCTGTAATAGCATTGTTTAGAAGATTATTTAAGACTTGTATCATTTGGTCCTTGTCAATTTCTACAATAGGATCACTCAATTGATGTTCAGTAACAAATTGAATATTATCAGGTGCGTTGAGTAATTTTATACTTTGATCTATAAGATTACATATATGTGTAGAAACTAAATTCACTTTGTTTTCTCTTGCAAAGTTAAGTAATCCGGAAACTATTTTCTTGCATCTGTTTGCTTCTTCGGTGATGATTTTTAAATCGTCAATATATGGACTATTTTTATCTATTTCATCAAGAAGTAAATTAGCATATAGTAAAACAACGCCAAGTGGATTGTTTAGTTCATGGGCAATACCAGCAGACAATTGCCCCATACTTGCTAACTTTTCTGACTGATGGAGAGCTTCTTGAGTACTTGCTAATTGTTCATTAATTAATCCTAATTGAATGACAGTCTTATGTAATTTTTCAATAGTATAAGGCAAACACATTTCATCTTCAGCAAGCCCTTGAATTATAGCAATAGCATGTTCTCGACAGCTTTCATAGCCGCAAGCACCACAATTTAATTCGTCATGTTCGTTGTGTTTACCCATTCTTTCAAGAGTAGCTCTAATCGTATTTTCATCTGGAGATGGTATCCGTTGGTCATTTGGGATGTAAGTTCTTGAAAAATTTAAATTGTAATACTTATCCAAATCTTTTTGCCATTGTTCTTTGTCCCTTTTAAGAAGAATATTTCGTACGTATTTACTTACTCTCGAACTTCTTTTATACCTTGAATCATCATTGCTCATGCCAGGTCCCATAATACAACCTTTGCAACATAGCAATTCAAGTAAACGAAACTCAAGTTCACCAGATTCTACAGCTTTCAGAGCATCTATAAAATTTTCTCTTCCATCAGCTGCAACAATATTAGCAGATAAAAGGTCTTCGTATAAATCAATACTCTGGTTCATACCTCGACTTAGTGGATACAATGCACCTTTATAAGCATGGGGTGGGTCGAAATCGCTAGGAATTACATTGTCGAAATTAATACTATTTGACTGAAAAAGGTATTTGAGCTCTTTAAATGTCAAAACGTCCTCGACAACATTAGGAACATCTTCGCTTATTGCCTCAATTTTTTTTGCATAGCATGGACCAATGAAAATACATTTTAGTTCTTCTCCATATATTTTCTTTAATACTATCGCAATGGCTATCATTGGAGATACAACTGGAGCAATGTATGATATAAGTTCAGGTTGATAACATTTTATATATTCAGTTACAGCTGGACAAGAAGATTCAATAAATTTTGAGTCAGGTTTAGATAAAATAGCATCCATAGTTTTACGTGCTGTAACGTCTGCCCCAAAAGCAACTTCATTGACATAATCGAAACCTAAGGTTCGTAGAGCACCCACAAAGCTCATATAGTTAATATCAGGAAAATCTGCAGCAAAGCTTGGAGCAACTAAAGCAGCTTTTTTTGATTGGCTTTGAAGAATAGATAAAACATTATCTATAGAGCTTTGGTATTGTTTAGCTCCTTGTCTACATACACGTACACAATTACCACAACCAATGCAATGACCTGGTAGAACTTCAGCTTGTCCACCACTAATTCTAATAGCTTTGACTGGGCACTCCCTTACACAAGTGTAACAAACACGACATCTTTCTTTTATGGTTTTAATAAATGGCTTTTGAAGTTTATTCATATTCAATATTGCTCTTTTTTAAATTTAAAGACGTTTTTATTTAATACTCATTGAGATTAGTAAACGGAAAAGAGCTATATTTAATAAATAAAGCACTCGATAACTTTCAGTTGTCGGCTGTTTTATGTTTGTCATCTTAAAAATAGCAGAAACTAAAGTTTGGTTATACTTGATATAGTTATAACTTAAAAAAATACTTTTACAAAATATAATTAAATTTTGTAAATTTGCTTTATGAATGATTTCTGAAATGAAAATGTATTTACATATATAATTCTAGTGTATTAATATAAGATAGGAGGAAAAATGAAAAAATCAATTATACTTCTAATCATCTTAATTATTATACTATTCTTCTTTGCTTTTTTATATATTCGAACAGATTTATTTTGGCAAAAGGGAAAACCTAATTTTGAAAAAAAACAAACAAAAAAAGAATTGTCTCGAATAACAACAAAAGAAAAACTCAAAGCTTATGAAAATCAGTTCTTTGAAATGTTTAGAGATCCTTCAAGCAATACAATCCCATCAAATATAAGGTTACAAGAACAAGAATTCTTAAAAAAAATAATAAATAATAGTAAATCTGACCTTTGTTTATCAACTCCTTATAAAATTAATTGGATAGAAGCAGGGCCGAATGATGTAGGAGGAAGAACTAGAGCATTAGCTTTGGATGTTGCTAATTCAGATATTATACTTGCAGGTGGAGTTACAGGTGGATTATGGAAATCCACTGATGGTGGGAAAAGTTGGAAATTGAAGAGCGATTTAAAAGCAAGTCATAGCGTTACGGCATTAGCTCAAGATATACGAAAGGGACATACTGATACCTGGTATTATGGAACAGGGGAATATACCAGGAATTCAGTCATTGACCAAGTGTTTAGATACTGGTATTTGGGAAATGGGATTTTTAAGTCAACAGATAATGGAGAGAGTTGGCAACTACTTGAAAATACAAAATGCGACCCATTAAGTAATAAGAGTTATTTCAACTTTGTTAGTAACATAGTAGTATGTCCTGTGACTGGATATGTATTTGTAGCAGCTAATGAACATGGTATTTTACGATCAAAAAATGGAGGGAAGGATTTTGAATTTGTTTTAGGAGGAACCGATACATATTATTATACTGATGTTGCAAAGACGATGGATGGTAAAATAATTGCATTTCTATCACAGTACGGGACGCATGGAGGAAGGCAAATCTCTTGTGGAATATTTGTATCATTTGACCATGGTGACACTTGGAAAAATATAACACCTCCCTCTTATCCTCAAAATTACCACCGAGCAGTCTTAGGTACAACAGCAGCAAATAATAATATATTATATGTTCTTACTTATACAGGACAAAGCAAAGCTAATGGCAGTGATGACTTAAGATTGCATAAAATATATTTAGATAAAGATTCTTCTGTTGATAAAAGCAAAAATTTACCTAATAATCCCGAGTTGGGCTTTATAAGTTCAATAGATGTGCAGGATTGTTATAATATGGTAATTAGTGTCAAACCAGATGACGAAAACTATGTTATTGTTGGAGGGACATCTCTATATCGTTCTTTCGATGGGTTCTCGAGTTTCAATAAAGAAGGTTATAAAGTGCTTATTGGTGGCTACCATCCCATATATTTTGAATATCCTAATCAACATCCAGATGAACATGTAATCGCATTTGACTACAAAGACCCCAATAAAATGTGGGTTGGACACGATGGAGGTTTGAGTTTTTCCAATAATATAATGCTTCCATGTGATTCGACCCAACCTCTTCCTTGGGAAAATAAAAACAATGGATATAATGTAACCCAATTTTATACAGTATCATTATTTGATTCAGCAGGAGATACAAGATTAATGGGAGGAACCCAAGATAACGGTAGCCCGTATTTTAGATTTGATGATAAAAACACAACCAAATCAGTTGATGTTAGTGGTGGAGATGGTGCTTATGGCTATATTGGACGGAAACATTTGTTTTCCTCTATCTATTTCGGTATGACATTTCGTGTGCCATATAATAAAGACGGAGAGCCCAATTTGTCAGCAGTTTGGAATGCTATATGGCCAAAGAATGCCAGCGGGCAGCTCTTTTATAATCAATTTGCAATAGACCCAAATAATGAAAATATTATGTATTATCCTTCTGGAAATACTTTTTGGAGAAATAGCGATTTGAGTGCTATTCCTGAAGATTATTCGGACCAAAATGGAACAACTATAAACTGGACAATGCTTTCTCAACTAACATTGCCAGAATGCTACCGATATACTGCCCTTGCTGTTTCCAATTCTAATCCAAAGCATTTATTATATGTTGCTGCAAGTTCATTTTGGGAAAATCCTCAATTCCCCAAAATATATAAATTAGAAAATAGCGACACTTCTAATAATTTACCTATTGATATCTCTATTCCTAATGCTCCTAAAGGTGCTTATGTCAATTGTATTGCAGTAAATCCTAATGATGGAAATGAAGTTATAGTGGTGATGTCTAATTACAATATTATTGGATTATATCATACTTCAGATGGAGGTGAAAAATGGGATGCTATTGAAGGGAATCTTGCTGGAGATGGATTTAATTTCGGGCCTGCTATTACAAGTGCTAGTATATTGCCTACTGATTTTGGTAATATTTATTTAGTTGGAACTACTGTTGGTGTCTTTTCTACTATGCAATTAAATGGAATGAGTACACAGTGGCGTTTTGAAGGGTCTGAAGTAATGGGTAATATATTAGTATATGATATAAAATCAAGAGAAGCTGATAGTAAAATAGCAATTGCATCTTGGGGTAGAGGGATTTTTGTAGGTTATCCAGATTTTTCTACTTTTGTGGAAAATAACCGTGTAAATGACGACATTATTCTTGAAATATATCCAAACCCAGCAAAAGATTTATTGAAGTTAATTTTTTCTAACAATTCCTATGATTTTATTAAAATTGGTATTTATAATATTCTTGGAACAAATGTAAAATCTATTTATCAAAAATTAACTGAACCATCAAAGCATGAAATACCTTGTACAGTTAATGATTTACCAAATGGTTTTTATTATGTTAGGCTAGATACAAAAACAAAATCTATAACAAAACTATTAGTAATTTCTAAGTGATATGAATGCAAAAATAAAAATTCACGAAGTCGGGTTGCGTGATGGTTTACAGATGGAAAAGACAGTTGTTCCAACAGCAATCAAAATACAATGGTCAAAGAAATTGATAGATGCAGGAATTGATATTCTACAGCTTGGTTCTTTTGTTCATCCAGAAAAAGTGCCTCAAATGGCAGATACAGATTTTTTATTTTCATATTTCAATAAAAAAGAAAATAAGCCATCTAAAACTATTCTGTCAGGATTAGTTCTAAATGAAAGAGGGGCAGAAAGAGCTCTCCAAAGTCAAGTTGATTTAGTTTGTTTAGGTGTTTCTGCAAGCGAAACCCACAGCAAAAAAAATACTGGTATGAGCAGTAAAGAAGCTACTTTTCGTATTGTTAATATTGCAAAGGATTTAATTCAAAAAGGTGTTAAAGTTCAAGCATCAGTACAGTCAGCTTTTGGTTGTGGTTATGAAGGTTATATTCCACAAGAAAAAGTAATTGAAGTTGTAAGAAAATATCTGGATGCTGGAATATATAATATAAGTTTAGCAGATACAGCAGGACACGCATTCCCATCGCAAGTTGAAGAGCTTTATGGTAAAGTTATTGAATTGGAACCAAAGATTAGTTTGGCATGTCACTTCCATAATACATATGGTTTGGGATTAGCGAATTGCTATAGTGCTATTAAAATGGGAGTAACTTCAATAGAAACAGCTGTCGGTGGATTAGGAGGTTGCCCTTTCACTAAGTTAGCAACTGGTAATGTATGCACCGAGGATCTTGTTCATTCTTTGAACAGAGATAAAATAAGACTTGATATTAATATCAATAACTTAATAGATTTAGCAAAGGAATTAGAATCGTATTTTAATAAGAGCCTACCTGGCTACGTCTATAAAACTGGAATAATAAAATATTAGATAGGATGTAATGATGAAACTTTTAGAAAAAGTCAGGGTACTCGATTTAACGAATGTTCTATCTGGTCCTTTCGCAACTTTACATCTTGCTTGGTTAGGAGCAGAAGTCATAAAGATAGAAAATCCTAAAGATGGCGATTTAGCAAGGAAATTAGGTTGCGTTCCTGAATACAACAAAATGCTTATGGGAACAAGCTTTCTTGCCCAAAATGCAAATAAGAAGTCAATTACCTTAAATCTTAAAAAAGAGGAAGCAAAGGAAATCTTTAAAAAACTTATTGCTGTTTCAGATATAGTTGTTGAGAACTTTCGACCTGATGTTATGAATCGTTTGGGTTTAGGTTATGAAACTTTAAAGGAGATAAATCCTAAAATAATATATTGTGCTATTTCTGGATTTGGAGCAGATGGACCCGATGCTCATAAACCAGCATACGACCAGATTATTCAGGGCCTAAGTGGTGTTATGGCTATTAATGGAGATGAAAGATTAAATCCATTAAGAGCAGGTTTCCCTCTTTGCGATACTGTTGGCGGATTAAATGCTGCTTTTGCGATTATGTCTGCATTATATTACCGAGAAAGAACGGGAATAGGTCAGTTTATTGATGTAGCATTATTGGATTCTATTATGCCATTAATGGGATGGGTAGCTGCTAATTTATTAATTGGTGGTCAACAACCACAACTATTAGGAAATGATAATTTTACTGCTGCTCCTTCTGGGACATTTAAGACAAAAGATGGTTCGATTAATATTGCTGCTAATAAGCAAGAGCAATGGCAGGCTTTGGCTGATATTTTAGGACTTTCAGAGCTTAAAGAAGACCCACGTTTCAAAGAAAGAGATACGAGGAAAGCTAATAGAAAGGAGTTGACCCCGTTATTAGAGGAAAAATTAATGCAACAAAATACAGAATATTGGGTTGAAATTTTAAATAGAAATGATATTCCATCTGGAGCCATATTGAGTTTAGAGGAGGCTTTAAATCAAGAACAAATCCGATTTAGGAATACATTTAAAGAGATAAATGTTGATAGTATTGGTGTTATCAAATTATTCAATATGACGGCTAAACTTGAAAAGACTCCTGGGCTTATCGAAACCGCACCTCCAAAGCTCTCAGAACACACTAATGAGATACTGAAAGAGTTAGGATATACCGAAACTGAAATCAAAGAGTTTAAGGAAAGCAATATTATATAAGAATAGTAAAAAATTATTAGGTTTGATTGATTGGACATTTCAATAGTTATTGTGAACTACAATGTTAAGGACTATCTATATCAATGCTTGAAGTCCATTGAGAACTCAAAAAAAGGATTGCAGGTAGAGGTCATAGTAGTCGACAACTATTCTTCCGATGGTTCAATAGAATTTTTAGAACCTTTATTTCAAGATGTTGAATTTATTCGATTAAACGATAATCTTGGTTTTGCTAAAGCAAATAATATTGGGATTAATAAAAGTCGGGGAAAATATGTTTTAATACTTAATCCTGATACTATAATTGAAGAGAATACACTTTGGGAGATGTATAATTATATGAATCATCATCCTGAGGTTGCTATAGCTGGATGTAAGGTTCTCAATCAAGATGGTTCTTTCCAATTAGCTTGTAGAAGGGGTTTTCCAACACCTTGGACTTCATTTACAAAATTATTTGGTCTTCAGTCTTTATTTCCTAAATCAAAATTTTTTGCCAGATATAATCAAACATTTAGAAATATTGATGAGACATACTACATTGATTCTATTGTTGGTGCATTTATGTTTGCAAGGAAGGAGGTGTTGCTGTCTGTTGGGGGATTTGATACTGACTACTTTATGTATGGTGAAGACATTGACTTATGTTATAGAGTTCATAAAGCTGGATGGAAAGTTGCTTATGTGCATTCTACTTCTATTATACATTTTAAAGGGCAAAGCACAAAGCGTAGTTCAATTAACGAAGTCAAGCATTTTTATGAAGCTATGGGGATTTATGTTAAGAAGCATTATAGTTATTCACGATTATTTTTGCTATTATTAAAATTATCAATAATATTCCGATCATTATTTGCATATATTAATAAAAACAAGCGTGATATAATTTTAATTGTTTTAGATACTATATTTATTAATTTTTCTTTATTGTTATCTACTAAGATAAGGTTTGGGGAGTTTTTTAGCTTTCCGGATTATGCTTACCCAACGATATTTATTGTTGTAACTATTGTTTATCTTAGTTCTATGGTAGCAGTTGGAGAATATTTTGAGGCAGAGCCATCCATTAGAAAAACATTCTATGCTTCGATGATTGCTTTTTTTGTTTTGTCTTCTCTTACATATTTCTTTAAGGAATATGCTTTTAGCAGAGGCGTTTTGTTGATGACTATTGCAATCACCCTTCTTTTGTCAAGTATATCTCAGATTATTGCGCTTTTGCTAAGGAAAGCATATGGAAAGGAAAGAGATAGAAGAATTGCTATTGTAGGAACTAATAAGCAGGCTGAAGATATTATCGATGCACTTCGCAAAGCTGGTGCAATCAATACTGAGGTAGTTGGTATTATTAGAGTAGAAAGGATAAAAGAGCAGACACTATTCGGATTACCGATTTTAGGTAGTTATTCGTTTTTAAAGTCTTTGATTGAGGAATATAATTTACAAGAAATCATTATAACCGATAGCTCTATTAAAGAGTCGGATTTGATTAGGCTGATTTCTGAATTAAAATCAGCTAAAGTGAATTTCCATAAGGCAAGTGAATACACAGAATTACTATTATCGAGGGTTATAAAGCAAGTCAGTGGCTCCTCTAATGTAAATATACCCAATATATCAAAATTTAGATATAAAATAGCAAAAAGAGCTATTGATATCTTAATCTCTATATTATTTTTTGGAATAGCTTTTATACCTGTTTTAATTTTTTCGAAGAATAGATTGAAAATAATGCGTAATTTTGCTAGAGTATTATTTGGAGAACTTTCATTAGTTGGTTTATTTCCGACAGATGAAAAAAATCAGATTTGTAAAAATGGTCTTTTAGGGCTTGCTCATCTTACAGGAACTGAAAAGTTACAAAAGGATGCAATTATTAGATTGAATAATTATTATATAGAGCATTTTTCGCTATCCTTAGATTTAGATATTATTTTTAAATCAATATTTAGGAAAACTTATGGCAGCAAAATATATTCTTGATTTCGAAAAGCCTATTGTAGAGTTAGAACAAAAAATTGAGGAGATGCAAACGCTTAGCAATGAGATAGACATTGGCTATGCTATTGAAGAACTCCAGAAGAAAAAAGAGGAGTTGCGAGCTAACATATACAAGAACTTGACTCGATGGCAGAGGGTGCAGATTGCTCGACATCCTGAGAGACCTTTGACACTCGACTATTTCCAAAATATATTCGAGGACTTCATTGAATTGCATGGAGACCGTAGGTTTCGAGACGACCCTGCCATTGTCGGGGGAATTGCGAAACTCGACGGCTTGCCTGTTATGTTGGTTGGCCAACAAAAGGGTAGGGACACTAAAAGCAATGTCTACAGAAACTTTGGAATGGCAAATCCAGAGGGTTATAGGAAAGCCAGACGACTCTTCAAGATAGCTGAAAAATTTCAAAGACCTATCATTTCTTTTATTGATACTCCCGGGGCTTTCCCCGGCATTGAAGCTGAAGAAAGGGGGCAAGCTGAAGCTATAGCAAGTAATCTTATCCTTATGGCTTCATTAAAGGTGCCTATTATCATTATTATTACAGGCGAAGGAGCATCTGGAGGGGCTTTAGGTATCGGTGTCGGTGATAGAATACTGATGCTTGAGAATGCTTGGTATTCCGTTATCTCTCCTGAGTCTTGCTCCAGTATCCTATTCAGAAGCTGGGACTTTAAAGAGCAATCTGCTGAAGCTCTACAACTGACTGCGATGGATCTAAAAAAATATAATATTATAGATGATATAATTGCTGAACCAGTCGGTGGTGCTCATAGAAATCCTTCAGAAATGTTTGATATTATAAAGACAGTCCTAATAAAAGAACTTAAAATTCTACTCAAATCTAATATCGAGAAATTAGTTAAACTTCGTAGAGAAAAGTTCTACAGGATGGGAGTTTGGGATAATGAAGTTAGCTATTGAAAGATTCAAAAGACCACGACCATTCTTTTTATAATATTCCCATTTTTAAAAACTAAGAAATAGATGCCATTTGGAAATTTATCTTTGTCTAATAATTGTGTATATTTATTAGGTTTCAAATAATCATCAATTATTGTATAAATTTCATTTCCTAATAAGTTGTAAAGTTTTATTGATGTTCTTTCATCGCTAATAACTTTATATTCAATAAAAGAATTATTAATCATAATTAAAGGCGAAGAATTAATTTCAACCAATCTCTTTTCTAAGTTACAATTATCTTCTATTCTGATTTCTCCATCTGTTGTTATAACTTCAACTTTTTTATTAGCATAAATAAAAATAGAGTCGATACGAATAATTGAACTTAATGAGTTTCCTAAAAGAGCTTTAAGGATTAATGTAATAATATTACAAGGGCTTGTGAATATTTTCTTGTCGATATTTCTAACTTTAATTGTGGCTTGACCAAGCTTATTGCTAATATCATACGTTATTTCAGAATTGTGTGTATTGTCTAAGCACTTTCCTTTCTCAATCCTTAATATATCTAAAACAAATTGATTAAATATGAAATGAACATAAATACTATCAATTACAAGATCAGAAATATTGCTACTTTGGTAATTTTGCAATATTATATCGCAGTTTGCATTACTGTCTACCGATAAGACCTGAGGATAATCTAAAACTTGCAATAAAGAAAATTTTCTATCAGTATTATATACTTCTCCCTTAAGTTTAATGTTTTCTTGAAATTCACAAGGATAGTCAAAAAATACCCTAATATTTATGCTATCCTTTGATAAATTTCTTTGAAAATAATCGAAAAAAAAGGAAATTGAAGAATCAGGTTTTAAAAGGTAAGGTAAATTAATGTTATATGGACTTAAAAAAAAGGGTGATGCAATTCCATCAATATTTTTTATATTAATATTAGTTAATCCTAAGTTCTGTATTTTCAATTCTTTTGTAGCGATAGTAGATTCAGTAGTAAGTCCAAAATCAAGCTCTTTTGAGCTTATTGAAAATTTTGGACTTGCTCGTTGCCCCTTTAGATAAATTTTCTTTTCAACATTACAAGGTTCAAATTTAATTAATATTTCTCCTTGGTATATTCCATCCGAACCTGGAAGAAATGATATTTCATATTCAACTGAATCTTGGATATTTTTATATAATTCGATATTATGCTCAAAATTTCCTTTTATTATTACATCTATTATTTTAGAATTGTAAGAACTATTCCCAATGACAAATACTTTTAAAGGCTTTTTTATAGTACTTGAATCATTACATTGCTCAATAATACCAAAATCAAGAGTATCAATATTAAAAGAATATTCAATTTTCTCTTTTGTAATTTGTATGAAAAGATTCTTTTCAATACTACATGGTTCAGCTATAATTTTTATTTTTTTTTCTTTAATACCGTAAGTCTGAGGTATAATACGAATGTTAATAGTTTTGTATTCATTTGGATTTATGTTAAAAGAATATTCATTAAGAATTATTTCATCTTCACAATGTAAAGAAAAGCTAAGAGGAACTTTAGAAGTGTTGGAAATTATTACATTTGTATCCTTATATTCATCGCATTCAATTAAAGGTGAGAAGATAATACTATCATAATTCGATTTAAATGAAGGAGAATGAACCTCTAAGTTAAGGGTAATCCTTATTGTATCTGTTTTAATTTTCGATTTATATATAATAAACAATGTGTCAGATATTTGTCCATTTACAGAAGTATATGAATGGATTGTTATATCAATTTTTTCTTTAGGTAGTAAGTTGTAAGGTAATTTTGGAGATATTATTGCAAAAGGTTGCTTTATATATATATCAACAATTGAATATTCTTCGTTATTTGGATTTAAAATGGTTAGAGTAGTATCATATCCGTTTGTGTCACAACTTAGTAATAGTGGAAAATCAATATTAAGACAATTAGATATAAGACCTTTTGTTTTTTTATTGCAAATTAAAAATACTGTATCGTTAATGTCGCAAAAACTTTCTAAAATTAATTTATCTACTAACTTACCAGAAGTTTCTGGTTTGTATTTGATAGTAATTATCAAATACTCATTTGGAGGAATAATAAATGGTAGATTGCAATTAATAATTGTAAAGTTTTTAGGTAATATGCAATTGATAAATTTAAGTGTGTCATCAGAATAATTAGTTATTTTTATATCTTGTTCTTGTTCGTCTTCTAATTCATTTAATTCATAAATTAACGTATCGGGACTTAAACTAAATTTAATATCTAAAACTTTAACATGAATTTTGATCGAAGAATCATAACAATTGAACTCATTCTTTACAATTGCATAATATAAACCATTGCTGTTGATTTGAATAGTGCTATTTCTTGATAATAAATTTTCATTTTTGTACCAATAAATTTCAAAACCACCTGTAGCTAAAAGTTCTATTTTTTCATCTTTGCAAATATAGATTGAAGTATCCTTCTGGATTTTTTCATAATTAATATAAATATTAGCTTCTGGAGATTCATAGACTGTAATTTCAATGGCATTGGATTTTATAGAACAGCCAAATGAATTTGTAACTTCAAATTCATATAAACCACTCTCTTTTACATTTAGTTCCTTAGTGTCGAGTCCCATTTTTTTTCCATTTTTATACCACTCGTAATGGTATAAACCTCCATCATCAATTCCAAACAAAATAACACTATCGCCGTTACAAAATTTTGATGTGTTAGTTTCTATTTTAATATCAGGTTTCTTTGGAAAAGTTAAATCAATTTTTGTTTCAGCAAATTCGGTTTCATTATAAGAACGACCGCGTGCATTAGTTCTAATAAAATCTTGATTCAAATCATCTTTTGAATATCTAAATGCAAAGACTCTATAAATAAAACTATTGCCGCACATCCCTTTAAGGTAATCTATATATTTAGTTGTTCTTGAGGAATTAATTACAGCAATAACTTTTCCCACAGGATTGCCAATATCATCATTTTTATTATATATCTTACCGTCCTCTGATATATGTGTGTAATTTAAGTCATCTGCTTTAACTCTAACAATCAAGTAACCTTGAGTATTGTCGTCAGGCAAAGCATCATAGCAACTATTCCAAGATAATATCACAGAATCTTTGATAATTTCAACTTTTAAAGATGGAAAGAGCCACTCGGGTTGCCTTAATTTTCGCCAAAATATCTGATTTTCGTCAATTGATGTTAAGCTATTATTCGGCTTTCCTAATGAAGGATTGTTTGTAATGGCAGTTTGACTATTATCATTTCCAGCATTATAAGCAGATAAACTTAACCCAGGCACAACAATAACAGAACTTGAGCCAGTTAATTGATTGGGAGAATTGATTTTAGGTGAAGGTAAAGTTAGATAGTCACCAGCTGGGATTGGCATATGACTTAAAGAATGAACATGATTATCTGTAGTATCAATAATTTGAATTATTTCTGCTGTTTGAGCAATATTAAGAGCTTTGAAATTCCATTCAGATAATAAGCATCCGAAACATCTTTTTTCAAAATAAGTTTCGTTTTCCGCACCTATCTCAATATATCCATCATCCTTATTAGTATCATATTCAGTATTACCTCTATGGTGAATAACAATAATAGTTCCAGCTCTCAAGTTTTTCCAAAGATTATGATTTAAAAATTTTACACCACCTTGCCAATTATTTGGAATTCCATTTGTTCCAACATTATCCCTAATAGTGTAACCAACTAAATTAGTATTATCTTGAGTTATAAGTAGCTCAGTCCATTCTCCGGAAGGATTAGCTGATATATTATAATACTCTGAAATTATAACATTTTGTGTAAAAACTGTTGTTGATGATATGTAAAATAACAGAAATACTAAACTATAAGTCGTTTTCATAATTTTAAATTATGATTTAAACCTAATTTTAAATTACAAATTAATAGAATTAATAATAACAAACAACTAAATAATTATTTATATTAAAACAATTTTTTCAATTAAAAAGTATTACGCAACAAATAGATTACACAAAACCATATAGAATTGATTTTAAATTAGGATGTTCATATTATTGTATTAGTAAGTTATTTGAAAATAGAAATTAACAAAAAATATTAATGTAACGACTTCTTCCAGATGACGACTTTTATATTTAAAAAAAATGGACATTATCATTATTAATAATAGCTTTAATTAACCTTATTAATTTATTATAGGAGTATCAAATGCCAAGTTACGTAATCGTAGAAAAATGTGATGGGTGCAAGGCACTGGATAAAACAGCATGCCAATATATATGCCCAAACGACTTAATGGCACTCGACAAAGCCGCAATGAAAGCCTACAATCTCGAACCGGAAATGTGCTGGGAATGCTATAACTGCGTTAAGATTTGCCCTAACCAAGCAATAGAAGTCCGTGGTTACGCAGATTTCGTTCCTCTCGGAGCTCAGGTTACACCGATGAGAAGCTCTGATTCAATTCTATGGACTATTAAATTTCGCAACGGAACTCTTAAACGTTTCAAGTTCCCCATTCGTACAACACCAGAAGGCACGGCAGTTCCTAATGGCGGCTGGGATATCTGTGGCGAAGATGACTTATCAAGTCCATATCTATATACAGAACCAGCATCTCTCGGTCTTACTCGCCTTTTTACGAAAACCGAATGCGCCATTTGTGGTGACGAGAGTATGAACCCACAGAACCCATAATAATTGAGCAATTAACTAATCAAACAATAAAAAAAAGGAGTAAAAGATGGCAAATTTTGAAACAGTAGAAGTCACAACTGACTTTCTTATACTCGGAGGCGGTATGGCTGCCTGCGGTGCAGCTGTAGAGGCAGCTTACTGGGCAAAGAAAAATAACCTAAAAGTTACACTCGTAGACAAAGCAGCTGTTGATAGAAGTGGTGCTGTTGCTATGGGCTTATCAGCAATAAACCAATATGTTGACCTACGTAGCGGCAATAACACTGTCAAAGACTATGTTGATTATGTCCGTAATGATTTGATGGGCATAACACGCGAAGATTTAGTGGCAAACATTGCACGCCACGTCGATTCTACAGTCCATCTCTTCGAAAAATGGGGGCTTCCCATATGGAAAGATGAACAAGGAAATTATGTCCACGAAGGTCGCTGGCAGCTTATGATCAATGGAGAATCATATAAAGTTGTCGTCGCCGAAGCAGCAAAGAATGCTATAGGTATGGATAACATCTATGAAAGAGTATTTATCGTTGAACCACTACTTGATGGTGATAGAATATCCGGAGCCGTCGGCTTTTCTACACGCGAGAACAAATTCTATGTCTTTAAAGCAAAAGCAGTATTAGCAGCTATGGGCGGTGCAGTTCACGTCTTCAAGCCGCGTTCCTCTGGCGAAGGTTTAGGACGTGCTTGGTATCCTCCTTGGAACTCTGGCTCATCAGCTTACTTCACAATAAAAGCTGGTGCAGAAATGACTTGCCAAGAAGTTCGTTTCATCCCAGTTCGTTTCAAAGATGCTTATGGTCCAGTTGGAGCGTGGTTTTTATTATTCAAATCAAGAGCTACAAGTGCAGGTGGTGGTGAATATATGGTAACAAGAAAAGATGAACTTGAAAAATGGTTGCCTTATGGAAAAGTAAAACCAATCCCAGCTAACTTGCGTAACTGGCTCGGAATGCTTGATATTATGGATGGCTTAGGACCAATTTATATGAGAACAGAAGAGGCTATTCAAAAAATAGCCGAATCATATAAAGATGATCAAAAAGCTTTCAAAAAGAAGATGAAGGAATTAGAAGAGGAAGCTTGGGAAGACTTCCTTGATATGACAATTTCACAAGCATTATTATGGGCGTCCACAAATATATTCCCAGAGGAAGAACCATCTGAAATAGCCGCTGCTGAACCATACTTTATCGGTTCACACTCCGGTGCTTCCGGTGCTTGGGTCAGTGGTCCAAAAGACTTAGCTCCTGCAGAATACTTCTGGGGTTATCCAAATATGAGCACAATTAAAGGACTCTTTTGTGCTGGCGATGCCTCTGGTGCTTCAAGTCATAAATTTTCTTCAGGTTCACATGCTGAAGGAAGGATCGCAGCAAAAGGCGCAATTGAATATATCGTAAAAGAAAACCCAACCCTTCACTACGATGTCGCTGATATAGAGAAAAAGAAGGAAAGAATTTTAAAACCATTAGACTTATTCGAGCAATATAGCAAAGAAACTACCGATCCAAATATTAATCCAAATTATATCAGACCCAAAATGTTCATGTTCCGTCTACAAAAAATAATGGATGAATATGCCGGTGGTGTTTCTGCACAATTCAAAACAAATAAATTTATGCTCGAAAAAGCATTGCAACTTTTGAACTTCCTCAAAGAGGATTCTGAAAAATTAGCAGCAGAGAATCTCCACGAACTTCTTAGAGTATGGGAAAATATTCAAAGAATGTGGCAAGCTGAAGCCCACGTAAGAACTATACTATTCCGTGAAGAAACTCGTTGGCCTGGCTACTACTATCGTGCAGATAAACCAGCTATCGATCCGAATTGGGAAAAATTCGTTAACCTTACTTATGATGCAAATGCTGATAAGTGGGAAGTGTTTACAAAAGATATACAACATATATTTTAATAAAGTAATAACATCCCGAGTTTAATAACAACTCGGGATGTTTTTTTAATTAACAGGAATGTGTTTCAAATTTGGAAGTTTTAACGAAACTTCCAAATTTGGATCACAACTCCCATTTGAAAGTTATAAAAAATTATTATATGGAAAAAAAATTATGCAAATATTGTGGAAAACCTCTTGAAAGAGTTCTTTTCCCTCCAGACTCAGATTGGGGAGTTGAATACTTATTAGTTTGTATGAATGACGAATGTAGCTATTACATTCGTGGGTGGGAATGGATGCAAAATAACTACCAAGTTCAACGTTCTTACCGCTATTTCTATAATCCTTTTTATAAAAATGACGGACCACTTTCAGTTACTTCTAAAGATGAATACAAAGACAGAATCGTAAAAAAAATAGAAATAAAAAGTGGGGCTATTGATGAGTAAGAACATAGTCAAAAAACTAAATGATTCCATAATTAAAGATTATCCGAAGATAAATCAAAAAGAAACTTTTTATTTTGAGTGCAAACCTGGTCTATCTTGCTTCAATAAATGCTGTAATGACGTTAATATATTCCTTACACCTTATGATATAATTAGATTAAAAAATAGACTTAACATCAGCTCAAGTGTATTCCTTAATAAATATACTCTTTTACCATTAGAAGAAAACCTTAAACATCCAGTTGTAATGCTAAAAATGGATGACGAATCATTAAATTGTCCTTTCGTTTCAGAACAAGGTTGTTCTGTATATGAAGATAGACCTTGGGCTTGTAGAATGTACCCAATTGGAGTAGCTTCCCAAAAAAAATCTAATAAAACAGAAGATGATTACTACTTCATAATTAAAGAAAATGTATGCAAAGGCTTTGAGAGTGAAAAAAAATGGACTGTTGATAAATGGATGAAAGATCAACAAGTAGAAATATATAATGGAATGGGCGAGTTATTCAAAGAAATATCTTTACACAAGAGATTTCTTTCTAATATACCAGTTGAACCTGTAAAATTAGAGATGTTTTATATGGTATGTTACGATCTTGATAAGTTCAGAGAATTTATTTTTAAAAGTAGTTTTCTACAAAGATTTGATATTGAACCTCTTACGATTGAAAAAATCAAAGAAGACGATACAGAATTACTAAAATTCGGTTTCGATTGGCTCAAGTTTAGTATTTTTGGAGAAAAAACAATAAACTTACAACAAAGATATGCACTTAACAATCAATAGTTAATTATAATTAAAGGATGAAAATTGAGCGAAAAAGCTATACTTGGAACTGACATTGAATTCCTTAATTTCTTAAGGAAACACGGCGGCGAAACAATGAAAAAATGCTATCAATGCGCCACTTGCTCTGTTGCTTGTGCTTTATCACCCAAAGAATATGCTTTTCCACGTAAAGAGATGATATATGCAAGTTTTGGACTAAAAGACAAATTAATAAGTGATCCTGATATTTGGTTATGTCACGGATGTATGGATTGTAGCCAGCAATGTCCAAGAGGAGCAAGGCCAGCTGATCTAATGGGAGCTATAAGAACATTTATATATAGAAACTTCGCAATTCCTAAATTTATGGGAACTGCCTTAAGTTCACCCAAATATTTACCTTTTTTATTTTTATTTTCAATGCTTGTTATTTTTACTCTGGTTTTAATTACAAATATTATTGCCCATAATGGAGATATGAATTTATTCGCAGTTCGAGAGGATATTTTAAAATATGAAGATTTTATACATAAATTGTCTATTGAGGCTCTATTTATTCCTGGAAATATACTAATTTTTACTCTTGCTGGTTTAGGTTTAAGAAATTATTGGAAAAGTATGACACTTACATCACAGAAAAAATCTCAGAAGTCATTTTTTAAAGCGTTCTGGCAAGTTTTAGGTGATTTCTTAGCTCATAAGAAATTTGATAAATGTCCTACTAATTCCAATAGACACTATAGTCATCTGTATGCTTTTTATGGTTTTATTGGAACTATGATAGCCACTGGACTTGTAGTCATTGGTGAAATATATCATTATGGAGAAAAATTACATATTGATTTCTTAAAATCTATATCTTTTTATCTTCCATATCCAATGAATTTAATTCACCCAGTGAAACTTCTTGGTTTGATAAGTGGTACCTTTCTTGTAATTGGTTTAATTTTATTTATAATTAAAAGAATTAAAACTGCAGAAAGAGAAGGAAAAAGCACATATAATGACTGGCTCTTTTTGTGGGTTATACTAGGTGTTGGAGTTACAGGTATGCTTATTGTTTTTTTAAGAATGAGTTTGCCGATAGATTTAGCTTGGATTGCATATATTAGTTATTTTATTCATTTAACATTAGTATTCTTTTTGCTATGGTTTATGCCATATTCTAAGTTTGCTCATATGATATATAGATTCTTAGGTTTAATATTTCTAAAGATGCATAATCGCGATTTAAAACCAGAGGTATTTTCAAGAAATTAACCAATTTTAATATATATAATCTTTTATAAAAAAGGAGTTAAAATGGCATTAGAAAAGAAATATGAAACACCACTACTCGACCAATTAGAAACAGGTGAGTGGCCAAGTTTCGTAAAAGAAATCAAAATGGCAGCAGAAAAGAACCCAATGTCTAATGCATTACTTGGATTGTTAGAACAATCCTATACGGAGAGAATAGGTCATTGGAAACATGGAGGAATAGTCGGGGTGATGGGCTATGGTGGAGGAGTTATTGGAAGATACACCGATTTACCTGATAAGTATCCCGATATTTCCCATTTCCACACTATGCGTATAAATCAACCATCTGGTTGGTTTTATACTTCCGAAGCTCTTCGCAAACTATGTGATATTTGGGACGCACATGGTTCTGGTCTAACAAATATGCATGGTTCTACTGGCGACATTATCTTTTTAGGAACTAGAACTGAGGAACTTGAACCAGTCTTTGCTAAATTGACAGAAGCAGGTTTCGACCTTGGTGGTTCAGGTTCAGATGTTCGAACACCGAGTTGTTGTTGTGGAAAAGCACGCTGTGAATGGGCTTGCTATGATACAATGGCATTAACACATTACATTACAAATCGTTACCAAGATGAACTTCACCGTCCTGCTTTTCCATATAAGATGAAGTTCAAAATGTCTGGGTGTCCAAACGATTGCGTGGCATCTGTTGCAAGAGCTGATATTTCCATAATTGGTACTTGGAGAGATGAAATCCAGGTAAATATGGACGAGGTAAGAAATTATGCAAAGAATGGAATAGATATATTTAGAGAAATTGTAATGAAATGCCCTGGAAAATGTCTTGACTGGGATGGCAATAATCTTACTATTGACAATAGCAGTTGTAGGCATTGTATGCATTGTATCAACGTGATGCCAAAAGCTTTAGCTCCCGGAAAGGACAGAGGTGCTTGTATATTAATCGGCTCTAAAGCCCCAATTGTCGAAGGTGCCTTGCTATCTTCTGTTATTATACCATTTTTAAAAATCGAAGAACCATTTGATGATTTAGAAATTTGGGAAATGGTGGAAAACATGTGGGATCTCTGGTGTGAAGAAGGTAAAAACCGAGAACGTATAGGTGAGTTTATTCAAAGAGTGGGCTTAGGTAATTTCTTAGAAGCTGCTGGTGTTGAAATAGTTCCAGAACAAGTTGCACATCCTCGCGAAAATCCTTATGTATTCTACGAAGAATATTTTGAGGAAGAAGATAATCAATAATTAAAAGAAAATATGTTTATAAATTTTAAAGGATAAAAAAAATGGCTGATATTAAACCTAAAAGAATTACAGATATTGGACCACCTCATTATGAGCAATTTCTTCCACCAATTATTAAAGAAAATTATGGCAAATGGAAGTATCATGAAATACCTCGTCCGGGTGTTTTAGTTCATACTTCAGAAACTGGAGCAAAGCTCTATTCAGTAAGAGCTGGTTCTCCAAGACTTGTTAGTACAAATAAAATCCGTATGTATGCTGCTCTTGCAGATAAATACTCTGATGGTTATTTAAGATTTACTTCTCGTCATAATGTTGAATTTCTACTTACAAAAGAAGAAAATATAGAGCCACTAATAAATGAATTAAAGGCATTAGGACATCCTGTTGGTGGAACTGGTAATTCAATTTCCAGTATTGTTCATACACAAGGCTGGGTCCATTGCCATTCTGCTGCAACAGATGCATCTGGTATTGTTAAATCTGTAATGGACGTGCTTATTGATCATTTTAAAAACATGGATTTACCTGCAAAAATAAGAATAGCATTAGCGTGCTGTCTAAATATGTGCGGTGCTGTTCATTGTTCTGATATTGCTATTTTGGGTGTTCATAGACGTCCTCCTAAGGTAGATAAAGAGAATTTACCGAAAGTATGCGAAATACCAAATGTTGTTGCTTCTTGTCCAACAGCGGCTATAAGACCAGCTAATTATCAGGGGAAACCATCTGTGGAAGTAGATGAAGACAAATGTATGTTCTGTGCTAATTGCTATACAGTCTGTCCAGCTATGCCATTAAATAATGCTCTTAATGATGGTGTCGCAATATGGGTAGGTGGTAAAGTATCAAATGCCAGGCATGAACCAATGTTTTCTAAATTAGCTATTCCTTTTATACCTAATAATCCACCAAGATGGCCTGAGGTTACAGATGCTGTTAAGAATATTGTTGATCTCTGGGCAAAAAATGCTCAAAAGCATGAAAGAATAGGTGAATGGATTGAGCGTATTGGCTGGCCAAAGTTCTTCCGTATGGCTAACATTCCTTTCCAAAAGGAACATATTGATGATTTCAAACATGCCGGGCTAACATTTAAGAGATCTGTTCATTTGACATATTAACATTTCATTTCTGTATGCCCTGATTTTTTTAAAAAGGGCATACGGAAAATATATTTATAAAATAATGATCAAATAATAAAATATTGAGTAAGTTTCAACGATTAATACTTTTATTATTTACATTTAATTTTTTAGGAGTATAAAATGGCTAAACCAACTTTACAAGAAATCAAAGACACTATGTACAAGATGATTAAAGACACAGCAGGAATGAAAAAGTGGAAAGCTACAGATTTGCATAAAGCCTGTGAAGAAATATTCGGTGAAGATAATTACGATAAAAGGAAGGAAGGCAAAGAAGCTATCAAAGAACTTATCGAAGAAGGTCGTCTCGTATATACATATTTTGGTGGTTCTTATATTGAAGTACCTCATAAAGAAGGTGCTGCAAACGCATAAAACTTTATTTTCTACTCTTGAGTAGTTATAATTGTTAAGATATAGTGATATCCCTAGAGTAGTAATAGCCGGTTTAGGAGGTGATTCCGGTAAGACTTTATTGACAATTGGTTTGATAGCTAATCTTAAGGATTTATTTAATATAGCTATTTTCAAAAAGGGACCCGATTATATTGATCCATCATGGTTAACTTTGGCTGGTAATAGAACTACCTACAATCTGGATACTTTTTTAATGGGAAAAAGAAAAGTTTTAGAATCTTTTATTAGCAATACAAAAAATTCCAATTTATCAATAATTGAAGGTAATAGAGGATTATATGATGGATTTGATGAAAAAGGGTCACATAGTACGGCAGAATTAGCAAAGTTATTAAAAGCTCCTGTTATTTTAATAATAAATGCCTCAAAAGTGACTCGTACTGCTGCTGCTATTGCTTATGGTTGTAAGTTCTTTGACAAGAAAGTTGAAATCAAAGGCATTATCTTGAATAATGTTTATGGAAAAAGACATTTTAATATTATTTCTAAAACAATATTGCAATATACTGGGATTCCAGTTATTGGATTTATACCAAAAATTGCTGAAAAAGATATTCTACCTTCAAGACATTTGGGATTGGTTACACCAGATGAAATTGAATATGCTAAGAAATCAGTAAACCAAATTAAAAACATAATTAAAGAGAATGTAGATATTGAATCAGTCATTCAGATAGCAAAAAAATCGAAAATAATAAAAGCTAACATAAAAGAAAAAAATATTAAAAAACCAATTAAAGTTAGAATAGGAATTTTTAAAGACAAATCATTTTCGTTTTATTATCCAGAAAATATAGAATTTCTTTCAAATGAAGGAGCCGAAATTGTTGAATTATCCTCATTTAAAGATAACAATTTAAAAGACGTAGATGGATTATATATTGGTGGAGGGTTTCCTGAAACACATATACATGAATTATCAAATAATAAAGAATTACTCTATAACGTAAAAGCGAAAGCTGAGGATGGAATGCCTATTTATGCTGAATGTGGAGGACTCATATACTTAGCAAAAGAGTTGGAGGTTGACAACAAATTATATAATCTTTCTAATATTCTACCAATAAAAATAAAAATGAATAAAATCCCACAAGGGCATGGATATGCAATTTCAAAGGTAGATAAAAGGAATAATTTTTTTAAAATTAATAGTATATTAAAAGCCCATGAATTTCACTATACAAATATTGAAAATATATATGATAATGAAAGTTTTGATACTTGCATGGAAATGATTAAAGGTGAAGGTGCTTATCAGAAAAGAGAAGGAATAATATACAAAAATGTGTTTGGTACATATTTACATATCCACTCACAAGGAGTACCACTATGGGCAAAAAGTTTTGTGAAAGTTGCTTTTAATTATAAAAATCGAAAATAATTGTTTCATTATTATAAATTACGGAGGAAATATGGGAAAACAAAAACAAGCCATTGAAAAGTTAGTTGATACTTTGAAGAGATGGCAAAAAATCGAAGATGCTTCTGTTAAAAATACAACAGAAATTTTGAAGCTGACTGAAAACCCACTTGTTCATTTAATTATGGAAATCATTCGTCAAGATTCTGTGATGCATAGAAGAGTGCAACAGTTACTAATAGACCATTTCGAAAAAAGTCCTATTACACTTAATCCAGAAGAATTAGCAAGTTTTTGGTCAATGATTGAAGAGCATGACGAAATTGAAAAGAAGACTATTAAATTAGCTGAAGAAGCGCTGGCAGAGACTAAATCACCATTTGCTCAATATTTAGTTGGTTACCTTTTAACAGATGAAAAGAAACACGATGCTTTATTAGAAGAAATGGAAAAAATAAAGAAAGGTATGTATCCATACGGTGGAATGTAATTATTTCGTTATCAATTTATTAAAGAAACTAATAGTTTAGGAGGTGTAAATTGGCGCTTGTTGTAAAGAAAAAGAAACCATTAGGTAGTAGGTCATCTTCAGGATCTTCAGGTGTTGAAACTTCACCAAACAGACCCGTGCATGTTGAGAAGACACCCCCATGTAGAGTAGGATGCCCAAGCGAGAACAGAATAAGAGATATACTTACTGTGATTGCACAGACAGAGGATGCTGGAAGAACATATCATGAATCCTATCAATTAGCATATAATTATTTTATTGAAAACTCTCCTTTTCTTTCCGTTTGTGGACGAGTGTGTCCACATCCATGTGAAAAAGAATGTAATAGACAATATAAAGATGGATCAGTTGCTATACATAATGTCGAGAGATTTATTGGAGACTATGCTATTGAACACGATTTTCCTATTGAAAAACTAACTGATGAAAAGCATCCGGAAAAAATCGCTGTAATTGGATCTGGTCCAGCAGGTTTGTCTTGTGCTTTCCAATTGGTACGTCGTGGCTATGACGTAACAGTATTTGAAGCTTTCAGCAAAACTGGTGGTATGCTAAGATATGGAATTCCTGATTACCGTTTACCACAGGATATTTTAGATAAAGAAATAGCTCGCATTGAACGTCTTGGAGTTAATATCAAATGCAATACAATAATAGGGAAAGATATTCCTTATGAAAAACTTCAAGAAGATTACGATGCTATTTTTGTAGGAATAGGTGCTCATAGAGGTCGCCTATTGATGATACCAAACGAAGATGCACCAAATGTATTTACTGGAACTGAGTTTTTGAATCGCATCAATTCTGGAAGAATTGTTGATGTTGGTAATAAAGTCCTTGTTATTGGAGGTGGGGATACAGCAATAGATGCAGCAAGGATTTCTCGGCGTTTAGGTGCAGAAGTAACAATAGTATATAGAAGAACCAGAAGTGAAATGCCAGCTATAGATGAGGAGATTGAAGGGGCACTTGAAGAAGGTATAAAAATCCATTTTTTAGCAGCTCCTATTGAATTTATTAAAGATGGTGATAAAGTTTCAGCTTTAAGATGCCAACAAATGGAATTAGGCGAACCAGACAGTTCTGGTAGAAGAAGACCTGTTCCTATTCCTGATGCCTTTTTTACTATAGAAACTACATGTGTGATTTCGGCAATAAGTCAAGAACCTGATTTCGAAGGGTTAGAACATCTTCGTGAAGGTAAAGATTGGATAAAAGTTAATGAAAAATTCCAAACAAAATACCCGAAAACATATGCTGGAGGAGACAATCTCGATTTAGGACTTGTTACAATTGCTATTTATCAAGGGAAGAAAGCAGCTGAAACTATTCATAATACGTTTAGAGGAATCGTTCCTGAACCACAACCAGAAAAACCTATAGTAACAAAAGACCAAATTGTTTTTAGTTACTATGTCGAAAAGTTAAGAAACGAAGCTCTACATCTTCCACCAGAAGAACGTTTAAAAGCATTAGATTTAGAAATTACCTGCACATACACAGAAGAACAATTAATTGATGAAACGAAACGTTGTATGAGCTGTGGAATGTGTTTTGATTGTGGTACTTGTTGGAGCTTATGTCAAGATCAAGTTATTCATAGACCAACACAAAGATTTGGAACATATACATTTAAACTCGAACTTTGTAAAGGATGTAATAAATGCGCTGAAGCATGTCCTTGTGGATACATAGAAATGAAAGATCCTTTTACTGGTCAATTTGCACAAATAAATAGATTACAATAATTTTTTCAAAATTTATTAAGGAGGTTTTTATGGCAATATTTGAACATGGAAATATCAAAATTGAAGTTGATGAAGATGGATTTATGGTAAATCCAGATGAATGGAATGACGAAGTTGCTAAGGCATTAGCTACAACTGAAGATGTTTTCGAAATGACCGAAGAACACTGGAAAGTTGTATATTATCTTAGAGATTATTTCAAGCAATATGGAATTGCACCGATGATTCGTAAACTATGCAAAGAAACTGGGTTTTCACTAAAGAAAATATATGAGCTTTTCCCATCTGGTCCAGCTAAAGGAGCTTGTAAAGTTGCTGGTTTAGCTAAACCAACAGGCTGTGTATAGTTGCTACTAGCAACATTTAGTTATAAATTCATAATTTAAAAGCCATTTCTTACAAATTGATTTGTAAATTGTAAGAGTGGCTTTTTTGTAATTTATTAATATATTTCGAGATATTATTAAAGATATTTTAGGATATAAAAATGGTTTTAATTATTCTTACTTATTTTTCTGTATTGTTTTTTTTAATACTAATCATCAGTAAAGCATATAAACTTGCATCTTCTCCTGTTCATTTGAGATGGGAATTATATCCTGTCCCTCATGAAAGTAAAGAAAAAGCTGCATATGGTGGCTCAAAATTAGAAGAGGTAAACTGGTGGACTAAAAGGCATAAAAAGAATCTTTTAGGTGAACTAACCGCTATGTTTTCAGAAATTGCTTTTCTTAAAGCTGTCTACGAGCATAATAAAGATCTCTGGTTTGGTTCATATCCTTTTCATTTTGGTTTATATTTGTTTATTGTGAACCTTTTCTTGATGATAATAGCAGGAATATTAAATATTATTGGTATTAAAATAAATTCTGAAGCTTCTGGTTTCTGGGGATTTTATTTTATTATATTAAATATTATTCTTTGGACCGGTTCAACAGTTGGTTTAATTGGTTCTATTAGAATAATGTTTTCCAGAATAGTTGATAAAGACCTTTCTTTATATAGTACACCAAGCCATTATTTTAATATATTTATTATAGGCATGTTGTATCTAACAGCTTTATTATGGTTAATTACACAATCTCAACCTGTGGAACAAATGATAACGTATTATTCATCTATTTTTTCATTTTCAATTAATTACTCTTTACCTTTTATTGGAATTTTACATACATTAATTGCTTTGTTTTTATTTTTATATATTCCTTTTACTCATATGACTCATTTTTTTACGAAATTCTTTACTTACCACAAAGTCCGATGGGAAGATGAGCCAAATGTAAAAGGAAGTAAAATGCAGGAAAAGATAGCTAAGCAATTACAAAATCCTGTAACTTGGGCTGCTCCTCATATTGGTGCAGATGGTAAAAAAAATTGGATTGCAATTGTTACACAACCTATTAATAAGGAGGATTTAGATGTCAAATAAACCTATTAAACAGATTAAAGTTAAAGATATAAGCGAAGATATAGAGCAGTTAGCTGAAATAGATCCACAAAAGTTAGTACCTTTACCCCCACCTTACGATAAAGTTGAAGAACTTCCTGGTTTTAAAAGATTAAAGCAAGATATTATTGAAACTCAACAAACCTCTTTAGACGGTGTTCTTGCCGTTGGTATTCCAAGAAAAGTAAGCGAGGAAGAGGAAAAAAGATATATTGAACTTTTCATTTCAGGTCTAAAAAAGCTTTTTTCTCAAGAAAATAACTGGACTTTTCTCGAGCCTTTAGTTTTGTCAATGGAACATTGTGCAAGATGTCAAACTTGTAATAATGATTGTCCTATTTATGAATCAAGTGGATACCAAGAAATATATAGACCTACTTATAGAGCTGAAATTTTAAGAAAACTTTATTTTAAATATGTCAAACCTGGTGTATTTAATAGGTTTCAGCATGGAGATATTGAACTTAATTGGAATCTCATTTCCAGATTGTTCGAATTAACATATAGATGCACTTTATGTAGAAGATGTGCTCAAAGTTGTCCTATTGGAGTTGATAATGGATTAATTACTCATGAATTAAGAAAAATATTCAGTTCTGAAATGGGACTTGCCCCAAAAGAATTACATGAAAAAGGAACTGTTCAACAATTAGAAATTGGCTCAAGCACTGGAATGAATCCATTAGTAGTAAGAGATAATCTTGAATTTATTGATGAAGATGTATCAGAAAGATTAGGAATTAAAGTTGAAACAAAATGGGATGTAGAAGGTGCTGATGTTCTTCTAATACATAATGCAGGTGAGATTATAGCTTGGCCCGATAATCCAGCTGCATTTGCTATCATATTAGATGCTGCTGGCATTACTTGGACGCTTTCAAGTGATTTAGTTGGTTATGATGGTGTTAATTATGGTCTTTTTTACGACGATGTTCAGTTAGCACGTATTGCCCACAAGCATTTCGAAGTAGCTAAAAAACTTAAGGTTAAGAAAATTGTTATGGGAGAATGTGGCCACGAAAGTAAAGCTCTTGGTGTTATTGCTGATAGAGTTTTCAATGATACTATCCCAAGAGAAACTGCTATGACATTGATGCGTGATATTGTTTTTAGCGGTAAAATTAAATTTGATCCAGAGAAAAACTGGTTTCCTGTTACCTTACATGATCCTTGTAATTTAACAAGAGCTATGGGAGTTATCGAACCACAAAGAGAAGTGCTTCGCTATCTTGCACCAAAATTTCGAGAAATGACACCTCACGGAGTTCGCAATTATTGTTGCGGAGGTGGTAGTGGTTTTGCTATTATGTCTGCCTATAATTTTCTAGATTGGAGAATGCATATAAGCGGAAGAAAAAAGTTCCAACAAATTCTTGAAGCTTTTAGCGATGTTGCACCTGGACCTGAAGTTCCTAAATATGTTTGTGCTCCTTGCTCAAATTGTAAAGGGCAAATTAGAGATTTGTTTGATTTTTATGGAGCTAAAGAAAAATCAGGTTTATTTTATGCTGGATTAGTTGAGCTTATTGTAAATGCAATGGTTGATATTAAAGTTCCATTTATTGATTTCGATATGATGTAGTTTATCATATTTATTGATCAATGCTTGAAATCACTTTAATTATTTCATCCCAAGATTTACAATCAGCATCGGCAATAGTGTTTTTAGTATTTTCATTTCTTAAGAAAGCTGTTTCATCTCCGGAATACTTAATTGCTTTCATACCAATTTTTTTGGCTCCAATTATATCAGTATTCTCGATATCTCCAATATGGATTGACTCTTCAGCTTTATATTGTAGCTTTTCTAAAATAGTTAAAAATGCTTTAGGGTGAGGTTTTGAAACTCCAGTTTCATCACTAAAGCTAAATGCAGAAAAATATTGTATTATTTCATTACGCTTTAGCAATTCTTTCAAAATCGTTCCTGGTGAAAATCCAGTATCGGATATAATTGCTAATATATATTTTTTACTAAGAAATTCAAGTGAACTTTTAACACCTTCAATAAGCTTTGGAGGTGCTATGATAACTGCTTCAGAAAACATTTTTGCAAGATGGTACTTAAAAGACTCATTATTTGGTATCTTTAGATAATTACAAAAGAAATTAATTGTTTCTTTTGTCGAGGGTGTTCTATAATCATTTTTCCAAAATTTATTAAAGTATTCCCAAGATGCATTTATAGCTTCATTAAAATGACTTTCTCCTAAATTAAGACCTAATTCTTTAATTCCAGTTTTAAAAGCATTCAAACGGATATTATTACGTTCTAATCCATTACTTGAATCGAATAAAGTATTCCAAAAGTCTATAGTTATTAATCTAATTGCCATTTTCTTGTTTTCGTTTTATTATTTTATTACACACTTCGAACATAAGTTGAGCTGAACTATCCCAAGAAAAGTTTTTTGCCCATTCTATTGAACCTTCTGAAAGTTTGGTCCGATATTCATTGTTTTGTAGAATTTTTAATATTAAACTGGTAAGTTGTTCAATATTGCCATACTCATATAAAAGTCCTGATTCACCTTCTTTAACTGAATCCCTTAGTCCAGGAACGTCCGCTGAAATAACTGGTGTTCCACAAGCATTTGCTTCAATATTTGTTATACCCCAACCTTCTTTCATTGAAGTATTAACAATGCAATAAGCTTTTGATAGTAGCTCAATTTTTTGTTCTTCACTAATATAACCAAAGAATTTGGTTTGCCTATCTATATTTAATTTATGAGCGAGAGATTCTAATTCTGATTTAAAATCACCTTTTCCTAAAATAAATAATTCTGTATTAGGTATAATCTCTAACACATTCCTAAACGCATATAATAAGTGATCTATACTTTTATATTTTTTCAACCTACCAAAATATATGATTAGTGGATTTGAATTTTTTTCTGAGATTTTCATTGGAAAGTTTTCTTTAGTAATTGCATTAGTAACAATTACAACATTATTTGAAGAAAAACCTCTTTCGATAAATTCATTTTTTGTGCTTTCTGAAACAACAACGAAAGGAGTTTTTTTATATATAAAATTAACGAGATATTCAGCTAAATATACGTATAAACCTTTAACAAAATTTACTTCACGAAATATGCTTTTCCCAAAAAAATGATGACTTATGGCAAGGAGAGGTTTTCTAACAAATAATGGTGTGTAAAAGGGAATTTTATTTATATCATCAATAACTATATCAAATTGTTCGTTATTAATTAATTTTTTGTATAATTTAGGCACCATAAAATTAAAAGTATTTCGATTTCCTTTTCTAATTACTCTAATTCCCTCAATAATTTCTTCGCCTTGACCTCCAGGAAAACTTGAAACTACCAGAGTAACATCGTTACCCATAGCAACAATGCGCTTAAAGATTTCGTGTAAATGAACCTCTGCACCTCCTCCTAATGGATTTTTTATATCTTGCCAATTAAAAATTAAAATTCTCATCGTATTTTTATTTCAAAATTAATAAACAATTTTTGAACAATTCTTATGATTCACTACTTTTTTGTTCTATTTTGGAGTATGGAGAATCCAAAAGCTATTACTTTTACCGAAATAATTCGTAATTTTGTAAAATTTATTTATACAATTTTAAGGAATAATCAATATGTCGAGGTATAAAAGCTTCAAATATATTGAAGACTTAATAAAATATGTTGGTGAAGAGATAACCTTAAGAGGATGGGTTTTCAAAAAAACTGGAAAAGGCAAGCTTCAATTCATTACTTTGAGAGATGGAACTGGTATTGTGCAATGTGTCCTTTTTAAAGATAATGTTTCTGAGGATGTATTTGAAAAAGCAAAACATTTAACTCAAGAGTCTTCAATTAAAATTGTTGGTACTGTGCGAACTGATGAAAGGGCACCGGGAGGTTTTGAAATAGATGTAAAGGATTTAGAAATATACCAAATGTGTGAAAACTATCCTATTACACCGATGGAACATGGAGATTCATTTTTAATGGAACATAGACATTTATGGCTTCGTTCTTCCAAACAGCATGCAATAATGAGAGTTCGAGCCTCAGTTGTTAAAGCAATAAGAGATTTCTTTGATGGGAATGGATTTAAGCTTATGGATTCGCCTTTATTGACACCTAATGCTTGCGAAGGAACTTCGACACTATTCGAAACTCAGTATTTTGATCTTGGAAAGGCATATCTATCGCAATCGGGACAGTTGTATGCTGAAGCATCTGCTTTTGCACTTGGAAAGGTTTATACATTTGGACCTACATTTAGAGCAGAACGTTCTAAAACTCGTAAGCATTTGACTGAGTTTTGGATGGTTGAACCGGAAATGGCTTTCTTTGATTTAAATGATGATATGGATTTAGCTGAGGACCTTGTTGAGTACATAGTTCATTATACTTTAAAGACTTGTTCCAAAGAGCTTGAAACACTTGAACGAGATGTTCGACCCCTCGAAAAAGTTAAAAGACCATTCTACAGAATGTCATATACTGAAGCAGTTGATTGGCTCGTTGAAAATAAAGTGCCATTAGTTGTTAAACATCCTAATGGTAGGGAAGAGGAAATCATTCCTTTTCCTTGGGGTGAAGATTTTGGTACAATACAAGAAGAAGCTATTATGGACCAATTTGACAAACCCTGCATTATACATAGATACCCTGCTGAAGTAAAAGCTTTTTATATGAAGCGAGATCCTGAAAATCCAAAATGTGTTTTAGCTATGGATATGCTTGGACCTGAGAAAGCTGGTGAACTAATTGGAGGTAGTCAGCGTGAAGATGACTATAACCTCTTATTAGAAAGAATACGAAAGGAAAATCTGCCTGAAGATGCATTTCAATGGTATCTGGATTTAAGAAAATATGGTTCTGTTGTTCATAGTGGTTTCGGCCTTGGGGTTGAAAGAACAGTTAAATGGATTACTGGCGCTAAACATATTCGAGAGGTGATTCCATTTCCAAGAATGATATATAGGATTGTGCCTTAAATCATATATGTTTATAAATTAAAAGTATAAGCAAATCCAATCACAGAGGAATTAATAGCTTTGGGTGTGTTATATTCATATTCAAGCATAAAAAATAGATCTAATTCATGATATTTGAATAACTTCGACTTTAATCCAAGATAATATCTTCCTTGTGTTAATCTATCACCATCTTCATAGAAAATTCTATAAAACAATTCACAACCAATGTAAGGTTTAGCCCAATCTTTAATCTTATAGCCTATTAATAACATGTCCCTTAAATTATTGATAGATTCTTTGTTTTCTTTAAATTTAATATGAATTCTTATTCTATTTGATATTTCTAATTTTCCTAAACTTGGTTTAAGAGTAAGATTGGTATAGATTTCATTTCTTCTTTCATCTTCATCTGTTAGAATTCGGTATCTATAATAAATTCCAGCTTTAAAAAAATCTGTAATTTTATATGCAATTCCGAAATCAATCAATGATTGTGATAAAACGCTTCTATTCTTATAAAATCTAATTTCTTCTGAAAGTTGAAGTTCGATTTCTTTATTAAGGTTATATTCAATTTGTGCACTAAGCCATAGTTGGCTATCTTCTTGCGGGTACGTTTGTTTTGAAAGAAGAGAATATGACTGATGAGCAAATAGTAAAAATAAAAAAAAGTATGTTTTATTTTTCATATTTTATTATTCATAGCAGTTGTCATCATCCTCATTAATAAAATGGTTGTGTTCAGAATTGTAGTAGTAAACCCTTATTTCAGTAGTATCTCTTAAGAAGTCAATTTTCCCAATTTCATATCTGTGAATATTTAAACCAGTTCTTTGTTTTAAATCATCTAACAAAAATTTGGAATTTTCTGGTTTCACTAAATCAATTTTTTCATATATAATGATTTTCATATTTTCATTTTTCATCCAAACTTTTTCGATGAAAAAAGTAATGAATACAATAGCAAAATTAGTAAGGATAAGTTCAAATAAACTTATAGTTTTATTACTTAAAGCATTAATAATAGCAATGCTTATTGCAATGAAAAGGTAAGTCATTTCTTTAATTGGTATGCTAATTGTCCTGTAGCGCAGTACTGAAAACAATGCAAAAATTCCAAAAGCAAAGCCAATACTTAATGTTGAATGATTCAGAAATGAACATACAAAAAAAATGATAATATTAAAAATAAATAAGGCAAAAAGATAACTTCTGTTTTTTCTTATATTAAAATAGATTAATCTTGCTATTATAAAAATTACAATTAAATTAAGAATGAATTTTGTAGTTAAATTAATTATGTTATCCCAGTTGAATAAAGGCATTCCAAATATGGTAATGTCATTCATTGATATCAATTAGTTTATTCACAATATGTAATTTCGGCTTGAATCTATTGTATTTTACATTTCTGTCAGTCAAAGCTAAACCTATACAGTATTTACTAAAACCAATACCTGCGAATATTTTTAATCTATGAAAAGAATCAAGTAGTGGAGTAAAATGAGTATATTTATTAAGTTTGATTTCAATAATAGCGATTTGAGAATACTTGATTGTATTTGATTCATTTTTAAAGTTAAGATTTGTATCAATTGTTATTTTTTCAATTTTTTCATTTATATGTAATAATGTCATTCTTTTATAAGAAACTGATAATTTAGGGGTTAGTAATTCTGGATTTACATTTAGATGTGTCTTTATGAAATCCTTATCGTGCGATGATAGATGGTCACTAATATTATTAATTCTTATTCTATTCTTAGCTGTTTTATAGAAATTAATTTTATTTTTTATTTCAAAGAATGAAATACCAGATTCTATATATTCTCTATATCTTACTTTTGTTCTATTTGATTTTCCATTATGATGTTGATTATAAAAATAATAATCTTGAGTATCAAAATATAGATTGTTATATGAAAAAATTCTTTTATCACAAATCTGCAAGATATAATAATTGGATTGGAGCAATTTTAAAACCAAGGGTAATTTATTTATATTTATTATATACTTAATATCGTATCTATTTAATAATTCATAGTTTTCAAGTTCTGCTAAACTGATAGAAGAAAAATCTGATAAACAATCTTCTATATTACTTACTGAATTATTCAAATTATTAAACCTAATATTTGATTATTGGTATTATAACAAATGAATGTTCAGAGTTAATCTTAATAAAATACAAACCTTCAGGAACTATCGCTCCATTGTCGTTTCTTCCATCCCATAATACCTTATAGGGGAGATTATTAATAATCTGTTCTTGTAGCATTCGAACTTTAGTGCCTTGCGAATTAAAAATTTCTAATCTATAAGATTCTGAACTATTAGATTGAATATCAAAATAAATGATATTATCAAAAGGATTTGGATAGACTACAACGTTAATATTATATGAAGAAAATACTTGATTGATTGATGTTAAGACATTATCGTTTGATCTCCCTGGTGTTGGATTCATAAAATAAAATCTTCCAGAAGCATTTGGATATCTTCCAAAAGAAATATCAGGTTCTTGCTTTCCAAAGCTAATAGAATCTAAAATAGAGTTCCCTTTCTCATCGGAGTTTACTAATAATATGACTTCACCATCTGCACTTAACTTGAAATTTGTATGAATCCCTGGAGTAGCTTTACTATTCTCGTCGCACCATATAATAAGATATTCCCCAGACTTAATAATTGTTTTATCAGGAAACTTCCATTTTTTTATATTATCCACTTTGTCACTCAGATATAATCCAGATAGGTCAATGTTTTCTGTTCCTTTATTATATAATTCAACCCAGTCGTCATACTCTCCTTGTGGATCTTGAATAGTGTTTGTGTTTGATGCCATACACTCATTAATAACAACTGGAAAGTTCTCTTCTATTTTCTGTTCAACTTGGTAGGAAGAATTCTCTTTTGCTTCAACTACTAGTGTTGAAGAATAAATAATATTTTGAAACGGAGGATTGGTAGAAATTATATTAGTATTTAAAAGAATATAAAAGAACAATATATTCAGCGTGTTTTTTATTATTAAATTCATAAAAGCTTTTTCAAATATTTACAATTTCTTAACAAATATATTTAAATAATACTTTTATTTTTTTGTAATATACAATTTTTTATCGTTTATTTTGATATTTATGAGAAATAAAGATAGCGACAACTTTGTGATATTGGCTTTTTTATTCTTTTTCCGCTGGCTGGAAGCGGGTGGATATTTTTATAGTAGTGACATCAACCCGATTTAAGCTTCTATTATTCTTTTTAAGAGTAACATACAAGAATTCCTATGTTATCAATTTACAGACGAATATGCTAAAATTACTATGGATTTCTTCCTGATTTATTTTCTTTGAAATGCTTAAAAAGTATTTTTTGAACTTCTTGCATGAATTTATGCTCAAATAGGATATATTTTCCGTATTGGACTTTATTTAGAAGCTGTTTAATATCTTGATTTCTATCATTTGCTAATTTTAATAACTCATTTTGCGTTTCAAGAAATTTTTGTGTCTTTTTTGATATTTCTTCCTCTGACTGAGAATCCTTTATGGATTGCTCGAGTTCTTCAGCTGATTTTTCAAGTTCATCTTTTTTAGCTTCTAACTTCGATTCCCAAAAAGTGTATTTTGCTAAGAATTTGTCTGATGACTGTTCATCGAGATTCAAAACCTCGAGTAGTTTGATTTTCTTCATATTCTTAAACTTTTCTTTTGCTTTTGGAGGTTGAGCAAAAGCTAATAGTGAACTGACGAAAAAAATTGTTATAAGAGCTATTGACAAAGTTTTTAAATTAAATTTTTGCATTTTTTAACTCCTTTTCTAATATTTCAAAATCTTCATTATTTAATTCAGTAATAATATTAATTAAATCAAATTCTGACTTGATGTTTAAATTTGTTAATGACTCATCATGTTCAAAATATTCAACAAAGTTATCTACAATTACTTGATTGTACATATTTTCTAATTGATCATCTATAATTTTGTCTTCAGGTAAGGAAATTAATTGTTCCTGTTGATAGTTAAGATTTTTAGTAACAAAATCAGTATCTTGAGCATAATCTATTATTACGGATATATCTTCAGAATTTAGGTCAGAATTTAATATTTTATGATTTTTAGATATGGTTTCATTATTAGAGTTATTATTTTGGAAAATAAAAAAAGAGATAACAATTATTAAAACAACAACTAATAGTGCAGGAATAATTTTTTTATAAATTGCATTTATGTAAGTACTTTGTTCTTTAAATTCAAGGCGTTGGTTAATTTTTACAGAAAGATTTTTGGTTCGTTGTTGAATAATATCTTCAAAATCTGAATTATCAATTAGATGAAATAACTTTCGAATTTCAGAAAGTTCTGATTGTATTTCAGGATAATATGAAAGAGATGATTCAAATAAAGATTTTTCTTCAGGATTTAGTTTATTTCGAAGATAATCAGCGAACATATGTTTCATTTTCTTTTTTGATAATGGTATTTGAAATTCGTTTTTCATATTTATTACCTTATTTAATGTTTTCTTTAATATAATAGCTAATTTTTTTTATAGCTTGATAGTAGTTAGCCTTAAGCCCGCCAATACTAGTACCTAACAATTTTGAAATATCTTCATATTTCATATCTTCAAAATATCTTAGAGCAAAGGTTTCTCTTTGTTTCTCTGGCAGTTTAGCTATAGCCTTTTGTAATCTTTGACTAAGCTCTTGACTTTCTATATTTTGCTCAGGGTTCTTTTCTTCACTCATTATATCAAATTCATTATCAGAATCAATACTTTTGAAAAGATTATAAATTCTTTTTTTTCTAATTGTATTTGTACAAATATTTTTAGTTATTTTATAAAGCCAAGTTTTTATTGAGCTATCACCCCTAAATTTATGTAAGTTATTTAGTGCTTTAATAAAAACCTCTTGAGCTACATCTTCGGCATCATCATAGGAATTTAAGTATCTATAAGCAGTTGCATAAACAAATTTTTGATATTTTCTAACGAATAATGTTGCGGCTCTTTCTGACTTGTTTGCAACATATTCTGAGATTATTTCATAATCATTATCTATAGTCAACGCAATTCCATTCATTCTGTCTAACCTTATGTCTTTTTTTGGTTAGACACAAAAATATATAAAAGGTTTAATATTATTTTGAAATATCAAGAATTTCGAATTGTATGGTTCCAGCTGGGGCTTTCATTTCAGTTACTTCTCCGATTTTTTTCCCAATTAATGCTTTTCCTATAGGTGAGTCTACTGAAATTTTTTTCTTTTCAAAGTCAGCTTCTTCGGGGCTTACTAAAGTGTATTCTAATACTAAATTAGTTTTTAAATTTTTTATTTTTACTTTTGAAAGAATATATACTTTATCATTTGGCATATCTTCAGCTTTAATAACTTGAACTTTGCTTAGAATTTGTTCAAGCTTGGCTATTTTCATTTCAAGGTGTTGTTGAGCTTCTTTAGCAGCGTCGTATTCAGCATTTTCAGATAAGTCTCCGTGTGAGCGTGCTTCAGCTATTTTTTGAGCAATTTCCTTTCTTCCTTTAGTTTTTAGATTTTTGATTTCTTCTTCTATTTCTTGTACTCTTTCTATTGTCATATATATTGTTTCATTCGACATAAATATATCCGTTATTATGAAAATAAATTAAAAAAAATAAAGCTATTTTATTCTGATAGCTTTATTATTTTTTTGTAAAATAATAAATTAATCTAAATTATGCAATAAATGACCTAATTTTGTTTTTTTTGTTTTTAGATAATTTTTATTAATAGCATTTGGCTCTGTTTCAATAGGTATGTTTTCAACTACATCTAGTCCATAGCTTTCCAAACCAACAATCTTTTTAGGGTTGTTGGTTATTAGTTTCATTCTCTTTACACCTAAATGTGCAAGTATTTGAGCTCCTATTCCATAATCCCTCAAGTCAGGTTTAAATCCTAACTTCTCGTTAGCTTCGACAGTATCATAACCTTGTTCTTGTAATTTATAAGCTTTGACTTTATTTACTAATCCGATGCCCCTTCCTTCCTGCCTCATATATAGAAGTACGCCTTTACCGAATTTTTCAATCATTTGCAAAGACTTGTGAAGTTGGTCACCGCAGTCGCAACGTAATGAACCGAAAACGTCACCCGTCAAACATTCGGAGTGAACCCGCACAGCAATTATTTCATCTTCTGCCCAGTTTCCTTTTACTAATGCTACATGTTCTTGTCCATCTACTATATTCTGATAGATTTTTAAGTTAAAATCACCGTATATGGAAGGTAATTTAGCATTAGCAACACATTTTACTAAACAATCCGTCTTTAATCTATAAGATATTAAATCTTTGACAGTAATGATTTTTAAGTTATGTTCTGCAGCAAATACTTCGAGGTCAGGTCTTCGAGCCATTGAGCCATCTTCTTTAAGAATTTCGCAGAGAACGCCATTTGGCTTTAAACCGGCAAGTTTCATTAAATCAACTGTAGCTTCGGTATGTCCGGCTCGCCTTAAGACTCCTTCTTTGACTGCTATTAGAGGGAAAATATGACCGGGTCGAGCTAAATCATCTGGTTTAGTATCCTGATTAGCTAAAGCTCGAACGGTAGCAGCTCTATCGAATGCTGATATTCCGGTCGTTGTGCCTCGTTTATAATCAACTGATACTGTAAAATTTGTACCATGCATTGCAGAACTTTCTTTTACCATGAAATCAAGCTCTAATTCTTTTGCTCTCTCTTCTGTAATGGCTACGCAGATTAATCCTTTAGCTTTTGAAGACATAAAGTTGATCGTTTCATGAGTACAGAATTCGCTTGCAGCAATAAGATCACCTTCATTTTCTCTATCCTCGTCGTCCATTACAATGATCATTTTACCAGAAACAAGGTCTTGCAATGCTTCTTCAATTGAGTTCATCTCTTTTCAGATATTATTTTTTTGCTGCGATTGCGTTTTTTTCTATTTGGATATTAGTATTTTCGGATATTTCAATAGTAACTGTTGGACCATCAATATCCTTAATCGTACCATGAATTCCAGAAGCCATAATGACTTTGTCGCCTTTTTTAAGATTATCAAGCATTTGTTTGTGCTCTTTTTGTCTTTTTTGCTGGGGTCTTATCATTAAGAAATACATAATTAAAATAATTGCAGCAAACATTATTAATGTCATCCACATACCACTTCCGCTTTGATCAGTTCCACCAGCAGGTGCCATTGCAATATTATTCATTATTGTTTGATACATAATTATTACCTTATAAAATTTAACAATTTATGAAACTACAAAATTAGTCAATATTTTTGACAAAACATTGTAAAAAATTATTTTTCCAAGTAAGATATTCATCTTTAAGTATTTTTTCTCTGGCGGTTTTCATTAGCCATAAATAAAAAGCAAGATTATTTGATGTAGCTATTTGTAAAGCAAGTATCTCATTAGCAATAAAGAGATGTCTGAGATATCCCAGCGTGTAATTTTGAGAAGCCAAGCATGGTAGTTGTTCGTCAATAGCTTCATTTGAGTATTTGTATTTAACATTTTTAATATTTATTTTACCCCTTGTTGTGAACAACTGGGCATTTCGGGCGTTTCGAGTTGGTAAGACGCAATCGAACATATCAACACCTCTTTCGATTGCATCTAAGATATTTTCAGGTGTCCCAACTCCCATTAGGTATCTTGGTTTGTCTTTAGGCAATAAGTCAGTAGAAAAATCGGTTATATCGTTCATCAATTCCGTAGGTTCGCCAACAGAAAGGCCTCCAATAGCATATCCATCGAAGCATAGTTCTATATTTTTTTCTATGTGCTCTTTTCTTAAATCCTTGAACATTCCTCCTTGACCTATACAAAATAGATATTGATGATGATTGTATAATAAAGGACTTCTGAAGAAATATTCTTTTGACTTTAAGGCCCAGCTATATGATAATTCCATAGATTTTTTTGTTTCAATGTATGTTGAAGGATATGGAGTGCAATCGTCTAGAACCATAATTATATCAGAGCCAAATATTCTTTGAGTTTGAATTACGTTTTCTGGAGAAAAAAAATGCTTTGAGCCATCAATATGAGAGCGGAATTCTACTCCTTCTTCTTTTATTTTTCTTAGTTTTTGTAAGGAATATATTTGATAGCCACCGCTATCAGTCAAAATAGCTCCTTTCCATTTAATGAAATTATGAAGACCTTTGAAATATGAAATTACATCATTACCAGGTCTAAGATAGAGATGATACGTATTTCCTAATATTATTTTAGCTCCCATGTCAAAAAGAAGGTTATGGTCAATAGCTTTTACAGTACCTTGGGTGCCAACAGGCATAAAGACAGGAGTTGCAATACTAATATGTTCAGTATTGATGATGCCAGCTCTTGCTTTTGAATTAGTAGATTCTTTTATAATTTGAAAAAAAGGATTCATATAACTATTTTGGAAATACTTTGACTAATGAGTCGAGCAAACTTGATGCACTCAGAGTCTCCTGAGCGAAATGAGATGAATAGAAATCTGCAGCATCTGAATGGATAAAAGCACCAACTGAAGATGCATCGATAGGGGAGAGACCTATTGCTAACAAACCAGCGATAATTCCTGTCAAAACATCTCCACTTCCTCCACTTGCCATACCGGGATTTCCATTTGTGTTAAGATAGGAAATGTTACCATCTGATATTATAGAGGGGACATTTTTAAGTAAAACAATACAATTTGATTTTTTTGCGTATTCTATAGCATAATTTAAAGAATTAAGTTCAATTTCTTTACGATTAATATTTAGAATTCTTGAAAACTCTCCACTATGTGGGGTAATAATTATGTTTTTTCTTAGTTTACTATTAGAATTGATAAATCTTAGACCATCTGCATCAATTACAATTGGTATTTTTTCACTTGTATTTTCAAAAATTCTTTGAATTAATTCGGTTGTTTCAGTGTTATCACCTAAACCAGGACCAATTGCTAATACGTTTGCTTTATTAATTTCATTCATGATACTGTCATAAGCATTTAACGATATCGTACCTTCGTCAGTTGTTGGTAAGATTTGAGGAATTACTTCAGGAAGTAATGAGTTATGTATTAATGGACTTAGTAAATAGACTAAACCAGCTCCAGTTTTAATAGTCGCATTAGCTGTAAGGGATGCAGCACCAGGAAACCGTCTTGAACCTGCTAAAATAACAACTTTTCCATAATCAAATTTATTTGTTCTTTTACGTCTGATGGGTATATTTTTTTTGATGTCAGAATGCTCTAAGATATATATTTTTGATAATTCTTTAATTATTGATAATGGAGCGCCAAGATTAGCTACATAGATTTTTCCACAAACTTCGGGTCCATCATTTATAAGCATTCCAATTTTTATAGCAAACATAGTAATTGTAATATCAGCTCTTATGCAATGATGATTAGCAATTCCTGTTTCGGTATTTAGACCTGTAGGTGCATCAATTGCTATTTTATAGGATTTGCTTGATTCTGCTTTTTTTAAAATATTCAAAGCAGGTTTTTTTATGTTTTCTGAGCCACCAACACCTATCAAAGCATCAATAATACATTTATTTTCTAAATCTATTTTGTCTATATCGCTATCTTCTCCTATATGGATTATAGGCAAATTTATTCTTTTAATAGCTTGAAAATTTGTTCTTGTTTCTAAAGACATTTTATCTTCACTTCCAACCCAATATATTTTAATATCGAAATCTTCAAATAAATGTCGAGCTAATGCATATCCATCTCCACCATTATTTCCACTACCACAAAAAAAGACAAAATTATTATATGGAATTTTATTTTCATAATATAACTGTTTGATAATTTGTGACGCAGAACGAGCAGCATTTTCCATCAGAATAATGCTTGGTATGTTGTAATCATTGATTGCAATTGAATCTGCTTTACGCATTTGAGTAGGACTTAGAATATATTTCATTTTTTATTTCTATAATTATTGTTACAAAACAAATATAACAAAAAAAAAAGTGGATATTTTGAAGAGGAATGAAATTTGGGGTTGGGGGATGCTATGGACAAATCTGTTTCACGACTTCTTTTATGTGTCGGATACTTTTTAATTCTTTGCGGAGCTGTATTATAAGTCATTGTCTTTTGTATAGAAGGTTGCGACGGAAAACCCATAGATGTCCCCGTCTATGTATAATGAATTAATCATCAATAAGGTATTTTCCAATAGGAAATATATAAATAGGAACCTCATCATTTTTGAGCTTTAAAATTGATTTAACTTGATCTTCTAAAAATGCACCAACAGCTACAGTTCCTAATTTCAAGGATTCGCATTGCAAATAAATGTTTTGACCAATATGTCCAGCTTCCATATGAACATAGATTTTACCTCTTTCACCATATTTTTTTGTAACCCTCTCATACACAGCAGAAATAACAATTGTTAAAGGAGCTTTCTCAATAAAATTTTGCCAAAGACAAGCTTTATATAAATCCTTTCTAACATCCCCAGAGTAAATCCTTATTAATATATTAAGATTAGGATTATATTTATAAATACCAGCTTTAAGATCTCTAACATTTCCAACTACGATGTAAATTTCCATAGGGTATAATGCACCAGCAGATGGGGCAGTCCTAAATCTATCACCTTTTGTTATTCCCTGTGCAGACCAAAGTAATTGAGATACATGTTCTAGTGATATTTCATATTCTAATAAATTTCGCCTTGATCGTCGTTCATTAATAGCTTTTTCGACTGATGTAGAACCATCAACTTTAGGCTCAGATAGATGAATAATCTCATTTTCAGGATTTGGTTTTTCCTGTGAGCTACAATTTATTGTGAAAACTGAAAATATCACAGTAATAGTAAAATTAAATAGTCTATTAATAAGTCTATTCATTTATTTTTATTAATTTGAATACGCCAGTGGATTTTGTTTGAAAGTAAAATTCCTTAATGAGTTTTTTGTAGTACCAGATTTCTATTGCATCTGAATCAACTAATTTTCTTTCAATTTTATCGGGAGGTCCGTAAAGAATATATATTTTCCCTCTGTCAGTCTTAGCACCATCTTTTTCCGAGATTGTTTGAAAATTAAAAAAAGCATAATCGGCTCTTGTAAAATATTCGACCATAGCTTCGTTATATGGACTAAATGGAGTGGGATCTTGTTTCTTCCAATAAGCAATTATTTTTCTCATAATATCATTATCAGAACCAATATTAATAGCGTCGTATTCGCTATCTGTAAGTATATAATACATTATGCTTAAAGCGTATTTAGGTTTTTTTAGTGCCAGAGGCATATGTTCCCATTCTACTTGAAAGCTTTTTCTAATAGTATCTTTTGTAGTTGTATTTACCAAAATCAAGCTATATTGGCCAGGAACAAGTTGTTCTGAAAACAATTCAATGTCAAGAATTCCAAAATTTAAATTAGAATCAGAAGACGTAATCTTATTTGTAGGATCAATACTGATATTAATGTCCTTCCATTTTTGCTCTTGGCTAACATTTATTGTAGCATAAGTTGCTTGGCTTTGTCCAGAAAAATTTATATACTCATCCCATACATCTTTTTTTTCTTTTTCAATAGAATTAGTTACAAAGTAATAATAGTCATTGTTATTATTTCTATACGTGGCAATTAAAACCATCTTTGAAGTCTTTGAAGAAAATGAAATATTACCATCTAAAATAAAAGGATGTAAAGCAGATGAACCTCTTTGATTATCTTGATAAAGAAATAGTGGTTGCGAAATATAATTTCCTTCTTTATAGTCTAATTTGCTGATTGAACTTATTTTTTGCTTAATTATTGTGCTATTATCTTTGTTGCGAGCATTAAGAAATATGTTATAATCATCGTTTTTAATCCTTGAGCTAATATAGCCAAACCTATATTTCATTTTTTCTTGTGATTCTTTATAATCGAATATTAATATAGTGTCAGTCCAAATGATTCTTTTCTTGATAATACCAGCTGAATTCTTGAGTTCAAACTCAAAATTAGGCAAAGAGCTAAAGCTGTTATCTGAATTCTTTTGAAATAAAAGCAGAGAATAAGAAAATCTAAACAATACTACTATGTCAATAGAATCTAAGGTATTAGTTGGTAAAATGATATTTTCGGAATAGAACCTTTTACCGAAATCATAAAACTGACTTCTATCATTGTCTGGTTGAAAACAAAATATGAAGTTAACGAACAAAAATAAAAAAATATGAGTAAATAAAATGGTAATAAAGTATATATTTTTTGAATACACTTTACTTTTCCTTTGATTTTCTATATTTTAATGCAGCATTTATGAAGCTAATAAAAAGTGGTGTTCCTGTAACAGCTCGAGATTTAAGTTCCGGATGGAACTGAACACCGAGGAACCAAGGATGATTTTTTAGCTCAATAATCTCTACTAATTTACCATTAGGCGAGAGTCCGCTTAGAATCATTCCATTATCTTCGAGGATTTTCCTAAATGTATTATTGACCTCATATCTATGTCTATGCCTTTCAGATATTTCAAATTTCTTATATGAATTATAAGCAATAGTATTTGGTTTTAGGATACAATCGTAATGACCAAGACGCATCGTTCCACCTTTGTCTTTGATGCTTTTTTGTTCTTCCATCAAATCAATCACCTTATATTTTGCTTTTTTATCAAACTCAAAAGAATTTGCTCCCTCAAGCATACACACATTTCGAGCGAATTCAATAACGGCACATTGTAAGCCGAGGCATATTCCAAAAAAAGGTAGATTATTTTCCCTGGCATATTTTATTGCTGTTATCTTTCCTTCTATTCCTCTATGGCCGAAACCAGGTCCTACTAATATTCCATCGAGATCTTTAAGTAATGACGAAACATTTTCAGGAGCGATCTCCTCTGAATTTACCATTTCTACATTTACTTTTGAATTATTTATTGAACCTGAATGAATAAAAGCTTCTAATATGCTCTTGTATGAGTCTCTATACTTTGTATATTTGCCAACTAATCCAATATTGACAACATATTTAGGATGCTTAATTCTTTGAACGAATTTAGCCCAGGTCTCAACCTCAATCGAATTGGGTTCTGTTATCGGAAGATTAAGCTTTTTAAGAACAGTTTCGGCAAGATTGCTTTTAGAGAATAGGATAGGGCATTCATAAATTGTTGTCTCAACATCAACAGCATCAATAACAGAATCTTCACTAACATTACAAAATAGGGCTATTTTTGATTTGACGTCCTTAGCTAACTTTTGTTCTGTTCTACATAACAATATATCAGGTCTAATACCATATTCCATTAGTGTTTTTACAGAATGCTGTGTTGGTTTAGTTTTAAGCTCACCTGCAGATTTAATAAAAGGAACATAAGTCAAATGAATTACAATAGCATTGTGTGTACCCCTTTCTTGTAAGAGTTGCCGGGTTGCTTCAAGAAAGGGTAGAGATTCAATATCACCAACAGTTCCACCAATTTCAATTAATACAAAATCATATTTTTTATCGAAAAAGGTTATTCTCCTTTTAATTTCATCAGTAATATGAGGTATTACCTGAACAGTTTTACCTAAATAGAAGCCATTCCTTTCTCTTTTAATTACTTCGAAGTACACTTGACCTGTAGTAGTATTATTATCTTTAGTTAATGAATACCCAAGAAATCTTTCATAATGCCCGAGGTCTAAATCTGTTTCTGCACCGTCATCAGTTACATATACTTCTCCGTGTTGAAAGGGATTCATTGTACCTGGATCAACATTTATATATGGATCCAGCTTCATTATTGTAACTGTGTAACCTCTTTGTTTGAGCAGCAATCCCAATGACGAAGATGCTATCCCTTTACCTAAAGAAGAAAGAACGCCACCAGTAATAAAAATATACTTTGTAGCTTTGCTATTATGATTTTTTTTCATATAATTTTATTATTAATAATATCAAACTTATTGAATTTTTTTTTATTATCAAAAATTATACAAATACAAAACCTAAAATTAAAAAATCTTTTTAATTATTTTGATTTATTCATATTTTGTGATTAAATTTATATATTAAAAAGTATAATTATATAAAATTTGTAACTTTTAAATAGAAATTATGTTATAATTTTGTATTAAAAATTCAAAACAAATTTAAGGGGTTAAATATGAAAAAAGCCAGTACTTGTTTATTTATATTATTCTCGCTTTCTTTAGTATTTCAATTAAATAATCTTATAAGTAAAGAGCCATCACCAGAATGGATGATGTTTAACTCCGCACAAGGTCGAGAGTTCTGGATAGCGATTCCACCAAATGAAGCTGATGGACAACCACTTGGAAATACTCAAGATATATCAATCGATATATATGTAACATCAGGCAAAAATACCATGGTGACTTTAGAAGTTCCAGGTTTAGGTTTAAAAATAACTAAGCCAGTAGAAGCTATGAGAATTACTAAATTCTCTACACAAGCTCAGGAAACCAGTTTTACTTGGGAAGTTCGAGAAAGTGAAGTAGTAGTTCAAAAAGCTATTCATATATACGCTGATCAACCATTATCTGTTTATGTATTGAATCATAGGAATGTTACTTCTGATGGATACTTAGCAATTCCAACTTCAGCTTGTGGTACTGATTATATTCATCTTGCTTATTACGATTTCTATGAAAATCTTATGGGGGGACTTGGTGAGCGTAGAGGCGGAGGTTTTATTATCACTGCAACTGAAGATTATACTACAGTAAGCATTCAATTAAAAGGTCGAGGAGGTAATTATGCTAAAACTCTTGGGGGACGCAAAATTGGTGATAGTTGGCAAGTTACTTTAAACAAGGGTGATTTATATTGTGTTATGGGAGATGGAACTTCCCGTGGTGTTTTCGATCTATCTGGCTCAAGAGTTAGAGCCACCAAACCCGTAGGTTTTATTAGTTTTCATAAAAGAACGCTTATACCATCTTTTGATTTATATAATGGTAGAAATTGCCTAATGGAAATGATTCCACCAGTATCTGCTTGGGGCAAAAATTATTCGACTGTAGAATTTGCAAGAAATAATCATGGCGATTTCTTTAGAATCATTGCTTCTGAACCAAATACAAAATACACAGTAAAATGGTATGACCTTCAAACAGAAAAATTAATTGGTCAAAGAAGCGGAGAATTAAAAAATTCAGGTGATTTCCATGAATATGAAGAAGTATTTGTTCCTCGTAATACTCAGAATGATGTTCAATCCATTAGAGGAACTTCAGTGTGGAAGGCAGACAAACCGGTATTAGTTATGCAATATTCCTATTCTTTACAATGGGATAATGCACCAGAGTTTGATCCTTTTATGATATTAGTTGTTCCAGAGGAACAATTTATACCACAAACTGTATTTCAAACACCTGACGAAGAATCTACATTTTTGACAAATTGGTTCAATATTGTTGCTGTTGGAGATTCAACTGATCCTACCGCTGCAAAAATCAAATCTATTAAGTTAGACAATAAATATATATGGACTATCGAACCTTCTTTTCCATTAAATAGAATACCAACTACTAATCTTTACTGGGCAAAAATATTTGTAACTCCAGGACCTCATCATATTAAAGGAGATACTAAATTTGGCGGTTATATATATGGTTTTGCAAGTGCTGACGGATACGGATGGCCTGCAGCTATGGCTATTAATAAAATAGACGAAACTGATACTTTACCACCAGAACTATATCCTTTAGGTGATTGTGGGGATTATACAATTGAAGCAACTGAATTAAGAAATGGAAAAATAGGAGATGATCCTCGACAAGTTGATCAAGGTATCAATCAAATCGAACTCTTAGAAGGAAGCTATAATTATGAATTAATCTTTCCAACTCCATTTAAACCTTATCCACCTTTATATAGATATACATTCGAACTTAAAGTTATTGACCATACTCACGATGCATTTGCTCTTTACTCAGTAACAGATAGATATGGTAACTATACAATTGATAGCGTTAGTTATCTTGCAGATAGTTTATCACTTACTCCTAATTATGTAAAATTTGGAAATGTTAGACTTAAAACAACAAAAACCTTAAAGGTTATACTTAAAAATGAAAAAGATAGTATTGTTCCTATAAAAGCTATTAAATTAAAATATGGTAAAGAATTTGTAATTGTTTCAGGTGGTGTCCCACCTGAAAAACCGTTTAATTTAGATCCTAAAGCAACATATGATATAATGATTTCTTACACCCCAACAAAAGAATCTTTAAAACCAGATATTTTGGATATTGATTCTATTATAGTAGAAACTAAATGCGCTGATTTTATATGGCCTATTGAGGGTAGAGGAGTTATTCCTAAAATTGTTGTTCAAGATTGGGATGCTGGTTCTGTCGTTGTCAATCAAACCCAATGCAAAAAATCGCAAAGAGGAGAAGGTTTGAAAATAATGAATGTTGGCACTGATACATTAATCATTACTGATATCATTAATTTAGTTGCACCTTTTTCTTTAACAACACCATATTCACCTACACCTCCAATTACTATACTTCCAGGAGAAACAATATATATTATTGATGTTTGTTTCACTCCTACTGATACTTTGTCATATTCGATCGATGTCCTTTTCAAATCTAACGCTGAAGGTCTTGATAGCATTTCTACGTTAACAGGTAAAGGCATTATTCCAGGCCCTTATGTAACAAGTAAAAATTGGGAAGAAAGAAGAGTAAAGACTGTTAATGATTCTGTTGTTTATGTAAGGAATAAAGGCAACACCGGTATTATAGTTTCTGGAATTAATCTCGGAACACCTTCAAATGACTTTAAAATAATAAATATTATTCCAGACCCAAGAATTACACCTATTACTCTTATGCCCGAAGACGATCCAAATCCTAATGTAGTAAAACAAATACAGGTTTATGTTCGTTATGAACCTCAAGACGAAGGAACTCATCATAATACTGTCGTTCCAGTTTTTGAAGATGTTAACATACCACCAGGTTCTGTCTTTGGCAATCTTGATGGAATTGGAATTCTACCCAAAATTGAAGTAACTGGATACGAGTTTCAACCTCCCATCCTTGTCAATACAACTCACCCAGACCAAGGTTTTGTTACTATAAAATCAACTAGCCAAACAGCTGATTTATGGATTGAAGATATTAAATGGAAAGATCCAATGCAAAACGAATTTTCTTGGGTCGGAACATTACCATTAAAAACAAAATTAATCAGAGGCACAGAAATTCAAATACCAGTTACTTTTACAGCTAAAGGAGTAAATCGTAGATTTGCTGATATCGAGATAATTTCAGATGCAGCACCTGGACCAGATATAAATCCAAGAGTAACAACACCTACAACAGTTGTTGGTTACGGTTATGAAACTGGTTTAGTTGTAGATTCTATCAATTTTGGGCGTGTTCTTTTATGTGATATGCCGAGTTTGGTATTCCATATAACAAATACAAGTTCTACTACACAAGCAAAGATTGACAGTGTTGTATTTATTGAAAAATCTAATAATGATTTTGAAATTCGTGAAACATTTCCAAAAACTATTGAACCTCATGGAACTCTAAATGTTATTGTCAGATACAATCCATCTGCTTTAGGTAGGCAATATGCTATCGCTAGAATATATTCCGACGCTGGTAATGACTATTATGTGTTAATAGAAGGCATAGGCTATAATGTTAGAGCTAACTTTGCACTTAAAAGGTGGACTGCACAAGAACAAATTAAAGCCGGTATTCAAATAGCACCAGGTATATCCGTACCTATGGAAATTACCGTTCTATCTCCCGATAATTGGAACGATGTTAAATTCAATCAATTCCAAATAGAAATAACTTATAGTTCGAAATGGATGCTCTTCAAACGTATTGATAAAGGTGAATTACTCGATGGAACATGGAACGTGACAGCTAATGAAATTCGCAACGATGATACTGTTAGCTTAGTTATTTCAGGAATTGGCACAACCCCTGTTTCTGCAAATGGTAAATTAGTAATACCTATTTTTCAGGTATTATTATGTGATACCAAAGAATTTGAACCTCACTTAATTATAAAATCTTTAGGAGATAAAGATGATTGTGTTGTCCCCAGTTCAGAGCCTGGTTATATAATTATGAATACTTGCGTTATTGACTTACGTAATGTCATAATCAATAACGTTAATTATTCCCTTCAAGAAATTGAACCTAACCCAATTAATCAAAGTACAGCAAAAATCAAATTTAATATTGGATTAAAATCACATACAAAAATTGAGATTTTCAATTATTCTGGCGAGAATGTTGCAACAGTTGTAGATTCAGAAAAATTACCAGGTTCTTATGAGGCTACAATATCAGTTAAGGAATTTCCATCAGGAGTATATTACGTAAGAATGATCTCAGGTCCATTTATTTCTACTAAGAGAATGATAATAAATAAATAAGGTCTTTTTAAATAAAATCTTTATATGCCGAATACCAAAGTGTTCGGCATTTTTTTTAATAAATTATAAATAGTAATTTTCTCTATTTTTTGATTATATAAATAAAAATCGTTAATTTTGTATTCTTGAAAATTGTTATTTGTTTTTGGGGCGTAGCCAAGTGGTAAGGCATTGGCCTTTGGAGCCAACATGCGAAGGTTCGAATCCTTCCGCCCCAGCTTTATTTTTTTACTTTATCATTATGCCAGACATAATAGTAGTTAGCGGAAATTCAAATTTACCATTAGCAAAAAGAGTATCCGAAAAAATGGATCTCATGCTAACAAAAACCTTAATAAGAAAATTTCAAGATGGTGAAATTTGGGTTAAATATGATGAAAATATTAGAGGTTCAGACGTTTTTATAATTCAGTCAACAAACTCACCTCTTGATAATCTATTCGAATTACTTATGCTTATTGATGCAGCTAAAAGAGCTTCAGCAAAAAGAGTAACTGCAGTTATTCCTTATTTTGGTTATGCACGTCAAGATAGAAAAGATCAACCACGAGTTTCAATAACTGCAAAATTAGTCTCTAATCTAATAGCTACAGCAGGAGCCGATAGAGTCATATCAATTGACCTACATTCATCCCAAATACAAGGTTTCTTTGACATTCCTTTTGACCACTTATATGCTTCTCCAATTCTTTTAAAAGCTGTTAAAAGACTAGCTTTAGATAATTTTGCTGTTGCTTCACCTGATGTTGGTGGTGTTAAAACAGCAAGAGCTTACGCTAAGCATTTAGGTTGCCAATTAGTTTTAGTAGATAAAAGACGTCCTTCTCCTAATGAAACCGAAGTTATGCATATTATAGGAGATGTTGAAGATAGAAATATAATTATTGTCGATGATATGATTGACACTGCAAATACTTTTATTCAATGCGCTGAAGCTTTACAAAATAAGGGTGCCAAAGATATATTCGGTGTATGTGTTCATCCTGTTCTTTCTGGAGAAGCTAATCTCAAAATTGATGCTTGTGACGCTATAAAATCAATCTTTGTTACCGATACGATTAAACTTGATAAGAAATCTGATAAAATTCATATTGTTTCTATTGCTGAATTACTTGGTGAGGCAATTATTAGAACTCATGATAATCGTTCCATTAGTACACTATTTGAAATTGAAAGATAAATTAATTATATAATGAGGAATTTTTATATGAACCAATTACAGTTGAATGTTAAAAGAAGAAACACTGGGAAACAAATAGCTAAAAGAATACGAAAAGATGGTTTAGTTCCTGGAATTTTTTATACAAAAGGATCTGAACCTATACCAGTTTCTGCTGAACCTTTAGCTTTAAGACCTTTAATTTATACAAAAGAAACAAAAATATTCGATATAATTATCGAAGGAGAAAAAACACCGAAACAATGTATTGTTAGAGATTTTACATTAGATCCAGTAACAGACAAAATTACACACATTGATTTTATGGGAATTGACACTTCACATAAAATGAATTTTGAAGTACCAATTGTTTTGAAAGGACAGTCTGTTGGCGTTAAGGAAGGTGGCTTGCTTCAGCATTTGCTTCATAAAGTCGAAATAAATTGCTTACCAATACATTTGCCAAAATCAATAGAAGTTGATATTACAAATCTTAAAATTGGTCAAAGTATTACTTTGAAGAATATTATATCAGAATATTATACTTTTTTGATTCCTTTGGACACACAAATTGTGTCTTGCACTCATTCAAGGCTCGTTGCTAAGGGAACAACTGAAAATTCGTAAATAACATATTATATTAATCATATATTTATTAGGGGATATACTTTCCCCTTTTTTATTTTATATTGTAATAATTAGCAAAATTTTTATTTTTGTAATTATTCAATTGTATCTTTAATTTTAAATATGGTAGGTATAGGTTACGATTTACATATTTTAGTAAAAAATGCAAAACTTATCATTGGTGGAATTGTAGTTGATTCCGATATTGGTACAATTGCTCATAGTGATGGAGATGTATTGATACATGCTTTGGTAGATGCTTTGCTTGGAGCAGCAGGATTAGGAGATATAGGGGAATATTTTCCTGATACTGATGAAAAATTTAAAAATGCTGATAGTAAGGTTTTCTTAAATAGTACAATAGATTTAATTAGTAAACATAATTTGAAGATATCGAATATTGATGCAGTTATTATTTTGGAAAAACCCAAATTGAGGAATTTTAAAAACCAAATAAAAGATAATTTAGCAAAATTATGCAATATTAACTCTAATCAAATAAATATCAAAGCAAAAACAAATGAAAAACTCGGATATATCGGAAATTCTGAGGCTATAGCTTGTTTATGTATATGCGAATTAGTTAATATTCAATAGGTTGCGATTTGACATTGAAAATTAAAATATTACATCATATTTTTAATAGATTTTATTATATAATTATATTAACTATCTTTAATAATATAAATTTAAATATAAGTAAAGGTGATAACACATACCCTATTTCGTATACTATTAGTCAGGTTTATAATGGTGGTGAACTTATACCTGTTAGTATTGAAAAAGGAAAAATTTTGAACTATTTTATCAAACCAAACTGGGCAAATCAAACTGAATTCCTTACATATTGGTATAATTATCCTAAAAATGATGCGAAAACACTTTCTCTCGGTGAAATGTATTGTTTAGCTAATACTCTTTACGGAAGTAAAGCTTTAATCATAGGCATTGATCACAAAAGAATATTTGTTGAATTGCTCGATACTAATTTTAATAATACATTAACTTCTGAGATATATAACCAATGGGAAAATACTCCAATATTGAGAGCAAAGTGGCTCGAACCAATTAATTCTTATACGATTCCTTTCATAATCAATGAAACTCTATTTATTGTTCAAATTCAAAACGATAAATTAAGTGTTGCTAAAGTTGGCGATAATGTTATTGAAGCTCAAACTCTTAAGGTGCCATATATTATTGATTCTACATCTTACACTTTTTTATATATAGAACGAAAAGAAGCTTTAGGTTACCTAAATTTTGTCAATTCTTTTGGTGCTATGAAAACAAGCACAAGAATACCTCTAAACGAAAATGTCTACATCTATACCTTAAAAGAAAATGTAATTGTTATCACATCTGCAGAAACTTTTAATCAGTCATTTTTACAAATCATTGATAATCAAATTGGTAATATAGCTTCTGGTTGGATTGAAACTAATGGAGATAACGTTGTTTCTGACAATATAGGCAATGATATAATTATCTATTATTTAAAAAATGATGATAACAAATATTATCTTGTAACTGATAATTTATCCAAGAAAAACGAGAAAGATAGCTATAAATATATAAATATTCCCGAGGGATTTATTGAACCTCTTTGCTTAAGAATAAATCAAGATAATATTTTTGCTTTATTTAGGAATGGTCTAATTATTTTTGATAGATTTGGAGAGATACAATCTGCAGATTTTTATCCATTTGGAGAGCTATTTAAAGATAAACCTAATATTAAAATAATAGATGACTATTTGATTTTTTCATCTCCAAGTGTATCTGTTGTTTTTGAGAAGAAAACACATTCTCTATGGTTTTTAAATAGATTTTTAAATAATACGGGGAAGATTGTTCTTCCTACAATTTTAATCATAGCACTATTAATTTTTATTCAATTATATAACAATAAAAATAATTTATTAAAAGCTGTCGTTGATTTGCCTTCTTCAGGTGCTGTTTACATTATTGATAGAGTGGGCAGGTTAATAATTGCGAATAAAACTGGAAAAAATATTATTGGCATAACCGAGAGTATACCTTTAAAGCGACTTTTTCAATATTATTGTGTTTTAGAGGAAACAAATGAACTAAGAGCACTTGTCGAAAGAGGATTAACCACAAAAGAAACATTTACACAAAAAATTGGGATTATTAAAGATAATAATGTTACTGAGTGGTTTTGTACTATTGTGCCTATGAGGAATATTACTGGGAGATTCAAGGGGCTTGTATTAACTTGTATTGATATTACTGAAGAACTTGAAAGGAAACGTTTAAGCAACTGGGCTCAATTGGCTCACGATATGCAAACGAACTTATCTACTATTCGGTTGAATGCTGAGCTATTAGAAGCTGAAAAGAATTCGGACAATCTGGATAGAAAAAACAAAATATTACATCAGGTTAAGATTTTAATTCAAAGAATTAGAGATATTGTTACTGTTGGTCGAACTGATGCAGCTGAGAAGCAAGAAAACGATGCTTTTCAGATATGTCAAGAGGTATTAGCAGAATTCGACAGCACAATGTTTCCTAACGTTGAGTTCCGTCTTAACGCTCCGCATTACCATATTTTATGCGATAGACCCAAAATGGTTAGAGCAATACGCAACACTATCGAAAATGGCATAAAAGCATTACAAGGTAAAGATGGCATTATTTCATTAGAATTTGCTTATGATACTAGGAATGTTTATTTCAAAATCAAAGACAACGGTATTGGTATGGACGAAAAGACAAAAGCCAAAATGCTTACTCCTTATTTTACAACAACTAAGAACAAAGGTAGTTCTGGTATTGGTACTATGATTGTTCAGCATGTCGTTGAGCTACATGGTGGCGAAATACTTATTAACTCTGAAAAAGGTGTTGGAACTGAAATTATTTTAAAACTTCCAAATTTATCAAAAAATAGACCTCAAAAATAGAAGTACAATGCAAGAAAATAAATATAAAGGGAAGAGAATTGCAGCTATTGATTTTGGAAATAAAAGAGTTGGTATTGCAATATGTGATGAATTGCATATTACTGTTACACCAAGTATGACTTTGCTTTATGATAAGCCTGACTTCTGGGATAAGTTAGTTAACTTTATTCAGATTAACAAAATAGCTGCTTTGATTGTTGGTATGCCTTATTATTCTGAAGGAAATATTATTAATATTACAAATGAAATCAGGCATTTTATTTCTGAATTAAAAAGTAGAACAACTTTAGATGTTATTGAATTTGATGAATCTTTTTCAACTAAAAAGGCTATTGAAACGATGATAATCAATGGCAAGAGAAAAAAATTTCGTTCAAAGAAAGAAAATAAAGATATGTTTGCTGCGGCAATTATATTAAAGGATTTTATAAATGAATTTTATAATAATATAAGGAGCTTAATATGAAATATTATTTTTTTATTGCTTGCTTAGCTTTTAGCTTAATTTTAATTAATTGCAAAAGTACTCAATCGTCGAAAGTGGATCATAAACCACAAATTATAACTACTCCATCGGGTCTTCAGTATATTGATATTAAAGTAGGGGATGGGGATATACCCAAAATTGGGCAAAAGGTTATTGTTCATTATGTGAGTTCTTTAGAAAATGGCAATGTTTTTGATAATTCTAGGATTAAAAACAAACCATACAAGTTTACTGTTGGAGCTAACGAGGTCATTAAAGGATGGGACGAAGGAATTCAGTCTATGAGAGTTGGGGGCATTCGTAAGTTGATTATTCCGCCTGAACTTGCTTGGGGGAATAGGAGTATGGGCGATGAAATACCTGCTAATTCGACTATCATAATCGAAGTTGAGCTTATTGGCATTGAAAAGTAAAAACATATTTGTACAATGATACCTGAAACCCCAAAGTTTCAACAATTCAGTTATCAAATGCTTCTTTCAGCATCCAGATTTCGAGTATAGTATTTGCAAATTGTGGAGACACTTCGTCTTATTAAAAGTCAAAGAATAAAAAATCCGACATTAGGATGATGTTGCTACTATAAAAATGTTTCCATCAACTATCTTCAGTTAGGCAAAGAATTTACAAGTAGCAGAGACGCTCTTGTCTGTTTATTGTAAAGGAAATAAAATAATCCAAGAAATAACCATACTAAAAGAAAATATAATCCATCCGATTAATTTCAAATTCTGTAAAGAATAATGATGGCTCTATCTTTATAATCAAATAATCTTCAGTTATTTGCGTTTATATAAAAAAAAATAATTAACTAACATGAATGATGAATTAAAAGAATTATATCAACAGGTTATATTAGACCATAATAAAAATCCTCGAAATTGGGGTGTATTAGAAGATGCAACGAACGAAGCCGAAGGGCATAATCCTTTATGCGGAGATCAGTTGCATTTGTATTTGATTTTGCGAGATAACAAAGTTGCCGATGTTAAATTTATCGGGAATGGATGTGCGATTTCTAAAGCTTCGGCTTCTGTTATGACTACTCTCATTAAAGATAAGACTATTGAAGAAGTCAAGAGTTTATTCGATAGCTTTCACGACATTGTTACTTCTGATAGCGATGTTGTGCTTGATACTGAAAAGATTGGTAAGCTCGCAGTCTTTGCTGGGGTAAGGGAATTTCCTGTTAGAGTTAAGTGTGCAAGTCTTAGTTGGCATACTCTTATGAACGCAATTGAATCAAATCAAGTTAAAAAAATTGTTACAACAGAATGATTTTAGATAATAAGCAAACGTAGCATCTACCCGTGAACTAAAGGTCTAAGTATTTACAAACCTGATACTCTATACAAGTTGCACAGATATTCTTGCGTGATTTATGAACATAGAATTAAAAAAATTCAACATCAGAATAATGTAACTTACTTCCATTTTATAGCTATCGTGAATAAACCAAAAAAAAGATGGAGCTCACTTCAAAAGCAAACCTCATCTTTTTTGTTATTTATTACATACGAGAGAGTCTATTTTTCTTTGCCTAATTTTTTTTATTTCCTTTTTCGTCGAAGAACACCTTCTTCTTTTTCCTTTGGTCTCGGGCTGTAATTGATTGTATCCTCCTCTTGTTGCAGTGGTGCTTGCTTTTCCGAGCAACATTCCGATTTAATTACCCTTCCATCCACGTAATCTATTATATTCACTATAACATCAATTCTCCTTATGCTATCCAAAGGATAGTAGTCATTAATTCTATTCTTGTATAAATATTCTGAAGGTATTAGAGAAGAATCAACCATTCTTCCTTCTACCAAAATTATGATTTTATATTTTTCGAGCATCCTTTCGAAGCTATTTTGGTTAATACCAGTAACTTGTAACGCAGCACTGTCAGGATAAAATACAAGCCCCATATTTGCATATTTATTGAATAACTCGCTCTTATGCAATAATGGTAGCAATTCTCGATATCCAAAGAATGCTCTTAATCTTGATAATGTATCATTGTTAACTCCAACTAAAGAAGCATTCGGTCGAATTGTAACATATTCAGGATATGTTGTTTTATGATATGATTCTAATCTACCTAAGTCATTATTATATGAACTTGATATGTATTTTATTGTACTATATTCTCCATTTGGATTCGGTATGTAATATCCCTTATAAATTTGTCTAAAATCGCTATATCCCCTAATTTGAATTATTAGTTTAGTTTGAGAGGCTTTTCTATCAAATGCTAAAGTATCGAAAGCAGGTAGAATCCTATCAGTAATTTCTCTAGCCATTCTCGATAAATTTTTATCAACAATTCTTGCAAAATCCGAATACTCTATAATCCTGTTTGTCCTTCTTGATGCATCACCAAATCTATCCATCAAGCTCCGATAACCCCAGTATTGATTATTTGGATGCAGCTCTATAAATGTGGCATCCGAGTAATAATTGGTTGAAAGTATATTTCTATGATTTTGGAAGTTCTTCGAAGTGTTGACCTCCCAAAAGCAAGTTTGAAAATATGGAACGTTTTTTCTATACTTTATAGCTTGGTGAACATATTTCCATTCGCAAGGCTTTTTCAAAAAGTAACGAGGTATAACAAATATAGTATCGAATATTTCTATATCATGACTTATATTAAATGTTTCTATACCACCTCTCTTTGTCTTTTCAGAAGCATTTAGATTATCTCTTGTTATTTGATGATATATAGTATCATAGATATCCCTTATGACAATCGTATCGTATTCCTTTGTTCTTCTTTCAATTCTACCACCTTCTTTCCATTCAGATTTCGTAGTTACTTCCTTAGCAATTTCAAACTTATCACCATCCTTTTTTAGCATACTAATAAATCGTTCCTCTATTGTTTTATTTACCAATACCGTTGTGTCACCTTTGATTTCAGTTACAGTCTTATTAAACTTATTAAAAGAGTTAAGGTTTTTCAATTCGTTTATAGTTATAAGCTGATATACAGTATCTTGAGAATACTCTATATTTGTTTTAGCTTTGATTACAGTGTCATACGTAACTTTTTTCTTTTCCTTAAATTTCTTACTTTCAACGAACTTGATCTCAATATAAGAATAACCAATAAGAACACTGTCAGAATTGGGGTTCTTATTGCAATTCAAAGCATCATATAATGCTCCACCTTTTACATTATAGCGATGTCCTAATCTTAAATTAAATGAAGCTGGATTAGATGATGATGCGTCATTATGGCTATCTTTTAAAATAACATCCCCGTTGGGTCTCGCTATCTTATCACCAAACAAATTAACCTGAGTCCCTTCTTCCACAGCATTTAATACATTGTTACGTCCACCTGAGCTATCTATTACATAAACAAATAATTTAACTTGAGGTGGGGGGGGCTCCTTACATTCCAAATCAGTAATTCTAAATCTATAAATATCCATTCCGCCTACATTCTTCCATAAAGAATCAGGCCTTGTGTGGCATTTAAACTTATCACTTTCAGGAAATCTATTCGAGCTTAAGTATAAATAATAACCTTGAGTTGTATCGTAAGGTTTGGCTATTACTGGAAACTTTTCAGTGTAGAGAGTATTAATGTTGTCAATATTATTTAAGCAATCTTTGGGTTTCAATGGATCATTTAGCTTTTCAAATCTTGTTGAACTGCTAAACTTGCTCTTTGGATTTAAAGAAATATTCTTATTTACATAATCAATATAAATATTAACAGCATAAATATCAAAATCATTTGGATTATTATTGCCTCGGTTTGAAGAAAAAAGTAAAACAGTTTCGTGGCAGACGCAAAAAAGTGAAGGAGTCATTTCCCATGAGGAAGTATTAATATCACCACCTACTTCGCTAAAGCTATGTATAGGAGACCAAACACCACTTGCATCCCTAAAAGCATAAAACAAATTAGTATTGCCAAGTGATTTAATTGTTTGTTCAGTTACGTAGTTTTTATAAGGGTCTTCTCTATCTGATGCCCAGAGGAGCAATAAAGTTCCATTATCACCTAAAACTGCATAAGGATGCCCATCCCAAGTTTTAGAATTTATTGCATTCCCTAAATTCATAAATTCGTAATTAGCCCCACTTTTTTTAAATTCAAAAATATCAGTTCCACCAACAAGACCTTTTACAGGATTATTCGTTCTGCGTGCGTACTCCTCACTATTAGGGAATGCTACAGCGAAAAAGCCAGCATCTTTAAGGTAATAACACAATCCATCTTCTTCTGGAGTAAAATAGCGACCAAGCATATCTTTAAGGAATTTTGCTGAAGGTTTAATTCCATCATTTGGTGTCAATTTGCTCGAATGAAACTCGTCAGCACACACTGTATCTTCTAATGTCCTTACAGATGGCTGAGCAGGAGCATTGTCATCCAAAATGGTATTGAAAATTTCTCCTTCTTTAGCATCTTTTTGTATATTCCCAGGTGGTAATAACACTACCGTTTTACATCCCGATGCTATTATTACAATTATAAAAAATACTATTAATTTAATTTTATTCATCTTTATCCCTTTTAATCATTATCTAATAATATTATAACTATGGCGTTGGACAAGAAGTTTTATCCCGACCACGCAAAGCTGCATATTTAAATGAAATTCCTTCCTTGTTTGGAGGCAATGATCCATCATAGACATCGGTTATGAAAAGAGCGAAAGCAATGCCATTTTTCGCTACGTAATAATATATTTCCCCCTTGCGAACTTGTATATCTACGTAATGTGTATTATTTGCTGCAGTAAGTTGAGTAAAGATACTTGAAGGTATTTCAACTATATTAGTAGCAAAATTGCGAGTTTGAGCGTCAAATATACGAATATGAGTAGAATCAAGACTGTATGACCTGCTATTAGGTAAAGTTTCGCCCCATTTTAAAGCTCTACTGTTAATATTGGAATAATTCGTATCAGATAATTGATACAATTCTAAAGTATCGCATAAACGAGAGCAATTATCTTCATTCAATCGAATATTAAAGTTTGCCCAACTACCTCCTACCCTTATCCAAGCAATACCGTTAACTGGATCAGCATCTATTACCATAATATCACCTTTCATCTGTTCGTTAGCTGGTGTTCTACTATCAATAGAAGCAACATAATCTTTACTATTATAAGTAAATACATACCTTTTGGCAGCATAAGAATCCCATAGACCTTGTATTCCATTTAAAGCATAATCTTCTTTTACTGTGGTTGCTATTGTTTTATTATCACTTGGTAATAATACAGAACCTGTTGAATAGCTAGCTACTCCTTTAAATCCAAACAATGTGTCACCATTATTTTGAAATATAACTCGTGGATCCATTTCATCTATATGGCCATTAAAACATTGGCAAGAGAAAATCCTCGTGCTTACAAGATCGCATTCACAGGAACCAATAATACTAGTACATATTGCAATTAATGGAAGTGCTATTAACAATTTTTTTATTAATCTTTTATAATTTATTATTTTCATATTAACCTCGCAATTAAAAAGTAAGACCAAAACGAAATAGCAACATAGTAATCCTTCTTGTTGAAGGAACATTGTCAAATCCAGCTATTGATAATTCCTCGCCAAAAGCTAAGGATTTAAGTCCTATATCAAAAGATAAATCGAGCCAGCTCGTAATATGGAAATCCAATCCCACTCCTATTCCAAATGATATTGGCCAGCTAAAATCTACTCCTGGAAGTTGACCACTTGCTTGTAAATCTTTAAGGTAGCGTCTGCAGTCTGAACATTCATTACTTAAATCGAATTTTATCATACCTAAAGATAATTCATCTACTGGTATACCTATTTGCCCATAAATAAATGGTTTCATACAAAGACCTAATATATCTTTAGCTGTTTGGTATCTTCCATGCAATAGTAATGTTGGCCGAGAGACATCTGTTTGCTTAAATGAATTATATGTTTTAATTCCATAAGTAAATGCTAATCCAATTCCCCATTCGTTTTGACTTCCTAACCTAAAACCAGCTGCAATTTCAGTTAGAAACGCATCTCTTCCTACATATTGAGTTTCTGTCTTTCTATCCGTAAAAATAGAATAACCCCCACGAAGCTCTAAAAAATACCAGCTATAAACACGATCCGGACATATCGGACACCAGAGGCATGGGATTTCAGGTAATGAAATAGGTCTGCATGGACACGGAGCAACATTTCCTCTACAAGTATCAACTTCAATAATATTAATATCCACTTTCCTAATGTTATCCGGACTAAGAGGCTTATTGAAAGTTTCTACTAAGTTCAGATTGCCGTATTCATTATCTGGTAGTTTGACAAGGTCTCGCAATAGCTCAACATCGTCCAATGGTATTTTTTCGAAGTTATGGCTTCCTTCTGGGCTCTTCGAATCAAGAAACAAAATATTAATATGATTTCCGTCCCATAAGGTCTGGTCTTTAAATGGGTTTTCCCAGATTATTTCAGTAATTGTGCTGTCGTCGGGGCATTTTAATGGATACTTTACAACCTCTAATCCGACGACTGTTCCTCTTAATGTTCTGCCATCTCTATCAGTTTTAGTAACTGGATTTTCACTATATTTTCTTTCCTTGCTTTCTTTAATTCTTATAGCATCGTCATATCGTTTAAAGCTTGAGCAATTTGCAAGTAGTAGTGAAAAAGCAAGAAATGATATTATGGCACTAAGCTTTTTCATTCGAACTTTTTTTCTTTCCATTTCTTTGAATATTTTGTTTTAAAAATCTATTATTGTAATCTCCTATTTCCTTCATCTGATGAATCGAAATCATTAGATGAATAGGAAAAGTACTTATTTAATATAAAATGAGGTTTTAAATACATATGCTTAAGGAAAGGCTAATAATAACATTCTGAAGCGATTTACGCTTCTCTGACTTTAATATAAAATTTGGTGATGAGTAGATTGCATTCAAATCAAGAGAAGCACATCTTCGGAAAAGATGAAAGTTATAGACTATTCCAGCTCCTAAGCCAGCTCCTAAACCCAAGCGATTCTCTTCGTCAGTGCCTCCAATAGCACTCAATGTGAGAAGTGCTTCGAGATAGGGAAGGAATCTATTGCTGTATTCTCCAATTCCTCCTTTATGCAACAAACTACCTAATATATTAAACTTGATATTAGGCGAAAAGTAAAAAGCGTCCTTAAAATAATTAGTTGCAGTGTCCTGCTGCTGATATGGGATATAGTCGAATCTTGCACCATACCAAAGTTCACATATTTGGCGAAATTCGAGCTGAAGATTCACACCAAAGGAACTTTTATTCATTCCAGAAAAATCTCCTAATGGTAAGCCATAATCACCTCCAATTCCAATATAAGCAAACTGAGATATGGATATTCTCGGAATAGAGAAATATAGTATAATGATTAATGGGAAAAGTATTTTTTTAAACATAATTCTTGATAATATGGTTAATAAGATTTTTATAGAAATTAATTATATAATCATTTTGAATGGTAATTTAAGAAAAATTTAGTGATTAATTAACAAAAAAATTTGTAATCAATGAATATTAACAGTAAACGATAATGTTTCTTTAGTATTCCTTTTACCATGAACTATGTTTGGAGCAATAAAAGTTCTTTTTGAGCTAACAGCTTTTTCGAATTCATCTCTAAATTTAGTAACAAAGCCTCGTATAGGCCAGGCTGCAGCATCGCCAAGGGCACATATAGTTCGACCTTCGATATTATTTGCTATATCAATTAATAAATCTAAATCCTTATGAGTAGCATTTCCTTCGACTATTCTTTGTAGTATCTTTTCCATCCAACCACATCCTTCTCTACAAGGGGTACATTGACCGCAAGATTCGTGATGGTAGAAATGGGCAATTCTAAGAGTAACCTTTACAATATCAGTGTCCTCATCCATTACGATTATTCCTCCAGTGCCGATATGTGTTCCATACTGTTTTAATGACTCTTCATCCATATGCACACCCTCGATTTCATCTCCTCTTAAAGGTGGCATTGATGTGCCTCCGGGAATAATCGCTTTGATATTTTTATTATAAGGGACTCCTTCGCAATGTTTATAAATAATATCAGTCAGTAGGGTGCCTGTTTCAAGTTCATAGACACCGGGACGATTGATGTGACCGCTTACACCAAAAAGTAATGTTCCGGGATGCGATTTAGCTCCTATTTGCGAATATTTTTCTCCGCCCATAGCTATAATAGGGGTGACTGCTGTAATCGTTTCAACATTGTTAACAGTAGTTGGCATACCCCAGAGACCATATTGAGCTGGAAATGGTGGTTTGTAACGGGGGTAACCTCTGTCGCCTTCTATAGAAGTCATAAGCGAAGTTTCCTCGCCACAGATATATGCACCAGCTCCTTTGTGAATATAGATTTCAATAGAATAATCTGTACCGAAAGTTTCTTTCATTTTATTGCCAACAAAACCGTAACTATAAGCATCGTCAATTGCTTTTTGTAATAGATTAATCCACTTGTTATATTCTCCTCTTATGTAAATATATGCAACATCTATACCCATAGCGTAACCGGATATAAGTATGCCCTCTATTAATTGATGTGGATTGAATTCAAATATTTGTCGGTCTTTAAAGGAGCCAGGTTCTGATTCATCTCCATTAACTGCCAAATATTTTGGTTTTTCTTTTCCTTTGGGCATAAAGCTCCACTTTAAACCTGTTGGAAAGCAAGCTCCTCCTCTGCCGCGTAAACCTGATTTCTTTACTTCATTAATTATATCTTCAGGAGGCAATGATATAGCTTTTTTAAATGCTTGGTAACCTCCATTTGCTATGTAGACATCAATGTTTTGAAGATTAGGTATTAAGGGAAGGATTAAGTTCGGTTCTTTATATTCCATATTTAGATTGATTGTTATTATTTAAATTAATTTTATTAGTTTAAGCAATATAAAAAAAATAATTAAAAAAAATTATATAATTTGTAAATTTGTAGTATGAAAATGTATCCGTCAGTTTCCAGCTGAAAAGCAAAGATATTATAAAAACAGTAGTATGATAATCAAAAAAAATCAAAGTGAAATAGAGCCGTATTTGCAAGATGCTTCGAACTTCTGCGGCAGTGCTGAATGTGTTTATATACCTGAAAGCGAAGAAGAGATTTCTGATTTGCTAATAATGCTCTATAGTAAAGGTACTCCTTTTACATTAAGTGGGGCTCGGACAAGCCTTACTGGAGCGAGTATCCCTAACGAAGGCGTTATTATTTCGATGGAGAAATTTGATAAGTTAATTGACATTGACGAAAGCAATAAAACTGCAACTGTTATGCCAAATTATACATCTGCACAGCTTGAATATGAGCTGAAACGATATGGCTTGTTCTATCCTCCAAATCCAACTGAAAAGAATAGCTCTTTTGGGGGCAATATTTCGACAAATGCTTCTGGCTCACGAACTTTTAAATATGGTGCTACTCGCAACTGGGTTGAAGCATTGGAAATTCTCCTACCTCAAGGTGATTATATCTTTATTAAACGAAATGCTCACTTTGCTGATGGTTTCAACCTCGATTTTTCTACTAATAAAAGAACATATAAACTACTCCTTCCTGATTTGAATTTACCTCAGGTTAAAAATGTCGCTGGTATATTCTGTAAGAAGGATATGGATCTCATAGATTTATTCATTGGCTCTGAAGGAACATTGGGTATAGTAACTAAAATTCAACTTAAGCTAATCGAAACTCCTGAAAAGCTTCTTGCTCTCCTTATTTTTTTTGATAATGAGTTTAAAATGCTGAATTTTGTTGACTATGTTCGCCAAAAAAGTAAAACGAATTTTAATGTTGCTTTCCATTCTATAAATGATATTTCGGCAAGGTCAATCGAATTCTTCGATAAATTTTCTTTAGACCTGCTTAATTCGAAATTTAAAGATATACCTCTAAGTGCTATATCCGCCATTTGGATTGAACAAGAATACTCTTCAGAAAATGAAGATTCTATTATGAATAGTTGGTATTCTATTATTAATAAATACACTTCCTTATTCGACTATACTTGGGTTGCTTTATCCGAAACTGAACACCAAAAGTTAAGAGATTTCCGTCACGAGTTGCCTTTAAAAGTAAACGAATTATTATCTCGAAACCGCATCAGAAAAATTGGTTCTGACATTGCTGTTCCAGATAATCATTTACATCGTTTTTACTTCTTTCTTAAAAATGAGCTTGAAGCTACAAAACTACCATATATGAATTGGGGGCATATCGGCAATAATCATTTTCACGCCAACCTTCTTCCTCAAAACGACATACAATACCAACGCGGATTAATATTTTTGAACAAATGCTTGACAAAAGCTATCGAATTAAAAGGAACTGTGTCGGGTGAGCACGGCATCGGAAAGATTAAAAAGCAACATTTGAAAATGATGCTCGGTGAAAAAGCTATCGAGGATATGAAAATTATGAAAAAAGTTCTCGACCCCAAACTGCTACTTAATAGAGGCAATCTTTTCGATTAATATCTAAAAAATGTATCAGTCAAATTCCAATTGTTGTTCAAAGTATTTACAAGTGGTATTAACATTCTTGGCTCAATATAAGCTTGTACTTTTCCGATAATTTATAAGGGTAAGGATAAAATCCAAAATAAAGAAAATGATGCTAATATAAAAAATCCCCAAGCTTCCAATAGGAGGGCATCTATCTTTGACTTATCATAAAACGTTGAGTATTTCTTCCATTTTCATCCCTCGTGAGCCTTTCAATAACATAAGTGTTTCCTCTTTAACCTTCGATAATTCCTCTGCTATATCCTTATGTGTTTCAAAATGTTTTATGTTCTGGTAATCCTCAAATTCTTTTAATGCTCTTTTCATTTCATCGCCATATAAAAGAATCTTATCTACACATTTAATAGCTTGTTCAAGTATTTTTTTATGTTCCTCAAAGGAGCAATCGCCAAGCTCTTTCATATCTCCTAATACAGCAATTTTTTCCCCATTAAAATTATAATTCTTTATAGAATTAAGAGCTATTTCCATTGAACTTGGATTTGCATTATAGCAATCATTGATTATTGTAAGGTATTTTCTTTTTTCAATAAACATTCTGCCATAGCCGTGCCATTTTTCTGGTGTGTATGTTTCTAATCCAGTTGAAATTTCTTCATCAGAAAGCTCGAAATAAAGTGAAATTGCTGAAGCAGCGGTTGCATTTAATGCAGAGGCATAGCCATAAGTCTGCAATTGTGCAGTGATATTCCTCTCTTTGTATATCAAATTTAAAGTTGGTTTTAATTGTTCATCAATTTCAATATTAGCAATCAAATTGGTCTGAAGTGATAAGCTATATGAAAATTTATTTTCAAGTATGTGATAATATTTATTTAGTCTTTCATCTTCCATATTTATAAAAGCTAATCCACCGGTTTTATGCAGCCATCCATATAATAAAGTTTCTTCGAATTCTACTCCGTCTATGTCTATGAGCTTTTCAAGATGCTCTTTTCCAATATTTGTAATAAGTCCAAAATTAGGTTCGGAAATTTTTGTTAATGTTGCCATTTCACCAGGTTCATTAGTTCCTAATTCAAAAACTCCTATGTCATAACTATTATCGAGCTGAAAAAGCATCAAAGGTAAGCCAATTTGATTGTTGTAATTCCTATAAGTCTTTAAAACATTATATTTTTGAGATAAAAGATGAGCTGCCATTTCTTTTGTCGTTGTTTTTCCGTTAGAACCAGCGATGGCAATAATTGGTATGTTGAATCTTCTTCTGTGATAATTAGCTAATAATCCTAATGCTTGATAAGTATTTTTTACAATAACATGAGGGTAATCTGAAATAAATGACTGATTATTAAGGAACCAATCTTGGTTTGCAATTATGGCTGAAGCTCCATTTTCTAACGATGATTGAATGTAATTATGACCATCATTATTTTCTCCTTTTATAGCAATAAATAAATTTCCTCTTTTCAGATTCCTTGAGTCAATTGAGACCCCTTTACAATTCCAATTATTTTGAAAATTATGTATTACTTCAGATGAAAATATATTTTTTATATCATTAAAGTTAAAATAAACCTGATTTTCAAGCATTTCCAATTTGTCCTTTTTTTGAAAATAAATGTTTATATCTTCTTCTAAATTGCAAATTTCTAACTTAACTGCCTTTTTCTATTAGTCAGTCAACGTCTTTATCACTAACACAGATGCCTTATTTCGAAAACATTCTTGTCTGTATAAAAAATAATGAGTTTAAAACAGCACTATAAGGTGAAGAATAATAAAAAAACTCTCTCTGGAAGATTTGTCTACTAAATAAAACGTATTCACTAATTTCAGACTGACCAGTAAATATAATAATTATAGATGGAATACACCTTGAAATTTCGCACGATCTATTGTTCGATTTGATTCCCATCTTAAAGCTGAAAGCCCTATATATATTTACTTTTTCAGCTTCTGACCCTCGTCTAGTAATTCGCTAACCTTGCTCATCGAATCTGCCTCAGCATAAAACCTTATTAATGGTTCAGTTCCGGACGCCCTGATTAACAGCCAGCCATTATCTATAAAAAATTTATAACCATCCAGTGTCTCGATTTTCTTTACATCGAACCTACCAATTCGGGTAGGTTGTTTTTCGCAAGCAGATAGTATCGCTGATTTAACCTGTGGAGTTACCCTTAGGTCTCTTCTCCAGAACCTATGAGGTCCAAACTCATCATCCAATTCATCGCAAAGTTGTCTAAGAGTTTTATTCTCCATTACCATTATTTCAAGAAGTAATAAAGCATTAAACAGCCCATCTCTTTCAGGGATATGTATAATGGAGCTAAGTCCACCGCTTTCTTCACCGCCAATAAGTATTTTGTGATTACTCATAAGCTTAGCAATGTGCTTAAATCCAACAGGTGTTTCGTGAAGTTTAATACCTTTCTTCTCGCAATACTTATCTACCATTGAAGTTAAAGAAACAGTTTTGGCAACATCTCCCCTTTTTTTCTTCTTTTCGTATAAATACTTCATTAAAATAACAAAGATTTTGTGGGAGTCCACAAAATTACCTTCGTTATCAATTGCTCCTAAACGGTCAGCATCACCATCAGTAGCAATACCTAAATCATATTTTCCAGATTTCATTATATCAATTAAAGTATAAAGATTCTCAGGAATAGGTTCAGGATGCTCTAAATTACCAAAAGATGGGTTATAATCAGAATGTATTTCGTCCACTCCAGGAATCAAGTATTTCATTGTGTTAATTCCAGCACCATACATAGGGTCGTATAAAATTCTAAGATTAGCATCTCTTATTGCTTCAATATTTAACTTTTTCCTAATATGGCGAAAATACGACTCCTTAGCGTCAAATAACCTGATTTGTCTTCTGTTCATATAATAATCTAATGACCTAAACTTAAATTCTTGTGGCTTTGAAGATATTTTTTTCAACTCAGCTTCAAGAATTGCAATTTGTTCAGGTGTTGCAGGACCTCCAAAACCAGCTTTAATTTTATATCCATTATAGATAGCAGGATTGTGGCTTGCAGTTATTACTACACCAAGAGCAGCTCCTTTCTGCTTTGTTTGAAATGAAACTTGTGGTGTTGTCGAAAAAGTTTCAGTTAAATGAACAGTGATATCTTGCCAGGCAAGTATTTGGGCAGTTTCTATAGCAAATTCTTTTGATAAGAACCTTGTATCGTAACCAATAACAGCAGATAAATTATTGGGTGATGTTTTGTGTAAATACTTAGCAGTTGCAAGAGCAACAAGTTGCAAATTGTCGAAAGTAAAATCTCTGGCTATTAAGCCACGCCATCCATCAGTACCAAATTCTATCATAATTCTTTTTTTTCATTTATTTAACATCATTTATAAAATTTAAATTGATTCTTTCCTGCATAAATAGCATCATTTTCGAGCATCTCTTCAATTCTAAGTAATTGATTATATTTTGCAACTCTTTCTGTTCTACTTGGAGCTCCTGTTTTTATTTGACCTGAATTAACTGCTACAGCTAAATCAGCAAGCGTAGTATCTTCTGTTTCACCTGAGCGATGAGATATTATTGTAGCATATCCGTTTCTATGCGCTAAAGATATAGTATCTAATGTTTCTGTTAAAGTGCCAATCTGATTTAATTTTATTAGAATAGCATTAGCAATACCTTCTTCAATACCTCTAGCTAAAAATTTTGGATTTGTTACAAATATGTCATCGCCAATTAATTGTACTTTTGAGCTTAAAGCTTCAGTCATTTTTCTCCAACCTTCCCAATCATTTTCGCCTAATCCATCTTCAATTACTGCTATTGGGTATTTATTACATAAATCAATATACCATTGTATCATCTCTTCAGCACTAAGCAATTTACCAGATGATTTAAACATTTTGTACATACCATTATTCCACATTTCGCTTGCAGCAGTATCAATTGCAAGCAGAACGTCTTCGACAGGCTTATATCCAGCTTTCTCGATAGCTTCAAGTATGACTTCAAAAGCTTCTTCATTTGACTTTAGAGAAGGTGCATAACCTCCTTCATCGCCAACTGATGTGGCGTATCCTTTAGTTTTTAGTATCCCTTTAAGAGAATGAAAGACTTCTGCTCCCATTCGAAGAGCATCAGAAAAAGTATCACTACCAATTGGGATAATCATGAATTCTTGAATATCCACAGTATTATCTGCGTGTTTGCCTCCATTTAATATGTTCATCATAGGAGCTGGTAGTACTCTTGCATTCGTTCCTCCAATGTATCTAAAAAGTGTAAGACCAAGATATTCAGATGCTGCTTTAGCACAGGCTAACGATGCACCAAGAATAGCATTCGCACCTAAACGAGATTTGTTAGCTGTTCCGTCAAGTTCGCATAGTATTTTATCAATTTGGACCTGATCAGTAACTACTAACCCTTCTAATGCTTCTGCAATTTCAGTGGTTACATTTTCAACTGCTTTTAAAACACCTTTACCTTTGTAACGATTATTATCATTATCGCGCAATTCACAAGCTTCATTTTCTCCAGTGCTTGCTCCTGAAGGTATAGCTGCCATTCCAACTGTTCCGTCATCGAGGAATACTTCAACTTCAACTGTTGGATTTCCCCGTGAGTCGAGAATTTCTCTACCTAATACTTCTATTATAATTCCACTCATTATTAAATCCTTTTTATAATTAATAATTTAATTCATCAATTGCTTTTGCAAGTTTAAAATCAAGAATTGTCAATCCACCTAAATTATGCGTAGTAGTTTTGATTTTAACTTTATTCCATCCATATAATAAAATATCTGGATGATGGTCGAGCTTTTCAGCAACAATAGCTATTGAGTTAATAGCTCCAATAGCTGTTATAAAATTTGGGAATACAAGTTCTCGCTCTAAGTGATTATTATCAGTTAAAATCCATAAAGGAATTTCTTTTAATTCTTCTTCGATTTGCTTTTTTTCTAAAATAATATTTTGTAACATTTTTAATTTTGTTATTTTCTAAAATACAAATATATAACTTAAATCTATAAAAGTAAAGTTATTCTGATAAATTTATGAAAAATAGAATGTAATTATATGATTAGAGGAATTTAGTTGTGCTAAACTAAATTCCTCTTTAATTCCATGTGAAAATAAAAAACTAATTTACAAATTGTTTGGCATAATATTTTGGAGTTAGTTTTTCTCCAGTAGCTTTTTCAATCATATCATTCCACTTATATTTTTTCCCAACTGAAAATACATTTTCAATAAGATATTTTCCTACTGCGGGCTTATTATAAAAGCTTGGATTATTTTCAACTTTATCTTTTAGAATTTTTTCAGAAATAGTAAAATATAATTGAGAAGCAAGAAGTTCACCTAAATGATAATTATGATAATAACATGGACTTGTAGCAATATGTATCTTAGTTGCCCAGTCAGGAGCATTTCTGCCTTCTGGTTTTTTAATCATTTGATATTTTTCTACTAGATCCCACCAGAGTTTATTTAAGTCTTGATCGGGGTCAGCATACATAGCTTTTTCAAATCTATACATAACTTGAGACCAACGACTAAACACTAATTGTTGGAGTTGCATCTTTTTCTTTGTAATTTCAATGATTTTTTCTTTATCTTGTTGGCTAATTCCAATTACATCTTTCATCCATTGAGGATTCATAGCAAATCTACCAAAAAGCATTGCGATTGCTTCGGTTGTAAATATATGAGCTGGTTCCTTCAAAACCCAAGGCAAGTTTTTATCAAAATACTTTTCATATAAAGCATGACCATATTCATGAAGCATAGTCTCCATCCATTTTGAATTTGGTTTTACGTTGCCAAGAACTCTGATATCTCCAGAATCGCGGTCAATATCAATACAATAAGCATGTTGATTTTTGTTTTTCTTTTCAAATAGGTCACTTCGAGCTACAATATCATCAATAGGAAGACCTATACTTTGATAGTAATCCTGAGTAATTTTTACAATATCATCTTTTGAGTATTTGCTATAAAATGCATCAATATCGACTTCATAAATCTGAGGTGCTTCTTGAAAATAGCGATTTTGGTAATGCCAAGGCATCAGTTTTTCTACTGAAATCTTGCATTGTTCAGCTAAGATTTTATCCATTTCTGATTTTATAGAAATGTAAGTATCCCTTGTTAAACTATCGAGTTGGTTAAATAGTTTTTCAATTTCTTCTGGATCCTGACCGCTTAAAATTAGACTCATCTCATGAAAATTCTTAAAACCAAGTTTTTGTGCAGCTTCATTACGCATTTTTACTAATTTTAATATATCATCCTTGACGATTAGTCCAATATTTTTATGCGCTTCCCATATTTGTTGTAACATTTTGGAGTCTTTTGAAGTTTTGAGAATTTCTTCAACTTCGTTATCAGTGTATTCTTTCTTGCCGATTTTAGCTCTAAAAGTTGAATACTTATGTTCAATTTCCGTTCCAAGTTTGGTCATTGCATTAAGTAATGTTGTATCAATTTGTTTTGCTAAAAACGTTAAATAGATTTCTTCGAGCTGTCGAAGAAGAATTGCTTCAGTTATTAAATTCGCTTCTTTAATTTTTTTGAGTCTCTGAAAAACTTCCTTATTTGAGAGATATGAATTTAATAACATTTCTAACTCGGCTACCTTTTGCCAATTCTCAGGTGTACTATTAAGTGAAGCGACCCAATATGATTCAGATAAGTCTCTGTATGTTTTCTTAATATTAGGCAGGACTTCATTCATAAGGTCTTGAAATTCTTTTTCCATTTTTTTTACTTCCTCAATATTTTTTGTTTTATCCTTTTCTTTTGTTCCATCGCATCCACTTATTATGCTAAAAAAAATAATGGAAATAGTTATAAATGCAAAAAAAAGTTTAAAGTTTGACATAATTACCTCTAAATGTTAAAAATAACAAATAATAATAGTCGGGGTGACTGGATTTGAACCAGCGACCCCTTGGTCCCGAACCAAGTGCGCTACCGGGCTGCGCTACACCCCGAAAAATGCAAAATTACGAATTTTTATGATATATTTTAGTATTTATGGTTATTTTATATAGTCAAACTATCAACATCTTCCAAATTTGTTTTTTTCAATCATTGTAATGCTGAGTGATAAAACGTCCGACATCAAGTATAAAATAGGAAGATGTTTCAAAAGCAAATTATATCATAAGCTAATGTACTGGGGCTGTCTTAAAAGTTATTATTCATTTAGCAAACAAGAATGTCTGTTCTACTTAATACATGAAATTTTTGATAAGTTAGACGTTCTTGTTCGACCATTTATATCAAATTTTTGTCTTTTGAGACAGTCACTACAATAATTTTTTTCAAATATCACTAACACCTTAGTACACATTTATCTACACAATTCTTGTTTGAGGGAATAATAATGACTTATGAAACAGCTCAATCTTATTGCTCGATTCAGATACTTCTGAATTGTCAGTAATCAAAACTTTATTTTATTGGTATAAATATCCAAGTAATAAGTTTTTCTTCTGGTGTAGTAGAAGGACTGTTAACATAGACCTCAAAAGATTTGTCACCCTGTATGAGTCCTTTATCATTCATATAAGCAGATATTCTGTTATAGGTATCCTTAAGTGTATCGTATGAACCTATATGGATTGCTTTAACCATTTTTCCTGATGGCGTTTTCGATAAAAAAACTCTACCAGTTGTTTTAATATTTGCTTTATCTGGTGGTATAGGAATTCCTGCCTCAAATTTGTAATTTACATTGTCAAAAAAATGTGTAATTCCTATAGGGTAATACGTGAATCCAATATTATTAGCATGCATCAAAGCTCTAATTTCATTATATGCAGATGTAAATTTCTCTGAAAGATCACATTTAGCTATTCTGCAAGAATCCATAATTGACAATAATGTCAATTCATCAAAGTTTTCTATTCCGATTTTGATATTAGAATAGTCAATATGATTTGCTTCTTGACCACGCACTAAAAAGATAGTAGAAAACAATAAATAAATAATAAAGAATAAATACTTTTTCATTTTAACTCCTAAAATATAAAAATATAAATACTTAATTAAAATTGTCTTCTTCGAAAATCCCAAATTGATGCGAACATAAAAATAATTGTCAAAATAGCACTTGACACACCAGAAGTTATTAATGGATGAACAGAAGTAATTAGAAGAGGCAACATAATTGCCAATGCGGAAAGATTGCTTGTCAGAAAAACGATAATCAACACTGCAACTAAAACGGAATTTGATATTACACCGATTAAAATTCCTGTTGAACAAGCCACAGAAATTGAAAATAAACTCAAGAAAAATGTTTCAAATGTTGTATATACAATATTATCATTCACCTCCCCATATTTTAAATAATCTATAAATATTCCAAGAGAAATTGATATGATGATCGCAATTGCTATACAGAAAAAAACAGCAAAAAATTTTGCGAAGAGTATATTAGAACGTTTTATAGGTCTTACTAAAAATAAAGCATATACATTTTTACTTTTTTCGTGGACAATATAAACGGCTAAAAGGATTGATGCTAATGTTCCTCCTAAGCTTGATACGACTGTTGCAAAAAAAATACTAAAAGAATAGGTTAATTTATCTTGAAAGTTAATGAAATGCAACAAAAAAGAAACAAGTGGTAGACCTATCCAAAGTATAATCATTATACTTGATTTGTAAAAACCTCTAAGTTCATCTTTAAGAAGGATCGATAGTCCCATTTTCAGCTCCTTTTAGATATTCTAAATAAATTTCATCTAAGGTCGGTATAATCTCTTTAAAACTTCTAATATGAAAACCATTCTCGATTAATGTTTTTATTATTATATGTGCAAAAAAATCACTATCTGTCTCTAGATCAATGAATAATTTATAATCGTACTCATTTACTTCTTCAATCCTATTTAATAATGGAATTTTCGATAAGCATATTAAATCATTTGGTTTGTATGATAATTCGAGTTCAAATCTTTTTTCTTTATATAAATGTTTTTTTAATTCTGGAATACTGCCAATTTTAATTATTTTTCCTTTAAAAATAATTCCTACTCTATCAGCAACATCTTCGACATCACTTAATATATGTGAGGAAAAGAATACTGTAGTCCCATTATTGCGAAAGTCTCTAATTATATTTTTTACTCGAATTCTTGCCTCTGGGTCTAGTCCTGATAATGGCTCGTCCAGAACTAACAATTTCGGTGAATGAAGAATTGCTTGAGCTAAACCTACTTTTTGTATAGTTCCACCTGATAAGGATTTTATTTTTTTCTTTAGATAATTACTAATGTCCAAATATTCTAATGTTTTTTTGATTCTATCTTGTATTTCATAGTCAGGAATACCAGATAAAATTCCAAAAGTATATAATGCGTGTTCAACAGTTCTCCACTCTTGAAAGGCAACATCTTGAGGCAAATAGCCAAACATTTTGTAAATATCTGGATTTTCGTGAGGCATTTTATACTCTTTTAATAGATAATTGCCAGTAAAATTCTTTATCAGACCAACCATAATTTTTATTGTTGTTGTCTTACCAGCTCCATTAGGTCCTATATATCCGAATATTTCTCCTTTCTGAAGATTAAAAGATATATCATTAAGAGCTATAATGTTAAAATACTTTTTTGATACCGATTCAAACTGAACTATATAATTGTCATTCATAATTCAATGTAATTTATCTGCCATCTTCCAGCTGGCATGCAAATAATAAAAAAATTCGACATCTGGAAGTTATCACTTCTTTATTCATTCTATTGCTAAGGCATAATTCTGTTGTATTTTCTTTCACTATTATAAATTGCAACAGCAACAGATGCATCACCAGTAATATTAGGAATTGTTCTACACATATCTAAAAATCTGTCAACTCCAATGATTAAAGCTATGCCTTCAGGAGGTATATGCACAGATTGAAGTATCATTACAAGCATAATAATCCCAACACCAGGAACTGGAGCAGTTCCAATAGAAGCAAGAACAGCAGTGATAATAATAGTTAATTGCTGAATTAAATTTAAATCAATTCCATATACTTGTGCAATAAATACAGCAGCTACACCTTGATATAATGCAGTTCCATCCATATTGATTGTTGCTCCTAAAGGTAGAACAAAACTTGAAATATATTTTGGAATACCTAACCTGTTTTCAACGCAATCGAAAGTTACTGGTAGGGTAGCTGCACTTGAACTTGTACTAAATGCTACAGCTTGAGCTGGTGCAATAGACTTAAAAAATGTTATAGGATTTGTTCGACCAAGAATGCTTACGATTAATGGATATATTAAAATAGTATGTATAAATAAACCTAAAAGCACGGTAGACATATACCAAAACAAAGTTGTAATAATATCGAAGCCAAATTCAGCAATAGTTGAAGCAATTAAAGCAAAAACGCCCAAAGGCGCAAATAGCATAACAAAGCCAACTAATTTAATCATAGCTTCGCTTAGTCCTTCGAAAAACTTTATTACTGTTGCTGCTTTTGTTTTATCTATTATTGTTAATATTAAACCCAATACAATAGCAAAAAAAATTATTTGCAGCATTTGACCCTCAGCTATAGCTTTAAAAGGATTTGTTGGAACTATTTCTACAAAAAATTTTACAATATCAATATCTTGAATTTTAGTAATATTATCAATTGTTATATTTTGATATTGATTTAAAAGATTTGTTTTTGACTGCTCTGATAACCTTGTTCCAGGTTGAATAATGTTTGCTACTAATAGACCAATAGTGATTGCTATTAGAGTTGTTATTATATATAATCCTAATGTCTTTAGACCAATCCTTCCAAATTTCTTTACATCTTCTAAACTTGCTGCCCCAACAAGCAAAGAAGCTAAAACTAACGGTATTGCTAAAAAGCTAAGCAATCTAATAAATAAATCACCAATAGGTTTTATTGCAGAAGCTATTGATGGAATCTTATCTATAGATATTATATTTTTATATTCTTCTGTTTTATCATTATAGACCTTTAAAACAAGACTTTGCTTTTCTGATTCCGTGAGAAAGGAAAAGTATTTTATTATTTGTATTTGTTCATTAACTTTGAAAGTTTTGTGCAAATGTATTGATGAGCTTGAATCATAGATATAGCTTTCAATTTTTGACCAATCTTGTATTATTAATTCATGTTCTTTTTTATTTTCATAAGTTATTATTTTAAACTTATTTTTATCTACTGGGAAAATAGCACCAAATATTGCACCTAATAATAAAGCCAATAATATTAATATATATAAAGGAACAGCTATTTTCATTTATTCCCTATATAGTTGAAAATTTATAACTTACATCTATTTCAATATCAGGATGAAGACTTCGCGTTACGGGGCAAGTTTTTATTACATTCTTCATAATAATAAAATCATGGTCGTTTAATATCTTTGGAAAAACAATATTTAGTGTTAACTTTTTAATCCTTCTATAAGGTTCATTCATCATTTCTTTCTGAACTGTAATCTTGGTGCCAACGATATCAATGTTGTTATTTTTTGCTTTAATACCCATGATGGTAGCTATGCAAGACCCCATAGCAGTAGCAACTAGATCTGTAGGTGAAAAGTACTCACCTTTTCCTTGATTGTCTATTGGAGCATCAGTTAAGAATTTTTGTCCCGAAGGACCATGCTCAACAACACAATGAAGATCTCCTAAATATTCTATATTTATTTGAACCATAAAAATATTTAAATTTTTGTTTAATAAAACACTCAATATAATATTTTTTCTTAAATTGTGTTTAAATTCTTTTATGAAAAAATTATTTAATTTAATTATTACTGTAGGGGGGACTTAAAAGTCATTATTCAATTAACAGACAAGAATGTCTATTCTTCTAAGATTATGAATTTAATGGTAGGTCAAACATTCGCGTCTGATTATTTATATCAAAATTTTATCTTTTAAGATAATCTCCAATTTTTTTCTTTTTTAATCAGCTGGAAGCTACGTATATTTTTTTATAGTATGGCATAATTATTGAGATGATTTTAAAAGTTGTTTTATCATATGGCAAAAGAATATGGCATTAAGTAATGATTTTACCATCATTGGTATTGACGGAGGGGGAACAAGAACAAGAGGCATTCTTTACAAAGCTGGAAAAATAATAGCTCAATCAAATGCAGGAACAACTCGTATTGGTGCTGTAGGAGTTGGTGAATCTTGCGAAAGAATTTTAACTATAATAGCTGATCTATGCAATCAAATTGAAATAAATTCATCGGAAATTGATCTAATTGTTATTGGACTTGCTGGGGTTTGGTTAGAGGAGGAAAAACTAAGGTCAACTAATCTTTTAAAAACTTTGGCAAGAAACCAAAAAATGATTTTAAACGATGTGGTTGTTTTAAGTGATGCAGAATTGGCTATAGAAGGAGCCTTTAATGGCGAGGCTGGTGTTGTTATGATTGTGGGAACTGGTTCAATTGCTGTTGCTAAATTGCCTAATGGAAATATTGTAAGATGTGGTGGATGGGGTATAGAACTAGATGATGAAGGTAGTGGCGCATGGATTGGTAGGGAGGGTCTAACCGCTATTGTTCGAAGTCTTGACAATAGAGGAAAGCCTACGAAGCTTACTAACATTTTTGCTGCTTTATATCCTCAAATTGATTTGGAACAACCAAGAACAATAGTGAAAGCTTATGCTGACAAAGCTTTCGAATACCATATGCTTTCTCCTATTGTAATGAAATGTGCTGAAGAAGGCGATGAAGTATGTCTTGAAATTGTTAATCGGGCGGCTAATCACTTAATAGAACTTCTTGAGGCTATATCAATTCATTATAGTAAATCTAAAATAATACCCATTACTCTTCTTGGTGGCGTAATAGAATCCGATACACTACTTTCTAAGATATTGTATGACAAAATTAAGAAGTTGAAAAGAATTAAAAGAGTTGACCCCAAAGGAACTGCTCTTGACGGTGCTTTAGCTATTGGAAAAAGACTTCTCGATAAAATTTTGCAATAATCAATGAAAAGTATATGTAGAATCTTCAATTATGATATATTCCAATATACTTAAAACAAAACTTGATAATTGCGATATTTGTCCTCGTAATTGCTTTTGTAATAGAAATGCAGGGGATATTGGTTATTGTGGGATGGGCAATCGTTTAGTTATAGCATCTTTTGGGGAGCATTTTGGTGAAGAACCTGAAATAGTTGGTAATTACGCTTCCGGAACAATCTTTTTTTCTGGTTGTAATCTTTTATGCAATTTTTGTCAAAATTTTGATATTTCACATTTCAAATTTGGTAAAATTTCATCAATAACTGAATTATCAAATATTATGCTTGATTTACAGCAAAGAAATTGCGAAAATATTAATCTTGTTACACCAACACATTTTAGCCCACTCATTTTAGAAGCAATCATTTTAGCAAAAGACCAAGGATTAGATATTCCTATTGTTTATAATTCAAGTGCCTATGAAAAAGTTGAAACATTAAAAGCTTTTGAAGGATTAATAGATATATATATGCCAGATTTAAAATTTATAGATCCTAAAAAATCTGCATTGTATTGTAAAGCAAATGATTATTTTCAATTTGCTATTGAAGCAATTTCAGAAATGCATCGCCAAGTTGGGGACTTAATTATTAATAATGGAGTAGCTAAAAAAGGATTATTAATTAGACATCTCGTTTTTCCTAATAATCAATCAGATACAAATGAAATCATTAATGTTGTTGCAAATAAATTCGGAACTAATACTTATTTAAATTTAATGGACCAATATCATCCTTGCTATAAAGCAAATAAATTTGATATGATAAATCGAAATTTATACCAACAAGAATTTCTTAATTACGTCAAATACGCCAAAAGTAAAGGATTTTATAGACCAAATTACTTGTATGATAATTTAAAATGATATAATACAATCATAACGTAAACGACAGCTGCATTCTTCCAAGTAAGAAATTAAAATTAGCCTACTGAAAGGTGGCGCTACAATAAATAAATGTAATTGCCATCTTTCAACTGGCAAACAAAGAATAAAATGCTTTAATATGGAAAAAATGAATAAATTTAATTTAATGAAATTCAAGAATTGGTTGATTTTATTGATCTTATATATATTATTTGATATTATACTACAATTAACAAGAGCAACATTATGGAATTTTAATATAATAGTATATATTATTTGTCTGATTTTTGTTACTATTCAATTTTATTTAATTGAAAATATCAGAAGAATATTACCATCAACAATATCTATTCTTTTTGTTTTTATATTTAATTTATGGATTGCATTTATTTCAATAGGGAGTTTTTTTGTATTTAATGAATTCGGTGACTATATTACAGCTTCAAAACTGCAATTTAATTTATCAAATCCGTATTACTTATCTTCTTATGCAAAGACTTATATTTTGAACTGGAATGTCATAGGATTGATTATTATTGCTGCTATTATGACTTATCTTTGGTTACCAGTAAAAAAATATAGGACTATGCTCTTTTTAAAGAAACATAACCGCCAACTTCAAAGTGGAGAGCTGCTAAAATTTATCATAAAGAATATAATTATGCTGCTAATAATGTTGATATCATTATTTATTCTTTTTTACGTAGGTGAGCGAAAGAAATTAACTCCTGATGCATCATTTTTTGTAGCTTTGTACAATGGACACAAATATCAAACTGAACCAATGCGTCAAACCGATAGAATAAAAGTTATGCCATATATTCCTAAAGATTCAATTAATATCTTATTTATTGTTTATGAATCTTGGGGGAAAAAAGCTTTAACTTCTGAAAATGGTATTAAGGCAATGCCATTTTTAGATAGCTTAATTAAAGATACAAATCAAGTTGTATCTTTAGATTGGGCATATTCTCAAGCTGGTTCAACTGAAATAAGTATGCCTTCTATGTTTTCTGGTGTTGATGCTTGGGAATCAAAGCATAAACTACATTCTTTCCCTTTGATTTGGGATTGGGCTAAAGCTGGAGGTTTGAAAACTATTTTTATTTCTGTTCAAGCTTATTATTGGTGTGACCTTGATAAGTTTATGACTACTCCCGGACCTGATGATTTTCTACCTGTTAATTATCTGGGTATTCCTCTTTTACACGACGGTGCTGATGAGATTCAAGTCTCTAATATCTTTTGTGATTCTTTAGAGTCTTTTGCAAAATCTGGTAAAAACTTTTTAGCTATCTATAATTCTAATGCTTGTCATAAGCCCTTTCAACAGGAAAGCAAATTTTTAAAAGACAAACCCCAAAAAATTTTTAAATCTGCTTACAGAAATGCTTGCTTATTACTTGATTATTCTTTAAGGGATTTCTTTAATGTACTTAATAATAATGATGTTCTGGAAAAGACTCTTGTAATCATTACTGGTGATCATGGCGAAACTGATAGTATTATCCATCAACCTCTTTTTCGGTTATACAACTATTATGATGAAATTCTAAATGTACCAATGATTATTAGATTGCCAAAAGCCATAACTGATAAATATCCGGATGCCATTACTATTTTAAAAAAAAATAAGACTAAAATTGTAGCTAATATTGATATTCTTCCTTCAATTATTCATATTTTAAATGCTGATATCAATGAATATAATAAGATATTACTTAGTAATCTTTTAGGATATAACTTATTTAATATGATTCCAGAGGATAGAATTAGTATTGGTATGACTACAAATGATATTAGGAAATGGGAATATGAGGGGTTCGGAATTATTTGGAAGAACTGGAGATTTGTTTTTTCTAATATTCAAAACACTGGTTTGTATAATATTATTGAAGATTCTTTGCAGAAAAACAACTTAATCAATAATTGCCCTAAAGATATTAGGGATTTTTTTGAAAATGTTATTAATTCGAATTTTCTACTTAAAAGAATTTATGAAAGGTGGAAAGATTCCTAATTTTATTTTGGGAACTTACTAAAATAATTTTTATAAAAATCGTCTAATAAATTGATAGTTGCAGATATAAAACTAAACAACAGCTTCCAGCTGGGGAGTAGAGAACATAAACGCTTCTGTTATTTGCGATGAATATTTATAAAATAGAATATTTATAAAATATAGATTATTATGAAAAAATATCTTTTGATGAGTTTAGTTTCTTTATTGCTTTTATCGTGCAATAATGATGAAAAACTTATAGATAACACCATCGACAATTGGAAGCTACTTGTATCAATTAATAACGAAATACCTCGTATAGAACTTATTTCAATTCCCGATGGTGCTGTGCTTAATTCAGACATTTTTTTTAACAGTAATGAAGAGCATTTGAAGGGTATTGTGAAAAAGATTGTCGAGTTCCGCGATAATTTATACTTGTTCATTCCTGATTTATCTTTAATAGAAGTAGTTAATAAAGATAGCTTCAAAAGAGTAGCTACATTAGATTTTTCTACACAAAATTTAGCTATCTCAGATATTTGTTTTCCTAATGCAACTGATGCTTATTTAACTCATCCGAACGATAGTGTTGTATCATTGATAGATATAACAAATTTTCAGGTAGCTAGAACAATAAAAGTTGGAAAAGGACCTACTGGTATTGTTTGTGCTGGCAACCAGATATTTGTTGCTAACACTTATGATAATTCGATTTCAATTATTGATTCAAGAACCCATCAGCAGGAAGAATTATTGAAAGTTGCACCATATCCGATGTTTATAGATGTTACTATGAATGGGAAATACGCTATTGCAATTTCTCTTGGGCAAGGTAAAATAGATTCTTTAGCTACAAAGAGCGCTGCTGTTGCTACATTTATCAATATAGCTACAAGAAAAGTGGATTATACAAAAGAACTTGGCAATGCAACTGTAAGAGCAATTGATGCTTTTCCAAAAGGAATTGTTATTCCCAGTAATTTATGGGCATTCCTTCCAGTAAAGGATTATTTGATGCAACTAGAAACGAAAACTGGTTCTTCAATTCTCACTTTAAAGAATTTGGGGCTAATTTATTTATTTTATAATTACAAGCGTAATGAGGTTGTTGCTTTGAAGTATGTGAATAATACCTATAAAGTTGCAATATTAAACCCTTCAAACGGTCAATCTCTTAAAGAATATAAAATTAATGACAATACTATTGCTATTCACCCAATTTAAGTTATATGAAAATAAAGCGATTGCGCTATTTTATATTATCACTTCTAAGTTTTGGTTTAATACATTCCTGTGGTCCAAATGAAAATCCCGATTTAGTTAATCCTCCATCTCAAACTGAAACCGTTCGAGTCAGATTGCTGAACTTAGCAGGAGATAAACTATCAAGAACGCTTGTTATAGACTGGAAAACTCAAATATATGATGTTCCTTTCTCTAACGTATCAACTGCTTTAAAACCTGCTATTGATTCTACTTTTCCATTGATATTAGCGTCAGGAGTTAAGGAATTTCAGTCATCTATGAAGACTAAATTCGTTCGTTCGACAAATTATACATTTATTGCTTTACCTTCTGTTAAAGAATCTTCAAATTTTAGAAATGTTGATACAATAGTTACTTTAACAACTTTAACGGGCTTGACAGAAACTAATAGAACTGCTTATGTTCAATTATTTAATGCAAATAATGATTCTACTGTAGTTTACTCATTGACTCTTGGCTGTCCTAATGGCCAGCCTATAGCTCAAAATGTATCTTATCGGGGAGCAAGTCCTTTAGTTGAAGTAAGAGCCGATAGCATAGCCGTATCACTCATTCGTATTCAGTATGGCATACCTGAAATTGTCGGATTATATAGATTAACGTTAAACAAAAATGGCCAATATGCTCTAATTGTCCAAAAAACGTCCTCCAAACTTGAGGAACTTTGGCTGCTTGATATGATGAAAGAGTCCTCAGATGCTTTCTTTAAGCTCAATCCTACTTCTGAAAGAACTTCAAATATAAGGGTTCTGAACTTTTCGAGCCAAAATATATCTGTTATAAAGGCACCTGATGAATACATTGCTAACAATCTAATATCAAATTATGTAGGCAATTATATTTCAGTAAATTCTTGTATAAGTGAATCCTCTGATTCTATTTTTACTTATGTCGATGGAAATAGCAAAAGCTCTGTGGCTCTGTCTCTTGATGTAATGCAAAATTACTCCTATTTTGTATTCGATAGTGCTGACAATATAGCTAATCTTTCGCTCATTGCTGAACCTATTAAGCTTAATGAAGCCGTCAATAATCGCTCGATTGTGCGTGTCGTTCACGCCGGATATGCTCGTAAAGCTTTGACTGTATCTCTTGGAGCAAGAGACGACCACAAGAGTCCTCTTGGATATGTTGCAGGAGAGGTTCTCGCAAGTAATTTGAGGTATGGAACCGTCTCCCAACCAATTTTAATAAGTAGTGGCTTGGCTCCTATTACTATTTTTTCTGCTACTCAGCCTGCTCAATTATTATATTGCACAAATGCCTATCTTGAACCTAATAAAAGCTATTTTCTTGTTATTATGAACGAATTACAAGGTTCGATAATTTTCGATAAAGTTGCTTTAATTGAAGATTTAGAAACTGACAAGGCAATCAAGTTTTTAGATGAAGGTATCTTTGCTCAATTTGTGAACTTGACTTCTAAGATAGACAAAGTAAATTTAGCTATTGATGGTGCTTTAACTAATTCAACCATCTATTTTGCTGCTTCTTTAGCTACTGTTTTAAATTCTGGGAACCATACTATTCAGATAAATGGTGTTTCTAAAGACGTATATGCTGAAACTGGCAAAAGATTGCTCATTATATCTGCTTCAACCTACGATGATATTGACATTATTGACATATCCAATCTGCCATTGCTAAATTCTGATAGATATTACAACCGTAGGATAATCAATGCTGCCAAATCCTTGCCTAGCATTACTGTGCGAGTTGATTCTGACTCTGGTTTTATTGCTGCCGAGTGGTTACAATATGGTTCTGCCTCGCAATCCCAACAAGTCTATCTTGAAAGGAAGTTCTCCCTATTTTTTATGGAACCCCAATCATACAAAAAGACATTATATACAATGCCCGACCTTACATTTAGCTTTGCCAAAAGCTACTCTGTTATATTTGGAACCGATTCTTCAAGCAATGGTTTTTCTGCTATAATCTTGCAAGAGTATTAAACTTTAAGTATATTTTAATTTTTTTATATATATTTGTATAATATTATTTAAAAATATATGAGTATATCATGAAAATTTTTTTACTTCGTTTTTTTATTATCTTTTTTTACGTATTCTTAATCCCTAGTATAGTTTTTTCAATAAAAAATCCTTTAGATAGACTTGTATTTAATAGTAATAATAGTAATAAAAATATAGCGTATACTCTTTATATTCCTGGTAGACTCAGACCAAATGGAACGATTTCTCCAGCAAAGATTATAGATGTGCCTCTGTTACCAAAAGAAAAATATACTCCTAATCGAATAATTATAAAGACTAAGCAATTCTTAGGTGCTAAAAAAGAAGAGATACTTAGCAATAATTATGCTCTTTCTTTAGCTTTGAATTCGATTGGCACTGAAGAGATTAGAGCACCTTTTTCTAATAACCCAAATAATAATTATATTTTAAATTACAATCAAGGTATAGATATAGCTTTAGATAGGATAATAGAAATTGTTTATTCTGCACCAATTGATGTTTATCAAGCTTGCATAGAGGTCTTAAAAACTCAAGAAGTCGAGTATGCTACACCTATCTTTAACCGGTACACTTATTTAACCCCAAATGACCCTTTACAAACAAACCAATGGGCAATAAATAAAATAAAAATGCCTACAGCTTGGGATATTTCTACAGGTTCAAAAAATGTACTGATTGGTATTGTTGACTCTGGTGTAGATTGGAAACACGAAGATTTATCTGCAAATATTTGGACAAATCCGAAAGAAAGTCAAAATGGTATAGATGATGATGGTAATGGTAAAATAGACGATATTCATGGTTGGGATATCGTTGGCAATGTTAGTGTTTCAGATGCTCAATTAGGAAAATTTAAGCCTGATAACGACCCTATAAACAATTCAGGTCCTCATGGTACACATGTTGCTGGTTGTGCTTCAGCTGTAACAAATAATGGAAAAGGTATTGCAGGTATTGGGTTTAATTGCTCTCTACTTCCAGTAAAATGCGGAACAGAGCAATCCTCAATGTATATTTTCGGTGGTTATGAAGGCATTGTCTATGCAGCTGATATGGGATGTAAAGTTATAAATTGCAGTTGGGGAGGGGATGGATATAATCCAGCAGAGCAAGATGTTATTAATTACGCTGTATCTAAAGGTGCTGTCGTGGTTGTTGCAGCAGGCAACTCTCATGCAAATGTTGACGATGGTGGTCAGTATCCTGCCGGATATGAAAATGTTCTTTGTGTAGGAGCAACATCTTCGAACGACAGAGCTGCAAGCTTCTCAAATTATGGATATGCTGTTACTGTATTTACCCCAGGGCAGTCAATTTATTCTACATATCCAAATAATCAATATAGCAATATGGATGGAACGTCAATGGCTTCGCCTATAACTGCGGGAGTAGCGGGATTGGTTATTTCTAACAATAGTGCCTTCACTCCATTGCAAGTGATTCATCAAATAAGAAGTACAAGTGATAATGTTGTTACAAGCGACCAAAGTAAAAGACCCCTATATTATGGTAGAATTAATGCAGAAAAAGCTCTTGAATACAATTCTGGTAACCCTTTGAAAAGTATTCCTGGTGTTGGTATATCTGATTATTATTTAGAAGGTACAGATGCTTTATTCGATTACTCCACAAAAACTCTCAGACTAATTGTAACTAATTACATAGGTTATGCACGCAATTTGAAAGTTACTTTTACTCCTATGTTTGATTATATTACCTTATCTACCAAAGAGGTACTTCTTGGAGATTTGTCTGTACTTAATTCGAAAAATATAACCTTACAAATAGCTTTGAAAAATAACAATCCTTGGTTTCAAGGAACTGCTAATATAATTGTTACGTTTGAGTCAGAAAGTTACAAAGATTATTATCTTTTACGAATTCCTGTCAATATTCCTTCACAAAATACTTTTACTTCTGTATATTCATTTCCAGAATATTACAATCCGTTCTGGCATTGCGTTCATTCACCTTCGGAAAATAGTGTATGGGCTGTAGGGCAAGCTGGCCTCTTTGGTAATAATAGCGGTTTTTTGCTTAAAACTCAAAATGGTATTAGGATGAATACAATATCCTCAAATATCATTTATTGCATCCATTCTTTTGACGATTATCGAGCTATTGCTGGGTCTGGCTCTCAAGATAATTCTACTGCTTTAATATTTCAGACTGGCGATGCTGGTACCTCTTGGACTACTACGAATGTTTCTAATATAACTGGCTTTATAAATGACATTTATTTCTTTAATGGAGCTTCAGGTTTATTTCTTGGCGATACAAAAAATAACAAATGGGGGATAGCTACTACTAATGATGGGGGAGTGAATTGGACTCAAGTTTCAAATATTCCAGATCCTCTTGCAAATGAATCTGGCTATGTTGGATGTAGTTATAGAATTAATAACAATATCTGGTTTGGAACAAATAAAGGGCGTATTTACAGAACAACAAATGCCGGAAACTCTTGGAAAGTTGGTTCGATTCAAAATGCTGTTAGAGTGCTTAGAATTGGTTTTAGCGACAGCTTAAATGGTATTGCTACTTATACCGAAGCCGATGCTGATGATGCAACAATTTATTTAGCTCGGACATTTAATGGTGGTACAAATTGGTTTACTCGAGTTTATAATTTTACTTCAAATAATTTAACTCCTATTCGATTTTTTTCTGGTAAGGGTTCTGGCAAGATTTACACTTTATGCACTGCTGGACAGGTCTACGAAACAGCTGACCTTGGCACGACTTGGAACTCTGTACTTAGCAAAAGAAGTGGTACTATACAAAATTGCGGCTCTTTCAATTACAAAGGTAACAGAATTCGACTTTGGCAATTTAGTAAAAGAATAGATTATTTAGATTTTAGCTACATTCCAAAAGATGCTATAAAAGAGCTTTCTCTTACTCCTAATGATGTACTTTTATTTGATACTGTTGAATTTACTCGCGAAAGAACCAAAAGCATTAGCATATCCAATTCTGGTAATTTGGATGTTCAGATAAATAATATTAGAATTCAATATTATCCAGATATTGATTCTTCTGAATTTAGAATTATTTCTGGTCTTCCACAAACTATTTATCCAGGAGAATCAAAAAAAATACTTATAAATTTTAAACCTAAATATACTGGTGAAAGAACCTCAGATTTAATTATTAACTCTGATATTGATACAAATGACGTCATAGTTAAGTTAAAAGGATATTGCTCTCCTCAATCTCTAATTAGCGATGATGATGATTGTAATATTATAATTAATTTGAGCCATAATAACATTTACAATAATTATATAATTTCGCTCTATTCGGATTGCATCCAATATTTAGAAATTGATATTTATAATTCTTTGGGCATAAAAATCCAAAATATTGCTAATATATTAGAAAAAGGTCGCAATGATTTTTATTTCCAATATGATGTGAATCCCTCTGGTGTATATTTTTGTATTATTAGATCAAAAAATAACATCTTGATTAAAAAGTTTTTTGTTATAAGATAAACAATAACAGTATCAGTTAGATCCCAACTTTTAGGCATTGTATTTACAAGTAGCACAGATATACTCAACTGTGAAAAGGAAATAGAATTAGAAAAATTTTATATATCGGTGAAGTTGTTACCCTTAATTTAATATCAGTTATATAAAAAAAATGGGGTTAACACATATGCAAATCCCAGAGCTTTGTAGAGTTCTATCTACAAAAATTACTCAGATCTGGCCTATACCTTGTTTTCCTTAAGTTCCCTAAATAATTATGGAGTAAAGCTTATCCATTATTTTTATTGCCCTTTCTTCTCTTTTTCCCTCCACTATAATTCTAACAATTGGCTCAGTATTTGAAACACGTATGTGCACCCATAGGTCTTCTTCAATTGCTTTCAATCCATCTTCTACTATAATCTCAGAGTTTGGAAGAAGCTCTTGGAGCCTTGATCTTACTTCCATAATATTTATATTCGTTTGCACCTTTTCTTTTAGCATATAATATACTGGATAGGATTCAATCAATTCACTTAACGAACTATCCCTTTGAGATAATAAATGCAACACCAAAGCAATTCCAACAAGAGAATCCCGTCCATAATGGCAAGTAGGCAAGATAACTCCTCCGCTTCCTTCTCCTCCAATTACAGATTTCTCCTCCTTCATCTTTTCCACAACGTTGACTTCTCCTACTGCACTTCGTACAACTTTAGCACCGTATTTTTCCGCAATGTCCTCTATCAATGCTGTTGTTGAATGATTAATTACAACGGTCTTAGAGTAATGATTTACAAAATACTTATACGAAGATAGCACTGAGTCAATCGCTAAGCAAATTGTTTTTTCTTCTCCAATACAATTGCCCTTTTCATCTACCAATACCAACCTATCAGCATCAGGGTCAACAGCAATTCCGATATCAAAAGAATTGTCTCTAACCACTTTTGATAATTGAGTTAGATTTTGAGGCAAAGGTTCTGGCGGATGAGGAAAAACTCCACTTCCATCACAAAATAGCTTGATAACCTTGCATCCAAAATTTACCAACAAATCACATATTATCTCAGAGCCAGAAGCGTTAACTGCATCTACTACTACATTAAATTTCCTTTGTCTAATTCGTTCAAAATTATCTGTATCCGTAAAAATCGGTAACCTTAAGATGCTCAAAATATGATTTTGTTTAGCATTTTCATCAACATTAATATTAGTATCTTTTTTTAGTCTATTAAATTGCGACGCTCTAATATTGTCCAAAATATTCCAAAGCACATTATTCTCGAGCTTATTTAAAAATATTCCACTTTCATTGATGAATTTCAAACCATTCCACTCAGATGGGTTGTGAGAAGCAGTAATTGCAATGCCTCCCGTCGCATCAGATTTTTCAACACATAACTGAATAGTAGGAGTAGGAGCAACACCTATTAGGTCAACATCAAACCCCAAAGAGACAAAGACCCTAACAATAACATCCTCAATCCATTTACCACTTGGTCTTCCATCCCTGCCGATGACGATTTTCCCTTCCTTACAGTAAATTGCAAATGCAGTAGCGTAATCTCTCACTATTTGTTCCGAGAGCCCATCATTAATAACCCCTCTCAATCCAGATATCGAACGAATTAATGTCATTTAATTTTTTTTATATTTACTCAAAAATTTTCTTGCAGTTTCGTGTGAATTACTATTATCAGAAAGAGAAAGCAAAATATTACATCTCTCGATAACCTTATTTGCATTATTTAAAATATCATATATTGCAACTAATTTTAAATTAGCATTTACCCTAAAACCTGTGGTTTCCTTGTCAAGAGACCTGCTCGCCTCGTCACATTTAGTTAGATACTTAATCGCTAACTCATATTTTCCCCTGTTCATAAGAGCATAGCCAATGTAATACAGAGCTTCCCTTGCTGTCATTGCATCATAGCCAGGTTGATGATCAATATAACGTAAAAGAATCTGTCGCCAGGTTTCTTCCCATTTGTCTAAATTACCAAGCACAACATAACACCTTCCTAAATATCTATGAAAATAAGGGTTATTCGGAAAAGAAGAAAAAAGTTCTGAAGCAATATTAAAGGCTTCTTGGTAATTCTTTTCAAAACCATAATAAATTTGCAAAAGAACTACTTTTGCTTCAATGTTAGCGTACCTTGCTTGCCTCGATGCAGCCTTGAGCTGCAGAATTCCTAATTGCTTATCGCCAGTAGGTAAAAAAGTTAATATTGGTTTAAGAAAAGGATATTGCTCAGGAATAGCTATCGAAAAATAATTAAAAATACCAGTTCCCAACATAATATCGTGATTGGTAGGTGCAAGCTTGAGGCATCTTATAAACAAATCGAAACCTATTTTACCATCAGTAGCTGCAGGCACCCAATTCTCTCGCAAAGCATAGTATCTACCACGAAAACCAATAGCTCCAGCTTTAAAAAAAAGACTATTAATATCAAACTCATTAGTATCTAGTATCCTTTCACATAACGAGATAACCTTATCAATCTTTCTTAAAAATTGCTCGTCATATTTATCAAGATTTCTATACAACTGTATTCTCCACCAATCCACCATTGCATCAAGAAAGAAGCCAGCCGGATGATAGGGATACAATTTTTGTACTTTCTTAAAGCAATTTTCCGCAAGTTCAAATTGTACATTATAAGTATAAAAAGCTCCTAATCTTATCAAGCTATCCGCATCTGTTCTTAATATTGCCCATTGCGAAAATGATGTGTAAATATTAGATATAAATATTATAGTTATAATTGAAAAGAGATTTATTCTCATTTGTTTCATTTATATTTATTATTCAATATCAATAAAAGTAATTATTCAAATTCTAAATCCTGTTTCTTTATAATCGATTTTATGTGAACGTCAATTCTTTTTTGCATTTCTTCTTTCAATCTTGTTAACTCATATCCTTTGATCATCAAATTAATTTGAGGGCAGTAGACAGCGTAATTGTTCCCGGACTTCTTCCTAATTAGAATCTCATAATCAAATCTATTTATGGAATCCGAAATCATATATTAATTTCCTCAATCTTTGTGCTATATACTTGCTGTCCTATAATAGTATCCATTAGCTTCAAACCTCAGAGTATTCAATATACTCGTTACGTTCCAAATAGTAATTTTCTTATATATATCAATGCCCTTCAAACAATACTAAAGACGATTTTTAATCTTTTCATTTTACATTAAACAAAAATATATATAAAATTTTCCTATTTCATTAATTTTCAATATATTCGTCAATTATGAAAATGAACAAAATACTAAAACAATTTCACTACTTTAAAAGATTAATTTCAATTTCGCCTACAATAGCTGCAAAAAAAGCTTTAGCTAAACTAATAAAAAAAATTATATTAACAAAACAGTATAACTATATTAAAATTAAAAGCACTTACTTAAAGGATTTAAATCTAAATATTAAATTAAAATCATATTTTAAAATACCTGACATCAAATCTTTAGAAAATAATAAAGATAGCATTTTAAAATTGGCTCATCTTATTATCGAACATAAATTTAATTATCTGGGTTCTGGATGGATAGATGCAAATATTAAAATTCTTCCAAATGATTTCTTTGATAATAACTGTAATTTCCAAGATCTTAAAGCATATATCTTAGAAAAAAGAATAAACCAAAGCAATAGGGAAGAAACAAAGAGAATTATCAATTTAATAGAACTACCATATGAATTTATTGATTGGTCTAAAGATTTTCGTTCATGCTATTCCTGGAATCCACAACTTTTGAGTAAAAAAATAGTGTATGGAGTAGGTGATGGTAATGATATAAAAATTCCTTGGGAGTTAGGGAGGATGCAACATCTTCCTTTGTTAGCTTTAGCTGAAATAATAAATTTAAAAGTAAAAATAGGTAGCAAAGCTGTTTATTTCAAGGAATTTCAAAATCAAATTTTAGATTTTATCGCCTGCAACCCAGTCGGTTATGGAGTCCATTGGATTTCCTCGATGGATTGTTCGATTAGAGCTATAAACTGGCTCTTATCTTACGACCTGTTCAAAAGTGCCGGTTTAAATATGCATGATGATATAGAAGAGGTATTTATTCAAAGCTTATTTGAACATTGTCTTCATATATTTAAAAATCCTGAATGGTCAAGTGGTTTAAGAGGTAATCATTATCTTACGAATCTTAGTGGATTGATATTTATCTCTTCATATCTTTATAATAAAAGAACATCGGGTATTTTTGATTATGCTTTGAAATCATTTATTAATGAGCTTGATTATCAATTTAATAATGATGGTTCATATTTCGAAGCTTCTACTGCGTATCATTGTTATGCTGTTGAAGTTCTCATCTGGACTACTTCCATTATAATAAAAAGTATAGAAAACATCAATCTAACAAAAAAGCAAGTAATGCTGAGAGATAAATTTTTAAGTTTATTAACTATCAAATTGCCTAAAATATTAGATTTTACCAATAACATAATTGATGACACAGGATATTTAATTCAAATTGGGGATAATGATAGCGGCCGTTTGATTAAACTTTCCCCTGAACTCTTCAGTTAAAATCAAACACTATATGTAACGGATTTTAGCTCTGGAATTAGCTTGCTTGCTAAAGCATATCCACCAAAGAAAATTAAATTATATAAGATAGCACTAAAGAGTTCATTTCTGAAAAATGGAAGTGCATTCCAGTAGCATATAATAAGCCCCTCTAAGTTGTGTGGGTACATTCCACTAAATAGCCAATAAGAAAGATTAGTAAGCAAGAAGAAAATTACTGAGCTTAAAATAATTGCTAATGCAATTTTATAAATCTTAGGATTATTACGAATCCTTATTCCTAAAGCTACAGTAATAATGAAACAAAGATATACAGCAAAGACTTCAGTATGGAATCCAATAATCAAATCTGAAAAGAACATAACAAGTAATGGAATGATAAATGCAAAGTGCTTTTCATTGTATTTAGCTCCACCAAATAATGCCATAGCTGAAATAGGTGTAAAATTTGGGGGATGAGGAATAAATCGAGATATAGCTCCTAAAAGAATTAATCCTGTAATCGAAATAAGTTTTAATAAATCATTTTTTTTCATTTCATAAACCCTCAATACTTTTACATATAAATTCAAAAATACGAATTTCTTATTGATTACTAAAAAATTTTTTTTAAAATTCGTTGTTTAAAATATATCCAATGAAAAAATAGGGAACATATAATAGTTATATTTAGTTTACATAATATAGATTATATTTCATTTTTATCATTAATTACAGAGAACATTTATATAATTGAGAGTTATTTATTGTAAATACTGGTTTTCCTCTTAGTCTCATTCCACCATATGGACAATTCCTTGATTTTGATTTGAATGCGTTTAAGTCAACAATCCACTCTTCATTAGGATCAAAAATAGTAAGATTAGCTTTTTCACCTACTGCAATTTTTATTTCAGGTAATCTTAAAATTCTTCTTGGTGAACTAGACATTTTATCAATGACCTGCATTAAAGTCATCCTATTTGTATGGATAAGGTATGTTAATGCAATACCAAGAGATGTTTCTAATCCAATAATACCAAAAGGAGATCTTTCGAATTCGACGTCTTTATCGTGCAATGAATGAGGTGCGTGATCAGTAGCTATACAGTCAATAGTTCCATCAATTAATCCTTCAATAACAGCTTCAACATCCTCTTTTGTTCTTAAAGGTGGATTCATTTTTAAAGAAGGACTATAATTACTTAATAAATCATCAGTTAGAGAAAAATGATGAGGTGTAGTCTCACAGGTGATTCTTAATCCTTTCTTTTTTGCTTGTCTAACTAACTCTATGGCATTTTTTGTACTGATATGTGATATATGATATCTACAATTTCCACAATATTCAGCAAGCATAATATCCCTCGCTATAATAATCTCTTCAGCAATGTTAGGATATCCTTTCAAACCTAAAATTGTTGAAATGTTACCCTCATTCATTGCGAAATCTTTTGTTAGTGAATGGTCTTCACAATGTTGTGCTATTAATAAATCTTTTGTTGCAGAATATTCAAAAGCTCTTCTCATAGTCTCAGAGCTCATAACACAATTTCCATCATCGGTAAATAAAACGACACCGTATTCAGCTAATTCATACATAGGAGAAATATGTGTTCCTTCTCTATTTTTCGTAATAGCAGCCGAAATATATAAATCTGTGCAGTTTCCAACAGCTTTTTGTTTAATAAACTCAACGACAGCTGGTGAATCAATTGCTGGATCAGTATTTGGCATACAGCAAACACCTGTAAATCCACCATTTGAAGCTGCACTACAACCAGAAGTTATATCTTCTTTATATTCATATCCAGGTTCCCTAAAATGGACGTGCATATCAAATAATCCAGGCGAGCATACCAAATGGTTTGCTTTGATTATTTCTGTATCTTCATCAATTTGTGGATTATTATCAGAGCAATGCAAGATAATACCATTTTTTAACCATAAATATATTCGATTGTCTTGCTTAATAGTGGGATTAATTAATCTTATATTTTCAAAAAGTATGTTCACATCTACTCCAAAATTATATTTTCAATTACATTAAATACTATTAATTTCCTAAAATAAAAAAAAATCTTAATATAAATATTAAACAAGTCTATTTATTTAATTCCAAGCGTATTTTTTCAATTTTTTCCTTTAATTTTGATATATTTTCATTTAAATTAAGTTTTTCAAATACATTTATCTTTAACTCCAAAATTTTCATTATATCTGGATGATAACTTCCAAAGTATTTTTCTTTAATTTCTAATGACAAATTAGCTAAATTTTCTGATTCTTTATAGTTATTATTAATAAAAGAAATTCGTGCTAAATTGAAATATATTTTAGAATATTCTGGGTGTTCTTTAAAGCCTGCTTTTTTTAGCATATTTTGAGCTTTATTTATTAACTCTTTTGCTCTGTCAATCTGATTTAAAGAGATCAATTGGTCAGATATTTTAATATATATATTTAATATCTGTTGATTAAACAAGCTCCCATTAGCTTTACTATCTTCTATTATTTCATTTATTAAATTATCAAATCCTTTAAAATCACTTTTTATTACCTTTATAAGAGCTATGTTAGCTTTGATATCAATAGATTCTGTTATATATTGCTTTTTTGATATTTCTAATGCTTTTAAAAAAAATATTTCTGATTTATTATAATCCTTTAAAAACAAATAAAATTCACCCATTAAATTGTAACCATATATTAAGTCAGGAGAATTTTCATTTTGATTATTAATAATCTTATCAGCTTTATATATTATAGTTTTAATTGATTCTTTTCTGTTGTTCTGAAGGAAAAAAACACCAATTTGGTAATAAAAATAAAGAAGTTTGACATCTGATGAATTCAATAATGTCTCACTATGGCTAATGCATTGATTAAACATATCCTCAGCTTGCTTAACTAAGCCTCTATATTTGTAAATGATAGCAAGTGATATCATTGAATTTAGTGTCTCAAGAGAATTATATCCATATAATGATTCATATATCTTCATTGCAAGCCCTGCGTTTCTCTCTGCTTCTATTATCAAGCCTTTAGCTAAATATAGTTGTGATAAATTACTTAATGTAGAAGCCATTGACGGATGTATTTTCTTATCAAACAATTGTTCTTTGATTTTCATTGATTTTTGTAATACATTCTCGGCTTCTGATAATTTACCTTGATAAAAAAGAATCAAACCATAACTACTCAAAGCTTCAGAGTAATAATTATGATTTTCGCCATATACTTTTTTTATAATTTCTAAAGTTTCTATAATAAATCTTTCAGCATTATTATAATCAGAAAGATTTAATGCAAGAAGAGCTTGGTGGAACCTTACTGATGCTACATCTTCGTTTATGCTTCCGACAGAATCTGTTATGATTTTATAAGCTATATTCAGAAGTGAGTCAGCTGTCTGATACATTTTTAGTTTTATATATATTTCAGCTACTTTATCATATAAATTACCAATATAAATATGGCGATTTCCAAAGTTTTCTGAATAAATCTGAATAGCCTCGGAATATTTTTCTGCTGCCAATTTCAAATTACCTATTTTATTATATGCCATTGCTAAAATGTTTAAAGTTGCAGCTAAGTTAGGATGTTTTGGTCCTAATTCTTTTATACCTATATCTAAAGCCGACTTAGATTCAGTAATGGCATCTTTAAATTTTCCATCCTGATAATATTTTCGTGCTGTATTATATTTTTGTTCCCAGTTTGTTTGAGAAAATAAATAAGACAGTGTTACAACAAAAGAAAATATGATACATATTATATTTTGATAATTTTTATTTCTTTTATTTATCAATAACATAATAAATATTAATTATATCTAGTGAGAAATGAACGACATATTATATTGAAATATATAATGATAAATTAAATTACATCCTCGATTAAATTATTATTATCATCATTTTATCAATTTTTAACAAAAATTTCATTAATTTTATTGAATATTATTTTTAAAAAATTAAAAAATGAAAATTTATAGTGCATAGAAGAAATTTGATAATAAGTATTGTAGTTATTTTAATATCAATATTAATTTTTGTTTTGCTTTTGAAGTCTGGTGTTGAATATTCTACTTTTGAAGAAGCTAAATCAACAGGGAAAAAAGTACAGGTAATTGGAATAGTCTTAAAACAATACAAAACTGATTATAAAGGTGGAGTATTTGAATTCTATATGTCCGATGGTAATACATCACCTGTAAAAGTGATATACAAAGGAGCAATCCCACAATCTTTTGATATAGCAGAAAAAATTGTGGTTAAAGGTATAATGCGAGATAATTATTTTGAATGTTCAGAAATATTAACTAAATGCCCTTCAAAATATGAAAATAAATAGTTCTATCATTTTTAATTTTTATAATATGGAAATCTATGATTTATAATATCTTAAACATTATTGCAATTATTTTTTCTATATCTTCTTCAATTATTTATTTATTGATTCATTTAAATAAATTTAAAAATAAAAATTCACCTAGAATCCTATTATTTTCATCAATCGCAATTGTTATTTTTTTCTCTTTTTTTCTATTATATTTAATTACCAGTCATAATTATCATTATAGTTATGTATTTTTCAATAGTTCTTCTTCCCTACCCTTACCTATTTTGCTTTCCAGTTTTTATGCTGGTCAGGAAGGTTCTTTCCTATTGTGGTTAACTTGCATTTCAATAATAGCGATAATTATATACCCCAAAATTAAGATTATGGAATATGAAAATATCGCTTATTCAATTGTTTCTCTTATTATATTCTTTTTTTTAATATTTATTTATATAAAAAATCCTTTTTCTTTATTATCTCAAGATAGACCTAATGATTTCAAATTACTTTTGGAAAATTATCCCAATGGCTACGGATTAAATCCTATACTTGAAAATATTTGGATGGTAATACACCCACCAATTTTATTCATTGGATATTCTACTGTTTTAGTACCTTTTATTTTAGCATTATCAGCATTAATAAAAAATGACTATATTAAGTGGATTAAACTTGCAATACCTTGGACAATAATTTCAAATATTTTTCTTGGTCTTGGCTTAATTCTCGGTGGTTTTTGGTCCTATGAAACTCTTGGCTGGGGTGGTTATTGGGCTTGGGATCCAGTTGAGAACTCTTCTTTAGTTCCCTGGATAATTACGATAGTTTTATCTCATACTTTATTAGTACAAAAAAGAACTGGGGGGTTAGTTAAAACTAATCTGATTTTAAGTATCTTGGCATTTATATTTGTCATATATTCGACTTTTCTAACGAGAAGTGGAATATTAGCTGATTTTTCAGTTCATACATTCGAAAAATCTGAAAACCCTTTATCTATACTTATAATCATCTTTATCTTATTATTAATAATTTTTTCCATCATAATATTTTCATTAAGATATGGCTTTTTATCTAGATTAAATAATAGATTTCAATTTGCAACGAAGGAATATTTTATTTCTTTAGGTGTAGTTAGCTTGTTGTTATCTGCATTTGTAATATTTGTCGGCACTAATTTACCAATTATTCAAAATATTTTGGGTTATAAACCTAAAAAACTCGAAACAAGCTTTTTCAATAATTGGAATCTTCCTTTTATATTTATTTCTATGTCTTTGCTTTTTATTTCAATTCTATTAAATTGGAAGAAAGTTACCCTTCAAAGAAATGTAAAAATAATTATATCTTTTATATTCCTATCATTGATTGTATTGACAATTTCTCTTTTAGTTGGAAATTATTACTTAGCAAATATATTATTAATTGTTATATCGCTTATTGCTTTTATTTTCAATGCATATTATTTCCTTCAGAAACTAATAGGATTTTACCAAATTGGCTCATATTTTAGTCATATAGGTTTTAGTTTATTAATAATTGGTATTGTTCTTTCAGGTATTTTTTCCGAACAGCACATAATTGAACTAAAACAAGATGAAGTTAAAGATACATTAGGATACAACTTAAAATATTTGGGAAGTGAATTGATTGATGACGGAAGAGATGAATTGGATAGTTACAAATTTAAAATTGTGATTAATGAAAATGGCCAAACAAATCAATATCTTCTCGCACCCAAATACAATCTTTATCCAAGAAAAAAGCAACAAACTTTTGAACCAGATATAGTAACTACCATATTTAAAGATATTTATGCATCCCCTTTTATGCTTAATAAACAGTATGAAATTCCATTCGTTAATTTAAATAAAAACAATACTCATATTATATCTATTGACACTAACTACACAGTAACATTAAAAGATTTTATTTTTCATAGATTTGATGAAAATGATGAAGACAAACCTATCATTGGTATTATATTAGAATTTCACAATTTGAAACAAAACTTATTTTTAATTGATACAATTTTTACAAAAGTCAATGTACAAAGTGGTGAAATTGAAGAAAAAATCTACGATTTGCCTATGTCTGATATAAAAATATTAATTCAACAATTTAGAATGAAAACAGCAACTAATCCTAGCTATATTACGGTTGGTTTCGCACGTATAAAAGATTTTCCATTGATATATAAAGAGGTATTAACTATAGAATTATCTATAAAACCTTATATTTTGTTAGTATGGATTGGTAGTATCAGTATTATTATAGGTTTTATTTTTGCAATTTTTCGACATTTAAAAAATCGTTATGTTTAAAATAGTATCAAACAAATGAAAAAAAAAACAATTCAAAGACTTCTCATCACTATTTCTTCAATAGTTATTCTTTTAATAGCATTTTTTATTTATTCTGCTATTTTATTAAATGAAAGAATCACTGTTGATGGAACAATAAATATAATCATTCCAAAAGATGCATCTATTGAAAAGACAATTAATATTTTTAATCAAAATGGGCTTTTGAAACCTAGCTGGTTTTTTAAGTTATTTGCAAAAACTTATGCAAAACTTTATAATAATGTCATTCACACTGGTTGTTATCGCTTCGATTCAAAAAATAGAAATATACATTTAATCAAAGCAATTTTAACAGGAGAAAATCAATTAATTATAAAAGTAACTTACCCAGAGGGGATAACCCTAAAAGACTTTGCTTCAATTACTCAAAGGAAGTTAGGTGTTGATTCTGCAGAATTTATCGGAATAGCATTATCAGATAGTTTAATTAAAGCAAGAAAAATTCCTGCAAAGACAATCGAAGGATATTTAATGCCGGAAACCTATGAGTTTTTCTGGAAAGAAACTGCAATTAATGTTATTGATAGATTACTTAACCAGCAAAATAAAATTTGGAATCAAAAATTTGCTCAAAAAGCTGATTCCATTGGAAAAACAAGACACGAGATATTGACTTTAGCTTCAATTGTCGAGGCAGAAAGCCCGGTAAATGATGAAAAAGCTCGCATTGCAGGAGTATACTATAATCGTTTATCTCGTAATTGGAAATTACAAGCTGACCCAACTGTACAATATGCTTTAGGTTTAAAAAAAAAATTAACATTAAGTGATTTGGAATATGTAAGTCCGTATAATACATATCTTAACTATGGACTCCCTCCTACTCCAATAAATTCACCAAGTATAAAATCAATAGAAGCAGTTCTGAATCCAGAGAAACATAACTATTTCTTTTTTGTTGCATCTGGTATATCAGATGCAAGACATTATTTTGCTTCAACTGGTTCGCAACATTTAAAGAATAAACAATTGTTCAAGCAAACAAGAAAAAAATAATTTGGTACTTTAGCAAAATAATTAAGTTAGACGTTGCTCATGACTAAGAATGAAACAAAAGAAGTAAAAACCAAGCAATACAAAATACTTGTGCTGCTTTTTGTTGGAATATTAATGGGAGCAATAGATATTTCGATTGTTGCACCAGCAATACCATCAATTGAACAAACAATAAAAATAAACGAACGAGATTTAGGATGGATAGTATCAATTTATATATTATTCAATCTTGTTGGTATATCTTTCTTTGCAAAATTATCAGATATGTATGGAAGGAGAAATATATATATTCTCTCTATACTTATATTTGCATTGGGTTCAATTTTTGTCTCATTGTCAAAAAGTTTTGTTATTCTTTTACTTGGGAGGGCAGTACAAGGTTTTGGTTCGAGTGGTATATTCCCAGTAGCCTCTGCTGTAATAGGAGATATCTTCCCTCCTGAAAAAAGAGGTTCAGCTTTAGGATTAATTGGAACTGTTTTTGGTTTTGCTTTTATACTAGGACCTTTGATAGCTGGTGTCCTTCTTGTTTATTTTGAATGGAATATGCTTTTTTTAATTAATTTACCAGTCGCTCTTGTTTTGGTATTCTTCAGTTGGAAATTACTCCCAAGTGTAAAAATAGGAGAAGGAAAAAAAATTGATATTTTAGGTTTAATCACCCTTACTTTAACTCTTGCTTCATTTGCTTTTGGACTAAGTCAAATAGACCAAAAGAATTTTATAATTAGTATCTTCTCGATAAATGTAATTCCATTTATTTTATTTTCGATTATATTTCTTATATTGTTTATCATACGGGAAAAAAGAATTGCCAACCCTGTAGTTAAGCTTAGTCTTTTTAAATCAAAACAGATTAAAATCGTCACGATAATAGCTATTTGCGCAGGTTTAACACAATCTCTTGTCATCTTTATTCCCAAATACACTATATCTCTTTTCAGTGTAACCAATTCAACAGCAAGCTTAATGTTATTACCATTGGTTATATCATCAGCTGTAGCATCACCTATAATTGGTAGGATGCTCGATAAATATGGTTCTAGAATAATAGTGATATCTGGGATGATACTTGTTTCGATAGGAATGTCTTTACTTTTATTTACAACTACTCTCCAATTACAATTCTATATATCATCCATTCCATTTGGGTTTGGTATAACAATGTTGATGAGTTCTCCATTGCGTTATATAATGCTTAATGAAGTTCCACCATCCGATAGAGCTTTAACACAAGGATTACTTACAATTTTTATTAGTGTTGGTCAAATTGTAGGCACAGCAATCATCCCATCTTTAATTGTGATAGATATTAATGGAGTTTTAGGTTATCATATTGCAATGATGATATTAATTTTGATAAATACAAGCTTAGTCTTTTTAGCTTTAAAATTAAAGAATAGAAAATTAGAAATGGAAACACTAAAAATTGGAACAGCCTACTATACATTTAAAAATAAAAGTTTTGATAAATAATGTATTATTATTAATTTTGTATTTTACAAATGGGCAGATAGTTCAGGTGGTATAGAACGCCTGCCTTACAAGCAGGAGGTCGGGAGTTCAACTCTCTCTCTGCCCACCAAACAAGCAGAAGTGGCGGAATTGGCAGACGCGCTGGACTCAAAATCCAGTGGGCTCAAAACCCGTGTGGGTTCGACTCCCACCTCCTGCACATGCTTGTATTGCTAAACTATTGCAATATAATAAATTGCAAAATCTTACTTGCCTTTTACTTACAAATAACATAAAGATTTCGGTTTATTATTAGTACAATTTCAGTTCATTTTTGCTAATATTTCTATAAGGGAGGTAGTGTAAAGGGTATAAATTACACTAATCGGATTACACTAATTAGACTAATCAAATAAAGGTAATGTAAAGTGTAAAAATTACACTATACACATACAACTTCAGAAAAAAATATTGAAAATTACATACATATAATATAAATACAAATACTTATTAGGATTAATTATATTTTATTATATATTATTTTATTAACTAAAAATAAATGAAATAAAAAAAATATATAAAAAACTAACAAGTGAAGCAAAATAAGTATATTAAATATCAATAGTTTTTACAGTACCCCTGCACATATACTTATTTCTAAATATTTTCCTAGTATAAAAATTATATTAGATCTTATATTGTGCTTATAGCGGGCATATAAATGATTCTTTAGTCATTTCATAATTAAACTTATTTTATTTGTAACTTTTTTAAACAATTTTGTTATTAATTATATAAAAAGTTGATTTTTTTAGAGGTGCAAGAAATGAAAAAATATCTATTTCTTATTTCATTCTTAATAATTCTATTACTTTTTTGTTTTTCTAATAAATTATTAGGATATAATTTGAGTGAAGCTGATACACTAACTCCAATTCCAATTTACGATTTTTGTTATTGTTGTGGTTATGCAAGTGGCACAGTTGTAGATTTGCCTAACGATTCAATTATTCGTTCTAATCTTGCTTTTATTAGATTCCACACTGACTCCTCATATAATTACTCTTTTACTTATAATCCTATTGTTCCCGGTATATCTACTGTATCAAATTGGAGTCTATCAACAGTAGATGCATCAAAAGATGCTAAAGCTATAATTACTTTTTCTGATATGAATGCTAATGATACGACGATATTCATTGAATACTATGCACCCGATGTAATTATTAATATGAATAGTGAAGTTGACTTTGGCGAATTAATGGTTAATGAAATTGTAAAAAAGGAAATCCAAATTGAAAATCATTCAAATAAAAGAGTTATTGTCTTATCAGGAATCAAAAGAAAATCAAATAATAACAATCTTAATATTATTGGAATTGACTTACCATATAAATTAGAACCCCAAAATAAAATTACATTAATGCTTGAATTTGTTGCGACTAATGCGGGAACATACATTGATACTTTATTATTTACTGATACTTGTGGAATTCATTACTCTGCAATCTTAAAAGCAGTCGTAAATACTATATCGGATATTTATTATTCTAATAATGAGTTTAAAAATATCATATCCATTTCACCAATACCAGCTAATGAAATCATTAACGTTAAGTTAAATTTACTGAATAACGAACCAATAAGCATGATCCTATACGATCATTATGGTAAAATTGTTCAATCTTTGTTTAAAAGTGAAATCAATCCAATAGATATTAGCGATATCAATATTAATTTCAGTTCTATTTCTTCTGGAATATATTATTTGATGGTAAAACAAGGAATCCATAGAGAAATAAAAAAAATTGAAATAATAAAATAAATGGCTATCTTTTAGAGACAGCTATTCAAAACATTTACACTTCGCTATTTTTTTATTAATTTATCTAAATATTATCAATAATTTCATTAAAAGTTAAACTTGGTCTCATAGCTTTAGCAGTTTTTATTTGGTCGGGTAGATAATATCCTCCTATATCAACTGGATGTCCTTGTGCAGATAAAAGCTCTTCATTAATTTTCTGCTCATTATCGTGGAGAGCTTTTGCAATTTTTGCGAATTTATTTTTTAGTTCAGTATCTTGACTTTGAGTTGCTAAAGCTTCAGCCCAATACATAGCAAGATAGAATGAACTTCCCCTATTATCAATTTCATTGACTTTACGAGAGGGGTATCTGCCATTTTCAAGATACTTCCATACAGCTTCATCTAAAGTTTTAGCAAGTAAAGTTGCAATTTCATTACCAGTTTTCTCTGCAATAAGCTCAAAAGAAGGAACTAATGCACAATACTCACCGAGAGAATCCCATCTTAGATGTCCTTCTTTAAGGAATTGCTGAACATGCTTAGGAGCAGAACCACCTGCTCCTGTTTCAAATAAGCCACCTCCATTAAGTAAAGGAACAATTGAAAGCATTCTTGCACTTGTGCCCAGCTCAAGAATTGGGAACAAGTCAGTTAAATAATCACGTAGAACATTACCAGTAACAGATATAGTATCTAAACCTTTACGAACCCTATCAATAGTAAATTTCATAGCATCAACCGGTTTCATTATCTGAATGTTAAGTCCAGTTGTATCGTGTTCAGGTAAGTATTTTTGAACTTTCCTAATTATTTCACGATCGTGTCCCCTATTCTCATCAAGCCAAAAAATTGCTGGCGAGCCAGTTATTCTTGCTCTCTTCACAGCAAGTTTTACCCAGTCTTTTATAGCAGCATCTTTTGTTTGACACATCCTGAAAATATCGCCTTTTTCTACTGTTTGATCTAATAGTATATTGCCTGTAAAGTCAACGACTCTTATAATTCCATAATCAGGAGCTTCAAAGGTTTTATCGTGAGACCCGTATTCTTCAGCTTTTTGAGCCATTAATCCAACATTAGACACATTCCCCATTGTAGCTGGATCGAACTGACCATTACGTTTACAATCTTCTATAATTTCTTTGTAAATAGTTGCATAAGATCTATCGGGTATTACAGCAATGCAATCTTGCAATTGGTCATTTTTATTCCACATTTTACCACCGTCACGAACGACATTTGGCATAGAGGCATCAATTATAATATTATTGGGAATGTGTAGATTAGTAATCCCATATCTTGTATCTACCATAGCCAATTGAGGTCTATATTCATATACTTTATTTATATCAGCTTCAATTTCAGCTTTTTTTTCTATTGGAAGTTTATTTAATTTATCTAAGATATCTGCTAAGCCATTATTGACATTTGCACCAATTTCTTTTAATATTTCAGCATGTTTTTCGAGAGCTTCTTGATAATAAACAGAAACACAATGTCCGAACATAATAGGATCTGATACTTTCATCATAGTAGCTTTAAGATGAATTGAAAACAGAACATCATCATTTTTAGCTTCTTCAATTTGTTCAGCATAGAATTTTCTTAAAGCTGCAACATTCATAACAGATGTATCTATTACTTCGTCTTTTAACAATGAAAGTTTTTCTTTTAATACTTTAATGTTCCCTTCTTGACTGACAAATTCTATTTTAACATCGCAAGCTTCATTTAAAGTCATAGACTTTTCGCTACCATAAAAATCTTTTTCAGTCATATGCACAACCCGAGCTTTAGAACCAGACTCAGGCCAAGGTTTCATCATTTTATGAGGATATTTTTGGGCAAATTTTTTAACAGAGGCAGCAGGGCGACGGTCAGAATTGCCTTCACGAATTACAGGATTTACAGCGGAGCCAAGAATTTTACTAAATCTTTCACGAAGTTTAATATCTTCCTCGGATCTTATTTCTTCGGGATATTCCGGTATATCATAACCCTTTTCCCTTAGCTCTTTGATTGCCGCTTGTAACTGTGGAATAGTAGCACTGATATTGGGCAATTTAATTACATTAGCTTCGGGACGTTTGACTAATTCACCAAGCTCAGCTAAAAAATCGGGTTTTCTCTGTTCTTCCTTTAGATTTTCAGGGAAATTTGCAATTATTCTGCCAGCTAAAGAAATATCTTTAGTTTCAATTTCAATCCCAGTTCCTTTTGTAAATGCTTTGATAATAGGCAATAAACAATAAGAAGCAAGTTCTGGTGCTTCATCAACCTTTGTCCAGCTTATTTTGTAATTTGACATTTTTATCCTTTATTTTTAATTTTAATAACAATATTTATTTTTAAATTTAATAATTATTTATATAAGAAAAAAATTAGAGTAATCTCAACTGTCATTCTATTAAAATTTATAATTCAAATGTAGCTTTTAATATTTGGCAAACATTTTTTTATAAAAATAAAAATAATATTTGGTTAATAAACATATGTTCATTATTTTTGTAAAAAAATATAGATACTCATATGGCGAGACCAGTAAAAGAAAGAACAGTAAGTAATCCCCCACTCTTTACAGAGTTTAAACCGATCGGAGTATCAAATAGATACTTGGAGGAAGTTCAATTAACACTTGATGAGTATGAAGCATTTAGATTGTCTGATTATGAAGGACTTTCTCAGGAAGAGGCAGCGGAAGAAATGGAAATTTCTCGTCCAACTTTTGCAAGAATGATTGAAAGAGCAAGAAAAAAGATTTCTGAAATGATTGTAAATGGGAAGTTATTGACCATAAATGGAGGGAACATTCATTTTCGAAAAAATATTATTAAATGTAATAATTGTGGCTATATGTTCATAACTAATTTTAACACAACATTCGATAAATGTCCGGAATGTGGCTCAACTACATTAATAAATTTAGCAGGAGGCTTTGGACATGGTAGATGTTGTGCCCAAAAAATATATAAAAAAGGAGGTATTAATGGATAACAGAAATTTTGGAGCTGGTTTTGGTTTCGGTGGTGGAAAAAGAACGAACCAAGGTGCTGGCAAAGGAAGAAATAAGGGAGGTGCATTTGGACCTAATGGTTATTGTGTCTGCACTCATTGTGGAGAAAAAATTCAACATCAGCAAGGTGTAAAATGCTCAAGTGTTAAATGTCCTAAATGCGGACATACAATGGTTAGAGAAGAATTACTAAATAAAAAATGAAAGGTTAGAATATGAAAAAAATATTTGCAATTCCTACTCTCGATGGTGTTTTTTGTTCTCATTTTGGTGGATGTAATAGCTTTACTATTATTGAAACCGAAGATAACAGAATAATTAATGAGAAATATGTTGAAGCACCGAACCATGAGCGTGGTTCCTTTCCATTATTTTTGGCTTCTTTAGGAGTTAATACAGTAATTGTCGGAGGTATGGGAACAAATGCACAACTCATATTTCAGAAGAGAAATATTGAAGTTTGTACTGGAGTGAACCCTGACAAACCTGCAAAACTTGTCGAGAACTACCTTAAAGGGTTATTAAAGATTGGTGAGAATCTTTGCGATAGTGATGATCATCATCATCATCATTGAATCAAATATTTATTTTATAAGCGATTTTATTTTATCGAGATATTCTCAAAAATAATATATGCTTCATTTTTTTTAATTACTCTGTAATTAAATATTACTTGGTTTTCTACGAGAGAATCCCATTCAATAAGCTTGAGCAGTGATTGGTTAATTTTATTATTTTCTAAAGCGATGTATTTATCATAATTATTTTTAGCGAAGTTGAAAAAACTTTCTCTTGATTGATTTAAGCCGTTACGTTTAGTTTTGAGTTCGTATGCCATAGGAATATGGAGCGTAAAATTATTGATTTCGTTAAAAAAGAATGTTTCTCGTGTTAATACATTTGAATGTAAAACCATATTTTCTGCTATCTCTCGATTTCTCTTTATAGTATCAATAAAGCTTAGAGAATTAATATTTGTAATCAAATTTGTTACTAAAAAAAACATTGACAAAGCATATAAGATAATTCTTTTTTTAATAGAAAAATTAATTGCATCTTTTAAAGTAATAGAAATAATATAAATTATATAGGGAAGAAAAAGAATTAAATACTTATCTGTTTTTCCATGAGTAAAAATTGCCAAAAAAAATATTAATGATGAAATATAAATCAAAAGACTTTTATTTTTATTCCATAGTTTATTAAAATTCATATATAATGAAAACATAAAAAGAAATGAAAGCGAAATTTCTTTTAAGCTATGGAAAAATCTTTTATGTTCGTCTATTAATCTCACGAAAGGAGAATACCATTCGAAATGTTCAGTCGAGAAATTTGGGTCATTTTTAAATTGGAATAGGAATTGCTGAAAGTCGTTCAGATTTGAAATGTCGAAGAAATATAGCAAAGAAAATAGAATTGATGTAATAATAAAAATAGTAGAATAGAAATAATTTCTTTGATAAATTAAAATAGTTAATCCTGCGAAAACTGCTATTATTCCGTTAAGATGAGTAAAGAAGGCTAATCCAGCAAATATCCCTGATAAAATGATATAAATTATATTCTGTTTGGAATTACCTATTTCTATAAAATAAAATGATAAAAATATTATAAGCATTAGCATTATCTCTGGACGAAATAAAAACGAATAGATAAAAAAATGTGATTGAATGAAAAAAAGAATTAATACAATAAGTAATAATTTTGATGAGTCTAATTTTTTAAATTTCTTTAAATAAAAGTAAAATAATATAAAAAAGAGCAAGGAAGAGATAAGTGAGATACTTCTTAGAGCTATTAAAGAAACTTGAAACAAAGATATTGAAATAGCTCCTAAAATAACAAAAAGTTTGTGGTAATGGTATTGCCTTGTTTCCCATCCTAATCCTAAACCTGTAAACATTACTGACTTGACATACCCAGATTTAGCCAACCAATACGAATGCTCCGATATTATTCCTTCATCTCCATTGATTTCTCTGAAGAATAAACTAATGAAGTAAAAGATTAATAATAAGTAAAATACTATCTTAATGTACTTTTGCACCCGCAGACAAGCAAAATTTACTTTTTTTGCAAAAAGGAATAGAAAGTGTTAATAGCCTTAGAAGTAGCAGCTATCAACGTAGCGGCTTTATGAACAGGTGGTGCTATTTTATTAAATATGTCTTCGAACAAAGCAATGACTGGTTGGAACAAATTAGTAACCAAATCTATTTCACTTTCAAGCTTTTGTGATGTTGATTGAATCTGCTGAGATAATCCATCAAAATTTTTTAATGATATTAATGCCTGATTCTTAAGTTCAGTAATATCATTGTTAATTATCTTCATAGATTTTGATATATCATCAGTAAGTTTATTTATTGAGTTTGATGCTTCAGACATCAAATTCTTAGCAGATTTCAAGGAAATAATAACATAAATTGTAAGAATTACTACAGATAAAAGAGCAATAATTGCAACAATTTTTATTGCAAGATCAATATCCATTTTTCAACTCCGTTTATTCTTCTTCAGTTGATTTTAACTCAGCTTTAAAGGCTTCAACACTTGCTTTTGCTGCATCTCGTAATGTATCGATTTTTTCTTGAACTATTTCTTTAGCGGCAACTGCTTTTGTTTTAGCTTCACTCAAAACTCTTTCGGCATTTTGAAGCAAAGTTTCTGCTTGTTCTTTGGCTTCTGTTACAATTTTTCTTGCTTTTTCTTTGCCTTCGTTTAAAGTGTTTCCAACAGTAGAACTTACTTTGGACTCAACATTATTAAATAAGTCTGAGGCTTTGCCATAAATCTCACTAGACTTTTCAGCAATATCTTGCCTTAGTTCTTTACCGCTTTTAGGTGCTAATAGTAAAGCTGTTATGGCTCCTATAGCTCCTCCTATTAACGTGCCTAAAATAAAACCTTTAGTAAAATTTGCATCTGAACTCATAAATACCTCCTAATTAATTACCAATTTTCTGGTAAGGTTATTGATTTATTTTGTGATTTAAGAATAATCTCAGTAATCTCTCTAATTGCACCCTCACCACCTTTATTTTTACATATATAATCTACCTTATCTTTTACTATATCAACAGCATTTTGAGGGCAAAAAGAAACACCCACAATTTTTATTGCATTTAGATCATTGATATCATCTCCAATATAAGCAATATTTTTTAAAGAAATACATAATTTTTTTGAAATTTCTTTTATACTTTCTCCTTTATTTCTTGAACCAGTAATTACTTCATTGATTTTGAGCTTTTTAGAACGAGCGAACACAATTGGTGAATTTTCTGTTGTAATAATTGCAGTTTTGATTCCTCCTAATCTTAGAAGCTCAATACCCATCCCGTCGCGAATAGAAAATCGTTTTAGTTCTTCACCTTCAGCTGAATAATATACACTACAATCTGTCATAGTTCCATCTACATCCATAACTAAAATTTCAATATTTTTTAGTTTTTCTTCAAGCTCCCTAAAATCAATCATAAATTTTGTAATTTTGTTTATAAAAAAATACTTCAATTAAAAACGAAATTATAATAAAAAACTTTTGTATGACAAAAAGAAAATTTATTAATATTCATATTCAGATTAAAGAAGAAAACTATGATCCTGCAATAGGTTTATTCTCTTATTTACCTATTACTGGTATCGAAGAAAAAAATGATGAGTTAATCCTATCTTTCTTATTCAATGACTATTCATCCGATATGCAAAATCAAATAATTGAAATAATAACTAAACTGCAAAGTGATGCTATTATTTTAAAAAAGGAAGTAATTGAAGAAAAAAATTGGAATGAAGAATGGGAGTCAAAAATCGAAACCATTAGAATTGGTAATAATATTACTATTAGTCCTTCTTGGAAAGCTAATGAAGTAAAATCAAAATACAATATTATCATTAATCCAAAAATGGCATTTGGAACCGGTGATCATTCAACTACTAAATTGATCTGTCAAATGCTTGAAAACTGTGTAAAAAGAGATTCATTTTGGATTGATATTGGAACTGGAACTGGAATACTATCAATTTTAGCTATTATGTTAGGAGCTAAAAAGGTTATTGCTATTGACAATGATAATTGGGCAATCGAAAATGCAAAAGAAAATTTAATGGTAAACAAATTATCAGATAAAGTGGAATTGATTTTTGGGGATGTTTTAAATCTTGATTTGCCGAAAGCAACTGGTATATGTGCTAATCTTTCTATATCATTAATTCAAAAATGTTGGAATAAATTTCATCTTTCATTAGTTGATAATAATGGAGATTTAATAATTTCAGGAATTCTTATATATGATAAAGAAAAAATCATAACTGAAGCAAGAAAAAACGGTTTTAAATTAATAAACTTTATTATTGATGAAGAATGGATTGCTTTTAATTTTAAGGTAAGAGACTAATATGCAAAAAAATGATATAATATCTGCAATTGATATTGGTTCAAATACTATTCTAATGCTTATTGCAAAAGATTTAGGAAATAAAATATTTGAAATACTTACTGATAAACATTCGATAGCTCGTCTTGGAGAGGGTCTTTCTGATACTGGTGTTATCAATCCTCAAGCAATTGAAAGAGCAGAAAAGATTTTAAAAGAGTATAAATCTATTTGCAATGAGTACTGTGTTATGCAGATACGTGGTGTAGCTACTTCTGCAATAAGAGAAGCAAAAAACGGAAAGGAAGTTGCTGAAAGGTTAAGTACGATAATTGATTCAGATATTTTAGTTATATCTGGCGAAGAGGAAGCAAAATTAAGTTTTTGGGGAACTATTGATTCTGATAAGATGAGTACTGTTGTTGATATTGGTGGTGGTAGCACTGAATTTATTAATGGGGAAAATGCTAGTATTAATTATAGAAAAAGTTTGAATATTGGAGCTATTAAAATTACTGAAAACTATTTTCCTAAACACCCTCCTACTCTAGATCAAATTGAAAAAGCTGAAAACTTCATAATAAATAATCTTGAACAATTAGAGATATCTTATCTCGGTGGTGACTTGTTTGCTGTAGCTGGAACACCTACTACACTTGCAGCTATTTCAAAAGGACTGAGTGAATTTGATTATTCGGAAATAGATGGAGTGCGACTTTCTCTTGAATTTTTAGAAAATATAAAAAATGATTTTTTATCACTTACTATAGATCAAATTATTTACAAATATAAAATTCATCCTAAAAGGGCTGATGTTATAACAGCAGGAACTATTATTTTGAAGAGTGTACTACATTTTCTAAATAGAGATAATTTCATTGTAAGTGCTAAAGGATTAAGATATGGTATTTTGAAAACAATGCTAAAATAATTTTAAATTATTGTTTATTAATAGAAATTTATTAATTTTGAATTTAGCAATTTATTTAATTAATAATTTATTTTAATATTTTTAGGAGCTTTTATGTTTAAAATAACAAAAATTTTCTCATTATTAATGATTTTTGGCGTTTTAATCTTGACATCATCATGCCAAAAAAGTCAAGATCATGGCTCTTCAAACTCAGCTGTACTAAATCTTGAATTAACTAAAAATAATCTGAGAGAAGTAGCCAACAAAGTCTACAATGATCAAACTATAACAACTGAGGAAGTTCAATTGTTTTCAGCTGGTTTAGCTACTTATGTCGCAAATCCTGATTCTTCACTTGATAAAAAGAAAGTAAAAGATATTATTGAGTTTCAAAAAAATAGGAATAGACAAAATGCTCTCGACGGTATGAAAAATGCTTGTAATGTCTTGGCTGTTCGACTTAATTCAACATCACAGTTCCTTCAAATTCAACCTGTTGCAATTGGACCAGATAGTATTAAATATAATCAAGTTTGGTTTAGATTTAAAAATGATCTTGATGAAGATATAGAAGCTATGGGTGGTGAGCTTGTCTTAGTTTATGTTGATCCAACTAATTCCAAAATACCAGCAAGTGGATACCGCTTCAATCCTCTTCCCTTTACTTATAAAACACTAGTAAAAGCAAAATCCCAGGTTGATTTTCCAATCAATATTCCACATAATGAAAAAGAAGACCTTTCGATTTTGCTAAGGACTAAAGGAACTAATTTCTTTAGAGCAGGAATACAAATTAATCAAGTAATATTCCCTGATGCTTCCAAAGCTGGAAAGAATGAAGAAAAGAAAGATGATAAGAAAGAAAGTAAGTAATAATTAAATATAAAAAAAATATATTAAAACCTCGTCTTCTACTTAGAAGGCGAGGTTTTTATTATTCAAAATTCCTAAAAATTCTTCTTCTCTAAGAAGTTTTATACCTATCTGTAAAGCTTTATCAAGTTTAGAGCCAGGTTTTTTTCCAACTATTAAATAAGAAGTATTCTTACTAACCGAATTCATTATCTTTCCACCATTATCTTCAATTAACGATTTTGCTTGTTGCCTTGACATAGAAACAAGTTCTCCAGTTATAACAAAAGTTTTTCCTTTAAATTTATTTTTATTTGTTATTTCTTGGCTTCTTTCATTATTAAGCTTTAATCCAGCTTTTTTAAGTCTCTCTATAATTTCAATATTCTTTGGATTTTTAAAAAAATCATTAATAGATTCAGCCATCTTTTCTCCTATTTCATTAATAGCTGTCAATCTTTCTTTATCTGCAAAAGCTAATTCTTCTATAGAATTAAATTCATTAGCAAGTAATTTTGATGTAGACTCACCAATAAATCTGATGCCTAAACCAAATAATACTTTGTGAAAAGGTTGAGTTTTACTTTTTTCAATTGAAAGCAGTAAGTTTTCTACGCTTTTTTTTCCCCATCTTTCAAGTCCTATGATTTGTTCTTTTTTTTCAGATAGGTCATACAAATCTGCTATATTTTTTATCAGTCCAATATCAATTAGTTGGGCAAAAGTTTTTTCCCCTCCGACTATGTTCATCGCTTGCCGAGAACAAAAATGTTCTATTTTCCTTTTGATTTGCCAAGGACATTCAGGATGATTGCAGTAATAATTTACTTCTCCTTCAATTTTAATTAATGGACTTTGCTTTTCGCAAGGGCAAATTGAAGGGAAAGCATATTCCTTGCTATCAGAAGCTCTTTTGTCCATCACCACACCTAAGACTTTCGGTATTATTTCTCCCCCCTTTTCTACTCTTACATAGTCTCCTATTCTGATATCCTTTTCTTTTATAAAATCGTAATTATGAAGGGTTGCTCTTTTAACTATTGTCCCAGCTAATAGAATAGGTTCAAGTTCAGCCACAGGAGTTACTACTCCTGTTCTTCCAACTTGAAGATTAATATTTAAAAGTTTTGTTTCGACATTTTCAGCTTCATATTTATATGCAATAGCCCATTTAGGAGAACGAGCAACGTATCCAAGTATATTTTGCTGTTCAATCGAATCTATTTTAATAACAACGCCATCAATTTGATAAGGTAATTTATGTCTCTCCTTCTCCCAAAAATTTATATAATCATATAACTCTTCAACTGATTTACATAATTTAGTATTTTCAGAAGTTGGAAGTCCTAGTTTTTTTATTAATTTAAGGTTTTCATAATGAGATTTAAATTTAAATTGATCTGAATATAGATAATAAAAGACAATTTGCAATCTTCTACGTGCTACTTGCTTTGGGTCAAGTAACTTTAGGGTTCCTGCAGTTAAATTGCGAGGATTTGCATATTCTTTTTCTCCTTGTTCTATCCTTTTGACATTTATTTTTAAGAAATCTTCATTTAGCATAAATACTTCACCACGAACTTCAAAATTCATTAAAATATTATCTTCATAACTAACAGGTTGAATAACTAATGGAAGTGAACGTATAGTTTTAATATTTTGAGTAATGTCATCTCCGATGTAACCATCTCCACGAGTGACAGCTTGAAATAATTGACCATTTACGTATTGAACGCTAATAGCTACTCCATCAAATTTAAGTTCAGCAACAATATCGAAACTTTCGTTGCCAAGTGATTCCTTAACTTTTCTAAAGAAATCATCAACTTCTGCAATATTATAAGTATTAGCAAGGGATAACATCGGGTGTTTGTGTTCAACAGAATTGAACTGTATTAAAGGTTCTCCGCCAACTCTTTGTGTTGGTGAATCCTCTGTTTTATATTGGGGATATTTATTTTCTAATTCTAATAGTTCAGCAAAAAGTTTATCGTATTCCCTGTCATCAATTAAAGGTTGAGCTTCAATGTAATATGCATAATCATATTTATTGATTAAATCCTTTAGCTCAGTTATTCTTTTTTCAGCAAAAGAATTATTAAAATTATTGTCGAAAAGACTTTTTTCACTAATGTTCATTCTCGATCGTTCAATAAATAAATAATTAAAATTATGTAATGTTTGTGAAAAAAAAAAATTGTATTTTGATTTTTTTTTAGGGGTACAAAATATGAAAAATATTAGATTTATTTTGCTGCTTTTTCTTACAACTGTTCTTAATATTTACAATCCGCTTCTTTCACGTGATTACCAAATTGAATCATTAAAAGAAGTTGTTTGGCTTGAACAGGAATGGGCTTTAGATCATTGGAGAACTTACTTCAAAGAGAAAAGTTACTATGATGAGGATAATAAGCTTGTTTTAGAGATAACACAAATTCTTGTAAATGACGAATGGGAGGATAACAAAAAGATAATCTACTATTACGATACTAACAATCGTTTAACAAAAAAAGAATCATATTCTGTTAATGAAGAAAACTGGGAGCTAAACGACAGCATAATTTATATATACAATATCAAAGGCAAACTAATTGAGAATATACAAAGGCTCAAAATAGAAAATACTTGGACAGATTACTTAAAATACAACTATTTTTACGACGAATATGACAACGACACATTAGAAATCAAATGGAAATATATTGATGATAAATGGGAATATTTTTATATGATTAAAAAATTCTGGGAGAAGAATAAAAAGTCTCAAACAATTTTATACATGATATCCGACAATGAATGGTTGCAAAAAACAAAAAATGTTTATACATATAATAATTTAGAATTATTAGATAATATAATTACCTACGCATGGATAAACTATGACTGGATGTATTCTTCCAGATTATTATATTTATATGACGAAAAGCATAGACAAATTGAACAAATATATCAATTACCAACGGATACAGGCTGGGAAAATCAACAATCATATGCAACTATATATGATGCAGAAGGCAATGAAGCAGTCTTGATTACATATCAATGGAGAAATGGAGTAAAAGAAGGCTTTCAGCGTTCTATACGAGAATCTTATTTATCAGTAAATGACATTACATCAGAAAAGAATTTTTTCGACTTTGAGATTTTCCCTAATCCCACAAAAGAATATATTAATTTATTTATAAGTAATATAACAAATGATGTAAAGATATGTATCTATAATTTATTAGGTCAGAAAGTTTATAATATTACTAAGGATAACTCAACAAGTTATTTAATTATTAATAACATAGATTTAAGCAAATTGGAAAATGGTATATATTTTATTCAAATTGAACATAATGGAAAGTATTTGACAAAACGATTAATAATTGATAAATAACAAGTAAACATTATGATAAACAACGATGAATATATAGTAACAGCAAGAAAATGGCGACCACAAACATTCAATGATGTTGTAGGACAAGAACATATAACTAAAACTTTGAAGAATGCTATAAAATCAAAACGAATTCATCATGCATATTTATTTAGTGGTCCACGTGGTGTTGGTAAAACAACAACAGCAAGAATTTTAGCTCGTGCTCTAAACTGCGAAAATCCTAAAGATGCAGAACCTTGTAATCAATGTTCTTCTTGTGTTTCTGTATTAGAAGGCAAATCATTAGATATAATTGAGATTGACGGAGCTTCTAATAATAGTGTTGAAGATGTTAGAAAACTACGTGAAAACACAAAATATGCTCCTTCGAGTGGACTTTATAAAATGTATATAATTGATGAAGTTCATATGCTATCCACTGCTGCCTTTAATGCTTTACTAAAAACCCTTGAAGAACCACCGCCAAAATTGATTTTTGTATTTGCTACCACTGAACCTCATAAAGTTCCATCTACTATATTAAGTCGTTGCCAAAGATTTGAATTTCATAGAATAGAAATACCCATAATAATAGAGCGTTTGAGACTTATTGCAAAGGTTGAAAACATAGAATTAGATAATGAATCATATTTTGCAATAGCTAAAAAAGCAGACGGCTCTATGAGAGATGCTCAGAGTATTTTTGACAGAGTAATAGCTTTTTGTGGTAAAAGCATTCATTATTCAGAATTATCGAATGCTCTTCATCTTATTGACGAAGAATTTTATTTTAGAATTAGTACAGCCATTTACCAACATAATTTAGCCGAAATGTTCATGATAGTAAAAGAGGTTTCATTTTCAGGTTACGACTTAATGGAATGCATATCTGGACTATTAGAGCATTTTAGAAACCTCTTAGTATGTAAAGTGATAAAAAATACAGACTTTATTGAATCTTCTGATATTTTTAAACAAAAATATATTAAGCAAAGTGAACTTTTTACGAAAGCTGAAATTCTTAGAATTTTGAATTTAATTGCAAATTCTGAACAAACAATCCGAATTTCTCCTCAGCCAAGAACTAAATTTGAAATATCTTTAATTCAATTAGCTTCTTTGGATCGAGCTATAGAAATCAAAGAATTAATAAGCGAAATAAAACAGCTAAAATTAAATTCTGAGCAAAACTTTAGAGATAATGAGGAAAATTTAGACAAATCAACATTAGAATCAGGGACAATTAATAGTTTACAAAAAAAAATAGTTGAAGAAAAACAAAATCAAGGTCTTGATAGCGTAAACATTGAAAAAGTAACTTCAAAAATTGCAGACGAAGACAGATTGAGTAATATTCTTCAAATTAATTGGAATAGATTTCTTTCAAATTACAAAGAAAAGGACCCTGATGTTTTGATTATGTATCGAGCAAAAACTTTTAAACCAACTTTTTTTGATGATGAAATAGTATTGGATTTTACAAATAAATTTATTTACGAAAAAATTGAAAAAAACAAAATATTAATCGAGCATTATCTAAACGAATTTTATAAGAAAAAAGTAAAACTAACATTATTATGCTCAGGAGATAAAGATATAAAATCTTCAACTGCAGATAAAAAAGAAGAAATTAATATAAATAAATACATAGAAAACAACGAAAAAGACATAGATACGTCTAAACCTACTGAGAAAAATTTCGAAGACAAATCACAGAGGGACATTGTTCAAGCTATTGAAGAATTATTTAAAGCTGAAAGGATACCTTAGTAATATGGTTAGCGATATTTTTGAACAGTTATTTTATAAAACAATATTAGGAGAAATAATTATGAAATTAAAAATTGGAGATAAAGCACCAAACTTTCATGCTACTTTGCAAGATAATACAAGATTTTCTATATATTCCTTATTAGGAAAATGGGTAGTTTTATACTTTTATCCTAAAGATAATACACCAGGATGCACAAATGAAGCTTGTAACTTTCGAGATAATATGGAAAGAATTACTTCTTTGGGAGTAGATGTAATCGGAGTCAGCCCTGATTCTCCTAAATCTCATCAAGGATTTATTAATAAATATAATCTAAACTTTAAATTGATTTCCGACGAAAACAAAGAAATTTGCGAATTATACGGAGTCCTTGGAGAAAAAACAATGTTCGGGAAAAAGGTGTTTGGTGTTGTTAGAAGCACATTCATTATTGACGATAAAGGAATTATTAAATATATTTTCCCTAAAGTAAAAGTTGACGGACATGTTGAAGAAGTAATCAATAAGCTAAAAGAATTAATGGATAATAAATGATTGATACACATGCTCATATTGATACAGCAGCTTTCGACGATGATAGGTCTGAAATGCTTAAGCGAGCTTATTATGAAGGAATCGAATCTATAATAATTCCAGCAATCGAACCCAATACCTATAGCAAGCTGTTTGATACTTTATCATTATCACATAATCTATACTGTGCAATTGGTGTTCATCCTCAGAATGCTAATCAATTAAATGAATATACAATATCTCAAATAGAAGAATTTGTCAGTGAATATAAAGTAGTCGCTATTGGAGAAATAGGACTTGATTACTATTATGATTACACATCGCCAGAAATACAAAAAGATGCATTAATAAAACAAATCAATATTGCGAAAAAATTCGATTTACCTGTTATAATACACAATAGAGATGCTGGTTCAGATTTAATGAAGATCTTGTCAGAATATGGTGATGGTGTTATTAACGGTGTTTTACACTGTTTTTCAGGAAATAAAAAAATGCTTGAGGAAGCATTATATTGTGGTTATTATATATCTTTCACTGGCAATATAACATTTAAAAACTCAACTTCAGTCGAAATGCTTTCTGAAACACCCTTAGATAGATTACTTCTTGAAACAGACTCTCCTTGGATGACACCAGTTCCTCACAGAGGGAAACGAAACGAACCTTCATATTTAAAATACATTGTTGAAAAAATAGCTCAAATAAAATCAGTTTCAATAAATGAGGTAATAAAAATGACTTCTCAAAATGCTAAAAAGCTTTTTAAATTATTATTATTTCTATTTTTTGTATTTTCATACATACCTGGCTATTCACAAGATAAAAAAGTAAGTGCAAAACCGAAAACCAGTGGAGAGAGTTTTTCAGATATGAAATTATTAGGATTTGGACCAATTATTGGTTCTAATACTATGATTATCACTTACTTCGAGAAAGAAGGTGACAGAGATGTTTCTTTCGAGGGTATAGTGAACTATGGAGGAACTATTTTATACAAATTATTCGATTATTGTATTATGGATTTATCTATTACTCACTCTGTTAATAAAAAAGTAATTGAACCAGACCCAGAACACTTGGAACCTAATTATTACACTTTTATAGATTTGTCAACACATTGGACACCTAATCCACAAAATCGAATAAATATTTTTGGAACTGCTGGCGGAACATTGTTTTTTAATTCTATTAATGGAAAGAATGATGTTACTTTTGGAATAAATACTGGTTTAGGTTTTTTCGCTAATATTGAAATAACCGGGTTAGGATTATTTAGCTTGACAGCAGAATGGAGAATAAATTTCCAATTAGGTAAAGTTGATGCAATACTTTTAGATCATATTGACCCTATAACAGATGAGCCTATATACAGAGTGGTTCCTTCATCTACATTTTATTCTACACCAAGATTTGGAATTATTTGGTTTCCAGAATTTTAAGTATATTTAATTTATGTTTTAAACAAAGCACACTGGATATTTTAAATTAAATTTGCATATGAACAATTAAAGTATACACTAATCAATTCTCCTAACCACATAAATATTGAAATGCTCAAAGGTATTGTGAAATTATCATCAAGTTTTATTGATTTAGATATCGATTCAAAAAAAGCTCCAACGATAACAGATATAAACCCAAATAAAAAGTAAGTCCAAGATGCATGAAAAATAATACCATAAACGATAATGATCATAATACCAGTTATAAAGAAAGCTAATGTACCCTCTAAGCTCTTTCCTAAAAATTTTGTTTTACCAAATTTTCTTCCAATTAATGCTGCCGATATATCTGATATAACTAATATTGTTAAAGCAGTTACAGCTATAAATTTCGGGAAAAATGCAATAATTAACAAAGCTGAAATAAAAACCCAAGTTGCACCTGTAAATACTGTTTTTTCTTTTTTTTCATAGGGTCTTAGCATCATACCCCAAATAGAATTAATCAAATGATTTATTCTTCTGTTTATTTTATATAGTATTTCAAAAAATAAATCAATAATTGTTAAAGGAAAAAGAATTGCTATCGCTAGTTCTCTATTAATAAAAATATAAATTAATGGTATTGAAAGTGAAAGCAAATGAATCATTTTCCTATAAACTTCTTGTTCGAAGGGGATATCATATTTAGGGTCAGTTTCCATAATATTAATCATTAGATTATTAAAATCACTAAAAGAATAAGTTTATTTTCTTGTGACCATAATAACAAATATTATACAAAATTTACAAACTTTTTATAATTTGCTTTTTGATAAGATACAAAAATAAAAAAAGTAGTTTATATTTTATGATTAAAGAAGGTATATGAAGAATTCAAAATTATTAGAGGAATTTTTAGGACATACTTATAGTGATTGGGTTAATGAAGCTGAACTCTCTTTAAAAGGAAAGCCAATTGCAAAGCTACAATCAAAAACTTTCGATGATATTGATATTTTACCAATTTACTTTCCAGAATCATTAAACAATATTGATTTTCTCTCTTGTCAATATCCTGGTTTTTATCCATATTTGAGAAACAGTTTTCCAACAGGTTATAAAATTAACAAATGGAAAATAGCTCAGGATATTTTGGTATCAAATCCCGAAGAATTTAATTCATCTATTGTTGAAAATATAAAAAGAGAACAAAATTGCATCTTATTAAACTATTATCCTAATCAAAACAATGACTATTTGTTTCATAGTATTGATTGTATTAATAAAGCACTAAGAGGTATAGATATATCAGATAAATACATTATTTTTAGATTAGGATTTTATCCTTTTGTATCTTTATCATTATTTTTTGCATTTCTTGAAAAAAATCAATTTGATAAATCTATTTTGAACGGTAGTTTGGAATATGACCCTTTGGATTTAATTCTAGGAAAGGGTTCTCTTCCCTATTCTATTGATTATTCTCTGGAACAACTTAACAATACAATAAAAATAGCTTTTGCCAAACTACCTAATTTCAAATCATTGGTAATAGATAGTAAATCATTGTCACACGGAGGAGCTAATGCTATTCTTGAAATTGCTTACTTATTAACAAAAGGAATATATTATCTTAATAAGCTTTCTGAATCTGGTTTTGCTATCGAAGATATAATGCAAAAGATAAAATTCAACATTTATTCATCACCTAATTTTTTTGTAGAGATAGCAAAAATTAGAGCATTCAGACTTTTGTGGAGCAAGGTAGTGAAAGAATATATTTCACTCGATAAAATTACGCCTCCATTTATTCATTATTCAACAAATATATACAATAAAACTAAATTAGATATTGAAAATAATATCTTGAGAAATACAACTGAAACCTTATCTGGGGTACTTTCCGGTTGCGATATCATTACAACACATAGTTTGGGCTTCCCATTCTTTGAAAATGATTTCACGAGGAGAATTGCCATAAATACTCAGCTTATTCTAAAGTATGAATGTAATTTTACAGAAGTAATTGATCCAGCAGGAGGTGCTTATTTTATAGAAAATTTAACAAAAGAATTGGCTGAGAAATCATGGGAATTAGTTCAGAAAATAGAATCAGGAGGTGGAATTTTGGAGACTATAAATAAAGGATTTCTTCAAGAACAGGTTAGTATTGTTGCAACAAAAAGACAAGAGAATCTTTTTTATCGTAAAGATATTTTAATCGGAGTAAACAAATATCCTAATCCTAATGAAAAGTTTGGAAATGAAAGAGATAAATTAGAACCAGATCAACAAATCACATATAGGGAAACTAATACTCAATTTTTGAATTTAAGTAATGAACTCAATACAAATTTTGAATCAGGGTTTGAACAACTAATCGAACTTGCACTCCAAAATGTACAAATCCAAGATCTAGAAAGAATTGCTTATACATTTAATAATAAGTCTGAAGTCACTCACATTCCCGCTTTACAACTCTCGAAAAAGTTTGAAGAACTAAGACTTATTTCAAAAGAATATATAAAACATAAAGGAGAAAGTCCAAAATGCTTTTTTGCAAACTTAGGAACAATTTCACAATATAAATTAAGAGCAGATTTTGCAAATGATTATTTAAGGATAGCAGGAATAGAACCATTGTACACAAACGGATTTGATAAAATAGAAGATGTAGTTAAAGCATTTTTAGAGTCGAACACCAATTTGTTAGTAATATGTTCATCTGATGATTTATATTCTGAAATGGCACCTCAAATAGCAAGATTAATTAAAAAGGCTAAGCCACTTACGTACATTATTCTCGCTGGTAATCCAGGCGAAAAAATTGATGAATACAAAAATTCTGGGATTGACGATTTTATTCATTTAAAGACTAATATTTTAGATTCTTTAATTAATATAATGACCATTATTAATGGTAATAAAAGTTGATAGGAGAAAAAAATGAAAAAAATAGATTTTTCTAAAATAAATTATGACGATATTTACCCTAAAACAGAAGAATTAGAATGGCAAAAAGCTATCGAAGAAAAATGTAACATAAAATATGACAGATTAATTGATCATTGTTTAGAAAAAATTGAAATTAATCCTCTTTATACCCGAAATGATTTAGCTGACATTGAGCATTTAAAATATACAGCAGGCATTCCCCCATTTTTAAGAGGACCATATCCTACAATGTATGTTACTCAACCTTGGACAATAAGGCAATACGCAGGATTTTCAACAGCTGAGGAAAGTAATGCATTTTATAGAAGGAATTTAGCAGCTGGTCAAAAAGGATTATCAGTAGCATTCGATTTAGCTACTCATAGAGGGTATGACTCAGATCATCCTCGTGTTGTGGGTGATGTTGGCAAAGCAGGAGTTGCTATAGATTCTATTTTAGATATGAAAATCTTATTCGATGGTATTCCATTAGACCAGATGTCAGTATCTATGACTATGAATGGGGCTGTCCTTCCGATTATGTCTTTTTATATTGTCGCAGCAGAGGAGCAAGGAGTAAGTACCAACAAACTTACCGGAACAATACAAAATGATATTTTAAAGGAATACATGGTTCGAAATACCTACATATATCCCCCAAAACCATCAATGAGGATCATTTCGGATATTTTTGCTTATACCTCAAAGAAAATGCCCAAGTTCAATTGTATTTCTGTTTCAGGTTATCATATGCAAGAAGCAGGAGCTACGGCTGATTTAGAAATGGCATATACTCTTGCTGATGGGTTGGAATATGTTAGAGCAGGCTTATCAGCAGGCTTAAATATCGACGATTTTGCACCGAGAATATCTTTTTTTTGGGCTATTGGAAAAAATTATTTTATGGAAATAGCAAAAATGAGAGCAGCTCGACTTCTGTGGGCAAAACTTATTAAGCAATTCAATCCCAAAAATCCTAAATCAATGGCTTTAAGAACTCATTCACAAACATCTGGTTGGAGTTTAACCGAACAAGACCCTTTTAATAATATCATTAGAACTTGCATTGAAGCTATGGCTGCTGCTTTAGGCCATACACAATCTCTTCATACTAATTCTTTAGACGAAGCAATTGCCCTTCCAACAGATTATTCAGCTCGAATTTCAAGGAATACTCAACTATTTCTTCAAGAAGAAACAGGTATCTGTAAAACAGTAGATCCCTTTGGTGGTTCTTATTTTGTAGAAAAATTAACCCACAATATTATGCATAAAGCTTGGGAACATATTCAAGAAGTTGAATCTTTAGGAGGGATGGCAAAAGCTATTGAAACAGGTGTACCAAAAATGAGGATTGAAGAAGCTTCTGCAAGAAGACAAGCAAGAATAGATTCCGGTAAAGAAATTATTGTTGGTGTAAACAAGTTTATCTTGGATTCAGAAGAGGAAATAGAAATTCTTGATGTTGATAATACAGCTGTAAGAGAAATTCAAATTAATCGTCTTAAAGAGTTAAAATCAAATAGAGATAATAGTGCAGTTGCTGTTATATTAGATAGAATTACTGAATGTGCAAAAAATGGTAATGGAAATTTACTTGAAATATCGGTTGAAGCTGCAAGAGCAAGGGCTACGTTAGGCGAAATTTCTTATGCTATGGAAAAAGTATTTGGAAGACATAAAGCTGTAATTCGTGCTATATCAGGAGTCTATAGCTCAGAATATTCAGATAAGGAAGAAATTGAAAATGTGAGAAAGTTAGCAGACGAATTTGAGAAACTTGATGGTCGAAGACCAAGAATTCTAATCGCAAAAATGGGACAAGATGGACATGACAGGGGTGCAAAAGTCATTGCAACTGCTTTTGCAGATATGGGATTTGATGTAGATATCGGTCCACTTTTTCAAACTCCTGAGGAAACAGCACGCGAAGCGATTGAAAACGATGTCCATATAATTGGAGCAAGCTCTCTTGCTGCGGGACATAAAACTTTGATACCACAACTGATAGAGGAGCTTAGAAAATATGGAAGAATCGATATAATGGTTGTTGTAGGTGGTGTAATTCCTCCTCAAGATTACGATTTCCTTTATGAAAGAGGGGTTAAAGCAATTTTTGGACCAGGAACTATTATACCAACTGCAGCACATCAATTATTAGAAGAACTTTTAAAGAACATTAAGGAATAAGTTTATATGCTAATAATAAATAAAAAAAATTATTATTTCAAGCATTGTGGAGTTTGTTCGATTTTAATTGTTTTATTAATTTGTCTTATTTTACTTTCCTCATGTAATAATGAAAGTAAAAGATTTAATGACCAACTAAAATCAATACTTTTAAGTCATAATTGGGTTCCTTATAGCAATAATGTCAACTTCGTTATGCTTAAATTTACTTCTGATGGAAAATCTTTTGACTTGATGAATCCATCAATTATTAGCAAATATGAATTAGTTGATTCAAATTTAATAGTATATTCATCTGATAAGAAAAACATCATTCAAATAAAAGAACTAAACGATAGCTCTTTAGTAATCAAATTTGAAGGTCAAGAAGAATTCATTAAGTTTAAACCAGCAAAACAAAATGAAATTATATATGGAAAATGGAGGGTTACTTCGACATTGAGTAGCTTTTTAATAGAGTTACTACCAGAAGGAATGGGTAGTATAGAAATGATATCTGACACTACAAACTCAATTGAGAATTTACAATTTCAGATTATTTCAGATACTATAATATTAATTGATAAAAATAATCAAAAAAGAAAACTCAAATATGTTTTAAAAGATGAATATAATCTTGAGCTAATTGATGCAAATAATGTTAAGCTTCAACTTCAACGTATTTAAAAAGATTGATATATTATAAATAATTGATATTATATTTTTATTTAAGAAAGCTAATGGATTTTATAAAAAAAAGAACCTTTCAAAAAAGAAAGGCTCTTTTTATTTTAAAATCAAGTCATATATTAGAAAAACCATTCAATGCCCATAAAAGCAGAAGCAATACCAATTATTACTTTTGTAGGGTCTAATTGGAAGGAAAAAACATTTATTCCACCGTAAACACCGACACTTTTGTAGGGAAACCATTCTGCACCAGCAGCTACATCTAAACTTGTTTTTGTTTTTGTTACAACAATCTCTTCGAAACGTTCATTTACTCCTTTAGTAGGAACAGATGCAACTGAAAAAGTTCCTTTAACAAAAGGTCTGAAATTCTTGATAGGAGCTAAAAAATATTTGGCGTAAGGCGAAAAAACAAGATAGGTACCTGATTCTTTTGTTGTAACTTTACTATCGAAGTAAAATCCAAAAGTAGCACCAATATGTAAATCGGGCATTAAAGCATAAGCAACTTGTCCTCCAATAGATATATCATTTAGTTCTACTCCAAGTCCAAGTGCTTCATTAGGATATTTTTCGGTCTTTTGATCTTGAGCATTAATGTAAAAAAATGGGATAATAAGAATAATTAATAAAGAAATTAGATTTTGGGTAATAGAAGCTCTTTTCATATATTCACCTTAATTTATTTATGAATAAAAATATTAATTCAAAGTATAAGATGCTACCAGGCATAACCTAAATTTACACCAGCACCCCAAGCATGATATCCCAAACCAGCAACATCGGTTACACCGAACATAAGTCGAACAAGTGGTTCAACACTAAAGCCACCAAAAATCCATTTGTATCCGATTTCACCACCTATTGATAAATAAACGTGAGAGTTATCTGCCCATTTATTCCTAAACATACTTAAAGCTCCTACTGGTCCAACATATAGACCTTCCAAAGGTATTTTTTTATCTTTAAAAATATCCAAATACCATCTATATGAACCTCCAACTCCAAAGCCATCCCAATCTGTACTATAGTTGTGGTACATTAAAAAGATAGTGAAAGAATTCGCTGGGGCAGTCTTATGTTCAAAAGATATATACAAAGTTCTATTAATTAAAAATTCGAGTGGGTCAATAGAAATAACATTTTGGTATGAGACATAAGACTTGGATCTTTGTGCATTTAGATTAGAATATCCCAATGAGATTAGCACTGCGATTATTAATACCCATGAAAATCTTTTCATAAAAAACTCCATTTTAATAAATAATAATAATATATAATTACAATTTATAAAAAATTTTTAAAATATCATTCATATTTATTTTGTTAATGGATTTTTAAAAGTAATTTTTTTAATAATTTAAAAACGTTTTTAATGTATTCAGAAATATATAAAATTGAAAAAATATAATAAAAATTATTAATTTTGTTATTTTTTGAAGTATATAATGGATAAAAAAATAGATATTGATAAACCAAAATGCAATTGTGGAATTGTAGGAGTCTATAATCATCCTCAGGCATCTATTATTACCTATTATGCATTGCATGCATTGCAACATAGAGGACAAGAAGCAGCTGGAATTGCTTCTTTTTACTGGGACGATATTAAAAAGAAGAAAAGATTTGCATATACTCGTGATGAAGGCCTTGTTCTTGACGTGTTTTCAGACTCTAAAATACTTACAGATATATTAAAAGGAGACTCAGCTATTGGTCATAATCGTTATTCCACTACAGGTTCATCAAATAAAGCCAATATACAACCTTTTACTATGAATTATCATAGTGGTATAATGGCTCTATCACATAATGGCAATTTGACCAATACTCTTGAAATAAGAAATAAATTACAAAAAGAAGGTTCTATATTTCAAACCACGACGGACACTGAACTTTTTATGCATTTGGTTGCTCATAGCAAAAAGCCGACCAAAATAGAGCAAATAAGAGAAGCGTTAAGTATTGCAAAAGGTGCTTATTCTCTTGTTATTTTGACTGACAATTCTATGATTGCTGCTTGTGACCCTTTTGGTTTTCGACCTTTGAGCATTGGTCGGCTTTGGAATGGCAACTCATATGCTTATATTGTTGCTTCAGAAACTTGTGCTTTTGATATTGTTAGTGCTGAATATATTAGGGAAGTTAAAAACAACGAAATAGTGGTTATAAATAAAAGGACATTAGAAACCGGCGAATTCGAAACATATAAAATCGAAGAAAAAACTCCCGAAGCACGACATTGTATTTTTGAATATATTTATTTCTCCAGACCAGATAGCAAAATTTTTGGGCATAATGTGGATAAGGTTCGTAGAAAACTAGGCAAGATGCTTGCTGAAGAATGTCCAGTTGTTAATCATTACAATGAAAAAATAGTTGCCATTGCTGTACCTGATAGCGGAAATACTGCTACACTTGGTTTTGCTAATGTAAATAAAGAGCATAGCCCAACAAAATTCGAAATAGGGCTTATTAGAAGTCACTATGTTGGTAGAACTTTCATTGCTCCTGGACAAGATAATAGAGAGTTCAAAGTTAAGGTAAAGTTTAATCCGGTAAAGGGAGTTATTGAGAATAGATGTGTTGTCGTTGTAGACGATTCGATTGTCAGAGGAACAACATCAAAATCGCTAATTAAACTAATAAGAGAAGCTAAACCCAAAGAAGTACATATGCGAATTACATCGCCTCCAATCAAATATCCTTGTTTTTATGGTATGGACTTTCCGAGTAAGGAAGAACTTATTGCTAATCATTACAATGACGAAGATGAAATTGGCAAAGCGATAGGTGTAGATTCGCTTCATTATCTTACTTTGAACAAGCTTTTAGAAGCCGTTCCTAAAGATCAGGGGGTTAACTATTGCACAGCTTGCTTTACAGGGTATTATCCAGTAAAAATAGATACAAGCAATACCAAATTAGCAACTGAAGAATAAAGGAGTTTTTTTATTAGAGGTAAGGAATATTAAGGTTCATAATAATAATAGGGCTATTGGAAATGAAGGAGAGACAAAAGCTATTGAATATCTCCAAAGCAAGGGATATAAGATATTGAAGAAAAATTTCTGCTTCGGGAAAGTTGGTGAGATCGATATTATTGCTGAGGAAGGGAACTCTTTGGTTTTTATTGAGGTAAAATATTGGAAGTCCCGGCTTTACGGTGATCCTTTGGAGGCCATTACTACGAAAAAACAAAATTCATTAAGAAAAGTTGCAGAAGCTTATCTTTATATTAATCATATTTATAATAGGGAATGTCGTTTTGATGTGATATGTATTGATATTATTAATGAAAGATTAGAAATCAGACATTTTGTAAATGCATTCTAAAATTATTTTTCAATTATAATTTCAACGCGACGATTAATACGCCTACCTTCTTCTGTTCTTTCTGATGCAAGAGGTTTTGTATTACCATAACCGACAGGGAATAATCTACTTTGTGGAATATTTTTGGCTCTAAGGTAGCGATTTATAGCATTAGCTCTATCTTCGGAACGTTTCATATTAATTTCAGGGGACCCACCTGTTCCATCGGAATGTCCTTGAATTCTTACTCTTACGTTTGGGTTTGACTTCATAAATTCAGCTAATTCATCTAAATAATCACGCATATCTTGACTTATGGAAGTAGCGGAAGATGTTGGATAGTTAAATACTTTTTCTTCACCTACCTTAAAGGAATAAAGCTTCTTTTGTGGGGCTTCTGTTGGAGAGACTTTCTCTGTAACCTCTACGGTAGGGGTTTCAGATGTAACAGGTGCAATATTCTCTTTGGGTGGAGACGCTTTTTCAATAGGCAATGCTGCAGCTATAAATTGTTTTGTTTGTGGTACATTTATTCCTCGCTCATTTATTCTGGCTATTGCTTTAGGTGCTTGTTTAAATGATGGATTGAATTTCAAGGTATCATATTTTTTCTCGTCAAATGAAGATTTAACTGACAGTCCTAAACGAGCGAATATTAAGTTTTGTGATGAACCAAAGTCATTAAAGTTATTAGTTCCAGCTTGGAGTGAAAAGTAAGGTGAAAGAAATACTCTTAATCCTCTATACATATCCAATGTATATATATCGTATGATATGCCAATATTTATTCCAAATCTTGTCTTTACTCCTAGAGAAGAATCAGGATGGAATTGGTCAATCCTTCCAGTATTAATAAATTCTTTTCGCCATTTTGAATCATGATTTAATAAAAAATCAAAATCAAATCCGCCAAATAAATTTAAACCTTCAATAGGTAAGCGATAATTTGCAGCTAAAGAAATAGTCAAATATGATTGTGTAAGTTGATGTTCATAAAATGTTTGGAGTGTGTCAGTACTTGGTTCTGTCTTCGATGAGTTGTTTCTTTTATCATATAACAATTTCAGTATAATTCCTAAATCACTATCATTAGGTCTCCATTCACCATACAAACCAATGTTAAAACCTGAACCAAAACCACCAGGAAAAGTAATAAATTCATCATCGGTAAGTAAGTTTATTGGTTTTTCAGAGACACGAGGCACTCTTATTGTTCCGATACTCATTAAACCATTTAAGCCCCCACTTATGCCGAACCACCACTCACCAGGGGTCCTATTTGTTACTAGTGTATCTTGAGTGCTTAAATAATCAATTTCTTTTATTACTCCATAACCATAAGATGTATAACTAGATTGAGAGAACAAGTTATTCGATAAAATAATAAATAATATGAAAATAATAATTTTTTTAGTCATTTGTTAAACAAATTTTGAAAAAAAATACAAAAATTCAATTAAAATTATTAATAAAATACGAATAATTACTAAGCATAATTACTTAGAGATTAATATTTTTTTTGTAAATTCTTTAGAACTAGGAGATAATATTCTGATTATATAAATTCCATTCGTTAAATTTTTGGCATCAAAAGTAAAAAAGAAATTACCTTGCTTAAAATCTTGGTCTATCAAAGATGTGACTACTTTGCCATTGTGATTTAGTAATTCAAATTTATATCGTCCATCCTCTATTAAATAGACTTTTAAATTAAAATGATCGGAAATTGGGCAGGGAGATATTTGCATTTGTGAATTTGATTCACTAAAAGATAAAACTCTTTGTGTTTCGCCAATGCATATGCTTTCTATAGTAATTGAACCGTCAATTTTTTCAATTTTATAATTAGGATTAGCATAAAGGGTAAAGTCTAAAATTCTTATGTTATCTCTATTGATATCAGCGCTTAAAGTAAGGGCATCTAATAGATATATAGTATCACTTGAAAGAATTGTATCAATTGAAAATGAAATTTTATCTTTATTATTTATCTTGATTGAATGATTGACATTTGATTTTATATCTAAAAGTTTAGCTGGTATTTCAATTAATGCATTACATTGAATTTTAGAAGCAAGAGGTTTAGGAACAAGTGAATCAATGTATAATAAAAGCGGAACACCAATGAATTTTCCTGGAGAAGAGTATAGATGAGGTATTTTAACTGTTATGGGGTACTTGATTACGCATATTGATGTATCAATATCTGGTAATTCTATAAAATTCCTCCAGACTCTGATAGAATTATTTCTTCCACAAGAGACAATTGTATCTCCAGTAGGAGAATAATTGGCATCGAGAACCTGACCTTCATGATTTAAGGAATTTCCTCTTTGAATCCCTGAATATGGGTCCCATTGATATAATAAACCATCCAGTCCAGAAGTCAGTAACAAACTTCCGTTAGGATAAAATTTAGTAACTCGAACATGAAAAGAATGTGCAGTAATATTATATTTCAACTGTTGAGATAAAAGGTGCCATATTTTTGCTGTATTATCAACGCCACCTGACGCTAATAAAATGTTATTAGGTGAAAAATCACAAGACCAAATAGTTAAACTCTGACCATTTTTTCCATGACCTTTGTATACTATTTTTACAGTATCAGCAACCCAATCCCAAACATAGACTAATCCGGAAGAGCCAGCAAAAGCGATACTATTGCCATCGGGAGAAAATGAACAAGTGTAAATTTCTAATCCATCTGGTTCTTTAATTTCTTTTATAGGATTAACTCCAGTACTTACATTAAATACTTTTATGCTACCATCATAAGAGCAACCTGCAATAATTTGCTTATTTGGATGGATAGAGCAATCCCTAATTAAATCTAAATAATATCCTTCTCCATATTTCTTTATGTTTTGTGATTTTCTATCCCATATAATAAGACAATCATACGAGGCAATTAATATAGAATCTTCGCTAATAAATTTTGCATTGTAGATATAATCCTTCTGAGCAAATGAAAGAGAATCTATACATTTTTTTGTTTTAATATCCCATATTTTAACCTGAGAATCTTTGCCAGCACTTAATATTAGTTTGCCATTTTTCGAAATGGAAACCGCTCTGATCTCGGATTGGTGTGCATCCTTAATTTCGTATAATAAAAAAGCTGGAATAAATAGGTTCGTGGTAACTCTAAATTGAATATTAAGGGTATCGAGAATTGGTACCTTCCAGTCATAGTAGTTGGTTTTTAAACTATCTTTAATTAATATCCAGGTAAATCCATTATCAGTAGAGTAATAGAGGGCAACTTCAGCATTTCCTTGCCCTTCCCATTGTATTCTTGTAACCCTATTACATAAAATGGTATCATTTCTGTTCGGGTATGTTATTTTTATCTCAGCAAAAACATTAAGCTGAGAGATTATAAGTAGAATAAATATTATGTAAAACCTATTCATATAGAATTTTGAATTATTTATTTTTTAGACGTAATATTTTATGACTAATTTTATATTTAACATAATAGAATTATATATCTATTCGACTTTTGAAAGCTTTGCATATTGTAGCATAAGTCTTTTTTTACCAACAGAATCAAAATATACGATAGCTTGTTTCATATTTCCTACACCACTTAGCCCTACAACTTTACCTTTACCAAAAATAGGATGAACAACTATATCACCTACCTTGAATCTGTAATCTTGTTCTTCGTAGACTTGAGAATATGTTTCGAATTTACTATCTTCGTCAATATATGTTCCTTCATTATGTTTTAAATTATTTTTATTTTTTTGAAATCTTTGATGATCAGAAAATTCGTATTCTAAATATTGGTTATCAATTTCATTTAAAAACCTCGATGGAAATTGATTTGATAACTCACCATATATTGCTCTTTGTAGAGCATATGTCAAAACAACCCCTTTCATAGCTCTAGTAACACCAACATAAAATAAACGCCTTTCTTCCTCTAAATCATCATCTTTTTTATCAGAGCGGATCAATGGGAAGAGACCTTGTTCCATACCAGTAATAAATACGATCGGGAATTCTAATCCTTTCGCTGAATGCAAAGTCATTAATTTTATATGATTTTGTGATAAATCGGTTTCATCAATATCTGTTATAAGAGATATTTGTTGTAAATAATCTTCCAAAGTGCTTTTGTCATTTCTTGTAAAATATTGAAATATATCTGTAATGAGTTGCTGTATATTGGAAAATCTATCAAGTGAATCCTCTGTGTCAATTTCTTTATACATTTCAAGTAATCCTGTATTTTCAATATATTTTTGTACAAGTTCTGGTGGGTAAAGCTTATCTTTTAAAGATATGAACTTATCTATCATGGAAGCAAAATCTTGTGCAGATTTTTTTGCTTTTGGTTGCAGATCATCAATTTGATTAGCTTGCCGAAAAGCCTCAAGGATACTTATATTATTCATTTCTGCATAGTCTAAAAGATGTTTCACTGATACAAGACCAAGTCCTCTTGGAGGTTCATTTACTATTCTGAGAAGTGCATCATTATCACTATTATTTATTAAGATTCTAAGGTATGCAAGTACATCTTTAATTTCTTTTCTTTTATAAAATGCAATACCACCAATAATTACATAGGGCAAAGATTCAGCTCTTAAAGCATTCTCAAGTATTAAAGATTGGGCATTAGTTCTATAAAGAATAGCAAAATCTTTCGGTTGATAGTTATTTTTATTGATAAAATCCTTAATTTTCCTAACAACTTTGTATGATTCATCAAAATCATCTAAGCATTCAACCACTAATATCTTATCACCATCAATATTATCTGTCCATAATTTTTTAGGTATTTGATGAACATTTTGTTTGATAATATTGCCAGCAGCATTTAAAATGGTTTTGGTGGAACGGTAATTTTGTTCAAGTCGAATAATTTTCGAATCTGGATAATCTTTTTGAAAATCAAGAATATTTCTAATATCAGCTCCTCGCCATTTATAAATACTTTGTGCATCATCGCCTACTACACATATATTTTTATGCTTATTAGATAATAGTTTTATTGCAATATATTGGGCTCTGTTGGTATCTTGAAATTCATCAACAAGTATATATTGAAATCTCTCCTGATATTTTTCCAAAACTTGCTTATTTTGGAAAAGTATTATTAGATTAATAAGCAAATCATCAAAATCCATTGCATTGTTTTTTATGAGTTGCCTTTCGTAAGCTTCATAAATAATTGATGTCTGTTTTTCAATTCTTGAATTAACTTTTTTTGAATACTCAATCCAATCTATCATTGAATTTTTTGCTGAAGATATACGAGAGCGTATATTATTTGGATTAAACATTTGTTGCGAGATGTTAAGCTCATTCATTATTCGTTTAATAAGTGCTAAAGAATCGTCGGAATCGTAAATAGAAAAATTCGATGTATAAGAAATAAATTTAGCCTCATATCTAAGAATACGAGCAAAAATTGAATGAAACGTACCAGCCCAAATTCGCTCCGCTTTCTGAAAATCAACAAGCTTCGAAATGCGATTTTTCATTTCGCCTGCTGCTTTATTTGTAAATGTCAATGCAAGTATTTGCTCCGAGGGAATACCTAATTCGAGTAAATATGCTATACGATAGGTTAAAACACGAGTTTTCCCACTCCCTGCTCCTGCAATAATTAGAAGAGGTCCTTCTGTGCATTGAACAGCTCTTTTTTGAACCTCATTTAATTGACTAAGTATTTGCCCTATTTTATCAGTATTTTCCAAATTTTTTATATATCTTTTTTTGAAAAAAGCAATTTAATAATTATAATCAATTTAACTCTTGTTGAAATTCATTTTTATTATCAAACGTGATATTGTGATTTTGTTAAAAGAAAAACTAATGTTATATTGTATTTATAAAACATACAAATGTATCTTCGATCTTCCAGATGGTATGCATTAAATCTAAGATAACAAACATCTTGAAGATTTTGATACATTTATTTTTTTAATTAAAAACATTATATTATTGGGAGATCTTTATGATAGAAAGATATACAAGAGAGGAAATGGGAGCGATTTGGTCTGACGACAACAAATATAGCATCTGGCTTGAAATAGAATTACTAGCGTGCGAAGCTCTTGCACATATTGGCAATATACCAAAGGAAATAGCTGAACAAATAAGATTAAAAGCTAAGTTCGATAAAAATCGTATAATTGAAATAGAGCAGAAGACCAAACATGATGTCATTGCATTTTTAACTAACGTAGAAGAAAACATTGGAGAGCTATCGCGTTATCTTCATATCGGTATGACCTCAAGCGATGTTCTTGATACTTGTTTCGCCGTCCAACTCAAGCAAGCAGGTAAAATAATAATGAAAAATCTTTACGAAATGAAGAATGTTTTGGCTAAAAGAGCAACAGAATTTAAATATACAATCTGTATAGGTAGAAGCCACGGCATTCATGCTGAACCTACAACCTTTGGACTTAAATTCGCATTATGGTATCAAGAGTGTCTGCGTAACATTCATCGTTTCAAAAATGCAATTGACGAAATATCCTATGGAAAAATAAATGGAGCCGTTGGAACTTTTGAACATATATCACCTGAAATAGAGAAATACGTTTGCGATAAACTTGGATTAAAACCTTCATTGATTACCACTCAAGTAATTCAACGTGATGCACATGCCTATTACTTAGCTATTTTAGCTTTAATCGGAAGTATGCTCGAGAAAATCGCTACTGAAATCAGGCATTTACAAAGAACAGAAGTTCAAGAAGCTGAAGAGTATTTTTCAATTGGTCAAAAAGGAAGCTCAGCAATGCCGCATAAAAGAAATCCTATTGTATCTGAAAACATTTGTGGACAAGCAAGACTCCTACGCTCTAATTTAATCGCTGCTATAGAAAATAATACTTTATGGCACGAAAGGGACATCTCTCATAGCTCAGTCGAAAGAATCATTTTCCCGGATTCTACCATCTCTATAGACTATATTCTAAATAAAACAATCAATTTGCTTGACAAACTAATAGTCTATCCACAAAATATGAAAAGAAATCTGGAACTTACTAATGGTTTAATCTTTTCACAAAAGGTGCTACTTGCATTAGCAAATAGAGGTGTACCAAGACAAAAAGCATATGAAATTGTTCAAAATTCTGCAATGCAAACATTTACTACGAAAACACCATTTTTCATTACTTGCAAACAAAATCCAGATATAATGAGATATATTTCTTTCGGTGAACTTGAAAGTCTTTTTACTTTTGACGAAATCTATAAAAAAGTTGATTTTATTTTTAATCGCTGTGGCTTAAAATAATAATTAAGTAATTATTATTAAAATAATAACATTAATTATTTGATAATTATTATTAACTATATTAGATAATTATATTATTTATAAAATGAATAATAGTGGTTCCTATCAAATACTTTTTAAAATAATAAAAAATGTTGAAATTACAGTAGGAGCATTAGGTTTATGTAAATTTGAAAAAGGTTATTACTTTTATACTGGTAGTGCTAAAAAAAATCTCATCCAACGAATTAGAAGACACATCAAGAAAGAAAAAAAATTACACTGGCACATTGATTATATATCAGGTTTAAAAGAGGTAGAAATTCTTAAAATATATATTTTCCCTTCTGATATTTATAAAGAATGCGAAAAAAATAATGAAATTTTAAATTTAGTAGGTTCGCTTATTCCCTACCCGCGTTTTGGTTCTTCAGATTGTAATAATTGTCCCTCTCATTTAATAAGATTTAAGTTTAAAAAGAATTTTAATGAATATTTGAAAAAAGTTAAGAATTATTTATTTTATCCCTAACTCTCCCATCAAAAATCGCCATTCAATTTCGATGTTATTTATCTGCTGGTCTATAGATTGACCAGATCCATGTCCACTGTCGAAGTTAACAAAAAGCATTATAGGATTAGTTTGCCCAGGATTGTTTTGCAATGCTGCAACAAACTTTTTTGCATGTAAGGGATCTACACGAGCATCCTTTTCTCCTGCTTTAATCAAAGCAGTAGGATAATTAAACCCTGCTCTAATATTATGATAAGGAGAGTATTTTAAAAGGTTAATAAAATCTTCTTTAATATTCGGGTCCCCATATTCTGGTATCCAAAAACGAGCTATAAGAAACAAGTGATAACGGAGCATATCAAGCAAAGGAACGGCACATAAAACAGCTCGAAATAGATCTGGTCTTTGAAGCATTACTGCACCTGTTAATAATCCTCCGTTACTACCACCTTTGATAGCAAGTTTTTGGGGATTAGTCCATTTCTCGTTTATAAGGTACTCAGCAGCAGCAATAAAATCATCGAAAGTATTCTGCTTTTTAAATAACATACCTTCTCTATGCCAATTCTCTCCATATTCATTTCCTCCTCTTAAACAAGCAATAGCATATACGCCTCCCCTGTTAATAAACGATGAAGTCAGTCCTATATAAGAAGGTTGCATACTAATGTTAAATCCACCATAACCAAACAAAATAGTAGGATTATTTCCATTTAATTGCACATCTTTTTTATAAATGATAAATAAAGGGATTCTCGTCGAATCTTTGGAATTGTAAAATATCAATTTAGATTCTATATTTTTTGTATCAATTGGTGGCTTATCCATCCAAAAGAATTCCCAAGTTAAAAATTTTCCATTAAGTTTATAAATTTTAGTGGGAGTAGTAAAAGTATTAAGAGTTACATAGATGTTGTTTGATTCTTTATGATAACTCATTGCTCCAACGTCAGCTATTTCTGGCAATTCAATATCTTTTATGTAGTTCCCATTAAAGTCATATACAGCTAAATGACTTAGCACATCTTTCTTATACTGAATAATAACCCAATCATTAGTAATAATATATGATTCTAAAACGGTAGATTTCTCTGGATAAAATTCTTTCCAATTTTCGAATTCGGGTTTTCCAATATCGGTAATCATCAATTTAAAATTAGGAGCTTCATGGTTTGTTAAAATAAAAATTTTTCCATTTCTACAATGAGGTGTTGCCTTATATTTATTACTTTTATATATTTCCCTAAAATCTTCGTTTGTTCCTGTTTTTTTTATTTTCAAAGTAGTAGAATAAAAATCTCCTTCTGATAAAAACGTAATATCTTCGTACTCTTCGTCCCAAATTGATGCAATATTCTTAGCGTCAATAGGCCTTAATAGTAAAGAGTCATTTGACCTTTCGGTTCCAAGAGTATGTAAGTAAATTGTTGTTGGTAATTGGTTGTTAATCATTTCTTTTGTTCTAACATAAATATATGCATGTTTTTCATCCTTAGTCCATGAGAAATCTGTAAGACCAGTAATAGCCGGACCTAAAACCTTCCCATTTTTAGTGTCGATTATTCTAAACTCAAGGATCTCATCTCCTTGATATTGGATTCCTATAGCTACTTTAGAGCCGTCCCTATTAAAAATTGCACTGTTTATTGAAGCTTTACCTGTAGAATCATACAATTCTGGATCGAAAATTAAAATCTCTTTACCTTTTATTTTTGTATATAATTTTGATTGTTTCTCTCCTTTTTTTCTTGCATAAAAAAATTCTCGATCCCCTTTGAAAAAAGGACCTCCTTTATAGTCTCTATCGAGGAAAGACTTTATTTCATCTTTTAATCCAATTACTTCAGGATATCTTTTTGTGATGTATGACAATGTGTACTGATGTTGTGCATATGTCCAACTTACAACTTCTTGGGCATTTTTATCTTCGAGCCAACGATAAAAATCAGTTATTTGAAAACCATGAACTGTATCTTTAACAGGAATTTTAGCTGTTAGCGGAGGAGTGAACTTTATTTGTGATTTTATCATCTCAGACATACTTAAAACAATAATTAAGAAAATTAGAGTATATTTCATAATGATCTCGGGTTAACGAACAATTATTTTATTTACTTTTATATGAGTACCACAAATGACCTTAATGAAGTAAATTCCTGCTGATACTTTTTTTCCATCCGTATTAGTCAAGTCCCAAGAAATACTATGTGTTCCAGAATTAAGAATCTCGTTTATAACATTCTTTATTACTCTACCATGAATATCGTAAATATTCACTTCTAATGAAGTAGATATTGGCAAGCTTAATTTTATATCTGTACTGATAATTGCAGGATTAGGATTGATAGAAAAAGAAAATTCATTAGCAAGATTTTCATTAACACCAGTTGCAATGAAGTTTTGAATAATTCCTCTACTTTGATTGTAAAACGAACCTGAGTTTGTTTTTTGAAGTTTAACAGTACGAACCATATAAAAAAGCTCACCTTCAAAAAGATTAGAATCAATAAAATTAGTTTCGTTCAAAGGTTCTTTGTTAATCAATTTAAAAGGACCTTTTGCATTTTCAGATCTGTAGACATTAAAAAACACACCTTCACTTTCAGAGGGAGGTTGCCAAGATAACTTTATTCTTTCACCTTTGGGTTGAATGACACTTAGATTTTTAGCAGGTTCTATGTCACTAACATACATCGTTAACGTAGGGTCTCCCATAAGAGCAACATGAATTTGCTGTAATCCTTGAGCTTCAAGTTGGAATACCTGTCCATTTAATGAAGCTTTTGAACCGTAATATGTATCCCAATTATTCTGAGTTAATCGAGTAGAATAACCAATAGGATAATTCATATCTAAGTGATGGAAATACCAATGTGGAAAACCAGACCAAGAACAAGTTAAAATACTTGGTTCTGAAGCGAGTGCAGCTCGCATAAAATCGTTTTTTAAATCAAAGTCACCAAAGTATGAGCCAAATAAAACAGTGAAGATAGCATTTACTTTTGTCGTTAAGAACTGTGTAGAATTACCAATTCCTCCTGCACTTTCTGGTGAACCCCCACCACATCCGTATGCCCAAAGGTAGCTGTCATTTTTTAAAGTTGTGAACCAATCTAATTCTTTTACATTATCAGAACCGAAAAATAATGAAAAATACCGCCAACCACCTGAAGCAAAAGCATTATGTAAGCTGGAAGCCCCAAAATTATCATCAATTAGCCCCATTCTTTCAAATTTCATAGCTCCGGTTCGATAGTCAATATCTTTATTTAGATATTTATCTATTAATTGAATTTCGGTATATGCTGAGTCAGTAAAAATCGGCATGTTATAAAAATCTACTCTTCCAACAGGTAAAACAATACTTTCGTAACTATACGAAGCATCAAATTTACCATCTCCTTTCACATTTTTTTGCTCGTCCCTATATGGATAAGTAGTAAAATCTTCCAAGTCAGTCCAAAAACCTTCTTCCATACTACCATAATACATATCACACGGCCAAGCTCCAAAGTGATTATTAGTATGACCATCGGGAACAATACAACCAGAATAAGGAACAGCTATCCTTCCAATAAGAAATACATAAATCTCTTCCCCACTACTTTTTTCATATTCTTCTCGAATCATTTTTTTAATACTCTGAACAGCATCTTTATCAAATTTTTCCGTACGAGCAACAACCTTTCTAATCGGAGTCCATCCTTCTTCAATCAGAGTATTTTCATAAAGATCGAGAGTGTTTGGTATAGCATTAGCAATAGTTTGATCAACAAACAGTAAGACTTTTTTATTTTCAGTAGCTGGAGGAACTTCTATTCCTGCAAGAACATAACCTGTTCCCGCCCAGTATGCATCTAATGTAGTATCTACATATTGATTATTTACAAGCACGACGAAACGACCTTTAGCTCTATAAAATGCAGTTACTTCGTATTCATAGCTTTCTCCAATAACAACCTCAGTGTCTCTATAGCTATTAATATTAGTATCAAGAGTTGCTAGAAGTGTCCAGAACTTATCTTCCTTCATTTTTTTTCTAACATGATACTGATAATCAAGGTTCTTCTTAAGCCAAGTTAACACTATAGCAGGCTTGGGCTCTTTTTCTACATCAACCTTTATCATTACAGCTGCATCTTTTGAAACAACTGTTCGATAGTTTTGAGAGAATGAAATATTTATTGATATTAAAGTTATTATGATGTAAAAATATAATTTGAATTTTTTATTCATAATTTACCTCCAAATTAGTTATAAAAAATTGTTCAAAATATCTTTAAGGACATTGTCCAGCTTTTAAAAATACTTTTTCGTAATTCCATAAATTCCCAGAACCACTTATAAAATTCAATCCAAAAGCTCCCAATGCCCAGCCATAAGCACCAAGAAATGCAGCTTTAGATTGTTGACATGGTGGTTGAAATGTATAATCTCCTCCAACTAAATAAGCTGAATGAAACCAACCTATTGTAGTATTATATATTTCAGGAGCGCCTAAATTTAGCTCAAATCGGGGAACTCCTAATCCCCAAGATAATGCCATAGCACCAGGAGCTCCGGATTGAGGTTGTTTTAATGTTTCAAAGTCATAATTACGCATATTAACAACTGGAAATGCTTTATTAGATCCTTTATGATAAGTGAAACCCTGATCGGAATCGTATTTGAATATATATTCAAGTATTGTTGATGCACCTTGTGGAACAACAGCATTCATAACAACAAGACATTTTACATCAAGAAAAAGAAAAGGAATTGGCGCTAAGGGAAGTTTAAGTAAAGGTAATGGTACTTCTAAATTTAGGTCATTACCAGAACCAGTAGCAGCAATTTTTATTTTGAATTCTCCGATCAAATAATTCCCGCTTCCTTGAAAATCTTCTAGTTCATGATCAACGATTTTAATTAATCCTTTATACCTAAATCTTTTTATTTCACCTTCTAAAACTAATCTTGCAACTTTAGTGTCTGCAATTACTTTCTCGATAATCATATCAATTTTTAAAACATTTCCTAATAATTTCATACTTATTGTATATTCAAATGAACCAATTTTGATATTGAATCCTATACTATCTGAAGTAATAGTTTGAATATTAGCACCTAATGATTTATAAGCTTTCATAATATAGTTAAGGTCATAATTAATTGTATGTTCCCATTGCAATAAAGCATCTTCAACAACCTCAGTAAATGGTACGAATTCAGCTGTAACTTGTATTTCTTTACCAATGTTATTGACTTGTTTCACTTTAAAAAAATTATAATCATTAATTACGACTTTATCACCAATTTTAAGAGAAGAAGCTTTCAAGGAAGTTGTCTTGAAATAATAAATCTGATTGGAAGTGTCAATTCTCAAAAGGTCAATCATATCAGAAGCATTAAAAACAGTAGTAGATTCGTCCCATTTTATATCAATAACTGATACATTTTCTTTGTCAAGGTCGGAATAGTTCGGTGTTGTTGATTTATCAGAAGAACAACCGAGTAATACAATAATTATTGATAAAATTGATAAATATGTAGCAGTAAAAAATGTTTTCATAATTACCTCCATTAATAATAAAAAAAAGTATAAAAATAAAATTAATTTAAGAAATAATGAACAAAAAAAGAAGTAATTCTTAAGAAAGGATATTTTCAACAATAGATAATTGCATAGCAGAAAGAAGCAATGGAGCATCTATATTTGTATAGTCTGATCTTAATAATTGCTTCCTGATATTTGAAAACAACGAACAATTCGCTTCTTTGCCAATAATTAAACAAGAAATAGCTTTTTCATTTTCCTGGATAAATATTAATTCATCAGGTTCGAAAACCATATAGTTTGTACAAGAATGCATTTCAAAGTAGCCATATTGAGTTTGTACAGAAATTAAATTTCCTGACTCAGATTCATTATATTGAATATTATTATAAATAGAAAAAATCAAAATGTTACCATTAGAATTGTTTTTTAGAGTCCAAGTCCAAGAATTATCAAATTCGATAGGATTTACTTTTAATATCTCAGAAATGTGTTTAATGCTTTCATTTTTAAAAAAATAATCCATTATTAAACCTATTTGTCATTTTTATTTAATATACTATTTTAGAAAAAACAAAGTTAATCAAAAATATTAAAAAATAATAAATTAAATCATCTTTAAAAAAAACGGTAAATCAAAATAGAAATGATTTACCGTTTATTTGCTGCCCCGGCAGGGCTCGAACCTGCACTTTTCTGATCCAGAGTCAGACGTGTTGCCAATTACACCACAGGGCAATTATTTCAAATTTGGTCACTTGGTGGACCCGATGAGAGTCGAACTCACGACCTCTAGAGTGCGATTCTAGCGCTCTCCCAACTGAGCTACGGGCCCCCTCATCTTAAAAATTTCAAAATTACGAAGTTTTATTCAAATAATCAAAAAAATTAAAATTTATAAAATAATGATAAAACTAAAAAAGTATTGAACATTTTGGCATCTCCAAAATCTCTTTTGTCTAATGTCCCATCTTTATAAAATGAAACAATTGACCGAGTTGCATAAAAACCAAATGCAAATTTCTTTGAAATATCGTGTACTCCACCAAGACAAAATGAAAAATCAATTTTATTTAAGCTATTGTATGAATCAAAGCTCTTTATTACATCATCATAAAAACCACCTTCTCCAACTACAACATGAACTGAGCCCTCATTTTTACCTCCGATTAAAAAAGAAGTTTGGAAACCAATATAGATAGTTGTTATCCCTTCAACTTTATATGTAAAAAACATAGGTATATCGAGATATGTAAGTGACATTTCACCATTTGCATCTGCAACGTAAAATGTGGGAATTTTTCCAGTTGTACCACCTAAATTCACTTCAACTAAAGTATCTCTTTTAATATGAGAAGAAAAGGTAAGTCCCTTAATAGCTAAAGATATTTCCGGATGGAAACTTACTTTATTACTTATTTTGTAATCAAAAAATAAATCGAGATGAGGTCCAAATTTAGGAGAACCCGAAAAACCTTCTGGTGTAAATGTAGGTATAGGTCCTCCCCATAAGATTCCAGCTTTTAACCCATAGGTAAATGTTTCATTATTTTCGTTGCTTTTTAACAAAAAAGTATCAAAAGAATATAATATTAAAAACAATACAATTTTTATGATTGATTTCATTATAAATCACTTGATAAACTTACCAGAATAAATTTGAATGCTATTGTGAAAAATACTGTAAAAATAGGTTCCATTTGAGAAGAGAAATTCGAGTTCGTAATATAGATTTTCATTTAATTTTATGTTTATGACCTCATTTCCAATTATATCGTATATTTTAAGTATTGCATCCGATAAAATACTATTTAAACATAGAATCAGCTTTGCTTTAGAAAAACTATAAAAAACATCAACCAAGTTCTCACTCATTAGTGGTATTTCTATTCCATCTGGGTATTCAAGAGAAAGGTCGTCAAGATACATAGTATTTCCGATTTTTGCGTTTGCAGTAGAACCAATACCTCTAACACCTGCACTTGAAATGAAAACAATTTTAATAGTATCAGGTTGTTGTATGTTATCATAATAATTCAAATCAACAATAAATTCAGTATAAGAATTAACAGGTTCTCTTATCATTAGTGAACCTTCAGCAATAGTATCTTTTTGGTTCTTTGTAAAATTATATTTAGTAAGATTTATATAAATTGAACAGGAATCACCTTCTACTTGAGAAAATTTATAGAATCCTCTTAATCTGGAAGGTTTGCCAGAAAAGGATCTACCTTCAAGATAACCATAGAGTTCTGGTTTAAAAACTCCTGTCAATAACATACCCGGGATAACAAAATCAGTTCCAAATGGTAGAGTTTGCATTTTTGCAGCATACATTCCAGAATGTGCATCAGTGGTTTTCGTTGTTGTAACTGGTGCAGAAGGCCCCAGCCGCCTCAATTTATTTAAGGTTCCCCACCATTCATCGTCAGGTTCGTCATATAAGTATTCCTGGTTTTCATTATACTCCGCTTTCCAATTCTCAAATCCAGAATTTGGAATTACTGTTTGTGAAAATGCAATATTGTTTAATGTGAATAAAGTAAGAAATACAAAGAATAAATATTTCATAAAATCAATATAAAATAACTAACAAATTATTATTTTTCAATTTAATTAAAAGCAGACTTTTATGCAAATTTATGAATGATATTTTTTTAAATTGATAAGAATTCTACCAACTTGGCCACCTAATAAGATTTTATTAATTTCTAAGTCTAATTCATACAAAGATATTTCTCGATAGATATTATTAAGATTTTCTGGTTTCCAAAAAGTTGATAATTCATACCATATTTTTTTACGTAAATCCATTTTTTGCTCAGCAGAATCAATACCAATTAATTTTACACCCCTCAAAATAAAAGGATATACTGTTGTAATTAACATATCAGATTCTACCAAACCAACTAAGCAAACAATTCCGTGATGCTCGAGAGATTTAATAATAGTCGATAAAGTAGTGCCGCCAATATTATCTATAGCTGCTATCCACTTTTTTTGAAGTAAAGGTTTAGGACTATCGTTTCTAACATCTTCTCGAGAAATAATTTCTTTAGCTCCTAAATTATGTAAAAAATTATTTTGGTCATATTTGCCAGAAGAAGCTACAACATTATATCCTAATTTTGATAGTATTGCTAAAGAAAGACAACCAACCCCACCAGTAGAACCAGTTACCAATATTTTCCCCATTTCTGGTCTAATGTCGTGTTTATAAAATTGATTTATGCACAATCCAGCAGTAAAGCCAGCTGTACCTAAAATCATTGCTTCTTTTAATGATAGATTTTTGGGTAGAGGAACGACCCATTCATCTGGAACTGAGATATATTCTGCGAAACCACCATCAGTATTCATACCTAAATCGTAGCCAGTTACTAATACCTTATCACCTATCTTAAAATTATTACTTTTAGAATCTGCTATAATACCTGAAGCATCAATACCAGGTGTATGGGGGTAGTTTCGAGTTATGCCTTTATGACCTTTAGCAGATAATGCATCTTTATAGTTCAAGGAAGAGTAATGTACTTCGATTAAAACAAAATTATTATTTAAAGGTTTTATTTCCTTTTCTTGAATTGATCTTTTGTAGATATTCGTTTCAATTTCTTCAACTACAAATGCTTTATACTTACTCATATAAAACTTTCTTCTAATAAATACATTATATAAATTAAATAAATTCTTAGAAAAAACACGATGTTTAACGTTAAAAACAAATTAAATACGAAAATAATAATAAATAAAAAATTTTACTTATATTTTGCTTATATTTAAAATTAAATTTAAAAAAATTAAAAGGAAAAATTATCATGGATATTACAAAAATATTAGTTTTAGGTGCTGGAACGATGGGAAATGGGATTGCCCACGTTTTCGGACAAAATGGTTACGATGTTGTTCTTTATGATCCTTATCCTGAAGCAATAAATAAGGGATTAGCTACGATTGCAAAGAACCTTGATCGTCAACTGAAAAAAGGTAAATTGAGCGAGAATGAAGTTTCATTAACTCTCGAAAGAATTAAAGGAACAAACAACTTAAACGATGGAGCAGATTCCCATTTAGCAATCGAGGCAGCAACAGAAAATAAGCAATTAAAATTTAAAATCTTCGAAGAACTTGATAAGTTATTGAAAGAAGATGTTATTCTTGCAAGTAATACATCAACTATTTCAATTACTGAAATTGCAGCTCATACAAAAAGGGCAGATAAAGTAATCGGTATGCATTTTATGAATCCAGTTCCGATGATGAGGCTTATCGAGGTAATAAAAGGATTAGCTACAAGCGACGAAACATACCAAACAATTAAGACTATTTCAGAAAAATTAGGGAAAACGCCTGTTCTTGCTAACGATTATCCAGGATTTATAGCCAATAGGATACTTATGCCACTAATTAATGAAGCGGTCTTTGCTGTTATGGAAAATGTCGGTTCAGTGGAAGCAATTGATGAAGTTGCTAAATTGGGATTAGCACATCCGATGGGACCATTAGCATTAGCAGACCTAATAGGATTAGATGTAACATTAGCAATTATGGAAGTGCTACATACAGATATAGGAGACCCAAGGTTTAGGCCAGCTCCATTATTAAAGAAAATGGTAGCAGCTGGTTATTATGGTCGAAAAACAGGAAAAGGTTTTTACGACTATACACAAGAACCACCAGTAGCATTGAAATTTTAAATGAGAACTCCTAAATTAAACATATTAATTAAAACAAAGGATAAGAGCGAGCTAAACGAAAATAATTTGGCTGAAGCTTACAATTTCGAAAAAGAGGGTGACTTTGACAATGCCATTGAACTTTACAAAAAAATAATAAATCAAAATCCAAACTCTGGTTTAAGTTACAAACATTTAGGAAATATCTATTATAGATTGGCATTATTTGAAGAATCAAAATTATGTTTACAAAAAGCTAGTGAGTTATTACCAGAATATCCAACAGTTTGGTATGATTTGGGACTTGTTTATTTTAGAATGGGGCAAACTACAAAAGCTATTGAATGTATGGAAAAACTTTTAAAATTATCCCCAGAGTTTTTAATGGCTCGTTATTGGTCTGGAATTTTGCATTTTCATATTGGAAATTACTATATTGCTAAAGAACATTTTCAATATGTTACAAGCAAAAGAAAGAATTTTACAATAGCTTTCTACCACCTAGGCTTAACAAATATGCGATTGGGTTTCTATAAAGAAGCTGTGAATAACTTTAAAGAAGTAATCAGTAAAAATGAAGCAAGTCAAACGGCATATTCCTTATTAGGTGATGCTTATCTTAATTTAAAAATGAAAAAAGAAGCAAAAGAAGCTTATAGCAAATCTTTCAATTTAGATAATGGAGATTATAAAGCTCGTAAGGGTATGTTTTATCTTGATGATGTTATTAATGATATCGAGAATATGTTTGATAGTAAAATATAATATGATACTTTCTTTTCTAAATAATATCTTTTCTAAAATTTTGTATAAAATCAAATAACTAAATATATATAAAGGATTTAAAAATGAGAGGAAAACCACAAAAATTTGATTCTGACAATGCTGATGTATTGGCTGCATATCAAGCAGAGACCAATGGTGAGTATCTGGAAGCAATAAAACATTATAAAAAAGCAATAAGTGATAATCCAGAGTTAGGAATTGTCTATAAGCACATTGGTAACGTTTATTATAGAATAGGTAAATTATCTGAAGCTGTCGAATATTTAGAAAAAGCTGTTGAAAAATTGCCTCAATACCCTACTGCTTTATATGAATTAGCATTAGCTTATTATCGCCAAGCTCAAATAAAAAAAGCTATTGATATGCTAAAAAAAGTAAAAGAATTGGATAATAGTTTTCTTATGGCAGATTATTGGTTAGGGATTACAAATTATCACTATGGACATTTAAGAGAAGCTAAGAAGTATTATAAAATAGTAACAGAAACTAATCCAGATTTTATTATTGCGTATTTTCATTTAGGTGTTACCAATTTACGACTTGGCTATTATCAAGAAGCAGTTGAAGATTTCAAAAAAATATTGTCTAAAAACCCAGATAGTCCTGCTGTATGGGCTCTTCTTGGTGATGCATATTTAAATTTAGACAATAAGTTTGAGGCTAGAAAATCATACAAAAAAGCACTTGACTTAGATCCTGAAGATAGAAAAGCAAAAAGAGGCATAGCAATACTCGATGATTTTACTGATATTCAGTTTTAATATTTATAGCAAATTTTGTAATAATATGTCGAGTTTTATTATTGAAAATTAAGAAAAAACAATTAATATTTATTTTAAAAATATTTTTAATTCATTATTTTATTAATTAATTGAAAGGTTTAAAATGTCTTTACTAAAGGATAAACTTGCACAAATATTTCCTCCATTAAAAGCTGAAATTGGAGCTTTTGTAAAACAATATGGAGAAAAAGAAGTATCAAAAGTAACATTAGCTCAAGCATATGGAGGCCTTCGTGGTGTAAAAGGTTTAGTGTGTGATACTTCAGAAGTCCCACCCGATAAAGGGTTGATAATTAGAGGTATAGAATTAAAGTATTTAACGGAAAAGCTACCCGAAGAGATACTGTGGTTATTACTTGTAGGTCAGCTACCCAATGCAGATGAACTAAAGGATCTACATAATGAACTGAAAGCCAGAGAAGAAGTTCCAAACTACGTATGGCAAGTTCTTGATACAATGCCGGCAGAATCTCACCCAATGACTATGTTCAATACTGCAATTTTAGTAATGCAAAACGAGTCTGTATTTGCTAAACGCTATAAAGAAGGAATGAAAAAGGATGATTACTGGGATGCTACTTATGAAGATGCAATGAATATTATCGCTAAACTACCTGCAATTGGTGCTTATGTTTACCGTAAGAGATTCAATAAGGGTCCCAGAATTGAATCAGATAAAAATGCTGATTGGGCTAAGAATTATGCTCATATGCTTGGTCTTCCTGATCCAAATGAAGAATTAACAAAATTAATGCGCCTTTACTTAACTTTACATTGTGACCATGAAGGAGGAAATGTAAGTGCGTATTCAGCAGCTACAATTAATTCTGCATTATCTGACCTTTATTACTCTTTATCAGGTGGTCTAAATGGATTAGCTGGACCTTTGCACGGATTAGCAAATCAAGAATGTCTTGCATGGATATTGGAAACAATGGAAAAATTCCATGGTGCTCCTTCGGAAGAGGATCTCGAAAAATATGCTTGGGATACTCTAAATTCTGGAAAAGTTGTACCCGGTTATGGACACGCAGTTTTAAGAATAACTGATCCACGTTATGATGCTTTCCTAGCCTTTGGAAAGAAATATATGTCAGATGATCCGGTATTCCAGACTGTAGAAAGAGTATTTAATGTTGTACCAAAGGTTCTTTCTCAAGTAAAGAAAATCAAGGATCCATGGCCTAATGTTGATGCTGGATCCGGTGCATTGTTATATCATTATGGTATGACAGAATTCAGTTACTATACTGTTTTGTTTAGTATATCAAGAGCATTAGGAATATGCTCACAAGCAATAATTGCTCGTGCTATGGGATATCCTATTACCCGTCCAAAATCCTTAACGACTGAAAGCTACAAGAAATTAGTTGAAGCAGTGTAACAATTATATTTGAGGTAAATTATGAAAATTACAGTTATTGGAGCAGGAAATGTTGGAGCTACAACAGCTCAACTATTAGCAAATAAAGAGCTTGCTAATGAAATATATATAGTTGATATTCTCGAAGGTATTCCGGAAGGAAAAGCTCTTGATATGTATGAGTCTATGCCAATTATGGAATCAGATGCTAAAATATTCGGAACTAACAATTATGATGTTACAAAAGACTCTGATATTATTATCCAGACTGCTGGCTTAGCTCGCAAACCCGGTATGAGTAGAGATGATTTATTAGTTAAAAATGCTGAGATTGTTAGCTCTTGCATTGAAAATGCTTTTAAATACTCACCTAATGCATATTTTATTATCGTGTCCAATCCATTAGACGTGATGACTTATGTTTCTTTGAAGGTAACAGGTCTTCCAAGAACAAAGGTGTTTGGTATGGCAGGAATCCTTGATACTGCCCGCTATCGTTCATTTATATCTATGGAATTAGGCGTATCTATGCAAGATATTCAAGGACTAATCCTCGGTGGACATGGCGATACTATGGTTCCACTTCCAAGATTTACAACAGTTGCAGGAATTCCAGTTTCAGATTTAATACCTAAAGAACGACTTGATGCAATAGTTGCTCGAACAGCAGGTGGAGGAGGAGAAATTGTTAAATACTTGAAAACTGGAAGTGCTTATTATGCTCCTGCTGCAGCAGTAGCTCAAATGGTTGAATCTATTGTCTATGACCAAAAAAGAATTCTTCCTTGCTCTGTTCTGCTTGATGGTGAATATGGATATAAAGATGTAGTCGTTGGCGTTCCTGTTATTCTTGGTAAAAATGGTGTTGAAAAAATTATCGAACTTAAACTTAACGAAGAAGAAAAAGAATTACTAAAAAAATCAGCAGAACATGTAACAGCTACTATTAAGGAAGCTATGGAGTTGATAAAGAAATAATGCTGACGAAAATGAAAAAAAGCCGGGAGTTTTGCTCCTGGCTTTTTTATTTTTTATAAACTATATTATTTGAGTGTTTAATTTACTGTTTAAGCATTATGGTTTTCTGAATTGTTGTACATTCCTTATATTCTATAGCATATTCAACTGCTTGATAATCTTCTTTAATGACTTCAACAACATATTTATAAGGAGGAATACATAAATTTTCGAATATGGCATAGCCCTCAACATTTGTAGATATAGTTTTTATTAAGCTACCTCCAGCATATAGTTTCACTGTTGCATTTTGTATTGCCGTTTCTGTGCTATCAACAACCTTTATTTTAAGTTTTGCATTACAACAAGTATCAATACTTTCCTTTTTTAACATTTTCTTTACAATTTCTTTTGTATCATTGCATCCTAACTCGAAGCTATATTCTAAGCCGTAATATAATTCCCTATTAGCAACAATTCTATATTCTCCTGGGCATATGTTATTGAAAACGACTTTTCCATTATCATCGCTTGTTTGGATTCCAACCTTATTAGATCCCTTATAGAGTTTAACTTCAACATTCTTTAATGCATCATTTGATGTTGAATCTTTAAAATAAATAATGATTTTACCATTACAGCAAGTATCAACATCTTTCTTTTCAAGGTACTTTTCAACAATTGCTGTATCATTACATCCAAGTTCGACGATGAACTCTAATGGTTTATATAAGTCTGTTTTAATATCAACTTGGTACCGACCACTACATAATTCATTGAAAATAGCATAACCATTTACACTTTTAACTTGTTTTAGAAAAACACCATCTTTATATATTTTTAAATAAATACCATTTATTGGATTATTGGAAGCGTCTCTTGGATATACTTTAATAATACCATTACAGCAAGTATCTACCTCTTTTGCTTGTAAAGTTTTTATTACCTCATTTGTATCATTGCATCCCATTTCAATTTGAAATTCTTGTTCTTCATAGCCCTGTTTATAAGCGGATATGGCAAATTTCCCTTTGCAAATCTCTCTAAAAGTAACGACTCCATCATCGTTTGTCAATTCTTCTCTTATTTTAGTTCCTTCTTTCCATAAACGAACCTTAACACCACTAACATTTTGATTTTCACTATTTTTAAATTTAACAATGATTACTCCTTTGCAACAAGTATCTTCACTTTGCTCTGATTGTTCCATATAAAATGTATAGTGAATTGTATCGCACTCTTTTATCGTGAAATCTTCTTCAATTACTTTGTATCCAGTTTTTGCTAACCTTAAATTATATTCACTTGGGCAAATTCTTTCTAAGATTAATTTTCCATCTGAATTTGTATAAGATTTTTTTACAAGTTCATTGCTTCGTCTAACTTTGATTTCGACTTCTTTTAATGCTGTAGAATCTGATTTTTTTAAAACAGTAATTTCAACTCTACCACAACAACTATCATTGCATAGTAATTTAATAGGAACTTTTTTCTTGTCCTGATTTCTTAATATATTCTTTAATTCATCTTCAAAATATTTAAAATCTTTATGCTTAACTCTAAAAAATAGTCCTGTCAATTCTTTAGGTATATTTTTTAACTCAAAGAATCCATCTTCATCAGTAACAGTAAAAGAAATTATATTTTCAGACTGAATCTCTTTCTCCTGTTTAATTACAGTTGGATAAGACACTACTTCAACTGAAGCGTTTGGTATTCCAATTCCTTGCTCGTCCATAATCCTGCCAGAAATAATGTCATCAGAATTAGGAGTGATATTCTGTTCATTGCATCCAATCACTAACAATGATATAGCAATAACAAAAATAATTGAATAAAGGTGAATTTTGTAAAGATTTTTCATAATGACCTCGTTAAAATATAAAAAAAGTAATATTGATTTAGACTAACAAATAAATAACATTAGAAATTTGATTTTGTTACATATTATTGATAAGTTTAGCAATGATTGTTTTACCAGCCACTACTCGATTTTTTATATTAACGAAAATTATTGAATCAAGAGGTAGAAAAATATCAATTCTTGAACCAAATTTCATCATACCAAATGTTGCACCTATTTTCACTTCATCGCCTAATTTAAGTTCACATACAAGTCTTCGTGCTGCTACACCAACAATCTGCTTGAAAAATATTAGTCCATTTTCATTTTCAATTCCAATATGAGTTTGTTCATTAAGCATAGACGCTCTTGGTTTATATGCAGCAAGAAACTTTCCTTTTACATACTCCAGATAAACAACTTTTCCATTAATAGGTATTCTATTAACGTGGACATCAAATGGAGATAAGAAAATGCTTACCCGAATAGCTTGTTGTTTTAGGAAAATAGGTTCCAATTCTTGAACTATTTCTACAATTCTCCCGTCGGCTGGCGAAAGAATAATTGTGTTATCATTAATAATAGAGCTATCAATTTTTCTTTTGGGGTCACGAAAAAAAATAAAAGCAAAAATGAATAACAAAAGTCCTAAAAAAGCAGGAATAAGAAATAATGGTGATAGATTTACAAAAAATATTGAAGAAATTAGAAATAATGAAATACAAATAAAAACAAAGAAATTTACCAATCCATATTTAGTAATCATAATTTTTTAATAGAATACAATTTTTTTGTAATTTAATATATTATAAATTCAAAATAATGAAAAAGTTTTAAAAATAAAAATAAGAGGGGATAATGCAATTTACAACTACATTAGGCGATTTTCAAAAAGCTCTTGCAAAGACTTTACCTGCTATACCAAGAAAATCAACAATACCAATATTGGAACATCTTAGTTTTTCCTTGACAGGAAACAGTCTTGATATAGTCGCAACAGACCAAGAAATAACAGTCAAGACAACGCTTAGAGTAGATGGCATTGAAGATGGCAAAGTCTTAGTGCCAGCTAAAATCATCAATGATATTACAAAAGCATTAAAAAACATTGATAGTTTTGAATTCGTTTCTAAAGATGTTGATTTTAGTATTACGCTAAAAACTGCTTCAGCAAAATATACAATGAAAGGCATAGATCCAGATGAATATCTCAATATTCCAGAGCTATTTCAATCTGAAAAACCTGAATATACTAATGTAGATTCAAATATTGATTTCCTATCGCCAACAGACTCAGTTATATACTTTAAAAATGATGATATTGTTCAATTGGCTAATAGAACTTCTTTTGCTGTTTCGCATGATGAATATAGACCAGCAATGAATGGAGTTCTTATTCACTATAAAGATAATAACCTTTATGGTGTAGCAACTGATAGTTTCAGACTGTCCAGATATAAGTCAAATCCGATAAAAGTGCAAAACATTGATGAAATGAATGTAATCCTACCTCTTAGAGCTATTGAATTATTAAAAAGGTTCGACGAGGATGTTGTTATGTCTTTTATTAGATCTAAGAACAAAATAACACACATTCGTTTTGATGTAGGCGATACTGTCGCTTTAACGAGAATAATTGACGAGAAATTTCCACCTTATGAAACTGTTATTCCAATACAACCTGAAAAATCTGTAACGTTTATGTTAAAAGAAATGCTGGATTCTTTACGTAGAGTTGCAATCTTTTCGAACACTCAAAGCAATCATATTAAGTTACTTTTGGAAAATGAAAGGATGACTATTTTGGCTAATGATGAAGATTTGGGGAAGGAAGGTCAAGAAATAATTAGTTGTAAATATAATGGTGAGCAAGCAACAATTGGCTTTAATCACAAATACCTAATTGAGATGATACAAAATTTAGATAATGATGACGATGAATATGAGTTAATGATTGCCTTTAATCAGACCAACAGACCTGTGATACTTAAGCCCAATACTGATGATGATACGATTATAATGATATTGATGCCTGTCAGGAGTTGATTTATTCCTCTAGGAGTTTATTTTTGGATGGACATCCAGAGCTATGTAGATAAGATGGATATTGTTTCGAAGCGATATAATTTACGAATTTATATGTTAAGCAGCCAGATTTGGAAGGGTATTTATTTGTATTCAGTGTCTTCTGTTTGGTATTTAGGGACAGTCTACTGAATATTTATCAATCAATTTCCAAATATCTGCTATCAATACATCTTGTTCGACTATCATTTTTTACTTCTTTTTAAATGAGATTTCAAAATATCAATATTCATAATTTAAGAAATCACCTAAATACTACTATTGAATTTAGTGATAAATTAAATGTTTTTTTTGGTTTGAATGGTGCAGGCAAGACTACAATATTGGAAGCATTGTCAATATGCAGTTTTTCAAAAAGTTTTTTATCTGTCCAAGATTCTCATTTAATAACAAATAACGAAGAATATTATTTCATAGAGGGTGAATTACTGAATGATTTGAATTTAAGCTATAGAGTTAAAATATACTATAAATTGAATTTTAAAAAAGAAATTAATTCCACATATGGAGAGCATCTAAAGCCACAAGATATAATAGGGATCATCCCTCTCGTAGCTCTTTCACCAAATAATAAATCAATTACAACAGGATCTCCGGCGGAACGAAGATTATTTATTGATAGAATAATTTGTCAATCAAGTAAAAAATATCTTAAAGACATATTGAATCAAAAAAAAATAATAAAGCAAAGGAATTTACTACTTAATCAATATGGACAAGGGCTAATCACAGATTACAAAATTATAGAGCCATGGACGGACTTACTGATAAACATAAGCTCAGAAATATTGTATACAAGGTTAAAGTTTATTAAAGAGTTTAATCCAATTTTTATCAATAACTATAATACAATAAGTGGCGAAAGTGAGACTGTAACACTTGATTATTTGCCAAATAGTATTAACAAAAAAGATATAGAATCATTATTGAATAAAGAAGAACTAAAAATAATGTATTTAAACGCATTTAATAAGGTTCGTAAAGAAGAATTACGGAGAAGTACTACTTTATTTGGTACTCAAAAGGATGACGTGAAATTTACAATAAATTCCGGAATAGCAAGAGAATATGCTTCTCAAGGTCAGCATAAAACATTGCTTATTAGCTTAAAATTGGCTGAATTTGAGTATTTAAAGACCATGACTGGAGAAACACCAATTGTTCTTTTCGACGATATTTTTTCTGAATTAGACCTTAAACGTTCAGGAAAGGTATTAGATATCATACTATCCAGTGCAGCACAATCATTTATTACGATAACTGATAGCAAACAATTACAGAGCTTTTTAGATAATCACTCTTATTGTTCAATTTTTGAAATTAGAAACGGGAAAGTTAATAATATTTATTAATTAAAAATTATGCAAGGTAATCCAAAACCATTGAAAGAAATAATTTTAGAATTCTGTAAAAATTATGGCTATTTTGATGAAATAATTAAGAAAAAAATAATTGAAACGTGGGAATCAATTAACGATAAAATTATTCTAAGAAATACAAAAATCATTAAATATGAAAATAAAGTATTATCCATCAAGACAAGTTCACCTTCATGGAGAGTAGAACTTCTTAGTAGAAAAGAAACTCTCATTGAATTGATTAATAAGGAAATAGGAGATAAAGTAGTAAATAAGTTAATTATAAGATAAATAGATTAAAAAATAATTATAAAGGTATATTTCCATGCTTCTTTAAAGGCAATCTATCGACTTTATTTTCAAGTAAATTATAAGCTTCAATGAGTCTCTGCCTTGTGAATTTTGGTTCAATTACTTCATCAATATATCCATATGATGCAGCTATGTATGGATTACAGAATTTATCATTAAATTCTTCAATTAATTCATCTTGACGTGCAATAGGATCAGGAGATTGTTCAATTTCTTTTTTAAAAATGATTTCTACTGCTCCTTTAGCCCCCATAACAGCTAATTCGGCAGTAGGCCAAGCAAAATTTAAATCACCTCTGACGTGTTTGCTGCTCATAACATCATATGCCCCACCATATGCTTTACGTGTTATTACAGTAACTTTAGGAACTGTTGCTTCACAATAAGCATAAAGCAATTTAGCGCCGTTAACAATAATGCCATTCCATTCCTGATGAGCACCTGGCAAAAAACCAGGAACATCCTCTAATGTCAATAAAGGAATATTGAAAGCATCACAAAATCGAACGAAACGCGATCCTTTTCTCGATGAATCTATATCTAAAACACCAGCCAATACCGAAGGTTGATTTGCAATAACACCAATTGAACGCCCACCTAATCTAATAAAACCTACAATGATATTCTGAGCCCAGTCTTTATGAACTTCAAGAAACTCCCCATTGTCAGCAATTATATTAATTATGTCGTGCATATTATATGGTTGATTAGTATTTGCAGGTACAATGTAATTTAGTTCCTCATTTATTCTATCTAAAGGGTCGTTATTAGGAACAAATGGAGGGTCTTCTGCATTATTAAGAGGAAGATAACTAAGTAATTTTTTAACAATAGATATGGCTTCAAGATCATTTTCAGCTGTGAAATGAGCTACACCACTTTTCGAAGCGTGAGTTTCGGCACCTCCAAGTTCTTCAGATGTTAAATCTTCATGTGTTACGGTTTTTACAACTTTGGGTCCAGTGACGAACATATAAGATGTTTTCTTTACCATTATGATAAAATCAGTTATAGCTGGTGAATATACAGCTCCTCCAGCACAAGGTCCCATAATAACAGAAATCTGAGGAACAACTCCCGAAGCCATAGTATTTCTCCAGAATATTTCAGCATAAGCACCTAAAGATATAACGCCTTCCTGAACTCTTGCTCCTCCTGAATCATTTAATCCAATGACTGGGTATCCATTTTTTAGAGCTATGTCCATTATCTTACAAATTTTCCTTCCGTGCTCAGCTGCAAGACTTCCCCCTAAAACTGTGAAATCTTGGGAAAAAACTAAAGCTTTTCTTCCATTTATTTCGCAAAAACCAACGACAACTCCGTCGCCTAAATAAACTTGCTTATCTAAACCAAACTCATTTGAATGATGGTGAGCGAGTCGATCTAATTCTCTAAATGTTCCTTTATCAACAAGGAGGTCTATTCGTTCTCTTGCAGTCAATTTGCCCTTTGCATGCTGATCGTCAATTCTTTTTTTGCCTCCACCTTGCAAGGCAATTTCATTAATTTCTCTTAACTTTTTTAATTTTCCGTCTATTGCATTCCTATTTGCATCCATAAATTATATTAATTGATTGTTTAGAAATATTGATTTTTATGATTATTAATATAATAAAATTTGAATTATTAAAGATTGATGTTTTGTTGTATTGGATTTCTAATTGTTTTTAGCTCCTTCTTTTATCCATTGCCTTATACCTTTTCTTTGATTATCATTAATTCTGTAATATATTGGTGTAAGGTGAACTTCATAGCCTTCCAATATTTTTAATAAAACACTTTGGTCTGGTTTATATGGAAAAACTAAAGCACCTCCATAGGAAGTAAATATATGAAAATAATCTGTAAGGATGACATCAGCAGCATGGTAGTATTCGTTATGGCAATTTGAGTAACCGCAAGTAATCTTCAAAAATGGTTGTACATGCATTAAAAAACTAACATTGGAATCTGGAAATATAATATCTTGATTATTTGAGATTGTTTCTGAGCAATTATGAAGTGAAACAATAAAAAATAGCAGAATAGCACTGGTATAAAGTTGTAGAATTTTATTTTTAATAACTTTCATTTTCATTAGGGAACGATTGAGTTCTAATATCTTTTCCATACTCAGTTACAGCTTTTTTAATATCATTATAAAGCAAAGCGTAACGACGAACAAAACGAGGATTAAAATCAATAGTCATACCTAACATATCAGTATAGACCAAAATTTGGCCATCGCAATGAGGACCAGCACCAATACCAATAGTAGGAATTTTTAGGTTTTGTGTTATATTTTTAGCAAGTTCGGAGGGTATTTTTTCGAGAACAATAGCAAAAGCACCAGCTTCTTCTAAAAGCATGGCATCGTTGTAAATTTGCTCAGCTTCTTTAGGATCTTTTCCTCTTGTTCTATATGTTCCGAATTTGTGAATGCTCTGAGGGGTTAAACCAAGATGCCCCATTACAGGAATACCGAATTCAGTCATAATTTCAATAGTTTTGAGAATATTTTTACATCCTTCAAGTTTTACAGCAGAACAACCAGTTTCTTTCATAATTTTTCCAGCATTTTTAAATGCCTCTTCTGTGGAAACCTGATAGCTCATAAATGGCATATCAGCAACTACTAAAGCTCGTTTAGTACCTTTTACAACAGCTTTAGTATGGTATATTGTTTCATCTAAAGTAACAGGAATAGTTGTCTCATTGCCTTGAACGATATTACCTAAGGAGTCTCCAACTAATATTAAATCTACTCCTGCTTCATCAAGAATACGAGCAATTAAAGCATCATAAGCAGTTAAGCATACTATTTTTACGTTTGCTAATTTCATTTCTTGCAAGCGGAGTGTAGTAACTTTACGTGGATCTATATCTGAACTTCCTGAATAATCCATTTATTTCCAATTTTTATAAAATTTGTAAATTACAAAATTGTAGATTTATTTTAAATTAACAATAGAAAAATATTACATATTTTTTAAAATTCTAAATAATTTCTAAATTTATTCATCTGACTTTGATAGCTCATATATCTTATTTTGCCAAAAATTTTTCTTTCCTTCCAAGGCCTATCGTGGACACCCCCAATGGACCAAGCGATTCCAGTATATCCATTTGGATCTCTACCATCTAAGGAATATCTATCGTTTAGAATTATTGTGTATTCTTGTGCTTCTTCAGGTGAGTGAGTCCATTCGAGTATTTTCTTAGCCCAATACATTCTTAAATAGCCATGCATTTTTCCAGTTTTCAACAATTGTTGTTGTGCAAAGTTCCATAATTCATCTTTGGTCTTTGCTTCTTCTAATTCTTTTAACGAAAACGTATATTCTCTTTTATCTTTCCTATGCTGATTCAAAGTTGATTTAGCCCAATTAGGAAATCCATTAAAATTGTCATAATCAGAATTGTAATAACAAAAATTATCAGATAGCTCTTTTCTTATTATTAATTCTTCCAAAAAACTTTGTTTTGCTTGATCTGATACGTTGCTTTTTAATACATTCAATGCAATTCTTTGAGATGAAATCATTCCAAAATGTAAATATGGTGATAAATTCGAAACTCCATCAAGATAGGGATTATTTTTATTTAAATGATAATTATATAATTTATTATTTATAAAATAATGCATTTGATTAATAGCTGAATCTTCTCCGGCTTCAATCCAATCTAATGGACTACATTCTTTCTGAATCTTATATTTACGATTTTTTAATATCTTTTCGCTCCTATCCGATTCTTTGTTGATTGATTCTATAGGGTTATAAAGGAACTTCTCTATTTTGGGTATTTCAATAAGAAATTGTAGTAATAAATTATTGATTTTTGGCCTTATTGTATAAGCTGCCCACTCTTGCTTTTCCGAGGCTATTCTGCAAGGAACAATATTATGTGTATCCACTTCGTAGAAAGGTATCTTTATTCTTTTAGCAATTAGATCTTTCCAATTTTTTTTTATTTTCAAAGGATCAAAATCAGTTATAAGAGCTTTTATATTCCGTTTTTCGATAAATCGAGGTATATTATAATATGGTGGTCCTTCTAAAATAATAAAGGGTATATTCAAAACCTTAAGCTTATTGCAAAGTTTTAATAATCCACTTAATATAAAAAGGAAATTTCTTGGATGAGCATTTAGAAATTCTTCGATAAGACAAAAAATAACAAAGAATTGAGATTGGAATTCTTGTGCAATATCATAAGAAAGTAGGAATGCCCAATTGTCATCAACTCTTTGATCTCTGCTCATCCAATAAGCTACATTTCCTTGATTTATCGGCAAATCTATTATTTTATGAACTCTTCTATTATTTATTATATCATTTTTAAACATATTTTACCTACTACCCTACCAGACTCGCTGTAATTAGTTGCTTCTTTAGCTTTTTCAAGAGGATAGGTTTTGTCTATTATTATCCTAATTTGTTCGTTTTTAATATATTTTTCAAACCAATCAAAATGTTGTTGCTTGGGTCTAACGAGAATTGATTTGCATTTTTTACCTGAGTAAAAGAAAGTAACTAAACTGTATAAAGCAATTTCAGGGGTTAATAGAGTATTGACAAAAACCCCATTTTTAGTAAGAGAATTGATACATTCTTTGTATTTTCTTGTGCTTACAGTATCAAAGATAATATCATACTTTTGTCCAAGTTGAGTAAAATCTGTTGTTGTGTAATCAATAGCATAATCTGCTCCTAACCTTTTTACGAACTCAATATTTCTATAGCTTGTTACTGCTGTCACATTGGTATCAAAAACTTTAGCTATTTGTAAAGCAAATGTTCCTACTCCACCTGAAGCTCCATTTATTAATACATTCATATTTTTTCTTATGTTAGCTTTTTCAACTAAAGCTTGTAGAGCAGTAATGCCAGCAATAGGAATTGAAGCAGCTTCTTCGAAAGAAATAGCTTCCCATTTTTTATAAACATACTTTTCTTTAACTGCAACATATTCTGAATAGCATCCTTGTTTCAATCGAGTCGAAGCGATAACTTCATCACCAATTTTAAAATTTTTAACTATAGATCCCACTTTTTCTACAATACCTGAACAATCTTGTCCCGGTATAATTGGAAAATGCCTGCCGGTAATGAATCTAAAGTCGCCTCTTCTCAATTTCCAATCTACGGGATTAATACTTGCAGAATACACTTTTATAAGAACTTCATTTGTATTTGGTTCTGGTTTAGGTATTTCTTTCAACTCAAGAACATTGCTAATTCCATACTTATTATAAACGACTGCTTTCATTAGTTATCATCTATTTTTGTAATGAGAATTTAAAAAATTATAAAAATTGAGTCTCTTCAAATATAAAGAAAAACATTCAAACTCCAAAAGTAGATTATAAATTAATTATACCTTTTCATAGAATCTTTTCAATAAATAAAAATCTTGATTAATAGTATACTTTGATTTAAACTTTTTATAGCTTTCAACGTCTTATAATTAAAATTTATAACAGGTACAAATGGTGTTTAGTATGAATTTAAAGTATTTAAAAAATATCATCTTCATATTTATAGTTTATATAATTTCATTTTCAAATCTATACTCCCAATTTGGGAAGAATAAGGTTCAGTATCAACATTTTGATTGGAAATATATTGAATCTAAACATTTTGATATATATTTTCACGATAGCGCCCAATATCTTGCTGAATTTACAGCAATAAATGCAGAGCAAGCGTTACAATCAATCGAAGATCTTTTAAAGTTTAGAATAACAAAAAGACAAAATATAATCATATATAATACACATAATCAATTCCAACAAACAAACGTAATTTGGCAATTTATGCCTGAAGGAGTTGGCGGGGTTACCGAAATGCTAAAAAATCGTATCGTAATTCCTTTCCAAGGTGATTACCAACAATTCAAGCATACAATACATCATGAGTTAGTGCATTCAGTGCTTAATGATATGTTCTATGGAGGCACAATTCAAACGGCAGTAACAACTGGTACAATAAGAAAAGATATACCATTATGGATGAATGAAGGATTAGCAGAATTTGAGAGCATCGGTGGTTATGATGCTCATACAGATATGTTTATGCGTGATGTATCTTTAAGTGAAAATTTAAAGGGTCTTGATTATCTTAATGGTTATTTTGCCTATCGTGGTGGTCAAGCATTTTATTGGTATGTAGCAAAAAATTATGGAAAAGAAAGAATTCGTGAACTATTAAACAAGCTTGCAATTTATGGTGATGTAAATACAGCATTTAAAAACACATTTAAAATAAGTTTTGAAGATTTTTCTGAGAAGTGGAACGAAGATATGAAAAAATTCTACTGGCCTGATATAGAAAAATTCATATCTGCTAAAGACTTTGCCGAAAGATTAACAGATCATAGAAAAGAAAAGACCTATTATAATACTTCGCCTTCAATCTCACCTGACGGGCAAAAAATCGCATATATTTCAGATAAAGGCGGCACATATAGTGTTTTTATCATGGACATTGAAAAAGAAAAAAGTTCAAGAAAACTAATAAGTAGTTTCAGGCAACAAGACTTTGAAGATTTAAATTTACTAACTCCAGGAATTTCTTGGAATCCTAAAGGAACCCAGTTAGCTATATCGGCGAAATCAGGAGGTGAAGACGCTATTTTTATCGTAGATGTTGAAAATGGTGATTACCAGAAGTATAAATTTGGCTTAAAATCAATTACTTCTGTAGCATGGTCACCGAACGGTCAATATTTAGCTTTTATTGGTTCTTCTGACTCAGGAAGTGACATTTATTTTTATAACTTGAATTCAAAAACTTTAGTTAAATTAACGAATGATGTTTTTTCAGATTTTATCCCTTCATGGTCACCCGATTCTAAAACTATTTACTTTGTCTCTGATAGAGGTGATAACTTAGATGGTGATTTTAGGCCAATTGCTTTTAAAATATGGCAACATGACATAGAAAAATCGGATATATATGCTCTTAATTTAGAAAATCGTAAAATAACAAGAATTACTAATGACCCAGAATATCAAAAAACATCATTGGCTGTCAATCCTGATGGAACCCGATTATATTTTGTTTCGGATAAAAATGGAATTGGAAACATTTATGAATTAAATTTGAATGACAAAACTCAAAGACCATTAACAAATTCACTGAATGGTATTCTGCAAATTTCTTTAAATAGAGATGGAAGTAGAATGGTTTTTAGCTGTCTAAACAATGGAGGATACGACCTTTTTATGCTAAGGAACCCATCTGACATTCGGTTTTCAAAAGATAGTTTACCTCTTACCAAATTCAGAGAGCAATGGCTCGAAACTCGAAGCATTATAAATAAAATTTCGACCAAAGATACATTAGATATAACTAATAACGATACAAATAGCTTAGTTGGATATGGAATCTTTGATATTGAATTTTCTAGACAGGTAATTGTAAAACCTAATCCTGATATAATAAAAGATGAAAACGAAATTGCTGTATCTAAAGCTAACATTGGTGACGACACAACTTTTATAGCAAAAAATTATAAATTAAAGTTTTCTCCTGATATAATTATTGGAAATCCAGGCTATAGTACTTATTTTGGATTTCAAGGTATCGCACAAGCTTTATTCAGTGATGTTTTAGGTGACCATCAAATATTTATTCAAGCAAATCTATTGCTTGACTTAAGAAATAGTACCCTATTTGCAGCATATACATATATGCCTGATATAATAGATTATCAAATTAGTGCATTCCATAGTGCAGCTTTTGTCTATCGCTCAAATAATATGCTTTATAGATTTAGAAACTGGGGTATAGGTTTAGGAGCTCAATATCCATTCGATATGTTTAATAGACTCGAATGGGGAATACAATGGCTTAACACTTCAAGAGAGAATATTGATTATACAAGTGATCCTGTAGTTAGCAAGATGATGTTAGTTCCAGAAGGAAGATTTGTTCATGATGACGTTTTGTATGGGCTTTATGCCCCCAATCAAGGAAGCAGATATTATATTGGATTTAGAGGTTCACCAAAACTAAGTGATGAAGGAATAGGTTTTTTAACATTTAGTGCAGATTTTAGGCATTACGAAACTTTTTTTGATTATTTGACTCTTGCTATACGAGGCACTGCAGCAAAGAGTTTTGGTCCTAATCCTCAAAGATTCTTTTTAGGTGGTACAGAAAATTGGATCAATGCAACTTTCTCAGGTGGTTATCTTCCCTTTGATGAACCTGAAGATTATGCTTTTATGGAATTTATTATGCCAATGAGAGCTACTCCTGTCAATGCTATTTATGGAACACAGTATTTCTTAACAAATTTTGAACTTCGATTTCCTTTATTTCAAGCTTTACTTGCAGGACCTCTGCCTATTCTTGTTCAGGGTGTTATGGGTTCTTTCTTTCTTGATATTGGAGGAGCTTGGAGTGGTAATATAACTGATTTTAAATCAACTTATGAAGATATTGATGGGACTATCTGGCCTAATGACTTATTGATGAGTGCCGGAATAGGTATAAGAAGCTATATTTTGGGATTACCTATCAAGTTGGATATATCTTGGCAGAATTTATTCAATAATTGGTCCGAACCTTGGTGGATGATTTCTTTAGGGTATGACTTTTAAATTTATTTTTGTAACCCTCTTAATATAAAATCCTCAACAAGTAATACTGTATCAATATTACGTTGATAAAAAAGTAATGAATCAATTACAGAATAAACAGGAACTCCATCCTTTATTATAAACATTGAAGGAAGATCTCTAATTATAATAATCGAACAGTATGGATGAATACTACTTGTTCTTAACATTGAATATATTTCTATATAAGAAGTATCAATGCCAGCTTCAGTGAGAACTTTCAAACAATATGGAAATCTTGATTGGGATGGTTCGCAAGAACAAGCAGGTTTACCAAAAACATAAAATTTATGATGTGTTCTATCAAATGTTTGACTAATTGCTGTAATAACATCGGATTTAGGTTGGTAATCTTGATATCGAGCAGCGAACCAACTATATCCTCCTAAAGAGGGTATATCAGCAAGTGATACTCTTAAAGTATTTTCACTATAAGCGGAATTGTTAGAACAAGAATTAAAATATATGATAATTAAACTTAAAATGATAATTAAATAATATAATTTATTCATAATTATTGCATTAGAATAATAAATACTTGTAAAAAGCAAAATTAAGAATTTTGTAAATTAATCTTGCAATAGTTAAACCAGCATGATGCAAATTATCAATTGGAGCGTATTCAACTATATCAAAACCAATAATATTTTTATTGGCTTTTGAAATTTCTCTAAAAACGTTCAGAGTTTCGTGGTAAAGGAAGCCATTAGGTTCAGGAGTTCCTGTGGCAGGTATAATGGAAGGATCGAAGAAATCAACGTCAAAAGTAATGTAAATATTATTACTCAAAGTATCAGTAACAGCTTTTTGCCATTGATCACCATATAAACCATTTCTAATAGAAGAAGCATAAAAAGTCTTTATGTTATACTTATTAATTAAATCATATTCTTCTTTGCATAGAGCCCTTATACCAACTTGGGTAATCCTTTCGGGTGGGAAGAAATCGCATACACGAGCCATAGCAGAAGCGTGGGAATATTCAGAATCCTGGTAACTTTGCCTTAAATCAGAATGGGCGTCAAATTGAAGTATAGACATATCGGGATATTTATGATAATGTGCAGCAATAGGAGCAATTGCAATGGTGTGCTCTCCGCCTAAAGTAACAACATATTTGCCATCATCCAAACATTTTTCAGTATATCTTTTAATTAAATCTAAGGCTTGTAATGGGTTTTTATCATGAAAATTCATATTTTCAAGGGTAACTATACCTTTATCAAAGCAAAGCTCTTTTTGCAATTCTTCGTCGAAGAACTCTACGTAAGCACTTGACTTTATAATATCATCTGGTCCGTAAGAAGTATTTTTCCCCCAACTAACAGAATACTCAAATCCAGCAGGAATGATAGCAATAGAAGAATTATCGTAAGAAGAAAATGCTTGATCTAAATCCAAAAAATTATTTTTTTCTTTAATAGGCAAAATCATTTATAGTGAATTTTTTTTATTTTAAAAAGCTCAACAATCATATTAATAGAATCAACAATAGGATTAACTTTGCTTCTTTGATCGTTAAACCATAGAACAGGTTCTTGTTCGATTTTTAATTTATTTTTCTTTGCCAAATATAAAATTTCAACATCGAAACTAAACCCATTAATTTTTGTTAGTGGAAATATAATATCGGATGCTTTTTTAGTAAATCCTTTAAAACCACATTGTGTATCTTTTATTCCTTTTATTAACAACAACTGTACAATTTTATTAAAAGTTTTACCCATTAATTCTCTATATATAGGCTGGTGAGTTTTAATCATAGTTGGGTCAATTGCTCTACTTCCTATGCATATATCGGCTCCATTTTCTAATCTATATAAAAGTTTGTTTAATTCATTGATAGGAGTAGAAAAATCAGCATCTGAAAAAAAACGAAAATCTCCAGAAGCATTTAGCATTCCGGTTCTAACCGCTGCACCTTTACCTAAATTTTGTTTCAAGGATATAACTCTGACCTTTTCTGAAACTTTCTTTGCTACATTAACAGTAGAATCTCTCGAACCATCATCTACAACAATGATTTCATATGAATAATCTTGCTCGTTTAACCAAGCAATCGCACTTCTAATTGAGTTTTCGATCCTTTTTTCTTCATTATATGCTGGTATTATTAATGATATATATGTACTCATTGTGTTTATTAGTTTAAATCTATAACAGTTCCACTGTTGTTAATATCTTTTGTAAGCACTCCGTTTTTAATGTCTTCAATTAGCTTATTTAAAATACTTAGATTTTCTTTAAGGTCTTCTTCTTTATCATCATACCATTTGACAGCATCTTGAGCTAAAGCAAGAGCTTTATCTTTATTTCCAGCAAAATAATGCTTAGATATCAAATCCCGATCAGCTTTCAAAATTTTATCTTTGATATTCATTAAAGTAAATTGGTATCTGAAACTTGCTTCAGATGCTTCCTTAGAACGATTGGCAGAACTTAGAGATTTTTGATAATAATCTTTTGTAATCCTATATAATTCCAATATTTTATTTTTTGCTTCAATATTATCTTCTAATATAATATTTGCCAAATAGTTTGAATTATATAATCCTTCGTTGTTCCCCATCATCTCGTATTTAGTTAGTTCTTCAACTGTTACTGGATAGCCAACAAATGGTAGTTTTGGATCTTTGAAATAGTCTTCACAAGTTTGCTTTACCCTGTCCGCAAACCTTTTCGCTTGCTCTTCTGCTCCTGCATTATGATACAATTCCATAACTCTTCTCTCAAATATCAAGCTCATAGGGAAATAATCAGGCGATATATACTTATTCATTGTATCAAGAACATTAATGCATCCAGTAGAATCAAGAATTTTTAATTTATATTCTGCATAATCTACGAAAAATAGTCGATAATAATATAGATTTCTTTGATGAGGGTCATCATAATATGCTTTCTTATTATCATCCATATTTCTGAGCTTCATACCATATTCTGGGGTTGTTGTATATTCATCTTTAATTTTTATATTGGATATAACAGAATCAGTGATCTTAGTGTCATAATTTCCATTAAATTTTACAGGACAGACTCTATATGCAAGCCCCTCTTTCCTTAAATAAGGTTGCAAAGAATTGTCGCTTGGTGGAGCTGTAATTGAAAAATAAACAGGCCTTTTAAAGTTAAGTTGTTTTATAATATCATATACCAAAGGATTAGGTCCGCCATCATTGTCACATATTGGATAAACAAATTCTCCACTTCTCATCCTTCCTAATGCTTTAAGTTTGAAACTTAAGTCAATGCTATTATGAATAGATGTATCATACCTTGCAACATCATCTGAATTAACAGTAAAATTGAAAAATATTTCAGGCTTATTACTCGCAATTATCCCAATATCGTTATTAAGTAATTCTCTATCGCTAAACAAATTGGTATCTAATGGTATCGTTTTAGCACCCCAAGGTTGATTATGTCTTAATTGATAAACATACCATTTTGTACCTCCCAAACTAAGATTAACTATTCGGACATCACGACGAACACCAGCAACATCTTGAAGCCACCAAAGCGGAAAAGTATCATTATCGCCAGCTGTAAACAATATAGCATCTTTTTCTAAACTTTGAAGCAAATTGTATGAAAAATCGAAGCCTTGAAAATTTCCAGTTCTATCGTGTATTTTCCACCCTCCTACTGCCATATTAATGGGAACAAGAATAGTTGAAACTATAAGTATAATAGCAATAATAGGAGTAGATTTTTTAACAGAAGCTAGCCAATGGATTATAGCATATACACCTAAAGCAATCCACATTGCCCAAATCATAAAAGAACCTGCATAAAAATAGTCCCTTTCACGAGGTTGTGGTCTCAACTGATTTTGCTGAATTGCAGCTAATACACCTAGGAATAAAAAAAGGATTAGATAAATAGTAGCCATCCTTTTATCTTTTGAAAAGTGGAAGAACAATCCTACTAAACCAAATAATAATGGTAATGCATAAAATCTAATTGGAAACCAATCTCTATAGGGATTCTTGTAATTTAATCTATTAAGTTCAGTTTTATCGTAAATAGGTCCAGCTGCACCTGCATCTTGTACATCACTTAACCGTCCTACAAAATTCCATAGGAAATACCTAATATACATATGATAGATTTGATATTTGAAAAGGTAATTTATTTCACCACTAAAATTTATTTTTTTAAATTCTCCAGCATCATTTGGTTCATACCATTTTCCATATTCATTATAATGTCTAATATATCGCGATTCAGTAGAATATCTTCTTGGCCAGTATTTAGATTCTCCATATTGTTCTCGCCCTAGATATCGTGTTAAAGCATCAAAATCTTTTGGGGAGTTTTCATTCATTGGTGGATTAGCATTTGATCTTAATAGAATTTGTGTATAGGTACTATATCCAAAAATCATTAGAACAAAGCAGGTACAAGATAGTGCAACAATTGATGCAATCTTATTGTTACGAATAGATATTTTTCTATATGATATAATTACTGCTATAACAGCTGCAACAATTATGAGGAATGATAAGATTGTTACAAAAATATTATCTTTTACAATATGACCGCCTGATGCATCTTTAATAGGTATATCACCAGCTAATAATGCTGGAACATATTGTACAACACCAGGATATACAATAAAGAATATAACTAAAGTTAATACTAAAGTAATAATAAAAGATTTGATTTTAAAAGGATATTTCCTAAAGTAAACGAGTAAAGTAATAGAAAAAATTGTTAATATTGCTAGCAAATGTACACCAGTAGAAAGGCCGATAATATATGCTATTAAAATTAAATATCTTTCATGCCCAGGATTATCTGCTTCTTCGTTCCATCGCATCATTAAGTATATTACTAAAGCAGTAAATAAAGTAGAAGTAGCATATACCTCAGATTCAACAGCATTGAACCAAAATGTATCGCTAAAAACAAAAGCTATTGAACCAACAAAAGCAGAGCCATAAATCCATAGAGAATCCGATAGTGTTTCTGCTTTTGATTTCCTTAAATGTTCTATAACTTTTACTGTAATTATATAAAGTAACAAAATAGTAAAAGCACTTGAAAAGACAGCTGCTAAGTTGACTCTCCAACCTGGATCACCAAATGGTATTATAAAATGAAATAGTTTACCGAGCATTAAAAATAAAGGAGCTCCAGGAGGATGTGGAACTTGCTGCCATACCGATGCAGCGGAAAATTCACCGCAATCCCATAAAGGAACTGTCTTTTGAACAGTGAATAAGTAAGTAATAAGCGAAATAATAAAAGATAAGGCTCCAAAAAGTTTGTAATAAAGTTTGCTATTCATACTTAAGCTCTTGATTTATTAGTTATTAATTATTTCCAATATTATTTTTAATAATAATATTTTAATTTTTACAAAAAATATAAAAAGTAAAGTTAATGAAAAATTCAATTTTATAATAACTTTATTTAAAATTTGTTAGTGTTATTATTTAGTGTTATTATATTGATATATACAAAAAAATTATAAAAAAATTAGACAGA